>Ga0209700_100027_pt1 | contig 223462 bp, 228 predicted proteins | sample SiratroredBW_FD_187528 | JGI IMG/M metagenome (GOLD analysis project Ga0209700, IMG submission 187528) | Root nodule microbial communities of legume samples collected from California, USA - Siratro red BW (SPAdes) (version 2) | ecosystem: Host-associated > Plants > Roots > Nodule | place: USA... | reverse complement strand
CCCTCGCTCTTTCACAGGCTCTCTCGCCTTTGGGCGCAACGGGCTCAGTTCCAGCAACGGGCGGTTCTGATCCAACCGCCCGTTTGCACATTCTGACAGATTTCTGGGACACAAGGGCGCAGGGAAGACCGGGAGCCGGTTGGCTCCTATGGACCGCCATGCCAAGAGCAGATTGCGTGTGCTTCAATGCATAGCGGGAAACAGGGCAACCGGAAGCATCCCGGCCTTCCCTGCGCAGTGGTTGGAACGGCTTATGTCGCGCTCTCCCCGGGGAGCGATGCACTATTGCCCCCGTCGGCTTGCGGATCGCTGATGCTGCGAACCCGGTCGGGCCGCCTCATCACCGCCAGACTTGGCGCACAGAACCCGGGCGCCAGGACCACACGATTTGGCCGTACGCGAACCGCACCTGTCGTTGGCGTGACGCTTTCGCTCACGGTTGCCCGCCCTGCGAAGCCTTTCGCGCCGGTATGGTCAACGTCCACCGCCGCCCGACCTGCGTTCGTGACGATCGCGATACGCCCCTCTTCCTCGGGCCGGGTTGCGCCGACACATACGCCGTTTCCGAATTTCGGTAAAGCGGAATATTTTGGATGGTAGGCATTGACCGACAGTTGGGGTGTTTTGCCCGACAGGGCGACGCGAGGTCTTGTAGCCCGAGCAATAGGCGGACGGCGTTTGCTGCAACCCTCAGTGCCTGACCACCAGCACTGAGCATTTGGCATAGCGCACGACGTGTCCGGCGTTGGAGCCGAGGAAATAGGTGCGCATCGCTGGCCGGTGCGAGGTCATTACGATCAGGTCGGCTTTCATGTGCGCCGCTTCTTCCAGGATCTCGTGATAGATGCCGCCCTGGCGCACCACGCTGGAGATACGGGAGGGCTCGATCCCGGACTCGCGCGCGACGATGGCGAGGGCCTCCTCCGAGGTCTGGCGCTGCTGCTCGTCGAAATCGGCCGGCACGTATTCGGCCAGCATCACCGGCGTCATCGGCAGCACGTTGAGCAGGCGTACCGTGCCGCTCCAGGTCTGAGACAACGTCGCCGCGGTTGCGATCGCCGGCTTGGCGAGATCGGTGTCGGCGAGGTCGATGGGCACGAGGATGGACTTGAACATCTGCGCCTCCAGTCTTCCAGTCAGCACCTCTTAAGCTGAATCAACCGGTCGAGACCGCGCCCGCGCGTCTCATCCTGATCGAAGCAGCTTCGGGCTGACGAATAGCACCAGTTTGCCGCGGCGGTAGGCCACGTCACCCCAATCCTTGACGTCAAAGTCGAAGATCGCAAGCCCCGCTGTGGGCAGGTTGTGGCCGAGTGCCCTGGCTCCGGCCGGGTCGCCGCCGCCCGTCAGCATCAGCGCGACCTCGTGCATGCCGGGATTGTGGCCGATCAGCAGCAATCGCTTCGGGTCGGCCGGCGCGGTTGCAGTGCGAATGGCTTCCAGGATCTGCGCGGGATCGGCGCCATAGAGTTCCGGCAGGACCTCGACCTGCGGCGCCGCGACGCGGTCCTTCATTGCCTTCCAGGCGATGTCCCAGGTCTGTCGGGCCCGGACGGCATGCGACACCAGCACGGTATCGGGGAAGGGCGGATGGGCGGCGATCCAGTCGCCCATCTGCGCAGCATCCCTGTGGCCACGGTCGTCGAGGCGGCGATCCTGGTCACGGCCGCTCGGCGCGTCGGTCTCGGTCTTGGCGTGACGCAGCAGCATCAAACGGCGCATGGCATTCTCGAATCGTTACGCATCCAGGATAATCTACAGGCGCGGGTTGAGGACAAGGTGACAAGCGCCCGATCGGTCCTTTAAGAAAACGACATGAATGAGACCTTCACAGGCGTGCCCAAAGACGAAGCCGGCTTTCATGAGCGGGAGCGGCTGTCGTTCGATCTCGATGCCGACATTTGCGTGATCGGGGCGGGGCTTGCCGGCCTTTCCATCGCGCTGGAGGCGGCCCGGTTCGGGGCCAGCGTCGCGGTGCTCGAGGGCCGCCATGTCGGCTGGAATGCCTCCGGCAATCAGCTTGGCACCGTGATGCCGGGCTTTGCACTGCCGCTCACCGACCTGATCGAGCGCATCGGCTTCGAGGATGCGCACGAATTGTGGACGCTGTCGAAGGAGGGCGCCGAGTTCGTCCGCGCCAACGCCACGGAAGAGAACATGCCGGGGATCGGCCTCAGCGAGGGCGTGCTGGAAGTCTCCAATGTCGATGCCGGCGACCGGCTGATCAGCCGGTTGCAGATGCTGAGCGAGGATTTCGACACCGAGGTCGAGGGCTGGCAGGTCGATCGCGTCCGCGCGGTGCTCAAGACCGACCGCTATTTCCACGGCATCCATTATCCCCGCGCGTTCCAGGTCGACGGCCGCAAATATGTGCATGGCCTTGCGACGCTGGCGCGGCGGGCGGGCGCCCGCATCTTCGAGGACACGCCGGTCGTCAGCATCGATTATTCGGGCATCCGCAAGCGCATCGTCACGCCCTCGGCGCGGCTGCGCGCGACGCATATCGTGCTCGCCGGCAACATCCATCTCGGCGCGCCCTTGCGGCGCCTGTCGGAGACGCTGCTCCCGGTCTGGCGCTATGCCGGGATCACCGCGCCGCTCGGCGAGCGTGTGCATGAGATCGTCGCCTTCAAGGGATCGGTGCTGGATTCCGACGGCATCGACCATTTCCGTATCGTCGACGGCGACCGGCTGATGTGGGAGAGCCCGGAGACCACCTGGGCGGCACGTCCGCAACGCTTCGCCGGCGCCATCAAGCGACGGATCCGCACGATCTTTCCCCAGCTCGGCAATGTCGAGATCACCGATACGTTCGGCGGCGCCACCGGCCAGACCGTGCACGGCATGCCGCAGATCGGCCAGCTACGCAAAGGCCTGTGGGTGGCGAGCGGGTTCGGCCGCCAGGGCATGAACATTTCGGCCATGGCCGGACAGATGATTGCGCGCAGCATCCTCCGGGGCGACGAGCGCTGGCGCCTGTTTTCGCCATTCGAGCTGGTCTGGGCGGGAGGCATGACCGGACGGGTCGCGGGCCAGCTGGTCGGGATCTGGGGCAGGGCGAGCTCCGCCGCCGCCGGCTCGCTCGCCCGCTACCGAGAGCGGGCGCGGGTCAAGGACAGGGAACGCGAGGCCCGCCTTGCCGAAGCCAACCGGGCGGCCGGCACTGGTCCGCGCCGTCCGCCGCCCGGTGTCCGGCCACGGCCGGCCCCCCCGCCACGAGCTGCGGCCCAGAACGCGGAACCGGCCTCGCACGAGGACATTGTCTCGCAATAGACCCGAGAAAATTTCCGCCCGGAAGTGTAACGTCAGCCGCAAGAAGCCCGTATCTCAGGGCGTGGACACGCTCCCGCACGGAGAATGAGATGTTTGATCGCCGCATCCTGCTATCGACTGCCGTCGGCCTGTTCGGCCTTTCGGCCTTCCGCTGGCTGAGGGCATCCCCGGCCGAGGCTAGTGAGAAGGCCGCGGAAAAGTTCGAAATCACGAAGACGGAGGCCGAATGGCGTGCCCAGCTCACGCCGCAGCAATATGAGATCCTGCGCAATCACGGCACCGAGCGGCCGGGCTCCAGCCCGCTGCTGAAGGAGCATCGCAAGGGCATCTTCGCCTGCGCCGGCTGCGACCTGCCGCTGTTTGCGTCCGAGACCAAGTTCGAGAGCGGCACCGGCTGGCCGAGCTTCTATGCGCCGATCGAGGGCAATGTCGGCAAGACGGAGGACCGTGCCTACGGCATGGTCCGCACCGAAGTGCATTGCCGCCGCTGTGGCGGCCATCTTGGCCACGTCTTCGACGACGGTCCGAAGCCGACCGGCTTGCGCTACTGCATCGACGGTTTTGGATTGGTTTTCCATCCCGCGGCGACGTCGGCGACGTAGGCTCTTGGTTGACGCGTCTTCTTCACGCGAGCTTGTGACGCGTCGCTCGAAAACGTCATGACGTCCCGGCAATTGTTGCCGGCCCGGCAATTGTGCCCCGGTCATTCGACCGGGGCATGTCTATTTAAGTCGTTGATTTCCTGAACATACCCGCATTGGCATGGCCTTTGCGATTGTCTCCCCCGACTGCGGCCATGGTCGACCGGCCGCCGAGATCGGATTTGGAGACAAAGTTATGGGTATCTTCGATGCAATGAACACCTCGGTGGGTGGCTTGCAGGCGCAGTCCTACGCGCTGCAGAACATTTCCGGCAACATCGCGAACTCATCCACCACCGGTTACAAGGGCATCGGCACCAGCTTCGTCGATCTCATTCCCGACGCCTCGGTCCCGAGCAAGCAGGTCGCGGGCGGCGTGACGGCCAACGCGAAGGCCACGATCACCACCCAAGGCACGATCTCGTCCTCCACCGTCGCCACCAACATGGCGATCACCGGCGACGGCTTCTTCTCGATCCAGAAGGCGACCGGCGTCGTCGACAACGTGCCGGTGTTCAACGGCGTCACCTACTACACCCGTCGCGGCGACTTCCAGCTCAACGCCAACGGCAATCTGGTCAATGGCGCCGGCTATTATCTGATGGGCACCACGGTCGACCCCAAGACCGGCAACCCGACCGGCAACGTGGCGACGGTCCTGAAATTCCAGAACAACTTCATCCCGGCCCAGGCGACCACCTCGATCCAGTACGCGGCGAACCTGCCGAGCGTGCCGAACACGGCGGCGAGCTCGACCGCGGCGAGCGGCACGCTGCTGGCGGCCGGCGGCCTTAACCCGTCGGATTTCGCCGCCAACCCGCTGATCGTCGGCACGCCGCCGCCGCCCTATACGAATGCGACGATCTCCGGCGCAGCGGCGACCGGCAATCTGCGCTCGGCCTATACGGCGACGACCGCGACCGGCACGGTGGCGCTGCTGGATAGCGCTTCGGCGGCGGCAACTGGCGGCACGTCTCTCGATTCCACCGTGTCCCCGCATCTCAACACCAGCCTTCTCACCAACCTGTCCGGCAAGTCGCTGACGGTCAACGGCCAGACCATCAACTTCGACGCCACCGTTTCTGGCGCTTCGACGGTCGGCAGCGTCACCACGATCGGCCTGCTCTCGCCTACCGGCGCAAAGATCTCGGACATCCTGAATGCGATCACCCTGGGCGCCGGCGGCGCCCCCGCCACCGCGACAATGAACGCCAGCGGTAACATCCAGATCACGACCAGCACCACGGCCGACGTCACGATCGGCGGCACTGCGGCAAGCTTGCTCGGGGTCAGCAGCGTGACACGCGGCGGTAACGTGCTGTCCACCCCCGCGATTACGAGTGGTACACAGCTCGGCGGCACCGCGACGCCCGGCGGTCCGGAAGTCCTCTCGACGCCCTTCGTGGTCGGCAACACGATCCAGGTCAACGGCACGGCACCCGCCAATACGATCACCTTCGTGGCCTCCGGTGCTGTCGCTCCGAACCAGATCAACATCACCGACGACATCGCGACCTTGCTTCAAAGGATCGACACGCTCAGCGGTGCGAGCGGTTCTTCGATCAGCAATGGCGTGATCACCCTGAATACCGGTATCGCCAATCCCACCTTGACGGTGACCAGCAACAACAGCAGCGCCTTCGCCGCGCTCGGCTTCACGTCATCCATTTCCAAGAACCGTGGCGGTGGCGGCACTGCCGGCACGGGCGGCGTGATCGGCAACGACATCGCTACCTTCACCAAGGAATCGATCAGCGGCGGTGCGGTCACGGCCTACAACGCCGCCGGCACACCGGTGAACCTGCAGCTGCGTTGGGCCAAGACCGACAGCGCCTCGCTGGGCACCGGCCATACCGACACCTGGAACCTGTTCTACCAGACCGATCCGAATGCGACCGGCACGACGGTCGGCTGGGTCAACACCGGACAAGCCTTTACCTTCGCCGCCGATGGCTCGCTGACCTCGCCGAGCGGCTCGGGCATCACCATCAACAATGTCAGCGTCAGCGGCCAGTCGCTCGGCTCGGTCGCCTTCAACATCTCCCAGGGCGGTCTGACGCAATACGCCAGCACCAGCGGCGCGGTGACCATCAACACCATCACCCAGAACGGCTACGCCGCGGGTCAGCTCCGCTCCGTCGCCGTCAACAACAACGGCCTCGTGGTCGGCACCTTCTCCAACGGCCAGAACCTCGACCTCGCGCAGGTCTCGCTGTCGCACTTCAACGGCACCAATTATTTGAAGGCGCTCGATGGCGGCGCCTATGCCGCGACCGAGCAGTCGGGACCTGCGATCGACGGCGCTTCGGGCACCATCAGCGGCTCGTCGCTGGAAGGCTCGAACACCGACATCGCCGACGAATTCACCAAGCTGATCGTGACCCAGCAGGCCTATTCGGCCAACACCAAGGTGATCACGACCGCGAATTCGATGGTGCAGGATCTCCTGAACGTGTTGCGCTGATCGGCGCGTGACGTAACCAAAGGCGGGTAAGTAACATGGGTTTGAGTTCAGCCCTCGCCAGTGCGATGAGCGGTTTGCGTGCCAACCAGGCCGCGCTCTCGATCGTCTCGTCGAACGTCGCAAATTCGCAGACGCCGGGTTATATCGTTCAGACGCCGAACCAGATCGAGGTCACCACCGGCGACTTCGGCTCGACGGCGATGACCACTGGCGTCAGCCGCGAGCTCGACAGCTACGTGCTGAACCAGCTGCGGACCGAGACCGGCGGCAGCGGCTACGCCGACCAGATGGCCAACATCCTTAAGCAGCTTCAGAATGTCTACGGCACGCCGGGCAACGACGGCACGCTCGAAAGCGCGCTCAACAAATTCACCACGGCACTCCAGGCGTTGTCGACCAGTTCGGGCGCCTCGTCGGCGCAGACCGTTGCGCTGGGCGCGGCGCAGGCGCTGGCGCAGCAGCTCAACGTCACCACCAAGGGCATCCAGTCGCTGCGCTCCAATGTCGAGCAGGATCTCGGCACCTCGGCGCTAGCCGCCAACGCGGCGATGCAGAAGGTCGCCGATATCAACACCAAGCTCCAGGGCCTGTCGGCCAACGACCCCTCGGCGGCCACGCTGATGGACCAGCGCGACCAGGCCATCAACACGCTGTCGAAATATGTCGACGTCCGCGTCACCACCGACGGCTCGAACCAGGCCAACATCTACACCACGACCGGCATTCAGCTCGTCGGTGCCGGGCTCGCCTCGCAATTCTCTTTTGCGTCCACCGGCGCGCTCTCGGCAACGTCGCTCTACAACAGCGATCCGGCCAAGTCCGGTGTCGGCGCGCTCACGATCAAGCTGCCGAACGGCTCGCAGCTCGACGTCGTCGCCAACAACGTGGTGTCTTCCGGCCAGATCGCGGCCGATCTGAAGCTGCGCGACCGGACCCTGGTGCAGGCGCAGACCCAGCTCGATCAGCTCGCCGCGACGATGTCGAGCGCGCTGTCCGACAAGACCACGGCCGGCAGTACGGTCTCGGGCCCGCCGGCCGGATTCGATCTCGACCTTGCCGGTGCGCAGCCTGGCAATACCGTCAACATCACCTACACGGACACGGCGACCAACACCCAGCGCCAGATCACGCTCGTCAACGTGACCGATCCGGCGGCGCTACCGCTGCAGAACGCGACGAATGCCAACCCGATGCGGATCGGTGTCAACTTCTCCGGCGGCATGGGAGCGATCGCGTCTGCGCTCAATACCGCGCTATCAGGCACGCATCTGTCGTTCGCCGCCGCCCCATCGCCGGCGACGGCCACGACCCTGCGGGTGACCGATGACAACACCGGTCTTGCCAAGGTCAATTCGGCCTCGACCATCAAGACGATCTCGTCGCTGACCTCGGGCAATCCGCAGCTGCCGCTGTTCACCGACGGCGGGCAGGCGCTCTACACCGGTGCCATCACCGCGTCGGGCTCGCAGATGACCGGCCTTGCCGGGCGCATCGCCGTGAACACGCAGCTGGTTTCCGATCCGACCCGGCTGTCGGTCTACAACACCTCGCCGGTGACGCCCGCGGGCGACACCACGCGTTCGGACTATCTCTATTCGCAGCTCACCAGTGCGGTGTTCTCCTATTCGCCGCAGACCGGCCTCGGCTCGGCGAACCAGCCCTTCACCGGCAGCGTTTCGAACTACCTGCAGCAGTTCCTGAGCATCCAGGCCAACGCCGCGACCCAGGCGACCCAGCTCCAGCAGGGCCAAAGCGTGGTGGTCTCGACGCTCCAGGCGAAGTTCGACTCGACCTCCAAAGTCAACCTGGACTCGGAGATGTCGAACCTGATCCAGCTCCAGAATGCCTATGCCGCCAACGCTCACGTGATGTCGGTGGTGCAGAGCATGATGAACACGTTGCTCCAGGCTCAAGGGTAACAAGTAACAGGGCTCTGAAAGATGTCGATCAGCAGCATCAACTACTCGTCGTCGGTTCTCGGCGCGCAGATCCGCAACATCAATCAGCAGCTCACGGATCTGTCGACGCAACTCTCGACCGGCAAGCTGTCGCAGAACTATTCCGGCATGGGCACCAACGAGGGCTTTGCGATCGCCGGGCGCGCGCAGCTCTCCAACATCGCCGCCTATACCGACACGATCACCAACGTCAATGTCAGCATCAACCTCGCCAATACCGCGCTGCAGTCGCTGACGAAGATCCGCAACACGGTGCAGACGGGCTCGGCCAGCACCGCGCAAGACCTCAACGTCAACGGCCAGACGGTCGCGCAGAACACCGCCGCCGCCCAGTTCGGCTCGATGGTCGGCGTTCTCAACACGCAGACGGGCAGCCGCTATCTATTCTCCGGAACGGCCGTCAACACCCAGTCGGTTGCGGATGCCGGCGACATCATCAACGGCACCACGACGCAGGCGGGGTTCAAGACCGTCATGGCCGAGCGCCAGGCCGCCGACCTCGGCGCCAACGGCATGGGCCGCCTGGTGCAGACGCAGCCGACGCCGAGCTCGGTGCAGGTGTCGGAGGACGCCGCGGGATCGCCGTTCGGGCTCAAGATCAAGGCGGTCTCTTCGACGCTGACCGGTGCGACTATCACCGGCCCGAGCGGCTCGCCGGTGTCGTTCTCGGTCAATCTCAACGGCGTCAACCCGAACAATGGCGACAAGCTGAGCGTCCAGTTCACGCTGCCGGACGGCACGACCGAGCAGATCGACCTGACCGCGTCGACGGCGACGCCGACCCCGCTCGGCAGCTTCGCGATCGATGCGAGCGTCCCCGTCAACCCGAACAACACCGCCGCGAACCTCAACACGGCGCTGAACACCGCGATCGCCAAGCTCGCCAACACCTCGCTGGTGGCGGCATCCGCGGTCGTCGCCGGCGACAATTTCTTCAACACGGCGAGCTCTGCGATCGGCACGCCCGTCAACAGCCAGGCTGCGCCGCCGGCCCCCGTCACCGGCGCGACGGCACTGTCCGGCGCGAGCCCCTCGGACTCGATCTCGCCGGGCTTCGTCGCCGGCGACACCATCACCATCAACGGCAACACGCTGACCTTCGTCAGCTCAGGCGCGACCGGCAACCAGCTCAACGTCACCGACAGCATCCAGACTCTGCTGAGCAAGATCGACCAGATCACGGGGACGTCGAAGCCCTCGACGGTCCATGGCGGTTCGATCACGATCAACACCGACGATGCGGCGAGCCTCAACATCACGAGCTCGAATACGGGGGCGCTGAGCTCGCTCGGTTTCGGTTCGATGCCCGTCACCGCCACGCAACCGCCGCTGCGCGTCGGTTCGTCCCCGGCGAGCTCGGCAACCACGCTGGTGAACGGCTCGGCCAATACGGTGAAATGGTATTTGGGCAATGACGGGCCGGGCTCGCCGCGCTCGACCGCGATGGCGCGGGTCGACGATGCCGTCACGGTGCAGTATGGCGCCCAGGCGAATGAGGATGCGATCCGCCGGCAGTTGCAGGCGATTGCGGTGTTCGGGACTTTCTCGACCTCGCCGACCGGACAGTATTCGGGCGGGCAGGTTTCGGCGCTGAGCCTGCGGGTGACGCAGGCACTGACCCAGCAGCCCGGTCAGCAGCGCATCGAGGACATCCAGACCGACATCGCGATGGCCCAGAACACGATGCAGGACGCGACCACGCGCCAGACCCAGGCCAAGGCGCAGCTCCAGACCATCATCGACCAGGCCGAATCGGCCTCGCCGGACCAGGTCGCGAGCGAGATCCTCGCGCTCCAGAACGCGCTCCAGGCGTCCTACCAGGTGACCTCGAACCTGGCGCAGCTCTCGCTCGTCAAGTTCTTGTAAGGACGCGTTAAGGCGCCGTTAACCATGCCTCTTTACCTCTTGGTGAGGATTGGAGCGGGGCGGGGCTGCCGATGTCGGACAAGATGCAATTGGTGGTGGCAACGCCATGCTTCGGCGGGCAGGTGTCGAGCATCTATGCGAGCTCGATCTTCGCGCTCCAGCGCGCCGTGCACGGCATGTCCAATCTCGAGCTCAAGGTGCACTTGCGCGACGGCGACGCGCTGATCACGCGCGCGCGGGCCAATCTGGTCGCGATGTTCCTGGACGACCCCAAGGCGACGCATTTCCTGTTCATCGATGCCGACATCGGCTTCAAGCCGGAGCAGGTGTTCCGGCTGATCGAATGCGGCGCCGACGTCGTCGCCGGCTGCTATCCGATCAAGCGGGTCAACTGGGACAAGGCGAAGCGCGCGGTCGAGGCCGGCCGCGCCGATGTGCCGGCGGCCTCGCTCGACTACGTGCTGGAGATCGAGGATCCCGACCGCATCGTGGTCGTCAACGGCTTCACCCGTGTGCGCTATGCCGGCACCGGTTTCCTGATGATCCGGCGCCACGTGCTGGAAGCGATGTGCCGTCACCCGAATTATGCAGTTCTGCAATTCTTCCGCGAGCATTCGCACGATATGCTGGCGGCGAGCCCGAACCGGTTCGCGCTGTTCGAATGCATGATCGATCCGGCGACCGGCACGTATCTTTCCGAGGACTTCGCCTTCTGCAAGCGCTGGACCGACATCGGCGGCGAGATCTGGGCCGACATCCAGAGCTCGCTCGATCACGTCGGACCGTCGGTGTTCCACGGCGACATCGCTTCGCAATTCGCGCCGGCGCCCGCAGCGGCGGCAGCTGATGCGGCGTGAGCCTTTCGGGATGAGCGCCGGCGCATCCCGTCTGTCAGCACCGGAACGCGCATCCGAGCGCGGCTCGCGTTACCGCCTGCGCGATCTCTTCACGCCGCTGGACACGCTGCTCGTCTCCGGCGGAGATCCGCGGCTGGCGCTCGACGCTAGCGATCGCGTCAACGCCTATGGCTGCGCGGCCTCGCCGGAGCCGGGGATCTGGAATTTCGCCTCCTCGACCGCATCGACGATCTCGCGAGCGGCCTATGATCGCGCCGCGCTCGCGCGCGAAGAGCTGATGCACAAGTGCCTGTTCGACGAGGTCGAGATCGCCTTCGATGCGCGCTGTGAAGGCATGCGCGAGGAGTTGCGCGGCCATTTCCAGCTCTCGCCGCGGGTCGATGTGGTGTTCTCGCCGTCCGGCACGGATTCCCAGCTCCACGCCCTGTTCGTGGCGCGCGCGGTGCTCGGCGCGCCGCCGGTGACGACCGTGGTCGGCGCCGATCAGACCGGCAGCGGGACGATCCATACCGCGCGTGGACACCATTTCAGCTCCATGACGGCGAGCGGCTTGGCGGTCCGCAAGGACGGCGCAGTTGCGGGGCTGGCCGACGCCAGCATCGCGCTGCCACTGCGCGAGGCGGGACCCGGGATCGCGATGCGCACGGATGCGGATGCTGCGGTGCTGGGCGCGATCGAGGCCACGATCGCGCAGGGCGCGCCGGTGCTGCTTCAGATCATGGATGCCTCGAAACTCGGCTGGCGCGCACCGAGCGCGGCCTGCCTCGACGAGATCGCGCGGCGCTGGCCGCGCAAGGTTCAGATCGTCGTCGATGCCTGTCAGGCCCGGCTCGGCCGCCGCCGGCTGCGCTCCTATCTCGATCGCGGTTACCTCGTGCTGATCACCGGCTCGAAATTCTTCGGCGGACCGGCCTTCAGCGGCGCGCTGCTCGTCCCGAAAGGCTTTTCGCGGTCGCTCGACCGGGTCGAGGCGATCGCGCCTGGCTTTTTCGATGTCGGCCGTTGCGACTGGCCGATGGCCTGGACGATCCTGCGTTCGCGCTTCGAGCGCCGGCCGAATTTCGGCCAATGGTTGCGCTTGGAGGGGGCGCTGGCCGAGATCGGCAGCTACTATGCAGTGCCAGGTGCGTTTCGCGCCAGGGCACTGGTCGAGCTCGCGGCCGGCATCGACAGCATGATCGCGCTGTCGCCGTCGCTTCGCCCCGTTCCAACCGGAATCGAGAAGGTCGGTGCGGACGACGAGGAGTTCGCGCAAACTACGATCTTTCCGTTTCTGCTGCTGCGCGACGGCAAGCCGATCTCGATCGCGGAGACGGGCGCCGTTCATCAGGCGCTGACGCGTGACATGAACGAAGAGATCGGCGGCCGCACGGCGGACCGGCAGGTCGCCGCGCAGCGCTGCCTGATCGGCCAGCCGGTCCGGCTGGAGCGCCAGGACGAGGCCCCGCTGGCCGTATTGCGCCTCTGCGTCGGCGCACGGCTCGTGACCGAGATCTGGTCCCCGGACATGGCGCAGGCGCAACGCAATTTGCAGCACGTGCTCGATCGCGTCGCCGACGTCCTGGTGAAGATCGAACTGTTGCTTGATCGTGGCGCGGCGGCGCCCATGCCGGCAAAGTCCGCGTTCGAGGTGTGAGATGCAGCAGCCGGTTTCCGTGCCGAAATTTGCCGACCGTATCGGCTTTGCGCAGTTGACGCGCCGGGCCTTCGAAGGTGTCGATTTGCAGCCGTTGCGCGACCAGCTCGTCGTCCGGATCACGGAGGGGACGGCGCAGGCCGGCGAAGGCCTGGATCTGTCGCTGATCGTCCAGCTCCTTGGCGACAAGGCGGCGGGGCTTGCGATCCAATCGGAGGTGCTGACCTTCCATCAGTTGTTTCGTACGCCCAGCGCGGCTCCGAAACCGGGCTTGCGCGTGCTCGCGCTTGCAGCCGACATCGACATGGGCGGCAACACGCCGATCGATTTCCTGCTCGAAGGTTCCGACATCGAACTGTTGACGCTCTACGTGGTCAAGGGCGTCGGTCTGCCCGAGAACTTGCCCGAGCACGACGTCGCCATCGTGATTGCATCCGATTCCGAGGAATGCCGGGACGCGCTCGCGCTGATCGAGAAGGCCGCACCCGAGTGGCCGCGGCCGCTGCTCAATCGCCCCGATCTCATCGGCAACCTCGATCGCGACAAGTTGTATCGGCTGCTGACGGGTGTGCCCGGCCTCGACATTCCCGCGACCGTCCACGCCACACGCGAGCAATTGTCGGATCTCGTGCAGGGGCGAATCGCCTGCGAGGCCATCGCGGACGAATTGCACTTTCCGATGATCGCGCGGCCGCGCGGCTCGCATGCCGGTGTCGGGCTCGCGAAGCTCATTGATGCGGCGGCGCTCGCGGCCTATCTCGCCGAACGGAAAGAGCAGGACTTCTTCGTCGCGCGCTTCGTCGACTATGTTAGCCCCGACGGGCTCTACCGCAAATATCGCCTCGCTATGGTCGACGGCAAGCCTTACGCCTGCCACATGGCGATCGCCGATCGCTGGGACATCTGGTATCTCAACGCCTACATGGCGTTCAGCGAGGAGAAGCGGGCCGAGGAGGCCGTCTTCATGCTCGACTTCGACCACGCCTTTGCCGCGCGCCACAAGAGCGCGCTCGAGGAGATGAGCAGGCGCGTCGGCCTCGACTATTTCATCGTCGACTGCGCCGAGAACCAGAACGGCGAGCTCCTGGTGTTCGAAGCCGACAACACCGCCGTCGTGCACAACATGGATTCGCCGGTCGTGTTTCCGTACAAGCCGCCCCAGATGCGCAAGATATTTGCGGCGTTCACGGCGATGCTGTCGCGGCATGCGCGAGCGGGCAAGGGAAGCGCAACATGAACGAGATCATCCGCAACACCCAAAGCTCCGTCACCCACACCTCGCTCGATCCGCAGGACTGGAGCGAATTTCGCGCGCTGGCCCGTCGCACGTTAGACGAGGCGATCGATGGCATCGCCAATGTTCGTGCGCGCCCCGTCTGGCAGCCGATCCCCGACGAGGTCCGCGCGGCATTCAAAGCCGACGTGCCGCGCGAGGCGAGCGACCTTGCCGATGTCTATCGTGAATTTGCCGCGCATGTCGCGCCCTATGCGACCGGCAACGTCCACCCGGGCTTCATGGGCTGGGTCCATGGCGGCGGCACCGCGGTCGGCATGCTCGCGGAGATGCTGGCAGCCGGCCTCAATGCCAATCTCGGCGGACGCGACCACATGCCGATCGAGGTTGAGCGCCAGATCGTCGCGTGGATGCGCCGCCTGTTCGCCTTTCCGGAAGACGCGAGCGGCATCTTCGTCACGGGCACGTCGATGGCCAATCTGATGGCGGTGCTGGTGGCACGTACGAACGCACTCGGCACGCTGGCGCGCCAGCACGGTATCGGCAATGACGGCGCACTGTTTACGGCCTATACGTCGCACGCTGCACATGGCTGCATCTCGCGGGCGATGGACATTGCCGGGCTCGGCACGGATGCGCTACGCAAGATCGGTGTCGATGCCGATCATCGCATCGATGTTGCCGCGCTGCGCGCGCAGATCGCTGTTGACCGCGAGGTCGGCTTCAAGCCGTTCCTGGTGGTCGCGTCTGCGGGTACGGTCGATGTCGGCGCGATCGACGATCTCAGAACAATCGCGGAGCTGTGCCGCGAGGAAGGGATCTGGTTTCACGTCGACGGTGCCTTCGGTGCGCTCGCAATTCTCTCGCCTGAGCTCGCGCCACTGCTCGGCGGCATCGAGCTCGCCGATTCCATTGCGCTCGATTTCCACAAATGGGGACAGGTGCCGTACGATGCCGGCTTCCTGCTGGTGCGCGACGGCGAGCAGCATCGGCAGGCCTTTGCGCAGCCGGCGGCCTATCTCAGTCGCGAGGCGAGGGGGCTTGCGGCCGGCACGGTCTGGCCCTGCGATCTCGGCCCCGATCTGTCGCGCGGCTTCCGCGCGCTGAAGACCTGGTTCACGCTGAAGACGTTCGGGACCGATCGCCTCGGCGCGGTGATCGCGCGAAGCTGCGCGCTGGCAAAATATCTGGAGGCGCGCATTCTGGCCGAGCCGCGGCTGGAATTGCTGGCGCCGGTGAACCTCAACATCGTCTGCTTCCGGTATCGCGCAGGCGACGCGGTCAACCGCGAGGTTGTCGCCGACATCCAGGAGTCCGGCATCGCGGCACCGTCGAGCACGACGCTGGACGGCAAGTTCGCGATCCGCGCGGCGATCGTCAATCATCGCACCGAGGAAACAGACATCGATGCGCTGGTTGCGGCCGTGCTCAAGTTCGGCGCGCAGCGCAGCGGCGGCCTGATCGAGGTCGAGGCGCCGCCGCTCGCGGCGCAGTGACCACGAAACGCCGATGAAAACGAACCCGGAGCTGATCCGGGCCATTGTCGTTCAGGCAGGATGCGGCTCGATCAGGCGGCCGAACTGACGTCGCCGTTCGGATGGGTGGCTTTGTACTGATCGCGCAGCTTGTCTTCATAGGCGATCAGCTTGCGGGCCTCCTTGAGGGCCCGATAGAGGTCGCCGCTCATGATGTTGTTGTTGATGCCTTCGATGATCGGCCAGGAGCTCGGCACCGCGGTGACGATGTCACGCACGAGATTGAAGTAGGTGCCGTGCTGGGTCTGCGGATCCGGCGAAATGTACATCAGCTGAACCGCCAGATAGACGAGCTTGGCGGGGGTGTCGGCGGTCTCCGGCGTGAGGATGTCGCGCTCGCGCAGGATCGGCACGTTCTCGCCGTCGATCAGAAGACGTGCGCGCTGGTCCGTGTTGGTGATCACGGAGTTGCCGACGATGATCCGTTCGTGCGGTTTAAGCTCGACCTTGAGAGCCATGCCTGTTCTCCATCAATTGTTTTGTAACGAACTCCTGCGCGCCCACGCAATGACGGCAGTCGGCTCTGATTTGGAGCTGATCCTTGCCGAATGTGGTTAACGGGTCGTAAACGCCGGAAATTGCGGTAAAAAACTTAGCATTTTCAGGTGATTGAGTGCTGTCGAGACCGCGGCGGGGAAGCTCTCGATAGGCCGATTTGGGGCGCGACGCGAACAAACCGGAGATTTCATTTCACGGATTGTTAGAGGCTTGGACGCACGGTCCGCCGGTCGTTTGATCAATCTCGGTCAAGCAGGACGCGTAGCTACCAGAAAGGTAACAGTATGTCCGGTATCGTTCTCTCCTCCTCGGTTCGCCAGAACCTGCTCTCCCTCCAGTCCACCGCCGACCTCCTCGCCACCACCCAGTCGCGTCTGTCGACCGGCAAGAAGGTGAACACGGCACTGGATAACCCCACCAACTTCTTCACCGCCCAGTCGCTCGACAACCGTGCCAGCGACATCAACAACCTGCTCGATGGCATCGCCAACGGCGTGCAGGTTCTGCAGGCCGCCAACACCGGCATCACCTCGCTCCAGAAGCTGCTCGACTCCGCGAAGTCGATCGCCAATCAGGCGCTGCAGACCACGGTCGGTTATTCGACCAAGTCGAACGTCTCGACCACGATTGCTGGCGCGACGGCCTCCGACCTGCGCGGCACCACGACTTACACCAGCACGACCGCGCTCTCCAACGTGCTGTTCTCCGGCGCTGCCGGCGGCGCGACGGTTGCGACCGGAACGACGACGCTCGGCGGTGTCTCGGCTGCCCTGACCGGCTCGGCTGCAGTGGCTGGCGACGGTACGACCGCCTTCAGCGGCGCCTTGAAGCTGGCCGGTACCGCCGGTGCGACGACCATCGCCGCCAACGGCGCTCCCACCGATGGCGAAACGCTGACCGTGGATGGACATACGATCACTTTCAAGGCCGCGGACGTTCCGACCGGGGCGAATATCCCGTCGGGATCCGGTACCATCGGCAATGTCCTCACGGACGGTAACGGTAACTCAACCGTCTATCTTGGCGCTACGGCTGCGACGGGTACTGCGCAGGACCTGCTGAATGCCATCGACATTGCCAGCGGAGCTCAGACGGTCTCGATCGCCAGTGGCGCTGCGACCCTGAGCGGCGGCGCAACTGCTAACAGCATCGCTGCCGGCAAGGTCACCCTGAACACGGGTACCGGCGCTGACCTCAGCATTTCCGGCAGGTCCGACCTTCTGAAGGCCCTCGGCCTGACGGGCGCGGCGGGCAGCGGCCAAGTCACCGTCACCCAGGCGCGCTCGACCGCTTCGACCACGCTCGGAACCCTGATTCAGGACGGATCGACGCTGAACGTGGACGGCAAGACGATCACGTTCTCGAACGCGAAGACGCCCACGACAGTCGCAACGGGCTCCACCCAGGTCGGCAATCTGGTCACGGATGGAAACGGCAACTCGACCGTTTACCTTCAGGCCGGCAACGTCAACGACGTTCTGAATGCCATCGATCTCGCGACCGGTGTGCAGACCGTCAAGACGGCGGGTGCTTCCGGTGCCCTGCAGACGACCGCAGGCGCCAAGAACTCGTCGATCGTGGCCGGCGCGCTCAACCTCTCGACCGGTGCGAACGTGGATCTATCGATCACAGGTTCGGGCAACGCATTGTCCGCACTCGGCCTGACTGGCTCGACCGGCACCGGCACCGCCTTCACGGCGAGCCGCGCCGCGTCGGCCGGCGGCGTCTCGGGCAAGACCTTGACCTTCTCCTCTTTCAACGGCGGCACGGCGGTCAACGTCACCTTCGGCGATGGCACCGGCGGCACGGTCAAGACGCTCGATCAGCTCAACACGCAGCTTCAGGCCAACAACCTGACGGCCACGATCGACGCCAACGGCCTGCTCACGGTCTCGGCCACCAACGACTATGCGTCCTCGACGATCGGATCTGCCGCCGCTGGCGGCACCATCGGCGGCACGATCACTTCGACCCTGACCTGGTCGAACGCGACCGCGCCGGTTGCTGATGCTGTTGCCCAGGCGACCCGCACCAACCTGGTGTCACAGTACAACAACATCATGACGCAGATCGACACGACCTCGCTGGACGCGTCGTTCAACGGTGTCAACCTGCTCAACGGCGATCAGCTCAAGCTTGTGTTCGACGAGACCGGCAAGTCCAACCTGAGCATCACCGGCGTGACCTTCAACTCGAAGGGTCTGGGTCTGGCTGGTCTGGTGCAGGGCACCGACTTCATCGACAACGCCGCGACCAACAAGGTGCTGACCAAGCTGAACACGGCCTCGAGCACGTTGCGCTCGGAAGCCTCGACGCTCGGTTCGAACCTCTCCGTCGTGCAGGTGCGTCAGGACTTCAACAAGAACCTGATCAACGTGCTCCAGACCGGCTCGTCCAACCTGACGCTGGCCGACACCAACGAGGAAGCGGCCAACAGCCAGGCGCTGTCCACCCGCCAGTCGATCGCGGTCTCAGCGCTATCGCTGGCCAACCAGTCGCAGCAGAGCGTGCTCCAGCTGCTCCGCTAATAAGCGTCTGAAATCGCAATCAAGTCATGGCGGCGGGGCTTCGGCCCCGCCGCTTTCTTTTTGCGCAGCCGATCGAGAGGTGGTCTGGCGGCTCTGAAAAAGTAACTGTTGGTTATGGTTAACAGGGAGCAAACGCCGAAAAGAGTTTCAGGTCGATCGTCACCGGCATCGACTCGCTTCCGCTGCCTTATGGTGAATCGGCGCTTACGGCTCGTGAGCAGATTTCATCCTTTGTTAGCCATGTCCGCGCAAGCTGTGCCTGTCACTCGATCCGAAGCGATCGAACGAAGACGCGTAAACCAGAAGGGTAAGAGTTATGTCCGGTATTGTTCTCTCTGCGTCGGTTCGCCAGAACCTGCTCTCTCTCCAGTCCACCGCCGACCTCCTCGCCACCACCCAGTCCCGTCTGTCGACCGGCAAGAAGGTGAACACGGCACTGGATAACCCACCAACTTCTTCACCGCCCAGTCGCTCGACAATCGTGCCAGCGACATCAACAACCTGCTCGATGGCATCGCCAACGGCGTGCAGGTTCTGCAGGCCGCCAACACCGGCATCACCTCGCTGTCGAAGCTGCTGGATAGCGCCAAGTCGATCGCCAATCAGGCGCTGCAGACCACGGTCGGCTATTCGACCAAGTCGAACGTCTCGACCACGATTGCTGGCGCGACGGCCTCCGACCTGCGCGGCACCACGACTTACACCAGCACGACCGCGCTCTCCAACGTGCTGTTCTCCGGCGCTGCCGGCGGCGCGACGGTTGCGACCGGAACGACGACGCTCGGCGGTGTCTCGGCTGCCCTGACCGGCTCGGCTGCAGTGGCTGGCGACGGTACGACCGCCTTCAGCGGCGCCTTGAAGCTGGCCGGTACCGCCGGTGCGACGACCATCGCCGCCAACGGCGCTCCCACCGATGGCGAAACGCTGACCGTGGATGGACATACGATCACTTTCAAGGCCGCGGACGTTCCGACCGGGGCGAATATCCCGTCGGGATCCGGTACCATCGGCAATGTCCTCACGGACGGTAACGGTAACTCAACCGTCTATCTTGGCGCTACGGCTGCGACGGGTACTGCGCAGGACCTGCTGAATGCCATCGACATTGCCAGCGGAGCTCAGACGGTCTCGATCGCCAGTGGCGCTGCGACCCTGAGCGGCGGCGCAACTGCTAACAGCATCGCTGCCGGCAAGGTCACCCTGAACACGGGTACCGGCGCTGACCTCAGCATTTCCGGCAGGTCCGACCTTCTGAAGGCCCTCGGCCTGACGGGCGCGGCGGGCAGCGGCCAAGTCACCGTCACCCAGGCGCGCTCGACCGCTTCGACCACGCTCGGAACCCTGATTCAGGACGGATCGACGCTGAACGTGGACGGCAAGACGATCACGTTCTCGAACGCGAAGACGCCCACGACAGTCGCAACGGGCTCCACCCAGGTCGGCAATCTGGTCACGGATGGAAACGGCAACTCGACCGTTTACCTTCAGGCCGGCAACGTCAACGACGTTCTGAATGCCATCGATCTCGCGACCGGTGTGCAGACCGTCAAGACGGCGGGTGCTTCCGGTGCCCTGCAGACGACCGCAGGCGCCAAGAACTCGTCGATCGTGGCCGGCGCGCTCAACCTCTCGACCGGTGCGAACGTGGATCTATCGATCACAGGTTCGGGCAACGCATTGTCCGCACTCGGCCTGACTGGCTCGACCGGCACCGGCACCGCCTTCACGGCGAGCCGCGCCGCGTCGGCCGGCGGCGTCTCGGGCAAGACCTTGACCTTCTCCTCTTTCAACGGCGGCACGGCGGTCAACGTCACCTTCGGCGATGGCACCGGCGGCACGGTCAAGACGCTCGATCAGCTCAACACGCAGCTTCAGGCCAACAACCTGACGGCCACGATCGACGCCAACGGCCTGCTCACGGTCTCGGCCACCAACGACTATGCGTCCTCGACGATCGGATCTGCCGTCGCTGGTGGCACCATCGGTGGCACGATCACGACCTCACTGACCTGGACGAACGCGACGACGCCGACCGTCGACGCAGTTGCCCAGGCCACCCGCTCGAACCTGGTTGCCCAGTACAACAACATCATGTCGCAGATCGACACGACGTCGGTGGACTCCTCCTTCAACGGCGTGAACCTTTTGAACGGCGATCAGCTCAAGCTGGTGTTCGACGAGACCGGCAAATCGAGCCTGAACATCACCGGCGTGACCTTCAACTCGAAGGGTCTGGGTTTGGCTGGCCTGGTGCAGGGTGTCGATTTCATCGACAATTCCGCGACCAACAGGGTGCTGGCCAAGCTGAACGCAGCCTCGAGCACGCTGCGTTCGGAAGCCTCGACGCTCGGTTCGAACCTCTCCGTCGTGCAGGTGCGTCAGGACTTCAACAAGAACCTGATCAATGTGCTCCAGACCGGCTCGTCCAACCTGACGCTGGCCGACACCAACGAGGAAGCGGCCAACAGCCAGGCGCTGTCGACCCGCCAGTCGATCGCGGTCTCAGCGCTATCGCTGGCCAACCAGTCGCAGCAGAGCGTGCTCCAGCTGCTCCGCTAATAAGCGTCTGAAATCACGGAACTAAAACCGGCGGCGGGCTTCGGCCCCGCCGCTTTTTTCGTTCGTGCAAAAGCTCGATGGAGCCCGTGTTCCGAGCCGGTGAGGGCGCTAACCCTGCATTAACCCTATCCCTTAAGTCGCCGTTAACCATACTTTAAAGGACAGCCCCTAAAACTCGACAAAAGCCCGCTTTCCAGATCGGCGAGCCCGATTCGTATCCGGTTCAAAAGGAAGACCGCCAATGTCCAACATCGTTCTCTCGGCGTCAGTTCGCCAGAACCTGTTGTCGCTGCAATCAACGGCCGACCTGCTCGCCACCACCCAGTCTCGACTGTCGACCGGCAAGAAGGTCAACACGGCGCTGGACAACCCCACCAACTTCTTCACCGCGCAGGGGCTGGACAATCGGGCGAGCGACATCAGCAACCTGCTCGATGGGATCAACAACGGTGTGCAGGTGCTTCAGGCGGCCAACACCGGCATCACCTCGCTGCAGAAGCTGATCGACAGTGCCAAGTCGATCGCCAACCAGGCGCTCCAGACCACGGTCGGCTACTCGACAAAGTCGAACATCTCGACCACGATCCCCGGCGCGACGCCCGCGGATCTGCGCGGCACCACGAGCTACACTTATGCGACGGCGACCGGCAACGTCGTCACCAACGGCACGGCCGGCGGTACGACTCCGATCACCACTGGCACTACGCTCGGGGGCATTTCGCAATCCCTGACCGGTAACGCCGCTCCCGACGGTGCCGGCACCGCTGCCAGCCTGGCTACGGGTCTGACTCTGCTTGGTACACCGAGCGCCACTACCATCGCGACGAACGGTGCTCCATCGGACGGCGACGTCCTCATCGTCGACGGTAAGACCATTACCTTCAGGGCCGGGGCTGCACCTGCGGTCGCCAACGTTCCCGCCGGCTCCGGCAAGAACAACAACGTCGTCACCGACGGTAATGGCAACTCCACGGTTTACCTCGGAACAAACGCTTTGCCGGCTGCAACTGTCCAGGACGTGATGGATGCGATCGATCTCGCAAGTGGCGTGGAGAAGGCTGCGATCGCGGGCGGCACCGCAACCCTGTCGAACTCCTCGGGCACCAACGCTTCCATCGCCGGCGGCCAGCTCACGCTCACCACCGGCACCGGCGCCGATCTCAGCATCACCGGCAAGGCCGACTTCCTCAAGGCGCTGGGCCTGACGACCGCGACCGGCTCCGGCAATGTCAATGTGACCAAGGCGCGTCTGACCACCTCGGCCACGCTGGGCACGCTCGTTCAGGACGGCTCCACGCTCAACGTAGACGGCAAGACAGTCACGTTCAAGAACGCGGCCGTCCCTGCCGCGGCGCCGACGGGGTCGACCAAGATCGGCAACATCGTGACCGACAACAATGGCAACTCCATTGTCTATCTCCAGGGCGCAACCGTCCAGGATTCGCTGAACGCGGTCGACCTGGCATCGGGCGCCGGCATCGTCAGCGGCGGCGCCGTGGTCGCGGCGAGCGGATCGTCGCTGTCCTCGGTCGTCAACGGCGCTCTCAAGCTCAGCACCGGCACCACCGCAGATCTGTCGATCACCGGAACGGGCAACGCGTTGTCCGCATTCGGGCTGACCGGTCCGACCGGCACGGGCACCGCCTTTACCGCGGGCCGCTCGCCGGGTCCGGGCAGCATTTCCGGCAAGACGCTGACCTTCACCTCCTTCAACGGCGGCACGCCCGTGAACGTCACCTTCGGCGACGGCACCAACGGCACGGTCAAGACGCTCGACCAGCTCAATAACCAGCTTCAGGCCAACCACCTGACGGCGACGATCGACGCCAACGGCGTGCTCACGATCACCACCGTCAACGAATACGCCTCTTCGACGCTCGGCTCGGTGACCGCCGGCGGCGCCGTCGGCGGCACGATCACCGGCACGGTTGCCTTCACGACCGCGCAGCCGCCGATCCAGGATCCCGTGGCGCAGACAGCGCGCTCCAATCTGGTCAACCAGTTCAACAACATCCTGGCGCAGATCGACACCACCTCGCAGGACGCTTCGTTCAACGGCGTCAACCTGCTAAACGGCGACACGCTCAAGCTCGTCTTCAACGAGACCGGCAGCTCGACGCTCAGCATCAACGGCGTGGTGTTCAACGCGGCCGGCCTCGGCCTCAGCAACCTCGTCAACGGCGTCGACTTCATCGACAACGGTGCGACCAACAAGGTGCTGGCGAGCCTGAATGCGGCCTCGAGCACGCTGCGCTCGGAAGGTTCCGCGCTCGGCTCGAACCTCTCGATCGTGCAGGTGCGCCAGGACTTCTCGAAGAACCTGATCAACGTGCTGCAGACCGGCTCGTCCAACCTGACGCTGGCCGACACCAACGAGGAAGCAGCCAACAGCCAGGCGCTGTCGACCCGCCAGTCGATCGCGGTCTCTGCGCTGTCGTTGGCCAACCAGTCGCAGCAGAGCGTGCTCCAGCTGCTCCGCTAATCTCGCAGCGCAGGACAATGAACGGGAATATCGCGGCGGAGCTGATGCTCCGCCGTTTTTATGGAGATCGCTAAGACAGGATTAGCTGAGATCGATGCGCATCATGCGCGACGTGTTTACAGCGCGCGTGTGCACATCTAGCTTCGCGATGGAGAGGGACTCCGCGACCCGTAATAAACCGGAGGGCTTCCAAGCACACACGTAAGCAAATCTTAAGCGGTGCTGCCTAGGGTTGGGAAAGAAATCCTTAAGCGCGTTCAACGGGCTAGGTAAACCTCCAAGGTGTGATTGATGTCGAATTCTGCTGCCTCAGCTTATGCGCGCGTTGCAACGACCACGGCATCTCCTCGCGACATCGAGGCGCAGACTCTGCTCAAGGCCGCGAACAAGTTGCAGGATGCCGTCAACAGCGCCGATCCACTCAGCGAGCAGACCATGCAGGCCCTGATGTTCAACCGCAAGCTCTGGACGATCTTCTTGAGCGAGGCCATGCGTGACACCAATCCGCAGCCGCTCGACGTCCGGCAGAGGATCGCCAACATCAGCGTGTTCGTGCTGAGTCAGACCGCAGCATTGCAGATGAGCCCGCAATTCGATCACTTCCGTCCGCTCATCGAGATCAACAGGAATATCGCTGCCGGTTTGTCCGGCCGACCGTGATCGCGAACATCATGAGCTCTCGACCGTCGCTCTCACAGGCCAAGCTCGACGCCTGAGCGTCAGGCGCTGCGGTCGGTGCTGAGCGGACGCGAGTGTTCGGACTTCAGATCAAGCGCATGGAAATAGGCCCGCCGGCGCAGCATCGCTTCGTCGGGAAACTGATTGACCACCGCGTCGGTCCTCTCGTTGACGACCTGGAAGACGAAGGATGCGGCCGCCTGGTCGAACACGACCTGACGCGAGACGTTCTCGTGGTTCGGCAAATCATTGCGCACGGGCGCGCCCGTATCGCTCGCGGCGACCGTCTGGCTCACCGGCAAATCAGTTTGCACAGCCTCGTTCGCCGCCGCGTTCGACGTCGTTACGATCTGCACGGGGGCCGGGATCCCCACCGGCCGGATGCTGAAATCTGTACTCATGGCAGCCTCCTGGTTGCCTTGTTTGAGTCAAATCCCACCCCTCTAATCGCGCAAGCATGGAACACCAAGCCTGAAGGTCCGGTTAGGGAACATGCCTAACCGCGCGACGACATCGCCGCGCGGTTTTTTATAAAATTGTCTCTTGTTATTGCGGGCGCTCAGAGCGAGCGGCTGACCGCGAGCGGCGTGATGTGGCGCGGGCCGGGAGCCGCGCGACGACCGGCGGCGGTATAGGTGTTCGGCACGTTGCGCTTCTGGATCTCGGCATTGACGCCGCGCACGACGCTCTCGGACACGGCGTGTGCGGTGGCGAGCACGGTGAGGTTGACCTGAAGCATCGCGCGGAATGCGTCGTGGTGGCGATGCAGCGTCGAGAGCAGCTCGGGCGCAGATTTCGCGAGCTGGACCTGGTTCGCCTTCAGCTGGCTGACGGCGCCGACATAGTTTCGCGACAGCTCCTGCTTCTTGCCCTCGAGCGTCATCGCCTCGTGGACCTTGCCGGCGCGCACGAGCTCGGTCTCGCGCTCGATCAGTCCGAGCAGGGCGCTCATCGCATCCATCAGGTTCTCCGCGAGCTTGCGGGCCTCGGCGCTGCCGGGCGCAATATTCGGACGCTGCGCTTGCATCGGCTGACGTGAGGCGTTGAAATGGTTCATCTCGTTTAACCTTATGCCGTGCGGATCGTTTTCGCCTGCTGCATGATCAAGGTGCGGTAGACTTCGTTGGCGATGCCGACGCCGCCGGCCTTGGCGAAGTTCTTGGAATATTGCTCCGTCAGCATCGAGCGCCACACCCCGGTGCCGGGCGTGTCGCCGAACGGGCCTTCGCCCTTCAGGCCGGAGGTCATCTGCGAGAACATGCTGTTGAGGAACATCGCCTCGAAATCGGTGGCGGTCTTCTGCGCCTTGGCCTGCTGTTGCGGCGAGACCTTTTGCAGAGCGCTCGCGAGCTCGAAGTCCGGCCGGCCGTTGCGGCTCTCGACCGAGAAGGCCGAAGAGGTGGCGACGCGCGGGGTGTTGATCGTACCGGTCTGCATCACATCACCTCGATGTCGGCTTCGATCGCACCAGCGGCCTTGATCGCCTGGAGGATGCTGATCATGTCGCGGGGACCGATGCCGAGGCCGTTGAGGCCGTCGACGAGCTGCTGGAGCGACACGCCGTCCTTAACCACGGCCAGCTTCTTGCCGTCCTCGGTGACAGTGACGGCGCTGCGTGGCGCGACCACGGTCCGTCCCCGCGACAACGGGTTGGGCTGGCTCACCTGCGGGCTCTCGGAGATCGTGACGGTGAGGTTGCCTTGCGCGACCGCGACGGTGGCGACGCGGACGTCACGGCCCATCACGATGATGCCGCTCCGCTCGTCGATGATGATCTTGGCGGCGAGATCGGGATCGACCTGGAGCTGCTCGATCTCGGTGAGAAAGGCGACGACGTTGCCCTTGAACTCCGGCGGGATCGACAGCTGCACCGTCGAGGGGTCGATCGGCTCGGCGGTCTTGACGCCGAGATAGTCGTTGACGGCGGCCGCGATGCGCTTGGCGGTGGTGAAGTCGGCATTGCGCAGGGCCAGACGCACGTTTGGCAGGCGATTGAGTGCGAACTCGATTTCGCGCTCGATGATGGCGCCGTTGGCAATGCGCCCCACGGTCGGCACGCCGCGCACGATTTTCGCCGCTTCGCCCTCGGCCTGGAAGCCGGAGATCGCGAGCGAGCCTTGTGCGACCGCATAGACGTTGCCGTCGGCACCTAACAGGGGTGTCACGAGCAAGGTCCCGCCCTGCAGGTTCTTGGCATCGCCGAGCGCTGAGACGGTGACGTCCATGCGCGTGCCCTGTGTGGCGAACGCCGGCAGGTTGCCCGTCACCATCACGGCGGCGACGTTGCCGGTGCGGATGGTGGCGCCGCGGATGTTGACGCCCATGCGCTCGAGCATCGCTTGCAGCGACTGCTTGGTGAACGGGATGTTGTTGAGCGTGTCGCCGGTGCCGTTGAGGCCGACGACGAGGCCGTAGCCGATGAGCTGGTTCTGCCGCACGCCCTCGATGTTGGCGAGGTCCTTGATTCGCGATGTCGCGCTTGCAGGCGTGACCGAGAGCGCCAGCGCTGACAGCGCGGCACAGGCCACCCCAACAATCCTCACCCACCGAACGCCTGACATCCTCTGCTCCCCAAGGCTCCTAAAAAGGCTCCTCAAATCGAAGGACCGGCTGCGACACTCCCATGACGAGCTGGTCCGGCGCTTTCCTTGCGAGCGCTGTGCCAACCCGGGGCAGCGAGGGTAGGTGGCTGAATAGGTTGAATAAATCTGTTTCGATCGGTGTCAGCCGACGTTCGCCCTGAGGAGCGAAACTGCCGCCTGTCGGCAGATTTTGCCGAGCCGTTTACGCGCCGTTAACCATAAAACGGCGAAGGTGAGGCATCGATTACCCGGATTGCTGCGATGCGCATCTACGGACCGAACGGCACCACGCTTGGAGCGCCGGCCAGCCAGGCCAGGCGGACGGGATCCGGCACCTTCGTCCTGCCCGACACCTCGTCGGCGCAGGAGACGCGGAGTGCTGCGGCGCCGAAAGCTGCCGCCAACATCAATGCGCTGCTTGCACTGCAAGGCGTCGACGAGGATCCGGTCGAGCGCCGCAAGCGCTCGGTCGCCCGCGGTAGGACCGCACTCGACGTGCTCGACGATCTCAAGATGGGGCTCCTGTCCGGCAATCTCGACGCGTCGACCGTGATGCGGCTGCGCGATGCCGCAGCGAACCTCAAATCGTCGTCGGGAGATTCCGGTCTCGATGCTGTGCTTTCCGAGATCGAGCTGCGCGTCGAAGTCGAGCTCGCCAAGGCCGGGCAGGCGTAGCCCTTACGCCGCTTCCTCCTTCTGCTGTGAATCGTAGCGGCGCTGGGCGGCGAGCACGTCCTTCAAATTCTGCTCGGCCCAATCGCGCAGGGGATCGACCGCCGCCGCCAGCGTCAGCCCGAGCTGCGTGATCGAATATTCCACCGTGACAGGCACGGTCGCGATGGCACGGCGCCGGAGCAGGCCGTCGCGTTCGAGCGATTTGAGAACCTGACTCAGCATCTTCTGTGAAATGCCCTCGATCGTGCGGCGCAATTGATTGAAGCGCATCGGCTCCTCGCGCAGCAGCAAGAGGATCAGCACCGCCCATTTGTCGCCGACGCGATCAAGGATCTGGCGCGTCGGACAGTTCGCTGCATAAACGTCGGGTTTCATCGTCGGGTCCTCGGATTCCATTCTGACCGTTTGCGAATAGGCATGCCGGTTACTCCAGCGTTATCAGGTAAGCACAAAGTGCTCTCTTAACACCAGCATTCTTTGCGATATCTAGTAACCACTAGTTACTATAGCAGCAAAGGAGCCTTCCATGAAAATCGCAGTCGCCGGCGCCTCGGGCCGGGCCGGGTCGGAAATCACCAAGGAACTGTCCCTTCGTGGCCATACGGTTACTGCTATTGCCCGCAATCCGGAAAAGATCGCGGCCCTGCCGAACGTCACGCCCACCAAGGGCGAGGTGCTCGATCAGGCCGGCCTCGCGAAGCTGTGGGCCGGACACGACGTCGCCGTGAGTTCCGTGCACTTCCTGAGCAGCGATCCGCTCAAGCTGATCGGCGCGGCGAAAGACTCGAAGGTGGGCCGTTACATCGTCGTCGGTGGCGCTGGCAGCCTAGAGGTCGCTCCGGGCGTGAAGCTAGTCACGACTCCCGGATTTCCCGCCCAGTACAAGGCCGAGGCCGAGAAGGGTTCCGCCTTTCTGGACCTGTTGCGGCAGGAAAAGGACCTGAACTGGACCTTCATCTCGCCGTCGGCGCTGTTCGTCGAGGGCGAGCGGACGGGCAGGTTCCGGCTCGGGACCGACCAACTTCTCGCAGATGCGAACGGCAAGAGCTGGATCACCTTCGCCGACTGCGCCATTGCGCTCGCCGACGAGATCGAGCGGCCGGCCCATCTGAGGCAGCGTTTCACGGTCGGTTACTGAGCCGGCAGCCGCCCCCGGGTCTTTGCGGATAAACGTTCTTGTGCAAGGACTTGGGGGTGGCCCCCGAGCGATCAGGGAAATATTGTCTGTCATAGGAGGCCGCTATATAAGGCCCCGCTCAACGGACCCCGTTCCGTTTGCGAGTCGTTGCTTAGACAGATAGGCCACCCTTGGAAAAGTTGAAAAACTACCGACCGACCGACAAAGAGCCTTTCATGAACGACCGGCAGAAGGAGTACTTCCGATTGAAGCTCCTCGCCTGGAAGGATGAGATCCTCAAAGAGTCCAAGCTCACCCTGCAAGCCCTGCAGGAGGAGAACGTGAACCACCCCGATCTTGCCGATCGGGCTTCGTCCGAAACCGACCGTGCCATCGAACTCCGCGCCCGCGACCGCCAGCGCAAGTTGATCTCCAAGATCGACGCCGCGCTTCAGCGTATCGAGGACAACACCTATGGTTATTGCGAGGAAACCGGCGAGCCGATCTCGTTGAAGCGGCTCGAGGCCCGGCCCATCGCGACGCTCTCGGTGGAAGCGCAGGAGCGCCACGAGAAGCGCGAGAAGGTCTATCGCGACGAATAGAGCCCGAGCCGCAGAGTTGCGGCTCTTTGTTTTTGGACGCAAGGCGCCTTTGGGCGTCGCGATTGGCGTTTTGCCTGTCGCTTGAAAGCCGCGCGCTTCAATGCGAGGGCGCAATCGCGAAAAGTGAATCGCGATCAACGCTCTAGATTCGATTCCTCCGGGCTCACGTGAGGTCGGATGAGAAACAGCCTTCACTTCAGGTGCGGGAGGTTTTGCGAGTCGCATCAACGAGATCGACTCGGATGTTGAGGCGTTGATCCAGCAGCATCAAGGATCGCTGTAATCACGATTCGGGCGCCGGTCGCGGGGGCCCGCAAGGCGCGCGCGCCATAAGGCCCAGACCAATTCAATATTTCCTTAAACGCGGGGAGCAGCCCGTCAGCCGACCGCCGCCCGCGCTTGTCAGGCCGGAGCGGGGATGCTGAAGTGTCGCCATCGAATGCGTAGCGTGGGAGGCGGCGCCGATGGACAGGATTCTCGAAGCCGCAAAGGCGATCGCGCTGGCGCGCCGCAACCATGCGCCGCTCGCGGCGCTGAAGCGTCCCCCGGCCGATGAAGCCGAGGGCTATCAAGTCCAGCGTGCCCTGCACGATCTCCTGCTGCCCCATGTCGGGCCGCTCGTCGGCTACAAGATCGGTTGCACCAGCCAGGTGATGCAGGACTACATCGGCATCCCGCATCCCTGCGGCGGCGGCGTGTTCCAGAATGGCGTCCACGAGAGTGGCGCGAAGCTCGCCGCCTCCAACTATGTCCGTGTCGGCGTCGAGTGCGAGATCGCGGTCCGGCTGAAGCGTGACCTTGCCGCCGGCGAGGCGCCGTTCACCGCCGAATGGGTCGGCGAGGCCGTCGAGGCCTACCATCCCGCGATCGAGATCGTCGACGATCGCTACGTGAAGTGGGAGACGATGGGCGCGCCGACCCTGATCGCCGACGATTTCTTCGCCGCCGGCTGCGTGCTGGGACCCCTGGTTCCGCGCTCGTCCGTGCCGGATCTGATGGCGGTGAAAGGCCGCGCCATCGTCAACGACGAGGAGGTGAGCCAAGGCACCGGCGCCGACGTGCTCGGTCACCCCCACAACGCGCTCGCCTGGCTCGCCAACCACCTTGCCGCCGAAGGCAAGGGCCTGCACGCGGGGCAACTCGTGCTCACCGGCAGCCTGGTGAAGACGCTCTGGCTGAAAGCCGGCGACAAAGTGCGGATCGAGCTGGATGGGCTGGGGACGGTGGAGGCGGAGTTTACGTGAGGCGTTGCGGCACCCTCCGCAGTCGTTCCCCGCGAAGGCGGGAAATCCCGTAGGCCAAGGCCTTTCGGTTCATCACTGATGTCTCGGAATACTGGATCGCCCGCCTTCGCGGGCGATGACAGTTGAGAGAGCAGACCGCGGTCAGCCAAGCTCGTCATTGCGAGGAGCTCTTGCGACGAAGCAATCCAGGGTCTCTCCGCGGAGACAGTCTGGATTGCTTCGCTGCGCTCGCAATGACGGAGTATGGGAGCACGACTTCGACCACAATCACGGACACGCCTTCTCATCCTCGCGGCATCTTCCGCCCGAGTCTTGCAATCGTCTCGCCCTCCTGAAGAAGGCGCAGGGAAGGCCGGGCGCCGGCTGGCACCCGCAATCCCGTGTGCGAAGGATACGCGCACGGGTGGATCACAGGTGACGCCGGGACATCCCGGCCTTCCCTGCGCGAATGGTTTTAACGGTGTCCTTCGTGCTCTCCTCGGGAAGCGATGCACTATTGCCCCCGTCGCCTTACGGATGGCTGATGCGCGCACCCGGTCGGGCAGTTCGCATCACCGCACGGCTTGACGCACAGACCCCGGGCGTCAGGACCACACGACTTCTCCGTCCGCGCGCATCCTCGCCGGACCCTCGATGGCTGGCGTGCGCTCACCATCGAGACCTGCGCGAAAACGCTGTCAGCGTCGTGCCGTATCGCCCACGCGGCTGCTCACGGAATTCCCGCCCTGCAACCAACATTGCGCGCCGCGGCCACCGCATTCCGTCACGATCGCGATACGCCCTCTTGTGGATGGAACAGAACGAGAACATAATGAGGCGACCGGAGCGAGTCAGCAGGAATTTTCAAAAATCCGAAATTGCGGAGGGCCGATTTGAGCTTTGATAGCAAAACTGCTATAAGTCACGGAGCGGGAAATGACCGGCCGTAAGCCGACAATTTGGATTGGCTCGTCCCTGCACGATCTGCGCGCATTTCCGGACGAGGTTCGCCGCGTCATGGGATTTGCGATCGACGATGCGCAGAACGGTTCGGAGCATCCGCGCGTCAAGGCGTGAAAGGATTTGGTGGGAGGAGCGTGCTTGAAGTGGTCGATGACTTCGACGGCGACACCTTCCGGGCGGTCTACACGGTTCGCTTTGCCGGCAGGATCTATGTTCTTCATGCTTTTCAGAAGAAGTCGAAGAGGGGAAGCGAAACGCCCAAACATCACATCGACCTCATCAGGGCGCGTTTGAAGCTCGCCGAGGCTCACTACCATGAGAATTACGTCAAGGAAGACCGCAAATGAGCGATGACAAGAACATCACGGTCGGCAGCGATAATGTGTTTGCTGATCTCGGCTTTGCCAATCCCGAGGAGGAACTGATCAAGGCCAAGCTCGTTCGTGAAATTCGCGATATCCTCAAGCGTCGGAAATTCACTCAGGCGAAGGCCGCAGCTTTGTTGGGTCTGAAGCAGCCCGACGTTTCCAGCCTTGTCACCGGGCGTGTCGGCAAATTCTCGATCGAACGTCTGGTGCGCTGCCTGGATCGGCTGGACTACAAGGTCGATTTGGTCGTGCGTCAGAAGCCGCGGCGCGGCTCGTCGCGGCAAGCTGCTGCTTGAGCAACTGAGTGTCTTTCCGCGGCGACAGTCTGGATTGCTTCGCAATGACCGAGGCTGAGGCCGAGCTTGAGTGCACCAACTGGCCGTAAAGCCATGAGCTCGCAGCCGCCTTTCGCAAAATACATGCGGCCCTCGCCAGGGGAGCTAGCGAGGGCCGCGTCGTACATCGTCGTTCGCGCCTAGGTTCGCGAACACGATGTGGGAGCTCTTAAAGAGGCTTAGAAGGGCAGCAGCACGTCCATGACCTGCTGGCCGTAGCGCGGCTGTTGCACGTCCATGATCTGGCCGCGGCCGCCATAGGCGATGCGGGCCTGCGCGATCTTGCTTGAATCGATGGTGTTGTCGCTCTGGATGTCTTCGGGGCGGACGATGCCGGCGACCACGAGCTCGCGGATCTCGTAGTTGACACGGATCTCCTGCTTGCCCTCGACCACGAGGTTGCCGTTCGGCAGCACCTGCGTCACAACCGCGGCGACGTTGGTCTGCAACGCTTCCTGGCGGTTGACCGAGCCCTTGCCGTCGGCCGAGGACGTCGAGTCAGTAGTGAGGAGACGTCCGGGGAGAACCTTGAGCGGCTGCGTGACTGTCTGGCTGCCGATGAAGTCCGTAATCCCTGAGTCTTCCTTGCTGGTGCGGCTACGCTGGGTCTCGTTGGAGAGGTTGGCCTTGTCCGTGATGTTCACGGTCACGGTCAGGAGGTCGCCGACCTGGCGGGCGCGCTGGTCCTTGAAGAAGGCGCGGCTGCCGTTACGCCACAGCGAGTTCGGATTGTAGGAGGCGACTTCCGGCTTTGGCATCGGCATCTGCACCGGCTTGTAGCCGGGCTGCGTCGTCGGATTGTCAATCGCCGACAATTTTGGTTGCTCGCCGATCTGCGACAGGCGGTCGATCGAGGAGCAGCCGCTCGCCAGCGCGCAGGTTGCGAGCAGCAGGGCAGAGATCGCAATGCGACGAAGACGGGAAGCCGAACTGAACGGAGACATGACTTACTCTGACTTGGCTGGAGCTTGCGAGACGCGAACTTGCGGAATCTGGGCTTGTGCTATCTGGGCGGGAGACGCCGGCGCCTGGATCGGGCTCTGCGCCAGGGCTGCGGCCGCCGGCACATCGTCACGCTTGAGCGACGAGGTCTGCTCGACCGCGGGCGCCATCGGTGCGGACTGGCTTGCGCCCTGGACCGTGACCTGGCCGCGGCCGGTGACGATGCCGGTCAGCGTGCGCTTGGATTGCGGATTGAGCACGCTGACGGTGTCGCCCTCGGCACCGCTCTCGATCGCCTTGCCGCGCGTGGTGAGATAGAGACCGGGCACCTGGTAGATGATGGTGACGGTCTGATCGCGCACCACGAAGTCGGGCTTGACGATGTCGGCGACGCGGATCGGCATGCCCGCGCGCATCGGCCGGCGCAGCTGCATGCCGACGGTACGATCGCGCGAAGCGGGCTCGCCGGTGACCTCGGCCTTCGGCCGGCGCTCCAGTGAGACGTCGGAGGATTTCAGGAGCTCGGTGCGGTCGATGTCGCGCGTCAGCACGGCCACTTCTACCGTCTCGATCGCGGTGCCGGTGAAGCGGAGCTTGGTCGGCGTTGGATTGTTGTCGTTGTTGATCTCGAAGGCGACGTCGAAACGGCCGCTGCGGGCGTCATAGCGGGTCGAGACCGGCTGGAGCGCACCTGTGTTGGAGGCGTCGAGCCGCATGTCGGAGATGCCGCGGTCGAACGTGACCGTGATGTTGGCGGCGTCGCCAAGGCCGAAGCGGCGCTCGAGCGTGGAGGCGACCGCGGCTTCGAGGTCCTTGCTGACGAGCGTGCGGGCGAGGCGGGCGACCTGGACCTCCTTGATATCGCCCGTCATCACGCCGATCACCTGTTTCGCGCGGAGCACCGACAATACCTGCGCGACCGTCAGCGTGCCGGTGGTGCCGAGATCGGGCGAGCGGTAGACCGGGATCAGCGCGGCCGATCCTGCGTTGTCGATGAGATCGCCGACCCGCACCACGTCCGAGGTCACGCTGACGCTCGCGCGCAGCGTCGGCGCTGCGATGAAATCGTCGGCTGCCGCTGCCGGCAGCGCCAGCGCGAGAAGAGCGGAGATCGTGGCGAGGGTAGTCCGGATCATCGTCATCACCTCAGCGGAACAGCGCCGTGGTCGATTGCATCATCTGGTCGGCGGCGCTGATCACCTTGGCGTTCATCTCGTAGGCGCGCTGGGCCGCGATCAGGTCGCTCATCTCCGAGACGACGTCGACATTGGCCTGCTCGAGGCTTCCTTGCGTGATGTTGCCGTAACCTTCGGCCGTCGCGGTGCCGTCCTGGGGCGGGCCGGAGGAGGGCGTCTCCGTGAACTGATTGCTGCCGACGGGCTGGAGGCCCGCCTTGTTGATGAAGCGGGTCAGGCCGATCTGGCCGAGGATGGTCGAGGTCGACGAGCCCGGCAGCGTCACCGAGACCTGGCCCTGGACGTTGACGGTCAGGCCCGAGGCGTTGTTCGGGATCGTGATCGTCGGCTGCACCGGGTTGCCTTGCGCGGTGACGATGCGGCCCTGATTGTCCATCTGGAAGGTGCCGTCGCGGGTGTACTGGTAGGTGCCGTCGGGCATCAGGATCTTGAAGAAGCCTTCGCCCGAGACCGCGAGGTCGAGATCGTTGCCGGTCTGCGACAGCGTGCCCTGCGTCATGCTGCGCGGCGTGCCGACGGTCTTGACGCCGCCGCCGATGTCGACGCCCACCGGCAGGATGGTGCCCTGGTCGGACGACTGCGCGCCGACGCGGCGGACGTGCTCGTAGATCAGATCCTGGAACGCCGCGGTCTGCTTCTTGAAGCCGGTGGTGCGCAGGTTGGCGATGTTGTTGGAGATCACCTGAACGTTGAGTTCCTGTGCCGCCATTCCGGTCGCTGCGGTGTGAAGCGCCTGCATGTCAGTTCTCCCTCAATCAGGCCGGAACGTCGGCGAGCTTCTCGATCGCCGATTTGTGGAGGTCGCTCTGCTGCTGGAGCAGATTGGCGATGGCGGTGTAGCTGCGCATGACTTCGACCATGCGGCTCATCTCGCCGACCGCATTGACGTTCGATTTCTCGACGTAGCCCTGGCGCACGCTGGACTTGGTGTCGGCCTGCGGGACGGCGGAGCCTACGTCATAGAGGTTGGCGCCGAGCTTGGTCAGCTTGGTCGGATCGTCGAACGTGGCCATGCGGATCTTGCCGCGGATCGAGTCGGTCTTCGCCGTGCCCTCGAGCACCGTGATGGTGCCGTCGGGTGCGACGTTGATGTCGTGGTCGGTCGGCTGGAAGGTGATCGGGCTGCTGGTGCCGAGCACGAGGTTGCCGTCGGAGGTGACGAGCTGGCCGGTGCTGTTGAGCGAGAATTTGCCGTCGCGGGTGTAACGCTCGCCGCCATTGGCCTGCACCGCGAAATAGGCGTTACCGTCGATCGCCATGTCGAGTGGGTTGTTGGTCGGCTCCATCGGCCCCTGGCCGACGTCGCGGAAGGTGCCGCGGTCCTGCACATAGGAGACCCGGCGGTCGGAGCCGATGAAATTGTCCTCACGCGCGTTCGAGTTGAGGAACTCCTCGAACAGCGAATGGTCGGCCTTGAAGCCGTTGGTATTGGCATTGGCGACGTTGTTGGCGATGACATCCATCTGCCGTTCCAACGTCATCTGCCGTGACAAGCCGATCAGAAGCGCGTTCTGCATCGGAAATCTCCCCTGAGTGAGATCTGCCACCTCGCTCTCCCAAGCGCCTTGGCGGACCCCGTGAACGAGACCGTCTGGTTCTCCCAAACCGTCAGGTCTCGGCCCTTTCTCAGCGAAAGCCGTGCCAACTCGAAAAAGTGTGTAATTTCAAATTGTTGATGAATTCTCGGGGCGCGGGAGGGCGGCAGAAAGGTTCTGTTAGCCATGTTTGCCCGGCAGATTTTTCCTAGCGGAGGCCCAATCGAAAGATTCCGTTAACCATTATTACCGTAGCGTTTGCCATGAAGAGGAGCGCATTGCGCCGGGGGCATTTGTATCGCGTCACTGTCTGAGGCTTCGCTCTATCGACCCCTTTGAGAGATCCGGGCGCGGCGACCATGGCAGAGAACGAAGCGGAAGGCGGTGCAGCCGCCGAGGGCGCGGAAGCCGCTCCGCCGAAGAACAAGCTCAAGCTCATCATCATGGCTGTCGGCCTGCTCGCCGTCCTCGGCGGCGGTGCTGCGACCTGGTTCTTCTTCTTCCGTCACGGCGATGACGAGCACCATGCCGAGGCGGCGCCGCCGCCAAAGCCGCCGGCTTTCGTCGACGTCCCCGACATGATGGTCAACCTCGCTGGCGCGCCCGGCGAGCGGGTGCAATATCTGCGGCTGAAGATCGTGCTGGAGCTGAAGGAAGAGAAGCAGATCGAGGCGATCAAGCCGACGATGCCGCGCGTCACCGACCTCTTCCAGACCTATGTGCGCGAACTGCGCCCCTCCGACCTCAACGGTTCCGCCGGCATCTTCCGCCTCAAGGAGGAGCTGACCAAGCGCGTCAACGCGGCGGTCGCCCCGATCCAGGTCAGCGCGGTGCTGTTCAAGGAAGTCGTGGTGCAGTGAGGATAATGAGCTAGCACCATGGCCGGCAACGAGCAGATGGACCAGGATGCGATTGCCGCCCAATGGGAGGCTTCGCTCGATTCCGAGGATCCTGCGGAGGCCGCGAAGGCTGCCGCCGAGAACGAATTATCCGAGACCATGGCCCTGCAATGGGCGGCCATGGTCGAGGACGGCAGCCGCGATCTCGGCACCGGCAAGAACTCCGGCGAACGGGTGCTGTCGCAGGAGGAGATCGATAATCTCCTCGGCTTCACCGTCGGCGATGTCACGCTCGACGACCATTCCGGCATTCGCGCGATCATCGATTCGGCGATGGTCTCCTACGAGCGTCTGCCGATGCTCGAAATCGTCTTCGACCGCCTGGTGCGGCTGTTGACGACGAGCTTGCGCAATTTCACCTCCGACAACGTCGAAGTCTCGCTCGATCGTATCACCTCGGTGCGCTTCGGCGACTACATGAACTCGATCCCGCTGCCGGCCGTGCTCTCGGTGTTCAAGGCCGAGGAGTGGGAAAACTTCGGCATGGCGACGGTCGATTCCAACCTGATCTACTCGATGATCGACGTGCTGCTCGGCGGTCGCCGCGGGACCAGCCAGCTCCGCATCGAGGGGCGGCCCTACACCACGATCGAGACCGAGCTGGTCAAGCGGCTGGTCGAGGTGGTGCTGGCCGACGCCGAGCAGGCGTTCCGGCCGCTATCCCCGGTGACCTTCACGATCGATCGGCTCGAGACCAATCCGCGTTTCGCCGCGATCAGCCGGCCCGCCAACGCCGCGATCCTGGTGCGCCTGCGCATCGATATGGAAGACCGCGGCGGCAACATCGAGCTGCTGCTGCCTTATGCGACCATCGAACCGATCCGGGGCGTCCTGCTCCAGATGTTCATGGGCGAAAAGTTCGGCCGCGATCCGGTCTGGGAGGGGCATTTCGCCACCGAGATCGTGCAGGCCGAGATCGCCGTCGATGCCGTGCTCTACGAGGCCGACATTCCACTCAAGCAGCTGATGCGGCTCAAGGTCGGCGACACGCTGCCGCTCGAGATGCGCGCGGATGCCAACGTGTCGGTGCGCTGCGGCAGCGTCACGCTGACCGAAGGGCGGATGGGCCGGGTCGGCGACCGCGTCGCGATCCGCGTGACGAAACCCCTGCGCAAGCCAAGTACGACACTTGCGATGTTCGAGAAGGTGGACGAGCAGAACAAGATGATGGAGGCCCCATGAACCACTCCCTGGGAATGGCGATCGAGTCGTTGGTGGCTATCCTGCTGATGCTGACGATCGTCTACTGCGTCATGCTCAACAAGCGCCTGACGCGGTTGAAGGCGGACGAGCATTCGCTGAAGGCGGTGATCGGCGAGCTGATCACCGCGACCGAGATCGCCGAGCGCGCGATAGGCGGGCTGAAGCTCGCCGTGCGCGACGTCAACGAGAACCTCGGCAGCCAGCTTGCGGCGGCAACCCAGATGTCCGACCAGCTCTACAAGCAGCTCGGCGAAGCCGACAACGTGGTGCGGCGCCTGTCCAAGATCGCGATCGCCGCGCGCCCCGTGACTAATCCGGAAATGGTTGCCGCGCCCGCGGCCAAGCCTTCGTCGGCGAAGGCGGTGGCGGCGGCGGCCGAAGCTTTCTCCGAGCGCCGACGATCCAACGGCCTTGCCGCATAAAGTCAGGGTATGAAGTCCTTTCGTAACATCCGCGTCATCCCGGTCGTCGTGGTCGCCGTCGCAGGTCTCGCCACGCTGAAGGTCGCGGGTCTCGTGATCAATGGCGGCTATGTGTTCGACTACAAGCCGAACCAGGCCAAGAAATCCTGGGCGCAGGAGAATCTGAACTTCCCGACCGGTCGCGAGGACCCTGATATCACCGGATCGACCCATGGCGCGCCGAAGGAGGCGCCGAAACCGGCTGCTCCCGAGACCAAGCCCGAAGGCACCGTGGTCAAGATGGACGAGGCCCAGCCGCAGGTGTCGGCCTCCGAGCGCGCGATCCTCGAGCGGTTGCAGGCACGCCGCCAGGAGATCGAGGCCCGCCAGCGCGAGATCGACATCCGCGAGAGCCTGCTCAAATCGGCCGAGAAGCGCATCGAGAACAAGGTCGAGGAGATGAAGGCGGTGGAAACCCGCATCTCCGCGACCCAGGCCGAGCAGAAGGCGGCCGAAGCCCAGCGCATGAAGGGCCTCGTCACCATGTATGAAGGCATGAAGCCGAAGGATGCCGCACGGGTGTTCGACCGGCTCGAGATGGGCGTGCTGATCGAGATCGCCTCGGCCATCGCGCCGCGGAAGATGTCGGACATCCTCGGGCTGATGTCGCCCGAGGCCGCCGAGCGGCTCACGGTCGAAATGGCCCGCCGGGCTAATGGCGGCGGGGATCAGTCCGCCTTGGCCGGCGATCTGCCCAAGATCGACGGCAAGCCGACGCAAAAGCCGAATTGAGACGCCTTGCGTGTCTAGTTCGCGAACGCCTGTGGCGCCCTGCGAACAGGCGGGCGCAACGGCTTCTCAACGCGAGGAAGAGTTTTGAGCTGCTGCTTGATCAGCGCGGCCTTTGTGACCCGAGTCACGAGCTGCAGCGTGCTATGGCAACAGGAGCATTCATATACTTTCAGGGCATATCCTCTGGCGATCGGAACGATCGCTACGACCGCTCTTGCCCTGCTACACACAATGCAACCGGCTTCTCCGCTCATTGATTACCCCCAGAGCTAACCAATCGATTCGTATCGCCGAGATCACATCTGATTCAGAGTCGCGTGCGAAGCGCAACGCCTCGAAGGTTGTGAGTGCGCGTGCTCAGCAACTTGTCAAGGCAGCACATCCAGCTCCCGTTGCGGATGCAGCTGCGGCAGGTGGCATCTTCTGAGACTGCGGTGAGTTGACGCGCGCAGGTGTGAAGTGGCGGACAGTGACGCCCAAGGCGCCGTCGTAGGCTTCGGCCATTCGCAATCAGCAGCGCAGGAGGAGGAGGCCATGAACTACTCGTCCGCAGCAGAACGCGTAATCGAGGCCGTCAACCGGCTCCTCCTAGCGGCGATGACGTCCGCCTGGACATCCGCGCTAAGCCATCAGCATGCAGCGCCGCCCGAGGGCGACGACGGCAACGATGATGAATCTTCTGTCGGTCAAGAGAGCTCCTCCGCGCCGGATGGCGTCGGGAATCGACACTGAAGACGCCATCGGCTTGCGGGCGTCACACGACCAGATCGTGCAACACATGGCCCTGAACTGTACCTGCTCCGTAAGCTGGATCAACATTAGGTGGGGATGTTTCATGCACGGACGCCAGCTCGGACCCGTGGAATGTCCCAGCGTGGTCGTGATGACCGGCGAGGTCTGGGAGATGATCCAGCCCCGCGCTGTGCGGTGAACCCTGCGAAGCGTCATCCTTGAACTGGAACGAGTCGCCGAGCTGCTGCGGATTGGCGGGCTTTAGCCCGGACGCTCCATGGGGCGGGTCGTGCTGCTCGGCCGCCTCGCTTGAGGGCGAATGGTTGGCGCCAGCCGTCGATGACTTCAGTAGGCCGGGGTTGAGCGTCGTCTTTGCCGTGTCATCGCTGGGATGACCAGGCGCCTGGGCGGCGTTTCCCGGGGGCGAGACGCCGTGATTGCCAGCCTCGCTCCCCAGCGCAAGCCCGTGCCCGGCGTGCAGTTCGGCGGCGTTGTGGGCAAAATTCAGCGCGGCGATGGCGATGTCAGGCATCTGACCGCTTCCGGAAATCGCGCCATCTTTGCCAGCCGTCGTGTCGGGCGCCGCCAAGTGGTTGAAGACAAAGCTGACCTCCGTCGGTGCGGCCATGTGCTGCAAGATCGTAGACGGTCCGCTGGCTGAGGGAGCTACCGCAGTTTCGGTCGCGTACGTTTGCACGTCGTCTGAACTGGAGAGGCTGGAATATTCGGTCCCTTCGGTCTGGTCCCAGCTCCAATTCAGGCTGTAGGTCGCCTCGCTTGACTGGATTGTGGAACTCCCGTCGGCGGAGATCGTGCCGTCGCCGCTCCCGGAATCGGAGGAGACCTCGGAGGTGGTCGTCGTCACGGCAGTCGCGTCACTCTGCGCGGTTGCGGTGAGGTCGAGCAGTTCGCTGGCGGCCGCCATCACAGGTGCCGCAGCCGGCGCCAGGATGAAGTCCGACGCGTCGATGGTTGCAATTCCCTGCAAATGGACTTCGAGCAGACCGGAATCGCCGATGTGCAAGGTCTGGTCCGTTGGATTGACGTACACGATGGTTTCATTCGCCGCGCTGTCATAGAGCCAGGCGATGGTATGTGCCGGCACGGCCGTGCTGGTTGAGCTCAAAGCCAAGATGACGAACCCAAGCGCGCCAAGAGCGGTCAAGTCGATCTTGTCGGCCCCCGAGGCGAAGTCGGTGATGGTGTCGAACTGGCTTGCGTTGGAATCGGCTACGAACAAATAAGCGAAACGGTCGTTCCCATTGCTGCCGGTGAGTTGGTCCGCACCAAATCCACCGATTATGGTGTCGCTGCCATTGTTGCCGTTGATCGTATCGTTGCCCGAGCCCCCGTAGATGACGTCATCCCCATCGTTGCCTTTGATCGTGTCATTGCCGGAGCCGCCGTAGAGAACGTCCGCTTTACCGGTGCCATTGACGGTATCGCTGCCGGCCCCCGCGTAGATGATCTGACCTGTGTCGCCGCCGCCCGCGATGGTTTCGCTCCCCGGCGTTCCATACACGTTGGGGGGATCGGAGATCACGACGGATCCGGTCGCCAGGTTATCAAAATCGTTGGGGTCTGCGTCACTGGCGCCATGGATGGCGATGGTCACCGCCTGGGTCGTGCCATCGATGGCAGTTACCGTGAAAGTGTCGGTCAAGTTGTCGCCGACATCGAGCGCCTGAACCACGCTATTGTTGTTGTCGAGTGTGTAAGTCCATACGCCGGCCGCCGTCATGGTGAAGGTGCCATATCCGTCGTCGCTCGCAGTAGGCGAAGAGACAGCGGTGAAGGTGTTCGGCGCGTTGTCGACGTCTGTATCGGTGAGCGTGCCGGTCGCGACGGGAGCACCGGGCGAGAAAGTTCCTGCCTCGATCACTGAGCCGGTTGTCGTGCCCGAAATGATGGCCGCGTCGTTGGTGCCATTGATGATGATCGTCACCACCTGCGGCGTGCCGTCGAGGGTTGTGACAGCGAAACTGTCAGTGAGCGTGCCGCCGACATTGAGCGCCTGCACCGCGCCGTTGGCGTTGTCGAGCGTGTAGGTCCACACGCCGGCGGCGGTTATTGTAAAAGTGCCATAGCCACTCGTGCTTGCCTTGGGCGAACTCACGGTTGTGAAGGTATTGGACGCATTGTCGACGTCGGCAGCAACCAGCGTGCCCGTTGCGCTCGGCGCGCCTGGTGTCGCGTTGGCAACGCCTCCGGCCTCGGTCACCGAGCCGGCCGTGGTGCCGGAAATGACGGCAGCATCGTTGCTGCCATGGATGGTGACCGTCACCACTTGGGCGGTTCCGTCGAGCGTGGTCACTGTGAACGTGTCGGTCAGTGTCTGGCCGGCATTAAGCGCCTGCACTGCAGCGTTGGCGTTGTCGAGGGTGTAGGTCCACACGCCCGCTGCCGTCATGGTGAAGGTGCCGTAGCCGGCGGCGCTTGCCGTTGGCGAGCCGACCGCCGTGAAAGCATTTGCGGTCGTGTCGACATCGGTGTCGGTGAGCGTGCCGGTCGCGGTGGGCGTGCCGGGGTTTGCATTGGCGATGCCGCCAGCCTCGATCACTGTGCCGGTCGTCGCGCCGGAGATGACCGCCGCGTCACTCGCTCCGTGGATGGTGATCGTCACCACCTGGGCGGTGCCTCCGATCGTGGTCACCGTAAAGCTGTCGATGAGTGTGTCGCCGGCATTGAGCGCCTGCACAGCGGCGTTGCCGTTGTCCAAGGTGTAGGTCCACACGCCGGCCGCCGTCATCGTGAAGGTGCCATAGCCACCGGCGCTCGTTGTTGGCGAGCTCACCGTCGTGAACGTATTAGGCGGATCGTCGACGTCGGTGTCGGTGAGGGTGCCGGTCGCAATTGGCGCGCCTGGCGTTTCGTTGGCGATGCCGCCAGCCTCGATCGTCGATCCAGTCGTGGTGCCGGAGATGATTGCGGCGTCGTTGACACCGTTGATGGTGATCGTGAAGGTCTGATTGACGGTGGTGTCTCCATCGGAGACCGTGATAACAAAACCGTCGGTCGTGGGCGCCTTCAGCGCGTTGATTGCGGCGTCATCAGGCACGAACGTATAGGCGCCGCTCGTGCTGTTGACATAGAGTGTCCCGTAGGGGCTTGTCTTCGACAGATCGTACGTCACTCCATTCAGGACCGTATTGCCGGCGCTCGCCCCGATGACGCCGAAGGTCAGCTGGCCGCCGCTGTTGGTGCTACTGGCGCTGAAAGTTCCTGTCGTCGCAGTGAATGTGTCAAACACCACCGTGTCGAGCTCAGCGGGCCCGGCTCCGGTGCTGAGCGTCGGCGGTAGACGTCCCAGAGGCTCGATAATGGCGAATGGCAACACAGTCGGCAACGTCTGCAGCTCCGGCGCATCAGGCGGAACGAAGTTGATCGGCTGCAGCAGCTGGGATTTGACGAAGGGAGGCGTGCTCGAGCCATGCGGCCCTTGCCCTTGTGTTAGATTGGCGAGCACGTCCTGTTGCTCGGCACGCAACTCGTCCATCCGAGCGGCAGTGTTCGTGACCTGGTTGACACTGATGCTGGATCCCACTTTTTTGAGGACGATCGTCTCACCAGGATCTTCGACGATGATGTGCCGTGGGATCGGCTCCTTGGTTACGAGCTCAAATGCGCCGTGCGCAAGATCCTTGTAGGTGATGGAGTCGTCATCCAGGACTGTGACATCCGGATCCGCGGCCTCGGCATTTTGCGCGGCCGAGAAAGTCAGTGCTGCAAGCGTCAGCATCCCGAAACCGCCCGCATGGCCTCGGGTGCGAATGCCTGCAATCGGCGTATTCAGCCGGAGAGACCCGGCTTCTGCCAGCCGGCCCAGTACGAAACTGAAGCTCCCTCGGGTCACGTCGAACAACGCTGCATGTGACATGCCTTCGACTTCGAAGACGAAGTCGCTCAGCGCGACGTGAGTGCCGCAGGAGATGTTGAAAAGAGTACCATCGATGAAGCGAAGTGTGATCTGCCCGTCGGCATCGGTTTCGATCACGTCGGCCCTGTAAACAGGCGCACCAACTACGGCCTGTGTGGCGACGCCGCTCGCTCGCGTGAGCGTACCGCAACCGATCACCGTATGAATGTGGCCGATGATCTGGACGGGCAGGGACGTGGCGGCCCCGTTACCAACCTGGATGTCGGACGCAACTGACATAGTTCGACCTCGCCTGGGTGATCGATTTCAGGCTCGGCGTGCTGCCAGGGTCTTGCTCGGGGCGCCCTCGCCAATGGACAAAATATCCTGGGCGCTGGCAGCCCGAAGGCTTGCCCGCCGAAATAATCAAGTCTGCTTAGAGAGAGAGACGCATTGCGCGGGGTACAGCGACGCGTACCGCCATTCCCGCCGTGCCCCCTCCCGCCAATGTGATTAAATTGACAAACGAGACGTATTTAATATGTGGAGTTTACTTAACGTTGAGGATAAATTAGGCCGGTCGAGCAAATTAAACAACAATTATATTTATTGCAGCTGCGCTTCGCGGTTCAAAAATGGGCCAACGATAGCGACAGATCCTTCTCAGAAAGGGGGGATCATGTGCAGACCTACGACAGCCGCATTGGTGACCAGCTTCGTTTTGGCGCTTGCCAGTTTCTTGCCGAGTGCGGCTCGATCGCAAATCGATTCCGCCAAGCCCGCCGTCGCTGACTCATCATCCAAACCCATTGGCAAGGTGGTGGCGGCCACAGGCTCGGTCACGATCGAACATGCGGGCGCAGTGATCGTTCAGGCGAATGTCTCGGGTGAGCCCGGTCGGGCCAACACGGGTGATCCCGTGTATCTCGGTGACGTGGTGCGGACCGGGGCCGACGGCCGAGTCGGTATCAATTTTACAGACGGCACCTCGTTCAATCTATCGAGCAGCGCCCGTATGGTGTTGGATCACTATGTGTATGAGCCGGACGGCAAGTCCAATGCGACCCTGTTCAATCTCGCCAAGGGAACGTTCACTTTCGTTGCTGGCAGTGTCGCAAAGACCGGCGACATGAAGGTCGAGACTCCCGTCGCCACGCTAGGGATTCGAGGCACGACGCCGCATATCGAGATTTCGGATGATGGGTCGGTCAAGTTTTCGACCCTGATCGAAGAGGGCGAAAGTAAGCTCCTGAAGAAGCCGCCGGCGTCCGCGGCGCCAGGGCCCGATCGAAGCAGCAACCGCAGGCTCAACATCTGTCGGGGATGCTGAGAACTTTGCTTGGCCTAAGCCGCCATGATGCCGCCGCAACGCAGCCGGGCAGAGAAGACTGGGATTAGCGCTTCGTTCGTTCTCGGAGTTGGACGCCTGCTGTGAAAATGATCGCAACAGCCAGTGTCATCAAGGCCGTGATGCTCATTCTCATCATCGTGCTGTCCGGCTCGTCGGCCTTGGCGCAGAAGCCGGAGAAGGGCAGCTCCCTCAAGAATGTTGAACTGTGTAACGGCTCAGATCGCGTGTCGCCCGAAGCTCGGATCGATGGCTGCACGGCGTTTATCGATGCGGGCGAGGGGACTGCGAACGGCTTCGCTGTCGCCCACAACAACAGGGGCAATGCCTATAGCGCCAAAACCGACTACGAACGCGCGATCAAGGACTTCGTCGAAGCGACCAGGCTTAATCCAAATTATGCCAAAGCCTTCAACAACCTCGGCGTGGCCTATCTGAGGAAGGGCGCGCACGACCTGGCCCTGGGCGCTTTTGAGGAGGCGCTCAAGCTGAACCCAAACTATGGGGCTGTTTTTGCCAACCGTGCGGCAGCCTACCTGAAGAGGAATGCGTACGAGCGTGCAGCGCAGGACTATGACGAGGCAATTCGCCTTGATCCGAATCTGGAGGCGGTGTGGAGCGGACGCTGTTGGGCTCGAGCCGTCCTCGGCGCCTTGCAGGCTGCGCTGGACGATTGCGACAGGGCGCTTCGATCGGACGCAAACAACGCCGCAACATACGATTCGCGAGCTCTGATAAATCTGAAAATGGGGCAACTCTCCGCGGCTATCGATGACTACAACTCAGCGCTGCGGTTCGCGCCCAAGCTTGCGAGCGCGCTCTACGGCCGCGGCGTTGCCAGACTCAAGCTCGGCGACAGAGCCGGCGGCGATAGCGATATTTCGGCGGCAAGACGAATCGACGCTGGAATCCGCGAGGACTTTGCCCGCTATGGAGTGCCGTCGAACGATTGACCAATCGCGGCAGCGCTGTTGTGCAGGTGTTAACAACTCCTTAACCGCCTGCCTCTCAAATCCAAAGCTGGCGGACCCGCCCACGCTCGATCCGGCACCGCGTGCTGCCCCCAGGCAAATCAAGATATAGCATTAACAAGTCCTTAATTGGCGAGACCTACAGTCGACGGCACCAGCCGGCGCCATTGCCGGCATGGATTGTCGGACCGGAAGAAATGCCGCCAATGGCGCGAGAGGCTGCCGCTGGATTGTTGACGCGAGCCCGCGCCCTGGCGCGGCAATTATTGCGTCATGTCCGCAAGGTGCCCGTGCTCGCGGCCTGCCTGCTGATCGGCTTCGCGGCGCCTGCCCGGGCGGCCGATCCCGTCAGGGGCGAGGCGAGCTTTTCCGCGGGCGGCGGTTTTGCCCGTCTCGTGATCAAGCTCGGCGAAGACGTTCCCTCCGAGGTGACGACCGCCGGCTCCATTCTCGTGATCCGTTTCGATCGGCCCGTCGACGTACCCGTCGATCGCGTTCCGGAAGGCGCGCCCGACTATGTCAATTCCGCACGGCGCGATCCCGATGGCGGCGCCATCCGCCTGTCGCTGGCGCGCCGGGTCACCGTCAACACCATGAATGCCGGCGAGCGCACCTTCATCGACCTCTTGCCCGAGGGGTGGAAGGGGCCGCCGCCGAGCCTGCCGATGGAAGTGGTCAAGGAACTGGCCGAGCGCGCCCGCGTCGCCGAGCGTGCGCTGCGTGCGCAGCGCGCCGCCGCCGAGGCCAAGAAGCGTCCGCAGATCCGCGTCCGCGCCTCGGTGCAGCCGACCTTCGTCCGCTTCGTGTTCGAAATGCCCGACGGCGTCGGTGTGTCCTCCGTGCTCAATGAGCAGAAGCTCACGCTCGCGTTCAATGCCAACCTCAATTTCGATCTGGCGGACGCGGTCGTCGCCGCGCCGCCGAACGTCGCCTCGATCAAGCAGAAGGCCGACATCGACCAGACCAGTGTCGAGATCGCGCTGATCGGCGATTCCGACGTGCATTCGTTCCGCGACGAGAAGAACTACGTCGTCGACATCGCCTTCCAGCCGGACAGGGGCAGGGCGGCGGCGACGCCCGAGGCGGCGATCGCGCAGCTCAAGCCCGCGGGTCACGGACCTGGGCCTGCGCCTGAAAAGCCGGCGGCCGAGAAGCCGAAGGACGCTCATCGCGAGATCGCGGCACCGACGTCCGAGACAATCGCGCGCGAAGCCAGGATAGAGGTGAAGCCCGAGGTGAAGCCGGAAGCGCCCGCCGCGATGCCGGCCATCGAAGTGCCGAAGCCGGCGCCGGCGACTGAGGCTGCGCACGCTCCAGCAGCACCCATGGAAGCCTCCAAGCCGGCGCCGCCCGTTGCCGAAGCCGCCCCTGAAGCACCGCAAGAGGCCGTGAAGGAAGCTGCGAAAGAGCCAGTCAAGGAAGCTGCCAAGGAAGTTCCCAAGACTGCTCCTGCGTCGGCGCCGGCGGCGGTGCAGTCCGGTGTTGCCAGCGTCGATGCGCGCCGTGACAGCGACGGCCTGCGCGTGACGTTCCCGCTTCAGGTCGCAACGCCTGCGGCGGCGTTCCGCCGCGGCGACACGGTCTGGCTGGTGTTCGATACACTGAGGCCGATCGATGTCGAGGCGATCCGCGCCAAGGGCGGCGCGATGATCGGCGAGGTCGGTCGCGTGCCGCTCGACAAGGGACAGGCGGTTCGCATCCGCCTCACCCGTCCGCTGGTCTACTCGCTGACGAGCGAGGAGGTCGGCAAGGAGACCAACTGGCTGCTGACGCTCGCCGACAAGATCCAGGCGACGCCGCTGCCGCTGATGATGTCGCGCAACATCACCGATCCTGCGCTCGCCAACATTGCGATCCCCTTCGCCAATCCGGGCGTTCTGCACAAGCTCACCGATCCCGATGCCGGCGACACGCTTTATGTCGTCACCGCGCAGCGGCCGGTGCGCGGCTTCATCAAGCGGCAGGACCTCGTCGATCTCTCGTTGCTGGAATCCGCGCACGGCATCGCGATCCGGCCGAACTCCGACGAGGTCGGCGTCGAAGTCGGCGCCGACAAGGTCATTCTCGGCAAGAAGGGCGGGCTGACGCTGTCGCCGGTCGACATCTCGGCCGAGCGCGCCCCGACCGCGGTGCGCCCGGTCTTCAGCCCCGAAGGCTGGGGCAAGGGCCAGTCGGAGAATTTCTGGACGCGCCAGAGCGATCTGATGACGGCGATCTCGGCGGTCGATCCCGCGCTGCGTTCGCTGCCGCGGCTCGACCTCGCGCAGTTCTACATGTCGCGCGCCATGTATCACGAGGCCAAGGCCGTGACGGACGTGATGCTGAGCGATCCCCTCAACAAGGAGGAGAGCGGCGCGCTGATCATGCATGCGATCGCGAACATCCTGATCGGCCGGCCGGCGCAGGGCCTGAAGGATCTCGCCAATCCCGTGATCGGCAACAGCCACGATTCCCAGCTCTGGAAGGCGCTCGCCTATGCGCGCCAGGGTAAATGGGCGGACGCGCGCGAGAAATTCAAGAACGTCGAATTCGCCATCGCCTCGCTGCCGCTCGACATCCAGCGCATCGTGACGATGGATGCGATGCGCGCCTCCCTCGAGGTGAAGGACTATGCCGGCGCCTCCAAGCGCCGCAGCGAGCTCGAGGTAGTCGGGGTCTCGCCCGAGGCTGCGCCCGGCTTCGCCGTGCTGCGCGGCCGGCTCGCCGAGGCGCTCGGCCACGACAAGGATGCGCTCGACGACTACAAATTCGCGGTCGCCTCAAGCGACCGGCCGGCTGCGGCCGAGGCCAAGCAGCTCGAGGTCGCGCTGCGTCAGAAGCGCGACGAGATCGGCAAGGAAGAAGCGCTGCGCGAGCTCGAGACGCTGTCGATGACCTGGCGCGGCGATGCGATCGAGGTCAAGACGCTCCAGATGCTGTCGCAGCTCTATGCCGAGAACGGGCGCTACCGGGACGCGCTCACGGCGGCGCGCACCGCGACGAAGCTGCAGCCGAACGCAGAAGCCTCGCGCCAGGCGCAGGATCTCGCCTCCGACCTGTTCACGCAGATCTTCCTAGGGCCCAAGGGTGACGAGCTGCCGCCGGTCGAGGCGCTCGGGATGTTCTACGAGTTCCGCGACCTCACGCCGATCGGCCGCCGCGGCGACGAGCTGATCCGCCGTCTCGCCGACCGTCTCGCCTCGATCGATCTGCTCGACCAGGCCGCCGAGCTCCTGCAATACCAGGTCGATCACCGCCTCGAAGGCGCCGCCCGCGCCCAGGTCGCCGCGCGCCTTGCCATGATCTATCTGGCCAACCGCAAGCCCGACATGGCGATCACCGCGCTGCGCGCGAGCCGCATCAGCGACCTCTCCGGGGAGCTCAGGCAGCAGCGCCTGCTCCTGGAAGGGCGGGCGCAGAGCGACGTCGGCCGTCACGATCTCGCGCTCGACATCGTTTCCAACGTCTCCGGGCGCGAAGTGCTCCGCCTGCGCTCCGACATCTTCTGGGCGGCGCGGCGCTGGCGCGAATCCGCCGAGCAGATCGAGCTCTATTACGGCGAGCGATTCCGCGACTTCAAGCCGCTCAATGCGGTCGAGAAGAGCGACATCATCCGCGCCGCAGTCGGTTACGCGCTCGCCGACGATTCGATCGGCCTGTCACGCTTCCGCGAGAAATACGCGCCGCTGATGAGCGAGAGCGCCGACCGTCTCGCCTTCGACATCGCGAGCAAGCCGGCCGCGGCCTCCAGCGCCGAATTCGCCGAGATCGCCAAGCTGGCTGCCAGCGTCGATACGCTCGACGGCTTCCTGCGCGAGATGAAGCAGCGTTTCCCCGACGCCACCGCCCGCGCCCCAAGCGCGCCGCAGGCCAACGACGAGTCCGACCACACCGGCTCGCTGCCCACGATTCCGGTCGTGCGACAGATCAAGATGACGCGATAGGGCTCTGCTGCCGCGCGAAGCGCGGCCCGGAACGGCGCCGCATCCTCCGTTATTGCGAGCGCAGCGAAGCAATCCAGAGTCTTTCCGCGGCGGCAGTCTGGATTGCTTCGTCGCAAGAGCTCCTCGCAATGACGGGGAGGGGCCGGAGGCTATCGCTGGGAGCGGAGAGGATGCCACCTTCGCGGGGCATGACTGCGGATGCATCGGCCTCACCCCCCGTAGCTCTGCACCAGGCTTCCCGCCACCAGCGACCAGCCGTCGACCAGGACGAAGAAGATCAGCTTGAACGGCAGCGAGATCGTTGCAGGTGGTAGCATCATCATGCCCATCGACATCAGCACGGAAGCGACGACGAGGTCGATGATCAGGAAGGGGAGAAACAACAGGAAGCCGATCTCGAAGGCGCGCTTCAGCTCGGAGATCATAAAGGCGGGGACGAGGATGCGCAGTGCGAGATCGTCGGGCGTCGCCGGCGGCTGTTCGCCGGAGAGATCCAGGAACAGCTTGAGGTCCTTCTCGCGCACGTTCTTCTGCATGAAGCCGCGCAACGGCACCGAGGCGCGCTGAAGTGCGTCCTCGACACTGACCTGGTTGGCGACGAGCGGGCGGATGCCCTCGTCGTAGGATTTCTGCAGGACCGGCCCCATCACGAAGAAGGTGAGGAACATCGCGAGCGCAATGATCACCGAGTTCGGCGGCGCGGTCGCCGTGCCCATCGCGGTGCGCAGCAGTGACAGCACGACCACGATGCGCGTGAACGACGTCATCATGATCAGGATCGACGGCGCGATCGACAGGATCGTGAGCAGGGCGATGAGCTGGATCGCGCGCTCGGTAACGCCGCCACCGCCAGCGCCGCCGCCGAGATTGATGCTGATGTCCTGCGCATGCGCAAGCCTCGCGAGCGAGGCCGCGCCGACCAGGACAGAAAGGAAAAGAACTCTACGCGGGAGGGCCGGCAACCTCACGAAGACGGCTTCGGACGGCCGAGCAGCGAGGCCATCTCGTCTTCGAGATTTTCAAAGCTGGTCTTTTCCGCGGCGGGCTTTGCAGGCGGGGCCGGTGGCGCCGGCGGCTCGCTGCGTCCCGCGCGCGGGGGAGCGGCCGGCGGCTCCGGCGCAACCGGAGGGGCGACCGTTTCGCCGGCTGGGCGGCGCAGGGCAGCTTCGAGCCGCTGAGCCATTTCGGCGAGATTCTGCTCGGCGCTCGAGGGGATAGCGGCCGGCGCCGGTGGCGGAACAGGCGGAGCCTGGGGAATGGGGGGAGGCGGCGGCGCGGCTGCGCGCTCGGCGCGCACCGGCGGCATCTTCGGCGGCTCACTCTGGCGCGGCGGGCGCGGCATCAGCGGCGGCTCGCCGCGGGCGATGCGCGGCGGCAACGGCTCGGGCCGTGGCTCACGCTCGGGTCGCGGCGCGATCGGTTCGGGCGGAAAGCCGGCGAGCGGCGGCTCGCTGCGGCGTTCGGCCAAAGCGGGCGCAGGCCGGCGCACTTCATCGGCGAAGGACGGGCGCGCGGGCCGCGGCGGCGGCTCGGGCATGTGAGGCTCGGGATGATCCAGCAGCTCGGGTCGCGGCGCTTCGTCGGCCCAGCCGCCGGAATCGGGCATGGGGGCGAGGCGCGGCGGTTCCGCGGCGCTGGGACGCTGCGGAAGCTGGTCGCGGCTGGACGCGGCGCGAACGATGTTGGGCTCGACGACGATGTCCGTCGGGCCGCCGATCATGAGGAGATGCTCGACATTGTCACGCCGGACCAGCACCAGGCGGCGCCGGCCGTCGACGGCGGCGGCATCGATCACGGCGAGCCGAGGCATCCTGCCGCGCTGGGTGTTGGCGCCCAGCCGGCTGCCGGCGAATCGGCGAACCAGCCATGCAGCGACGCCGATCAACGCCAGAACGACGATGAACGCGACGATGAAGGTGATAGGGCTGCCTTGCATACTTGTCCCCGACAAATGGCGCTTTTCTCGTGCCCGTGGTCAGACGCGCCAACCACCGGCCTACGATGCCCCAAACTGCGATCTCTTAATGTTCCACGGCAAGTTTTGCCGTCCCCAACTCTTAATAACCTATGAATCGCTCGATCCAAAACGACTTCTTGGCCTGTATACGCGCCGCCAAACGGTTGGGTTAATGCCACTTTTGGCAGCGTCGAATCACAACGCGCGCATATCGTGTCCCATCGGGGAACAAGTGCCCGTGACATCTTTAACCAGCTGTTAACCATACAGGCGGCAAATTCTGCCTAGCTTCGGACCTCAAGGTCCGGAAGGGGCGGAAGGAGCCGCAACGATGTCCATCAACGACCTCCCGGTGCTGTCGGCGCTTCGGACCAAGATGCAGTGGCACCAGGAGCGCCAGCGCGTGCTGTCCGAGAACGTCTCCAACTCCGATACCCCCAAGTTCCGGCCGCGCGACCTGGTCGAGCCGAAGCTCGACAAGACCGGCGCCGTCACGGGCTCGATGGGGCTTCTGGCCCTTGTCCGCACCAGCGCCTCCCACATGACGCCGTCAGGCGCGGCTTCCGCATTCGACCAGAACAAGAATGCGGGTTTTGAGACCCGTCCTGCGGGCAACGCCGTCAATCTCGAAGAGGAGATGATGAAGGCCGCCAGCAACCAGATGGACTACGCGGCGGCGACCTCGCTCTATTCGAAGAGCCTGCATCTGCTCAAGACCGCGATCGGCAAGGGCTAGACCTAGAGGAGCCCCGTCATGGCGAATGACAGCAGCGACTTTGCCCGCTCGATGGCGATCGCGACCTCCGGCCTGCGGGCCCAGGCCGGGCGCATGCGGGTGATCTCGGAGAACATCGCGAACGCGGATTCGACCTCGCAGACATCAGGCGGCGATCCCTACCGGCGCAAGGTGCCGACCTTTTCTTCCGCGCTCGACCGCACGCTCGAGGCGCAGGTCGTCACCCTCGGCAGGATCAAGCCCGACCAGTCCAGCTTCCGCGTCAAATACGAGCCGAACAATCCGGCCGCGGATGCGAGCGGCAACGTCAAATATCCCAACGTGAATTCGGTGGTCGAGATGACCGACATGCGCGATGCGCAGCGATCCTACGAGGCCAATCTCAACATCATCAGTGCGACGCGCCGGATGATCCAGCGCACGCTCGACATCCTCAAGAGCTGAACAGGACATTTGAGCCATGGCATCACCGACAATCGCCGCCAATGCTTACGCTAGTCTCGCCCGCGTGCTGGAGAATAGCGGCGCCGGCAAGGGCAGCGAGCCCAGCGGACAATCCTTCGCTTCGCTGCTGAAAGACGCTGTCGGCAGCGTCATGGAGTCCGGCCGCAAGTCCGATGCGCAGACGGTGGCGATGGCCGCCGGCAAGGCCAACGTGATGGACGTTGTGACGGCGGTCGCCGACACCGATGTCGCGGTGTCCACGCTGGTCTCGGTCCGCGATCGCGTGATCGCGGCCTATGAAGACATCATGAAGATGCCGATCTGATTTGGGAATGGCGCTCGCCCCAATCGTCATTGCGAGCGCAGCGAAGCAATCCAGAGTCTTTCCGCAGGCGCCAGTCTGGATTGCTTCGCTGCGCTCGCAATGACGGGGATAGGTCTTCGCACCGCTTCAAGCGCGTGAGGAGGCGAGGAACGAATAAAGGAAGTTTGCAATGACCGGACCCGAAACCCTCGACGTCGCGCGCGATGCGATCTGGACCATCGTGATCGTGTCGTCGCCGCTGATGGTGGTCGGCCTCGTGGTCGGCGTCATCGTATCGCTGTTCCAGGCGCTGACGCAGATTCAGGAGCAGACGCTGATCTATGTGCCGAAGATCCTGGCCATCTTCGCCACGATGCTGTTGGCGCTGCCGTTCATGGCCGACTCGCTCCACGCCCACATGCTGCGGATCTCGTCGCGAATCATCGGCGGCTGAGGCAAGATGCGTAAACCATGCGCATCGACGTCTCGCTGCTGCCGGCGCTCGCCGCTTCCTTCATGCTCGCCTTCGCCCGGGTCGGTGCGATGGTGATGCTGCTGCCGGGCCTGGGTGAGACCAACATCCCGACGCGGATCAAGCTGTCGATCGCGCTGCTGCTCACGCTAATCATCCTGCCCCTGCACCGCAATGCCTATCAGGTCGACATGGGCTCGCTCGCGCCGCTCCTGGTCCTGATGCTGCATGAGATCGCGATCGGCATCGTGCTGGGCGCGACCGCCCGTGTGACGCTTTCGGCTCTGCAAGTCGCCGGCTCCGTGATCGCGCAGCAGATGGGGCTCGGCTTCGTCACCTCGGTCGATCCGACGCAGGGACAGCAGGGCGTGCTCGTCGGCAATTTCCTGACCATGCTGGGCGTGACCTTGTTGTTTGCCACCGACAGCCACCATCTGGTGATCGCGGCGCTGAACGACAGTTACAAGATCTTCTCGCCGGGCGAGACCGTCTCGAGCGGCGACATCGCCTCGCTGGCAACGCGGGCCTTTGCAGCCGCGTTCCGCCTGGGCTTGCAACTCTCCGGACCGTTTCTGGTGTTCGGCCTCGTCTTCAACATCGGGTTAGGTGTGCTGGCGCGGCTGATGCCGCAGATGCAGGTCTATTTCGTCGGCGTGCCGCTCTCGATCTTCGCGGGCTTTCTGGTCCTCGCCGTGGTGCTCACGGCGATGATGGGTACGTTTCTCGACTATTTCATCGGTGTCATGCACCAGATGATGCCGCTCAAATAGGTGATCGATGGCTGAAGACAACGATCCCGAGAGTCAAACAGAAGACCCGACGCAAAAGCGCCTTGACGATGCGCTCGAACGCGGCGACGTCGCCAAGAGCCAGGAGATCAACACCTGGTTCATGATGGCGGGCGGCACGCTGGTGGTCTCGACCTTCTCGGGCTCGGTCGGCAGCGGGCTGCTGACGCCGATGCGCAACCTGCTCGCCAATTCCTGGATGATCAAGACCGACGGCAAGGCTCTGCTCGCGCTGATGCAGCAGATCGAGTTCGCCGTGCTCACGGCAATCGGCGTGCCCCTCTTGATGCTGGTGCTGGCGGCGATTGCCGGCAACATGCTCCAGCACCGTCTGGTGTGGTCGGCCGAATCCCTGAAACCCAAATTCAGCAAGATCTCGCCCGGCGCCGGCTTCAAGCGCATCTTCGGCAAGCAGGCGGCGGCGAACTTCCTGAAAGGCCTCGGCAAGCTGATCGCGCTCAGCGTGGTCATGACCATGATCCTGTGGCCGGAGCGCCATCGCATGGAGGCGATGGTCAAGCTCGATCCGGCCGCGATGCTCGGCGCCACCACCAGCATGACCATCCACCTGCTCGGCGCGGTGGTGGCGGCGCTCGCGATCGTCGCCATCGCCGACTATTTCTTCCAGTACCGCAGCTGGTTCCAGCGGCAGAAGATGTCGCTCCAGGAGATCAAGGAAGAGTTCAAGCAGTCCGAAGGCGACCCCCATATCAAGGGCAAAATCAGGCAACTCCGGCAGCAGCGCGCCAAGAAGCGCATGATGGCGGCGGTTCCCAAGGCCTCCGTGATCATCACCAACCCGACCCACTATTCGGTCGCGCTGTCCTACGAGCGCGGCATGTCGGCGCCGATCTGCGTCGCCAAAGGTGTCGACAACCTCGCCTTCAAGATCCGGGAGATCGCGCGCGAGCACGATATTCCCATCGTCGAGAACGTGCCGCTCGCCCGTGCGCTCTACGCCACCGTCGACATCGACCAGGAAATCCCGACCGAGCACTACCATGCGGTCGCCGAAGTCATCGGCTACGTTATGCGGCTGAAGCGCGGATTCGGCGCCGGGCGGGGATAAAATGCCGGAAAAGTACCGGAAATGGCCGTAATCTGGGAATCAGCGTACCTTTCGCTGCTGCCGCTCTTGCACCTTTGGGTCCGATTCAGGCAGGGAGGACCCCGTGCGCGCCGTAGCGCGTTGATTCTCTGCCGACAGGCTGCGCCAGCTTGAGATGACTGCTGAGACCGACCACGACCTCACACGCGAGCCCGTAGCGGCGCACGAGCCGTCGCCGCGCTCGGGTAGCATCGCGCTGGTGCTGCTGGTGGCCGCCGGCCTCGTCGCGGTCGCCGTCGGGCTGATGACGCTCGGGCGCGCGCAGGCGCAGCCCTATATCCTCGGCATCCTCGCCGTGCTGGCGATGGTCGGCCTGTTCAACTTGTTCGCCTTCGCCGCCGGCATTATCCGCTTCGCCGACCGTAATCTCGACGATCCCATCATTGCCCGCATCTCCGATCACTCGTTCGACGGGCTCGCGGTCACCGATGCGCGCGGGCATGTGGTCTATTCCAATGCGGCCTATCTGACGCTGACCGGCGCCACCGGCCCACAGGACGTGCGTCCCGTCGAGCGCGTCTTCATCGGCAACCCTGACGTCTCCGAAGCCGTGTTCCGCCTGCTCAAAGCCGCCCGCGAGGGCAAGCGGCAGCAGGAGGAGGTGCGCATCTCCGGCCAGGACGGCAATCAGGGCCGCTGGCTGCGCATGCGGGTGCGCCCGCTCGGCACCGGCAAGCGCGAGGCGAAATATGCGGTGTGGTCGATCGCCGATATCACCCGCGACCGCGAGCGCCAGGAAGACGTGTTCCAGGAGCTCCAGCACGCCATCGAATATCTCGATCACGCGCCTTGCGGCTTCTTCTCGGTCAATCCGGCCGGCGAGCTCGCCTATGTCAACGCGACGCTGGCGAACTGGCTGGACTACGACCTCGCCGAGATCGGCTCGGGTGGATTGAAGCTCACCGACATCGTCTCCGGCGACGGCGCCTCGCTATTGACCTCGATCGTGGCGGTGCCGGGCGAGGTGAAGACCGAGGTCTTCGACATCGACCTGCGCATGCGCACGGGCAGGACCATGCCGGTGCGGCTCTATCACAAGCTCGCCTTCGGCGCCGACGGTGCGCCGGGGCCGTCGCGCACGCTCGTGATCAGCCGCGCCCGCGACGAGCGCAGCGATCCCGACCGCGCCGCCGAAGTGCGCTTCATGCGCTTCTTCGACCACACGCCGATGGCGATTGCGACCGTCGACCGCGGCGGCAACGTCGTGCGCGCGAATGCGCGCTACGCCAAGCTCGGGCAGGCGCTCGGGCTCGAGAGCGCCTCCAAGTCGATCTTCCGCGCGGTCAATTCGCGCGATCGGCACCTGTTGATCGCGGCCATCAACCAGGCCGCCGAAGGCCAGGCCGACATCGCGCCGGTCGAGGTCGCCTTGGAGGGGACCAAGGAGCGCTGGGGCCAGTTCTTCGTCACGCCGGTCGATGCGGCCGAGAACGAGGCGGAAGCCGCCATCGTGCACATGCTCGAGACCACCGAGCGGCGCGCGCTGGAGAACCAGATCAACCAGTCGCAGAAGATGGAGACGGTCGGCCAGCTTGCCGGCGGCATCGCCCACGACTTCAACAACGTGCTCTCCGCCATCATGATGGCGAACGATTTCCTGCTGAACGCGCACAAGCCGACCGATCCGTCGTTCCAGGACATCATGCAGATCAAGCAGAACGCGACGCGCGCCGCGACGCTGGTGCGGCAGCTGCTGGCGTTTTCGCGTCGGCAGACGCTGCGGCCGCAGGTGCTCGATCTCGGCGATGCCTTGAGCGATCTCACCATGCTGCTGCGCCGGCTGATCGGCGAGAAGGTCAAGCTCGACCTCGTCCACGGCCGCGATCTCTGGCCGGTGAAGGTCGACGTCTCCCAGTTCGAGCAGGTGATCGTCAATCTCGCGGTGAACGCGCGCGACGCTATGCCTGATGGTGGCAAGCTGATCATCCGCACCTTAAACGTCAGCACCGAAGACGCGGGCAAGCTCGCCTACAAGGGCATGCCGGCCGCCGACTATGTCCGGATCGAGGTCGCCGACACCGGCACTGGCATCCCCGCCGACATCCGCGACAAGATCTTCGAGCCGTTCTTCTCGACGAAAGAGGTGGGCAAGGGTACCGGGCTCGGGCTTTCCACCGTCTACGGCATCGTCAAGCAGACCGGCGGTTTCATCTATGTCGATTCCGAACCGGGGCAGGGCACCTCGTTCCATATCTTCCTGCCGCGCCATCATGCTGAGCCGGAGGTGCAGGTCGAGCAGCCCGCAGCTTTGGTCAGCGCGGTCAATGGCGCCGCGAAGGAGGCCACACCGGCGGCCGAGGCCAAGCCGCGCACCGATCTCACCGGGCAGGGCACCATCCTCTTGGTCGAGGACGAGGAGGGCCTGCGCGCCCTGAACGCGCGTGGCCTGCGCTCGCGCGGCTACACCGTGGTCGAGGCCGAGAACGGCGTCGAGGCCATGGAGGTGCTGGAGGAGGAGAGCGGCGCGATCGATCTCGTCGTCTCCGACGTGGTAATGCCGGAGATGGACGGCCCGACGCTGCTGAAGGCGATGCGGGAGAAGAACCCGGACATCAAATTCATCTTCGTTTCCGGCTACGCCGAGGATGCGTTCGAGAAGAGCCTCCCCGAGGGCCAGCAGTTCGACTTCCTGCCAAAACCGTTTACGCTCAGCCAGCTCGTGGCGGCGGTGAAGGAGACGATGACGAAGGCGGGGTGAGCGTTGTGCCCGAGAGATTGCACTGACGCGCGACAACCTCGGCCGTCGTCCTGGCGAAAGCCAGGACCCATACCGCGTGATCTCTCGGTTGCGCACGCTGCCAATCCCGAACGACCAGCTTTCGCCAAATTGCCTCTCGGGGTAATGGGTCCTGGCTTTCGCCAGGACGACATCGGGAGTGTATGCGCGCGACTGCTTCAACACCGTCATTGCGAGCCACCGGGTCCGCGCAAAGCGCGGCCCGATGACAGGCTCCGCGAAGCAGTCCAGACTGTCTCTTTGGAAAGAGCCTGGATTGCTTCGTCGCAAGGGCTCGTCGCAATGACGTGGTGGGAGAGCTGCGCTCGCAATGGCGAGGAAAAAGCGGAAATCCCGTCGCAAAGGCGCCGGTATCCCGCGACCTCGGTTCCCCGCGCGGCCAAACCCCCGCCAAATGCGGCCAAACCCCCGCCAAATATGGGATTTTGCCACATCCCCGCGACTGAGGGCCGCAGCAATAGGTTCCGAAATCGGCTTCACTTTTCGGGAAGTCTGCCCATCTTAAGCGCACGTCCCCATGCCGGGGATTTGGGAAACGCACATGACTTTCTCGCAACGCTCCCGCAGTCTCTTCAAGACCATTGCCGTCGTGCTGGCGCTTGCGCTGCCGACTGCACTGGCGATCTCGTCCGCTGACGCCCGCGTCGGCGGCGGCTTCTCGTCGGGTTCGCGCGGCTCGCGCACCTATTCGGCGCCGCCGTCGACCACGACTGCGCCGGGCTCGGCCTCGCAGTTCAACCGCACCTACACCCAGCCGGGCGCAGGCATGAATTCGGCCGCGACCGCGCCGGCGCGCGGCGGCCTGTTCGGCCGCGGCGGCGGCTTCCTGGGCGGCCTTGCGGCCGGCTTCCTCGGCGCCGGCCTGCTCGGCATGCTGTTCGGCGGCGGCCTGTTTGGCGGCCTCGGCGGCCTGTCCTCGATCCTGGGCCTGATCATTCAGATCGCGCTGGTGGTGCTCGTGGTGCGGCTGGCGATGTCCTGGTGGCAACGCCGCCACACGCCGCAGGCGGCCTATGCCAATGCTAATGCGGGCGCAGGTCAGGGACCGCAGCCGAACTATCGCAGTGGTCTTGGTGGCTTCGGCTTCGGCGCCAACAGCGCGCCGCTCGAGATCAAGCCCGACGACTATGAGGCGTTCGAGCGCCTGCTCGGCGAAATCCAGACCGCCTGGTCGAACGAGGACGTGACCAAGCTGCACACGCTCGCGACGCCTGAGATGGTCTCCTATTTCGAGCAGGATCTGGCCCAGAACCGTTCGCGCAACGTCGTCAACAAGGTGACCAACGTCAAGCTGTTGCAGGGCGACCTCGCGGAAGCCTGGCGTGAAGGCGAGACCGACTACGCCACGGTGGCGCTGCGCTTCGGGCTCATCGACAAGACGGTCGACCGCAACACCGGCGCAGTCGTTGCCGGTAGCGAGCAGCCGGGCGAGGCGACCGAGATCTGGACGTTCGCCCGCCGGCCGAGCACCGGCTGGGAATTGTCGGCGATCCAGCAGACCAACTGATCGCTTGCGACACGAGGAACCAAGGCGTCGTGCTCCCGGCGGCGCCTTTTTCTTTTGGGCGCTTCTTCTTTTGGGTACCCCGCATCGCCGCATCGGAATAAGCGGGCGTGCGTTGGGTTGAAATCAGGCGGCCAACGACAAGCACAACCGGAGGACAACATGATCCGCACCGAGAGATCCGTGACGATTTCAGGCCTCGCGCTCGCAATGGCCTTGCTTGCGGCGCCATCGGCGCAGGCGCAATCGGCCGACATGACATTCTTCGTGACGTCCAACGGCCCCGGCAAGGGTGCCGATCTCGGCGGCCTCGAGGGAGCCGACGCGCAATGCCAGAAGCTTGCACAAGCCGCGGGCGCCGGCACCAAGACCTGGCGCGCCTATCTCTCGACACAGGCGGCGGACGGCAAGCCGGCGGTCAACGCCCGGGATCGCATCGGCAAGGGACCGTGGCAGAACGCCAAGGGCGCGGTGATCGCCAGGGATGTTGCCGACCTGCACGGCGCGGCCAACAACCTCACCAAGCAGACCGCGCTCAGCGAGAAGGGCGAGGGGATCAATGGTGTTGGCGACCAGCCAAACCGGCATGACGTGCTCACGGGATCGCAACCAGACGGCACCGCGTTTGCCGGTCCGGACGATCGCACCTGCAAGAACTGGACATCGAGCACGCAAGGCGCCGCAATGGTCGGCCATCTCGATCGACGGGGTCTGCGCGACGACGAGCCTTCGAAATCTTGGAACAGCTCTCACCCCTCGCGCGGTCCCGACGGCGGCTGCTCGCAGGCCGATCTGAAGAGCACAGGCGGCGACGGCCTGCTGTATTGTTTCGCGGCGAATTGAGGCGCGAGCTGTCTCTTCCATCATTGCGAGGAGCGTAGCGACAAAATTGCGAAGCAATTTTGCGCTGAAGCGACGAAGCAATCCAGAATCTCTCCGCGGAGACAGTCTGGATTGCTTCGTCGCAAGGGCTCCTCGCAATGACGGAGTGTGTGGTACCGCCGCTCCGTCTCACTCCGACGGAACTTTCGGCTACGTGTTACATTGGTCCCGTCGCCCGCAACGCTCACGGACTCCTCCCATGAAATACGAGCTCTATTACTGGCCCGAGATCCAGGGCCGCGGCGAATATGTGCGGCTGGCGCTGGAGGAAGCGGGCGCCGCCTACGTCGATGTCGCGCGCGGACAGCGCGGGACAGCTGCGATGATAAAGATGATGGACGCGCATGGGGGCACGCCGCCCTTCGCCCCGCCATTCCTGAAGGCGGGCAAGCTCGTCATCGGCCAGACCGCCAACATCCTGCTCTATCTCGGCGCCCGCCATGGTCTTGCGCCGAAGACCGAAGGCGGCAGGCTTTGGGTGCACCAGCTCCAGCTCACCATCACCGACCTCGTCGTCGAGATCCACGACACCCATCACCCGCTCGGGCCCTCGCTCTATTACGAGGACCAGAAGCCGCCGGCGAAGAAGCGCACCGCCGATTTCTGGAGCGAGCGCGTGCCGAAATATCTCGGCTATTTCGAGCAGCTTCTCACCGAGAGTGGCGGCACCTATGTCACGGGACGCAGACTGACCTATGTCGATCTCTCGCTGTTCCAGATCGTCGCGGGGCTCCGCTATGCCTTCCCCAAGCGCATGAAGGCGTTCGAGACAGATATCCCGGGCCTCGTCGGCCTGCACGACCGCATCGCCGCACGGCCCAACATCAAGGCCTATCTCGACAGCGACCGCCGCATTGCCTTCAACGAGCAGGGCATCTTCCGCCGCTATCGCGAACTGGATGCTTAGCCGGCTCAGACGGGAGAGTGATCTGCCCTCACCAAACGCCCGGCACCAGGCGGTAGCGCACCCGCGCCGCATAGTCGGCATAGCCTGGAAGGCCCTCGCGCAAGGTGCGCTCCTCGATAGGGATGCGGACCGCGAACAAGGCAATGAAGAGCGGTATCATCGCAAGTCCCCACCACGACCCAAGCAACAACGGCACGCCGGTGAAGAACAGGACCATGCCGCTGTACATGGGATGGCGGACATAGGCGTAGGGACCGGTCGAGATCACGTGCTGCGCGCGCTCGGTTTGCAGCTTCACCACGGGCGCGGCGAACGAGTTCTCGCGGAAGACCCACATCGTGAACAGTGTCGAGGCCAGGAACAGCACGAGGCCGAGGACCTGGAACGCAACCGGCATCTCGGAGGATTGAATGCGCCGGTCGAGGCCCATCGCGCACAGCCAGGCCAGCATCGCCACGACAAAGACCGTCATGAACATTTTGTCGGCGGCGGGCTGATCCCGTTGCAGGACCGGCCGCAGACGTTCGGCGAGCAGAGCCGGATCGATCCGGTAGAGCCACCAGCCGCAGAGCGGACCGAGCAGGGCGGAGGTGGCGAGGAGCACCCAGGCCGAAGGCCAGTGCAGCGTTCCAGCGGACGCGAACAGCAACGCGCCCATGCCGACGACGAAGATCGTGTTCTGCAACAGGAGGCGTGCGATCATGCGCAGGGTCCCGGGATGACCGCGCACGACAGTGGTCCTGCTATCCGGCAAAGATGCGGCCGGATGCGCAAAAGGCCCGATCGACCGGATCGGGCGCTTCAGCTTTGGCAAGCCTGATCAGGCGAGCTGATCGATCCGCGTGCCCTGACCCGGGGGCAGCGGCGCGGGCGGCTGCGGCTTATAGGTCGGATCGTCGTCGTTGACCTTGGCCTGATCGTCCTGCTGCTTGGTCGTGTCGTAGCTCGGAACCACGATCGCGATCGGCGGCGGCGCAACGGTGGAAACCTTCATCCGCAAATCCTCACACATGGAAACAATTGAGCCTGCCCCGCGAGGAGCGAAGTTTCCTTCAAGGCAATCGTTAAAATGCGAGGGAATTGGCGCGGTGGGATTGGGCTGCCTTTAGCTTCCGCGCGTGCAAGTCTTAAGAGAATCGCGGCTCTCTCCACGTCATTGCAAGGAGCTCGCGACAAAATTGCGTAGCAATTTTGCGCTGATGCGACGAAGCAATCCAGTCTGTCTCCGCGCAAAGATCCTGGATTGCTTCGCTGCGCTCGCAATGACGGAATTCGTGGTGGGCGGCATCGCGACACGCGCGCCGCCACCCTGCGGAAAGCGGGGAGCCCCGCGCCTATTCGTCCTTGCCGCGCGTGATCGCGATGGACGCATCCGCCTTTGTGCGGGTGCATTCCATGTTGAGCCGGCGGTAGCGCATGTTGATCTTGTCGCCGCGCAGGAGGCCCATACGCTTCAGGCAACGTGTCGCGCCCGACGTGGTGTCGTCCTTCGTCACGGTGAAAACGATCGCGGCCATCGACCCCACCAGCGCATAGAACTCCGGCTTGGGCTTGCGATCGCCCTTGGCATAGAGCTCGATGGAATATTTGTCGCCACGGCAGCCGACGGACAGCTCCTTGGCCGCCGGGTGTGTCAAATACACGATGTTGGCGGCCCGGAAATTCACCTTGAGCCGATCGATCTGGTTCGCCAGCTCCTTGGCGCTGTCGTCGCAGCGGTCGGCGCGCGCGGGGGAGGTGAGGGCCACAAAGCCGGTGATGGCGGCGGCGACCAGGATCGCGCCGCGGACGTTCAAGTTCAATGTCATGATGAAAAGCCCCTTAGGGCGCGCATTCAAGCGTCGGCAGACGCGAAGCGCAAGGGTGGGAACGGGCCTTTCCACGTGCTGTGCCAATGCCTTCCCGAGCCCTAGCCACCCTCTCCCATGCGCTCCGGTCCCTTTCTTTTCTGCCGGAAATGGGCTTAGAACGCTTCTACGCAGCGGGCCCGCGCGAGGCCCCAAAACCCCGAGATCGACCCCATGAACGCTCCCACCGCCTTTCCCGACCAGTCAAAGCCTGTTCCGCCCTACAAGCACACTCCGCTGTTCCCGCTGGGCAAGGACGAGACGCCTTACAAGAAGATTTCCTCCGAGGGTGTCAGGGTCGAGAAGGTCCTGGGCAAGGACATGCTGGTGGTGTCGCGCGAGGCGCTGCGGGCGCTGTCGGAGGCGGCTTTCGGCGACATCAACCATTACCTGCGGCCTGGCCATCTGAAGCAGCTTCGCGCGATCCTCGAGGATGGTGAGGCGAGCCCGAACGACAAGTTCGTTGCGCTCGACTTTTTGAAGAACGCCAACATCGCCGCCGGCGGCGTGTTGCCGATGTGTCAGGACACCGGCACTGCGATCATCATGGGCAAGAAGGGCTGCAACGTCATCACCGATGGTGACGACGAGGCGGCGCTGTCGGAGGGCGCGCGCGATGCCTATCTGCGCCGCAATCTGCGCTACTCGCAGGTCGCGCCGCTCTCGATGTACGAGGAGAAGAACACCGCCAACAACATGCCGGCGCAATGCGAGATCTACGCCGAAGGCGACGACGCCTACAAGCTCATGTTCATGGCGAAGGGCGGCGGCTCCGCCAACAAGAGCTTTCTGTTCCAGGCGACGCCTTCCGTCCTGACCAAGGACCGGCTCCTCGCGTTTCTTAAGGAGAAAATCCTGACGCTAGGCACCGCGGCGTGCCCGCCCTATCACCTCGCGATCGTGATCGGCGGCACCTCGGCCGAGCTGTGCATGAAGACGGTGAAGCTCGCCTCGGCGCGCTATCTCGATGCGCTGCCGACGCACGGCTCGCCCGATGGCAACGCCTTCCGCGACGTCGAGATGGAGAAGGAAATCCACAAGATGACGCAGTCGCTCGGTGTCGGCGCGCAGTTCGGCGGAAAGTATTTCTGCCACGACGTCCGCGTGATCCGCATGCCGCGCCATGGCGCCTCGCTCCCGATCGGGCTTGGCGTGTCCTGCTCGGCCGACCGCCAGGTGCTCGGCAAGATCACGAGGGACGGCATCTATCTCGAGGAGCTCGAGCACAACCCGGCGCAATATCTGCCGCAGGTCGAGCAGTCGCTCGGCGGTGAGGTCGTCAAGATCGATCTCAACCAGCCGATGAAGGACATTCTGGCCACCTTCTCGAAATATCCGATCAAGACCCGGGTCTCGATGACCGGCACCATGATCGTCGCGCGCGATAGCGCCCATGCCAAGCTGCGCGAGCGGCTGGAGAGGGGCGAGCCGCTGCCGGATTACTTCAAGAACCATCCGGTGTATTACGCCGGTCCCGCCAAGACGCCCGACGGCTACGCCTCCGGCGCGTTCGGCCCGACCACGGCGGGTCGCATGGATTCCTTCGTCGACCAGTTCCAGGCTGCCGGCGGCTCGATGGTGATGGTCGCCAAGGGCAACCGGGCGCCTGCCGTGCGCGAGGCCTGCAAGAAGTATGGCGGCTTCTATCTCGGCTCGATCGGCGGCGCCGCGGCGAACCTTGCCGAGCACTGCATCAAGAAGGTTGAGGTGCTCGAATATCCCGAGCTCGGCATGGAAGCGATCTGGCGCATCGAAGTCGTCGACTTCCCCGCCTTCATCATCATCGACGACAAGGGCAACGACTTCTTCAAGGAATTGAATTTGGGCTAGCTGCTTCATCCCCACTTGCGTGCGGGTGATCGCAGCTGTGCTTTACGAAAGATCGTCATGCCCGGGCTTGTCCCGGGCATCCACGTTCTTGGTACGGCGAACAAGACATGGATTGCCGGGACAAGCCCGGCCATGACGATGCGGAAGCTTCAACTACAATTCGTAACCTGGTTGGAGCAGAGCGAACGCCACCAGCCGCGCACACCGTCGTGGCTCTCGACGAGACCCCAATATCCGCTACAGGCAAGCAGGCGCTTCGGGCCGCCGTCACCGTCAATCGGGCCGCCGAGCTCGCGTTGCGCCGGCATCCATTTGGCGTCGACGAAGGGGGCCTGGAACAGCCCGCCCGCGCGCGTGTAGCCGTTGGCGAAATTCGCGCCGACCTTGTTGGAGGCGACCCAGCCGCGTCCGGCATAGGGCTTTGGCGCATTGCGCGGATATTTTTTCTCGTCCTCGTAATCCTTGCCCGGCGGTTTCGCGCCTTCGATCAGAAACCAGCCGTCCTTGAAACCGACGATGCGGAATTCGGTGAGCCAGCCGCCCTCGGGCGTGTTCTCGCTGCCGCCAAGCCTTGGTCGATACGGCGGCGGCAGGGTGCCGAGCACGCGCGCCCTCACCGATGGCTCGGTCCGCACGTTGAGTCCGTTCGGATCCTTGTCGATGGACCAGGCGCCGAGATCGCAGGGCTCCGTGCCCTCGGGCAGGGGTGCGCGCTTGCCCGCCAGCTCGGCGTGGAGCTTTGCATAATCGCCGTCGTCATCGGCTGCATCGGCCTCGACGCGCGGTTTCAATTCGGCCGATACCGCGCGCTTCTCGTCTGGTGTCAGCGCGACCACGAGGGTCTGGCGCGCAGCGAACACGCTGGCCGGCGACTTCGGGTCATTCGACGTCGCCGGATAGACGGCGAGGTAACTAGTCGAGGCTTCGGTGCGGTAGGCCGTGCCGGCGACATAACCCGCCGGCACCAGGGCGAGCGCGCTTGCGCGCCACACCGGTTCGGTGTCATCCGCGCGCGCCGCTTGTGTCGCGACACACAGGATCGTTGCCGCGATGAGACGGAGCACGCGCATGATTGCTGCGCGGCCTTATGTCCGCGCGCCCGTGAACGGGAAGCTGCCCATCGGGCCGATGCCCATCTCGCCGCTGATGCTGTCGCCGGAGACGGTGCCGGTGAATTCGAGCGTGAGCGGCATCGGGTTGGTGATCGAGACCTTCCAGGAGACGTTGTCGCCGCTGACGGTGCCATCGAAAATCTCGGCGGTATTACCTTCCGCGCCTTGCGTGCCCGTGAGCGCGCCGCCCGCGGCCTTCAGGCTCAGCGTCGCCTGGCGCTCGCCCATCGGCGTCGTCATGGTCAGATTCCAGTTGCCGTCAACGGCCATTCCCATCTCCCGAACAAATCCCGGCGGGCCGCGACGATCCGCGGCCAGTCCTGGGCGAGCCTATAACCCAACTCGCAGCGCCTGCCTAACGCTGCATTGGAGGCGTAGAAGCATGATCCGGAAAAGTGTGTAGCGGTTTTCCGAAAAGATCATGCTCAAACGACAACCTAAAGCGCGGTCACATCGCGCTTTAGGCGCGGGCAGCGGCGCGCCGGCGACTGGTGACGATGAGGCGCAGAACGACGTACTGCACGGCAAAAGCCAGGATCTTGGCGCCGCCTGCGACGACCGTGAGGTAGAACGCCCACAGCTTCAGATCGCCGGTCGATGCGACGGCGATCACGCCGACGCCGATCACGAACATCAGCACCGCCCAGGCATAGCCCGCAGCCGTCACATATTCCGGAACGGTCTCGACGACGATCGGCGGCATGTAGCGCAGCATCCAGCCGCGCTTGAGCATGATGAGTCCGATCGCGAAATGCGCGATCGCGGGCTTTGCCAGCATAAAGCGGGGATCATTGGTCAACAGCGTGATCGCGCCCAGCACGACCACGAGCGCGAGGCTCGCATAGGTCATGTAGTTGAGCTCTCGTCCCTTGACGCGGGCATAGATCACCTGCGCGATTGCACCGGCAATCGCCACCGACGTCGCCAGGACGACGTTGTCGGTGATGAGGTAGATGATCAGGAAGACGATGGCGGAAAGGAAGTCGGAGGCGAGGCGGGCGAATACGCTCTTCATCGTCGATCCTGTTCAGCGGGCGTTGGGCAATGCGCGGGCGGGCGCACCGTACTTGATCTCGCGATACTCGGGATACCACTTTGTGAAGTACATTGCGCTGTTGCGGGCGGCGAAGGCGACCGCAAGGCTCGACCAGAGCGGCAGTCCGGGGACGTAGAGTAGCACGAGATTGGCGGCTGCCATCAACAGCGCGGCTGCGGTCCAGGCGCCGGTTATGACGTAATTGGCGCGGAGGAAGCCGGGCATCGCCGCGGTTTCGGCCGGGACCGATTCAAGCGCATATTGCAGCGTGAAGGGACGGCGGACCAGCATCGAGCCGAGTGAGATGATGAAGATGCCGAGATCGACCGACAGCTTGACGCCGAGCGTGCCGAGCGCGGGATCGAGCAGCGCGAGATAGAGGCCGATTGCGGCGAACACGATCGCCGAGCCCGTGGCCAGGATCTTCACCGAGCGGCCGCGCATGACATCGATTGCGACCGTGGCGAGGCAAATTGCAGCGGCCGCAAACACGCTGATCGTGGCGGAGGTCACCAGCATCAGCAACGCGAAGGCGCCGTAGGGCGCGAGGATCAGGAAAATCGCCATGAGCCGCCTCGATCGGGTCAAATCTTTACAGTGTAAAGATAAGTAATCGACGGCGAAGGTCGGGTCAAGCGAAATCTTTACAATGTCAAAATGACGTAAGCGACCTCTAAAAGATGAAGTGCTGCAATGACTTGGTCGGAGGCTTCGCCAGCCAATTCCGCCCAGGGCAGCCGCGACAGGATCGGCAGCGCGGAGGCGATCAAAAGGCCGATGGTGAGCAAGATGCCGCCGTTGAAGAAGGTAAGGCTGCTTCGCCGCAGCCGGATCGTCTGCAATGTGAATGCGGCGCAGGCCAGGGCCAGGACGGCGAGGCAGTCCGCGGTGATCGAGGGTATGTGCATGTGGAATCTCTTTGGTGACACATCCGCGCTGTCATTCCGGGGCGACGCGAAGCGTCGGAATCCATTGAGCGGCAGAACACGCGGCGAAATGGATTCCGGGCGCGCTAACGCGCGCCCCGGAATGACGAGGTGAGAACTACGCCCCCACCCAATTGCCGTGAAAGCCGTCGGGCACGCGGTGGCCGAGCTGCACCAGCGCGACGGGACCGGCCTCGACATCGGTGGCGTTGAACACGGCGAGGTCGCTGCGGTTCTCCCGCGCGCGCCAGACCACCGCGAGCAGCCAACCGTCGCCCTCGGCGGCATCCTTCGACCCCTCGACGAACACCGGCTCGGAGATGGTGTCGCCGGCCGGCAGTAGATAATGGCCGAGCCGTTTGCCGTTGCCGTCGACATGGACGACGCCCGAGAGCGCGCCGAACATCGGCAGCCTCGGATTGGCGCAGGCGTACCAGCCGTGGCGGCTCCTCAGCCCGGCGCGGCGATCGTCGATGCGGGGGAATTCGCCGGTGAGATCGTCGAGATAGGTTTGCTGGAAGCGGTCGGTATTGCCCGAGAGATCGAACGTCCAGCGGCAGTGGCGGGCGCGTGACTTCTCTGGATCCGTCGGCCGGCCGTCGGGATGCGGAAACAGCGGCGCCTCCTCGAACTGCATGACGTCGGCGATAATGCGGTGATCGTCTTCCCACGCATTCATGACGTGGAAGACGTAGCAGGCCTCAGCTCGAAACCAGACGATGTCCTTTGCCGTGCCGTTGCGCTTCATCACGCCGACATAGGCGCCTTTGTCCGGCTCCCAGGCATAGGGCGGCCGTCCACTCATCGCGCGCTCCACGCTGCCGGTGATGGGAAGGATCGGAAACAACACATGGTTCGCGGTGACGATGAAGTCATGCACCATGCTGGCATAGGGCGCTTCGAAACGCTCGAAGCGCGTCGCCTTGCCCGACGCATCGATCGATCCGTAGGAGAGGGCAGGCGTCAACGGTCCGGCGGCATTGTAGCCGAAGAACACCAGTTCGCCTGTGATGGGATCGATCTTCGGATGCGCGGTAAAGCTGCCGGCGACGCGGCCCTGGTAGTTGTGATAGCCGCGCGTTGCCAGCGTGCCAGGCTCGATCTCGGTCGGCAGATGCGCTTCTTCCAGCGCCAGCAGCTTGCCGGCATGGAAGATGATGTTGGTGTTGGCGACGCCGCCATCGGTGAGGTTGGCCGGGGCATCGGGCAGCTTGCGGCCGAAGCCGCCGAACAAGGCGCGGCCGGCGTCGTGCTCGGCCATCCATTTCGGGGTGCGGACCCAGCGATTGCGGTAGCTGGCGCGTCCGTTCTCGAGGTGGAAGGCGTGCAGCATGCCGTCGCCCACGAACCAGTGCGCACCGGGCGAAGAGAATTGCGGATTGGGGCCGTTGCGATAGAGCGTGCCGTTCAGCTCGCGCGGCAGTTCGCCGATGATGTTGAGGAATGGCGCGTCGGCCTCGAACGGGATCGGCGCGATGTTGTTGCGGCGCTCAATGACGGCGTCCTGCTGCACGGCGAATCCTTCCCTATCTTTACATCGTAAAGATTGGATAACGCTAATTGCCGTTCCGGTCAAGCGAAATCTTTACACTGTCAATATTGCGCTCTATAGCTTGTCCATGGGCAAGAGCGAAACCAGGGTCGCGCACGGCGTGCGCCCCCCGAAGAAGACACCATCGGCCTCGCGTGCGTCTCCGCGTCCCCCGCGGCGCCCGGCGGTGGCGAAGACCGAGACACCCTATCACCACGGCGCCTTGCGCGAGGCGTTGCTCCAGGCCGCCGAACGGGTGCTGGAGCGTGATGGGCTTGCCGGCCTGACATTGCGGGCGGTGGCGCGCGAGGCGGGCGTCTCGCATGCCGCGCCGACCCATCATTTCGGCGACCTCACCGGGCTGCTCAGCGAGCTTGCGGCCGTGGGCTTCCGCCAGTTCAACGCCGCGATGGCCTCGTCCTGCGATGCTGCCACCACGCCGCTCGAGCGCGCGCTGGCGCGGCCGAAGGCCTATGTCGCTTATGCGCAGGCCCATCCCGGCATGTACGGAATCATGTTCCGCACCGAACGGCTCGATTATTCGAGGCCCTCGCTGCATGAGGCCGCCGAGGCCTCCTTCGCCGGGCTTGCCAATGCGATCGGCATGATGCGGCAGGAGCAGATCAGCGAAGACGCGCTGACGCTGAACCAGGGCGCCGCGATCGCCCGCGCCTGGTCGATGGTGCACGGCTTCACCACGCTGCTGCTCGACGGGCGGCTCAAGGATATTTTGGAGCGGCTGCCCGAGGGCACGACGGCCGAACGGCTACTCGAGGCGATGCTGACGGCGCCTGTGACCACCAAACTTCCAGTGTAGCGGGCTGTGGAGCCGCAGAAGAGCCTAAATCGCGATGGGATTAGGATGAATCGTCATCGCGGTGAGGATGGGATCATGATGGCGGCTCGATGTAGCTGGAACTTCGTAGCATCAGACGCCTTGATTGTGGGCAAGGCTCAAAAGCGCCATCAGGCACCTGACAGCGGCGCGGAATCGTTCTAGAAGAGCGGCTTCGCTTGGGTCATCCGGCCTCGTTCGCGTCCATTTTCTCTTGATCATGCCAGCCATCTCTTCGAACAAACCCTATCGCGTCGGCCGCTCCAAAACCGGGCTCGGCCTTTTCGCCACCAAGCCGATCAAGAAGGGAACCCGGATCATCCGCTATTTCGGGCCGATCCTGGATTCGCGGATTCCGGCGCACGACGAGATCGAGAACAAATATCTGTTCGAGCTCAACGGCCGCTGGACCATCGACGGATCGGTGCGCAAGAACTTCGCCCGCTACATCAATCATTCCTGCCGGCCCAACGCCGAGTCCGATGTTCGCCCGCGCGAGCGCAAGGTCTTCATCCGCGCCATCAAGAACATCGAGCCGGGCGACGAGATCAACTACGACTACGGCACCGACTATTTCAAAGCCTATCTGAAGCCGATCGGCTGCAAGTGCGACTCCTGCGAGAAGAAGCGCAAGAAGCTGCGCGCCGAGGCGCGGGCCGAACGCGCCAAGGTGAAGGCGCGAGCCGAGCGCAAGGCCACGAAGGCGGGCGCCAGGAGTCCGAAAAGCAAGGCCGCGAAAAAGAAGAAGCTCAACGGCCACGCCATCGGCAAGGCGAACGGCCGCGCGCGGGCCTGAGCTTGGGCCTTCAACTCAGCTGTCATGCCCCCGGCTTGCCGCCTTCGCTAAAGCTTCGGCGGCCGAGCACCCTTGTGGCCCCGGCGTAGCCTTGGCGGAGCCGGGACCGGGGCATCCAGTACACGCCGCGGCGTCTCCGTATCCATTTACTGTCTCTGGAATACTGGGCGCCCGGTCAAGCCGGGCGACGACAGCATGTATGTGGCCTCACGCCGCCACCGCACTCGCGCTCCTTCGCAGCCCCACATATTGCAGCTCGGCGAACACGCCGGTCGCAATCGCCTGCGCCACGACCATAAGCTCGCCCGCGAGATTCGGCGACACCGCGCTCGAAAGCAGCAGCGCGATGCTGCCGGCTGTCCAGGCCGCGTTACCGATCACGACCAGCAGCACCAGCGCCTTGGATACGGATGCACGCGCGGCGAGCCAGCCGACCAGCGCGCTGTAGGCGATCAGGAACAGGCCGGTCTCACGCAGCAGCGCTTCCGGCAGGTTGAACAGCGAGGCGAACGCGCCTGCGCCGAAGGTGAAACCGAGCGCGGCGACGCTGCTGAAGAGGGCATCGGCGAGCAGTGCACGGCGCAGGAAAGTGGATGCTTCGATCATCGTGGTTCTCCTTGGTTGAGGTCGGGGGAAATCACCGCAATCCGCGCCACCAAGCGCGGACAATGCGGGCGAGGCGGAACGGGCACAGGCTCCTGCCGACGCCGTGCTCGAAAGCGATGACCTGCGCGACGACATAGTCGCCGGTCGAATGCACCAGCGGCTCCGGCATGTTGAGGCTGCGCGCCAGCATCCGGGTTGCGAAGGCCATGGCCCAGGGCAAGACGTGTTCTGCGATGGTCCGGTAGAGCAGCAGCGCGATCATGGTCATCTCCTGTTTCGACCGAGGATGCGCACGTCCGCGCGCCAATTCGATTACCTCGCGGGTAATGGAAGGGCCGAAATCGGCGTGCTAGGTTTTCGATCATGAACGCACATGCATCCACGGCACGCGCCGAACACAGCCAGCCGGTCCATATCGGCGACCATTTGCGCGAATGGCGGCAGCGCCGTCGCATGAGCCAGCTCGATCTCGCCGGCGAGGCCGAGGTCTCGGCGCGGCACTTGAGCTTCGTCGAGACCGGCCGCGCAGCGCCCTCGCGCGACATGGTGCTCAGGCTCGCCGAGCGTCTCGACGTGCCCTTGCGTGAACGCAACGTGCTGCTGGTCGCGGCCGGCTATGCGCCGGCCTTCCCGCAGCGCACCCTGGAGGATCCTGCCTTGAAATCAGCGCGCCAGGCGATCGACCTCGTTCTCAAGGCGCATGAGCCCAATCCGGCCGTGGCGGTGGACCGGCATTGGAACCTGGTGTCGGCCAATCGCATGGTGGCGCCGCTGCTCGACGGCATCCCGCAGCGCCTGCTCGGCCAGCCCTTCAACGTGCTGCGGCTCGCGTTCCATCCGGAGGCGCTGGCGCCGCGCACGGTCAATCTCGCGGAATGGTGCGGGCATCTGCTCGAGCGGCTGCACCGGCAATGCGAGGCGACGGCCGACCCTGAGTTGATCAAGCTCTACAATGATCTGAAGAGCTACCCCATCCCGGCGCGCGCGGCGCCGCTGTCGAGCGACAATGTCGCAATTCCCTTCAAGCTGCGCCACCAGGGCGAGATCCTGAGCTTCTTCTCCACCACCATGGTGTTCGGCACGCCCGTCGACATCACATTGTCGGAGCTGGCGCTGGAGACCTTCTTCCCGGCGGACGAGCGCACCGCCGAACGGCTGAAGCAGATGGCGGCTAGCCTTTCCTAGCGGCGTTTACAGGGCGCAGCTGCGCTCGCATAATCCGCAGATGGACACACGTTCCTCCCGACCCTTGCGGCCGGCCAATCCGGTCGGGGATCTCCTGCGCGCCTGGCGCACACGCCGTGCGTTGAGCCAGGCGGAGCTGGCGTTCGAGGCCGGCATTTCGGTCAAGCATCTGAGCTATGTCGAGACCGGCAAGGCGGCTGCCAGCCGGGACATCCTGCTGCAACTCGCCTCCGCCCTCGATTTGTCGCTGCGTGACCGCAACGCGCTGCTCGAGGCCGGCGGTTTCGCGCGGCAATATGGCGAGCGAGATCTTGCGGCGCCGGAGCTTGCTGATGCGCGACGTGCCATCGATCTCCTGCTGCGGCGGCACGAGCCGTTCCCCGCGATCGTGACCGATCGGCGCTGGAACGTGAAGCAGGCCAATCGCGCCGCCTCACGCCTGATGACCATGCTGCTCGGGCCCGAGCGCATGCAGCGGCCGCTCAACCATATGCGCATGTTCCTTGCGCCAAACGAGCTCAGGCCGTTCGTCGAGAACTGGCCGGGCGTGGCGGCGGCACTGTTGTCGCGCGCGCGTCATGAAGCCATGGCCGCGCCGCTCGATGAGGCCGTGCAATCGACCTGGCGCGAGTTGATGCGCTTGCCGGAGCTTCCTGCGCCTCAGTTCGAGGACTACGCCGTGCCGGGGCCGCTCTGCGAGGTGCGCCTGCGCAGGGGCGAAGTCGCAATCGGCCTGATCGGTGCGGTTCTGACGCTCGGCACGCCACAGGACGTGACGCTTCAGGAGCTCCGCGTCGAGATGTTCATGCCGGCGGATGCCGCGTCCGAGGCCACCCTGGTCACGCTTGCATCTCAGGACGCCTGAGCTTGCACGGCGTCACGCCGCTCGAAGCTCATGGCCTGCATCACCTCGGCGAACGGACCGTTGCGGTCGCTCAACGTCGCCGTGGTGAGGCCCGCGCCATTGGCGCCGACGCGCGTGGCGGCACGGATCAGGATCCATTCGCCCTCGGGCGGCCGAAAGAAATAGAGGCTGATCTCGGGATTGATGAAGGTCCAGTCGTGCATGTCGACGATCTGCGCGACGCCGCTGGAAAAATCCGCGGCCTGCACGGCCTGGAGCATCGGAGTGTTGGGCTCGCCTTCGACCAACGCCGCGTCGAGCCGCATCCAGGCGGCCGCGGGACCCGGCTTTTCCAGCGCACCCTCGATCAGCCGCACCGACACGTTCTGGAAATAGCGGCTCCATTTCTGCGCGAAGGCCGGCGGCGGACTGCCTGCCTCGGGTGCCTTGTCGAGCGTTGCGGGCCCGGCGAAAGGATCGGCCGGCGATTCTCCACTCTGCGCTGTCAGCAGCGCCGTGCAGCGGCCGATCTCGGTCTCGCCGTCCATTAGCCGCACCTGCGCGGTCTTGGCCTTGCGGCCGTCGCGCAGCAATTCGGCGATCGTCCTGAAGGCGCGCAGGCCCGCCGGTCGCCAGAGGTCGAAGGTCAGGCGCCGTACCGCAAAGCCTGATTCGGTCGCGAACCGCTCGACTTCACGGGCCATGAGGGCGGTGGTGGCGCTACCCTGCAACATGTCCGGCGACCACGGACCGCCGGCATGCTCGGTGGCCCGGAAATGATGACCTTCCGGCCTGAAAATGGCTGTCATTGCAGTCTCCCGCTGGTCCGATCCTGGCCGCGAGTATCGGGGCGGGGGCGCACCTTTCACAATAACCGCAGAGGTGAAGTCGTGAGCTATGCGGGACGGGCGCCTTGCGCGGCCCCGGGCTCGGCTTATCTTCCGACGGACCCGTAGAATGCCCGAAGGAGGCGCCCATGAGCACGCTGAAACCGCTCCAGATCGACGTCGTCTCCGACGTGGTGTGCCCTTGGTGCTATATCGGCAAGCACCGGATCGAGAGCGCGTTGGCGCTCGTGCCCGATGTTCCGGTCAAGCTCAATTTTCGCCCGTTCTTCCTCAATCCCTGGGTGCCGCGCGAGGGCATCAGCCGTGAGGATTATCTCACTAAGAAATTCGGCTCGGTCGAGGCCTACAAGGGCATTGCCGGGCGGGTCGTCGCAGCTGCGAGCGAGGAGGGCCTCGTCTACCGGCCCGAGATGGTGGCGCGTCAGCCCAACACGACCGACTGCCATCGCCTGATCCTCTGGGCCGAGGCAATCGGCAAGGCGCCCGAGATGAAGCAGCGCCTGATGGAGCTCTATTTCCGCGACGGCGGCGATCTCACCGACGTGAACGTGCTGGCGCAGGCAGCCGCTGACATCGGTCTCGACGCCGACGATGTGCGCAAGCGCCTTGCCACCGACGAGGACGTCGCGCGCGTTTCGGCGGACGCGCAGGAGGCCGCCGAGAAAGGCATCTCCGGCGTGCCGACCTATGTGTTCGCACAGAAATACGCCGTCTCCGGCGCGCAGGATCCCAACTTGCTCGCCCGCGCGATCCGCCAGGTCTCGGCGGAGATCAACGCGCAGGCGGCGGAGTAGCTTTCCCTTTGCGGAGCCGATGGACCACGCGTCGCGCGGCCTGATGCGCGACGTTGAGCCCGGTCAGCGCAGCATGAATGAGCGCGACGGCCGGATCATTCCGCCGCAGCGGGATCAGCACGTCACCGATTGCGAAGCGTCCTCGCCAGATCGGATTGATCATGGGGTGATCGGCGCACGCCATGGAATCCGCGCTGGCGATGGCGGGATCGGCGCAGAGATGGCGGGTGAGGTCGAGCGTGAGCTGCACGCCGGGCGAATATTTCGCAAAGCGCTCGTCGATGCCGAGCTTGAAGAAGAAGGCGCGGTCCTGATGGCGCAGCACAATGCCGGCGGCGACCGGTATCGTTCCAGCGCGTAGCGTGATGATCTCGCATTGCGCGGTTTCCGCCAGCGTCGCGACGGCGCGGCGGATGAAGCTCGCATCGCCCGCATGCTGGATCAGCGCGGTGCCGCGCTCGCCCTTCCAGCCGCTGGCCTCGAGTTGCAGGAACGTTTCGAGCGCCGGTCCGATCTCGTTGCGCCCTCGCGCGACCTCGAACGCGACGGGGCCGGTTTCTTCGAGCCGATGGCGCTGGCGCCGCAGCTCCTTGAGCTTCCTGGCACCGAGTGCCTCGCGCAAGAGCGTCTCGCCGTCATGCGTCGCATCGAGGCTGGCGCGGATGTAGGAGCTGAGCAGGCGCGGCTTCAGGCCATCACGATTCAGAACCTGATTGAGAGCGGTCATCGCAGCGCCGTCGAGCGCGACGTCATTCAGCACGAGCGCATGGGCTCCGGCCTCGCGCGCCTGCTGCAACAGACGCGTGGCGGCCTCGATTGGGGCGTCACGGTCGATCAGCGGGCTGCACAGCGTGCCATAGGGATGCGCGCTCACCAGCGCGGGCAGGGGAATTTTCCAGGCGCGCCAGAGCGAGATCACCGGCATCAGCCCGATCAGTCGCGTCGAAGATGCGTCGAGTGCGGCAAGCGCTGAGGCCTCGGTGCGGCCGCGCGCGGTCGCGCTGACGGCAAGCTCCCAGCCCGGCAGGTAATAGCCGTTCGGTTCGATCGTGCGTTGCGCGAGCGCACGCCATTGACCTGGGTCGATGGAGGTGAGCGGAACGCGCGCGCGTGCGGCATCCCATGTCGATGCCGGATTGATCGCTGTCTCCTGCGCGATGTCGACCACGTCCAGTCGTCCCCGTTCACGCGGTCCAAGGCCGCGTTACGGCGATGCTTAGCGCAAAGATTGGAAAATACCGTTGGGACGCTGCCTCAATTCGAGCGGTAGCGTTAACGTCTCGTTGAGCATCTGAGCGGTGGCGAGCCGTCGGGTGCGTTGCCGGAGGCTTGCTACTGGTCACCCGGGACGAAATGGTCGCGGGCGCTTGCCCGTCCGCCCCCGGCGGTGTCCGAGATCGTGATGTCGATGTCGCGGGACGTCTGTGGCAAATGTGCCGGGCCGACCTGCACGGATAAGCGCACCTCCCGGGTTTGATCCTGGCCGACCGCGACGACCGGCTTGCCGTCCGGCCCGGCCTCGATGCCGGCGACGCGACTGGTCGCGCCGGGCAGTCCGGAGATCTCGAGCACAAACGATCGTTCTGCGCCCTTGTTGAGGATGCGCACGATATAGTCGTTGCGCACCCCGCCATCCGAGAGCTGGACGAAGAGGGGATTGCGCTCGCGCAGCACGTTGACGTCCATGGTCGCGCGCGTCGCGAGTGCGTAGAGCATGATGCTGCCGACGATTGCGATTGCTGCCGCGTAGATCAGCGTGCGCGGGCGGATGATGCGATAGATCGGCGGCTTGCCGTCGCGCCGGCGCTGCATGTTGATGTCGGTGTCGTAGCCGATCAGGCCGGCGGGCCGACCGATCTCGCGCATGATGTTGTCGCAGGCATCGATGACAGGCCGCACTGGATGCAGCCGAGCTGGATTCCGTGGCGGATATCCACGCCTGTCGGGCAGACATTGATGCACTGGTGGCAGTCGACACAGTCGCCGGCGACGTCGCCATGGGCGCGGGCGACTTCCGCCTTCTTCACCGACATGCGCGGCTCGCCGCGGTCGCGGCGATAGGTGACGTTCAGCGCCCATTCGTCGGTTAGCGCCGCCTGGATGCGGGGCCACGGGCACATGTAGATGCACATCTGCTCGCGAGCATGGCCTGCGAAGACATAGGTTGTGGCAGTCAGGATGCCGATCCAGAGATAGGCGATGAATGGCGCCTGGAACGTCGCGAGCTCCTTCACCAGCGTCGGCGCATCGGCGAAATAGAGCACCCAGGCGCCGCCGGTCCACCAGGCGATCATGATCCAGAGGAAGTGCTTCAGGGCAACTTTTCGGATGTGATCGAATGTCCAGCCGCGCTTGTCGCCCTGCATGCGCTCGCGCCGGTCGCCCTCGATCCAGCGCTCCACTGCGTAGAACAAGTCGGTCCACACCGTCTGCGGACACATGTAGCCGCACCACAGCCGGCCTGCGACCGCGTTCATCAGGAACAGCGTCATCGCCGCGATGATCAGCAGACCGGTGAAATAGTAGACTTCCTGCGGCCACAGCTCGATGAAGAAAAAATAGAAGCGGCGATGCGGGAAGTCGATCAGCACGGCCTGATCCGGCAGGCCGGGGCCGCGATTCCAGCGTACGAACGGCAGCAGATAATAGGTGCCGAGCGTGACGCAGAGGATCGCCCATTTAATGCGGCGGAAGGGCCCGCGAACCGACTGCGGATAGACCTTCTTGCGCTTCTCGTAGAGAGGTCCCTCGATGAAAGTATCGTCGGTCATGCCGCGCTCCCGGCGTTATTGCCAGCGAAGATCTATTCCGGTGCGCAGAAGAGGCGGTACAGAGTCTCCAGCACCGAGCGGACCTCCTGGCTCGCGATGCTGTAGTATATCGTCTGACCCTCCCGTCTGGGTTTGACCAGGCTCAATGCACGCATCTTTCCGAGATGCTGGGATAGTGCCGCCGACGACAGGCCCGCGATGTCGGCGAGCTCGCCGACGGACTTTTCGCCATCCAGCATGTTGCAGAGAACCAGGAGCCGTTTTGGGTTACCCATGGCGGCGAGGAGGCGGGAGGCCTCCTCGGCCTTCTCCTCCAGAGCGAGCAATTCTTGATTCCGGGGCTTGCGCTTCATGGATGCTATATATATTAGTATATTCGAAAATAAGAAATAACTAAATCGTTTGTGCGAGGGTTCCTGAAGGTGCTCTCGCTGCGGAGGGTTCTGATGGTTTCTACATCATTTACGCCGATCGCCTCCCTCGTCGGCGGTGCACTGATCGGGTTGTCCGCCGTTCTGCTGATGTGGGCGAACGGACGCATCGCCGCCGTGAGCGGCATCGCGGCACGGCTGTTTCCGCCTTACGAGGACGGCGAGTTCGCTGGCCGGCTCGCCTTCGTCGCCGGTCTCGTCGCCGCACCCATGCTGGTCCTGTTTGTCACCGGAAGTCTTCCGGCGCAGACGATCGCGGCCGGGCCGGCCGTTTTGATCGTCGGCGGGTTGCTTACCGGTTTCGGTTCAGTGTGGGGCAGTGGCTGCACCTCCGGCCATGGCGTCTGCGGCCTGTCGCGGCTCTCGGCGCGCTCACTGGTTGCGACCATCACCTTCATGGCGACCGGCGTTGCGACAGTCTTCGTGATGCGGCACTGGAGCTGACGCCGATGGCTATCCTGGTTCAATTCGTCGTCGGCCTGATCTTCGGTCTCGGCCTCATCGTGTCCGGCATGTCGAACCCGGCCAAGGTTCTGAACTTCCTCGACATCGGCGGCATTTCGGCGGGAACGTGGGATGCGAGCCTTGCCTTCGTGATGGCCGGTGCGATCGCGGTGACCTTCATCGGCTTCAACCGCGTCCCGAGGCGTGCGCGTCCGTTCTTCGCTGAACGGTTTTATCTTCCCACGCGAAGGGACATCGATCCCAGGATCATCGCAGGTCCCGCGATCTTCGGCATCGGCTGGGGACTGGCAGGCTTCTGTCCGGGACCGGCGCTGACCGCGCTCGGGTTTGGATCGGTGTCCGCCGTGATCTTTGTCGCGGCGATGAGTGCCGGCATGGTGCTGGCGCGCTTCATCGCCCGCTTGCCGTCGCTGACGCGCTTCGTCACGCCTGCCGATCCGCTCGAAACCTGAAGTAACCCGGAGTGTAAATCATGGACAAGAATTATCCCGAGATCACCCGGCAAATCTCGGCCAACATGCGCAAGCTCCGGAGCGACATTCCCGAGACCATGAAGGGATTTGCCGCACACTCGCTCAGGCGGCCACGCACGACGGCGCGCTCGACAAGAAGACGAAGGAGCTGATCGCGCTGGCGCTTGGCGTCGCTGCGCATTGCGACGGCTGCATCGGCTTTCACGCCGAAGCGCTCGTCAAGCTCGGCGCGACGCGCCAGGAGATCGAGGAGACGCTCGGCATGGCGGTCTATATGGGCGGCGGTCCGTCGCTGATGTACGCTGCGGACGCGATCGCGGCCTACGAGCAGTTTCAGCAGCAATCGGTTGTCGCCTAGTTGCGGTCATTCGATACGATCATGCGAACGGGACCGGGCGACTTGTCTCGTCCGGTCCCGGCCATCAAGACTTTATCGATTACCAGCGGTCGTCGACACCGACGCCAACGCTGACGCCAGGTGCGCGAATGCCGACGCCGGCGCGCGGGCCGTCATCCCAATCGCGATGGTAGGTCCGACGTTCATAATAGCGTTCGCGCGGCATGTAGTCATAGGAATCTCGCACGATCACACGCGAACCGCTGCGCGTGCGATAGCAGCGGCCGGCGTCGTCGCAGACAAGTCGTACCTGCTGGACGAGATCCGGATTGGTGTACTCGCTGCTCGTGTAGATGTCGGAAGCCTTCGCACTCGATGCGGCTGCCAAAGCACCAACGCCCGCCAACAGCGCAACAGTCAACGTCCTCATCATGTCCTCCTCGAAACTGCCCTCGGCGGTAACAAGAAAGGGAGGCCGTGTTCGTTCCCGTCGGCGATGCTGGTTTTTCCCCGGAACCGCAGCTTCGTTAGAGCGATTTGTTCCTAAATCGGCTGGTAAGTCTCGGTCCCACAGATGTCGTCGGCTTCCGCACGCCGGCGGTCGACGACCCTTCCACCGGTGATGGTCACGATGTAGGTCTGGGCGCCCAGCGACGTACCGGTCGCGGAGGTGAGCTGCGCGCGGACGCAGGCCGTCCAGCCCGGTCCTCGGACCTCGCGATGGGGCGGGGCGACGTGCACCTCACGCGGATAGGACGTGTTCAGGAAGACCACGTCGATCTGCTCGCGCACCACGCGCTTGACGTCGGGGGCCGGCTCGGGTGGCGGTTGCTCGGCTTCCTTCATGCGCATGAACTCGGGCACCGGCGCGCGGCTGTCGGCAAAGCCGCAGGCACCGAGTGCGAGCGCGCCGGCGAGCAGCGCCGCATGAGCAATGATCCGCAACATACCTGAAGGTCCCCCCCTGCGCGCCAACACATAGGCACGAATGCGATCAGGCGAAGTCCCGCCCGATCAAGATTTGCTGAAGTCTTGGAACCCGCGGCATTTGCTATTACGCGATTGCAGGCTAGCTTGTACCCCAGGCGAGGGGGATTGCATTCATGAGGATTCTGGTGATAGCGGCCGCGGTGCTGGCGCTGGCGGGAAGCGTGGCTCAGGCGCAGATGAGCGCCGGCAGCAAGCGCCATGGCAACGACGCCAAGGCGGACAACAAGCCCAAGGTCGACGAAAAGGCCTACAAGGTCGCGCTCGAGCGCATTCCCGAGCCCAAGGAAAAATACGATCCGTGGGGTGGGGCCCGCCCCAGCGAACCTGCCAAGAAGTCGAAATAGAACGAGGCGGGCGTTGCGGATCCACCTGCGCGTTGCTGCCGCATTCGTTACGCTCCTGTCGTTTGCCGCGCCGCCGTCTTTCGCCTGGGAGAGCTGGGGCGGCGATCCCGGCGGTTCGCGCTTCTCGCCATTGCGGGAGATCTCGCCGGGCAATGTCGGCCAGCTCGTCCGCGCCTTCGAATATCACACCGGCGATCTCACGGCACGCTCGCCCGAGCTGATGCGGCGAACCAAATTCCAGGCGACGCCGCTGTTCGTCGAAGGCAGCCTGATCTTCTGCACGCCCTTCAACGAGGTCATCGCGCTCGATCCCGGCACGGGCGCGCAGAAATGGCGCTATGATCCGAAGATCGCGATCAACCAGCGCCCCGCCAATCGCTATGTCTGCCGCGGCGTCACCTATTGGGTCGACGATACGGCACCGCCGGATGCCGCCTGCCGCGCGCGCATCTTCATGGGCACGAACGACGTCCGCCTGATCGCGCTCGATGCGAAGACAGGCGTTCCCTGTACCGGTTTTGGCAATGGCGGGGAGATCAAGCTCGATATCGGAATGGCCCTGGAATGGCCGGGCGAATTCCAGATCACCTCGCCGCCGGCGGTCGGCCGCGGTGTCGTCGTAGTCGGATCTGCGATCGGCGACAACCGCCGTGTCGACGCGCCGAGCGGCGTGGTGCGAGCGTTCGATGCGCGCAGCGGCCAGCCACGCTGGACCTTCGAGCCGCTCGAGCGCGAAGGCATCGAAGCCGGTCACGCCAATGTCTGGGCGCCGATGTCGGTCGATGACGCGCGCGGACTCGTATTCCTGCCGACGTCGTCGCCCTCGCCGGATTTCTGGGGCGGCAAGCGGCCGGGCAACAACGAGCACGCCAATTCGGTGGTCGCGCTGCACATCGAGACCGGCGAACTCGTATGGGCCTTTCAGATCGTGCATCACGATGTCTGGGACTACGATCTGGCGGCGCAACCGACGCTGGCGCGCCTCGACACGGGCGAGGGCCAGCGCGACGTCGTGATCCAGCCGACCAAGCAGGGTTTTGTCTTCGTGCTCGATCGCGACACCGGCAAGCCGGTCTGGCCCGTTGAGGAGCGCGCCGTGCCGCAGGACGGCGCGGAAGGGGAAAGATTGTCGCCGACCCAGCCGTTCCCGACGCACGTGCCCGCGCTGACGTCGCAGACGATCTCGACCGATGATGCGCTCGCGCTATTGCCTGCGCTGCGTCGCTCGTCCTGCGAGCGGCAATTCGCGGAGGCGCACAATGAGGGCCTGTTCACGCCGCCTTCGAGGCAGGGCACGCTGTTGTTTCCATTCACCGGTGGCGGGGTGAACTGGGGCAGTGCGGCCTTCGATCCGGTCAGCCAGATCCTCTACGCCAACACCAGCCGCGCCGTGCATCGCGTCAAGCTGATCCCGCGCGCGGAAGCTGTCGGGTTCAATCCGCCGCCCGGTCATGATTTCGGCCAGCAGCGTGGCACGCCGTTCGCGATGACGCGCGCGGTGGTGATGTCGCCGCTCGGTTTGCTCTGCAACAAGCCGCCCTGGGGCGAGATGGTCGCGGTCGATCTGAAGGCCGGAAAAGTCCTCTGGCGTTCGACGGTCGGCACCACCGAGGATCTTGCACCGCTCGGCGTGCCGCTGCCGTGGGGCGCGCCGCTCGTCAACGGGCTCGCGGTCACCGCAGGCGGGCTCGTCTTCACCGGAGCGATGGACGCCTATTTGCGCGCCTTCGATGCGCGGAGCGGCAGGGAGCTGTGGCAGGGCCGGTTGCCGGTCCCGGGTGTCGCCAATCCCATGACCTATCTCTGGCAGGGCGAGCAATATGTCGCGATCGGCGCCGGCGGCCACTCCGAGGCAGGCACTTCGATCGGCGACAGCGTCGTTGCGTTTCGCCTGGCGCGGCCCGGCGAGGCACCATCGCTATGGTCGCGCACCATCGATCGTCCCGGCGGACGATTTCTTGCGGCGTCCTCAGTGATCGCGCTCGCGGTCGTCGCGTTTGCGATTGCAAGCCTGCGCTGGCGTCGCCGCCGTCGTATCGCGCGATCATGATCGTGTTGTGGATGCGATGCGAACGATCGTTCACATCGCGCGCGCTATTGCACGAAAGCAAGGCCGACGCGTTTGTCGCTGCGCCACACGGGGCGGCAAGTCCGCACGAAATTGTCGCACGAAATCGATAACTTGAAGCTCTGCGGCAGCGTTGTGGGGGCGTCGAGATCGACGGCAGCGCCGCCGGTCGATATGTTTCTCACCGTGCATGCGATTCCGCTATTTTCAAAGGTGATCCTGCCCCCCTTGAAAACGCGGTGACGCTGCGTTGCACGCCTCTCAATCATCTGCGTTCATCCACAATGACCATTGTGAAATAGCGCATAGAAATTACCTTGAACTCAACTCAATACTGGCGCTACTTGCACAGCGCTTCAGACTTCGTTTACCACGTTGACGCGGACGATCTCTCCGCCGACTTTCCTGACAAGCCCTTTATGGCGTTCGCGCCGATGAAGATACTGATGAAGACCATGCTTTCGATTCTGTTCGCTGCAGCGCTCTCGCTGTCGTCCATGCCCGCCCACGCCATCAAGTGGGACCTCTCGACCATGAGCTGCAAGCAATTCCTCGAGAGTGGCGAAGACAACATCCAAGTCGTACTGACCTGGATGGACGGCTGGTACAAGGGCGACAAGGACAACGCGATCATCGACACCGACGTGTTCATCGAGAACGCCAAGAAGTTCGGCGCCTATTGCGGAAAAAATCCGAACGTCAGCATCGTGACCGCGGCCGACGAGGTGCTCGGCAAGTAACCTCGCGTGCGTGATGGCCGAAGCGCGATCGTAATCGCGTTTGCTGTCTCGACATGACTCCATTGAGAGCCGCGGTGCGCCTGGCGCTACCGCGGCTCTCTTCTTTTCGTAGCACGGTCACCCCGGCAGCATCGCGAACGCGCTCGACACCATCGCAATCGGCTTGTTGTCGGAGGCCGAGAGCAGCGTGACGCGGCCAAAGCTCATGGTGCGCCCGAGCCGCACCACGCGCGCGTCCGCCAGCACGTCCGAGGAGGAGGCTGCGCGCATGAAATGCGTGGTCTGGTCGACCGTGGTCATCGGACGATAGCCGCGGTTGGCGGCGAGGATCGCGATCACCATCGCGGTGTCGGCGAGCGCCATCAGCGCCTGGCCGCAGACCACGCCGCCGTTCCGGCACAGCCGTTCCGAAAACGGCATGCGCAGCAGGGCACCCGGCTGCCAGTCCGGCGCATCCGCTGGCTGTGCGTGCTCGATGCGCTCGATCGAGAGGTCGAGATCCTGGACCCAGGGCGCAAAGACCTCGCCGAGGATGCGTTTGGCGTCAGTGATGCCGAACTCGGCGTCTGGCTGCGTTTGCATTGCTATCGTTCCCTCCATTATGGCCGGATGTTTCGCCTCATTCTGCGCGCATCGGCGCGGCAAAGTCACCCGGTCTGGCGCCGGTCTCTTCGGCTTGAAAATGCCCGACTTCGCCCGATATGATGGCGCGCTTGGGTACGGGTGGATGATGTTGCGTCGATGTGTCCTGGTCTTTTGTCTGGCTGCGCTCGGCCTTGCGCTGAACGGGTGCACCAAATGCGGCCCGATCTGGGACGACTGGCTGCATGCGCCGAAATCGTGCAGATCGGACCGGCTCTAGCGGCCAGGCGGCGCTGAGGTCGCGGTCGGCCGCGACAAGGATGACGAGGCGCGGGCGATCCGCGCTTCATGGATGATCAAGGAGTGGATGATGAAGCTTTTCCGTTTGGCCGCGGTGCTGGCCGTGCTGGCGGGACCGGCCTACGCGCAAATGCCCAATCTCAATTTGCTGCAGGAAGGCCCGGGCAAGACCCCCGAGGAGAAGGCCGCGGACGCCGAGCGTGAAAAGGCCTACAAGGAAACGCTGAAGAAGATTCCGGACTCCAAGGCGTCCAACGATCCCTGGGGCGGCATGCGCGCCGATCCGCCGAAACAATCGGCGGCGCCGAAGGCCTCGGCCGCGACCAGCGCGTCGAAGAAGAAATCCGGCACAGCCGCCAATTGACCTGCCACCGCCCGGGGGCGGGCCTCCGGGTGGGACTCCTCTTTGCCCTGCCGGCCTCCTACATCTCGCAAGAGAGTATTGCGTAGAGGAGGACGGGACATGGCCGATCGTCCGCGGGATCTCGCCGAACGGATGGCGCGCCGGCGCAAGATGGGCGGCAAGCCGGATCATGCGACCGGCGACGGCTATCTGCGCGAGACCTTCACGCTGCCGCGCGCAGCGGCACGGGCAAGGGCGGAGGCCTTCTTCGCCCGCTACCCCAAGGCCGGCTATATGAGCGCGGTCGAGACCTGGCGCGAATTGCCCGGTGGCGACATCGAATTCACCATGCGGCGGTTGCCCAGCGCGGATTAGAGCATGATCCGGAAAAGTGTGCAGCGGATTTCCGGAAAGATCATGCTCAAACAAGAGCCTAAAGGGTGATGACGATTCGTCCTAATCGCATCGCGCTTTAGGGTCTCACCTTTTCGATCGTTTCTGCGACGATGCGGATCCGGAATACGGGCTCCTTGGCCTCGTCCAGCAGCTCCATGTGCCATTCGGAATTTTGCTGGAGCTTGCGGGCGATGCCGGCGGCCATGTCGGCGCAGACGCTGGTCATCTCCTTCCAGGCCGAATCGCGATCGTCAAATTCGCTTGCCTGGTCCGCGCAGCCGGAATAACGGCCGTTCCGGATTCGAAAGAAGTAGAGCGGCATGGCTGGCACCGATCACGCGTGACGGCCCAACCCCAAGGCCACGGGCGCGTAGTGCAATCCCAAACCTCGATCAGATCAATTCCGGGCGGCTACGGGATAAATCCCCTGGGGCGCTGCGCCGCCGCTGATCTCACCCAGACGGGCGGGTTCAGGCCGTCTTGCTCAGGCCGTCTTGCGCTCGATGGCCTTCAGCTCGCGGTCGATACGCAGCTGCACCCGCCGGATCGCCAAGAGGTCGATCTTCGTCTCAGTTCTGCCGGTCTTGATTTGGTCGCCGATTCGGAACTGCCACTGCCAAATTCCCGGAACGGCCGTCTTGGCGACGGTGAACTCGACGCCCCTGTGATTCATGGTCACCTCCCACGATTCACCTTCCATGCCCGTAACATGTTGGGCGTCATCATATGCCCGCGACAAGTGAAATCTGTCGATAAGTCCCGGACCGTTGACGGAAACCGCGAGGGCGCGCATTCCGAAGCAAACGAGGTCGGATTCGGCGCCGCTTGCGCGCCGCCCCGGAACTCTGTTCATGGTCGGAGAACCACGGAGCAATCCGCGCGCGACGGCATGGGCCTTGCTTGGCCCGATGACGGCAAGCAACCATGGGCGCCTCATGCTCGGCATTCCCCGCCGCTACTCTCACTTCGTCTTCGGCATTATCCAGTCTGGACTGACCTCGCTGATCGCGGCAGGCATCGCCAGCCTTCCCGCAGGCAGCGCGATGGTCTTCCTCGGGCACTGGATGGTGTCGTGGCTGATCGCGTGGGCCGCGATGCTGCCGATCGTGCTGCTGGCGGCGCCCGCGATCCGCGCCGTCTCGCTGTGGCTGACGCGGGAGGAGCGGGACCTGCGAACCGGTAGCTATGAAAAAACCCCGCCTGGGGAGAGCCAAGCGGGGCAAAGAGTTGTTGGAGGCTGAGGTGCTGGGCTGCAACACCATAGCCAAGAGACCCTAACTGGTTCGACTTACGTCAGCCTGACAGGGGACCAAAGCGGAGCGGGGGCCGGCGTCCCGTTCGTCGCGCCGCGTTCGTCCATGCCCGCAAACAGAAAACCCCGCTCGCGGGGAGCGGGGTCGTCGGCTGGGTATGGAGACCCGGTGTTGGTCCACCGGGCACGACGAGACTAGGCGATCAGGCTTACACGCGCCTGACGGTGTCTGTGCAAGTCGCGATCGCGCGGGCCGCAGACTGGCCTCGCGCCCGTCCCAATTTCGACATCCGGCCGCACAACTGGCGACACACGGGTCGGCAAGATTCCACACCGTCCGGCGCAGCCATGGGGGAAACGTGGCGCGGCGGCAACGGGGTGGCATCATGGATAACGTAGAGCGGTCTTTCGCCGCCGCGACGGCGGCTGGCTTCGTCGTGCTGGTGATCGGCCTCGTGCTGCTGGCGCTGCTGTAAGGCGGCATCAAGCGCAGGTGCGGGGAGGCGGCCGGAGCTCCGCGCCGGCGCGCTTCGCCGATGGTGAATGGGCACCAAATCTTTCAAAAAGGAGGAAAACAACCCCATGCACAGTAGGCTGTGAGGCGATTTCGTCATTCCATCAATGGCTTACTGGAAGTATTTAGATACCATAATCACGCGGGATGCTCAGCCAAGGGTATCCCGGCGCGCGATGCTAGATTCCCGCGCGGTCAACGGCGGCCGCTCGCGGCGGTCAGGTTCTGCAACGTGCCCGGGCGCTACCGCTCGCCGTCGTGGGCCTTAGTGGACCTTGATCTCGCCGAGAGGCAACCGCAGCTCGGCGGCGCGCTCGTCACGGTCCTTCTTGCGAAACTCGTTTTCCTTGCGCTCGAACTTGATCATCTCCTCCTGCGCGGCCTCCAGGAGGTGGTTGCGCCTGATGGCGCCGTGGTGTGTGTCTTCAGTCATGCCAGGGGTCCCCAGAGTTGCGGTCCCATCCCGAAGAAGGCCACAGACCGCGAAAAGGTTCGGTGCCTCAGGATTAAGGATTTATGACGGCGCTTGGGCCCTGCGTCTTTGATGCGCGCCAGCTTCGGACGAGGATCCCATCGTGGCAGAGCAGACGCTCACAGCGTTCATGCCGAGGGCAAATGCGCGTGCACGTCTGAATCAGGACGCGCGCGCCGACGAAAGCGACGATCGCGCTCACCCGATCTCGCAGGAATGATTCCAAGCATGGCGTGAAACGAAAGAGGCCGCCGAGGCGGCCCTCGGCGGCTTCATCTGCTGGCATGCTAGAGCATGATCCGGACCCGAAGGGCCGCGTTGGCGCAAAGCGTGCAGCGGTTTTTCCTCGCGACAAAGGTGGACCGCGTTTGCGCGGAGATCATGCTCAAACAATAATCGAAAGCGCGATGACGATGCTTCGTCATCTCATCGCGCTGCTAGAGCATGATCCGGAAAAGTGTGCAGCGGTTTTCCGAAAAGATCATGCTCAACCAATAACCTAAAGCGCGATGACGATGCTTCGTCATACTTATCGCGCTTTAGTGGCAGGGCTTGCCAAGCATCTGCGCGTACCGGCTGTGGCAACCGTCGTGCAATTGCGATTTCTTCGTAATTTTTGCACCGACTTTCGGAGCGCCCGATGAGATCGGAGTGTTCGATGTCTGCGCTTGCGTCGAGGCCGAGCCGACGAAGATGGCCAGGGCCACAACGATCTTGAGAACCGATTTCATCACGCCTCCTGGATTCAAGGGTACGAAATATAACGCTACGTATATTAGCGTTACAAAACGTAGCATTTCAAGCCGCGAAACGCCAATTAGGACAGTGCTACGAACGGTAGTTGCCCGGAATCCACTTGGCATCTGGACACCGGTACGGTGCCTCCCGCCGGGGCTGGAATTTCATCCCGAAACGAGATTGCAACCGGCAAAGGGGTCGCTGAAGGGCGGCCCCTTTTCGATTCAGGCACGAGCAAGGGGATTGGGACAGCCGCAAAGAACATATTGCGAACCGAGAACAAATGGGGTACATTATTTTTATCGCCGGCCCGCCCTCTCAATCGTTTGTCCCCCTAGCGAATCCTCGCCATAAGGAGCACGACCCAATGTCCGCCACTGCCCTGCGTATCGTCGAAGGATCTTCCATGGACAAGAGTAAAGCCCTGGCTGCCGCGCTCTCTCAGATCGAGCGCCAGTTCGGCAAGGGATCGGTGATGAAGCTCGGCAAGAGCGACCGCTCCATGGACATCGAGGCGGTGTCCTCGGGCTCGCTCGGGCTCGATATCGCGCTCGGCATCGGCGGCCTGCCCAAGGGACGCATCGTCGAGATCTACGGGCCGGAATCGTCGGGCAAGACCACGCTGGCGCTGCATACGGTGGCGGAAGCGCAGAAGAAGGGCGGCATCTGCGCCTTCATCGATGCCGAGCACGCGCTCGATCCGGTCTATGCCCGCAAGCTCGGCGTCAACATTGACGAGCTGCTGATCTCGCAGCCCGACACCGGCGAGCAGGCGTTGGAAATTTGCGACACCTTGGTGCGCTCCGGCGCGGTCGACGTGCTGGTGGTCGATTCGGTTGCAGCGCTGGTGCCGAAGGCCGAGCTCGAGGGCGAAATGGGCGATGCGCTGCCGGGCCTGCAAGCCCGCCTGATGAGCCAGGCGCTGCGCAAGCTCACGGCCTCCATCAACAAGTCCAACACGATGGTGATCTTCATCAACCAGATCCGCATGAAGATCGGTGTGATGTACGGTTCGCCCGAGACTACGACCGGCGGCAACGCGCTGAAATTCTACGCCTCCGTCCGCCTCGACATCCGCCGCATCGGCGCGATCAAGGAGCGCGACGAAGTCGTCGGCAACACCACGCGCGTGAAGGTGGTGAAGAACAAGCTGGCGCCGCCGTTCAAGCAGGTCGAGTTCGACATCATGTATGGCGAGGGCGTCTCCAAGATGGGCGAGATCCTCGATCTCGGCGTCAAGGCCGGCATCGTCGAGAAGTCCGGCGCCTGGTTCTCCTATGACAGCCAGCGCCTCGGCCAGGGCCGCGAGAACGCCAAGGCGTTCTTGAAGGGCAACCCCGACATCACCGCCAAGATCGAGACCTCGATCCGCCAGAACTCCGGCCTGATCGCCGAGCAGATTCTCGCCGGCACCCCGGAGCGCGACGCCGACGGCGAGGAGCCGGCGGAGTAAGCCTTAAAGCAGTAGAGATTTCGCGAGGAGCGGGCGCTGAGGACGTTGAGTTGCCGACGTCTTCGGTGCCCGTTTCGTTTTGGGGTGGGGTGGGATGCGTCCGCGATGAAGCGTCTGATCTTGACCAGTTCGTCCGGATTTGGGCTCGCCAAATCGGGATTGGCCGAAATTGTCGTTGCGTTTTCTTTTCAGTGGGGACCCTTGCCTTCACCTGAAATGCTTGCGGCCTATTTTGCGGCGCGTTCGGAGACGCTTTCACCCGGTGATCACTGGTCCGACTGGGGCATCCGCTGGCCTAGTGCCATCCGAAACCGCAAGGATTTGTCCCTTATCGAGTTCTGCGAACCCTACGATGCGATCGAACTCTGGTTCGACCCGAGTCCCGAAGATCAGTTGCAACTGATTTGGTTGCTCGATCACCTCAGATCTCATTCCGGGCCGGCGCAAAACGCCTTGTGGCGGACGATCTGATCGTGATGAGGGGCGATCGCCTGTGGCGGTACGGCCTCGGTTTGACGAAACCGTGAGGCTGCGAGGATGACGCGGCTCATCGTGACAACAGATTCATCCGCTGCCGGCGCTCTGCTACGCGCGGACCTTGCCGATCTCGTCATCGCGATCGAGCGCCGGCTCATCTGGGGGCCGCTGCCGTCCGATGAGGAATTGGGGGCTTTCTTTGCGCCGCGCACGACGCAGCCTTGCGGTCTTCATTGGTTGGACAACACGCCGTCCTGGCGTCTCGAAGGGTCGGGAGTGAAAGACCGTGGACTGATCGAGCTGCTGTCGGAATGCGACTCGGCCGAATTGTGGATGGGGCCAGAGCCGAATGCGCAATTGATGCTGCTCTGGTTGCTCGACCATTGCGGCAATGAAAGAGCGGCGGTTTCCAAACTCGTGATACGTCAGCTGGACATTGCCGTTGGTCGTGTCGATCTGGAGCGGCTTGCCAAGCTGAACCCGCCGATTGTTGAGCTCACGCCCGATCACCTTGAAATCGCAGCTCGTGCGTGGCGGGCCTATCGTGCGCCGACGCCGCAGGATTGGTTCGGCCTTCTCAAAACGGATTTGAGTTTGCTTCCGCAGCTTGAGCGGGGCGCCGTTGACCTGCTCGAAGAGCTTCCGAGCGTTGCCACTGGTCTCGGAGCCACTGAGATGCGGATTCTTGGGTTGATCGCATCAGGCAACGTGCAGCCCTTCGATGCCTTCCCAGGCCATCAGAAGCCCAACGAGCGTCGCGTATTCGACTACTGGGAAGTGGGCGCGCTGCTTGATGGGCTCGCGCGATGTCCGGTGCCGGCCGTAGCAGGGCTGGACGAGGGGCCATTCTCGCTCGACATGCATGACGATGCTCTCCGTCACGCACGATACAAGCAATCCCGCTTGTCGCTTACAGATCTGGGGAAGGCGGTGCTGGCAGGCGATGAGGATTTCTGCCGCCATAATCCGATCGCGCGCTGGTGGGGCGGCACGCTTGTCACCACCGAACGGCTCTGGCGGTGGGATCGCGAAAGCCGCTTATTGGTCCCGCCGGTTTAATGCGTATCGCTCAGAGTGTTGGGTAATCAATTTAAGACGCGATCGTGTCTCGTTTTTGGAGTAGGACGCCGGGGCTATGAAGCGTGTGATCTTGACCAGTTCGTCCGGCGTTGGTCTCACCTATGCCGGTCGTGCTGACATGGTCGTCGTCCCCTTGATCTTTCGGCAAAAGTGCCCCTGTATTACGTATCAATTTGAGATGCGATCGTGTCACATCTGATCCTGGCCACGAACGATCTTGCGGCAAACACGCTTCGCCAATCGGGTGCGGCGAACATCGCGCTCGGATTCTGTCTACGCTTCGTCTCGGGGAAATTACCTTCCGAGGAGCAACTTTTGATGGGGCTGGAGCGGCGATCGGAAAAGAACCGTAATCCAGGCGATCATTGGCTCGACGACGTTTGTCGCGGCTCGCTGGAAGGTTTCGGCACGCGCGATATCGGTTTCTTTGAGCTGTGTGCGAAGTTCGACTCAATCGAAGTATGGGTCGATCGCCTGCCCAATGATCAGCTTGTGCTCGTCTGGCTGCTCGACCTTCTTCGCCCCTACAAGGAGATCACGACGAAGCTGAGCTTGGTGCATACGGATGACATTGTTGCGAACTATGCTCCGCAATCGGTCGCAAAATGGAAGCTGCCGGCCTTCAAGGTGGTCGACAATCATTTGATGACGGCAAGCCGCGCCTGGCGGGCCTATCGGGCGTCGACGCCAGAACCCTGTTTCGATCTGCTGATGACGGATCTGATGATCCTGCCGAGACTTCGATCGGCGCTCATTGCGATGCTTGAAGAGCTTCCGGACAGGTTGACGGGGCTCGGAGCCAGCGAAATGGACATGCTGGACTTTGTGAACGACGGGCACCGGGCCAAAGCGCGTCTGTGAGGCGAGGTGGCTTCGTGATGTGCTCGAAGATGGCGAAGCGAGCGATGCTTTGATCGAACTGGCGCAACATTCGGCACCGCCCGTCCTGCTGGGCGATCCGTCGTTCGACAATGAGGCCCGCTACCGCGGCGAGAGCGAGTGGAAGGTCACGCTGACTGAACTTGGACGTTCACTTGTCGCGCGCGAAGACGACATGTGGCATCACAACACGATCAAACGTTGGTGGGGCGGTACCGAACTGACCAACGAACGGCTCTGGCGCTGGGACGCCGAGACCCGCTCGTTGATCGCGCCGTAAGTGCCGTAGGGTGGGCAAAGGCGCGCAAGCGCCGTGCCCACCATGTTTCAATAAAGGCAAGGTGGTGGGCACGCTTCCGCCTTCGCTCTTCGAGCTACGGCGGACAAGCCGCTTTGCCCACCCTACGAGACCTCCGTCGCGTCTTACTCCGCCGCTTCCGCGTAATCGCTCACCGGCGGGCAGGAGCATACGAGGTTGCGGTCGCCGTAGACATTGTCGACGCGCCCGACCGGGCTCCAATATTTGTCGGTACGCGAGACGCCGTCGGGGAAGCAGCCCTCGGCACGGGTATAGGCGCGATTCCACGCATCATCCGCGATGTCGTGCACGGTGTGCGGAGCGTGGCGCAAGGGCGAGGCCTCGATTTTGAAGCGACCAGCTTCGACCTCGGCGATTTCTTTCCGGATCGCGATCATGGCGTCGCAGAACCGGTCCAGCTCGGCCTTCGATTCCGATTCGGTCGGCTCGATCATCAGCGTGCCCGGCACCGGGAAGCTCATGGTCGGCGCGTGGAAGCCGTAATCGATCAGGCGTTTTGCGATGTCGTCCACCGTAACGCCCGACGTCGTCTTCAGCGGACGGGGGTCGACGATGCATTCATGGGCGACGCGGCCCTTGGCGTTCTTGTAGAGCACCGGGAAGTGCGGATCGAGGCGCGCTGCGATGTAATTGGCGTTGAGGATCGCGATCTCGGTCGCACGCTTCAGGCCTTCACCGCCCATCATCAAGATGTAGATGTAGGAGATGGTGAGGATCGAGGCCGAGCCGAACGGCGCGGCCGAGACCGGGCCGACCGGGGCGTCCGCCTTTGTTGCGGGATGGCCGGGGAGGAACGGGGCGAGATGCGCTCTTACGCCGATCGGGCCCATGCCGGGGCCGCCGCCGCCATGCGGAATGCAGAAGGTCTTGTGCAAATTGAGGTGGCTGACGTCGGCGCCGTAATCGCCGGGCCTGCTAAGGCCGACCTGTGCGTTGAGGTTGGCGCCGTCGAGGTACACCTGGCCGCCATGGCCGTGCACGATGTCGCAGATCTCGCTGATGTGCTCCTCGAACACGCCATGGGTCGAGGGATAGGTGATCATGACAGCGGCGAGATCGTCCGAATGCTTTTCCGCCTTGGCGCGGAGATCGTTGACATCGACGTCGCCGTTCTTCTCGCAAGCGACCACCACCACGTCCATCCCGACCATCGCGGCCGAAGCTGGGTTGGTGCCATGGGCGGAGGAGGGGATCAGGCAGATCTTGCGCTGGCTCTGTCCGCGCGACGCGTGATAGCCACGGATTGCGAGCAGGCCGGCATATTCGCCCTGCGCGCCCGAATTCGGCTGCAGCGAGATCGCGTCATAGCCGGTGATGTCGCACAGCCACTTTTCAAGCCGCGCGAACAGCGCGTGATAGCCGGCGGCCTGCTCGCGCGGAACGAACGGATGCAGCGTCGCAAACTCCGGCCAGGTCAGCGGCATCATCTCGGTGGTCGCGTTCAGCTTCATGGTGCAGGAGCCAAGCGGAATCATGGCGCGGTCGAGCGCGAGGTCGCGATCACTGAGCTTGCGCATGTAGCGCAGCATCTCGGTCTCCGAGCGATGCGCGTGGAACACCGGATGGGTGAGGAACGCGGTGGTGCGCTTCAACTCGTCCGGCAGCGCCTCGCGCGTCTCGGCGTCGATCTCGGCATAGGCGAGGGTGCCGCCGAAGGCGCGCCAGACCGCTTCCACCGTTGCAGGCGTCGTGGTCTCGTCGAGCGCGATGCGCAAGCCGCTATCGCCGATTCCAAGATTGATCTTTTCGGCAGCGGCGCGCGCGACGATCTCGGCGCGCTTGGCGCCGGCATCGACGCTGAGCGTGTCGAAGAAGCTGTCCGACTGGAGCGCAAAGCCGAGCTTGCGCAGGCCGCTCGCGAGCACCGCGGCGCGGCGGTGCACGTTGCGCGCGATCTGCATCAAGCCCTCGGGGCCATGATAGATCGCATACATCGAGGCGATCACGGCGAGCAACACCTGCGCGGTGCAGATGTTGGAGGTCGCCTTCTCGCGGCGGATGTGCTGCTCGCGAGTTTGCAGCGCCAGGCGATAGGCCGGTGCACCGCGCGAATCCACGGAGAGGCCGACAATGCGGCCGGGCAGCGAGCGCTTGAGCGCATCGCGCACCGCCATATAGGCCGCGTGCGGTCCGCCATAGCCCATCGGCACGCCAAAGCGCTGCGCGGAGCCGATTGCGATGTCGGCGCCCAGCTCGCCGGGCGAGGCGAGCAGCGTCAGTGCCAGCAGGTCAGCGGCAATGATCGCCAGCGCGCCCTTGGCCTTCAGCGCCGCGATCGCGGGCCGCAAGTTCCGCACCGCGCCCGAAGAGCCCGGATATTGCAGCAGCGCACCAAGCACGTCGCTCTTAGCGAGATCGGTGACGGGGTCGCCGACGATCAAATTCCAGCCCAGCGGCTCGGCGCGGGTGCGCATCACCGCGAGCGTCTGCGGATGCACGTCTTTGTCGACGAAGAACGCCTTTGCCTTCACCTGCGAGTGCCGCTCGGCCAGCGCCATGGCTTCGGCCGCCGCGGTCGCCTCATCCAGCAGCGAAGCGTTGGCAACGTCGAGACCGGTGAGATCGCAGATCATGGTCTGGAAGTTGAGCAGCGCTTCCAGGCGGCCCTGGCTGATCTCGGGCTGGTAGGGCGTATACGCCGTGTACCAGGCCGGATTTTCGAGGATGTTGCGCTGGATCACCGCGGGCAGGATCGTGCCGGAATAGCCTTGGCCGATCAGCGAGGTGAAGACCTGGTTCTGCCGCGCCAGCTCGGCCATATGCGCAATCGCCTCTGTTTCGCTCAATGGCTTGCCGAGATCGAGCGGGGCGGCCTGCCGGATCGAGGCCGGCAGCGTCTCCGCCATCAGCGCTTCGACGCTCTTGGCGCTGACCGCCTCGAGCATCGCGGTGACGTCGCCTGCCGAGGGACCGATGTGGCGGCGAACGAAGCTGGTTGCGATGTCGCCATTGGATTTGCGGTGCGCGGTCATCATTGGGTCCTCGCTTTAATCATCTGACGCCGTCATGCCCCGCGAAGGCGGGGCATCCAGTAGTCACCGGCAGCGGGAATTGAACCGAGAAGCTGCGGCGTACTGGATCGTCCGCCTTCGCGGACGATGACATCGAGAATGAGGTTACAGTTCGCTTCATCTCACGCCGTATGGGCCTTGTACGCAGCTTCATCCATGAGGCCGCCGAGCTCGCTTTTGTCGGCGATCTTGATCTTGAAGAACCAGGCCGCGCCCTGCGCATCCGAGTTCACCAGCGCCGGCTCGGCGGCGAGTGCGGGGTTGATCTCGAGCACCTCCCCCGAGACCGGGGCATAGACGTCGGAGGCGGCCTTGACGGATTCCACGACGGCGGCAGCTTCCGCCTTCTTCAGCACGCGGCCGAGCTTGGGCAGTTCGACGAACACGACGTCGCCGAGCTGCTGCTGCGCGTAGTCGGTGATGCCGACGGTGGCGACGTCGCCCTCGATGGCGAGCCATTCATGGTCGGAGGTGTACAGCGTCGTGGTCATTGTCGAATCCTCAGCGTTTGTAGGTGTTTTTGACGAAGGGCATGGCGGCGACCTGCAAAGGCAGGCGCTGGCCGCGCACTTCGGCGAACAGCTTGGTGCCGGGCGCGCTCTGGCTCGTGGGCACGTAGCCCATCGCCACCGGCGCGTTCAGGCTCGGGCCGAAGCCGCCCGATGTGACCTTTCCGATCGGCTCGCCCGCCGTCGCATCCGCAAACAGCAGCGCGCCCTCGCGCACCGGCGCGCGCCCCTCGGCGCGCAGGCCGACGCGGCGGCGGTTGGCGCCTTTATCGAAATGAGCGAGGATCGCATCAGCGCCGGGGAAGCCGCCGGGGCGCATCCCGCCGGTGCGGCGGCTCTTTTGCACCGACCATTCCAGCGCGGCCTCGACCGGCGTGGTCGTGGTGTCGATGTCGTGGCCGTAGAGGCAGAGGCCGGCCTCGAGCCGCAGGCTGTCGCGGGCGCCAAGCCCGATCGGCATCACGTCGGGGTTTTCGAGCAGCGTCTTGGCGAGACGCTCGGCATCGCCAGCGGGAACAGAAATCTCGAACCCGTCCTCGCCGGTATAGCCCGAGCGCGAGACGAAACAGGGCAGGCCGGCGACCTCGTGAGGGCCGGCGTCCATGAATGTCATGGAGGGCGCCGCTGCACACAATTTCGCCAGCGCCGATTCCGCCTTCGGGCCCTGGAGCGCGATCAGCGCGCGGTCGGCAAGCGAATCGATGACGCAGTCGCCGGAGAGATGCGCGCGCAGATGCGCCTCGTCCGCGTCCTTGCAGGCGGCGTTGACGACCAGGAACAGGTGATCGCCGAAATTGGCGACCATCAGGTCGTCGAGGATACCGCCATCCGCATTGGTGAACTGGGCATAGCGCTGCCGGCCCGGTGCAATCGCAAGGATATCCTGCGGCACCAGCCGTTCCAGCGCGCGGGCGGCGTCCTCGACCCTGCCGGACTTCGGCCGAAGTGCGATCTGGCCCATGTGGGAGACGTCGAACAGGCCGGCAGAGGCGCGGGTATGGAGATGTTCCTTCAGGACGCCCGCGGGGTATTGCACGGGCATGTCATAGCCCGCGAACGGCACCATCTTGCCGCCAAGCGACACATGAAGGTCGTAAAGGGGCGTTCGTCTGAGGGGGGCGTGGTCGTCGGGTGGAAGCATCACAGGGGCCCTCGGCGGTTCCCCGGGGGAGATTCCCCGGGAGCAACCAGTCGAAGCCCCATCTGTCGCTGTGCCTGAGAGTATTATCCCGTCGGCGGACGCTATCCGGGCCACCCCTTCTCAGAGAAGGTATTTGCCCGTCGGCGCCTCTTTCCAGATGTCGTCAAAGCCACGCGGTCCTTTTGCCTGAGAGTTTCCGGGGCGGTTGCTCCTTCGGCGCCGGCTGCCTAAAGCCGATCTCTCCCGACGTGGCCGTACGATATAGATAGGTAAAGACCACAGAGCGGCGAAGCCTGTCAACGCGGCGGCTTCGGCTTTCAACCGGGATTGCTACGGGATTGCGCGCCTGCGGCAACCCACTGATCTGCTTGCACAGTTTCTGGACAGCGAAGCTGGCCTTGTCTAAAAGCGCTTTGGCCCGCAGATATCAGCCTTAACGTCCGGTTTTTATGGCGAGAAGTGCGGGTCCAAGCACACCCGATTGGATGAACATGAGCGGCGTCAACGAGATCAGGTCGACCTTTCTGAACTTCTTTGCCGAGAACGGCCACGAGATCGTGCCGTCCTCGCCACTGGTGCCGCGCAACGACCCGACCCTGATGTTCACCAATGCCGGCATGGTGCAGTTCAAGAACGTCTTCACCGGCGTCGAGAAGCGGCCCTATCAGCGCGCCACCACGTCGCAGAAATGCGTGCGCGCCGGAGGCAAGCACAACGATCTCGACAATGTCGGCTACACCGCGCGCCATCTCACCTTCTTCGAGATGCTCGGCAACTTCTCGTTCGGCGACTATTTCAAGGAGCGCGCGATCGAGCTCGCCTGGAAGCTGATCACTGCCGAGTTCGGGCTGAAGAAGGACAAGCTGCTCGTCACGGTCTATCACACCGACGACGAGGCGGCCGGCCTGTGGAAGAAGATCGCCGGCTTCTCCGACGACCGCATCATCCGGATTCCGACCTCGGACAATTTCTGGGCGATGGGCGACACCGGCCCGTGCGGCCCGTGCTCGGAGATCTTCATCGACCGCGGCGAGCACATCTGGGGCGGGCCTCCGGGCTCGCCGGAAGAGGATGGCGACCGCTTCCTCGAATTCTGGAATCTCGTGTTCATGCAGTACGAGCAGGTGACGAAGGAAGAGCGCGTAGGCTTGCCGCGTCCCTCGATCGACACCGGCATGGGCCTGGAGCGCATGGCCTGCATCCTCCAGGGCGTCGAGAGCGTGTTCGAGACCGACCTGTTCCGCAATCTGATCGATGCGACGGCCTCCGCGCTCGGCGCCGGCCCGACCAAGCAGAACGCCGCCTCGTTCCGCGTCATCGCCGACCATTTGCGCTCCTCGGCCTTCCTCGTCTCCGACGGCGTGCTGCCCTCGAACGAAGGCCGCGGCTATGTGCTGCGCCGGATCATGCGCCGCGCGATGCGCCATGCGCAGCTGCTTGGCGCGAAAGAGCCGCTGATGCACCGCTTGGTTTGGGCGCTGGTGCGCGAGATGGGCCAGGCCTACCCCGAGCTGATGCGCGCGGAGAATTTGATCGAGGAAACGCTGCGGCTGGAAGAGACCCGCTTCCGCAAAACTCTCGCGCGGGGCCTTGCCATCCTCGACGAAAAGAGTGCGGGCCTGAAGAAGGGCGACATGTTCGATGGCGACGTCGCCTTCACACTCTACGACACCTACGGCTTCCCGCTGGACCTGACGCAGGACGCGCTGAAGTCGCGCGGCATCGGCGTCGACCAGGCGGCCTTCTCCGATGCAATGGAGCGCCAGAAGTCCAAGGCGCGCGAGTCGTGGAAGGGGTCGGGCGAAGCGGCTTCCGAGGCGATCTGGTTCCCGCTGCGCGAGAAGCTGGGTGCGACCGAATTCCTCGGCTACGAGACCGAAAGCGCCGAAGGCGTGGTCGCGGCGCTGGTCAAGGACGGCAAGGAGGCAGACAGCCTCAAGGCCGGCGAGACCGGTGCGCTGGTGCTGAACCAGACGCCGTTCTACGCGGAATCCGGCGGCCAGGTCGGCGATACCGGCGTGCTGCTCGGGGAGGGCGGCATCAAGGTCCGCATCACCGACACGCAGAAGAAGCTCGGCGATCTCTTCGTCCACATCGGCACGGTCGAGAGCGGCGAAGTGAAGCTCGGCACCGCGCTCCAGCTCGAGGTCGATCATGGGCGTCGTTCTTCGATCCGCGCCCATCACTCGGCGACGCATCTCATCCACGAGGCGCTGCGTCAGGTGCTCGGCGATCACATCGCGCAGCGCGGCTCGCTGGTCGCGCCCGACCGCCTGCGCTTCGACTTCGTGCATCCGAAGCCGATCACGGCGGAGGAGCTGTCCCGCATCGAGGACATCGCCAACGACGTGGTGCTGGAGAACGACGAGGTCACCACGCGTATCATGGGTGTCGATGAAGCCCGTGAGGCGGGGGCGCGCGCCCTGTTCGGCGAGAAATATGGCGACGAGGTCCGCGTCGTTTCCATGGGCAGGACCGCGCGCGAGCGCGGCGCCAACGCGCTCGGCTGGTCGGTCGAGCTCTGCGGCGGCACCCATGTGAGGCGCACCGGCGACATCGGCCTGATCACGCTCACGAGCGAGAGCGCGGTCGCCTCCGGCGTTCGCCGCATCGAGGCGCTGACCGGCAATTATGCGCGCAAGCACGCCAATGACACCATGGCGCTGGCCAAGACCGCGGCGAACGAGCTGCGCACGTCCATCGACGACGTGCCGGCGCGCATCACGGCGCTGATGGAGGAGCGCAAGAAGCTCGAGCGCGAGCTCTCCGACGCGCGCAAGAAGCTGGCAATGGGCGGCGGTGCGTCGTCCAGCAACGGCGCGGCGGCAGGCGTGCGCGAAGCCGGCGGCGTCAAGCTGATGGCGCGTGCCGTCGAGGGCATCGAGATGAAGGATCTCAAGAGCCTTGCGGACGACGGCAAGAAGCAGATCGGCTCCGGCGTCGTCGCCATCGTCGGCGTCACCGAGGACGGCAAGGCCGGCGTCGTGGTCGGCGTCACGCAGGATCTCACCGCGCGCTTCAACGCCGTGAATTTGGTGCGCATCGCCTCCGAAGCGCTCGGCGGCAAGGGCGGCGGCGGCCGGCCCGACATGGCCCAGGCCGGCGGCCCTGACGGCGCCAATGCGGCCGCGGCGCTCTCGGCGATCGAAAAAGCGATGGCAGGCGCTTAAAGCCCCATGTCCCCCGTTCCGCGAGGACGTGGGCTTCGCGATCCCGATTTGAGGGATCGCCTCTTCGAATTGCTGGAGCACGATCCGCTCGCCTATTCGGTCGGGTCGCGCTTCATCCAGGTGATCATCGGCGTCATCGTGATCAACGTGGCGGCGATGATCCTCGCCTCGGTGCCTGAGCTGGACGCGCAATTCGGCACGCTGTTCGCAGGCATCACCATCCTGTCCGTGATCGTGTTCGCGCTGGAATATGCGGCGCGGCTGTGGACCGTGGCCGGCCACACGCAGCGCAAGGCGTCCGCGCTGTCCGACCGGCTCGGCTACGCCTTCTCCGCGCTCGGTATCATCGACCTCATGGCGTTCCTCCCCGCAGCGATCGTGCTGGCCACGGGCCGGCATGCGACGCTGGCAGCTCTCGGCGTACTGCCGTTCTTCAAGCTGATCCGCTATTCGCCGGCGATGCGCTCGCTGCTTGCCGCCGTGCATGCCGAGCGGCGCGCGCTGATCGGCTGCATCGTCATCCTGGTCGGCGTGGTCTTGACCTTTGCTTCGCTGCTCTACGCCATCGAGCGCGACGTGCAGCCGGATAAGCTCGGCACCATCCCGCAGGCGATGTGGTGGGCGATCGTGACGCTCGGCACCGTCGGCTATGGCGATGTCGTGCCGGTGACGCCGCTCGGCAAGTTTGTCTCCACCTTCGCCATCGTCAGCGGCTTCGCCATGATCGCGCTGCCGGTCGCGATCATCTCCACCGCCTTTGCCGAAGAGGTGAAGCGGCGCGATTTCGTCGTCACCTGGGGCATGCTGGCGCGGGTGCCGCTATTCTCGCATTTGTCGGCCGCCGAGATCGCCGACATCATGCGGCTGCTCAGGGCACGCACCATCGAGCAGGGCGAGATCCTGGTGCGGCGGGGCGATGTCGCCTCCTCGATGTATTTCATCACCGCCGGCGAGGTCGAGATCGCGCTGCCGAGCCAGCAGGTGCGGCTTGCCGACGGCACCTTCTTTGGCGAGATCGCGCTCTTGCACAAAACAAAACGCAGCGGCACGGTGACGGCGACGCGCAAGACCAGGCTGCTCGTGCTCGACGCCCAGGATTTCCACGCGCTGATCGCGCGCATGCCGACGCTGGCCGCCCACGTCCACAACACTGCGAAAGCGAGGCTCGCCGACACCGGCGATCTCGCCGCGGCGGAGCTGGCGCAGGCGGAGAAGGAAGATGGGGGCAAGGCGCGCTGACGAGGTCCGCCGCGGGTTAGCCCTTCTTCAGGAAAACATACTCGGCGGAGTAGGGCACGCTCCTGAACTCGCCAGCCCTGTCGCAAGCGCCGTCGAGCTTGCCGCCACGGGTGTTGATGCGCTGGACCGTGGTCACGTGCGTCAGCACGCCGCTGCCGCGGTGAGCGGTCACTTCCAGCTTCAGCCAGGGGATATCACTCGCCGTTGCGCCCGGCGCATTGCCGATGGCCTTGCCGACCACCGCGCTGCCGTCGGCATGCTCCCAGTTCGGGCCGGCATAGTGGCGGCCGATGGTCTTGCCGTCCGCGAGAAGCGTCGCGATCGGCTCGCGGAAGGTCCAGGCGAGCTTGCCGTCGGTGCCGGCCTTGCACTCATAGACCTGCGCGCCCTCGGCGTGCACGCTGAGCACGACGCTCTCGCCCGGTGCGGCGATGGCCGCCGGAAGAGGCTCGGCGGCGAGCGCGGACGTGCTGGTCAGCGCGAAGGCCACGAATGCAAGGCTCTTGAGGGACGGCATGATGCTACTTTGGGTGCATGTGTCGTCATTGCGAGGAGCTCGCGACAAAATTGCGGAGCAATTTTGCGCTGATGCGACGAAGCAATCCAGACTGTTTCCCCGGAGAGATTCTGGATTGCTTCGCTACGCTCGCAATGACGCGTGGAGTTGGCAGCTTACGCCGCCAGCGCCTTGGTCAGGTTCTCGGCGACCTTGTCGAGGAAGCCGGTGGTCGAGAGCCAGCGCTGGTCGGCGCCGACCAGGAGCGCAAGGTCCTTGGTCATGTAGCCGGCCTCGACGGTGTCGACGCAGACCTTCTCAAGCGTGTTTGCGAACTTGGCGAGCTCGGCATTGTTGTCGAGCTTGGCGCGATGCGACAGGCCACGCGTCCAGGCGAAGATCGACGCGATCGAGTTGGTCGAGGTCTCCTTGCCCTTCTGGTGCTCGCGGTAGTGGCGGGTCACCGTGCCGTGGGCAGCCTCGGCTTCGACCGTCTTGCCGTCCGGGGTGAGCAGCACCGAAGTCATCAGGCCGAGCGAGCCGTAGCCCTGCGCGACCGTGTCGGACTGCACGTCGCCGTCGTAGTTCTTACAGGCCCAGACATAGCCGCCGGACCATTTCAGCGCCGAGGCCACCATGTCGTCGATCAGGCGGTGCTCGTAGGTCAGGCCCTTGGCGTCGAACTCCTTCTTGAACTCGCGGTCGAAGATGTCCTGGAAGATGTCCTTGAAGCGGCCGTCATAGACCTTCAGGATCGTATTCTTGGTCGACAGATAGACCGGATAACCGCGCAGCAGGCCGTAATTGAAGGAGGCGCGGGCGAAGTCGATGATGGAGTCGTCGAGATTGTACATTCCCATCGCGACGCCGGCATCGGGGGCCTTGAACACTTCCTTCTCGATCACGGTGCCGTCCTCGCCGACGAACTTCATCGACAGGGTGCCCTTGCCGGGGAACTTGAAATCGGTGGCGCGGTACTGGTCGCCATAGGCGTGGCGGCCGATGATGATCGGCTTGGTCCAGCCGGGAACCAGGCGCGGCACGTTCTTGCAGATGATCGGCTCGCGGAAGATGCAGCCGCCGAGGATGTTGCGGATGGTGCCGTTCGGCGACTTCCACATCTGCTTGAGGTTGAACTCCTTCACCCGGGCTTCATCCGGGGTGATGGTGGCGCACTTGACGCCGACGCCGACCTTCTTGATGGCCTCGGCGGCGTCGATGGTGACGTGATCGTTGGTGTGGTCGCGGTGCTCCATGCCCAGGTCGAAATAGAGCAGCTCGACATCCAGGAACGGAGTGATCAGCTTGTCCTTGATGTACTGCCAGATGATCCGGGTCATCTCGTCGCCATCGAGTTCGACGACGGGATTGGATACCTTGATTTTTGCCATGATCGGGGAAGCCTCTTGGGAACGGCGCTTGTGGTGCGCCATGGGAATATCCGGCGCCTCTTAGCACCGCCGCGCGGCGGGCGAAAGCCAAGGGATTATGCACTTTTAGCTCATCCAGCTTCCGCAGACGGGCAGCGGCAGCCCGCCCTCGGCCGGGCCCGGGTCATGTTCCAGGCGAGATTCAAAAGTCGAATCCAACCCGTTATTTCCCTTGAGAATTTTGTCAGGACAGGCAAACGACAGGCGGCGGTGCGGCCGGCCCGGTGGGCCGGCTTGAATCAACTCCTGAAGTGGCCTCTGCAAGGCCTTGAGAGCCAGTGTGAAAGCGAAGCGAGATGTCGGGGACTGACAAGAGCAAGGCGGGGCTTTCTCTCGACGGTCCCATCGTGATCCTGGTCGAGCCGCAGCTCGGGGAAAACATCGGGATGGCCGCCCGCGCCATGGGCAATTTTGCCCTGAGCCGGCTTCGCATCGTCAATCCCCGCGACGGCTGGCCCAACATCGCGGCCCAGCGCGCCGCCGCCGGCGCCGATCACATTCTGGAAAAGGTCGAGTTGTTCGAGACGGTCGAGCAGGCGGTCGCCGACCTCGACCTGTTGTTCGCCGCCACCGCCCGCGCCCACGACCAGGCCAAGCCGGTGGTCGGGCCGGAAGCCGCCGTCGCCGAGATCTCGGGGCACATCGCCACCGGGGGCAAGGCCGGTATCCTGTTCGGCCGGGAGCGCTGGGGCCTGACCAACGAGGAGGTCGGGCTCTCCAACCGCATCATCACCTTCCCGGTCAATCCGGGCTTTGCCTCGCTCAACCTCGCGCAGGCCGTGCTGCTGGTCGGCTACGAATGGTTCAAACGAGCCACATCCGGCGAGCTGCCGCACGCCATGCCGGAGCGGTCCGAGCGCGCCTCGCAGCACCAGATGCAGGCCTTCTTCGACAACCTCGTGCGCGAGCTCGACAAGGTCGAATTCCTGCGCCCCGCCGAGAAACGCGACACCATGCTGGTCAACCTGCGCAACATCTTCAGCCGGATGGAGCCGACCAAGCAGGACATGCACACGCTCCACGGCGTGGTGATGGCGATCGCGGAAGGGCGCAAGGGCCCGGCCAAGGGCGGCGTGCTCGACGGCGAGCAGGCCACGCGCCTGCGCGCGCTCTTGGCCGAGCATGGGCAGGGCGGCGGCGTGCCCGACAGCGGCTCCACCGTGCGCGGCCTCGCCCGCCTGCTCCGCCGCAACCCGACCGATGCCGAGCGCCTGCTCTGGCATGCCCTGACCCGCGACCGCCGCTTCGCAGGTGGGTTCAAGCGCCAGACCCCCGTGGGGCGGCACATCCCGGATTTCGTCTCATTCCCGCACCGGATCGCGATCGAGCTGGTCAACCCGGGCGAGGGGGAGACCATCGCCGCCGACCGTGCGTCGCGGCGTGCGTGGCTCGAAGCGCGGGATTATCGTGTGCTGGAGATCCGGGCGGCGGACGTCGAGCGCGATCTGGAGGCGGAGCTGGTGCGGCTTGCTGGGATGATGGCGCAGAGCGCGTAGGTCTCGTCGCGCATCGGTCTTGTAGGGTGGGCAAAGCGCAGCGTGCCTACCATGTCGATCAACGCAGCTGAGACAGAATGGTGGGCACGGCGCTGCGTGCCTTTGCCCACCCTACGAATTTGGACCTACACTGCCTCTAGCTGGTCCGCCGCGCGCTTCTTCTTCGCCTTCGCCTGGCTGAGCAGGGGACCTGCCGCAAGCGCGGCGGTATCGGCAACGCCCGGATCGCGCGAGATCATGGCCGCGACGATGGCGCCGTCGATGATGAGGCCGAGCTGATGTGCGAGCACCGCGGGCTCGCTGGAGCCGAGCTCGCCGGCGAGTTTCTCGATGTGGCCGAGCACGATCTTCTTGTGCTTCAGCGCGATGCTGCGGAACTGCTTGGCGTCCTTGTCATGCTCGCCGACGGCGTTGATGAAGGGGCAGCCGTAGAAGCGTTCTTCGGCGAACCAGCTCTTCAGCGCGGGGAAGATGCGCGTCAGTTTCGCCTGCGCGTCGCCGCCGCCTTGCTCCATCGCGCCAATGAACCATTCGCGCCACTGCTTGCCTTCGCTCTCCAGCACCGCGTTGACGAGGTTGGTCTTGGAGCCGAACAATTTATAGAGCGTGGTCTTCGCGGTGCCGGCTTCCTCGATGATCGCATCGATGCCGGTGGCGTTGATGCCGTTCTTGCAGAACAGATGGGTCGCGGCGCTCAGCAAACGCCCGCGCGCGGACTCGTCGTCGCCTGCGCCAGCACCGGCGTGCGGCGAATTCGATCTTTTCTTCGATGACGTCTTAGCCATGGACTCGAACTTACCCGCAGCTGCGCCGCATCAGCAAGCCGCATCTGTTCCGCGCCGAAAAGATTCGCATGCGCAAGCGCATCTGCTTCGCCTTTAAGCAAGCTGCGGCTGATCAATCCGCAGGCAGGACACCTAAGCGGCTCCAATGCTTCGCGTTTTGTTTTCGGCTTGCTCTGGCACGCTCCATGCAGGGAAACAGACCGTTCGGTATCCTGCCGATTTCCACTTCTGCCAGGGAGAAGACTGATGACTGCCGTCGTTCAGAAGACAGTGCTGACGGGGTGCCTCGCGCCCATCGACAAGAATGGGCTCGAGCAACTGATCGCGAGCGGCAAGGCCAATCCGAAGGTCGTCAAGACCTTGAAGTGCAAGACGGTCGCGGAGGGAAAATTCCGCCACGCCAACTACATCCGCAATTTGCCGCCCTACATCGTCGACGAGCCGCCGGGGCTGCTGGGCGACGACACCGCGCCAAACCCGTCGGAAGCCTCGCTCGCCGCGCTCGGCTCCTGCCTTGCGGTCGGATTACACGCCAATGCCGTGCACCGCGGCTGGATCGTCAACAAGCTCGAGCTGGAGCTCGAAGGCGACCTCAACATCACCGCGGTCTGGGGCACCGGCGACACCTCCGACAAGCCGGTCGGCTTCACCGATGTCCGCGTCAAGGTCGACATGGAGTGCGAGGGCATCTCGCCGGACGAGATCAATGCGCTGGTCGCCCATGTGAAGAAATGGTCGCCAGTCGCCAACACCTTCACCCGCCCGGTCAATCTCGAGGTCGGCATCTAGCAGACGGCAATCAGGACAAGGTGCGGGAGACGATCATGGGTTCACTGGCTTTATCGCGGGCCGACATTTTGGATCATCCCGCACCGTCCATTGCAGGAGAGGTGGCGCGGATCGCGCGGGAGCAGCTCGCGCCGCTCGCTGCCGGCATCGACGCCGGCACGGTCTATCCGGCCGAGGTGCTGCGCAAGTTCGGCGCGGTCGGCGCTTGGGGCAGTCACGTCCCGCACGAAGGCCCCGCGGATCTGCGCTGCGCCATCCAGGCGATGGCTGTCATCGGCGAGGTCTGCGGCGCCACCGCCTTCATGGCCTGGTGCCAGAACACGCTGGTCTGGTACGCCGCGAACTCAACAAATCTGAAGCTGGCAAAACGCTTCGGCGATGCCTTCTCCACCGGCCGCGTACTCGGCGGCACCGGGCTCTCCAACCCGATGAAGAGCTTCTTCGGCATCGAGAAGCTCAAGCTGAAAGGGCGCAAGGTCGAGGGTGGCTACATCGTGCGCGGCGCGCTGCCTTGGGTCTCCAATCTCGGTCCTGACCATTATTTCGGCACGATCTTCGAACGCGAGGACGATCAGGGCATCGCAAAAGGCGAGCCTGGCACGGTGATGTTTCTGGCCGACTGCTCGGACCCAGCGATCACGCTGACGCCGTGCAAGCCGTTCCTCGCTATGGACGGCACCGGCACCTATGGCGTCCAGTTCCGCGACGTCTTCGTGCCGGACGAGCTGATCCTGGCCGATCCCGCGGGTCCCTTCGTCAAGAAGATCCGCGCTGGCTTCATCCTGCTTCAGGCCGGCATGGCGCTCGGCGTGATCAAGGACTGCATCAATATCATGGACGAAGTCGACAGCCCCCTTGGCCATATCAACCGCTATCTGCCGCAGCAGCCGGTGCATTTTCGCGATCTCGCCGCCGAGCTCGAGACCGAAACGATGGCGCTGGCGCGTGATCCCTACAACGAGGAGGAGACCTACTGGCGCAAGGTGATCGCACTCAGGCTTCGTGCCGGCGAAGCCAGCGTCGCGGCGGCGCATGCGGCGATGCTGCATTGTGGTGCACGCGGTTATCTCAAAAGCCACCGCGCTCAGCGGCGACTGCGCGAGGCCTATTTCGTCGCGATCGTCACGCCTGCCACCAAGCAATTACGCAAGATGCTCGCCGATTCCTGATCTTCACGAGTCCACCCGAAGACTACTGCCAAGACGACTGCCAAGACCGCCACCAAGACCCCACCAACCTCAACGGAGAGGCTGCCAATGACGGACGTTCTGATCTCTGCCAGCGAACTTGCCGATCTCTTGAAGACCGAGCCCTGTGTTGTCATCGACACCCGCAATCCCGACGCCTACGGCGCCGGGCACCTCCCCAATGCCGTGAACGTGCACGACATATTCACCTATCTTGCGACCTCGACGCCCGAGGGCATCAACGAGCTCAAGACCAAATTTGCCGACGCCTTTGGTGCCGCCGGTCTCTCCGGAACGGAGACAGCGGTGGTCTATGAGCAGTCGATGAACTCCGGTTTCGGCCAGTCCTGCCGCGGCTATTATCTCCTCACCATGCTCGGCTATCCCAGGGTGAAGGTGCTGCATGGCGGTTTCGATGCCTGGGCAGCAGCCGGATTGCCGGTCACCAAGGACGTGCCGACGCCGGCGAAGGCATCGTTCACGATCGTGCCTGAGGCGGGCGAGATCCTGATCGACGCCAAGACCATGCTCGGGGCCATCGGCAAGCCCGGCATCGCCATCCTCGACGTGCGCGATGTCGATGAGTGGATCGGCGACAGCTCGTCCCCATACGGCAAGGATTTCTGTCCACGCAAGGGCCGCATCCCCGGCGCGGTCTGGCTGGAATGGTATCGCATGATGAAGCCGACCGCTGAGGGCCCGCGCTTCAAGTCCAAGGACGAGATTCTGGCCGAATGCGCCACTGTCGGCATTTCGCAGACGACGCCGGTCTATCTCTACTGTTTCAAGGGCGCGCGCGCCTCGAACACGTTCCTGGCGCTGAAGAATGCCGGCGTGAAGGACGTGCGGATGTACTTTGGCTCCTGGAACGAATGGTCGCGCGATCCGTCGCTGCCGATCGAGCAGGGATTGCCTGTTGCGTCGGAGGTCACGACCAAGGCGGCGTGATAGCGTGCCGCTGCCGTAAGGCTCGGTCCGACCTCTCCCCGACGGGGAGAGGTCGGATTGCGCAGCAATCCGGGTGAGGGGGCGTTGCCTTTGGTGAGACCGTAAGCCCTCACCCGGATCGCACCTCTCGGTGCGATCCGACCTCTCCCTACGGGAGAGGCGAACCGAGGCGCGCGACCGTGCTTCGCCACATTCTAGCCGTTGAGACCCGCCCGTGGACGAGGCGCGATTCCCAGCGCCTTGATCCGCGAGGCCAGCGTGGTCGGCTTGATATCGAGCATCTCGGCCGCGCCGCCGGGGCCGAAGACTTTCCCTGCGCAGGCTTCGAGCGCCGCCAAAATGTTGGCGCGCTCGTGATCGCGCATTTCCGATGACGTCATGACCGCGGGGCGCACATCGGCTTTCGGGCGTGCAGCGCCGCTCGGAGCTTGCGTGCCGGAGGGGTCGGGCAGATCGATGCGCAGCCGCCCGTTCTGAGACAGAATTGCGGCGCGCTCGATCACGTTCTGCAATTCGCGGACATTGCCGGGCCAGTCGTAGCGGGTCAGCCGCCGCGCATCGCCTTCGGACAGACGCAGGTTCGACTTCAACGCCTTGCTCTCGCGCGTCAGGAAATGCTGGGCCAGCAGCGGAATGTCCTCGCGTCGTTCGCGCAAGGGGACGGTCTCGATCGGGAATACGTTGAGACGGAAATAGAGATCCTCGCGAAACCGACCGCGTTGCACCTCCTGCTTGAGATCGCGGTTGGTCGCGGCAATGACGCGCACGTCGACCGCGCGCGTGCGCTCCTGGCCGACGCGCTCGAAATTGCCTTCCTGCAAGACGCGCAGCAGCTTACCCTGGAGTTCGAGCGGAATCTCGCCGACCTCGTCCAGAAACAACGTGCCGCCGTCGGCAAGCTCGAACCGGCCGATGCGGTCGCGCGTTGCGCCGGTGAAGGCGCCGCGGACATGACCGAAGAACTCGCTCTCGAACAATTCGCGCGGGATCGCGGCGCAGTTGACGCGGATCAGCGGCCGGTCGCTGCGACCCGAGGCTTCGTGGATGGCGCGCGCGATCAGCTCCTTGCCGGTGCCTGATGCCCCGGTGATCATCACCGCCGCGGTGGTCGGGGCCACCAGCTTGACCTGGCGCAGCGTCTTCTGGATCGCCTCGCTCTGGCCGATGATGCCGCGGGGATTGGTCTCGATGCGGATTTCTTCCTGGAGATAGGCGTTTTCGAGCTCGAGACGCTCGCGCAGGCGGTCGACCTCGGCAAGCGCGGCATGCAGCTTCTCGTCGGCCTCGCGGCGCTGGCTGACATCGCGAAACACCACGACCGCGCCGACCACCACGCCGCGGTCGCGGATCGGAGTGGAGGTGTATTCGACCCAGGCCGGCGAGCCGTCCTTGCGCCAAAACACCTCGCCGTCGACCTGATGCACGGCACCGTCGCGGAACGCCGCATAGATCGGGCAGTCGTGGTTGTGATAGTGCCGGCCATCATGGTGGGTATGGTGCACGATCGGATGGATTTCCTTGCCGACCAGCTCCTCGGCGGTCCACCCGAGCATCCGCTCCGCCGCAGGGTTGACGAAGGTGGTCTTGCCCTCGGCGTTGACGCCATAGATGCCTTCGCCGGCCGCGCGCAGGATCAGCTGGTTCTCGCGCTCGATGTCCTGGAACACGCGTTCGACCCGCTGCCAGGTCGAGATGCCGCCGCGCATGTGGTCTTCGGCAGCAGCGTCGACGTTGCGCCGGCGGCGCGCTTCGAGATCGGTGAGGGTGAGCAGCACCAGCGTGCGGCCGTCATGGGGCAGGATGCAGCCGGCATATTCGAGCCTGAGATTTTGGCCGGCGGCATGGCGCGGGGTGAGCGCCGTGGTCCAGTAGGCGCCCTTGTGCAGCACGGCCTGGGTGAACACGGTCAGCGCCGGGAGCTGGCCGGCATGAAGGGTGCTGGCCCTGGTCTGCCGCAACAGCGTGCGGTCGTAGCCGAGCAGGGTGCAGGCCGCCGGATTGGCGTCGATGATCTGATCGCGGGAGGGATCGACCAGCAGCGTCGCCTCCACTGAGGACTCAAACGCCGCGGTGCGCAGATCGATGGATTCGGCCGCATCGTCGCGGCCGGGCATTGGCGTCATTGCCATTACGAAATCTCGTCATTTGACTACGAGTTTTCGTTTATCACGACTTTTCGTAGCGACCAAACGCGACAGAAAGTGCTGCGCCATCAACGCACTGCACGACGATCCGACGATGGCATGCTCCTTGCGTAATCCCTTCTGCAATGACGCGCAGGAGGTCCGATGTCCACATTCGACAATCCGTTTGATCCCGATCGAAACCTTCGAGCCGGTTGTGTCTGTGGCCAGCACCGATCGGCGGCGGAGCACGAGCAGGCCAGCGCAGCCCTGCGCTGCGACCCGACGGACAGCGAGGAGACGCGTTACGCGGGCGTTGTCGCCTCCGCTGTGATGCGCGCGATGTTTCCGCAAGATATGGCACGGCGCGCGTTTCTGAAATCGGTTGGGGCCTCGACGGCGCTGGCGGCGCTATCGCAGTTCTTCCCGCTTCAGACCGCAACCGAGGTGTTTGCCGAGACTGGCGCGCCCGAGAAGAAGGACCTCAAGGTCGGCTTCATCCCGATCACCTGCGCGACGCCGATCATCATGGCGGCCCCGCTCGGTTTCTATGCCAAGCACGGCCTCAACGTCGAAGTGGTCAAGACCGCCGGCTGGGCCGTGATCCGCGACAAGACCATCAACAAGGAATACGACGCGGCGCACATGCTGGCGCCGATGCCGATCGCGATCTCGCTGGGGCTCGGTGCGAACGCCATTCCCTTTGCCGTGCCGGCGATCGAGAACATCAACGGGCAGGGCATCGTGCTGGCGGCCAAGCACAAGGACAAGCGCGATCCCAAGGACTGGAAGGGGCTGAAGTTCGCCATCCCCTTCGATTACTCCATGCACAACTATTTGCTGCGATATTATCTCGCGGAAGCCGGTCTCGACCCCGATACCGACGTGCAGCTGCGCTCGGTACCGCCGCCAGAGATGGTCGCGAATTTGCGCGCCGACAACATCGACGGCTTCCTCGCGCCCGACAACATCTGCCAGCGCGCGATCTATGACGGCGTCGGTTTCATGCATCTCTTGTCCAAGGAGATCTGGGACGGCCATCCCTGCTGCAGCTTTGCTGCGAGTCGAGAGTTCATCACGACGGCGCCGAACAGCTTTGCGGCACTGACGCGGGCCATCGTTGATGCGACGGCCTATGCGTCGAAGGCGGAGAACCGCAAGCAGATCGCGGAGGCGATCGCGCCGGCGAACTACATCAACGCACCGGTCACGGTGCTGGAGCAGGTTTTGACCGGCACCTACGCCGACGGCCTCGGTGGCGTGAAGACCGACGCCAAGCGGGTCGATTTCGATCCGTTCCCCTGGCAGTCCTTTGCGGTGTGGATGCTGACGCAGATGAAGCGCTGGGGCCAGATCAAGGGCGACGTCGACTACAAGACGGTCGCCGAGCAGGTGTACCTGGCGACCGATACGAAGAAGCTGATGACCGAGATGGGGCTGTCGCCGCCCGTGAGCAGCTACAAGTCGTTCGCGGTGATGGGCAAGACATTCGATCCGACCAAGCCGGAGGACTATTTGGCCAGCTTCAAAATCAGGAAGGCGTCGTGAGTAAACTTCTCTCGCTACCGTCGTCCCGGCGAAGGCCGGGACTCATAACCCCAGGGAGATGTTTGGCGAAGACTCGTCGTTCGGTACTGCTGCCGATGGCGATCGATAGATTCCGCGGTATGGGTCCCGGCCTTCGTCGGGACGACATGTGGAGAGGTCTTGCGCAATGAACTCCTCCCTCCGCCTCCGCGCCGGCCTCGTCTCTATCGCGCTTCTCGCCGCATTCCTCGGCATCTGGCATCTCGCCACGCGCTCGACCGGCACAACGACAGCGATGAGCCCGGAATACGCCAAGCTGATGGGGCTGACCGCGACGCAAGGCAAATCCGCGATGCCCGGGCCGCTCGATGTCGGCGCAAAGCTCTGGGAGCACCTGAGGCGGCCGTTCTATGATAACGGGCCGAACGACAAGGGGCTCGGCATCCAGCTTGCCTATTCGATCGCGCGCGTCGGCACCGGCTATCTGCTGGCGGTGATGGTCGCCATCCCGCTCGGCTTCCTCATCGGCATGTCGCCGCTGCTCAGCAAGGCGCTCGATCCCTTCATCCAGGTGCTCAAGCCGATCTCACCGCTGGCCTGGATGCCGCTCGCGCTCTACACCATCAAGGATTCCTCGGTCTCGGCGATCTTCGTCATCTTCATCTGCTCGATCTGGCCGATGCTGCTCAATACCGTCTTCGGCGTTGCCGGCGTGCGCAAGGAGTGGATCAACGTCGCGCGCACGCTTGAGGTCGGCACCGTCAGGCGCGCCTTCACCGTGATCCTGCCGGCGGCGGCGCCGACGATCTTGACCGGGATGCGCATCTCGATCGGCATTGCCTGGCTCGTGATCGTCGCCGCCGAAATGCTCGTCGGCGGCACCGGCATCGGCTATTTCGTCTGGAACGAGTGGAACAACCTGTCGATCACCAATGTCATCATCGCGATCCTTCTGATCGGGATCGTCGGCATGCTGCTCGACCAGATCCTGGCGCGCTTCACGCGCATGGTCACGTTTCCGGAGTAGGGCAGTGATCGATAAATTCATCTCCATCGAAGGCATCGCGAAGCGCTATCCGGGCGCGGGCGGCGCCACCACGAGCGTGTTCGAGAATCTCTGGCTGTCGATGGCCCGCGGCGAGTTCTGTTGCGTGATCGGCCATTCCGGCTGCGGCAAGACCACAGTACTCAACATCCTTGCCGGCCTCGATGCGCCGAGCGAAGGCGCCGTCATCGTCGACGGGCAGGCGATTTCCGGCACCAGTCTCGACCGCGCCGTGATCTTCCAGAGCCACGCGCTTTTGCCCTGGCGCACCGTGCTCGCCAACGTCGCCTATGCCGTCAGCTCGAAATGGCGGAGCTGGGATCGCGCCAAGGTCAGGGCGCACGCGCAGAGTTTCATCGATCTTGTCGGCCTCACCGGCTCCGAGCACAAGCGTCCCTCCGAGCTGTCGGGCGGCATGAAGCAGCGCGTCGGCATCGCCCGCGCGCTCTCGATCACGCCGAAGATGATGCTGATGGACGAGCCGTTCTCCGCGCTCGACGCGCTGACACGCGGCACGCTCCAGGACGAGGTGCGGCGCATTTGCCTCGAGACCGGGCAGACCGCGTTCATGATCACCCATGACGTGGACGAGGCGATCTACCTCGCCGACAAGATCTTTCTGATGACCAACGGTCCGGGCGCGGTGCTCGCCGAAGTCGTCGAGAACCCGCTGCCGAGGGATCGCGGCCGCACCGATCTGCACCGCCATCCGCTGTACTACGCCTTGCGCAACCACATCATCGATTTCCTGGTGACGCGCAGCAAGACCTTTGCCGCCGAAACACCCGGTCACGATCCGCGCAACGTGCCGGTGGTTCAGATCGGCAAGCCCGGACTAACGATCGCGTCGAATGGCGAAGAGCAACGACAGCCATGGATATCCGGGCCCAGCCCCGGACTCACTGCGTGATTTTATAGACGCACGATCTACGGAAAACCGCTTCACACTTTTCCGGATCATGCTTTTGAAGAGGAGACCCTGACATGAAACGCGAAGACCTCACCGAGAAGCTGCTCGACATCAAGCGCGAGAAGGGCTGGAGCTGGAAGCACATCTGCGACAAGATCGGCGGCTATTCCGAGGTGCTGATCGTTGGCGCGATCCTCGGTCAGATGAAATTGACCAAGCCGCAGGCCGCGAATGCCGGCGAGCTGTTCGGCCTGTCGAAGGCGGAAGTTGCCATGCTGAATGAGGTGCCGATGCGCGGCACCGGCACGCCAATGCCGCCGACCGATCCGCTGATTTACCGCTTCTACGAGATGGTGATGGTGAACGGCCCGGCCTGGAAGGCGCTGATCGAGGAAGAGTTCGGCGACGGCATCATGTCGGCGATCGACTTCGACATGGGCATCGAGCGCGTCGCCAATCCGAAGGGCGACCGCGTCAAGATCACCATGAGCGGCAAGTTCCTGCCGTACAAATATTACGGCGCCAGCGGCAACGTGCCGGAGTACGGCTTTAGGGAGGAGTGACCGCGGCGAAGGCGGCGCGCAGCTCGCCGACCGCCGCCATGTCGCGAACATAGGTGAAGGATCCCTGATCCTTCATCTCACGTGCACAGTTCAGGAACGCGGCGAGCGCGTAGCGCGACATGGCCCCGCCGACGCTGATGCGCTTGACGCCGGCGGCGGACAATTGCCCGATTGTCAGCGTCGGGTCGGCAAAGCCCATCACGTGGTTGAACGGCTTGCTGAGCGAGGCGACGACGGTCCGGATCGTGGCGAGATCGTAGAGGCCCGGCGCATACAGGACATCGGCGCCCGCGGCCTCGAAGGCCTGCAGGCGGCGAATTGTGTCGTCGATGTCCTTGCGGCCGTGCAGGAAGTTCTCGGCCCGCGCGGTTAGCGTGAACGGAATCGGCAGCGCGCGCGCCACTTCGACCGCGGCCTGGACGCGCTCGACGGCGTGGGAAAAGTCGTAGATGGGGCGATCGCGGTCGCCGCTGAAATCCTCGATCGAACCTCCGACCGCGCCAGCCTCAGCGGCGCGCTGAATCGCTTGGGCGGCACGCTTCGGCTCATCTGCGCCGCAATTCTCGAGGTCGACGCTGACCGGCAAGTCGGTGGCTTCGACGATCGCGCGCGCGTTGGCGAGGATGACGTCGAGACTGACGCCGCCGCTGCCGAGCATGTTGGCCACCCCGAGGCTCGTGGTCGCCAGGGCCTCGAAGCCCATCGCCGCGAGCAGCTTGGCCGTCCCGGCGTCCCACGGATTGGGAACGATGAAGGCTTCGGGCCGCTCGTGCAGCGCGCGAAACGCCGTCGCCTTGTCCAGCTGGCTCGTCATGGCTCGTCTCCGTGTTGTTCGTGCACGCAGCCTTAGGAGCATTTCCGTCATCCGCCAAATTTGTTATTCCTTCGGATATCATCAGTTTTTTGCATGAGCTCGCGATGGACAGTGACGCCCTCAACACCTTCCTGGCGGTTCATCGCCGGGGTGGGATCTCGAACGCCGCGAAATTCCTGCACCGTTCGCAGCCGGCGATTTCGCGCCGTATCGCCCTCTTGGAGCAGGAGCTCGGCGTGCCCCTGTTCGAGCGGGTGGCAGGCCGCACCCGGCTCAGCGATGCCGGGCGCGTGCTGATCCCCTATGCCGAGCGCGCCGTTGCCGCGGCGCAGGACGCCGAACAGGCGATACGCGCGTTGACCAAGCAGAATTCGGGGCCGGTTTCGCTGGCCGTCACCGGCACGCTGGCCGACGGCCGCCTCTCGACCATCATGAAGCGGTTTGCGAAGGAAAATCCCGCCGTCACGCTGGCGCTGCAGACAGCGACCAGCGCGGAGGTCAGCGATCTCATCCGGCGCGGCGAGGCCACGATCGGCCTGCGCTACAACACCGACCGCTCCGGCGATCTCGCCTGCGAGCAGGTGCTGAGTGAGGCGTTGCAGGTCGTCTGTGCGCCCGACCATCCTCTGGCCGGAAAGCGCGTGAAGCGCCTCGCCGAGCTGCGCGGCGAGCGCTGGATCGCATTCCCGGAGACTCGCGGGCGTCGCGAGATCGCCGCCGCTCACGTGTTCGCGTTGTTTCTGACGCAAGGGCTTGGCGAAATCGAGTGGACGGCCGTGGACAGCCTCACCGCTCAGAAGCGGCTCGTGGAATCGGGCTTTGGCCTTGCACTCCTGGCGAGAAGCCACGTGGCGGAGGAGCTGCGTGCGGCCTCGATCGCGACGATCGCCGTGGGCGATCTTGCCGCGAACCAGGACATCGTCCTTGTCACGCGTCGTGGCGGCTTTCTGAGCGCGGCCGCCGAGCGCCTGCTCGAGACCATCCGCCGCCACTATGCCGGGCTGGATGTCTCGACCACGCGGGACGCCAGAAAGCGGTCGCCGGCGCGCAAGGGAATTGCGCGCCGGCGACTCGCCTGAACCAGTTACTTCCCGGCCTTCACCTCGGCGGCCGCCACCGCGATCAGCTCGCTCATCTTGGCGCGAATCGCCTGCTCGGTGACGGCGACCTTCTTGGCGGCGAAATCGGCCATGACCTTGCGCAGGACGTCGCCATCGCCGGCCTCCTCGAAATCGGCCGCGACCACCTCCTTGGCATAGGCGGTGGCGGCGTCACCGGTGATGCCGAGCTGTTCGGCCGCCCACAGGCCGAGCAGCCGGTTGCGGCGGGCCTCCGCCTTGAATTTCTGCTCCTCGTCGAGGGCGAACTTCTTCTCGAAACCTTCCTCGCGCTTGTCGAACTCGCTCATGCTTTGTTCCAAATCCCTCTGAATGGAGTGGGAGCCTTCCGTTGCGGCGACCCGGCTGCATGCCTACATAGAGAGCAGAAATAGGCAAAACAACGGGCCGTTAAGCCGCAGGCAAGACGGTATAAGTTGGTGCCGGACGGCCGGATCGATTGTGCTTGGACAGCCAATCGGATAGGTTGCCTAAGGCTTGGTTCCCGTTCTGTTTCCAAAGATTCGAGACGGGTTCCCAGCCGTTCACGGCAGCTCCGCTGTGGGTCCTAATCCTAGTCAACCGGAGCACACCAAATTCATGGATTTCAACAAAACACGGTACATCCCAATGAGCCGTCGGCGTCGCATTTATGAAGGCAAGGCAAAGGTTCTCTATGAAGGCCCGGAGCCCGGTACCCTGATCCAGCACTTCAAGGACGACGCCACCGCATTCAATGCGAAAAAGCATCAGGTGATCGAGGGCAAGGGCGTCCTCAACAACCGGATCTCGGAGTACCTGTTTCAGCACCTCAACGACATCGGGGTGCCGACCCATTTCATCCGCCGCCTCAACATGCGCGAGCAGTTGATTCGCGAGGTCGAGATCGTGCCGCTGGAGGTGGTGGTGCGGAACGTTGCCGCCGGCTCGCTGTCGCAGCGCCTCGGCATCGAGGAGGGCACCCAGCTGCCCCGTTCGATCATCGAATTCTACTACAAGAACGACCAGCTCAACGACCCCATGGTGTCGGAAGAGCACATCACTGCCTTCGGCTGGGCGACGCCGCAGGAGATCGATGACATCATGGCGCTCGCCATCCGCGTCAACGACTTCCTCACCGGCCTCTTCCTCGGCATCGGCATCCGTCTCGTCGACTTCAAGATGGAGTGCGGCCGCCTGTTCGAGAACGAGATGATGCGGATCATCGTCGCCGACGAGATCTCGCCGGACTCCTGCCGTCTGTGGGACATCAAGTCGAACGAGAAGCTGGACAAGGACCGCTTCCGCAGGGATCTCGGTGGCCTGCTCGAGGCCTATACCGAAGTCGCAAAGCGCCTCGGCATCCTCATGGAGAACGAGCGTCCGCAGGGCTCCGGCCCGGTGCTGGTGAAGAGCTGAGAGAGGATTTTTGACGTGAAGGCACGTGTCACAGTTACCCTGAAGACGGGCATCCTCGATCCGCAAGGCAAGGCAATCGAAGGCGCGCTGAAGTCGCTCGGCGTCGACGGCGTCGCCAGCGTCCGCCAGGGCAAGGTGTTCGACATCGAGCTCGCCGGCGCCGACAAGACCAAGGCGGAAGCCGTGCTGAAGGAAGCCGCCGACAAGCTGCTGGCGAACACTGTGATCGAGAATTATCGGGTCGAGATCGTCTAACGCGCGGGCGGCTTACAGCCATCCGGCACGACGGAATCGCCAGTACAGCGCGCCGCATGCCGTCAGCATCACGCCGAGCAGCATGTAATAGCCGTACTCCCATTCCAGCTCCGGCATGTGCTTGAAGTTCATGCCGTAGATGCCGGCGAGTGCGGTCGGGATCGCGATGATCGCGAGCCAGGAAGCGAGCTTCTTGGACACCGCCGTCTCCTGAGCCTGGCCGACCAGTAGGCTCGCCTCGAAGGCAAAGGCCAGCACCTCGCGCATGGAATCGATCCGCTCCTGGATGTTGCGGACGTGGTCGGTGACGTCGCGGAACAGTGGCTGCATGGCCTGCCGCACCATCGACAGCTCGTCATGCTCCAGCCGGCGGCAGACCTCCACCAGCGGTCCGATTGCGTTGCGGAGCCGCAGGAGGTCGCGGCGCAGCATATAGAGCCGCTCGATCTGCGCCTTGGTGATCGCGTGCGCGAGCACGTAGTCCTCGATCTCCTCGATCTCCTCGTGAATGCTCTCCAGCACGGGCGAGTAATTGTCGACGATGAAATCGAGAATGGCGTACAGGATGTAGTCCTCGCCGCGGGCGAGCGCCCGCGGGCAGCTTTCGCAGCGTTCGCGCACCGGTGTGTAGGAGGTCGAGGCGCCGTGGCGCACCGAGACCAGATAGCCATCGCCAACGAAAATGTGCGTCTCGCCGAAGGCGATCCGGCCTTCGACCAGTTGCGCGGTGCGCGCAACGATGAACAGAGCCTCGCCGTACTGCTCGATCTTGGGCCGCTGATGGGCGTGGTTGGCGTCCTCGATCGCGAGATCATGCAAATCGAACTGCTTCTGCACCGCGCCGAGCAGCGCCATGTCCGGCTCGTGCAGGCCGATCCAGACCACATGGCCGGGCTTGGCCCGCCAGCTCGAGGCCTCGCTGATGGCGATATTGGCGACGCGCCGGCCGTCGACATAGGCGCCGGCAGCGACGACGCCCTCGGTGGGCACCGGCTCGGAGGGGGATGCGGGCAGCGACGGGATATTCATGGCTTCAATCCCGGGCAAATCGAGCGGTCAGACTGCGTGCGACCAGAGCCTGTGTACAAGGCCCTTTGCCAAGGCTAGCACTGGTAAAATCCCCGTCAAATGGTTATGTCTCTTGGCGAATTGGCCCCTCCGTGCCACCCCGATTCCAGCCACCGTCGGAACTTAAGCCATGAAAGCCGCCATCCTCGTCTTTCCCGGAATCAATCGCGAGCGCGACATGGCGCGTGCCTTGAGGCTGATCTCCGGCAGCGAGCCCGCAATGGTATGGCACGCCGAGACCTCGCTGCCTGCCGGCACCGATCTCGTGGTGGTGCCGGGTGGCTTCTCCTATGGCGATTACTTGCGCTGTGGCGCGATTGCGGCGCGGGCACCGGTGATGGACGCTGTGCGCGACTATGCGGCCAAGGGCGGCCTCGTGCTCGGCGTCTGCAACGGCTTCCAGATCCTCTGCGAGTCCGGCCTGTTGCCGGGCGTCCTGATGCGCAATGCGCGGCTGAAATTCATCTGCCACGACGTGCATCTGCGGGTCGAGCGTTCCGACACGCCGTTCACCCGCGGCTACAATGCCGGGCAGGTGATCCGCGTGCCCGTCGCCCACGGCGAGGGCAATTACGAGGCGGATGAAGAGACCATCAAGCGGCTCGAAGGCGAGGGGCGGGTGCTCTATCGCTACTGTTCTGCCGAGGGCGTGATTGATGAGACCCATAACATCAACGGCGCGGCGCATTCGATCGCCGGCATCGTCAACGACAAGGGCAACGTGCTTGGCATGATGCCGCATCCCGAAAACCACGTCGAAGACATCATGGGCTGCACCGACGGCCGCGGCCTGTTCGCCGGCCTCGTCCAGCATCTGGAAAAAGCCGCGTGATCTCGTTCATGCTGAAGCGGTCGCTCGCCGCGCTCGCGGCGCTGTCGTTCGCGACCGCTGCGTTCGCGCAGGATTATCCCAAACGTCCTGTTACCATGATCGTGCCGTTCGCGGCCGGTGGCACCTCGGACGTGATCGCGCGAACCGTCGCCGAGCAGATGGGCATCGCGCTCGGCCAGACCATCGTGATCGAGAACGTCGCCGGCGCCGGCGGTTCGACCGCGCTGGCACGCGCCTCTCGCGCCGAGCCCGACGGCTACACCATCGCGATCGGCAATGCCGGCACCAATGCCGCGACCTACACGATCTATCCAAAACTGCCGTTCACGCCGGACTCGTTCGTGCCGATCGCCATGGTGGCGAAGACGTTCGGCATCATCGGCGTGCGCAAGGATTTTCCGGCGAAGGACCTGAAGGAGTTCATCGCCTACGCCAAGGCCAATCCGGGCAAGATCAATCTCGGCCATGCCGGCGTCGGCTCGTCGAACTATTTGATCTGCAAGAGCTTCGTCACCGCCGCCGGGATCGACGCGACGCTGGTCGGCTATCGCGGCGCCGCGCCCGCGCTGACCGATGCGGTCGGCAGTCAGATCGACGGCGTCTGCGATGCGGCCGCCTCCGTCTCTCAGGCGATCAACGAGAAGCTGGTGAAGGGCCTCGTGGTCGGCTCCACCGTGCGGCTCGCGACGCTGCCGGATCTGCCGACGTCGGCCGAAGCCGGGCTGCCCGAGTTCGAGGCGCAGGGCTGGAACGGCCTGTTTGCGCCCAAGGGCACCCCGCCGGCCGTCATCGCCAAGCTCAACGCCGCCGCGCGCACGGCGGTGGAAACCGACGCGGTGAAGAAGCGCTTTGCCGACCTCTCGACCGTTGCGCCCGACCCCGACGAGCACACGCCCGAGGTGCTGCAAAAGCTCGTGACGCGCGACGTCGAGAAGTACCGGAAGATGCTGGCGGACGACGCCAAGCAATAGCTTCATTCGGCTGCGATTTCACGAACTTGCATCGCGTTTGAGGCGACTGACCCTCGTCGCAACGCTGGACGATCTCCAGAAGCAATGGCCGGACTTCGATTCCGCCGACGCGCATCTGCTCTACGCCCGCGCCTGAAATGGGAGGACGTGGAGTACGACCCAAATAGTCTAGCCGTGCGGGTGCGCCGCGAGATGGAAGCGGGCTTCCGGCAGCCGAACGTGGCTGCTTGATTGACGCTCGCAAAAAGCGCTTCACGCTATCGTAGCTTCAGCCGCTCCGCCGGCACTGTCATGGCCGCAACGCCGGCCATGACCAGCAGCAGCCCCAGCGCCAGGTTCGACGGCACGTTCTCGCCGAGCAGCAGCACGGAGAGGCCGACGCCGATCGGGATGCGCAAATAGCCTTGCGCGTTGGTGGTCAGCGTGCCGAGCCGGGCGAGGCAGACGTAGAACAGCATCAAGCCCAATGCGCTCGACACGATGCCCATGACGATGGTGGCGATGATCGCGGTCGGCGTCGGGTGCAGCGTCCAGGGCTGATCGATGACAAGCGAGGGCGGCAGCAGGATGATGCCGCCGAACAGCAACGAGCCCGCCGCCACCACCATCGGGTCGTAGTCGGACAGCCTGAGGCCGAAGATCGTGGCGCAGGCAAAGGAGATGGTGGCGAGCAAGATCGCGATCTCCGCGACGATCTCGCTGCCAAAGCCGCGTAGCGCATCGAGGCCGACGATGAGAATCGTGCCGGCAAGGCCCAGGATCGCGCCCGCGAGCTTGAGCAGCGTTGCCGGTTCGTGCCGTGTGATCAGCGAGGTGATGAGGAAGGCGAAGATCGGCGTCGTCGACGCCAGCACCACCGTGTTCGATGCCGGCACGTATTGCTGCGACCAGGTGATGATCAGGAAGGGGAAGGTCGAGTTGATCAATTGCTGGGTCGCGAACAGCTTCCAGGCCTTGGCGTCGGTCGGGATCGTGACGCCGCGCATCCACAGGATCGCGAACAGGAACGCGGCCGCGATCAGCGAGCGCGCCGCGATGAAGGTGATGGGCGGAATCGTGTCCAGCGCCAGCTTGGCCAGCGGATAGGTCGAGCTCCAGCAGCAGGCGAGCGCGAACAGCAACGCATAGTCGCGCCAGTTGCGCGCGCCGGTGGCGGCCATGGACGGCGACGGCGTTGATGCGGACGCCATCGCGCGACCCGCCTCAGATGTGCTCTGCGGCACCTTGTTCCTGCTCCCCGGCGCACAAGCGCTTGGTGCAACTCTGGGCGAGGGGGCGTGAAAAGGGAAGGCGTCGAGCTATGCGTTTGGCTGGGGCTGCGGCTTCCGCTTCATCCGCTTGATCGTGCCGGAAAAGGTGAGCAGCAGCCGCTCGCCGGACATCATCTTGCCGCGCAGGAAGATCAGCGAGCCGCCGGCGCGGCTGACCTCGCCGGTGCATTCGATCAGCTCGCCCTCCCGCGCCGCGTCGAGGAATTCGCAGGCAAAGTTGGTCGTCACCGCCCGGCTGTCCAGGACGTGGGTGGCGATCGCGAACAGGGAGTAGTCGGCAAAGGCCATGTGGCAGCCGCCATGGACGTTGCCGGAGCCGTTGAGGTGCTTCTTTTCGACCCGGAAGGCGCTGCGGACGCCGCCGTCCGCCTCGATCCGGTGCCAGAAGGGGCCGACATGGGACTCAAAACTGTCCCGAATCCAGGTCCGCCAGCCCTTAAATTCTCCCTCGGTGGCGACATGGAGGTCGGGGCGGCGGGGAGCGGGCGCTTTGGTCAATTCGTGCAAGGAAATGGGCCTTCAATTGCGGGTCTTTAGCCCTTAAATCCGATCCGTCCGCGCCGTGCAATTCCTGTTCCCGCGGGGCCCCCGCCGCAAAACGTGGGACAGCGGGAAAATGCGCCATAAAGGGCTTTTCCAAGCCCTCCGATGTTCCTAAGAACGGCCAAAGCCCGCCGAAAGCCCCGAATCCATGAAGAATGAACCCAAGATCACCCCCGAACTGGTTGCCGCCCACGGGCTCAAGCCCGACGAGTATGAGCGCATCCTCAAGCTGATCGGGCGGGAGCCGACCTTCACTGAACTCGGCATCTTTTCGGCGATGTGGAACGAGCATTGCTCGTACAAGTCGTCGCGTATCCATCTGCGCGGCCTGCCGACCAAGGCGCCCTGGGTGATCCAGGGCCCGGGCGAGAATGCCGGCGTAATCGACATCGGCGATGGCCAGGCCGTGGTCTTCAAGATGGAGAGCCACAACCACCCAAGCTACATCGAGCCCTATCAGGGCGCGACCACCGGCGTCGGTGGCATTTTGCGCGACGTCTTCACCATGGGCGCGCGCCCGATCGCTTGCCTCAATGCGCTGAGCTTCGGTGCGCCGGAACATCCCAAGACGCGGCACCTCGTCTCCGGCGTCGTTGCCGGCGTTGGTGGCTATGGCAATTCCTTCGGCGTGCCGACGGTCGGTGGCCAGGTGCGCTTCCACACCCGCTATGACGGCAACATACTCGTCAACGCGATGGCGGTCGGCCTCGCCGATGCCGACAAGATCTTCTATGCGGCCGCCTCCGGCGTGAACATGCCGATCGTCTATTTGGGCTCCAAGACCGGACGCGACGGCATTCACGGCGCCTCGATGGCGTCGGCCGAGTTCGACGACAAGTCCGAGGAGAAGCGCCCGACCGTGCAGGTCGGCGATCCCTTCGCCGAGAAGCTGCTGCTGGAAGCCTGCCTCGAGATCATGGAGAAGGGCTGCGTCATCGCGATCCAGGACATGGGCGCGGCGGGCCTGACCTGCTCGGCGGTCGAGATGGGCGCCAAGGGCGATCTCGGTGTCGATCTCGATCTTGATGCGGTGCCGACCCGCGAGACCGGCATGAGCGCCTACGAGATGATGCTCTCGGAGAGCCAGGAGCGCATGCTCATGGTGCTCAAGCCCGAGAAGGAAAAGGAAGCCGAGGCCATCTTCACGAAGTGGGGCCTCGATTTCGCCGTGGTCGGCTACACTACGCCGAGCAAGCGTTTCGTGGTCAAGCATGGCGGCGACGTCATGGCCGACCTGCCGATCAAGGAGCTCGGTGACGAGGCGCCGGTCTATGACCGCCCGCATGTCCCCTCCGCCGCGTTGCCGATCGTGCACGCCCGCGACGTTGCGACGCCGATAGGCCTCGGCGCGGCGCTGGAGAAGCTGATCGGCACGCCCGACATGTGCAGCAAGCGCTGGGTCTGGGAGCAGTACGACCACGTCATCCTCGGCAACACCATGCAGCGCCCCGGCGGCGATGCCGCCGTGGTGCGCGTGCAGGACGGGCCGAAGGGCCTGGCGCTGACCGTCGACGTCACGCCGCGCTATTGCGAGGCCGATCCGTTCGAGGGCGGCAAGCAGGCGGTGGCGGAAGCCTGGCGCAACATCACCGCGGTCGGCGGCAAGCCGCTGGCGATCACCGACAACCTCAATTTCGGCAACCCTGAAAGGCCCGAGATCATGGGGCAGTTCGTCGGCTGCCTGAAGGGTATCTCGGAAGCCTGCCGCACGCTCGACTTCCCGGTCGTCTCCGGCAACGTCTCGCTCTACAACGAGACCAACGGCCGTGCGATCCTGCCGACGCCCTCGATCGGCGGCGTCGGTCTGCTCGACGATTTCACCAAATCCGCTTCGCTCGCCTTCAAGGCCGAGGGCGAGGCTATCCTGCTCGTCGGCGAGACCCATGGCTGGCTCGGCCAGTCGGTTTACTTGCGCGACATCTGCGGCCGCGAGGAGGGCGCTCCGCCGCCGGTCGATCTCGCCGCGGAAAAGCGCAATGGCGATTGCGTGCGCGGCATGATCCATGCGGGCACTGCGACGGCCGTGCACGATCTCTCCGACGGCGGTCTCTTGATCGCGCTCGCCGAGATGGCGATGGCGAGCGGCATCGGCGCAAAATTGCTCGCCGCGCCGACCGCGCTTGTGTCGCAGGCCTATTGGTTCGGCGAGGACCAGGCACGCTATCTCGTCACTGTGCCGGAAACGGAGGCCGGCCGCGTGCTCGCCAAGATGCGCGGATGCGAGGTGCCCTGCGTGCGGATCGGCACCACCGGGGGCGATGCGATCGCCATCGCGGGCGAGGCGCCGGTGGCGATCGACACGCTGCGCAAGTCGTTCGAGCGCTGGCTGCCGGAGTATATGGGCGGGAAGGCGGCGTAAGCCGTTCCCCCGCTCTCCGTCATTGCGAGGAGCAAAGCGACGAAGCAATCCAGACGGTTTCCGCGGAGGGACTCTGGATTGCTTCGTCGCAAGGGGCTCCTCGCAATGACGAGTTGAGAGACCTTGGCCTCACGATAAGTCCCGTAGCCCGGATGGAGCGTGCGCTCCATCCGGGCTACTGGGTCACAGCACCTTCGTTGCCCCGGGGATCTGGCGCAAGGCGCGCGTTAGCGCCCAACTGAACGCGACTGTCAGCACGAACCCGATCGTCGCCTTGACGATCGCTGGCAGCTCATAATCAAACAGCCAGTATTGCAGCCAAAGCGCGATCGGGTAGTGCACCAAAAACATGCCGTAGGCGTCCGACTGCATCGGATCGAGTAGCTTTGCTGAGCCTGATTGTCTGAACCTCTGGAAAAAGGCCAGGATTAAAAACATGATAGCCACGCTGAAGACAGCGAAGCAGATGGCATAGAGCCCCTCATACCAGTTCGGCAGCGGCGACGGATTTCCCAGTATTTCGCGCTTGATGAAGATCAGCCCCCAGAGCAGGCAATACGGAATGATCGTCAAGACCATCCAGTCCCAGCTGACCTTCGCCATCCGGCCGTCTGCCGCGAGCAGGCCGCGATCCATATTCGCGACGCCAATGCCGGCACCGAAAAAGAAGTAGCTCGCATAGAGCATCACACGCCCGTGCTGCACCGAGAACGGCCCGAACTCGAACCAGTTGCCTGGACCATAATACATCAGCCCGGGAACATAGAACGCTGCGGTGACGGCAAGCATGACCGCGAAGAACACGGCGGGCCGACGGCGACCGTGCAGCGAGAGGCGGTTGATCGGATCGAGCAGGGTGGGTGACAGCCGATGCAATATGCAGGCGACCACGTCGAATCCGAGCAGGACCCAAAGGAACCAGATCGGCCCGCTCGGCCACGGGCCCTTCGTGATCATATTCCACCAATATTCCGAAAAGCCGATCTCGGGATGGTGTCTGAGCGAGATGGCGTAATAGGCGAGCGGAATGATCGTGAATGCGCAGATCACGAACGGCAGGCCAAGCCGAAGCAGGCGATCGGCCAAATAGTTCAGCGGTCCCTTGCGGGCGATGCCCGACCACGCAAACAAGCCCGACAGGAAGAAGAACATCGCCATGAAGAAGCTGTCGGTGGCGAGCACGATCATGTCGAAGCCGAAGAAGAATTTCGGGTCGGTATGACCGAAGTAAGTATAGGGGATGACGGCATGGTGCAGCAGCACCACCAGCGTCAGGAAGGTACGGGCACGATCGAGCGACAAATTGCGCGTCTTGGCCTTGGGTGCGGCATGTGCCTCTGCGCCGATCGTCGCCGAATGTGACATCGTCATCATGATTGCCCCGCGCTCCCGCCCCGGCTGGACTGTGCCGCCGGGAACCTGATTCAGCAAGGGCCGTTTGGGTCGCTCTTCAGTCCCCGGACCCCTTAGGAACCAGTTCCGCGTAACGAAGTTAGGGTTCGCGAAAAGAGCGTGAGGCCGCGAGGGGCGGCACCAATTCGGAGCTGGCGATGACGATCCTGAAGTGGGCGCTGATCTTCTTACTCGTTTCGATCGTGGCCGGTGTGCTCGGCTTCACCGGCATTTCGGCCGCCTCCGCCGATATCGCCCGCTTCCTGTTCTACGTCTTCGTCGTGATCTTCCTGGTGCTGCTGATCCTGGGGCTCACGATCTTCAGGGCTTAGCTTAGGTTCGTGTCAGCACCAGACCCGGAATCTCGAGATTCTCAGGTGCGCAACTGCGCACCAGGGTTCGGTCCTGCGGACCGCCCCGGAATGACGGCATCCAAAACTACCCCACTTCCTCGATCTTCACCTTGTCCGGATAGAAGGCCAGATGGCCGGAAATCTCCGTCATCGCGGGGAAGGGCGTCTCGTAGGTCCAGATCGCGTTGTCCAGCGTCTTGCCGTCGGTTTTGACGCTGTAATAGTTCGCATCGCCCTTGTACGGACAATGGGTGACGCGGTCGGTGCGCTCGAGCAGGGCCATGTTGGTGTCCTCCCGTGGCACATATTGCACCGCCGGATATTTGGCCTCCTTCAAGGTCAGCGCTTTGCTGGTCTCGGCGATCACGATGTCGCCGGCCGTGACGCGGACGCGCCGGGGATTTTGGGTGATGGTGATGGGGTGGTCGGGCCCTGGAAGCTTCATGATGTCACGCCTTTTCGATCAACCTGCCGCGCGCGGCACTTTGTCGTGCCTTCCTGTCGGGATCAGGGATATAGTGCCTGAGTGCGTGACGGTGAAGGCCGTTCACGCTAAGTTTGGCCGTGCCGGTGAGGGGACCCCGGCAAGCGATTCGAGACCAGAAGGAGCGAGACCAGAATGCCCATGGACGCCCACGATATCGAGGCGATGATCAAGGCAGCAATCCCCGATGCCGAAGTGACCATCCGAGACCTCGCCGGCGATGGCGACCACTATGCTGCGACCGTGATCTCGGAATCCTTCCGCGGCAAATCCCGCGTCCAGCAGCACCAGATCGTCTATCAGTCCCTGCGCGGCCAGATGGGCGGCGTGCTGCATGCGCTGGCGCTGCAAACCGGGGTACCCGGCGGGCCGGGCACTTGATCTGACGGGCACCTGATCCAAGCGCGACGGGGCACGAAGATGGCTGCGGAGAATCCGCGCGGCGCGATGTTTCGCGTCATCGGTCCGAACCAGCACAGCCGTGTCACCAATGCCGAGCTGTTCTTCGACCTCGTCTTCGTCTTTGCCGTCACACAAGTTTCGCACACGCTGCTGCACCATTTTACGCCGCTCGGCGCGGTGCATGTCGCGGTGCTGTTTCTCGCGGTATGGTGGGTGTGGGTCTACACCGCCTGGGTCACCAACTGGCTCAATCCCGAGCTGACGCCGGTCCGCATCCTGCTGTTTGCGATGATGCTCGGCGGCCTTGTGCTGTCGACCACGATTCCGACCGCCTTCGAGGGGAGGGGTCTGTGGTTTGCGATCGCCTATGCGACCATGCAGGTGGGGCGTACCGCGTTCTGGCTGTTCGCGACCCCGCATCACCGCACCGCGGTGCGGCACAACGCGATTCGCATTCTGACCTGGCTCTCGATCTCCGCGGTGCTGTGGATCGCAGGCGGCCTCTCCGAGGGTGATACGCGGCTATGGCTGTGGATCGCGGCGGTGACCTGGGAGTACATCTCCCCGGCGGCGCGCTTCTGGGTTCCGAAGCTGGGCTTCTCGTCGGTCGAGGCCTGGGCCGTCGAAGGCGCGCACATGGCCGAGCGCTGCTCTCTGTTCGTCATCATCGCGCTCGGCGAGGCCATCGTCGTCAACGGCGCCACTTTTGCCGAGCTGACGTGGAGCGCGGACAACATCCTCGCCTTCGTCTCGGCGCTGGTCGGCGCCATCGCGATGTGGTGGGTCTATTTCCACAAGGGCGCGGAGGCCGGCTCCGAGCGGATCTCGAAGTCCACCGAATCCGGCCGGCTGGCGCGGCTCGCCTACACCTATCTGCACATGCCGATCGTCGCCGGCATCATCCTGACCGCGGTCTCGGACGAACTGGTGCTGAAGCATCCCACCGGCCATTCCGACCTGCGGACCATCGTGAGCACGATCGGTGGTCCCTTGGTGTTCCTGGTCGGCGCCATCCTGTTCAAGCACGCGATCCGCGGCTTCCTCCAGCTCTCGCACGGCATCGGCATCATCCTGCTGCTGGTGCTGAGCTGGTTCGCGTCGGAGCTATCGCCGCTCTGGCTTTCGGTCGCAACGACCGTGATCATGATCGTCGTGGCGGTGTGGGAGTCGGTGTCGCTGGGAGCGGCAACCGAGGAGTAGGCGCGGAGGCCTACTCGGCCACCTCCAGCGCGTGCACGGAGAACATCTTGGCCGCGTCTGTCCAGCTTTCGCGCACACGCCAGCCCGCGCCCTGTGCCAGTGATGCGAAACGCTCGATACTGTATTTGTAGCTGTTCTCGGTGTGGATGCTCTCGCCGGGGCGGAACGAGAAGGTCGTGCCGAGCAGACGCACGGTCTGGCTCTTCTTGCTGATCAGGTGCATCTCGATCCGGTGCCGCTCGCGGTTGTAGATCGCACGATGGGTGAAGGCGGAGAGGTCGAAATTGCCGCCGAGCTCGCGGTTGATGCGCACCAGCACATTGAGGTTGAAGCGCGCGGTGACGCCGGCGGCATCGTTGTAGGCGTCGTGCAGTACCCGCTCATCCTTCTCGAGATCGGCGCCGATGATCATCTGCGCGCCCTTACCGAGGATCTTGCGGGCGCTCTTCAAAAAGGCTTGCGCTTCCTGCGGCTCGAAATTGCCGATGGTCGAGCCCGGGAAGAAGCCGACCTTGGGCATGGATGCGACCGCCCTGGGCAGCTCGAACGGCGTGGTGAAGTCGGCGGCGACCGGATAGATGCCGAGCGCGGGAAAATCCCGCTTCAGGCCGTTTGCCTGCGCCTTCAGGAAGTCGCCGGAGATGTCGACGGGCACATAGGCCGCGAACTTGCAATGGCCCAGCAGCAGGCGGACCTTCGTCGTCGCGCCGGCGCCGAACTCGACCAGCGCCGCATGCTCCGGGATAATCTTCGCGATGTCGCTGCCGCGCTCCCTCAGGATCGCAAGCTCAGTGCGCGTCGGGTAATATTCCGGCAGGCGCGTGATCGCCTCGAACAGCTCTGACCCCGTCGCATCATAGAAATATTTCGGCGACAGCTTTTTCGGCTGCTGCGAGAGGTCCTCGATCGCCTCGCGGGCGAAGGCAGTCGTCTGCTCGTCGGGGAGATGGGCTTCGGCCAAAGCGCTGGCGTGCACATTCATGATACTCTCCTGAACGCGCTGTCCGGCGCGCATTTGTCGTCGGAATTTTTAGTCGTAGTCGGCGAGCCGCAGCCCCGTGAACTGCCAGCGGTGGTGCGGGTAGAAGAAGTTGCGATAGGTGATACGGCTGTGGCCTTCAGGGGTTGCAAGCGAGGAGCCGCGCAGCACCAGCTGGTTGACCATGAATTTGCCGTTGTATTCGCCGAGCGCGCCTTCAACGGCGCGGTAGCCGGGGTAGGGCGCGTACGAAGAGCGGGTCCATTGCCAGACGATGCCGAAGGCATCGTTGAGCTGGCCGGCGCGCGCGGCGACCTCCCATTCCATCTCGGTCGGCAGGTGTTTTCCAGTCCAGCGGGCGAACGCGTCCGCCTCGTAATAGCTGACGTGGCAGACCGGCGCGTTCGGATCGATCGGCTTGAGGCCGGCAAGCGTCATCACGTGCCACGCGCCATCGACCTCGCGCCAGTGGCCCGGAGCCTCCCAGCCCTCGTTGCTCACCGTGGCAAAGCCGTCCATCAGCCACAGCGTTGCGGTCCGGTAGCCGCCGTCGCGCATGAAGGCGAGCCATTCACCGTTGGTGACGAGATGGCGGGCGATCTTGACCGGGCCAACGAGGGCGCGATGCGCCGGCTTCTCGTTGTCGAAATGGAAGCTGTCGTCGACATGGCCAACGGTGTGGATGCCTTCGTTCAGAGACAGCCAATCCTCGCCGGCACGGGTCGCGGCCGGGAAGCGCCAGTCCGGATCATAGGTCGGGGAAACCGGATTCTGCGCGAAGGCGTGCAGGATGTCGGTGAACATCAATTCCTGATGCTGCTGCTCGTGATTGAGCCCGACCTCGACCAGCGGCGCGATCTCGCGCAGCTTGGCCGCGCTGGCTTCGCGGAAGAATTTGACGACGGCCGCATCGACATATCTGCGATAGGCGCCGACCTGGTCGGCGCTGGGACGGGTGATGTCGCCGCGGCGATGCCGAGCATGACGCGGGCCGGCGCTGACGTAATAGGAATTGAACAGGAATGCGAAATCGGGGTGGAAGGGCCGGTAATCAGGGCAATGTTCGCCGAGCAGGAATTGCTCCCAGAACCAGGTGGTATGCGCCCGGTGCCATTTGATCGGGCTCGCATCCGGCATGGACTGGATCTGCTGGTCCTCGGGTGAGAGTGGCGCCGCCCGGCGTTCGGTCTCGTTGCGGACGGTGAGAAACGCGTCTCCCAGCCGCTGGGCGAGCTTGCCCGGGTCGGAGGACGGTGACGAAAGCGGAGCGGGGGCCGTAGCGGAGGCTTGTTTCGTCACGTTTTTCTCCAGACAGGACAAGAGAACGTTGTTGGCGCTACCCGGTTCCAAAACCAAGGTTCGTCCTAGATAGGGGCTCCGTTACGGTATGAAAGTCCTCTCCGGCGATGATATTGATGTCATCAGCCTATGGACCGGCGGGGCTCTGACCGGCCGCCCAAGTCCAGGACGAGGGCCCTTCGCCGCCATTTTACTTTGGATGCACAACGGTTTGGGCTACATATATGGGCAGATGTCGGGTTAGATCGGCTGAGCCGGCCCGAGACAATTGGTGGGGGCTCCGCCCCGGAAGGACATGGAAATGAGCATCGAGGAATTCATCGCCAACGAAGTGAAGTCGAACGACGTCGTTCTGTTCATGAAGGGCACGCCGCAATTTCCGCAGTGCGGGTTCTCCGGCCAGGTCGTCCAGATCCTCGACCATATCGGCGTCGGCTATAAGGGCCTCAACGTCCTCGAATCCGCCGAGCTGCGCAACGGCATCAAGGAATATTCGAACTGGCCGACCATCCCGCAGCTCTATGTGAAGGGCGAGTTCGTCGGCGGCTGCGACATCGTCCGCGAGATGTTCCAGGCCGGCGAATTGCAGCAGCTCTTCTCCGAGAAGGGCGTCGTCGTCGCGGCTTGATGCATGACCCAGCTGACGCGCCGTGTCAGTGGCGCCGAGCTCGAGGTCATCGTTGCCGACATCACCACGCTCGGCGTTGACGCCATCGTCAACGCCGCAAATTCGTCTCTCCTTGGCGGAGGCGGCGTCGATGGGGCGATCCACGACGCTGCCGGTCCCGAGCTTCTCGCCGAGTGCCGGACGCTCGGAGGATGCCCGACCGGCGATGCCAAGATCACCAAGGGCTATCTTCTGTCTGCGCGCCATGTGATCCATGCTGTCGGCCCCGTCTGGCATGGCGGCAGCCACGGCGAGGCGAAGGCGCTGCGCTCGTGCTATCGTCGCGCGCTCGAGCTCTGTCAGGCCAATGGGCTGAACTCGCTGGCCTTCTCCGCGATCTCCACTGGCGTTTATCGTTTCCCGGCCGGGCAGGCCGCGAAGATTGCGGTTCATACGACCATCGACACGTTGCCGGCCGCGCCCTCGGTCAGCCGTGTCATATTCTGTTGTTTCTCGGAGCGAAGCGCCGCCCTTCACATGGACGTGTTGGCGCGGTACGGCAGCCCTTGTGCGTGACGACGCGGTCAGTACACTCCGCCGGACCATGTTCCGGGGAGGGGGTATGATTTCACAATCTGGACTGCGCGCGCTGGTCTGCGGCGCGCTGGTGTCGCTTGGCGCGATGTCGTCCGCGCATGCGGAGGGCACCTACGAGATTCCGGCCGGCGCGCATTTCAACCAGGACAAGCTCGCGAAGGTCAGCGAGTTCTTCAAGAACGAGGTCGCCACCGGCAAGATCGCCGGCGCCACCGTGCTGATCAAGCAGCACGGCAAGCCGGTCTACCACGAAGCCTTCGGCGTGCAGGACGTGGTCAGCAAGGCGCCCATCACCGACAAGACGATCTTCCGCCTGTTCTCGATGACCAAGGCGATCACCTCCGTGGTCGCGATGCGATTGATCGAGGATGGCAAGGTCAAGTTAGATGATCCCGTCTCGAAATACATCCCGTCCTTCGCCAATGTGAAGGTCGGCGTCGAGAAGAAGGCGGAGGACGGCACCAAGTCGCTCGAACTGGTGCCGCCCAACCGGCCGATGACCGTGCTCGACCTGATGCGTCACACCTCTGGTATCACCTATGGGTTCTATGGCGACAGCCTGGTGCGCAAAGCCTATCGCGAGGCCAATATCTATGCCGGCGATTTCGACCTTGCAGAGTTCGCCGAGCGGATCGCAAAACTGCCGCTGCACAATCAGCCGGGTGCGCTTTGGCAATATGGCCATTCCACCGACGTGCTGGCGCGTGTGATGGAGATTGCGGCCGGCAAGCCGCTGATCGACATCATGCGGGAAAAGCTGCTCGACCCGCTCGGCATGGTCGATACCGGCTTCTTCGTTACGGCACCCGAGAAGCAGAAGCTCCTGGCGCAGCCGGTGCCGAACGACAGCGATTTCCGGGTCGGCCGAATCAACGATCCGACCACCGTCAAGAAAATCCAATTCGCCAGCGGCGGCATGGTGACGACCATGGCCGACTATGAGCGCTTTGCGCAGATGCTCCTCAACGGCGGCAGCCTCAACGGCAAGACCATCCTCAAGCCCGAGACATTCAAGCTGATGGTGACCGATCAGGTCGGCCCGAAATCGGGCGTCGACCGCGACTATTTCTACTTCCCCGGTGACGGTTTTGGCTTCGGCCTCGGCCTCGCAGTCCGCACCGATCCCGGCAATGCCAAGCCGCCGCCACCCGGCGATCTCGGCGAATTGAAGTGGGACGGCGCCTCCGGCTGCTATTTCGTGATCGACCCCAAGCAGGACATGTTCTTCGTCCTCCTGGAGCAGACTCCTACCGAGCGCCAGCGGGTGCAACGGACATTGAAGCAGTTGGTCTATGAAGCCATGGAGAAGTGATGTGCGCGGGCGCCGCGCGCTGATCGCGGCGCTCGTTGTTCTGTTTGGCGTGGTCGGTGCGCGTGCGGGCTCCGAGCGCGCTGCGCACAAATTCTCGCCTGAAGGCCTCGCAAAGGTCTCCGACTACATCCGGAACGAGATCGCCACCGGTAAGATTCCCGGCGCCATCCTGCTGCTCCAGCAGCACGGCAAGCCAGTTTATCACGAGAATTTCGGCGTCCGTGACGTCGCGACCGAGATCTCGATGAGCGCGGACACGATCTTCCGCCTCTATTCGATGTCGAAGCCGATCACCTCGGTCATGGCGATGATGCTGGTCGAGGAGGGCAAGCTTTCGCTCGACGATCCCGTCTCGAAATACATTCCGGCCTTCGCCAAGATGAAGGTCGGCGTCGAGACGAAGGCCGAGGACGGCAAGGTCGCGCTGGTGCTGGAAGCGCAGAATCGTCCCGTCACGATCAAGGATCTGCTGCGCCACACCTCGGGTCTGCCTTATGGCTATCATGGTGGCGGCATGGTGCGCGAGCTCTATGCCGAGGCCAATCTGTTCCAAAGCAATCTCAGCAATGCCGACTTCGTCGCGAAGATCACCACGCTGCCGCTGGTCGAGCAGCCGGGCACCGCGTGGGATTACGGCTTTTCCACCGACGTGCTCGGCCGCGTCGTCGAGGTCGCTTCCGGCAAGACGCTGCTCCAGTTCGAGAAGGAGCGGCTGCTCGATCCGCTCGGCATGACCGAGACCGCGTTCTTCGTCGCCGATCCCGCCAAATTTCCGCGCGTTGCCGAGCCGATGCCGGAGGACCGCAACATCAACCCGACCACGCCGGTTCGCGACATCAGGCGGCCGTCGAAGTGGGAATCGGGCGGCGGCGGCATGGTCGGCACGATCGGCGACTACGCCCGTTTCGCGCAGATGCTGCTGAATGGCGGCATCTACGAGGGACGGCGTTATCTCAAGCCCGAGACCATCGCGCTGATGGCGTCCGATCATATCGGACCTGAGACGAAGATCGCGCGCGACCAGAACTATTATCCGGGCGACAGCTCCGGCTTCGGCCTCGGCTTTGCCGTACGCACCGCGGTGCCGCCGGGTACGGCGTGGCCGCTTGGCGAGTATCGCTGGGACGGCGTCGGCGGCACCTTCTTCTTCATCGATCCCGAAGACGATCTGTTCGGGATCTTCATGGTGCAGACCCCCTCACAGCGCGGCCGGATCCAGCTGGCGCTGAAGACGCTGATCTATCAGGCGATGGGGCGGTGAGCTCGACCATTACGCCCCTCGGGCTACCTGACTTACGCTCCGCGCACGATCTCGCGCACGTATCCGATCGTCTCCTCGATCTGGCTCGCATTGACGTCGAGATGGGTGCAGGCGCGGATGCGGCCGTCCATCATCGCAAGCGTCACGCCGCGCTGGCGTAGCGCTGCGACCATCTTGTCGCCGGGAATGCCGGCGCCGTCGGGCTTGAAGAATACCAGATTGGTCTCGGGCTCCTGCACCTCGATGCCAGAAATCTGCGACAGCCCGCGGGCGAGCGCGCGCGCATTGGCGTGGTCGTCGGCAAGGCGCTCGACGTGATGGTCGAGGGCGTAGATGCAGGCCGCGGCGCAGATGCCGGCCTGCCGCATCGAGCCGCCGAGGCGCTGCTTCCATTGCCACACCGCGTCGATGAAGGCGCGTGAGCCCGCAAGCACGCCGCCGATCGGCGCCCCGAGGCCCTTGGAGAAGTCGATCCAGGCCGAATCCCATCCAGCGGTCATGTCGCGCGGCGAGATTCCGCTCGCCACGGTGGCGTTGAGTAGGCGCGCGCCGTCCATGTGGGTGATGAGGCCATGCTGCTTCGCGATCGCGACGATCTCGTCCAGCGCCGCCTTCTTCCAGATCGTGCCGCCGCCGATATTGGCGGTCTGCTCGACGCTGACGACGGTTTGCGGCGGCTGGTAGCGCGTGCGCGGATGCAGCGCCCTGCGCAATGTGTCGGGCGTGAACTGGCCGTCGGCGCCCTTCAGCTGCGTGACCTGGAAGCCGCCGATCGCCGCATGCGCGCCGCCTTCGCGGGCGATGATGTGCGCGGTCTCGTGGGCGAGGATCTCGTCGCCGGGACGGCAATGCACCAGCGTCGCGGTGACGTTGCACATCGTGCCAGAGGGCATGTACACTGCGGCTTCCTTGCCGAGCAGATCGGCCACGCGCTCGCACAGCGCGTTCACCGTCGGATCGTCGCCGACCTGCTCGTCGCCGACCTCCGCCCGCGCCATCGCCTCGCGCATCGCAGCGGTTGGCTTCGTCTGCGTGTCCGAGAGCAGATTGATGCGCACCGGCGGCGCCTTGGGATCGACGGGGGGAGGGGTGTAGAGCATCAACTTGCTCCCTGAGGGATTGGCATTCGCTCGCGGTTAGCGAGTTCTAGATGGACGCCGGGCGGCGTGACGAAACCGCATAATAACGATTTCTGTCTCGGTCACACGATAATCGATCAGATAAGGATAAGGGTTGACCGGCACGCGACGGACGGATGCACGAGTGGTCTGGCGCCCTGCATAAGGATGGTCCTGAAGCAGCGCGATAAGCGCGACAATGCGGTCGCGGACGCGGCCTGCTCCCTGGGGCGAGCGCGCTTCGATATAGGTCAGGGCCACGTCGATCTGGGCAAGCGCTCGCTTCGTGTAACGGACCTTCACAGCCCGTGCTTGGCCCACATCACGCGAACTTCATCGGCGCTAGCCAGCTCACCGCGGGCGATTTCAGCTTCGGCCTCGGCGAGATCCGCCTCTTCCGCCGCCGTCAGCTGGATCGGAGGCTGATCGACTCCGGCGAGTTCAAGCAGCGCTCGCGCCAACTCATCCTGCTCTGAATCGGGCAGGCCGGAAACCTTGCTAAAGGCCTCTTCCAGAAGACGCGTCATGATCAACTCCGTTAGTGCAAGCATAGCACGGATAGGATGAGACAGGGGAGTGGCGGCCTGAAACGAAAAAGGCCCCGGAAACCGGGGCCTTTGAACGTCGATCTGCCGAAACGATCAGCGCGAATAGAATTCGACGACCAGATGCGGCTCCATCTGCACCGGGAACGGCACGTCGGAGAGGCCGGGGATGCGCGCATACTTCGCAATCATCTTGCCATGGTCGACTTCGAGATAGTCGGGAACATCGCGCTCGGGGAGCTGGCTGGCTTCGAGCACGTGAGCGAGTTGCTTGGAGGCTTCCTTGACCTCGATCACGTCGCCGACCTTGAGCTGGTAGCTCGAGATGTTGACCTTGCGGCCGTTGACCTTGACGTGGCCGTGGTTGATGAACTGACGCGCGGCGAAGATGGTGGAGACGAACTTGGCGCGGTACACGACCGCGTCGAGACGGCGCTCGAGCAGGCCGATCAGGTTCTCGCCGGTGTCACCCTTGAGGCGGCTCGCCTCGACATAGATGCCGTGGAACTGACGCTCGCTGATGTTGGCGTAATAGCCCTTCAGCTTCTGCTTGGCGCGCAGCTGCACGCCGAAATCGGAGAGCTTGCCCTTGCGGCGCTGGCCGTGCTGGCCGGGGCCGTATTCCCTGCGGTTCACGGGGCTCTTCGGGCGGCCCCAGATGTTCTGGCCCATACGGCGATCGATCTTGTACTTCGCCTCACTACGCTTAGTCATCGCGTCCTCTTCGGTTGCATGGTTTGAGGAAACGCGCCCTCCTGTGTGACGGGCTAGGCCCGGCACCGACAGGTCCGATCCCCAAAGCTTAAGGACAGGACCACGGGTCGCGAAACGCTTCGCGGGCCGAAATCGGCCCGCGAGCAGGCGGCTTTTAGGGGAGTTTGGGGTTCGCTGTCAATGCGAATGCCCCCGGAATCAGGTCCTTACTGCCCGGATGGGCTTGGCGCCGGCTGCCCGCAATTCGGCAGCGATTTCAGTGTTGAGGACCTGTTCCAGCCGGGTCAGGACCCGGGCGATCGGGGCGGCATCCGTCACCCGGTGGTCCCAGCGGATCACGACATGGATGGTCTGGTCCGCCTCGACCACCCCATAGCTGATGACGAAGGGGCCCGGCGTGATGGGGTGGAGCTCGCCGCCGCCATAGGCGGCCACCGAGCTTACCGCGAAGCTGCCGAACCAGTTGCCGCGCTGCCGGCCGAAATTCAGCCCCACCGCCCAGGACAGGCGCCGCAGCGGCAGGGGCAGGCGGGTCGCCCGCATGATCTTGCGGAACATCGGGACGTCCTCGACCGGCGCCGTCTTGGCGCGCCGGATCTCGGCGTCGATCTGGCCCAATGGCAGGGCTTCCGGGGCCGAAATCCGCTGCGGCATCACGCATTCCTCGCCCCGTTCTACCCGGGCGATGGCGACCAGCGCCACGCTCTTCGGCAGCTCATAGAGCGACGGCCAGGGCCATTTGGCATAGACGGTCCGCAGGATCGGCTCGTCTTTGGCGACCAGGGCAAAGGCCTTGACGAACATCGCCGCCCAGCCGGCAGGCGCCATCGCGCCGGCGCGGGATTCGAGCAGGGGGCGAATATCAAGCGAGCGGGAGAGCGAGACGAAGGGCACGCCCATCGAGGCGCGCATGAGGTCGCAAATCAGGCGGCGTCGCAGCGAGATGGTCTTGGGCGTCCCGCGCATTGGTCTCCGGTTCCCGCAGATTAAAATATGTGCAGCCAGCGGGTCATCCGCTCGCCGCGTGATCTAGCACGAACCAACCCGCTTGGGCTCGGTCGGTTCGTCGCATGAGGGGCGCCGGCGAGGCCAGCGGATTGGCTTTGTTGAAAACGTAAATTACTAGTATTTTCAGAGGCTTGCTGCTATATGTTTTGGCATCGTGCACGGGCATCTGCCGGGACCCGGTAGGAATCGCCGGCCTTCAGATGCTTGTGGGCCGCCGACTCCCCTAGCAGCGCCCCGGTTCCCGGCAAGGCCGAGATCGGCTTGTTCAGCGCCTGGTCCCTTCGAACGCCGCCATGATGCCACGCTGGAACAGCGACCAGTCGAAGCCGAGCGCGATCGCCCGGTAGCCACGGTCGATCAGGGCGTTGGCCTGGTCGGCGGTGCGCGCCACGCCCCCGATCGGCACGCCGCTTCTGAGGATGCCGGCTTCCGCGCGGGCGACCAGCTCAAGCAGCTCCGGATCGTCCATCTGACCACGCTTGTTGATGGAGGTGGCGAGATCGCCGGGGCCGATCACTGCGACGTCGATGCCCGGTGTCGCCATGATCTCGTCGATGCGATTGACGGCGTCGACATGCTCGATGGTGATCATGCAGATCATCTCGTCGTCGGCGCTGGCCATGTAGTCCGGCATCGACTGGCCCCAGCGGAACGGCGCGTGGAAGGGACCCCAGAGCCGATCGCCGCGCGGCGGATAGCGCACGCTGCGCACCGCTTTCTCGGCGTCGTCGCGGTTGGTGATCATCGGGAAATTGATGCCGAAGGCACCGATGTCCATCGGTGCTTTCGCAAGCCATGGCTCGTTCGCGGCGATCCGAACCAGTGGCGTGCATGGCGTGCCCGTGGTCGCGGCGATCATCGCATGTGCTTCGGTCAATCCAATCGGCCCATGTTCGAGATCGACGATGATCCAGTCGAGCGAGCGCGCCATGATCTGCACCATCTGCACGCTCGGGATCGTCGCGATCGCGCCGAAGGCGGGGCGCCCCTCGCGCCAGAGCCGGCGGAGACGGTTGAGTGGTGTGGAGGGGACCGACATGGGAAGGCCTGCGGCAAGGTGACGACGGCAAAGCCTAGCAGCGCGCCGTTGCCGCGCAAAGTCAGGCCAGGGCGCGGCCGCCGAAGAACGGTGTAAGCATCGCCGAAAGGCCATGCACGCGGTTCGAGGTGAAGATCATCTCGGCGCCGGACTGCGCAATGCCGCCGATCCGCGGGCCAAGCAGATCCGAGACGCGGCGGGCGATCGCGGGCGCGGGGTCGATCCACTCGACCGGCCAGGGCGCCAGCCGTTTCAGCCGTTCGAGCAGAAGCGGATAATGCGTGCAGGCGAGCACCACCGTGTCGGTGCGCGATGTCGCATCCCCGGCGTCGCCGACGAAACAGGGTGCGAGTTCGGCGAGGATGGCCTCGTCGCTGATCGGAGCGCCGCTGAGCTCGGCTTCAGCCAGCGAGGCAAGCTCGGGTGAGCCGACCAGAGTCACCTCGCATCCCTGCGCGAAGTCGCGGATCAGAGCTTTGGTATATTCCCGCTTTACTGTGCCCTTGGTGCCGAGCACCGAGACGCGGCGGGTCTTCGACTGCGCGCAGGCCGGCTTGATCGCCGGCACCGTGCCGACGAAGGGTACGGAATAGGCGGCGCGCAAGTGAGACAGGACCAGGGTGGATGCCGTGTTGCAGGCGATGACGATGAGGTCGGGATCATGCGTACCGATCAATTCACCCATCAACGGCACCACGCGGGCGATGATCTCGTCCTCGCCATGGTGGCCGTAGGGGAAGAAGGCGTCGTCGGCGACATAGACGTAATGCGCGTCCGGGCGTGCGGCGACGACCTCACGGAGCACCGTGAGTCCGCCAAGGCCGGAATCGAACACCAGGATGGTCGGGGAGTTGGTCACGTCATTACCTTAAGGCGCCATGGTTACCATTCGGTTTTTAGGGCGGTTTTGCGGCGGGACCGCCCCAGCGCCAATCTGGAAGGGTCGAATGCGCTGCGGACGGGACATATCCGCAAAATTGCGCGGAGCCATCGTGTCCTAGACTGGCCGAAACGCCTTTGGCGTTGCGGCGTGGAGGCGGGGCGGTCACGCGATCCTGTTCGTGGCGGCCGCCCGCTCCGTGGCGAGCTGCTTCTGCAGGCGATCGATGTTTTGCAAGAGGCGCTGGCTGGTCAGCACCAGGAAGTAATAACCGAACTGCGGATCCTGGAAATAAATCTCGAGCAGCCGGTCATAGGTGATCGTCAGCACCTGTCCGTCTTCGATGCACTCGATCGTTCCGGTGCGCCGGTTGTCCGGCGTGAGAAAGCCGAGCTCTCCCATGAGAGTTCCCGGCCCGATCTCGACATTGATCTCCTTGACCAGGAATTTTCCGGTGACCGTGAGGAGCATCTCATTGGCGGGGTCGCCCAGCCTGAACAGCGTGTCGCCATGGCGATATTTGCGCTCGGTCATGAACGGCTTGAGCCATTCGATCGACATGTCGCCTTCGGCCGCATGGCGCGCCTTCTTGACCAGCTTGAGCATCTGCCGCAGCCGCAGGGCGTTGATCGGCAGCAACAGAAGATACAGGAGGAACGTCGAGACGTTGGCGGAGAGCGCGCCGAAAACGGCGAACAACGCGCAGCCGATCATGTTGGCGACGCGCAGCGGCACCATCGTCCGCATCAAGAGGGTGGCGACGAAGAAGACGGCGCCGACCGCGGCGAACAGATTGGCCAACGTGATGTTGTGGACGAAGATCTCCAGCAGCCGGTTGAAGATCGCGTCGTAGGTGACGTTGTTTGGATCGAGGCCCATCTGGACCAGGATCTTCGCGATCCTGAGGTTGTCCGTTGCCGCATCGAGAATGCGGTCGAGGATCGAGGAAACGTCTGCGCTGCCGGACGGCATGGTACTAACCCCGCGTAAGGCCTTCAGTCCTGCTCGGTATTCGTATAGCCGAAATCGAATGACGGCCGCCTGAAATGAAGCCTTTGGCCATCATGCCGCAAGAGGCAAATTTTAGCTTGATCGGGCGTTTCGGCAATTGCCCCTTTGGTTGTGCGTCGGCCCGCAACGCGGCCGTGATTCGGGGCGACTTCAGCGTCGCGGATGGGCCCGACGCCGCGGGGGCCGCCCGATCTCCGCCTTAGGGCTTGGCGGCGGGTTGCACGACCTGCTGCTCGACGAGGCCAAGACGTCCGGGCAGCGAGCCTGCGCGCAGCAGCATGGCGACGCTGTTGGCCTCTTCCAGGGTGAAGTTGCCGGAGATCTGGCCTGAGCCGCCGGTGATGGGCTCGCGGATCACGGGAGCGGCGATCACCTTGTCGTCGAGCACAATGGCAAAGGGCTTTCCGATGTTCTCTGCGGTGATGCGGGCGAAGCGCCGCGTGCCGCGGCCGTTGAAGCGGAACGAGGCGATCGGCTCGTTCGTGTCGCTCGTAAATCCGGGTCCCGCATAGCCGATGTCGTCGCCGTCGAGCGCGCTGTCCTTGGCAACGAGATAAGAAAGCCTGTCCTTGAAGCCGAGCAGGACTTCCGTGCCAGTGGGCGGCGTGACGGATCGCGCCTGCTCCGGCGGCATCGAGAGATCGATCAGGCGGAAGCTGACCCGCACCTTCTTGGCGAAGATTGTGGTGATGCGCTCGGGCTCCATCGCGCCCGGCAGGAAGATGCGGATGCGGTCCGTTCCCTCGGGCTGGACGCTGACGAGTGTGCGCCGCACGGCTGCACGATCTCGTCGAAGATTCCATCGCTATGATCGACGGCATCAGCCTGATCAGTCCGTCGCCGGCGTCGGTCGCGGTGAGCGCGTGCGTGGGCAATCCCTCCGCCGCCGAGGCCAGCTTGCGTGTGAGCTGTTCGCGACCTTTGGCGTCCGCAATCTTCACTTCGACGCCGCCGTCGCTGATCGCAAGTCCGGAGAAGGCGATCCGCCCCTCGCGCAGAATCTTGTAGGCGTCGTCGCGCAGATCCGTGACGACCGCCTCCCGTAAGCCATCGGTGTCCACCTTGTAGATGATGCGGGATCCGCCCAGCTTCTCCATCTTGTCGGCGACGAAAGCCGCGACCTTGGTGCGCATCTTGTCGAATTGAGTGTCGGCCAACGCCACGCGAGGCAGCACGATCGCCATGGCGAGTCCGACGAGCAGGCTTGTGATGCGGTTCCGCAGATGCGTAGGCATGATCACCTCAAGTCTTGCGGCAGGACGCTGGCGGGGAGGCCGGCGCCAGTTTCTTGGTCCCCGGATCGGGTGTGGAGGTTCAATTTCGGTCTGGATTGAGGCGGAGCGCCGCGGCCGGTAGGCGATGGACGAATGCCAAATCATCCATCATTGTGTTCCCGCTCGACCGGCAAATCGGTCGAGGCCTCGCCGAACCAAAATGTCAAAAGACAGGGGGCGGGGACATGCATCTGAGGGAGGACGAAATTCCATGGCGGGCATCCATGCGCTCGATCGGCTCATCGGCAACGACTATCCGGATTTCTTGACGGACGCCGACGTCCGGGCCTTCGAGCAGATTCCTTATGCCGATCGCGTCGCGGCCGAGAGCACCTATGACGCGATCAGGCTGGGTGCAGCGCGCAACCCCGACGGCGCGGCGATCCAGTTTCTGCAAAACGCCGATCCCGCCGACACGCCGGTCGTGGTCACGTATCGCGATTTCATCGCGCGCGTCACGCAGGCCGCCAACATGTTTCACGCGTTGGGAGCGGAGAAGGGCGACGTCATCAGCTTCATGCTGCCGCTCGTGCCGGATGCCTTCGTGACGCTGTTCGGCGCCGAAGCCGCGGGCATCGCCAATCCCGTCAACCCGCTGCTCGAGCCGCACCAGATCGCGGAGATCTTGGAGGCCGCGAACACGAAAATCCTGGTGGCGCTCGGGCCGATGCCCGGCACCGACATCTGGCAGAAGGTCGAGCAGATCCGCCCGCAACTGAAGCATCTCAAGGCCATCGTGCAGGTGTTCGGCGGCGGCGATCCCGCCAACGGCATCTTCGCCTTCGGCGACCTGATCAAGCAGCAGCCGTCGGACCGGCTTGTCAGCGGGCGCAAGATTTCGGGTGCCGACATCGCCGCCTATTTCCACACCGGCGGCACCACCGGCACGCCGAAGCTGGTGCGGCACACCCATGCCAACCAGGTCTATCAGGCCTGGGCGCTCAATCTGCTGCTGAAGGCGAAGCCTGGCTCCAATCTGCTGTTCGGCATGCCGCTGTTTCACGTCGGCGGATCGTTGACGCAAGTGCTGCTGACGCTGTCGAGCGGCGGCTCGCTGGTCGTGCTGTCGCCGAGCGGCTGGCGCAATCCGAATGCGGTGAAGAACATCTGGCAGCTGGTCGAACGCTACAGGCCCGACGCGCTGTCGAGCGTGCCGACGGTGCTCGCCGCTACGCTGGCGGTACCGCCAGGCAACGCCGACATCTCCAGCTTGAAATATGCCGCCGGCGGCGGCTCGGCGATTCCCGTCGCCGTGGGCTCGGCGATCCAGGACAAGCTCAAGCTGCCGGTGATCGAGGTCTACGGCATGACCGAGACCTCGAGCGTGCACACCCTGGCCTATCCGTCGCGGCCGATCCGGCTCGGCTCGGTCGGCCTTCCCATGCCTTACGCGCGCGTGCGCATCGTGCAACTCGATGCCAATGGCCGCCTGATCCGCGACTGTGCGCCCGACGAGATCGGTGTCGTCATCATGGCCGGGCCGGGCGTGTTCGGCGGCTATCTCAACGACGAGCACAACAAGGGCGCCTTCGTCGACGAGGTCTGGGTCAATTCTGGCGATCTCGGCCGGCTCGATGCCGACGGCTATCTCTGGATCACCGGCCGCGCCAAGGACCTCGTGATCCGCGGCGGCCACAACATCGATCCGGCGCCGATCGAGGAGATCATGTTCAGACATCCCGCCGTCGGCTTCGCCGCGGTGGTCGGCCAGCCCGACGCCTATGCTGGCGAACTGCCGGTGGGCTATGTGCAGTTGAAGCCGGGCGCGAGCGTCGAGCCGGGCGAGCTCGAAACGTGGGTGCGCGAGCGCACGCCGGAGCGCGCCGCCGTGCCGGTGCAGGTGATTCCGATCAATCCGATGCCGGTGACGGGCGTCGGCAAGGTGTTCAAGCCGCAGTTGCGTTGGGACGCGGCGGAGCGCGTGTTCACTAAGGTGCTGGCGCCGATCGTCGCGCGCGGCATCGATTGCAAGGTGAAGGTCGGCGCGCATGGCAGCCACGGCTCGATCGCCACCGTGACGCTTGCGGGCCTGCCACCGGATCAGCGCGAGGTGGTCGCGAACGAGGTGCATGCGCTGCTTGCACCGTTCGTGATGCGCCACGAGGTGGTGCAGATGTAGCGGACCCCGATAGACGGCTTCGGCGTCAGTCCGAAAGCAGGGCGACGCTGCGCCGCATTATCCATATCCCCCATCAGGGCGTCTTATGTGATGGGCATCACATAGGAAGAATTAGCAATCAGCGATGCTTCCGAATAGTCTCGTGGAATTGCATCCGGGGGGACGCAAGTGATTCCGTTTCGGCTATTTGCTTTGTTGATAGTTGCGATGGGCCTTACCTGCGGATCGGCGCATGCCGACCGGCGGGTGGCGCTCGTGATCGGCAATTCCGCCTACAAGAGCGCGCCGAAGCTCGGCAATCCCGTCAACGATGCCACCCTGGTCGGCGGCATGTTCAAGAAGGCCGGCTTCGATTCCGTGGACGTCAGGCTGGATCTCAGCGCCAGCGAGATGCGGCGCATGCTGCGCGAATTCGCCGGCAGGTCGCGCGACGCGGACATGGCGGTGATCTATTACGCCGGTCACGGCATCGAGCTCGACGGCAACAACTATCTCATTCCGACCGATGCCACGCTGGAGACGGACGGCGACGTTCTCGACGAGACCATTCCGGTCGAGCGTGCGCTGTTCGCGGTCGAGCCGGCCAAGCAGCTGCGCCTGATCATTCTCGACGCCTGTCGCGACAATCCATTCGCGAAGACGATGAAGCGCACGCTGGCCTCGCGCGCGATCGGACGCGGCCTGGCCAAGGTCGAGCCGACCAGCCCGAACACGATGATTGCCTTCGCGGCCAAGGCTGGGTCGACCGCATCGGACGGCGATGCCAGAAACAGCCCGTTCGCCACGGCACTGGTCGAGCACCTGCCGAAGCCGGGACTCGATCTGCGCAAGGCCTTCGGCTTCGTCCGCGACGACGTGCTGAAGGCGACCGGCTACAAGCAGGAGCCCTATGTCTACGGCTCGCTCGGCGGCGACGACGTGCCCCTCGTCGTGAGACCTGCGGCAACCGGTCCCCAAGCCAACCCGCAGGAGGCCATTCGCAGGGATTACGAGCTCGCGCTCCAGCTCGCGACACGCGACGGCTGGGAAGCGTTTCTGGCGCAATATCCCGATGGCTTCTATGCCAACCTCGCCAAGGGCCAGCTGAACAAGATCGGCGCCGAAGAGACGCGTGCTGCAGCCGAACAAAAGGCCCGGGCGGCCGAGCAGGAAAAGGCAAGGCTCGTTGCCGAGCGCGCCCAGAAGGCCGAGCAGGAGAAGGTCGCCGCGGCCGCCAAAGCCGCTGAAGATGCGCGCATCGCCGCGGAGAAGCAAAAGCAGATCGAGCAGGCGAAGGCTGAAGCGGCCGAACGCGAGCGCAAGGCGGCGGAGGCGGCGGCCGCGAAGGCGCTGGCCGAGAAACAGGCCATGGAAAAGGCGGCGGCCGAGGCCGCGGCGAAGCAGGCCGCAGACAAGCAGGCGGCCGACGCCGAGAGCAAGAAGGTCGCTGCGCTGTCGCCCCCGTCCGCCCCGCAACCTGGCGATCTTGCTAAATCAGTCCAGCTCGAGCTGCGACGCGTTGGTTGCATGAAGGCTGAGCCGACCGGCGAGTGGAGCGAAACCGCGCAACGGTCGCTGTCACTGTTCAACAGATACGCCGGCACGAAATTCGACGCGAAGCTTGCGAATACTGATGTGCTCGATGCCCTGAAGACCAAGTCGGGACGCATTTGCCCGCTGGTCTGCGACCATGGCTTCAGGGCCGACGGCGATGCCTGCACGAAGATTGTCTGTCGCCCTGGCTACCGCGTCAGCGACGACAATGAATGCGAGAAGATCCAGGAGAAGAAGCCGGTCGCGACGCGCGAGGATTCGCGGAAGCGGGACGCAGATCGGAAGGCAACCGAAGCTGCGCCGTCCAAGCCGGAGGCGAGTGGGCAGATGGTCTGCAACAATGCCGGCTGCCGCCCGGTAGGGCGCGGATGCCGGCTTGTTCAGCATTCGGGTGCGATAGGTGCGGGCACCGGCTATGGGACGTCCACGGTCGGAACCAAGGAAGTCTGCAATTAAGCGCCGTGCGGTTCACGATGTCGGGCATCGTAGCCCGGATGAGCGCAGCGACATCCGGGGCAGTGCCGCAATCTGACGAGACTTGTCCCGGGTGTCGCTTCCGCTCACCCGGGCCACAAGCTTTGGTCAGCTACGCCGGCATCCGCGTCTCGATCAGGCGCACCCAGAACGAGGCGCCGTGGCCGAGGATGTTGTCGTTGAAGACATAGGCCGGGTGGTGGCACTCGTTGCCGTCACCCATGCCGACCAGCACCATGGCGCCGGGACGCGCTTCGAGCATGAAGGAGAAATCCTCGGCGCCCATCATCGGAACGAACTTGTCGTTGACGCGATCAGTGCCGACGATGTCGCGGGCGACGTCGGCGGCAAGGCCGGCCTCGCGCGCATGGTTCATCGTCACGGGATACATCCGCGTGTACTTGGTCTCGGCCGAGCCGCCATAGGCGCGCGCGACGCTGTCGGCGACCTCGCCTATGCGGCGCTCGACGAGATCGCGGACTTCAGGATCGAGCGTGCGCACGGTGCCGGCGAGCTCGGCGACTTCAGGGATGATGTTGAAGGCGGTGCCGGCGTGGAACTGGGTGATCGAGATGACGGCCGATTTGAGCGGGTCGACATTGCGCGAGACGATCGACTGAAGCGCATTGACGATTTGCGATCCGATCAGGACGCTATCGACCGATTTGTGCGGGCCGGCGCCGGCATGGCCGCCCTTGCCATTAACGATGATCTGGATGTTGTCGGAGGAGGCGAGCATCGCGCCGGGAGTGGTTGCGAAATGGCCTTCGGGCAGGCCCGGCATGTTGTGCATGCCGTAGACCTCCTGGATGTTCCAGCGCGTCATCAGCCCGTCCTCGACCATGGCCTTGCCACCGCCGCCGCCTTCCTCGGCGGGCTGGAAGATCATGATCGCCGTACCGTCGAAATTGCGCGTCTCGGCGAGATATTTGGCCGCGCCGAGCAGCATCGCGGTGTGACCGTCATGGCCGCAGGCGTGCATCTTGCCGGGCACTTTTGAGGTGTAAGGTACGCCTGACGTCTCCATGATCGGCAGCGCGTCCATATCGGCGCGGAGGCCAATGGTCTTGCCGGAGGCGGACTTGCGGCCGCGGATCACGCCGACCACGCCGGTGCGGCCGATGCCCGTCACCACCTCGTCACAGCCGAACTCGCGCAGCTTGTCGGCGACGATGCCGGCGGTGCGGTGGACTTCGTAGAGCAGCTCGGGGTTCTCGTGGAAGTCATGGCGCCAGGCGGCCATTTCGTCGGACAGGGCGGCAACGCGATTGACGATGGGCATGGAGGATCCGTTCTTGTTGTCGTTCGTAGTTCGAGGGTGGGTTAGCTCCGCGGACGCGAAAGAGGTGGGTTACGCCCAGCGGACTGCGCTTCGCGCAGGCCGCAAAGCTAACCCACCCTACGATCCTACGCTTCGCCGAACACGCGCTTGAAGATCGTATCGACGTGCTTGAGGTGATAGCCGAGGTCGAACTGCTCCTCGATCTCGGCATCGCTGAGATATTTCTTCACCTCAGTGTCCTTCTTCAGGAGCTGAAGGAAATCGCCTTCGCCGCGCCAGACCGGCATCGCGTTGCGCTGCACGAGCTTGTAGGCGTCCTCGCGACTGGCGCCCTTCTGCGTCAAAGCCAGCAGCACGCGCTGGGAGTGCACGAGGCCGCCGAGGCGGTCGAGGTTCTTCTGCATGTTGGCGGGGTACACCAGCAGCTTGTCGATCAGGCCGGCGAGGCGCACCAGCGCGAAGTCGAGGGTCACCGTCGCGTCCGGGCCCATCATGCGCTCGGCGGAAGAGTGCGAGATGTCGCGTTCGTGCCAGAGCACGACGTTCTCCAGCGCCGGCGTCACATAGGCCCGCACCATGCGGGAGAGACCGGTGAGGTTTTCCGAGAGCACCGGATTGCGCTTGTGCGGCATCGCCGAAGAGCCCTTCTGTCCCTCCGAAAAGAATTCTTCGGCCTCCAGCACCTCGGTGCGCTGCATGTGGCGGATCTCCACCGCGATGCGTTCGATCGAGGAGGCGATCACGCCAAGTGTCGAGAAATACATCGCGTGGCGATCGCGCGGGATCACCTGCGTCGAGATCGGCTCCGGCACGAGGCCCATGGCCTTGGCGACGTGCGCTTCGACGCGCGGGTCGATCTGCGCGAATGTGCCGACGGCGCCGGAGATGGCGCAGGTCGCGACCTCCTTGCGCGCCGCAATCAGACGCTCCTTGGCGCGCGAGAATTCGGCATAGGCATAGGCGAGCTTGAGGCCGAAGGTGACGGGCTCGGCATGGATGCCGTGGCTGCGGCCGATGGTTGGCGTCATCTTGTGCTCGAAGGCGCGCTTCTTCAGGGCGGCCAGCACCTTGTCGAGGTCGGCGAGCAGCAGGTCGGCGGCGCGGGTGAGTTGGACGTTGAGGCAGGTGTCGAGCACGTCGGAGGAGGTCATGCCCTGGTGCACGAAACGTGCCTCGGGGCCGACGATCTCGGCGAGGTGGGTGAGGAAGGCGATGACGTCGTGCTTGGTCTCGCGCTCGATCTCGTCGATGCGGGCGACGTCGAACGTGGCGTCCTTGGCCTTGGCCCAGACGGTCTTGGCGGCCTCCTTGGGGATGGTGCCAAGCTCGGCGAGCGCGTCCGCCGCATGCGCCTCGATCTCGAACCAGATCTTGAACCGGGTCTGCGGCTCCCAGATCGAGGCCATTTCCGGGCGGGTATAGCGGGGGATCATCTGACGGCTCCAAGAGGTGGGCGGGACGCCCCTGGGGACGCTAGGGGCGTGGGCTCCGGCCAAAATGCTTTTTACGCCGCGATTTAGCAGAGCGGGGAGGGCGAAACAAACGATCGGGCTCAGGGAGCGGGGTACGAGGGCAACTATCCACCGGTCGGGCGGGGCGAGCCTGCGCCGGAGCAAAAATTGGCTGTCAATCACGGATCATTGACTGACAGATATTGAAATCTGTCAGCGAGACGTGTATATCCGTAACCGGACGCTCCGATTGGGCGTCCCGCGACAAGCCCCGGGGAGCCCGACATCCGAAACAAGCTCGGATCGGAGGGCGGATTGAAGAACGGGGACCGCGGACGAATGGAGACTTAAGACAATGACGACCGAAATCCTCAATTTCACCGGCGTGATTGGGCATTGGCTCAATTTGCTGGTGGCGCGCCAGATCGCGGCGCAGGCTGCAAAACTGCCTCATTAAGGCATAGGCTTTCCGAACGACCGGCCAGGGCGCTTCGGAAGCGGTCCTACTGCCGGGTAACTGAACCCTGAACGGGAACATGGTGCTGGCATGAACGAAGCTGTTGTCTTGACGCCGGAGCGGATCCTCGAAGTCACCGAGGACGTGCTCAGGCGCTTCGGACTTGCCAAGGCCACGGTGGTCGACGTTGCCCGTGCGCTCGATGTGAGCCACGGCAGCGTCTATCGTCATTTCCCGAGCAAGGCCTCGCTGCGCGAGGCCGTTGCCAAACGCTGGCTCGACCGCATCGACTCACCGTTGCGCGCGATCGCCGGGGAGCAGGGCCCCGCGCCTGACAGGCTGGATCGCTGGTTGCGCACGCTGTTCGCCGCCAAGCGTTCGCGCGTGCTCGACGACCCCGAGATGTTCCAGACTTATCTGACGCTGGCGCGCGAGGCCTGTGCGGCCGTCAAGTGTCACAAGGACACCATGATCGACCAGATCGCGGCGATCCTGACCGACGGCGTCAAGCAGGGCGTATTCGAGGTGGAGGACGTCAAGACCACCGCGCGCGCCATCTTCGATGCCACCGTCCGCTTCCACCATCCGGCCCATGCCGACGAGTGGAAGGATGCCGATCTCTCCGCGCGCGTCGATGCGACGCTGGCGCTGCTGCTGCGTGGGCTGAAGGCGGCCTAAAGCCGCACGATCCCTTCAAAAGCGGTACGGCTAATCAACCTCTCGCCTTGTGGAGCAGGGGGTCGTCGCGAAGCGAGGGCGAGGAAGCCTGATGTCTTCGCGTGTGGAAAGCAGGGTCGGACGAGGGCACGACCGGCAGACTCTCCGGATATGCATTGACCGCGATTTCGACGACGTCCTTCGACCGCTTTCGAAGACGGTAGAATGTGAGTTCCTGATCGAGCATTGGGCAGCGGAAGTGGACGACGGCGGTGTCCGGTAGGCGGCAAAGCTCGTCAATGAGTTCGCCTACTGTGATGATCGGGGGATGGTCGACTGTTTTGTGATGACCCTTACTCATGACCGTTACTCCTTCACTCCGTTGCTAACCGAAACTGAACGGTCTCCGTTCCATTCCGCTTGGCACATTGAGAAGGTTCACAGGACTGAAGCGATGCGGCAGCCCTGCTGCTAGATCCTCGTCAACCCGCACGACGCCGCAAGCCGTACGAGTTGCGCGTCCGTGCGCGCGCCCGTCTTCGACTTGATCAGATAGTGATAGTTCTGCACCGTCTTCACACTGAGGTTGAGATGCGCTGCGATCTGCTTGGTGGTGGCGCCGCCGGCGAACTGCCGCAGGATCTCGATCTCACGCTCGCCCAGTTGATCCAGCGCCGAGCCGGTCGGCGACAGGCTGTCCTCGGCTAAAATATGCGCGATGTCGTCGCTCATCGCACGCTCGCCGCGCGCTACGCTGCGGATCGCATTCACGACAGCCGACGGCTCACTGCTCTTGGTGACGAAGCCAGAGGCGCCGGCGCTGAAGGCGGCTTTCACCAGCACGGCTTCGTTGTGCATGGTGAAGACGAGAATGCGCGCCCGCGGGCTGCGCGCACGGATGTTGCGGATCGCCTCCAGCCCGCTCGCGCCGGGCATCGAGATATCAAGCACGACGACATCGGGATCGTGCGCCTTGAAGGCACCATAGGCGTCCGCGGCGTTGTCGGCTTCCGCCACGACGCGAAGATCGCCCTGGCTTTCCAGCACGCGCCGGTAGCCTTGCCGCACGATCGGGTGGTCGTCGACCAGCAGCACGGAGATTCCTGTTGCCGCGACCTCGCTCATCTCGGCCTCACGCGGCGAGCGGGATGGTGGCGGCCACGCTGAGGCCGCGGGTCGCGGGCAGGATCGACAGCGATCCACCGGCGGCCGCAACACGTTCGCGGATGCCGGTGAGGCCGAAACCGGCCGATTGCGCGACGCGCTCCGCATCGCCGCCGCCGTCGTCCTCGACACGGATCAGGAGCGCGTCGTCCTCGCCGGCTTGGCGCTCGATGCGCAACGAGATCTCGCGCGCCGAGCCGTGACGCAGGGCATTGGTCAGGCATTCCTGCGCCACGCGATAGGCGGTGGTGGCCGCCGGGCCGCTGATGTCGGTGAGATCGCCCCTGAGGTCGAGCTGGATCGTCGGCCGCGCCGCGCTTTGCGAACGCCAGCTGTCGACGAGATTGACGAGACAGGCCTCGAGCCCAAGCTCCTCGGGCAGCGGATTGCGCAGCCGCTTCAAGGCGTCACGCAGCGAGGCCATCAGGTGATGGGTGGCCTGCGAGATCATGCGCGCATCCTGCGCGATGCCGTTGTCTTTGCTTTCCTTCGCGCTCGCCGTCTCGATGGTGTTGGCGAAGGCGAGGATGGCCGATAGATTTTGTCCGAATTCGTCGTGGAGCTCGCGGGCGAGCGCGCGGCGTTCGTCGTCTCGGATCTCGATCAGCCGCCGTGTCAGCGCCGCGCGCTGCTCGGTCGCTTCCTCCAGCCGGCCGCCGAGCGCATCGACGGCGCTACCGATCATCGCAAGCTCCATCGAACGGAAGCGCGGCAGCTTCGTACGATACTGGCCGCGCGCCATGCGCTGCAAGGCGGTGACGATGGTGCGTGCCGGCGCCAGCGCGTGCGCGATCGCGAGCGAAGCCAGCAGAGCGATTGCCGCCGCCATCAGCAGAGCAACGTCGATCACGTTGAGGATGTACTCCCAGGCGAGCGAGATTGCGGCGGCGGCGTCCGGCGTCGCAACCACCGTGCCGGCGGCTGCCGCGCGGGGACTGACAGGCCGCACCACCTCGGCGTGGCTGCCGAGGAAGGTCGGCACGATCGATGCGAACCAGCGCGGCGGTGTCTTGCCGATGCCTTGGCTCTGGCCGCAGAGCGGCTTCTCGAACGCCGCGGCTGGCTGGAACTCGACGCAGACGCCGGGCGAGATCAGCTTCATCGTCTCCAGCGTGCGCCAATCCGGAACCGGCAAGAGATGCTCGCGGGCTCTGCTGCTGCGCAGCAAGAGCTCACGCCAGTACAGCGCCTGAAGCGCCTGCGCGACCCGCTGCGCGGAGGCCGCCGTCGCCCGGTCGACGCTGCGGTAGGCGTCGAACGTGGCCCACACCGTCGCCGCTCCCAGGCACAGCGCCACAATGAGCAGCAGACGGGCGACGAGCTGAAGCACGAGGCGCATGCGATCACCCCCAACGTTTGGTAAGCTCAGCCTAACAACGCCGCCGCGCCTTGCCAATTGCGGGGAACGGCAGGATGGCAGCTCGGGCAAATTTCCCAAGCCGGATTGGGCATGAGTCTTTGGACCTGGCGCGGCGGCTTTGATCTAATCGGGCAAGAATCTTTCTCGGCCAATCGTCGCAGCCAATCGGCGCAAGTCAGGAGCAGTGCAGCATGAGTTCTATGACGATTGGACCGATCGCGGGCCAAGCTGCCGACCCATCCGAGCGCAGCGCACTGCTGTTCTGGATGATCTTCACCGGGCTCTCGGTCTTCGCCGTCGTGCTCTTGTGGCGCTTCGGCCTGATCCACCTGATGCTGACCTCCGACCGCACCTACATTTCGAGCGTGATCGCGGTGCTTTATGTCGTCACCTGCGGCCACTGCTTCCTGCGGACGCGGGCGATCGCCCGTGAGGGCGCAGCGGCACGGCGCTGCCGGGCGGTGCTGTCGGCCGTCGGCGGCAGCAAGGCGCTGGATGCAGGGGCGACGGCGCTGCCGCGGGGCCTCGTGCGCGATCACATCGAGAGCCTCGTGACCAAGGCCGCCGCGCAAGGCTACCGGCCGGTCGACCAGACGCTGCTGCTGCGGACGCTGGCCGACCGGCTGCGCGGCTCCAACGGCTTCGGCGCTTTCGTCTCGGACACGCTGATGAAGCTCGGCCTGCTCGGCACCATCATCGGCTTCATCATCATGCTGGCGCCGATCGCGGGCCTGGATGCCGCCGACAAGACCGCGATGCGCTCCTCGATGGGGCTGATGAGCGACGGCATGGCGGTGGCGATGTACACGACGTTGGCGGGCCTCGTCGGCTCGATCCTGGTCCGCATCCAGTACTACATGCTGGATGCGGCGACCCAGCGGGTGTTCTCGGATGCGGTGGTGCTGACCGAGACCTATGTGACCCCGGTCCTGGAGCGCAGGGGATCTGGGACGCCGTCATGATGGATGATTTCGGTCTCTATCCGCGCGAGGAGGCGTTCGATCCGCTCGGCGTGATGCTGTTCAAGGCGCTCCAGGTGATCGCGTTCCTGTTCTTTCTGGCATTGCTTGCGGTCTCGCCGGATGCCAAGGACGGCAAGATCGATTCCAAGGCCGAGTTTATGATCACGCTGGACTGGCCGGACAATCACCCCGACGATCTCGACCTGTTCGTGCAGGACCCTGCCGGCAACATCGCCTGGTACCGCCACCGCGAGGCCGGCTTCCTCACGCTGGACCGCGACGATCGCGGCGGCGCCAATGACTTCATCATCGTCGCCGGCAAGAAGATCGCCTCGCCCATCCGCGAGGAGATCGTCACCGTGCGCGGCATCCTCGCCGGCGAATACACCGTCAATGTCTCGCATTTCGTCGCGACGACCGGCGAGCCCGTGACGGCCAATGTGAAGGTGCAGAAGCTCAATCCGACCGCGCAGGTGATCTTCGACAACAAGTTTACGCTCGACCACACCGGCGACGAGAAGACCGCAGTCCGGTTCCGGCTCGATGCCGAGGGCAAGGTGGTCAATGTGGATCAGCGGCCGAAGTCGCTGCTGGAGACGTTTCGCAGCAGTTGGCGCAACGGCGGCGATGTCGATCCCAAGACCGGTGTGAGCAAGAACGCTGTGAGGGTGCGCCGTGATTAGCCTGCAGACGGTCATCCTCTCGCTGTCGGTCGCCTACGCCGTCGTAGGCGCGCTGCTGCTGGTCGTTCTGGTCTATGCGCGGCTGCACTGGTCCCTGAAGGCGGTCGCGGTGGTCGTGACCAGCGCCTTCTATGTCGTCAGCTTCACCGAGATGCGCGGGCTGCTCGGCTGGGCCAGCTCCGACCGGATGCCGGCCGCCTTCAAGCTGCTCCAGGCCCGCATCGTCGAGCCGCATTCGCTGGAGGGCGATCCCGGCTCGATCTATCTCTGGGTCGAGGCGCTGGACGAAGACAATCGCCCGAGCGGCATTCCGCGGGCGTTCCGGGTGCCTTATGACGACAGGCTGGCCGACAAGACCCATGCGGCGCAGAACGAGATCGCGGCCGGGCATCCGCAGGGCGGGCGCGCCGCCGATTTCGGCGGCGGTGACGGCAGCCTGATCGACATGGTGCGGGAATATGTGACGCCGAAGACGATCCTGGAGACCAGTGGCGGCGATTCCTCGACCGGCGAGTTCAATGCCCCGCCGGCCGGCGCGCAAAGCGCTGTGTTCACGCCGCTGCCGCCGCCCCGGATGCCGCCAAAGGACGAGCAATAGGCCCTTCACCATCGCGGCAGCGACCCGCTGGAAAACCGACCCGCGCCGGCGCATGTTCTTGACGTCACTCAATTTGGCCTTATCGGCTTCCGATAAGATTTGAGGGTGGAGGGTACGTGCTCCTAGCTGTCTTCTCGGATATCCACGGCAACCGGCAGGCGTTCGAGGCGTGCCTGAAGATCGCCCGTGCGAAGGGCGCGGAGCGCTTCGTCCTGCTCGGTGATTTCGTCGGCTATGGCGCCGATCCGGAATGGGTCGTGGACACAGCGATGGAGCTCGTCGCCGGCGGCGCCATTGCCGTGCGCGGCAATCACGACCAGGCGGTCAATTCCTCGGCCGAGACCATGAATGTCGAGGCGCAGGTCGCGATCGAATGGACCCGCGGCCGGCTCGATAGCGCGCAGCGGCGGTTCCTGGCCGAATTGCCGATGCTGGTGGAGGACGACGGCCGTCTGTTCGTGCATTCGGAAGCCTCCAGCCCGCAGCGCTGGCACTATGTCCGATCAACGGCCGATGCCGCCAAGAGCCTGATATCGACGCCCGCCCACGTCACCTTCTGCGGCCACATCCACAGGCCGGCGCTCTATTCGATGTCGGTGACGGCGAAGATGACGAGCTTTGTGCCGAAGACCGACGTGTCCGTGCAGCTCTTGCGCGGGCGGCAATGGCTTGCCGTGCTCGGTTCGGTCGGCCAGCCCCGCGACGGCGATCCATCCGCGGCCTTCGTGCTGTTCGACACGGTTTCGTGCCAGATCACCTATTGCCGCGCGCCCTACGATATCGAGACGGCCGCAAACCGGATCCGCGAGAACGGCCTGCCGCATTGGCTGGCCGACCGCCTCTCGCAGGGGCGCTGACGGCGATGCCGAAACCGCTGGTCAAATCAGGCGCTGTGATCGACGGCTTCACCATCGGCGAGTGCGTGCATGCTGGCGGAATGGCGACGCTGTGGACCGTCACCCATCCCGGCATCGATGTGCCCATGCTGATGAAGATCCCGCGGGTGTCGGAGGGCGAGGATCCCGCCGCGATCGTCTCTTTCGAGATGGAGATGATGATCCTGCCGCGGCTCGCAGGGCCGCACGTGCCGGCCTGTTTCGGCACCGGGGATTTCGCGCACCAGGCCTATGTCGTGATCGAGCGCATCGTCGGCACGACGCTCTACAAGCGGCTGCCGGACCTGCCGCTGCCCTATGACGAGGCGCGGCAACTCGTGGCGAAGATTGCGACCGCGCTCGCCGACCTGCACCGGCAGAACGTGATCCATCACGACATCAAGCCAAGCAGCATCATGTTCCGCGAGAGCGGCGAGGCCGTGCTGATCGATTACGGCCTGTCGCACCACAACCATCTGCCTGATTTGTTGCAGGAAGAATTTCGCCTGCCTTACGGGACCGCGCCTTACATGGCCCCCGAGCGGCTGCTTGGTGTTCGTGACGATCCGCGCAGTGACCTGTTCTCGCTCGGCGTGCTGCTCTATTTCTTCACTACGGGCGAGCGTCCGTTCGGCGAGGGTGAGACGTTGCGCGCGATGCGGCGCCGGCTGTGGCGCGATCCCTATCCGCCGCGCGCATTGCGCGCTGACTATCCGCCCTGGCTCCAGGAGGTGGTGCTGCGCTGCCTCGAGATCGAGCCGGTGTGGCGCTATCCAACGGCATCACAGCTCGCCTTCGACCTCACCCATCCGGATCAGGTCAAGCTCACCGCGCGCGCGGAACGGCTGAAGCGTGATTCCCTGGGCATCGCGTGGCGGCGCCGCTTCAATCAGGGCGTCATGCAGCCACGGGCGAAGTCGGATGTCGCGGCGCAGATCGCGTCGAGCCCAATTCTTGCGGTGGCGCTCGACACGGTGGAGGGCGCACCGGAGCTGAACGAAGCGCTCCGCGTGACGACCGCGCGCATCCTCGCCACACTGCCCTCGGCGCGGCTTGCCTGCCTCAACGTGCTCAAGCTCAACCGCATCGCGATCGACCGGACGCTCGACGAGCAGGGCTCCAACAAGCATATCGACCGCCTGGTCGCGCTCCGGCATTGGGCGACGCCCCTCAAGCTGGATGAGAGCCGGCTGTCGGTTCATGTGCTGGAAGCCGTCGATCCCGCCGCTGCGATCCTGGAGTTCGCCGCGGTCAATCATCTCGACCACGTCATCATCGGGGCACGGCAGAGCTCGTTCCGCCGTACGCTGCTCGGCAGCGTCTCGGCCAAGGTGGCCTCGGAAGCAGCCTGCACCGTCACCGTGGTGCGGCCGCCGCGAATGGCGGGGGATGCAGCCGAAGCGGATGCCGGCGAGGCGGCCGGATAGGGCTGCGCCTCCGAACGGCGGATCAGGCCGCGTGGACGGTGTGAGCAGCGCGCTTACGGCGGATGGGCCAGGAGAATTGCGGGCCGGGCTCGCCGTGATCCGCACTGCCGCCAAAATACTGGATGATCTCGCGGCAGGGCTCGCAGTTGAACAGGTTGCGCGACGCGGACGCCTTCGTCATTTCCTTCAGGCAGTTCGGGCAGTGCGGCTTCATGGTGGGCGGTCCGGAAAAGGAAATCTCAGTGTCGGCGCTGCGAGGAGAACGAACGGTCGAGGTCCGAATTGTCAGGCCAGGCATCGTTGTCCAGCGTGCCGTCGGCGCGTTCGAGGCGGCCGAACAAGTCATCGAGGCTCAGATGCGGGCGACGCGGGATCCGGCACCTGCGCTTCGGCTGGCGCTTCACGAGTGCGATCTGCATCGCGCTCAGTCCCGGTGACGATGAAGCGGGATGATGCGGGCCGAAGTTGGGGCCTTCACCGGTCGCGCCACGTAGAGGCTGCGAGCTGCAATCGCCGCATTGAATCCGAACCACAACGCTACGCCAGTCCAAACCAGGGTCGTCGTCATGATGTGCTCCCGTCAAAAGCAGGCAGGAGTCACTTGCGGTGATTTGCGCGAATCAGTGAAGTCCGGATGAGTACGGATCAAGATTGCAGTTTCTAGGCATTGCGCGCTGCAACACCGCTAAGAGCCGCAGGTTTGCGGGCTCCCGATCCAGCTCAAATCGCTTCGCCGCGCGCCCCTAGCGCCGCGTTGCGGATGGCCGCGATGTTGGTCTTGTAGGCCTCCTGCGTGCCGCCCCTGAACACGGAGGTGCCAGCGACGAAGGCGTTGGCGCCCGCCGCCGCGAGCGCGCCGGCAACGTCAGGGCCGATACCGCCGTCGACCTCGATGTCGATCGGGCGTCCCGCAGTCATCGCGCGGATGTCACGGATCTTGCCGATCGCGGAGGGGATGAAGGTCTGGCCGCCGAAGCCGGGATTGACCGACATCACCAGCACGAGGTCGACCAGGTCGAGCACGTATTCGAGCGCGCTGATCGGCGTGCCCGGGTTGAGCGAGACGCCGGCCTTCTTGCCGAGCGCGCGGATGGCCTGGAGCGAACGGTGCAGATGTGGACCTGCCTCCGCATGGACGGTGATGTGGTCGCACCCGGCTCTCGCAAAGGCCTCGAGATAGGGGTCGCAGGGCGAGATCATCAGATGCGCGTCGAAGATCTTCTTCGTGTGCGGGCGCATCGCCTTGATGACATCAGGACCGTAGGAGATGTTGGGAACGAAGTGTCCATCCATCACGTCGAGATGGATCCAGTCGGCGCCGGCGGCATCCACCGCGCGCACCTCCTCGCCGAGCTTGGAGAAATCCGAGGCCAGGATCGAGGGTGCTATGGCCAGGGGGCGGGGGGCGAAGGCTTGGGTCATGGCGCGGTTTCCGGTGGCGGCCGAAACAAGAATGGCCTCGCCTAACATGGGCCTCCGCAGCGGGCAATGCAGGGGGAAGCTGCTTCCTGTGGGCGGAAATTTCTGCCGCGACCGGCACGAATTGCCGGTGTTCCCGGACCGTGCAAGGCGCAGCGAAGGCGGATTTCATTGAGCTTTTCACGCTGGCACGACGCTTGCTGACGTCTCTTTCTGGCGTCATCTCTTGCTGACGTCGTCTTCGGAACATTGGCCGCGGCATGCCGCATCGGTTGGAGTTGTGCAATGTTGTTCGCCCTCGGTGCCGTAGGCAGTGCGCTCGACGTGATCCAGTCGCTGACGAGCTCGAAATCGTCATCGGCAACGCAGAAGACGGGATCTTCCCAAGGCGCAACCAATCCATTCGCGATCGACAGCGGCAGCAGCAGCACGACCAGCGGCGCGACCTCGTCGATCAATTCGGGCAGGTATCCGCAGATATCGCCCGAAACGATGAATGCGTTGTTCGCGGCGCAAAGCCAGTCGACCGACGGCGCGAGCGGGGCGACCAGCTCGACCTCGTCGAGTTCGGCGTCCTCGACCTCGAAGGACCGGGAGGCGGCGCTGAAGGATCTGTTCTCGCAGATCGATGCGGATGGCGACGGCAAGATCACCAAGTCCGAGTTCGAGGATGCGCTGGGCGCCGGCGGCACCAATCTGGCGCAGGCCGACGACGTGTTCTCGAAGATGGATGCGAACTCGGATGACAGCATCAGCCTGGATGAGATGTCGAAGGCGCTGACGAGCGGCCATGGCCGCCATCACGCGCAAGGCGCCGGCGGATCGGGCGATGCGTCGGGCGGCGGATCGGAGTCTTCGTCGAAGGCAAGCAGGGGGTCGACCTCGACGACGACGACCAATGCCGACGGCTCGACCACCACCACCGTCACCTATGCCGACGGTTTCAAGATGTCGACGACTGTGCCTGGCGCGTCCAGCTCTTCAAGCGCGAATGGTGGCGGCAATTCGCCCTATGATTGGTTCGGGCAGATGATGCAGCGTCAGGCGCAGGCTGTGTCCGCGACCGCGTCCTCTTCGATGTCGATGAGCGTGTGATCAGGATCCGGCGCGTCCGGAGTATTCACGCGTGATCTCGTGACAGGCATAGCGGTCACGGATGTGCTGGTTGAAGAACGTTCCCTTTGAGCGCGCATCCTTGAACGCGGCAACGACCTCGGCCGGAACGTCCTCGTAGACATACAGGCGACCGCTGACGAAAGTCACCTTCAGCTCGCGCATATCGGGCGCATAGCGAAAGAAGCGGATCACGGAAGACGGCATGACGGTGCACCTTAGCCCGTCAGGCAAACGCGGCATCCGCCAATTCGTTGCTAAAGCATGACGAGATGAAGCTCGATAGCTGCAACAGGGAGGTGGGCTCCCTCTCCCGCTTGCGGGAGAGGGTTGGGGAGAGGGTGCTTCCGCAATGGGACAATCGCCTAGTGGAGAGAGCCCTCACCCGGCGCTTCGCGCCGACCTCTCCCGCAAGCGGGAGAGGTGAGCGGCCCGCGGCAATCGATTCAACCTAATTTCCGTTTCGCTTCTAGCCAAACCGATCCCTCCAAGCCGGCTGGGCGCCCGCGAACGGCAAGGCCGACGCGCTGTAGACGCCACGCGCGATCGCGCGTGCGACCACGTTGGCAGCGATCGTGCCAAGCTCGGTGAGGCCGACCAGCGGCTCGATCGGCTTCGCGCACGTCGCGGCGGCGAACAGCACGTCGCCGTCGGTCGGCGCGTGCACCGGATAGATCGCGCGGGCAAAACCGGTATGCGCGATCATCGCCAGCCGCTTGGCCTGGGGTTTGGTCAGCACCGCATCAGTGACGATGGCGCCGATAGTGGTGTTTTCGCGCGCGCTCGCCGCGGGACCGCCCTTGATGCGCATGCGGAGCATGTCGTCGGTGAATCTGTCCGGCAGCCCGCGTCCGCCGAATTCGCCGTCCACCTCGAACGGCGCCGCCCAGAACCACGGTCCGTCGCCGACGGTGACGCTGCCCACCGCGTTGACGGCGACGATCGCCGCGACCTTGACGCCATCGGGCGTCACCGCCGAGGCCGAGCCGAGCCCGCCTTTGAACGTCGCGGTGGTGGCACCGAGGCCGGCGCCGACGCTGCCGAGCGCGAAGTCCGTGCCGGCGGCGGCTGCTGCTGCCGCGGCGTAGCCGAGGTCACGATAGGGCGAGAAGCGTCCCCAGGCCTTGTCGCCACCATTGAGGAGGTCGAACAGGATCGCGCCCGGCACGATCGGGATCAGCGCTTCGCGAACCCGGAAGCCGCGGCCCTGCTCGGCGAGCCAGGCCTGCACGCCGCCGCCGGTATCGAGGCCAAAGGCGGAGCCGCCCGACAGCGCGATGGCGTCGACGCGCTCGACGGTGTTGGCAAGATCGAGCAATGCGTCCTCGCGCGTGCCGGGTCCGCCGCCGCGAACGTCTATGGCGGCGACCGCCGGAGAATCGAAGACAACCGCGGTCGCGCCCGAGCCGACTTTTGCGTCTTCGGCATGGCCGACGCGGACGCCGGCGATGTCGGTGAGGAGATTTTTCAAACTGGCCTCGTGAGCTGAGAGGAGTTCGCACCTGCGATAGCGCAGAGACGTCGCAGGCTCAACTGGCGAGGGCCGTCCTGAGCATCTTGGCGAGCTCGGACTTGCGGTAGGGCTTGGCCAGCAGCAGCACGCCGGAATCCAGCCGGCCGTGATGGACGATGGCGTTCTCGGTGTAGCCCGAGGTGAACAGCGTCTTCAGGTCGGGGCGGCGCTTGTGCGCTTCGTCAGCAAGCTGGCGGCCGTTCATGTTGCCGGGCATGATGATGTCGGTGAAGAGCAGGTCAATGGTCTTGTCGCTGTCGATGATGGTGAGGGCCTCGGCGCCGTTGGCGGCCTCGAGCGCGGTATAGCCGAGGCTCTTGACCTGCGTCACAACATATTGCCGCACCAGCGCGTCATCCTCGACGATCAGGATCTTCTCGTTGCCGCCGGCGATGGGCGCATTCTGGAGCGCTTCGAACTCGGTCTCCTGCACCCCGGTCGAGCGCGGCAGGTAGATCTTCACGCTCGTGCCGTGGCCTTCCTCGCTGTAGATCTTGATGTGGCCGCCAGACTGCTTGACGAAGCCGAACACCATGCTCAAGCCCAGGCCGGTGCCCTTGCCGACCTCCTTGGTGGTGAAGAAAGGATCGAACACACGGTCGATCAGGTCCGCCGGAATTCCGCTGCCGGTGTCGCTGACTGCAATCATCACGTAGCTGCCGGCGACCATGTCAGGGTTCATGCTGGCATAGCCATCGTCGAGGAAGATGTTGCGCGTCTCCAGCACCAAGGTGCCGCCGTCGGGCATGGCGTCGCGCGCGTTCAATGCCAGATTGAGGATCGCGGTGGAGAGCTGGCCCGGGTCGACCAGTGTCGGCCAGGCATCCTCGGTGAGCTGCGGCACGATCGTGATCTGCTCGCCGAGCGTGGGATGCAACAGCTTGGCGGCTTCGAGCACCAATGCGTTGACGTCGATCTCGCGCGGCTGCAGCGGCTGCTTGCGCGCGAAGGCAAGCAGGTGCTTGGTCAGCTGCGCGCCCCGCTCGGCGGCATCGTCGATCAACTTGGTGATGGCGGCAAGTTCGGGCCGGTCGGCGACGGCGTCGCTGAGAATGCCGATCGTGCCCGTGATGACGGTCAGCACGTTGTTGAAGTCGTGGGCGACGCCGCCGGTCAACTGGCCGATGGAGTCCATTTTCTGGACCTGCCGGAGCTGGGCTTCGGCGGCCTGCTTGTCGGTGAGGTCGCGGCCGATGAAGAAGTGGCGCTTCACCGGCTCCGACCAGGTGCCCATCCAGTTCAGCGTGACTTCGTGACCGTCGTAATGATAGTAGCGCGCCTCGAAACTGCGCTTGACCGCGCCGCGCCGGGCCGCGCGCATCTCGCTCCGCGTGTTCTCGAGATCGTCGGGATGGATGAACTCGGTCGCGCTGTGCCCGACCATGTCCTCAGGGCTGTAGCCGAGGATGTTCTTCACGCTCGGGCTGATCTGGACGAAATTGCCATAGCCGTCAGTGACCAGGATCAGGTCCTGCGATGTCTCGAAAATGCGCTGGCGTTCTTCGGTCTCGCGGCGCAGCTTTTCTCTCGCCTGCTTCTCTTCGGTAATGTCATGCGCGATCTTGGAGGCGCCGATGATCTCGCCATGATCTGTGCGCAAAGGGGAGACATTCAGGACAACGTCGAGCGGGCGTCCGTCTTTCCGGATGCGGATCGTCTCGTGCTGCGCGATCGACTCGTTGCTGGCGATCCGGTTGAGGATGCTCCTGACTTCGCCCTTGAGATCCGGCGGCACGATGATGTCGATCGGCTTGCCGATCGCCTCCGCAGCGGAATAGCCGAACAGATGTTCGGCGGCCTTGTTCCAGCCGGTGATGATGCCGTCGAGCGTTTTCGTGATGATGGCGTCGTTGGAGGACTCGACCACCGCGCCATACAGGGCGAGACGCTTGCCGTAATAGTCGCGTTCCGAAGCCGATTGCTGGCGCAACCTGCCGACGAGGCCCACCGTATGCGCCTGAAGGCGGACATTCTCGATGAGGAGCACCGCGAGCACGAAGGTCGCCGCGCCGAGCCCATAGAGCCGGCCGGCATAGAAGCCCAGATCGAAGCGTGCGACGTTGACGATCGCCGACAGCGCGATGTCGAACAGCCAGGCGCACATGACGACCATGAGCCAGACGTCGATCACCGAATGCGGCCTGCGGAACCAGAGCGAGACGAGCGCGGCAAAGCTCAGCGACCACACGAAGGACACGACACCGATCATTGTCGGCGTGTAGCGGCCGTCGCGCAGCAGGACCGGCAACAGATCGTGCTGCACGGTGACGATCCAAGTGAAGACCGCCATCGCGGCGATGATGCCGAGCACGCTGGCGCAGATCGCCCTCCTCGTCGCAGTCCGAACCCGCGGGCCTCCGTCCTTTTCCTTCAGCCAGGCATAGCCCAGCACGCATAGCGGGAAGACGCCGTGCCAGATCATGTAGAGCCAGACCGTGGTCTGCCGGCCCGCGCCGAAGAGCCCGGTCGGTGTGAACAGGCCGGGGAAGGTGAGGGCATGGACCAACGCCGCTGCGGCGGTGAAGAGATAACCGGTCGCGAGCCACAGCAACGCACGGGTCCGCAAGACTGCAAATTGCGACAGCAGCAGCACTGCCGTGACGATGTCGCTCACCGCGAGCGCCGATTGATAACTCGCCACGAAGGCGGGGACGGGCAGGAGCGGGGTACCCGCGAAGGGCACGGCCGCCGCGAACAAGATCGAGGACACGCCGACAATCGTCAATGCCGCGCTGCGGTCGGTCGAGGTGGCCGGCAGGGTCGAAAGAAATGTGCTTCGGTCGATCGGTGTAGGCACGTCCACCTCTCGCGGGTCGGTCTTGAGCAGGTCAGCTTTGAGCAGGGTTTTGAGCATCTCCGCTTCGTCTCATTCGGCCGTCAGCCTCGTTCATGGTAGCGAGTTCTGGCGCGCATCGTGAACGGAACCGGTGACGACTCAACCGAAGGTTACAGATTACTTAATTTCGGCGGGAACGCGGTATAGGACGGGTAAGATGCGCTTTTACTGGGTGGTGTCATAATGCCCCTCCGTCCCGGCGGGTTCCAGGTTTGAATCAGCGATTTTGATCTCAATATCGGAAGTTGTCCCCATGCCTCGCGTTCTGATCATCGACGACCAGAAGGACGTCCGCGCGATGGTCGCGATCGTGCTTCGGGTCAATCGTTTCGAGGTCGTAGAGGCTGAAAGCGGTGCGGCCGGGCTGAGAGCCTTCGCGGAAAGCTCGTTTGACGCGGCGATCGTCGACATCTTCCTCGGTGATACCAGCGGCGTCGACGTTATCGCGACCCTGCGTGAGCGCGCGCCTGCGCTGCCCGTCGTTGCGGTGTCCGGGATGACGACCCTCGATTTCATGGAATCGCCTCACCTCGCCGACGTGGTCTGCCTGCAAAAGCCGTTTCGGCCGAATGATCTCCTGCAAGCCCCGCGAAAGGCCCAGGCCGCGGCCGGCGGCGAGCTGCCGGCAGCCGTCTGACCTCACGCAAGAAGAAACGCCCCGGGGCAAGCCGGGGCGTGGTGGTGATTGGTCGGTCTGAGGCCACGCCAGCGGGCTAGGTGCCGCTGCCGGCGATCTCGGAGTAGCCGCCCTTGGCATCCCATTTGTAGACGACGTAGTCGATCTGCTTGATGTCGCCCTTGGCGTCATACTCGATCGGGCCGATCACGGTGTCCCACTTGCCGGCCTTCATCGCCGCCATGACCTTCTTGGGATCGGTGGTGCCGGCCTTCTTGGCGGCCTGCGACCAGACCTGCATCGCCGCGTAGGTGTAGAGCGTGTAGCCCTCGGGATCGATGCCCTTGGCCTTGAAGGCCTCGACGATCTTCTTCGCCGTCGGCTTGTTGCGCGGATCGGGGCCGAAGGTGAACAGGGTGCCTTCGCCGGCCGGACCGGTGATGGAGGCGTACTCCTTGTCGGCGAGCGCGTCGCCGGCCATCAGCACGGTCTTGAGGCCCTGATCGCGCATCTGACGCAGGATCAGGCCGCTCTCCTGATGATAGCCGCCGACATAGACGAGGTCGATGTTGTCACGCTTCAGGCGCGAGACGATCGCGTTGAAGTCCTTGTCGCCCTTGTTGTAGGACTCGTACATCTTCTCGGTGATGCCGGCCTTGTTGAGCGCTTTCTTGGTCTCATCGGCAAGACCCTTGCCGTACGTGGTCTTGTCGTTGAGGATCGCGATGTTCTTGCCCTTGAAGTTCTTGGCGATGTACTGCGCCGCGATCAGGCCCTGCTGATCGTCGCGGCCGCAGACGCGCGCCACGTTCCAGAGCTTGCGCTCGGTGAACAGCGGGTTAGTCGAGGCGGGCGTGATCTGGAGCACGTTGCCGTCGGCATAGGCTTCAGAGGCGGGGATCGACGACGACGAGCAATAGTGCCCGGCCACGAACGGGATTTTCGCGCCGGCGATCTTCTCAGCGATCGAGCGCGCCTGCTTCGGATCGCAAGCGTCGTCCTCGACGGATAGCGCCAGCTTCTTGCCGTTGACGCCGCCGGCGGCGTTGATGTCGGTCACGGCCATCTCGGCGCCGTTCTTCATCTGGCGGCCGAAGGCGGACTCGCCGCCGGTCATCGGGCCAGCGACTGCGACGCTGACATCCTGCGCGAATGCCGCGCTCGACAGCGCGAGCGATGCGCCGAATGCCAGACCGATGAGCTTCAGTGATTTCATGAGATACCTCGCGGGTGGTCGCCTGTGGGAGTTGCCGGGATTGCCCGGTCCAAACCGGTCCCATTCTCGAATGAAATTGCCGAGAAGTCACCGGCAAAATACGGGCGTGGGCGGAGATATCTCGCCACATTGGGCCGCACGTGGTTCGCCCATAGTCGCCCTTGGGGGGCGTCAGCCGTGCCGGCCGCCTTCCAGATAGGCGGCGCGAATCTCGGGGCGCTGCAACAACTCGGCGCCGGTCCCCGCCAGCGTGATCAGACCATTGACCATGACATAGCCGCGATGGGCAAGCTTGAGGGCATGGTTGGCGTTCTGCTCGACGATCAGGACGGTCAGGCCGTCCTGCCGGTTCAGGGTGCGGATCGCATCGAAAATCTGGCGGGCGATCAGCGGTGCCAGCCCGAGCGAGGGCTCGTCCAGCAGGAGCAGGCGGGGACGGCTCATCAGGGCGCGGCCAATTGCCAGCATCTGCTGCTCGCCGCCGGACAGGGTTCCACCGCGCTGGGCAAAGCGTTCCTTCAGCCGCGGAAACAGCGTGAACACGCGCTGGAGCGTCGCCTCGCGCTCCGCATCGGTGCATCCGGTGGCATCCGCCCCCATCTGGAGGTTTTCCGCAACGCTCATGCGCGGGAAGATGCGGCGGCCTTCTGGCGATTGCGCGATGCGCAAATGCGCAATCTCGTGGGTGGGAACGTCGGTGATGTCGCGACCTTCGTACAGGATCTGGCCGGCGCGGGCGCGCGGCTTGCCGAAGATCGTCATCATCAGCGTCGACTTGCCGGCGCCATTGGCGCCGATCAGGGCAACGATCTCGCCGGCATTGATCTCGACATCGACGCCCTTCAGCGCCTCGATCTTGCCGTAGGCGGCACGAAGACCGTGGATCGCGAGCAGGGGAGTGGGGGCCGACGTCACGTCCCGCTCTCCATCACGGCCACGGCCTCGTCCTCGTCGGCGCCGAGATAGGCGGCGATCACCTTGGGGTCGTCACGGACTTCGCGCGGGGATCCTTCCGCGATCTTGACGCCATGGTCCATCACCACGATGTGGTCGGAGATCTGCATCACGACCGACATGTCGTGCTCGATCAGCAGGATCGAGGTGCCGAGCTCGTCGCGGATCGAGAGCAGGAGTTCGCCCAAGGCGGCGCTCTCGCGCGCGTTGAGGCCGGCCGCGGGTTCGTCCAGGCACAACAGCGCGGGCTCGGTGCACATGGCGCGCGCGATCTCGAGCCGGCGCTGATCGCCATAGGCGAAATTGCCGGCAGCGTCGTCGGCGCGGTCGAGCAGATTGACCCGCCTGAGCCAGTCGGTGGCGAGATCGATCGCGCGCTTTTCGGCGTCGCGGTAGGCGGGGACGCCGAGGAGACCGAGGAGGGTGAAGCCGGAGGCGCGCATCAATGGGTTGTGCTGCGCCACCATCAGGTTCTCCAGCGCGGTCATGCCGGGAAACAGGCGGATGTTCTGGAAGGTGCGCGCGACCTTGGCCTGCTTGGCGATGCGGAAATCGTTCAGCCGCTCCAGCGCGATGACCTTGCCGTCGTCATGCTTCAGGCGAATGGTGCCGCCGCTCGGCTTGTAGAAGCCGGTGATGCAGTTGAAGACGGTGGTCTTGCCGGCGCCGTTCGGTCCGATCAGTGCGGTGATCTTCTTCCGCTCAGCCGAGAGCGACAGGTCCTGCACGGCGACGATGCCGCCAAAGCGCATGGTGAGCCGGTCGACGCTGAGAATCTTGTCGCCGCTCATCCGTGCCCTTCCTTGACGAGGTCGGAGGAGATCGCCTGCGCTTTGGTCAGATACACGGTGGGGGAGCGGTGGCCGATCAGGCCGCGCGGCCGCCAGATCATGATCAGCACCATCGCCATGCCGAACACCAGCATGCGATAGGTTTCGAGGCCGCGGAACAGCTCGAAGCCGCCAATCATGGCGAGCGCTGCAAGCGCGACGCCGAGCTGCGAACCCATGCCGCCGAGCACGACGATGGCGAGCACCAGCGCCGATTCCTGGAAGGTGAAGGATTCCGGGCTGATGAAGCCCTGGCGCGTGGCGAAGAACGCGCCGGCGAAGCCGCCGAACATGGCGCCCGTCGCAAACGCCGTGAGCTTGGTGGTCGTGGTGTTGATGCCGAGCGCGCGGCAGGCGACCTCGTCCTCGCGCAAGGCCTCCCAGGCTCGTCCGATCGGCAGGCGGCGCAGGCGGATCGTCACCCAGTTGGTCAGGAGCGCAAGCGCCAGGATCAGGTAGAACAGGAAGATGATGCGGTGGGTCGCCGAATACTCGATGCCGAGCCTGGCGGCGAGCCCCTCATCGCTGTTGTCGAGCGGGATGCCGAAGAAGGTGGGACGCGGAATGCCGCTGACGCCGTTGGGACCGCCGGTGAGCTGCTGCCAGTTGATGATGACGAGGCGGATGATCTCGCCGAAGGCGAGCGTCACGATGGCGAGATAGTCGCCGCGCAGACGCAGCACGGGGAAGCCGAGCAGCACGCCCCAGAATGCGGCGAGGATGCCGGCGAGCGGCAGGCAGATCCAGAACGACCAGCCGAAATTGGTGGCGAGCAGCCCGTAGGAATAGGCCCCGACGGCATAGAAGGCGACGTAGCCGAGATCGAGCAGGCCGGCGAGGCCGACCACGACGTTCAACCCCCAGCCCAGCATGACATAGGTGAGCACGAGGATCGCGAGGTCGAGGATGTAGCGCTGGTCATAGAAGAAGACAGGTACCAGCAGCGTGAAGATCAGGAGCGCCGGCGCGAGAAAGCGGCCGATGAAGGACACGCCGCTCTGCACCGCAGGCGGCACCAGCTTCTCGCCGCCATTGGGACCGATCCATTGCCGCACCAGCTCGATCAAGATCGAGCCGCCGAACACGATGGCGACGAGGGAGGCGAGCTCACCGAAGCGCGTCCAGTAGGTGAGCTGGCCGGAAGAGCCCGCCTCGGTGCGGATACCGACCATCAGCGAGAACAGCACCAGCGCAACCAGCGCGTTGATGACGGCCGTCTTCAGGAGGGTGAGGATGCCCGTTGCGGATCTGGCCGTCATGGTCGAGGGAGCTGTCACGCGGCGTCAGACTTTTTCGACTTCGGGACGGCCGAGCAGGCCGGTCGGCATGAAGATCAGCACGACAATGAGGATCGAGAACGCCGCGACGTCCTTGTACTCGACCGAGAAATAGGCCGACCAGAACGTTTCGATCAGACCGATCGCAAGCCCGCCGAGCATGGCGCCGGGCAGCGAGCCGATGCCGCCGAGCACGGCTGCGGTGAAGGCCTTGATCCCGGCGACGAAGCCCATGAAGAAATCGACCAGGCCATAATAGAGCAGGTACATCAGGCCCGCGACCGCGGCGAGCGCGGCGCCGATCACGAAGGTCATGGAGATGGTGCGGTCGACGTTGACGCCGAGCAGCGCCGCCATGGTCTGGTCCTGTTCGCAGGCGCGCATGTCGCGCCCGAGCCGGGTGCGCGAGACCAGCCAGGTGAAGATCGCCAGCAGCACGATGGTGGTGATGACCACCATGATCTGGATGTTGGAAAGCTGGATCACGAAGCCGTCCGGGCTCTCATGCAGCGTGTAGCCGCCGGTGATGAAGGGCGGAATCGGCTTGACGCGGGCACCTTGCGTAACTTGCGAGTAGTTGGTTAGCACGAACGACATGCCAATCGCCGACAGCATCGGAGCGAGGCGGAAGGAATGGCGCAGCGGCCGGTAAGCGATACGCTCGATGGTCCAGCCATAGAGCGCGGTGATCGCCATCGAAACCAAGAGAACCACGAGCAGGATCACCGGGATTGCGGTGAGGCCGAACGAGATCAGGATCAGGAAGGTGATCAGCGCAATGAAGCCGCCGATCATGAAGATGTCACCATGGGCGAAGTTGATCATGCCGACGATGCCGTAGACCATCGTGTAGCCGATCGCGATCAGGCCGTAGATCGAGCCCAGGACGAGACCGTTGATGAGCTGCTGGGCGAAATAATCCATGCGCTGCCGTTTACCAAACCTGACGCGGCTCAAAGGGAGAGAGTTCTCAAGTTTCTTCTCGGGCCCCGGCAGCCCTTGAGCGTTCTTCCGGTTTTTGTAACAGGAGGGAACTGGCGGCTGCAACTGGCCAGATCCCGACATCAAGGCTTGTACAGAGGTCATTTTCACCTTCGGTTCCCACGAACAGTGAGGAACCGGGTTCCTGGGCAACCAAAATGGAGGGCGGCCGTTGTCTCGCCTCTGTCGTCCAACAAGGGAGTTCCCCGAATGACGAAGCAACAGAACCAGAATCCGGGTCAGCAGAATCAGAACCCCGGCCAGCGCACCCCTCAGCAGCAGCAGGGCGGCGGGCAGAAACCCGGACAGCAACAGCAGGATCCGATGCGCCAGGGCGACCGGCCCGGTCAGCAACAGGGTCAGGACAAGTAATTTGGGAGCCCAGGCGTGAGAATAGGGGCCCTGCCGTAAGGCGGGGCCTTTTTATTGGGGCGCCCCGGTCCACCGGGCAGTTAAGGTAAACAAAGGGTTTAAATTGCCGCCACAGTCCGATGCGAGTTAGCTCCGGCAAAGCCGCTGCCTTCCGTTGAGGGCCTTCGGCAAACCAAGCGGGAAGCGGCATGTTCAGGAATTGGCGGATCGGCTCGGTCAACGGCGCGCTGCTGGCGGCCTATTTCATCCCGGCCTGGACCCTCGTCGCCTTCAGCATCATGGTGGCACCGGTGCACGGCCTCTATGAGCGGCCGAGCGTCGCGGTCGCGCTGTTCCTCAGCGACCATCTCGAGATGACGGGGATGAGCACGGTGCGGGCCGCCTGGCTGCTGGCCCTGGGCCGACTGACCGTCGTGGCGTTCTTCGTGATCTATCTCGCGCTGCTCTGGATCCCCCGCACGCGGAAGAATGGCGGCAGCGACGAGGCGCTCGGCATTGCCCTGGCGATCGGCAGCCTGATCTCGTTTGCCAGCATGGTGATGGCCTCGAAGGTCGGCGAGATGGCCGCGCTCCGGCTGCACGCCACCGAGCTCTTGCTCTTGCTCGGTGCCGCCATCGTAGTGGTGATCGAGAAGCCGGCGACGGCGCCAAAGACCGTCGAGACCGCCGCACCACTAGGTCTTGAGCAGGCCGAGCTCCTGCACAATCGCTGAGGCTTCCTTCACGGCGTGGTTCGCCGCCGGGACGCCGCAATAGATCGCCTGCTGCAGCAGGATTTCCTTGATGTCGTCGGGCGTGAAGCCGCCCTCGGCAAGCGCGGCGCGCACATGCAGGCGGAATTCGTCCCATTGCCCGAGCGCGACCATGGTGCCGATCACCAGCACCCGCCGCGTGCGCTCGTCGAAATGCGGCCGCGTCCAGATCTCGCCCCAGGCATAGCGGGTGATCAGGTCCTGGAAGTCGGTGTTGAACGCGTTGCGGCCCGCGATCGACTTGTCGACCCAGGCGTTGCCCAGGACCTTTCGGCGCACACTCATGCCGGCATCGCGGCGGTTCTGGTCGTCCATTGTGTTTCCTCCTTCGTCATTGCGAGCGTAGCGAAGCAAACCAGAAATGCGTCCGCGGAGACAGTCTGGATTGCTTCGTCGCTACGCTCCTCGCAATGACGCGTTGTGAGATCAGCGCTGTGTCAAGAACCCCACCACCGCGTCCGTAAACGCGTGCGGCTGTTCGACGTTGGAAATGTGGGCGGCGTCGATGATGGTCATGCTGGCGCCGGGAACGTTCGAGCGGATCAGTTCGGCTGCCGAGATCGGCGTCGCCATGTCGTGGCGGCCGGCGATCACCAGTGTCGGGCTCTTGATCTTGGGAAGCAGCGCGCGCTGGTCCAGCGTCGACAGCGCCTCGCAGCAGGCGAGATAGCCCTTGACGGGGGAGGCGAGCAGCATCGACTTCATTCTGGCGGTGATCTCCGGCTCGCGCTCGCGGAAGTCCTGGGTCAGCCAGCCCGCGATCACGGCATCCGCGACCGCCGCGATGCCGCCCTTCTTCACGGCGTCGATGCGCTCCAGCCATTTAGTCGGCTCGGCATAATAGCAGGAGGTGTTGGCGAGGACGATCTTGCCGAAGCGTTCCGGCGCGTTGGCGCCCAGCCATTGCCCGACCATGCCACCCATTGACAGGCCGCACCAATGCACCTTCTCGATGTTGAGATCGTCGAGGATCGCGAGCACGTCGCGGCCGAAGCGCTCCATCGTGTAGGGACCGGGCGGCACGTTCGATTTGCCGTGGCCGCGGCGGTCGTAGCGGATGACGCGGAACACCTGCGTCAGCGCCTTCATCTGCGGCTCCCACATTTGCAGCGTGCAGCCGAGCGAGTTGGAGAGCATCAAGGTCGGTCCGCCGTCGCGGCCCTCGACGGAGACGTTGAGCAGGCATCCGTCGGCATCGATCATGGGCATGCGGCGTCTCCGTCGTATTTGGTCGTAATTGCGGTTCTTATTCGCGGTCCAGGCTGTCGAGCAGCCGGTCGATCAGGGCTTGGGAAGCTCCTTGATAGGCCATCGGCTCGAACAATGCCGCAATTTTTTCCGGCGGCAGATGAGCAGTGACTAGCGAAACAGCCGACAGCACCTCGCGCAGATGCTTCTTCTCGGCGACCGCGCGCTTGCTGGCGGCTTCGACGAGATGATGCGCATCGCTCTTGCCGATCTTCTCTGCCAGCGCAAAGGTGACCGCTTCCGCCATGATCAGGCCATGCGTCGCATCGAGATTGCTGCGCATGCGCGCGGCGTCGACGTCGAGGCCTTCTGCGATGTCGACGATGGCGGCAAGCGCCCCCGAGGTGACCAGCATCAATTGCGGCAGCGTCGGCCATTCCGCGTGCCAGGGGCCGGCACTGCGTTCGTGGTCCTGCACTTGCGCGGCAAAAATCGTCGCGGCGAGCTGCGGGGCCATGGTCGCAGCGCCGAGCGCGCTCGCGGCGGCAACCGGGTTGCGTTTGTGCGGCATGGTCGAGGAGCCGCCGCGGCCTTCACCGGCGGGCTCGAACGCTTCGGCGACATCGGTCTGCATCAGCAGCGAGACGTCGCGCGCGATCTTGCCGCAGCTGCCGGCGAGAATTGCAAAGCAGGAGGCGGCTTCCGCGATGCGGTCGCGATGGGTGTGCCAGGGCGCCTCAGGCAGCGGCAGGTTCAGCTCCTCCGCCAGCCGCTCGGCGACCGCGAGTCCCTTGTCGCCGAGGGCTGCGAGGGTGCCGGCGGCGCCGCCGAATTGTAGCGCGAGACCCTCGCGGGAGAGCCGCCTGAGGCGGCAGCGGGCGCGGGCAAGGCTTGCAGCGTATTCGGCGGCCTTCAACCCGAACGGCATCGGCAGCGCGTGCTGGAGCCAGGTCCGCGCTACCATCGCGGTGGCGCGATGGGCTCGCGCCAGCGCGGCAAAACCCTTGATGGCGCGGCTGAGGTCGGCGTCCAGCGCATCGATGCCAGCGCGCAGCGTGAGCATGGTTGCGGTATCGATGACGTCCTGGCTGGTCGCGCCCCAATGCACGTAACGCGCGGCTTCCGCATCGGCCTTGCCGACATTGGCGGTCAGCGCCTTGACCAGGGGAATCGCGAGATTGCCTGATCGCGTTGCCGCCTCGGCCAGGGCTGCCATATCAAAGGCATCAGCCTTGCAGGCAGATGCGATCGGCCCCAGCGCGGATGCGGGAATCACAGCTGTGGCGGCCTCGGCCCGTGCCAGGGCTGCCTCGAAATCGAGCATGTTCTGAAGGGTCGACCGGTCGTCGCAGACCGCGCGCATGGCTGCGCTCGACAGCATCGGCGCGAGCAGGGGGGAGAGGGAAGTGCTCATATTGTGCGGGACCTAACCACCATGGCCCGCCTGTGCCAATCCCAAACTATCGGCGCAAGCTTTTTGCAGTTGCGAATATGCATTGCACGGGACCGGAGGCCGCCCTTTCCTTTACGTCCTCCGTGCGTTACTTGAACAGCATTATAGTTGTGCGATCCGGGAGGCACCCATGGCCATGACGATGAACGGCGAAGTCCAGCTTGCGGCGTCGCGCGAGGCCGTGTGGGACAAGCTCAACGATCCCGAAGTGCTGAAGGCCTGCATTCCCGGCTGCGAGGAGCTGGAGAAAACTGACGACGGCGGCTTTCGCGCAACGGCGAAAATGAAGGTCGGCCCGGTATCCGCGCGCTTCAGGGGCAAAGTCATGCTGTCCGATCTCGACCCGCCCAATGGCTACAAAATCTCTGGTGAGGGTGAGGGCGGGGTGGCCGGCTTCGCCAAAGGCGGCGCGGCCGTCAAGCTCGCGGAGAAGGACGGCGGCACGCTGCTCTCCTACGACGTCGAGGCGCAGATCGGCGGCAAGTTGGCGCAGCTCGGCCAGCGCCTGATCAACGGCGCTGCCAAGAAGCTGGCCGACGAATTTTTCGCGAACTTCGCCAAGGCGGTACAGGGCTGAAGGCTATCGCCTTTCGGCATGGCGCCTTGCGTCCGGGGTGATGTTGCCCCCGGGCATAATGGCCCATATGATGGGTTGGAATAATTATAAGAACCGCTTCGATGGGACACGTCGGGGCGCTGATAGAGAGTGCTTATGGCAAAAATCTCCCTCATCGTGAACGGCAATCCAGTCACGGCCAACGTCGATCCCCGCACCCTCCTGGTGCAGTTCCTGCGCGAGAATCTGCGGCTGACCGGGACCCATGTCGGCTGCGACACCTCGCAGTGCGGCGCCTGCGTCGTGCATCTCGACGGCAAGGCCGTGAAGTCCTGCACCACACTGGCGGTGATGGCCGACGGCCACGAGGTCAAGACGATCGAGGGACTGGCCGCGGACGGTGCGCCGCTGCATCCGATGCAGGAAGCCTTCCGCGAGCATCATGGGCTCCAGTGCGGCTTCTGCACGCCCGGCATGATCATGACTGCGATCGACATCGTGCATCGCAAGGGCCATGAGCTCGACGACAACACCATCCGCGAAGAGCTGGAAGGCAATCTCTGCCGCTGCACCGGCTATCAGAACATCGTGGCCTCGATCTCCGCCGGCGCGAAGGCGATGGCCAAATCCGATCTCGCGTAAACCGCGCGCGCACTCCGCGATCAGGACACACCCATGTACGAATTCAAATATCATCGCCCTGGGACCGTTCGCCAGGCGGCCAATCTCCTGGTGAAGAACGAAGACGCCAAGGTGATCGCCGGCGGCCACACGCTGATCCCCGTCATGAAGCAGCGTCTCGCCAACCCGCCGCATCTGGTCGACCTCTCTCACATCGAGGGGCTCGACACGATCGAGATGAAGGGCCGCTCGCTGGTGATCGGCGCCACCGCCAAGCACGCCGAGGTCGCGGCCTCCGCCGTCGTCGGCGAGGCGATCCCGGCGCTCGCCAGCCTTGCCGGCGGAATCGGCGATCCCGCCGTGCGTCACAAGGGCACGATTGGCGGCTCGCTCGCCAACAACGATCCAACCGCAGATTATCCGGCCGCGGTGCTCGCGTTAGGGGCCACCATCGTCACCAACAAGCGCCGCCTCAAGGCCGAGGAGTATTTCCAGGGCCTGTTCTCGACCGCGCTGGAAGCTGACGAGATCATCACCAAGGTGATGTTTCCGCTGCCGAAGAAGGCGGCCTACATCAAATTCCGCAACCAAGCCTCGCGCTATGCGCTGGTCGGCGTGTTCGTGGCGCGGCGTCCGTCGGATGTACGCGTCGCCGTCACCGGTGCGGGCTCCGAAGGCGTGTTCCGCGTCACCGCGTTCGAGGAGGCCCTGAAGAAGCGCTTCTCGGCGAAGGCGCTTGACGGCATTGCGGTGCCGGCGGAAGGCCTCAACAGCGACATCCACGGCAGCGCCGAATACCGCGCGCATCTCATTGGCGTGCTGACGCGCCGCGCCGTCGATGCCGCCAATGCCAAGGGATGAGCTGACCTCATCCCTCGGCCCAAATCTGTCCCCGGTGAGGGCGTAGCGAGACTGGCTTTTTCATGACTTCAGCGGCCTCTTCTTCCGGTGCTTTGCCGGCATCGGTCGATGCGATGCTCGAACTCCTGACGTCGCGCGGCTACCTCGCCGAGCGAGCGCTGGCCACGGTGACCTACCTGTCGCTGCGCATGGGCCGGCCGCTGTTCCTGGAAGGCGAAGCCGGCGTCGGCAAGACCGAGATCGCAAAGGTGCTGTCGGCAGCACTTGGGCGGAAGCTGATCCGCCTCCAGTGCTACGAGGGCCTCGACGTCTCCTCCGCTGTCTATGAGTGGAATAGCGCCGCGCAGATGATCGCGATCCGGATGGCGGAAGCCGCCGGCGACACCGATCGCGACCAGCTCTCGAGCGACATCTTCGCCGACCGCTACATGATCAAGCGGCCGCTGCTTCAGGCGCTGGAGCCCGACGTTGCCGGTCCCCCGGTGCTGCTGATCGACGAGCTCGACCGCGCCGACGAGGCGTTCGAGGCGTTCCTGCTCGAAATCCTCAGCGATTTCCAGGTGACGATCCCCGAATTCGGCACCGTGAAGGCGCCGCACCCGCCGATCGTCATCATCACCTCCAACCGCACCCGCGAGATCCACGATGCGCTGAAGCGGCGCTGTCTCTATCACTGGGTGGACTATCCCGCCGCCGAGCGCGAGCTCGCGATCGTCAAGACGCGCGTGCCCGGCATCTCGGCAAAACTCTCGCAGCAGGTGGTGCGCTTCGTCCAGGCGCTGCGCAACCAGGACTTCTACAAGTCGCCGGGCGTCGCCGAGACCATCGACTGGGCCACCGCTTTGTCGGAGCTCGACGCCCGCTCGCTGACCCCGCAAGTGGTCGGCGATACGCTGGGCGCACTGCTCAAATACCAGGACGACATCACGCGGATGCAGGGCGATGCCTTGCAGAAGGTACTGAAAGACGCGACGACCGACAATTGACGCGCGTTCATTGAGTTCGTCGTTCCGGGGCGCGCGTAGCGCGAGCTACGGTGCGCAATTGCCCACCTGAGAATCCATCGGGCCGCAGAGTCGGTGGATGAATGGAGTCCGGGCTCGCGCCAAAGAGGGCGCGCCCCGGAATGACGAGGGGATGGATACGACCATGGCCATCAATCACCTTGCCCCGGAGCAAACCGAGCAGTTCGCCGACAACATCGTCGGCTTTGCCCGCGCGCTGCGTGCAGCTGGCATGCCGGTCGGACCGGGCGCCGCCATCGACGCCATGAGCGCGCTCCAGGTGATCGACATCGGCAGTCGCGCCGATGTCTTCACCACGCTCGAGGCGATCTTCGTCAAGCGCCACGAGCATGCGCTGATCTTCAAGCAGGCTTTCAACCTGTTCTTCCGCGCCTCGGAAGAATGGAAGCACATGCTGGATTCGGTGCCGCTGCCGGAGCAGGCCAGGAAGAAGCCGCAGGCAGGCTCCCGCCGTGTGCAGGAGGCGATGTCGCAGCCGCGGATGACGGAGACGCCGCAGCACCAGGAGCAGGATCTGCGCCTGTCGGTCTCCGACAAGGAGATCCTGCAGAAGAAGGACTTTGCGCAGATGAGCGCGGCTGAAATCGCCGAGGCGCTCCGCGCCGTCGAGCGGATGCACCTGCCGCAAGCCGAGCTCCTGACGCGCCGGCAACGACCCGATCCGCGCGGCCTGCGGCTCGACCTGCGCCGCACGCTGCGCGCATCTTTACGAACCGGCGGCGACATCATCGACATCCATCGCCTTGGACGTATCGAGAAGCCCGCGCCGATCGTCGCGCTGCTCGATATATCGGGCTCGATGAGCGAATATACCCGCCTTTTCCTGCATTTCCTGCATGCCATCACCGATGCGCGCAAGCGCGTCTCGGTGTTTCTGTTCGGTACCCGGCTGACCAACGTCACCCGCGCCCTGCGCCAGCGCGACCCCGACGAGGCGCTGGCAAGCTGCTCGGCCTCGGTCGAGGACTGGGCCGGCGGCACGCGGATCTCGGCCTCGCTGCACAACTTCAACAAATTGTGGGCACGGCGCGTGCTGAGCCAGGGCGCCATCGTGCTGCTGATCTCCGACGGGCTGGAGCGGGAGGCCGATTCCAAGCTGGCCTTCGAGATGGACCGGCTGCACCGCTCCTGCCGGCGGCTGATCTGGCTGAACCCGCTGCTCCGGTTCGGCGGCTTCGAGGCCAAGGCGCAGGGCATCAAAATGATGCTGCCCCACGTTGACGAATTCCGCCCGGTACATAATTTGAGTTCGATCCAGGAGCTGATCACCACGCTCTCCCGGCCGCTGCCGCCGCATCACCGCAGCCTGATCCGCTCCGCAGCTTGAGAGGCCAGCCATGCTCGATCGCGACGAGGATATTCTGAAGGCAGCGGAGGACTGGCAAAAGGCCGGCCGTGGCGTTGCGCTCGCCACTGTGGTGGAGACCTGGGGCTCGGCGCCGCGCCCGGCGGGCTCGAGCCTCGTCATCAACGACGAGGGCACGTTCTTAGGCTCCGTCTCCGGCGGTTGCGTCGAGGGCGCCGTGGTCACCGAGGCCATGGACGTGATCGAGAGCGGCAAGCCCAAGATGCTGGAGTTTGGCGTTGCTGACGAGACCGCCTGGAATGTCGGGCTGTCCTGCGGCGGCACCATCCGCGTCTTCGTCGAGAAGGTGGGTTAGTCGTGAAGTTCGCGATCCTGCACGAACTCAACGCCGAGCGCGCCGCGCGCCGGCCGGTGATTCTGGTGACGGACACCGAGAGCGGCGAGCAGCGCTTGGTGAAAGCCAAGGACTTTGCCAAAGATCCGCTGCACGCAGAACTCGACAAGCAGCTTCGTATGGGCAAGAGCGCCAATGTCGAGGCCGGCGGCAAGAAGCTGTTCCTCAACGTATACGCGCCGACCGCAAAACTCGTCATCGTCGGCGCGGTGCATATCAGCCAGGCCTTGGCGCCGCTGGCACGCTCGCTCGGCTACGACGTCACGGTCGTCGATCCCCGCACGGCCTTTGCGAGCCCCGAGCGCTTCCCCGACATTCCGCTCGTCGCGGAATGGCCTGACACGGCGCTGCCGTCGCTCAATGTCGATGCTTACACCGCTTTCGTCGCGGTAACGCACGATCCCAAGATCGACGATCCCGCGCTGCTGCACGCCTTCGAGCGCAACTGCTTCTACATCGGCGCGCTCGGCTCGCGGAAGACACATGCGAAGCGCGGCGACCGGCTGCGGGCGCAGGGCGCCAAGGAGAGCGACATCGCGCGCATTCACGCGCCCATTGGCCTTGCGATCGGCGCGGTTTCTCCGGCCGAGATCGCGGTGGCGATCATGGCCGAGATCACGGCGGTGCTGCGGCTGCCTCCAAAACAAAAAGAAGAAGCGGCATGAAGTTCGGCCCGGCGAGCCCCAAGGATGCGATCGGCGGGGTGACCGTTCACACCCTGCGCCAGGGACCGCTGGTGCTCAAGAAAGGCACGACGATCGGCCCCGCCGAGGTCGAGGCGCTGGAGCGCGCTGGGATCAAGGACATCGTGGTCGTGCGCATGGAGGCTGGCGACGTCTCCGAGGACGTTGCGGCCGCCAGCATCGCGCTTGCCGTCGGCGGCGAGGGCATCCATGTCGAGCGCGCCTTCACCGGCCGCGCCAATCTGTTCGCCGCGCGGGCGGGCGTGCTGGTGATCGACCGCGCCGCGGTCGATCGCATCAACAATGTCGACGAGGCCATCACCTTTGCCACGCTCGCCGCCTACAAGCCGGTGGTCGAGGGCGAGATGGTCGGCACCGTCAAGATCATCCCGTTCGGCGTCGAAGAGGGTTTGCGCGATGCCGCGGTCAAGGCGGCCGGCAAGGACGTGCTCAGAGTAGCGCCTTATGTGGTCAAGCGTGTCGGGGTGGTTTCGACGCTGCTGCCGGGCCTGTCATCCAAGGTCATCGACAAGACGCTGCGTGTTACCGCCGAGCGGCTTGCGCCGGCCGGCGCCAGCATCATCGCCGAGCGACGGGTCCCGCATGAGGAGCAGGTGCTGTCGGCTGCGATCAAGGAGTTGCTGGGCCTTGGCGCCGAGCTCGTCATCGTGTTCGGCGCGTCCGCCATCGCCGACCGCCGCGACGTGATCCCGGCGGCGGTCACCGGCATCGGTGGTGAGATCGAGCATTTCGGCATGCCGGTCGATCCCGGCAATCTGCTGCTGATCGCGCGCGCCGGCGAGGTGCCGGTGCTGGGCGCGCCGGGCTGCGCGCGCTCGCCGGTCGAGAACGGTTTTGACTGGGTGCTGATGCGGCTGCTCGCCGGCATCAAGGTGACGCGGTCCGAGCTGATGGGCATGGGTGTCGGCGGCCTCCTGATGGAGATCGTGACGCGGCCGCAGCCGCGCGCAAAACCCGAGACCGAGGGCAACAGCCAGGTCGCCGCCATCGTTCTGGCGGCCGGCCGCTCCACGCGGATGGGCGGACCGAACAAGCTGCTCGCGGAGTTCAACGGCAAGAAGCTGGTGCGGATCGCCACCGAGCAGGCGCTGGCCTCGAAGGCGTCCGAGGTGATCGTCGTCACCGGACATCAGGCCGAACTGGTCGAGCAGGCACTGCAAGGCCTGAAAGTCAAGTTCGTCCGCAACCCGGATTTCGCCGGCGGCATCGCAAGCTCGGTCAAGGCCGGCATCGCCGCCGTGCCCGAGACCTGCGACGGCGCCCTGGTGTGCCTCGGCGACATGCCGCTGATCGACGCCGGTCTGATCGACCACCTCATCGACGGCTTTGCACCCGACCGCGGCAACCTCATCGTCGTGCCCGTCAGCGAAGGCCGCCGTGGCAACCCCGTGCTGTGGTCGCGCCGCTTCTTCAAGGAGTTGTTGACCCTCGACGGCGATGTCGGCGCGCGGCATCTGATCGCCAAGCACACTGAAGCGGTGGCCGAAGTGCCCGTGGATGGCGAGAGCGCCTTCCTCGACATCGACACCCCGCAGGCGCTGGAAGCGGCAAGACGCGGATGACGCTTCCGTAAACGCTGCCGTAGGGTGGGCAAAGCGAAGCGTGCCCACCAATTTGCAGGTAGTTGTGAGGACAGATTGGTGGGCACGGCGCTGCGCCTTTGCCCACCTTTCGGCATCTCTCACCCCTCCGATTTCAACCACCCGTTCACCATCTGGAAACGACCCCCGCTTAGAGTCCCTCCACCTGCCTTGGGGGGAGGGGTTTTTCCATGGCTTCGAACGTCGTCGCGCGCCGTTGCGCGATGTTTTTCTTTGCGTTGTCGGTTTGTGTCTCCGGCGCCCGTTACATCACCGAAGCCCACGCGGCGGGCGCTATTGCGGTCGGCAAGTGCGGCGCGTATGGCCAGGCCTATGATTACGGCGCCGAGCACGAGGCGCGCGCCGCGGCACAGAAACAGTGCAAGGGCGATTGCACGACCGTGACGATGAAGCGCGCCTGCGCTGCGATGTCGGTCGATCTCGCCAATCCCTGCGGCGCTTATGGCTTTGCCGTCAAGCCGAAGATTTCGGACTCGCTCAATGCCGCCACGCGCGAATGCTACAAATATGGCGGCAAGGAATGCGTGATCCGCGCCTGGGCCTGCGACGCCAAGGGTTGATCCTTCGAGCGCTGATTCCTCTTGCTGTCATTCCGGGGCGATGCAACGGTACCGCGCGGTGCGCGGACCTGAGCATCGAGCCTCCCCCGACTTTGGGACGCGATGGATTCTCGATGCGCAGCGCATCAGAGCTCGCGCCAAGTGGCGCGCCCGGAATGACATCTAGGAATACACATGCAGTTCGACACCAAGATCGCTGTCGTGATCCGCACCGATCTTCAGGCTTGGCAGAAGCTCAACGTCGCGTCTTTCCTGACGAGCGGCATTGCCGCGGCCTTTCCGGAATGCATCGGCGAAGCCTATGAGGACGCCTCGGGCACGAAATATCATGCGCTGATCGGCCAGCCGATCCTGATCTATGGCGCCGATGGTCCGGCATTATCGCGCGCGCTCGACCGGGCGCTGACGCGCAACGTCAAGCCGGCAGTCTATACCGAGGACATGTTCAAGACGACGCATGACGCCGCCAATCGCGAAGTGGTGAGGGCGGTGATGCGCACCGACCTCAATCTCGTCGGCATCGCGATGCGCGCCGAGCGCAAGGTAATCGACAAGATCATCGACGGCCTCAAGTTCCATAGCTGAGCCCGCAGGCGCGTCACGTCGTCCGTCGTGTCGTGATGGCGATCGGGTTGCGCAAAGTTTGTGCTGTTTGACGCCCATCAAAGGAGGACCGCTCGGTATCGCTAGTCTCAGTCTGTAATGCAAAGGAGCAGACCGATGCCGACCATGAAAGCCGCAATTGTCAGACAATTCGGCAAGCCGCTGGTGATCGAGGACGTGCCGGTGCCGCAGCCCGGTCCGGGCGAGGTTCTGGTCAAGGTGAAGGCCTGTGGCGTCTGTCACACCGATCTGCACGCCGCGTCCGGCGACTGGCCGGTGAAGCCGGTGCCGCCCTTCATTCCCGGCCATGAAGCAGCCGGCATCGTCGCCGCGGTCGGGTCCGGCGTGAAGAACCTGAAGGTCGGCGATGCCGTGGGCGTCGCCTGGCTGCACGATGCATGCATGTCTTGCGAATATTGCGAGACCGGCTGGGAGACGCTGTGCGAGCACCAGCACAACACCGGCTACAGCGTGAACGGCGGCTTCGCCGAATATGTCATCGCCTCGGCCGCCTTCGCCGCAAAGCTGCCGGCGAGCGTCGATTTCGCGGCCATTGCGCCGATCCTTTGCGCCGGTGTCACCACCTACAAGGGATTGAAGGAGACCGAGGCGCGACCCGGCGAGTGGGTCGTGATCTCAGGCGTCGGCGGGCTCGGCCATGTCGCAATTCAGTACGCCAAGGCGATGGGGCTCAAGGTCGCGGCGGTCGATATCGCCGAGGACAAGCTCGCGCTCGCACGTGAGGCCGGCGCCGATCTCGCGGTCAACGCACTCGCCGCAGGGGCCGTGGACAATGTTCTTGCGGCAACAGGGGGCGGGGCGCACGGCGTGCTGGTGACGGCGGTGTCGACTGCCGCATTCGCCCAGGCACTTAAGATGGTGCGCCGCAAGGGCACCGTCAGCCTCGTCGGCCTGCCGCCGGGCGAATTCCCGACGCCGATCTTCGATGTCGTGCTCAAGCGCATCACCGTGCGCGGCTCGATCGTCGGCACACGGCGCGATCTCGACGAAGCCATCGCGCTTGCCTCGGACGGCAAGGTCAAGGCCGAGGTGACGAAGGTGCCGCTCACGCAAATCAACGACGTTTTCGACCGCATGAAGGCCGGCAAGATCGACGGCCGCATGGTGCTGGATTTTGGCTAAAGCATGATCCGGAAAAGTGCGAAGCGGTTTTCCGAACAGATCATGCTCAAACAACAACCTAAAGCGCGATGACGATTCATCCCAATCTCATCGCGCTTTAGCATCTCACCCCGGCGGCATGCCTTCGAACTTTATCAGGCTGGCGTCGAGGCGATCCCAGTCATGGCCGCGCGCGGCGAAAGTGACCGCCTGCGGCTTGTAGCGGCCGGGCTCGTCGAGGGTTGCGGCGCGGATGGTGAAGACGCCAGGCTGTGCCGCGAAGGTCATGTACACAGGCACGCCGCATTGTGTGCAGAAGCCGCGTGTCTTCACGTTGCCGCTGTCGGCGACCATGTCCCAATGCTTCGCTTCGCCGGTCAGCGTGACGCCGGCGCGCGCGAACGTTGCGTACGAGCCATGGCCGCTGCCGCTTTCCCGCTGGCAGTCCCGGCATTGACAGTGATTGCTGAACAGCGGCTCACCGGCAATCGAATAGCGGATTGCGCCGCAGGCGCAGCCGCCAGTAAAAGGCTTGTCCATCGCGATATCTCCTCACTTCTCGCCGCTGATCTCGTCGAGCTGTCTGACGACCTTCTTCCAGCCGCCGCTCATCACGTTGTAGGCCGACTCGTTCCTGGGCATCACGAAGCCCGCATGGACAAGGCGAATCCGCGTGCCGGCTTCGACCGGGGTGAGGGACCACGTCACGACAGTGTCGAGCGGCGCGCCGTAACCGGTGTTGCGCTCATCGCCGCCCTTCCAGGCGTAGACGAGGCGCCTGTTGGCCACGACCTCGAGAACCCGGCAATGAATGACGCCATCCCAAGCGCCGCCAGGGGTGGTCTGGAACGTGAAGGTGTTGCCTTCAATCGCCTCGAAGCCGGTCGGCTGCATCAGCCAGCGCGCGATCAACTGGGCGCTGGTCAGCGCTTTCCAGATCGTCTCCGGCGCATGAGGGAGCACTTCGTCAATGACGATGTCCCGGATGTTGTCTTGGGTCTCGGCTTTCAACTCGGCTGCACTCACGGATCGATCTCCTTCAAGAGGTCACGCAGGTTCTGGAAGCGCTCGCGCCAGAACACGCCGTAATGGTCCATCCAGGTGACCAGCGGCTCGAGGCCGCGCGGCGCGACGCGGTAGTAGACATTGCGGCCCTCGGCGCGCTCGGCGACGAGGCCGGCTTGCTTGAGGGATTTCAGGTGCTGCGAGATCGCGCCTTGGGTCACGCCGCTGCCGCGTGTCAGCTCGGCGACGCTGATTTCCCTGCTGTCGAAGACGCGTTCGAACACGGCGCGGCGCGTTGGGTCGGCGAGCGCGCGCATCACGGCGGTTACGGGGTTGGGGGTGACTTCCATCATGAGAAACGCATTAGCATGGGCTAATTCATTAGTAAACACTAATTTGTCGTGCCTGCCTCAATTCCTTCGTTGATTGACAATGACTGACTAGTCAGTCATAAATAGCAAATGATGAAGAAGCCCGCCAGAACAGCGATTGCATCCGTGGCCCGAGCCGGGAGCCACGCACCCGAAGCCGGCGCTGACGCCGAGGCCCGCGTGTCAAACCGCGCCGCCCGGGCCGCGGAGCGGCGTGCAGCGATCGTGGAGGCGGCGATGGACGAGTTCATCACGCGCGGCTTTGCCGCGACGCGGCTCGACGACATCGCCAAGCGCGCCGGTGTCGCCAAGGGCACGATCTACCTGCACTTCAAGGACAAGGAATCGATGTTCGAGGAGCTGGTGCGCATTGTCATCGTGCCGGTGGTCACGCGCCTCACGGCGCTGCCGCCGCCGGTGGGCTCGGTGCGCGACCTGATAGAGGCCTTCGCCGGCAACTTCCTGAAGGAGGTCATCGGCACCAGGCGCGGCGATCTCGTCCGCCTGATCGTGGCGGAGGGGCCGCGCTTTCCATCCGTTGCCGATTTCTACTACCGCGAAGTGGTCTCGCGCGGGATTGCCGCTATGCGCGCGCTGATCGAGCTCGGCATCGCCCGCGGCGAGATTCGGGAGAAGGATCTCGCGCGCTATCCACAGATCCTGGTCGCGCCCGCGATGATCGCAGTGATCTGGCAGAGCCTTTTTGTGCGGCATGCGCCGCTCGACGCGCAGGACATGCTGCGCGTTCATCTCGATTTGATTTTTGGCGAACGGAGGACGACATGAGGTCGTCACGAGCGATTTTTAGATTTGCATTGGCCGTCGTGCTCGCAACCGTGCTTGCAGCCTGCAACGAGAAGCGCGATCCCGGATTCCAGGGCTGGGTCGAGGCCGACATGATCTTCGTCAGCCCGGACGAGGCCGGCCGGGTGACCAAGCTCAATGTCCGCGAGGGGGACGAAGTCAAGGTCGGCGATCACCTCTATTCCGTCGATGACGATCTCCAGCTGGCCGACCTCAACCAGAACAAGGCGACGCTGGCGAATGCGCAGCAAACCTATGACCGGGCGGCGTCGCTGAACAAGACCGGCTCGGGCACGCAGGCCAATCTGGACTCCGCCGTGTCCGCCTTGCGCGTCGCGCAAGCGCGGGTGGCGACGTCGGAGACGCGGATGGCGCGGCGCAAGGGCTTTGCGCCGGTCGCCGGCACCATCCAGCAGATCTATTTCCGCGAGGGCGAGATGGTGGCGGCGCAGCGGCCGGTGCTCTCGATCATGCCGCCCGGCAACATGAAGCTGCGCTTCTTCGTGCCGGAGGCCGAGCTGCCGAAGCTCGCCATCGGCGACACGGTGCGCATCGCCTGCGACAATTGCGCGGCCGATCTCACCGCAAAGATCTATTTCATCGCAACCTCGGCCGAATATACCCCGCCCGTCATCTACAGCCTCGATGAGCGCAACAAGCTGGTCTATCTGATCCAGGCGCGGCCCTCGCGGCCCGACGCCTTGCGCGTCGGACAGCCGATCGACGTCCATCTCAATCCGAAGACACCGGTGGCGGACAAGCGATGAGCGGCGGCAACGGCATCGCGATCGACGTCAAGGGCCTGACCAAGTCGTTCGGCGGCCGCGAGGTCGTGCACGATCTGTCGATGCAGGTGAAGCGCGGCTCGATCTACGGCTTCCTCGGGCCGAACGGCTCTGGCAAGACAACGACCATCCGCATCCTCTGCGGCCTGCTCACGCCCGACAGCGGCGAGGGCACCTGCCTCGGATACGACATCCGCCGCGATGCCGAAAAGATCAAGCGCCAGGTCGGCTACATGACTCAGCGCTTCAGCCTGTACCAGGACCTCTCGGTGCGCGAGAATCTCGAATTCGTCGCCCGGCTCTATGGCCTCACTGACGCCCGTGGCGCTGCGCGCGACATGATCAAGCGACTCGGGCTCTCCGGCCGCGAGGAGCAGCTCGCCGGCGAGCTCTCTGGCGGCTGGAAGCAGCGCCTGGCGCTCGGGGCCTGCACGCTGCCCAATCCGCAACTCCTGCTGCTCGACGAGCCGACCGCCGGCGTCGATCCCAAGGCGCGGCGCGACTTCTGGAACGAGATCCATGCGCTCGCCGCCGACGGCCTCACCGTGCTGGTCTCGACCCACTACATGGACGAGGCCGAGCGTTGTCACGAGATCGCCTACATCGCCTATGGCCATCTCCTGACGCATGGCACGGTGGAGCAGGTGATCGCCAAATCCGCGCTCACCACCTACACTGTCACAGGCGAAGACCTGAATGGGCTCGCGGCCGAGCTCACCGGTAAGCCCGGCATCGACATGGTGGCGCCGTTCGGCACCTCGCTGCACGTTTCGGGGCGCGACGTCGCTGCGCTCGAAGCCAGCATCGGGCCGTGGCGCGAGAAGAGCGGCCTGGACTGGCAGAAATCGTCGCCATCGCTCGAAGACGTGTTCATCGAGCTGATGAGCCATTCCAAGGACAATTTCCAGTAAGGACAATGTCCAATGAGCGCTGTCGATCATCCCGCGCCACAGCACGAAATCCGGGAGCGCTTTGGCTTCTGGAGACGCTCCTATGCGATGCTGATCAAGGAGTTCATCCAACTGAGGCGAGATCGCGTCTCGTTCGCGATGATCGTGATGCTGCCGGTGATGCAGCTCATGCTGTTCGGCTACGCCATCAATACCACGCCCCACAATCTGCCGAGCGCGGTGCTGCTCCAGGAGGACTCCGATCTCGCCCGCTCGATCCTGAAGGCGCTGGAGAACACCGCCTATTTCCGCTTCCTCTATGAAGTGCACGACGTCGAAGATTTCGACAATCTGCTGAAATCCGGCAAGGTGCTGTTCGGCGTCGAGATCCCGCGCGGCTTCGAGCGGGCGGTGCGGCGCGGCGACAAGCCGGCGCTGCTGGTCGCGGCCGACGCCACAGATCCCGTTGCGGCGAGCTCGGCGATCGGTTCGCTCGGCATGGTGGTGCAGACCGCGCTCAAGCACGATCTCTACATCGGCGATCCCCCGGAGATGCCGTTCGAGATCCGCGCGCATGCCCGTTACAATCCGGCCGCGGCCTCCAGCCTCAACATCGTGCCGGGCCTGGTCGGCACCATCCTCACCATGACCATGCTGATCTTCACCGCGCTCTCGGTCACGCGCGAGGTCGAGCGCGGCACCATGGAGAGCCTGTTGTCGATGCCGATCAAGCCGGTCGAGGTGATGTTCGGCAAGATCGTGCCTTACGTGCTGGTCGGCTTCGTGCAGGCCTTCCTCATCATCGGCATCGGCGTCGGCCTGTTCGGCGTACCCGTGCTCGGCAATCTGTTCCTGCTGGCGCTGCTCTCGACGCTGTTCATCACCACCAATCTGTCGATCGGCTACACCATCTCGACGCTGGTGCAGAACCAGCTCCAGGCCATGCAGATGTCGATGATGTTCTTCCTGCCCAGCATCCTGCTCTCCGGCTTCATGTTCCCGTTCGCGGGCATGCCGGCCTGGGCGCAATATGTCGGCGAGGCCCTGCCGCTGACCCATTACCTGCGCATCGTCCGCGCCATCATGCTGAAGGGCGCGACCATGCAGAACCTGCGCTTCGACACGCTGGCGCTGGCGGCCCTGATGCTGCTCGCCATGACCATCGCCGTGACGCGCTTCCGCCGCACGCTGGATTGAGGCACAATGCCCCCGGAATCGAGGGGTGAAATGGTCAGGTTTGCAAGCAGGAAAGCCCGGCAGCATGCCGTGCTATCGGAGGATTTCGAGCGCGAGCTGACGCGGGAGGTGCTGCGCACCGAGCTGTTGCGGGTGCGCGCGCTGATCATGACGGGCTGCGTCATGATGTTGTTCCTCACCACGATCTACCTGATCGATCCTGCTGTCGTGAACCGGGTCTGGCGCGGAACGGAAGGGCTCATCGAGATTTACGGCCTTCTGGTCGGCTTCATCCTGTTCGAGGTCTGGGTCCACACCCAGATCAGGAAGAACCTTCGCCTTGATCGCGACCTGCCGGTGATCAGGCGCTATCTCGGCACGCTGATTGAGACGTCGCTGCCCACGGTGATCCTCATTCTCCAGATCCGGACCATGGGCGCGACCCAGGCGCTCGGCTTCGCCGTGCCGCTGATGTACTTCATCTTCGTCATTCTCTCGACCCTGCGGCTCGATTTCTGGCTCTCCACCTTCACGGGGCTCGTGGCTGCAGCCGGGCTTCTAGCAATCGCGCTGTATTACAATTCGGCGAGCGAGGCTGACGAACCCCTGATTTATTTCCACGCCGTGCGGAGCATCATCATCCTGATCTGCGGCGTGCTCGCCGGCGCCGTCGGCGCCCAGCTGCGGCGGCAATTTGCCGCGAGCATTGCGGCGACCACCGCGCGGGACCGGGTGACGAATCTGTTCGGCCAGCACGTCTCCCCGCAGGTGGTGGAGCGGCTGATGGCGGCGGGAACGACTGCAGGCGGCGACCTCCGCCGCGTCGCGGTGATGTTCGTCGATTTCCGCGGCTTCACGGCCGGTGCGCAGTCGCGCACGCCTCAGGAGGTAGTCGACCGGCTCGACGGCGCCTTCGCCGTTTTGGTCGATATCCTCGACCGCCACGGCGGCATCGTGAACAAGTTCTTGGGCGACGGCTTTCTCGCGCTGTTCGGCGCGCCATTGGAGGCCTCCGACGCCGCGCACCGCGCGGTCGCTGCCGGCCGCGAGATGCTGACGGCGATGGACCGCATCAACGCGCAGACGAGCTGGCCGCTGCGGATCGGCATCGGCATCCATTTCGGCGAGGTCGTCGCCGGCAGCATCGGCTCGCCCCGGCGCAAGGAATACACGGTCATCGGCGACACCGTGAATTTCGCCTCGCGCCTGGAGGCGCTGAACAAGGAGCTCGGCTCCCAGCTCCTGATCTCCGAGTCCGTGCGCGAGGCGCTGGGAGACGACGGCAGCGATGCCGTCGCGCTCGGCGAGGTCGAGGTGCGCGGCTATGAGCGGCCGGTCGCGGTGTTTCAGCTGGGGTGAGCGCTGTCTAGAGCGGGGCGTAGGCAAGGTGCGCCCGCAACGTCGCTTCCGCGAATGCTCCGATTGCTCCGAATTTTGGGGCATGACGGGCGATGTCGCCGGCCTGTAGACTTGTCGGCGATGCGGCCGGTTGCGGCCGCGACTTGCATGGGGAAGTGAAAGATGCAGCGCCGCTACATCACCGTCGATGTGTTCACCGACCGCGCCTTCGGCGGCAATCAGCTCGCCGTGGTGCTCGATGCCGGCGGGCTGTCCACTCAGCAGATGCAGTCAATCGCCACCGAGTTCAACTATTCCGAGACGACCTTCGTGCTGCCGCCGCGTGACAAGGCGAATGATGCCGAGGTGCGCATCTTCACCCCGGTCAGGGAGATGCCGTTCGCGGGTCACCCGAATGTCGGCACGGCCTTCGTGCTGGCGACGATCGCCAAGGAGCCGAAGCCGCGCTTGCTGTTCGAAGAGAAGGCCGGACTCGTGCCGGTCGACATCCGGCGGGAGCAGGGCCGGGTGGTGAGCACCGAGCTCACCGCGCCGCAGCCGCTGGCGCGGTTGTCGCAACTGTCGGCCGCGGATGCCGCGAGCTGCATCTCGCTCAGCGCGGAGGATATCAGGGTCGACCGTCACGCGCCGCAGGTCGTCGGTGTTGGAACGCCATTTTTGGTGATCGAGCTGCATTCGCGCGATGCGCTCAAGCGGGCGAGGTCCGACGCGGCGGCCTTCGGCAGGATATTTCCGCGCGACGGCGCAGTCTCGGCCTGGTTCTATACGCGCGATGTGCCCGCGGCGGAGGCGCCCTGCGAGCTTCAAGCGCGGATGTTCATGCGCGGCGCCGGCGGTCTCGCCGAGGACCCTGCCACCGGCAGCGCCACGGTCGCGGCCGCCGCGCTGTTCGCCGATCTTGACCCCGCGCGCGACGGCGAATTGAAGCTCACGGTCGGCCAAGGCTTTGACATGGGCCGCCCGAGTCTGCTGCTGACGCGGGTGCGCAAGCAGGACGGCAAGATCATCTCGGCCCATGTCGGCGGCAGCTGCGTGCAGATGATGGAAGGGACGTTTCGGTTGGCGGGAGAGGGCTAGGGTGCTCTCTCCATTCGTCATTCCGGGGCAGCGCATCGTATGCGGGTAGACCCGTCATCCTGAGCTGCGAGCCCTTGCGAGCCTCGAAGGATCTACGGCCGAACCGCACCTCGGTGGCACGCCGTCGTCCTTCGAGGCCTCCGCCTCGCTACGGCACCTCAGGATGACGGCTACGGCGGCAGCTACACCTGCCGCCCCGCCAAATTCTTCACCGCCACGCCATCGCGCTCCTCGATGATCTCCGCGATCATCTGGCGGTGGCAGTGGGTGTGGTCGCGCTCGTAGCAGAGCAGGCACACGGGGCCGGCCTTCTTCACCAACGCCGAGAGCTCGTCCATCTCTTCTCGCGCCTGCGGCGTCTTCAAGTGCTGTGAATAGATTTTTTCCAGCACATCGTATTGGCCGCTGCGGGCGGCGAGGCGGCCTTCCTTCGGCGTGCCGAGCGCGGCGAGATGGATATAGGCGATACCGCGTTCGTCGAGTCCTGCGGAGAGCTGCTTCTTGGAGAATCCCGGCCGTCGCGAGGACGTCACCGCGCGCACGTCGACCACGAGCTTGACGCCGGCCTGTTCCAGCTCGTCCAGCACGGCCTTGGGCGGCGTCTGCTCATAACCGATGGTGAAGAGCTTCTTCGCCTTTGCCATGGGAGACCTCAGCTCACCCGGGCGATCAGTTCCATGGCGCCGTGCGGCGCGCGCACCTTGCCCTCGTGGATGACGTAGGCGAACACGTCGCGTGGCTCCTTCTTGGGCTTGGCCTTGTCAACCTTCGGAAGGTCGTCGGGCTCGCTTCCCGACGCCCAGGCCTGAAAGCGCTCGGCCCAGGCATCGAGCTGCTTCGGCGGATAGCAGGTCTTGATCTCGTCATTGCCCTTCTGAAGCCGCGCATAGACGAAATCGCCGGCGACGTCGGCAATCGCCGGATATTTGCCGTGCTCGGCGAACACCACCGGCGTCTCGAATTCGCGGATCAGCGCGACGAAGTCAGGCGTGCAGAAGCTGTCATGGCGCACTTCCACGACGTGGCGCAGCGCGCGGCCCTCGAGCTTGCGCGGCAACAGCTCCAAGAACTTGCCGAAATCGGCGCCGTCGAATTTTTTGGTCGGCGCGAACTGCCAGAGCACCGGCCCGAGATGGTCGCCGAGCTCCAGCACGCCGGAATCGTAGAATCGTTTGATGGAATCGCCGGCCTCGGCGAGCACGCGGCGGTTGGTGGCGAAGCGCGGTCCTTTCACCGAGAACACGAAACCGTCCGGCACCTCGCTCGCCCATTTGCGAAAGCTCTCCGGCTTCTGCGAGCCGTAATAGGTGCCGTTGATCTCGATCGAGGTCAGTTTCGAGGCGGCGTACGACAACTCCTTGGCCTGCGTCAGCTTCTCCGGATAGAACACGCCGCGCCAGGGCTCAAAGGTCCAGCCGCCGATGCCGATGAAGATGTTGCCGGATTTTTTGGACGCGGTTTTTGCTTTGGCCACGGATGGATCTCGCATCGACGGGGAGGGGCCTCATCCTAATCAAACCAGTTGTGATTGGCCAGTTGGCCCGTCCCGTCTAAGCTCGCGAGCCGGACCCGCGAAGCAGGAGAACAAGAATGCGGATGCTGTTGCTGGGAGCCGCGCTCGTCATGATGACATCTGCTGCCATGGCGGATGACGACGATGCGAAAAGCGCACAGAAGCTCGCCCAGCAGGGCCGCGACGATTACTGGCATTGCCTGGCGCGGGAATATTCCCGCGACTCAAATCAGGGCCTGTCGGAACAGGATTTTGGCCGTTCGGTCGCGGGCGCCTGTCCGTCGGAGCGGCAATATTACCGGGTGGTGCTGCTCGACTATCTCACCACGCAATATCCCAACATCGATTCCGGTGCCCATCTCGCCACCGCGAACAGGGCGGTGGAGTCGGCGCAGAAGGACATCGTGACGGCCTTCGTCAAGCACCGGCCGCCGCAGAAATAACTCCATTGACCGTTGCTGCCCGGCAGCTCTTCCGGCTGCGCGCTCATCCATGGTATCACTGGGCGCATCTGGAACGGGGATGGGTCCATGTCGTCTGAGTCGGTGGGGGGCATTCTGGGCGCGATTGTCGCGGCGATCGTGCTTGCGGTCGCCGTCGTGTTCGGACCGATTGGCCAGTACGGCAAGCCGGCGAAAGTCGAGCAGGCCCCTACTGCGGCACCCGCAGCCCCGGCCGCTCCGGCGCCGCGAGGGCCGGTGATTCGGGAAGTCCCCAACCAATAGGGCACCAAAATCGGGTTTTGGCCCCCTTGCGAAGCGGATTCGTCGTTCCTATCTAGCTTCCAACGGCGACGTTGAGCGAAAACTCCGTTGCTGGGACGACCTTGGAATAGCTTGGGCCTGCGCCGGATGTACGCGCGGTCCGCCGTTCCGGGGTCGTTGGCATTTTAGGGCCTCTTTTGGCCCGTTCCCCTTGGAAACCCCGGCTTGGTAGCGCAAGAACTTGGCAGCGCATGACGTGGCGGATATACGCTGCCGTCATGAATGAAGCGATCAGACCGGGCGTCGACAACCTGCCGCAGGCTCAAGAGGGGCCGGAACTGTCGGTCATCGTCCCGACCTTCAACGAGCGCGACAACGTCACGGTGCTGTACCGGCGGCTGGAGGCGACACTCATCAACGTCGCCTGGGAAGTCGTGTTCGTCGACGACAATTCGCCCGACGGCACCTGGGACGTCGTGCGCGCGCTGGCGCAGCGCGATAGCCGCGTGCGCTGCGTGCGCCGCATCGGCCGCCGCGGCCTGTCGGGCGCCTGCATCGAGGGCATCCTCGCCTCGAGCGCCCCCTTTGTCGCCGTGATCGACGCCGACCTCCAGCACGACGAGACGCAACTGCCGAAGATGCTGTTGCTGCTCGCGAGCGACGAGGCCGACCTCGTGGTCGGCAGCCGCTACATCGAGGGCTACAAGAGCGAGGGTTTCAACAAGCAGCGCGCCGGCGCCAGTGCCCTCGCGACCGAGGTCGCCAGGAAGATGCTGCGGGTCGAGATCGCCGATCCCATGAGCGGCTTCTTCATGATTCGCCGCGATCGGTTCGAGCAGCTCGCGCCAAAGCTTTCGGTGCACGGTTTCAAGATCCTGCTCGACCTCGTCGCGACCGCGCATGGCGGCTTGCGGGCGGTCGAGATTCCCTACACCTTCGGCGCCCGCCAGCATGGCGAGAGCAAGCTCGATTCCATGGTCGCGCTGGACTTCCTCGGCCTCGTCCTGGCCAAGCTGAGCAACGACATCGTCTCGCTGCGATTCATCCTGTTCGCGATGGTCGGTGGCATCGGCCTCGTGGTGCACTTGACCACGCTGTTCATCGCGCTTCAGCTGTTCAAGGTGCCGTTCCCGGAGGCGCAGGCCGCCGGCGCCATCGTCGCCATGACCAGCAACTTCATTCTCAACAACTTCCTCACCTATCGCGACCAGCGGCTGAAGGGTCTTGCGCTGCTGCGCGGCCTGATCGCCTTCTACATCGTGTGTAGCGTTGGCCTGCTCGCCAATGTCGGCGTCGCCTTCTCGGTCTACGACCAGGAGCCGATCTGGTGGCTGGCCGGCATGGCCGGCGCGCTGATGGGCGTGGTGTGGAATTACGCGATGTCCGGACTGTTCGTCTGGCGCAAGAAATAGCGCGATATGGGCGGAGCTGACGCGGGGATCGTCCGCAACACCGCGCTGGCAATTCTTGCGCTGGTCGGCTTGCGACTGGTCGCCGCCGCGTTCACGCCGATCACCTTCGACGAAGCTTATTACTGGGTGTGGTCGAACAATCTGGCGGGCGGTTACTACGACCACCCGCCGATGGTGGCCTATGTTATCCGCGCCGGCACCATGATCGCCGGCAACACCGAGCTCGGCGTCCGCCTCGTCTCGATCCTGCTGGCGCTGCCGATGAGCTATGCGGTCTATCGCTCCGCTGCGATTCTGTTCGGCGGCGCGCGCGTGGCCGCGAACAGTGCCATCCTGCTCAACGTGACGATGATGGCGTCGGTCGGCACGCTGATCGTGACGCCCGATGCGCCGCTGCTGGTCGCCTCCAGCTTCGTGCTGTTCTTCCTCGCAAAGGTGCTGGAGACCGGCCGCGGCGTTTGGTGGCTCGCGGTCGGCGCAGCCGTTGGCGCGGCGCTGCTGTCGAAATATACGGCGATGTTCTTCGGGCTCGCGATCCTGATCTGGCTCGCGGTCGTGCCGAAGCTCAGGTCCTGGTTCCTCTCGCCGTGGCCCTATCTCGGCGGTCTCGTGGCCCTCGCGCTGTTCTCGCCGGTGATCCTCTGGAATGCGGACCATCAATGGGTCTCGTTCGCAAAGCAGCTTGGCCGCGCCAGAATCGAGGACTTCCGTCCCGTTTTCATCGCCGAGCTGATCCCGACCCAGATCGCGTTCGCGACCCCGCTCGTCTTCATCCTGGGCGCGATGGGGCTGCATGCGCTGACCTGGCACCGGGCCGGTGCATTGGCCTCGCGCGTGCTGATCGAGACGATGTTCTGGACCATCGTCGCCTATTTCGTCTGGCATTCCCTGCATGCCCGCGTCGAGGCCAACTGGTTCGCGCCGGTCTATCCGCCCTTCGTCGTCGCCGCGGCCGCCGCCGCCAATCTCGTGCAATGGAAGCCGCGCCAGCGGCGCCTGGTCGATTTCTGCCTGCGCTGGGCCGCGCCAACAGGCGTCGTGATGTTTGCAGCCCTGATCGTGCAGGCCAATACCGGCTGGCTGTCCGGATATCGCCGCGATGCCACCGTGCGCAGCGTCGGCGTCGGTTGGCGCGATCTTGCTGCCGAGATCGAAGCCGTGCGCATGCGCAGTGGCGCGACTTGTGTGCTCGCGCAGGACTATGGAACCACGGGCTGGCTTGCCTTTTATCTACCGCGCGGCACCTGCGTGGCGCAGCAGAGCCAGCGCATCCGCTGGGTCAACATGCCCGAGCCCGATCCCAAGCTGCTCGCAGGCAAGCTGCTCTATGTCGACGAGCTGCGCAGCGATGGTCATCCCGTCCTCAACGACCTCTTTGCGACGGTGACGCAGATTGCGCAATTGCAGCGCAAGCGCGGGCCGCTCGTGGTCGAGACCTACGGCATCGATCTCTTGGAAGGCGCCAAGGGCGACGTGCTCGACCGCTCCCCGCCGCCGGAAGCGCGGTAGCGGCCGCGCTGCCTCCGCATCGTCGTCCTGGCGAATTCAGTCCATCACCTCGGCCTTAGCCGCAGCCTGGCTCGGCCCATCCCGGTCCCGCCAGAACCAGACGGTCACGACGCCGGAGCGGCCGCGGACTTGGGTGAGCAGGGGGCCCGACAGGACGCCGTCGGGAGCGCCGTGGAAGTCAGCGGTATTCAGCAGCGTATCGCTCAGCGCAAGCCGCGCGTCGTGCTGGGCGGCGATCTCCATCAGCCGGCTCGCGACGTTGACGGTGTCGCCGGTCGCCGTGATGTGCTGATGGCTTTCGCCGAGGCGGGAGGCGACGATCTCGCCGAAATGCGCGCCGATCTTGAAGCCGAGCTGATCTCCGATCGCTGGCGGCAGCGAGGCGATCCAGTGCTCGACGCCGCGATGCAAGTCGATCGCGCATTTCAGCGCGCGCACCGCGTCATCGGGCATGGCGCGCGGCAGGCCGAACAGGATCATGGCGCCGTCGCCGAGAAAGCCGGTGATCAAGCCGCCGCAATCGACCGCAGTCTTGTCGATCAGCGCGTGAAACGCCTTCAGCATGTCCTGGAGCGCGTCTGGATCGGTCCGTTCGCTCAGCGCCGTGAAGCCGGAGAGATCGATGAAGACCACGGCTGCGTCCTGGCGGACGGGCTTGGACAGGAAATTCGGATCGCGCGCCAGCCAGTCCTGCACCGCCGGCGCCTGGAATTGCGCTAGCGATCTGCTCTTGGCGGCGAGATATTGCGTGCGGCGGCCTCCCGCCCACAACTGCACGCCGGCAAAGACCGCAACTGGCGGCACCGTGGCCGCGAGCGTGGTCGCGGCGTTCAGCCAGATCCCATGCGTGAACGCGAACACGTTGAGCCCGGCCCAGGCGAGCATCACCGCGGCCGCCGCCATGACGCCGAGCGCACTGCGCCGCCAAGCGAGCAGGCCGACTAGCAGCATCGGCAAGAGGATCGCGGCGAGTGCGTCGGCGATATGGACCCTGCGGTCGCGCACGACGCTATCGCCGGCGACAAGGTGGGTGATCGCGGTCGAGACCACCTCGACGCCGGGCATCAGCGAATCGAACGGCGTCGGGTAGAAGTCGCCGCCGCCGGCGACCGCGGCGCCGATCACGACGATCCGGTTCTCGATCACCGCGCGGTTGAGCGTGCCGTCGAAGATGCTCTGCGCGCTGACAGTGCGGATGGTGCGGCGCGGGCCGTAATAGGTGATAGGCAGCGCGAAGTCGCTGTCGGTCGGCACCGTGCGGTCGCCGAGCCTGAGATGATCCGGCGCGATCGTCAGCGGCTTGTCCAGCGCGCGGGCCGCCACGCGCAAGGGAAACGACAGCTCGACCTTGTCGGCCGTTCGGAACAGCATCGGCACCGAGAGCGGCGAGCCCGACTGTCCCGTCGCGACATTGACGACGCCGACCTCGGCATGGTCGGCGAATGCAGGCAGCGGCAGCAGAAAGCGGTCGGCCTGCGGCAGGACGGCGAGGGGACCTTCGCTGCCAGGCGCCACGGTCTCGCTGGCGGCCGGGAAGATCGCCGCGGCGGCGAGCACCATGGGACCGGTGGCAAGTGTATTTGCCAGCGTCGCATCTCCGATCGCGGCGCTGCGGTCGACCAGCAGCAAGTCGATCGCGACGACCTTCGGCTTGAATTGCACGATGGTGTCGACGACACGGGCGAGATCGGCGCGCGGCAGCGGATAGCTGCCGCCGCGCTTCACCACGGTATCGTCGATCGCGACGATGGTGACGAGATCGGGCGGACGTTGCACGCCGCGAACCTGGGTCCGCCAATCCGTCAGCGTCGCTTCGAGGCGGTCGAGAAAGCGCAGATGGCCGTTGGCGTGCGCGGCATAGACGCCCGCGCCCCACAGCGCGGTGAGGACGAGCGCCATCAGGATCTGAACGCGTCGGCTACGCATGCGGTCGGTTTGCAATCTTCTATTGTCCAAATCTCATTGGCCGAGCGTTGTTTGACCCTGCCTTATTGTCCAAGCCTCGCCATCAGCGCGTCGACGCGCGGCTGGCCCCATGTCTTGACGGTCAACGGGCCGGTTGGCTCGACATCGACGCCTTCGCCCGGTCCAAGCACGACACCGCGTCCACGGCCCCTGCGGCTCACGCCGACACGGCCGTCGGCAACGAACACGGAGGTCTTGGCGTCAGCGACATCGACCGCCCATTTCGTGCCGCGCACTGCGGCGATCGCCTGCGGCGTCAGCACCTTGAACGGATTGCCGCCGGACTTCTTGGGCACCTCGATCAGCAGGGCTTTGCTGCTCAACTCCACGGAGTCTATATGTCCGTCGCGGTTGGCGTCCTTTAGTTCAAATCTGGCGCCGTTTTCGGCAACGATCGTGATGCCGTTGTCGCAGCGCCAGACTTGCGTGCCCGCGACCGACGGTGATGCCGTGCAGCCCGCATTGGTCGCAGGCTGTGCACTTGCAAACCCAATCAACAACAATGACCACGCCACGGCGTAAAACCCGGCGCGTGAAAAGCCTCTCATGCCAGCCTCCGTTTCGCGTGCTCGGCACAGTTTCAAGGCGATGTTGATACGCCACCGTATCACCCGCAGAGGCTGCTGAAAAGTGCCGAGGTGAGAGCTATTTTCTCGTGGCGGCGATTGCCAGACCGGCGTGATCAACTTTCAGTCACGGCGCCGTGCCGCATGAGCGCTTCCGTTCGCGATGTGAGATGCGCGTGAGCTGTTGCCGCGATCGGCCGGCTCAGGGCAGGGCTGCTGGAAGCGGAGTCCACCAGCCTCGCGCAATGCTCAGCCGCTAGGGTGAGGCGGTATTGAAGACCACGAAATTGACTTGGTTGGATGCGTTTACAAAGGCGGCCGAAGAGGTCCGCTGACCGCGCCGATCCGGCCTAGAATTATAGTTAACAGTCTCGCCTAAGTCCGTAGTTCTGCGGGCTTTTTTCTCGAAATGGGACAGCATTAACGAGTTGCCCCACATCCGCCTGAACTTAATCCGCATTTAACTAAAAGTCGCCTTAATGACGCTCCGACCCTCTGCGAGATGCTGTTCCCGGATCGTGACCAGCGGCGCTTCGAAGGGGGACTGAGTGACACCGTCCTGGACGCAAGGCGAATGAGTACGAGTATCGCTGCGCAGAGTAACGCGGCACGGAAGTCCAAGAAATTCTCGAAGAATTATTCGCGGAAATCTTCCCGGAAAATGACCACCCACAATTGGCTTGGCGCCGCGGCGATCGGCTGCGTCGTGATCGGCGCCGGCTGGACCATCTACACCAACATCCTCGGCGCCAGCGTCTATCCAACCGTCGGCAACAGCGGCTACGACGAGCCGGTGATCAAGCGCGCGCCCAAGGTCGCGCTGCGCGAGGCGGGTGAGGCGGTCAAGGAAGCCTTCGCGCTCTTGCCCGACCGGTTGCAGGTGGCCGCTCCGATCTCGCGCGAGATGTTCAACGAGCGCTTTGCCGCGGCTGCGACGCAAGGCGTGGCCTCGAACGCGGCCAGCGCCGCGCCTGCCGCGCCCGCAACCAAGGTTGCCGAGGTCAAGGAAACGTCGAAGGACGCGCTGAAGGAGGCCGCGAAGCCGAGCGTGATCGCGAAGGTCGCGGACGCGCTGAAGCCGCACGGCTCGGCCAAGATTGCGGACGCTGGCAAGGCCAAGCGCGCTGACGCAGGCGTGCAGCTGGCATCGGCCGATCCGGCCGAGATCGTGCCGGCGCCCGAGGCAAAGCCAAAATCCTTCGCCGATCGCGCCAAGGCCGCGGTGATGTCGATCACCGGTCCGCGCCAGTCGATGGTCGAAAAGCTCTGGGGCAAGCGTGAGCCGTCCGGCGGGCTGCTCGCCTATGCCTCGGCCGATGCCAGCATTACCGCGTCGATCGCGCCGAAGGAGCAGAACCCGATGTTCGGCGGCGCGCCGCCCTATGAGCGCGACACCGCGGTCTACGACATCACCGCAAAGACGGTTTATCTGCCCGACGGCACCAAGCTAGAGGCGCATTCCGGCCTCGGCTCAAATCTCGACGACCCGCGCTCGTCGAAAATCCGCATGCGCGGCGTGACGCCGCCGCACATCTACACGCTGAAGCCGCGCGAGGCGCTGTTCCACGGCGTGCCGGCGCTGCGCCTGACCCCGGTCGGCGGCGAGAGCGCGATCTACGGCCGCGACGGCTTGCTCGCACACACCTTCATGCTCGGACCGAACGGCGATTCGAACGGCTGCGTGTCGTTCAAGGACTATTACGCATTCCTCGACGCCTACCGCAACAAGGGCATCCGCAAGCTCGCGGTGCTGGCGCGGGTGGAGTGACGTCGGCAAAGCCCGCCGATGTCTGCCCGTCTAAAGCGCGATGAGATGAGGATGAATCGTCATCGCGCTTTTGGGCCGACTTCAATGCCCCCTTGCGGGGAAAAGCCCAGATTCAGCCGGCACTCACGTCAGCGCATCGCCGCGCGCGATGATCGCGAAGCGGTCTGACAGCTCGGCCAGCGCGACCTCGTGGATGGTCCGGGCGTCCAGCGTGCCGCCGCGGCCGTCGGGCAGATCACGCGTGGCGCAGGCATCGGCATCGATGGTCGTGCGAAAGCCAAGATCGAGCGCGGCACGGGCGGTGGAGCTGACGCACATATGCGTCATGAAGCCGGCCAGCACGATGTTCTTGCGTCCACTCGCGGCGAGCTGCGCCTGCAAGTCAGTGCCGGCGAAAGCGTTCGGCAACTCCTTCTCGATCACGAGCTCGTCCGCACGCGGCGCGAGCTCGGCGACGATGGCGCCGCGATCGGCGGAGCGATCGAACAGGCCGCCGGATTTGCCGCGATGGGCGATATGGATGATCGCAGATCCGCGCTCACGCGCCCGTGCCAGCAGGGCAGCCGCCCGCGCAATCGCAGGCTTGGCGTCGGGCAGGGCGAGGGGACCTGCGAGATATTCATTCTGGATGTCGATCAGCACCAGCGCGGCGTCGCCAAGACGCGGCGGGGTGAGGTCGGCATCGGCGAGCTGCAGCAGGGTCTTTGCGGGCGTCATGATCTTCAGAATCTCCAAGGCGGAACGTTGACCTAGCATAGCTCGTCGGGGGCCTGCTGATATGCAGGGATATTGCAGCCGATGGCTGCGATATTGCAGGTCAATGCCGGCCGATATAGGCTTGAAGCCATGAATTGGGACGACCTTCGCATCATCGCCGCGGTCAGGGACGAGGGCACCTATGCCGGCGCCAGCGCGCGGCTGCGCATCGACGAGACCACGGTCGGACGCCGGCTGTCGCGCATCGAGCGAGCGCTCGGCCTGCGCCTGTTCGAGGCTGCGGACGGTCTCCGCAAGCCGACCCGTCAGTGCGAGGCGGTGCTGGCGCACGTCCAGGCCATGGCGGTGCATGCCGCCGAGATCGGCCGCATCAGTGAAAGCTTGCCGGGCCCGGTGGGACGACTGCGCATCGCCACGACCAATGCAGTCGCCGAGGAGGTGCTGGCGCCGCGCGCGAGCGACTTCCTGCGCGCCAATCCCGGCCTGATACTGCAATTCCTGACCTCGAGCGAGAACGTCAAATTCTCGCGCTGGGAAGCCGATCTCGCGATCCGCCTGCGCAAGCCCGACAAAGGCGATTTCTCGATCTCCAGACTCGGCGACATCCGCATCTACTATTTCGAACCGGTCGCGACCGAAGGCGAGCCGGTGCTGTGCGCCTATCCGGACGAGCTCGGCACCATTCCCGAGATGCAATTCCTGCGGACGAAGAAAATCCGGCCGCGCTGTGTCACCGACAATGTCCGCGTCATCCGGACGCTGATCCGCTCGCACCGGGCCGCGGGCGTGTTGCCGGAGCACAGCTGCACCGATTTGCTCGGCGATCGCCGCCTGCGCGCCACGCTGCTGCCGAAACGGCGCGACGTCTGGCTGCTGGTGCAAAACCATCTCAAGCGCGACGCCGCGACCCGCGTGACGATCGACTGGGTGCGGGCCTGCTTCAGCGAGCTTGCGCGGCGATAACCCCGAGAGCGCGTGAAAACCGGAGGGCCGCCCATTGGCGGCCCTTCACATATATCCGTCTGTCGCCCCGCGATGAACGCGTGGCCGCGCCTGTGCGACCAAGATCACGGAGCCGGGATTGCACGCGCGCAAAAGTTGCGTAATCTCGCGACGACTACGGAATTGATCAGGGCAGGTGCATGACCATTCTTGAGGAAACGATCCGACCGCGGTCGTCGGCGCAGTCGCGGGAATGGAAGGCGATTGTCATCCTGATCCTGCTGATCCCGGTGCTGTGGTCGCCGCCGTTCCTGTTTCGCTTCTTCCTGTATCAGCCGTTCAACATCCCTTCTGGTTCGATGGCGCCGACGCTGATGGTCGGCGACTACGTCTTCGCCGCGAAATATGCCTATGGCTACGGCCATTATTCTATCCCGTTCGCGCGGTCCTGGATCTCGGGCCGCGTCTTTGCCGCCGAGCCCGAACACGGCGACATCGTCGTGTTCCGGACGGCGAAGGACAGTTCGGTCGATTACGTCAAGCGCGTGGTCGGGCTGCCCGGCGACCGCATCCAGATGCGGCAGGGCCAGCTCATCCTCAACGACCGCCCGGTGACGCGCGTCGCGCTCGAGTACGGCCTCGCCGGCGCTGCCTGCGGTGTGGACGGCGGCGTCAAGGTCAAGCGCTGGCGCGAGACGCTGCCGAGCGGCGCGTCCTATGTGACCTATGATTGCATCGACAACGGCTTCCTGGACAACACCAACGTCTTTACGGTGCCGCCGGGCCACGTCTTCGTGCTTGGCGACAATCGCGACAATTCCACCGACAGCCGCATGATGTCGACATTCGGTTTCGTGCCGATGGACAATCTCGTCGGTAAGGTAACGCGGATCTTCTGGTCGCTCGACGAAGACGGCGAGCCGCACATGGAGCGGCTGGGGAAGGTGGGGTGAGGCCAGATCATTCCGCGCAAAAGATCGTCATTCCGGGGCGGCGCAAAGCGCCGAGCCCGGAATCCATTGATCCGCAGACTCGGTCCGGAGGTTGGCATGCTGTCACTGCCGCCTGGATTCCGATCTTCGATGTGAGGGGATCAGGCGAACACGTCAGTCGCAAGTGCTGAAATGGATTCCGGGCTCGCGCCCAAGGGGGCGCGCCCCGGAATGACGAGCGGAGAAAAACAAAAACCCCGGCATCGCTGCCGGGGTTTCGCGTTTCGTCGTTTGCCAGAGTGGCTGGATCAGAAGTCCATGCCGCCCATGCCGCCGCCGGGGGGCATCGCCGGACCGGCGCCGCCCTTCTTGGGCAGCTCGGCGACCATGGCTTCCGTGGTGATCAGGAGCGCGGCCACCGAGGCTGCGTTCTGGATCGCGGTACGGACCACCTTGGTCGGGTCGATGATGCCCTTCTTGACGAGGTCGGCATATTCGCCGGTCTGGGAGTCGAAGCCGTAATTGTAGGCCTTGTTCTCTAGGATCTTGCCGACGATCACCGAGCCGTCTTCACCGGCGTTGATCGCGATCTGGCGAGCGGGAGCCGACAGCGCCTTGCGCACGATCTCGACGCCGGTCTTCTGGTCGTCGTTCTTGGTGCGCAGGCCCTTGAGCTGCTCGGAGGCACGGAGCAGGGCGACGCCGCCGCCCGGGACGATACCTTCCTCGACAGCCGCGCGGGTCGCATGCATCGCGTCATCAACGCGATCCTTGCGTTCCTTCACCTCGACCTCGGTCGCGCCGCCGACGCGGATCACCGCGACGCCGCCGGCGAGCTTGGCCAGACGCTCCTGGAGCTTCTCACGGTCGTAGTCCGAGGTGGTCTCCTCGATCTGCGCCTTGATCTGGGCCACGCGCGCCTCGATGTCGGCCTTCTTGCCGGCGCCGTTGACGATGGTGGTGTTCTCCTTGTCGATCATCACCTTCTTGGCGCGACCGAGCATGTTGAGCGTGACGTTCTCGAGCTTGATGCCGAGATCTTCCGAGATCGCCTGGCCGCCGGTCAGGATCGCGATGTCCTGCAGCATGGCCTTGCGGCGATCGCCGAAGCCCGGAGCCTTGACGGCCGCGACCTTCAGACCGCCGCGCAGGCGGTTCACGACCAGGGTTGCGAGAGCTTCGCCTTCGACGTCCTCGGCGACGATGACCAGCGGCTTGCCGGTCTGCACCACGGCCTCGAGCAGCGGCAGCAGCTCGTTCAGCGAGGAGAGCTTCTTCTCGTTGATGAGGATGTAGGCGTCGTCCATCTCAACGCGCATCTTGTCGGCGTTGGTGACGAAGTAGGGCGAGATGTAGCCGCGGTCGAACTGCATGCCCTCGACGACGTCGAGCTCGGTCTCGAGCGACTTGGCTTCCTCGACGGTGATGACACCCTCGTTGCCGACCTTCTTCATGGCGTCGGAGAGGAACTTGCCGATCTCCTGGTCGCCGTTGGCCGAGATGGTGCCGACCTGGGCGATCTCGTCGTTCGAGGTGACCTTCTTGGAGTTCTTCTGGAGGTCCGCAACCACGGCTTCGACCGCGAGGTCGATACCACGCTTGAGGTCCATCGGGTTCATGCCGGCGGCAACGGACTTCGCGCCTTCCTTCACGATCGCCTGAGCGAGCACGGTGGCGGTGGTGGTGCCGTCGCCGGCCGCGTCAGCGGACTTGGAGGCGACTTCGCGCACCATCTGGGCGCCCATGTTCTCGAACTTGTCGTCGAGCTCGATCTCCTTGGCGACGGTGACGCCGTCCTTGGTGATGCGGGGAGCGCCGAACGACTTGTCGAGCACGACGTTGCGGCCCTTCGGACCGAGCGTGACCTTCACCGCATTGGCGAGGACGTCGACGCCGCGCAACATCTTGTCGCGCGCTTCAACCGAGAATTTGACTTCTTTGGCTGCCATCTGGAATTTTCCTTGAGGTGTTTGACTGGAGGGAAAGAGGGGCTCTTAGGCCGCCTTCTTCTTGGAAGCGGGGACGTCGAGGACGCCCATGACGTCGCTTTCCTTCATGATCAGCAGGTCTTCGCCGTCGATCTTGACTTCGGTGCCGGACCACTTGCCGAACAGCACGCGGTCGCCGATCTTGAGGTCGATCGGGATCAGCTTGCCGGCTTCGTCGCGGCCACCGGGGCCGACGGCGATGACTTCGCCCTGGGAGGGCTTTTCCTTGGCAGTGTCGGGAATGATGATGCCGCCAGCGGTCTTCTCTTCTGCGTCGATGCGCTTGACCACGACGCGGTCGTGAAGCGGACGGAATTTCATGCAGTCCTCCTAAGCAATTGCACGAGTTGAGGATTTTTAGATGATTAGCAGTCGTTGCCCGCGAGTGCTAGCACGGGCGAGGCAGAAATAGGACGGGAATTTTGCGGGGGCAAGGGCTTCTAGCAGAAAAATTAGCACCCGGAAGCGCGGACTGCCAGAATCTCTTTTCCATCGTTAACGGCGCGCCGGGCCCGTATTAGCACGGAGCCGCGTCTGCTGCTAACGCATTGAATTTCAACAGCTTGTTAAACTTTTGGGCTTGAGATGAATTGTCAGTTTGCGTCACATTTCGCTCATGTGAGCGCATCAGTACCGGGTGGCTCGTCAAGCACACACCAATCAGGCCGCCCCCTTCAATGCGCTCCTGCAAAGGAGGTTGGCATGGGACTGCGGAGTGGGGGCGTTTCCGAGGATTTCCGGAAACAGATGCTGGGTTACGGGCTGACGACGGCGCAAATTCTCTATCGGATGCCGGATCATCCCTCGCTGCTCCAGACTTACGTCTGGCAGAACTACGACATGTTTCCGAAATTCCCGGCGCTGAAGGATTTCCTCGCCTTCTGGCAGGAGAAGCTCGACGGGCCCCTGTTCTCGGTGACGGTGGCACATTCCAAGCTGATCAAGCCGGCCGAGCTGCGCGCCGTAGATGGCGTGTTCCGGCTGCATTGAGGAGAGATCAGCCGGCGCCGCTGCAATAGCGTTTCCACATCGCGCGATAGGCGTCGTCCACCGCTCGCGCGTATGAGGCAGGATTGCCGGCGGCCGCAGCGTCGATCTGTCCGGGCAGTTCGCGGCGCAACTTGTCGAGGTCGCCGATCTGCGCCGCACCGCTAGCTGCGATTTCGATATAGGCCTCATTGCCATCCGCGACCCAGTTCGGCAGGCCAAGCGCGGTGAGGATGGCGCCGCCGGCACGGCTGGGCAGACTGGTCCCGAGCTTCGCCACCACGGGCACCCCCATCTGCAAGGCCTCCAATGTGCTGACACCGCCGTTCTGTGGGAAGGTGTCGAGCGCAATGTCGACGCGATTGAACGATGCCAGATGTTCGCTTCGCAAGGTGGCTCCGAGCAGATCGACGCGTTCGGCCGGCAATCGGCAAGCCGCAAACCGCGCCAGCAGATTGTCGCGGACCAGTTGATCGTCCAGTGCAACATCCTTGATCAGAAGTCGCGAACCCGGCACCCGCTCGAGAATCCTGGACCAGACTTCCACCGCCTCATCCGAAATCTTGCTGATGCGGTTGAAGACACCGAATGTGACGAAGCCGTTCGAGAGCGCCGGCATTGGCGCGCGAGCAATCCCGGCCGGCAGTGGTGCCAGCGTCACGAAGCACGGCAGGTCGACAATGGTCTCCGCAAACAGATGCCGAACCGCGAAAGGAATCGCGACGGGGTCCGAGAACAAATAATCGATCGTTGGCAGCCCCGTGCCAGTGCCGTGGCCCCAACCATGCACCTGGATCGGTGCCGGCTTGCGCGCAAACACGGCGAGCCGGTTTCCTCTGGTATGGCCGGACAAATCGATCAGGATATCGACGCCATCGGCGCGGATCTGGGCGGCGAGGCGATCGTCGGTCCATTGCGAGGCGTCGCGCCAGCGATCGGCGAACCCTTGAAATTCGCTGGTCGTCGCATCCACCTTTGACGAACAAGAGTAGCACACGATCTCGAACTGCGCCCGGTCATGGTGTTGCAGGACTGGCTTGAAGACGAACGCGGCCGAATGCGCGTTAAAATCCGACGAGACATAGCCAAGCACCAGACGGCGATCCAGATCGCGGTCATTGTCATGCGGTCCCGCCGCTTCTGAAGCGATTTTCGCGCCGATCCGCTCCCACCATACTCGCCGCGCTTGCTGATGCTGCTCAACGCTGGCGTCCGGCATAAAATCGAGCGTGAATATCTTGTTGGAAATCGCGCTCTGGAGGTCAGGCTGGATGTCAAGGGCTCTGTCGAAGCTGGCGAGGGCTTCCTCGACCCGGCCTAGCCCGGCGAGACAAAGGCCGAGCACCGAGTGAGCTTGAATGGAATCGGGAGCGATCGCGAGGGCCTTCTCGCAATCGTGCAATGCCTGGGCAATTTGCTGGATCTGGAGCAGGACACTGGCCCGTGCGAGCCACCCATTCGCGTCGTCGGGTGCCAGCGCGATTGCCCGATCGCCGTCTGCCAGGGCTTCGTCAAATCGCTGAAGTTCTCGCAACGCGATGGCGCGGTTCGCGAGCGCTGAGGCATAGTTAGGCTTGATCGACAGCGCGCGGTTCAGGCTTGCGACGGCCTCGTCATAGTTGCGCTGACGGCAGAGCGCCCAAGCCCGACCGTTGTGGGCTTCGGCAAGGTTGGCGTTAATCGCGAGCGCCTTGTCATAGCTCTCGAGCGCTTCCTGGACGAGATCAAGGGCCACGCTCGCGTTGCCGAGATTGGACAGGGCCAGGGCGTAGTTGGGTCGCAAGGCGAGGGCCTTTCGATAGCTCTCGCGTGCCTCATCGTGACGTCGTAGCCCGTTTCGCGCAACGCCTAGGCTCATATGAGCCTCGGCAGATCGCGGATCCACGGCAACCGCTCAGTTTAGCAGAATTTCGGCTTGCTGGTAGTTTTTGGCATCGGACTCCAAAGTGCCGAGCATATGCAGCGCGATGAATTGGTTGGGTGCGAGCTGCAGGAGTTGGCGATAGGCCGCCTGGGCCTCGGGGAAAAGCCCCATCTTGTGCAGCTGGAGTGCGTGTCCGAGCAATGGCAACACTTCGGCCTTCTGCCGTTTCTGAAGCCGGGCATTTTGAAATGCACGCTGACCTACGTTGCCCATGAATCAATTCCCCCAGAATCTCCCGGCGAGATTAATTCAGCGTGAGAACGAATTCGAGACGATGGCCGCGCGCCACGACAGCTTGGGACAAGCTACGACCGATTGGTCGTCGAATGACTGGCCTTAAGCCCGGCAATTGCTGCCTCGTCCAAGACTGGATAATCTGCCTTCGGGTTGTACCCGTCCGGCGGGGCGCGGCTCAGATCAGGGAGGCAGACAATGGCCAAGCAAAAGGCATCAAGACCCGCAACGAAGACCGCGGTGAAGAAGCGGAGCGGCGCCAAGGCAGCGGCGCGATCCTCGGCACGCAAGGCAGTGAGGGCGAAGGCCCGCACTGCCGCACCCAAGAAGCTCGCACGCCCTAAGCAGCGCATCGCGATCAGCCATCACCGGGAGGAAGACTTCAAAGCCGACGGCCTGCGCGCCTACGCCAAATACCGCGACCTCGGCATCGCAGAGGCGACCCACGGCCTCGCGCAAGCGCATGTGATCCGCCTGCAAGGCCCCTGCAATCCGGCCGAGGTGTCGAAGCTGCACTTCCACGACGTCGACTTCCAGATGGTCTACGTGCTCAAGGGCTGGGTGAAGACCTACATGGACGGCCAGGGCGAGACCTTGATGAAAGAAGGCAGTGCCTGGACCCAGCCGCCGAGGATCAAGCACATGATTCTGGATTATTCGGACGACGTGGAATTGCTGGAGGTGATCCTGCCGGCGGAATTTAAGACGGTGGAGTTGAAGGCGTAGGCGCTATCAGGAACAGCGCACAACTCTCTCCACTCGTCATTGCGAGGAGCTCTTGCGACGAAGCAATCCAGACTATCTCCGCGAACACATTTCTGGATTGCTTCGCTTCGCTCGCAATGACGCGGAGAGAGTCTACGTCAACACCCCCACCACCGCTCCCATCAGGCACGTCGTCAGCGTCCCCGACACGATCGACTTCAGCCCGAGCGCGTTGATCTCCTCACGTCGCTCTGGCGCCATGACGCCGAGGCCGCCGATCATGATGCCGAGGCTGGCGAAATTGGCGAAGCCGCACATCGCGTAGAGCATGATCAGGCGCGAGCGCGGATCGAGCGTATCGGGTGGTAGCTTCGAGAAGTCGACATAGGCGATCAGCTCGTTGAGCACGGTTTTCGTGCCCATCAGACTGCCGGCGGTGACCGCCTGGTCCCATGGCAGCCCCATCAGCCAGCACACCGGCGCCATCACCAGACCCAGCAGCCGTTGCAGTGAGATTGGGGCGCCGCCGATATTAGGCAGCAGGCCGAGGATGGCGTTGACGAGATAGACCAGCGCCACCAGCACCAGCAGCATCGCAACGATGTTGATCAGCAGCTCAATCCCCGCACTCGTCCCTTTCACGATCGCGTCCATCGTCCCGGAGACCTCCATCTCGGGGTTTTCCAGCGCGCCGCCGGTGCGCCTGTCTGAGGTCTCGGGCACCATGATCAGGCTGACGAGGATCGCGGCCGGCGCGCCCAGCACGGAGGCGATGACGAAATGCGCAGCGGCATCGGGGATGAGGGGAGCGAGGAGCCTCGCATAGAGCACCAGCACCGTGCCGGCGATGCCGGCCATGCCGCCGGTCATCACCAGGAACAATTCGCTGCGCGTCATCTGTTTCAGATACGGCCGCACGAACAGCGGTGCCTCGACCATGCCGAGGAAGATGTTGGCGGCGGTGGAAAGCCCGACCGCGCCGCCGACGCCTAATGTGCGCTCCAGCAGCCAAGCCATGCCCCGCACGATCGGCGGTAGCACGCGCCAATAGAACAGCAGCGTCGTCAGCACGCTCATCACCAGCACGATCGGGAGCGCCTGGAACGCCAGGATGAAATCGGCACCCGGCACCTTCACGTCAAAGGGCAGGGGGCCACCACCGACATAGCCGAACACGAACGAGGAGCCGACGCGCGAGGCCGCGGAGATCGCACCGACCGCGTCGTTGATGGCGCCGAAGGCGCGCGCGACGATCGGCAGCTTCAGGAGGACGATGGCGGTCGCGAAGGTGGCGACGAGGCCGATCGCCGCCTGTCGCAGCGAGACGGCGCGCCGATTTTCTGCCAACGCGAAGGCGATCAGCAGCAATGCGAAAATGCCGAGTGCCGATTGCAAGCGCAGCATGATGTCCCCAAAGCCCCAATGATTATGGCCGCGCCTGCGGTGCAAAGGCAATGCCGGCACATGCGGGAAGCGTCCCGTTGTTGACAAGCCGGTCCGCCTCAGTCACGCGGGGCACGTCGAGAACCAGAGGGCGGACGGTCCGAGGGTGACCCAAGAGACGATCCAAGAGGCGATGCCAGAGCAGCCGATACCAGCCAGTCGGCCGGTCAGTGCCCGCGCGCTCCTCGCCCACCGCGCCTTCCTGTTTTTCCTGCTCTCGCGCAGCCTGTCGCGCTTTTCCAGCCAGATCGCGGCGGTCGCGATCGGCTGGCAGATCTACGATCTCACCGGCTCGGCCTTCGATCTCGGCATGGTCGGCCTGGTCCAGTTCCTGCCGACCGCGCTGCTCGTGTTCGTCGCTGGACACGCCGCCGATCGCTACGAGCGCAAGCGCGTCGTCCAGCTCTGCCAGCTCGTGGAAGCGGCGACCGCACTCTACCTGGCCCTTATCACCTATCTTGGCGCCGTCGGCGAGGTGCAGATCTTCGTCGCGACCTTCGTGCTCGGCATCGCCGGCGCTTTCGAGAGCCCGACCACGGCGGCGCTGTTGCCGCTGATCGCGCCGCAAGGCTCGCTCCAGCGCGCCACCGCGGTCTCCAGTGGCGCGGCGCAGGTCGCGACCATCACGGGTCCGGCGCTCGGCGGCTTTGCCTATGCGGTGGCGCCACATCTTGCCTATGCCGTAATGGTGCTGTTCTGGATCCTTGGGATGATCCTGACCGGCTTCATCCGCCCGCGCCCGCAGGCGGTCGCCAAGGAGGGGACGAGCTCGGACAATGTCTTTGCGGGCGTCCGCTTCATCCGCGGCAATCCTGCGATCCTCGGCACTATCTCGCTTGATCTGTTCGCGGTGCTGTTCGGCGGCGTCACCGCGCTGTTGCCGATCTATGCCCGCGACATCCTCCAGACCGGGCCGGTCGGGCTTGGCGTGCTGCGTGCGGCACCTGCGGTCGGCGCGCTCTTGATGACCATGGTGCTGGCGCGTCACGCCATTTCGCGGCATGTGGGCCTGCGCATGTTCCAGGCCGTGATCGTGTTCGGCGTCGCCACGATCGTGTTCGCGCTGTCGTCCTGGATGTGGCTGTCGGTGCTTGCGCTCGCCGTCCTGGGCGCGGCCGACACGATCAGCGTCGTGATCCGCTTCTCGCTGGTGCAGCTGTCGACGCCCGACGAGATGCGCGGCCGGGTCGGCGCGGTGAACTTCCTCTTCATCAACGCCTCGAACCAGCTCGGCCAGTTCGAGAGCGGGCTCACCGCCGCCCTGTTCGGCGTTATGCCCGCCGCCGTGCTCGGCGGCGTCTGCACGGTCGCAGTGGCGCTCTTGTGGATGAAGCTGTTCCCCAGCCTGCGGCAGGTGGAGAGTTTGGAGTAGGGGTCCTCCGCTCTCTCCATGTCATTGCGAGGAGCCCTTGCGACGAAGCAATCCAGAATCTTGTCGCGGCGACAGTCTGGATTGCTTCGCTGCGCTCGCAATGACGATTGGGGAGGCGCCGCGTTCTTTAAATTACCCCCGCCCCACGAACGGCATCTTGGTCGCCATTACCGTCATGGTCAGCACGTTGGCGTCGAGCGGCAGGCTTGCCATATAGGCAACGGCATCGCCGACCGCCTTGGCATCCATGCGCGGCTCGTGCTTGGTGGTGCCGTCGGGCTGGAGCACGCCGGGGCCGTTGACCATGCGGTCGGTCATCGGTGTCGCCGCATTGCCGATATCGACCTGGCCGACCGCGATGTCATACATGCGGCCGTCGAGATTGGACGCCTTGGTGAGGCCCGTGATGGCGTGCTTGGTCGAGGTGTAGGCCGCCGAGAATGGTCGCGGCGCATGCGCCGAGATCGAGCCGTTATTGATGATGCGGCCGCCGCGCGGGGTCTGGTCCTTCATGATGCGGAAGGCGTGCTGGGTGCACAGGAATGGGCCGGTGAGGTTGGTGTTCACCACCGCCTGCCACTGTTCGAGGCTGAGATCCTCGAAGTTCACCGCCGGCGCGCCCATGCCGGCATTGTTGAAGAGCACGTCGAGGCGGCCATAGGTGGCCTTCACCTTGTCGAACAGCGCGGCGATCGAATCCGGCTTGGTCATGTCGGCGGTGACGCACAGGCTCTTTCCCGCAGGGCCGAGCTTCGCGGTCTCCTCGAGCATGTCGAGCCGGCGCCCTGTGAGCACCACGGTGAAGCCGGCGTTCATCAGCGCCAGCGACGCCGCACGTCCGACACCGGTGCCGGCGCCCGTCACCACTGCGATCTTCTTTGTTTCACTCATTGTTTCCTGCCTTTTCTTTCGCTGTCAGGTTTTGGGTTCTTTTTCGTTCTTGTAGGGCGGGCGCGGAATGTTCTGATGCGCGGCGCGCAGCGCCGCCGACCAGCGCGAGCGCAGATCGTGGAAATAGGGCTCGCCCGCCTCGATGCGGTGATTGAGATCGGCTTCGCAGGCGTCGTTGCGCACCACCAGCACGTCGATCGGCAGGCCGACGCCGAGATTGGAGCGCATGGTCGAGTCCATCGAGATCAGGCCGGTCTTCAGCGCCTCGTAGAGCTCGACGTCGTAATGCATGGCGCGGTCGAGCACCGGCTTGCCGTATTTGTGCTCGCCGATCTGCAAGTACGGCGTGTCGGTGGTGCACTCGATGAAATTGCCGGCGGTGTAGATCATGAACAGGCGCATCCGGGAGCCCCTGATCTGGCCGCCGAACAGGAAGGAGACGTCGAAGGAGACATCCTCGGATTTCAGCGCCGGCCCTTCGGTCGCGTGCACCGCCCGGATCGCCCGGCCGATGCGCTGGGCCGCCTGGAACATGGTCGGCGCGTTCATCAGCGTCTCGACCTCGCCCGTGTCGGGGTCCTCCAGGCCTTCGGTCAACGTCGACAGCACCGACTGGCTGATGGCGAGGTTGCCGGCGCTGGCGATCGCCATGATGCGCTCGCCGGGCTTGGAGAAGATGTGCAGCTTGCGGAAGGTCGAGACGTTGTCGAGGCCGGCATTGGTGCGGGTATCGGCGATCATCACCAGACCGTCCCGAACCAGGATTCCGCAACAATAGGTCATTTCCAGTCCCCGAACGCGTTTGCGCGAAATTACTAGCCAATTTCGGGGGCCGCTCCAACCCCCGATTCCCGGGGACACGTCATTCCGGGGCGCGCCCAGCGCGAACCCGGAATCCATTTATCCACTAGCTCTGCGGCCCGATGGATTCTCAGATGCGCAATTGCGTACCGTAGCTCGCGACGTTGTCGCTCCCCGGAATGACGATCTAACTCTGCCACTGTGACTGCGATTGCCCGCCGCGGCCGGCCTGCTCGACCTTGACCGCCACCGTCAGCGTCTCCGTGCCGCCGCCATAGCGGGTGCCGCGCACGGGGGCTGCGCCGAGATAGTCGAGCCCGATCGCGACGCGGACATGGGCGTCGGTGGCGCAGATGCTGTTGGCGGGATCGAAGCCGACCCAGCCGAGATCGGGCACATAGGCTTCCGCCCAAGCATGGCCGGCCTCCTGATGCACCGTGCCGTCGGAGCGCAGGAAGTGCCCGGAGACGAAGCGTGCCGGCACGCCGCCGCTGCGCGCGCAGGCGATGAAGATGTGCGCGTAGTCCTGGCACACGCCGCGCTTGAGCGCGAAGGCTTCGGCCGCCGAGGTGCCGCTGTTGGTCGGGTCCTCGTCGAAGGTCATGTGATCACTGATTTGCGTCATCAACGTGTGCAGGAAGCCCAGCGTGTCGCTCTCGGCCTCGCTGCGCAACTGGCGCGCAACCGCCATCATCGCCGGATTGACGGTGGTGAGGTCGGTTGCGCGCAAAAACATGCCGGCCGGAAAGCGCTCGTCCGTGCCGCGCAGCACGCCGCCGGTGTCGTGAGTCTCGATCAGGCCCTCGGCGATGATCTTGATGTCACTGAGGGGCCCGCAGGACAGCACATGGGTGACGTTGCCGAACGCGTCCTCGTGGGTGTCGAGCTTGGTGTCGGTCGAGACGTCGATCTGCCATTCCGCCACATATTGCCCGTCATGGCTGCCGGGCGTCATGCGCAGGATCTGGATCACGCTGGTGGCCGGCGGCTCGTAGCGATAGGTCGTGGTGTGCTGGATTCGCAGGCGCATGGTGGACCGTGCAATTAGTGGTTAGCCCGACTGCTCCCGCGAAGAAGCTCGTCATGCCCGGGCTTGTCCCGGGCATCCACGTTCTTCCTCGTCGCGTGAAAGCAAGAACGTGGATGGCCGGGACAAGCCCGGCCATGACGATATCCCATTTCGTCAGTCGAGGGCCATCAGATCAAATACTGCTTCGTGATGATTTCGCCCAGCCTGGAATTGTCCGCGATGAATTCCTGAATGAATTCATGCACGCCGTGCTGGAAAATGTCGTTCATATTGCTGTGTTCCAGCCGGTTGCGGATGCCGCGGGCGTGGCGCTGGGCCGGGCCCTGGCGGCCATAGGCGACGCCGATCTGGTCGAGGTTGCGCACGAGATTGCCGTAGCAGCTTGCCAGCGAGCGCGGCAGCGTGTCGTTGAGGATGAGCAGGTCTGCAATCAGCCAGGGTTTCAGCGTCTCGCGGTAGACCCAATGATAGGCCGTCAGCGCCGAGACGGAGCGCAGGATCGAGCTCCACTGATAGAAGTCGAGCGGGCCGCCGACATGCTCCTCCTCGGGCAATAGCACGTGATACTTCACATCGAGGATGCGCGCGGTGTTGTCGGCGCGTTCGAGATGCACGCCCATCCGCGAGAACCAGTAGGCATCGTTGCGCAGCATGGTCCGATAGGCCGAGCCATCGAAGCGCAGCGAGGTCTCCTGCACGAAGCGCAGGAATTTGGCGAGGTCCTCGCGCGTCGAGGTGCCCTTGCTCCAGACCGCCTGAAGCTCGATCCAGGCCGAGTTGATGGTGTCCCACATCTCGCTGGTCAGCGCCGTGCGCACCGAGCGCGAGTTCAGCCGCGCTGCCTCGATGCAGTTCCGGATCGAGGACGGGTTGTCCGCCGAGAACGAAAGATAGTCGACGACGTTGTGCTCGTTGGCTTCCTCATATTGCTGATAGAAGCTGGCGGCGACGCCGGCGGTGAGCAGCGCCGAGTCCCATTCATTGGTCTTGCCGATATAGGCGGCGGGAAGCGCGGTGACGCGCAAGGTCGCATCGATGGTGCGCGCGAGATACTCGGCCCGTTCGACGTAGCGGGCGAGCCAGTAGAGGTTTTCGGCGGTACGCGACAGCATCTCTCTACTCGTCCAAAATCCAGGTGTCTTTGGTGCCGCCGCCCTGGCTCGAATTGACCACCAGGGAGCCTTCCTTCATTGCGACGCGTGTCAGCCCGCCCGGCACGATCGTGGTGCGCTTGCTCCCCGTGAGCACGAACGGCCGCAGGTCGACATGGCGCGGCGCGAGGCCTGACGCCGTGCAGGTCGGGCAGGTCGAGAGCGCCAGCGTCGGCTGTGCGATGAAGCCTTCCGGCTCACGCTTCAGCTTCTCGCGGAAGGCTTCGATGGTGGCCTTGGTCGCGGCGGGGCCAATCAGCATGCCGTAGCCGCCGGAGCCATGGACTTCCTTGACGACGAGCTCGCCGAGATTGTCCAGCACATAGGCGAGATCCTTCGGCTCGCGGCAGCGCCAAGTCGGCACGTTCTTCAGGATCGGCTCCTCGCCCAGATAGAATTTTACGATATCGGGCATGTACGAGTAGATCGCCTTGTCGTCGGCGATACCGGTGCCGACCGCGTTGGCGAGCGTGATGTTGCCGGCCGCATAGGCCGACATCAGGCCGGGCACGCCGAGCACGGAATCGGGGCGGAAGGTGAGGGGATCGAGGAAGTCGTCGTCGACGCGGCGATAGATCACGTCGACCCGCTTCAACCCTTCCGTGGTCCGCATGAACACTTCATTGTTCTTGACGATGAGGTCGCGCCCCTCGACCAGCTCGATGCCGAGCTTGTCGGCGAGGAAGGAATGCTCGTAATAGGCCGAGTTGTAGACGCCGGGCGTGAGCAGGGCGACGGTCGGCTCGCCGGAAGCACTTTGCGGCGCGACCGAGCGCAGCGCGGCGAGCAGCTCGTCCGGATAGCGTTCGACCGGCGCAACCTTGTGGCGGGCGAACAGATCCGGGAACAGCCGCATCATGATCTCGCGGTTTTCCAGCATGTAGGACACGCCCGAGGGCGTCCGCGCGTTGTCCTCCAGCACGATGAAGTCTTCTGCGTCGACACGGACGATGTCGATGCCGGCGATGTGCACGTAGACGTCGTGCGGCACCTGCTGGCCGTTCATCTCGGGCCGGAACACTGGGTTCTGGAAGATCAGATCGTCGGGCACGATCTCGGCGCGAAGGATGTCGCGGCCGTGATAGATGTCGCGCAGAAACATGTTGAGCGCGCGCACGCGCTGCTTCAGGCCCTTCTCCAGCAGCGCCCATTCCTTGCCGGACATGATCCGCGGGATCACGTCGAACGGGATCAGGCGCTCGGTCGCCTCGGCTTCGCCATAGACCGCAAAGGTGATGCCGATGCGGCGGAACAGGAGCTCCGCCTCCTGGCGGCGATATTCGAGCGCCTCGGGAGGCGTCTCCTTGAGCCAGCGCGCCAGCTCCTGATAGGCGGGGCGAAGGTCCCCGCCGGGAATATTCATTTCATCAAACGCGATTGCCATAGATCCCGATTTGTTTCCGTGGCCATGCGGCAAGAGTGCATGACTTTCATGTGGTAGCAAGGGGCGGGCCAGCGCGATAAGCATGGAGGATGGGCATTTGCCGGGGATGCCCGGCGGCTTGCCTGAAAAAATGGCTGAGGACTGCTTATTTCGGCAGCAAAACCGCGTGACTTGAACGCGTTACCTCGGCAAAGTCGGCGCCACAGGTGAGGGATAGTTTTATGAGCGAGATCGTCACGGCGGGCATTCTGGTCATTGGGGACGAAATCCTGTCCGGCCGGACCAAGGACAAGAACATCGGCTTCATCGCCGAATATCTGACCAATATCGGCATCGACCTGAAGGAAGTGCGGATCGTCTCCGACGAGGAGGACGACATCATCGCCGCGTTGAATGCACTGCGGCAACGCTACACCTATGTCTTCACCACTGGCGGCATTGGCCCGACCCATGACGACATCACTGCCGACAGCGTCGCCAAGGCCTTCGGCGTCGGCATCGACCATCACCCGGAGGTGGTCACCCGCTTCCGCGAGCGCTGGAGCGAGCAGGATCTCAACGAGGCCCGCTTGCGCATGGCCCGCATCCCTGATGGTGCCGAGCTGATCCAGAGCGCCACCATCCTCGCCCCCGGCTTCAAGATCGGCAATGTCATCGTGATGGCCGGCGTGCCCTCGATCATGCAGGCGATGATGGACATCGTCTCGCCCAAGCTGAAATCCGGCGTGCGCATGCTCTCCGAATCGGTCCGCGCCAATGCGCGCGAGGGTGACATCGGCAGTCCGCTGCGGGCCATTGCCGCCGCTCACCCCGACACCATCATCGGCAGCTATCCCTTCATGGACGAAGAGCAGAGGCCCAACACCAATCTCGTGGTGCGCTCGCGCGATGCGGAGAAGCTCGCGGCGGCGATGGCGGCGGTGAAGGAAATGCTGGCGGGATTGAACATCACCCGCTAAAGCGCCCAGCTTGCTGGACGTTTGACGAAGCAGGAGACGACAATGGCTGGTGAAGCACCGGAACTGAGCGCGCAGGAGCGGGCGGGCAAGGCCTTCCCGGTCTCGTGGGACCAGTTCCACCGCGATTGCCGGGCGCTGACCTGGCGGCTGAACGAGGTCGGCCCGTTCCATGCGGTGATCGCGATCACCCGTGGCGGCCTGGTACCGGCCGCGATCGTGGCGCGCGAGCTCGGCGTGCGCGTCATCGATACGGTCTGCATCGCCAGTTACGAGCATAACAAGCAGGGCGAGCTCCAGGTCCTCAAGGGTATTTCCGAGGCGGCGATGAAGCTCGGCGGCGGCACCGGCAAAGGGCTTTTGATCGTCGACGATCTCGTCGACACCGGCAAGACCGGCAAGCTGGTGCGCGAGATGCTGCCCGACGCGCATTTCGCCACGGTCTATGCCAAGCCGATGGGCCGTCCGCTGGTGGACACCTTCATCACGGAAGTGTCGCAGGACACCTGGATCTTCTTCCCCTGGGACACCGCGCTGTCCTACCACCCGCCGCTGCGAGATGGGGCGGCGTGACTATCGCCGTCATTGCGAGGAGCGAAGCGACGAAGCAATCCAGACTGCTTCCGCGGATGCATTTCTGGATTGCTTCGCTTCGCTCGCAATGACGGGCGGAGGCAGCCATGCCCCTGCAAAACCGCGTCACGCCGACCGGCGACATCATCGCCACCCCTCATCGCGGCCTGTTCACCGGCAACCGCGGCATCATCCATGATCCCGCGACGAAGACGCTGCTGAAGAAGCGCTGGTCGTCGCCGGCCTGGCTCACCTGCACTTGCGAATTCCGCGGCCGGCGCCGCGAGGTGATGGCACAGCGCAGCTGGACCGAGCTGTTCTTCCTGGACGAGGCCACTGCGCTCGCCGCCGGCCATCGCCCCTGCTTCTATTGCCGCCGCGACGATGCCAATCGCTTCCGGGCCGCATGGGAGAAGGGCAATGGCGTGCACGACGTCCGCATGCACGACATCGACACGGTGCTGCATCACGAGCGGCTCGATCACGGCAGGAAGCGGCTGCACGCGCTGCTGGTGCCGCTGGACCAGCTTCCCGCCGGTGCGATGGTTCAGCAGGGTGCGGAGAGCTTTCTGGTGACGCAGGGCAGGGCCCTGCTGTGGTCACCGGCGGGCTATAGCGCGGTCGAGCGTCAGCTCAGCGAAGCGGCGTTGCTGACGCCGCCCTCAACGCTGCGCACATTGAACGCCGGCTACGCGCCAGTGTTGCATCCGACGGCGCTGCCTTAGCGCAGCGCCCGCCTTTGCCATTACCCGAGTTTCTCGCGGGCCAGCGCGGCTCCTGCGCCGAGCGCCGCCAGCTTGGCTTCCGCGATCTCCCGCCGCATCGGCGCCATGCCGCAATTGGTGGTGGCGATGATGTTGCTCTTGGGGACGAATTTCGATACCGCCTCGATCACCTTCACGACGTCCTCGGCGGTTTCCACCGTATCGCTGGCGACGTCGATCACGCCGGCCTGCACGATCTTGGTCTTGAGCAGCGCCAGCAGGTCGAGCGGCACCTTCGAATTGCGGCACTCGATCGCGACCTGCTGGATCGGGCTGGCGTCGATCGCCGGAAAGATCTGCTCATACTGCCGCCATTGGCTGCCGAGCGTCTCCTTCCAGTCGGTGTTGGCCTTGATGCCGTAGCCGTAGCAGATGTGCACGGCGGTGGCGCAGGAGAGGCCCTGCGCCGCGCGCTCCAGCGCCTTGATGCCCCAGTCGTTGACCTCGTCCATATAGACGTTGAAGGCGGGCTCATCGAACTGCACGAGATCGACGCCGTCGGCCTGGAGCGCCTTGGCCTCCTCGTTTAGCAGCTCGGCGAAGGCGAACGCCATCTTGACGCGGTCGCCGTAATAACGGTCCGCAATCGTGTCGATGATGGTCATCGGGCCGGGCAGGGTGAATTTCAGCTTCTTCTTCGTGTGCGAGCGCGCAACGCGCGCCTCGTCGGCATGAACGCGGCCCTTGAGCCGGAGCGGAGCAACCACCTGCGGCACCATCGCCTTGTAGCGGTCCTTGCGGATGCCCATCTCGACCTTGTGGGCGAAGTCGATGCCTTCGATCTTCTCCAGGAAGCCGTGCACGAAATGCTGGCGGGCCTGCTCGCCCTCGGTGACGACGTCGATGCCCGCGTCCTCCTGGATCTTCAGCCAGATCAGTGTCGCGTCGCGCTTGGCGCGCAAGAGCTCTTCGCCCTGCGACTTCCAGGGTGCCCAGAGCATATTGGGCTCGGCGAGCCATTCCGGCTTCGGCAAGGAGCCGGCGATCGTGGTTGGAAACAGCATGGCGGCCTCCCGGCGGGTTGTGTTGCGCCCCTTCCTGCCATGTCTTAACGTCGACGTACAGAACGACAAAAGTCGTCAAACCCGCGACGCCGGACCGGAAACGCCATGATCGAATTCTTCTTCGACTGTTCCAGCCCCTGGACCTATCTCGCCTTCCACAACATCCAGCCGCTCGCGAAGGAGCTCGGCGCGGAGATCATCTGGCGGCCGATCCTGGTGGGCGGCATTTTCAACACCGTCAACCCGAGCGTCTATGCGCAGCGGGAGAAGCCGGTGCCGCTGAAGGCGCGCTACATGAAAAAGGACCTCGCCGACTGGGCCCGCTCGGCTGGCCTGTCGATCAAGATGCCGCCGACGGTGTTTCCGGTGAACAGCGTCAAGGCGATGCGTGGCTGCATCTGGCTGGGCAAGGACATGGTGCCATTCGCCACCGCCGTGTTCGAGGCCTATTGGGGCGAGGACAAGGACATCTCGCAGGACGCGGTGCTGGCCGAGATCTGCAAGAAGGTGGGTATCGACGAACAGAAATTCTTCGCCGGCATCGCAGAGCAGGGCATCAAGGACCAGCTCAAGGCGAATACGGAGGAGGTCGTCGCGCGTGGCGGTTTCGGCTCGCCGACCATCTTCGTCGGCAAGACCGACATGTATTTCGGCAATGACCGCCTGCCGCTGATCCGCGAGGCGCTGCAGCGTCAAAGGGCGAGTGCGGCCTGATGGTGCGGGCTGTCGTTTGCCGCGAACTCGGCGCGCCCGAGACGTTGCGGCTGGAAGAGTTTCCGTCGCCGCCGCTTGGGCATGGCGAGGTGCGCGTTGCGATCCGCGCTGCCGGCCTGAACTTTCCCGACGTGCTGATGGCGGCGGGCGAATATCAGCTCAAGCCGGAGCTGCCGTTCACGCCCGGCATGGAAGCCGCCGGGGACGTGATCGAAGTGGGGGCGGAGGCGGGGGGCGTTGCCGTCGGCGACAAGGTCATCGTGAAGATGCGCCACGGCGCCTTCACCGATGAGGCGGTGGTGACGCCGTCGCAGCTCACCCCCAAGCCGTCCACGTTCGACTATGCGGAAGCTGCGACCTATCTCGCCGGCCACGGCACGGCCTATCATGCACTGATCGATCGCGGCCGGGTCGCGCCGGGCGAGGTGTTGCTGGTGCACGGCGCCGGCGGCGGCGTCGGCCTTGCCGCCGTCGAGATCGGCAAGATGCTGGGCGCGACCGTGATTGCGACCGCCTCCAGCGACGAGAAGCTGGCGATCGCGAAATCGCGCGGCGCCGATCATCTCGTCCGCTACGATCGCGAGCCGTTTCGCGATGCCGTCAAGCGCATCACCGACGGCCGCGGCGCCGATGTCGTGTTCGATCCCGTCGGCGGCCAGGTTTTCGAGGATTCGATGCGCTGCATCGCCTGGGGCGCGCGGCTTCTGGTGATCGGCTTCACCGGCGGCATCGGTTCGGCCAAGACCAATCTGCTGCTGATCAAGGGCGCCAGCGTGTTGGGGGTGCGCGCCGGCGAGGCCGTGCGGAGAAATCCCGCGCTCGGCGAAGTGCGCCTGAAGGCACTGCTGCAATGGGCGGAGGAAGGCAAGCTGCGCCCGAACGTCTCGCATCGCCTGCCGCTGGAAGACTATGCGAAGGCGATGCGGTTGCTGATCGAGCGCAAGGCGATTGGGCGCGTCGCGCTGATTATGGATTGACGGTGCCGCTGAACCGCGGCTGCGCGAAGCGCAGTCCGCTGGCGTAATCCACCACTTCTACCAGAGCGGAAAGCAAAGAGGTGGGTTACGCCCTGCAGTGCCGTAGGGTGGGCAAAGCGACTTGTCCGCCGTAGCTCGGAGAGCGAAGGCGGAAGCGTGCCCACCATTCTGGTTTCGGTTGCGGGTAGATGGTGGGCACGGCGCAAGAGCGCCTTTGCCCACCCTTGTAATAGCGCAATCAGATATTGTCGGCGTGTTCCGTGAGGAATGGCCTGCCGCGGCTGCAACCCGCGGCAGGCCGCTGGCGATCGGATCGCGCCCACCCTGAGCAGTTTGTGGCTGCCCCGTAGCAGGATCGCGCCAGCACCTTCATCGGA
>Ga0209700_100026_pt1 | contig 224498 bp, 228 predicted proteins | sample SiratroredBW_FD_187528 | JGI IMG/M metagenome (GOLD analysis project Ga0209700, IMG submission 187528) | Root nodule microbial communities of legume samples collected from California, USA - Siratro red BW (SPAdes) (version 2) | ecosystem: Host-associated > Plants > Roots > Nodule | place: USA... | reverse complement strand
GGCTGGCGCCGTAAAGCGTGCGGCCAGCTACTCGGCTGAAGCTTCAAAACGTGCAGCCAAGAAAGCGGCCGGCGCCGTAAAGCGTACCGCCAGGAAAGTAGAGACAAGCCTAGAAGGTTGAACCAGGGCTTTGACTCATCAACCAAGCTTGTGATTTGCCGATGCCAACGCCCAAAGCTGGGCGACATTGGCACGTAAGCCATGTCAGCTTGTGGTCCGAAGCCGAACAGCGCTTAAGTCGCTATCACGTCAGCTGCCAGCAATAGTCCGGACATCCTTACGATTTGAGGGAAAGCAGTCTTGAGATTAGCCCGGCGGTCAACAGAGTCGCCGGACCGTCTGGCGCTATGGCGTAAACGAGCGCGCGGCGGTTATGCGCCGCCGGGTCTTGCTCGATCTCGCGGGCGGCTTGCACGGCCGCGAGAACGGTGGGTCGCTTTTCGATCCGATATTGGCCGCGCCCGAGAAACAGCGAGGCGGTGAAGTGATCCGCTTTCCGGATCGCATATCGATGTCCGAAAATTGCGTCATGCGTTGATCCCCTGCGAGAGCGCGGCGAGCGCCTCGGCTTTTTCCCAGCCAGCTCATCATCAGTGCTCGCTCGGCAGCAGGATGACATCGTCCTCGACCCAAATTGTGATTTGATCGAGAGGGACATCGGTGAAATCGATGTCCTCGGAATAGATGATGGCGCCATTATCGCTGCCTTCATCGCAAACGAGGCGCGCGCTCCGGTCGTCCATGACGTGAAATCGACAGACCTGAAACTCCTCGACCCGAATTTTCGGGTCGAGTTGCAGGCAAGCGATCTTGTCGAGCAGCCAATAGGCTCCGGCCTTTTCGGCGAGATACTGCACGCCGTCCGTGTAGCCGGTTGAGCCCGTGGCGATACCATTCGCCGGTACCGGTGAAGTGAGCCAAATCGGCCGGGGTTAGCTTCGTCATTTTCCCAAACACCTTTCCCTGTTTGCCCCGGCGGCGCCGGCCCTTGGGCCAAAGCCCCGGGGGAAGGCCCAGAACTAGGCCACTGGTCGGTGGTTGGAAGATCCTTTTGGCCCAGTCCCCAGAGAGAAATAATGTCGGAAGATCAAAGGGGTACAGGACAGGCCACGGTGCCGGTAGGGGCGCCACTGGTGGGCGAGAATTCAGCCGGGGAATCGGGCCGGGCGAGTGCCCAAAGCGCCCCCCGGGGGCCGGATACGGGCGCCGCCGGGCGTGGCCAACTGATCGCATCGGCCCTTGCCGCGCGGCTCCTCATGGTGAGCCCGGAGCGCATCCGGCAGCTGTCAAAGGAAGGATGGATAGAGAAGCAAGGCCGCGACCAGTTTTTTCTCGTTGATGTCGTGCAAGGCTATATCCGCTTTCGCAATGACAGCGACCGGCGCGCGCAAAAGAGCGCGGCCGATAGCCGGGTGCGCGATGCACGAGCGCGCGAGATCGAATTGCGCAACGCGGTCCGCGAGGGCCGCGTGATCGAGATCGACGAGGCAATGGCGATCGTCGAGGAGATGATCGGGTTGTTTCGCGCGGAGACCGCCGGCCTGCCGGCGCGCGTCACGCGCGATTTGCAATTCCGGAAAACAATCGATAAATGACATCCTCGAAAGGGTGGCAGATATTGCCGCCGAAAGGGGACGCGCTGTGGCAGAAGCTCGCGCTGCTAGCGAGGCCGTCGCGTCCAGCGCCGCCCGACAGATGGGCGGCGGAGAACCGGATATATCCGCAGACGGCGGCGGTCCCGTTGTCGCACCCGAGCGGATGATCGCCAGCGGCAAGTATCGCCGCGCGGTGCTCGTTTTCGGCGCGCAGACCGGCAAGTCGGAATTGATGCTCGATTGCGCCGGCCAGCGGCTCGACCAGCGGCCGGGCCCGATCCTGTACGTCGGACCGAACAAGCAATTCCTGACCGAGCAGTTCGAGCCGCGCGTCCTGGCGTTGCTCGATCAATCGCCGACGTTGACCGCGAAGCTGGCGCGCGGCAAGCGGATGACGAAAACGCGCAAGATGGTCGGCGGCGTGCCGTTCCGCCTCGCGCATTCGGGATCATCGACCGCCCTCAAGTCCGATCCGGCCGTACTCGCGCTGATCGACGAATACGATGAAATGGTCACGAACGTGAACCAGCAAGGTGGCCCGCTCGGCCTGGTCGAGCGGCGCGGCGATACCTATGCCGACTTTGTTTGCGTGGTCACGTCAACGTCGAAAAGAGGACAGGTCGCAGCGGTCGAGGACCAAAAAAGCAAGCTGGTCTTTTGGGACGTTGCCATGTCGGAAGATATCGAAAGCCCGATTTGGCAACTCTGGCAGCAACGCACCGGCACCACTGGTGCTAGCCGTGTCCGCATTGCGAGGAATATTTCGTCCCGCGCTTCAATCTGATGCGCTGGCCGCCGAGTGCGACGCCGATGGCGGCGGCGCGCGCGGTCTATCTCGAATGCCCGCATTGAGCTCGCTGCTGATCGGCGGTGCATTCATCGCCGCCGGCATCCTGACGTGGCTGCTTTGGTATCAAAACCGCAATCCGACTTGAGGCACGGCCATGATCGCGACACCGAGGATTTCCGGCTCCGGATCGGTGGCGTCCGCGAGGAACTGTACAAGCTCGGCGCGGGCGATGTCGTCGAGGCTTCTCGGGCATGACGATCTTGTCGGCCGCGATGGCACGGATTTGTCGCCGCTGCCGATCTTCAAGGATCATCCGGATTGGCTGCTCTATTGGCTGATCGTCAATGGCTTCATCTCGGAATTCATTCGACGGGCGCGGCACCGAAGTGGTCCAGACGCAAGCCTATGTCCCCGATGTCGGGCACGTTGACGTGGTGAAGCTCGTGGATACGAGCGTCCCGCCGCCGAAAGGCTGATCAATGCTGACCGCGATCTTCTCGCAATTCGGAATGTCGATCATCAACGGCGTGCTCGACAGGTTTCTCGAAGCTTTCAAGGCATACGAGAACAAGCAAATCTCGATCGAGGAATTGAGGACCCGTCTTTACGAGGCGATGCTCGGTGTGGTCAAGGAGATCGAAGTCGCGCACACCGACGCGCTTGCGAAAATCTATCAGGCGTTCATGGGCGCGCTGGCGCAATCGCCGCTGATGCAGCGCGTGTGGGCGACCGCCGTGCTCTCGCAGCTATTCGTGCTGGTCTATCACCAGTTCGGAATTCCGCTGATCGTGCTGATCATCGGGCGGCCTATGAGCCGCGCTGGCAATATCCGTCGAGCGGGACGACGGTCGAGTGGGCCTATTTGCTGCTCGGCGCGTTGATGGGTATGGGGCCGATGGTGCTGCGCGCGGGCCCCGGCGTCGGATCGCTCGCCGATCGGCTTAAGGCGATGGTTGGGGCGGACCCAGCATAGAGGTGCCGACGTTCAAGAGTTGCGAAATGGCGGTGACAAGCTGCGCGGGCGCGAACGGCTTTTGCAGCAGGATGCTATTGGGCACGCCTTGCACGGGCCATTCGCCAGCATGACCACCGCTCATGTAGACGATGGGGAAGGCCGGATCGATCAGTCTGGCCTGTCGCGCGACCTCCCACCCATCGATTCGGCCGTCGAGTTTAATATCGGTCACCAGTGCTCTGTAGTGGACCACGCCACTTTTCAGCAAGGTTACTGCCTGCTCACCGGAAGCAGCCGAAGTGAAGTCAAAGCCTGCATCTCTCAAGGCTTCTTGAAGGATATGCTGCAACTCCTCTTCGTCCTCGGCTAGGAGGACTACCGGCAACTCGTTCATTCCATTCCCGCGGCCTACCTGGGCAATCCGGAATTACGCGCTCCGGAAGGTTCCGGTTCCCAAGAATTGAATTGTACTTTTGGCTAACGACCGCTGTTGCTGATTGTCGCTGAGTTGCTTGAAGCAAATTCCTAACCCGTTCTCTGGCGCTGGTTGGCTTCTGCCGTAGCTGTGGCCCCGCCTGCGGTATCAGCCGTAAACCGTGCGACCCGCCGAGGGCCGCTCCAGACTTCTATCACGGGGTGCGCTTCGAGGAATTTCACAGCTCGACGCTTAGCATCATCGTCGCAGTCGCACTCCAGCTCATAGGTCGCATGGGTGACGCCCCACAGATCGACTGCATATGCCACGTAACGCATGGGTCCTGCACACTAAGAGGACGTCGGCTGACCGATTAACGATTCGTGCGCGCCCTGTTTGTTCCTCCTGTATCGAGTTTTCCGCCACCAGCAGGACAGCGCGTCAAAGCTCCCGCTCCATCGCGGGGTGGCTGCGGTTCTTGACCTTGATCCAGAACTTTTGCCGGCCACCGCGATAAGGCCGATCTCGATGTTTGGAGACTAGCCCCTCAAGTCCCATCCGGCAGGCTGCCCGGAAGAGGTCCGGCCCGATTTCGCCGCGCTCGAAGGGCGCCACAGTAATCCCATCGGGCCGGCGTGCCAGTAGCTTCTCCAGGTTGGCCTTGCGCATGTGGAGGGGCAGCGACCGCAGATCGTCGCTCCCCATTGCGAGGATGTCGAAGGCGTAGAGCTGCACCTCGGGGTCGTGCTTGCGCGAGTGCAGCGCGTTAAAATCTGAGATGCCATCGACGCCCAGGATCACGGCCTCGCCGTCGATCACGAAATGCTTCTGCCGGTTTTTCAGCGCGGCATCTGCGATCCAGGGATACCGTTTTGTCCAGTCGCTGCCGTTACGGGATAGGAGGCGCACACGCTTATCCTCCCGGATGACCAGCATCCGGTAGCCGTCGTGCTTCACCTCGTGAATCCAGTCCGGTCCGGATGGGACCTGCTTGCCGGCGGTCGCCAGGCACAGCTTGTATGCCTTAAACATACCGAGCAGATAAATAGTTCGGCGCGAAATTGCGAATCCCTGCCTCAGCGCCTCGCCGCTCTCTCCACGAACTTCAGGACGCATGCCGGCACTTCGTGCTCGACAAGGCGGCGGCGTAGCTCATCGGCGATCTCTACGGTTACATCGCGCGACCATCCCTCTGTCGTGTTGAAGGCCACGATGCGAGTGGGATGCTCATACAAGCCGTCCATCAGGTCCCGCATCAGCGTCGCGCGACCGGTGTCCTCTTCGGCTGTTTCGCACCAGGCTCGCCGGCCGGCAAATTCCTCGACCACAAGGTAGACATCTTGTTCTGCTGCCACAGGAGGCACAATCGACGGGGAGCGGCTCATACCCCAGGAAACTCCAACAAAATTGCAAGTTCCATCATCGATATTGCGCTATTAAATCGAGAAATAAAATAACATATAATGCCAATTAAACAATTTAAATCGTGCAAATTATTTAAATTTGGATTAGGCTAGGAATGGTTCGGGGAAATTGCGAGGCGAACCATGCACTTCCTATCGGCGGGGGATCTATTTCTCATATCCGCGATGACAGGGACGGTCTTGCTGGTTGAGATCGGACTTTTCATCATTTTGGGCATGATCTAACGGACGCCAGGAAGCGGGGCTTTACAGCATCACCGTTGCTTCTTGCGCTGCTTGCCTGCTCAATCGATCCTCGGCTGGAAGATGGGAGCGGAAGCCGTGGGGCTCAGCATCACCGCGCAGGAGTTCGCCTTCGACAACATGGCGCGCTTCATCGGCAACACGCTGACGGCATTGGGACGGCCGGTCACCAGGTTGCGCTTCCCGAGCAAAGACGTGCCGGCGGACACGATGAAGATCCTGGCGCTCGACGACGCGCGCCCCGAGGCCATCCGCCGCCTGATCCAGCAGGCAAGCAACGACGCCGATCTCGCCAAGAGCGCCTGCGACGATCCCAACAATCCCGAAGGACGGATGGTGAAGGCCCTGATGATGGGCCTGCCCGCGATGCCGAAGACCGGCGTATAGATGGAGGTGGCGAAATGAAGGACTGCAGCGAACAGGTGTCCGGCTTCGAGCGCGCCGCTGTGCGCATGTCGAAGGACGACCGCGCCGATATCTTCGGTAAGGCCAAGATCAACCGGGCTCAAGTCTGGCCTCGAGCGCAACGGCAGCCCCAAGGCGATCGGGTCGCGCACGCAGGGCTCCTACGCCATGAAGACCATGATCCTGCACGACCGCGGCGACTATGACGTCGATGACGGGGTCTACTTCAAACGCGACAGCCTGAAGAACGACCAGGGCGAGGACCAGTCCCCCGAAGACGCCAGAAAGATGGTCAGCGACGCGCTGCAGGACAAGCGTTTCGCCGACCAGTCCGAACCCCGTAACAACTGTGTGCGGGTCTACTACAAGCAGGAAGGCTACCACGTCGACGTGCCGGTCTACCGCGAGAACCGCACCACGGATCCCATCACGAACGCGGAGAAGAAGTGGTTCGAAATCGCAGCCGGCGACAAGTGGAGGACATCCGATCCGCTCGCCAACACGAAATGGTTCAAGGACGCGAACGCCACGAAGTCGCCGGATGCCAGCGCCGCCGGTGCCGGGCGATCGCGTCCGGACCGTACAGGCGGCGCTCGCCGAAGCGTTCAAGCTCCTCACCGAGAACGAGACTCGGCAGCACGACAACGACTTCCGCGAGGATTTCGGTCTCTACTGGCTGAACTGGGCCAACAGATCCGATCTTCGCGTCGAAGTCATGCCGGGCACGGAGGGTGCCAACGAGTCGATGCTCGGCCGCGCGGCTCTGATGGAAGGGCGGGTCTTCGTATTCCCGGACAAGGGCTACGCTGGCAGGTTCTGCACGAACTTGACCGGAGTCGCGTCGAAGTGGCTCGAGGAAACGCCGGTCATCTCTATCGATCCTCTGCCAGCTCCCGATCGCTATCCTGAAACCGCCGACGAACTGTGGGCTCTCGTCGAGGCGCGATCGCAGGGCGGCACCGACCTGCTGGCGCGCCTGATGGCCAACGCTCCCAAGGAGGCGTTCGTCGTCCTCGCCGGCAAGGCTCCCTTGGGCCGCGAACATTACGCCGCCGTGTACCTTCGCCGGCCGTTGGATCGCGAAGGTCGACCGCTCAACCGGCGGGCCTTGCGGACCTCGGGGGCAGCGCGGTCGGTCACGGAACGGCCAAGGCCTTAGCGCATTCGATCCGTGCGGACTTGCCGATGATCGGCTTCGTGGAGGGCTACGTAACCACGTTCGCTACCTTCGCGCGGGCTTTCGACGAAGGCGGCAGGACGGCCTGTTCAAGTGCTTGTGCTAGGAACTATGGAGCGGGAGTGTTCAGATATCATCGCTAGATTCAAGAAGCCATCAAATCGTTAGCCGAGGTCGTCAACGGATTCGATATCACGGGAGATGCGGATTTCGTTCTATACGTTACCGACGGCGCGGTCGTGATGTTTATGATGCCTTTTGTACGAAACGCACCGCCGAGGTGACGGACTCAGGCGAGAAACGAAATTGTTCGTTCGTTACGTACTGTATCTGTCGTAGCACGGTCCGCGGGACTAAGGTATTTGTCGCTGGAGTCCGACCCTAGCGTCGTATGGTGAAGTCATCCCTTGCTGTTCGGAAGGTGACGCTGGTCCGATGGTCCTAACATGAAAGACAGCAATAGCAGCCACCCTGGAATATCGGAGATGACAGATGACCAGCGCGAATTGAGGCGCTGCAAGCAAGAGATTGCGCGTCTCAAACAGCTGGTTGTGGAGCTTTCCGAAATTGTCTTGCGCAACGTCGTAAAGAGCGACGAGGGGCGACAATCGGAACGCCCGCTGAGTCTCTGAGCGACGTCGAATTGGTGCGCTGTTTCCCAGCAGCGTGGCTTCCCGCCTTGGGGAGCACGGGGAGCGGCCCTGCCCTTATGCTCCATGAGGCAGGGCTCTTAATTTTTAGTTGGAAGCGTAGGATAGGCCAGGAGACACATTGATGACGGGATGAACTGATCAAGCGCGCGTCTTGTTGTAGCTGATGGCAGCGATTGCTTCTGATCTGGCGCGGCGCGCTCATTTCAACCGTTTTTTTGATGGATCACACGCGGCCTAGGCGAATGAGTGGTGGGAGCGGTCAAACGCCAATGTCACCATTCGACAAAATCGCGCTCTTTATCGACGCCGCCAACCTTCACGCAACCTGCAAGGCGCTTGGCTTCGACATTGACCTACAGGCGCTTGCTCGGGGAGCTTCAGAGCCGCGGCACGGTGCTGCGAGGAACAGGAATGTTCGCCAATCAGGCCGCTCATCGATTGGCTCAGGTATAACGGCTATACGGTTGTCACCAAGTTGACCAAGGAATTCATCGACGCCAGCGGCCGCCGCAAGGTCAAGGGCAACATGGATATCGAGCTGGCGGTCGACGCCATGGAGCTTGCCGAGCATATCGACCAGATGGTCCTGTTCAGGAGCTTTATGGCGATCCATTCATGGTCGGCGAGTTCGTAGCGCATGATTCGAGCCCCCAGTGCGCGGCGAGTTTGAATCACAGGGGGCCGGCCAAACGCAACGTCCTGGCCTGGCCGCGGTCATCGCTCACGGTGGAAACGCCCATGAATCCGCCCGATTCCATCGATGCGCGATGTCCGCTGCTACGCAGGCTCCAGGGATTTCCAAACAGCCTAAATCCTAGCCCGACTTGCGCAAAAGATGTGCAATCAATGATTGCTGTAACAAAAATTTCAACTAAATCTTGGTAAAAAATTTACTGGATGGCCTGCAGCATGACGACGTTTAGGAAACATCGTCTTCCAATATTTTCCATTTGTGCTGTCGCTCATTTCGCAGGAGTCCCTTGCCATGCTTTCGCGCTATTCGATCAGGAGCAAACTCGTCGTCGTTATTTCTTTGCTCCTTCTCGTGTTCGGCGGCACTGGCCTGCTCGCCATCAGCAACATGCGGCTCATCCAGGGGGGCGTCGCTGAGTTCCAATCCCGTTGGCTGCCCGCGGTCCGCCTGCTCGGTAACCTCAGAGCCTACACCATCCGATATGGCAGCGTCGTGCGGGATCACATTCTGGAATCCGACTCCGCGAAGAAAGCCTCAGCCGAGAAGCTTCTTGCCGACCTGACGCGCGACATCGAAAAGGAGGGCGCCGCCTACGAGCTGCTGCTCTCCTCTCCGGAAGAGCGCAAGCTTTACACGGACTTCCAACAACTCTGGAGCGCGTATGTTGCGCAAGTTCCAGACGTGCTCTCTGCGTCCCGTAGGAATGATATTGCCACAGCCAGCGATTTGATCGTTCATCAAATGCAACCGCTGCGTCAGGACAGCGGACAGGCCCTGCTGAAGGCAATGGACATCAACAACAAGCGTGCAGCGGCCGCCGGTCAAAGTGCTGAGCAGACCTATGCCTTCGCGTTTGCTCTCATTGTTGGGACTCTTGTCCTCACCTTGGTACTCAGTTCTATCGTCGGCCTATTGCTGTTGCGCGACATCTCAATGGGGATTAGATCCATCATTGCGCCGATGCGGGCATTGGCCAACGGCGATGTTACCGTGGCGGTCCATAGCCGGGCCAAGCATACCGAGATCGGCCAAATGGCCGCTGCCCTGCAGGTCTTCAAAGAGTCCCTCATCGCAAAGCAAGCCGCGGACAAGCTTGCCGCAGCAGAGGCCGAGGCTAAGATCTTACGCGGTCAGCGGATTGACCAGATTACTGGCGGCTTCCGATCAATGATCGGCGAACTCGTCGCCGCGCTATCCACCTCCTCCGGCGAACTGGAAGCGGCCGCAGAGACTCTATCTAAGACTGCTGATACAGCCCTGCATATTTCGGCAACAGTGGCCGCGGCCTCCGAAGAAGCATCTCTCAACGTTCAGACTGTTGCGTCCGCTACTGAGGAGATGACATCGTCCGTTAGCGAGATCGGCCGACAGGTTGAGGCATCGACCAAAATCGCGAGCGAAGCGGTTCGTCAGGCTGCAGAAACCAATCATCGGATCAACAAATTGTCCACGGCAGCAACGCGCATAGGCGATGTTGTCAGCCTTATCACGACCATCGCAGGGCAAACCAACCTGTTGGCTCTGAACGCGACGATAGAAGCGGCGCGGGCTGGAGAATCCGGCAGGGGCTTTGCGGTCGTTGCTTCCGAAGTTAAAGCCCTCGCCGGCCAGACCGCGCGGGCGACCAGCGAGATAAGCGAGCAGATCAGCGAGATACAAATCGCAACGCAGGAATCCGCCGACGCGATCAAACATATCAGCACAACAATAGATCGCATCTCGGCGATTACGGCCGCAATTGCCGCTGCCGTGGAAGAGCAGGCCAATACGACCGGAGAAATTTCGCGCAGCTTGCAGCATGCCGCCCGGGGAACGGTACAAGTCGCTTCGAACATAACTGAAGTAAAACAGGGCGCAGTCGAGGCAGGATCAGCATCCTCGCAGGTGCTATCGTCCGCGCAGTCTCTCACGAGAGAACGCAGTCGCTTGGAACACGAAGTCCAGAGATTTCTCTCTGCCATCCAGGCCGCTTAAGCGCGCATTTCGAGCCATTTCCAGTGCCGCATATTCAACAATCACGCCAGCAATCCAAAAATAGATCTGGAGATAGCCATGGGGACGGTCGTTCATTTCAAGAAAGCTGGTCGGCCGCTATTACCGTTCGAGGTCCAAGAAGGTGAGCGCGTTCTTGCGGAGGCACTGGACAGACTCACGAAAGCGAGGCTGTGGACCGCCGTGGGCCATCTCCAGACAGCCCTGATAGGCGCCGACAAAATTCGCGACCGACTGCCGGCCGGACCGATCAAGGATGATTTCGAGCAGAAGCTGGCGGCGCTTATACGGCACCTCTCCTATTTGCGCGAACAGGTCGAGCAATTGTAGCCTCATGATGGAGACACAGTTCGGAAGCCAGTGAGGTCACCAAGTGGCTCATCGCGTCATTTGCTGCGGTTGCATAAAGGCGGCGGGGTACCAGAGCGAAGCCGGCATCGACGAAGATTTATGATGGGGTGGACGCCCCGCCCGACGGCATCGATGTGCCAAAGTGGAGGTGTTGAGCACCACTTAAGGGAGGCGTCCGTGTCACAAGTTATCACAATCGGTCTGGATATCGCCAAGCACGTTTTTCACGTTCACGGAGCGGATGGGCGGGGTCGAGCGATGTTCAGCAAGCGGATCAGCCGAGGAAAGCTGCTGGATTTCTTCGCGGCGCAACGGAGTTGCACGGTAGCGCTGGAAGCATCTGGTGGAGCACATCACTGGGCTCGTCAGCTGACCCAGCTTGGCCATGAAGTTCGGCTGATCCCGCCCGCCTATGTAAAACCATTCGTGAAGCGGCAAAAGAACGATGCGATCGACGCCGAAGCGATATGCGAAGCGGCGCAGCGGCCGAGCATGCGGTTCGTGGCCATGAAGAGCGAACAGCAACAGGCGGCGGGCCTGGTGTTTCGGACCCCTGATCTGTTAGTGCGGCAGCGAACCCAGCTCATCAACGCGATCCGGGGGCACCTCACTGAATATGGTTGGATTGCACCCAAGGGGCCGTCGCACGTGGCGACGCTTGCTGATCTGATCGAGGTAGAAGCGATGACCAGCTCGCTTCCCGAAGCGGCCCACACCATGTTCCGATTGATGTTAGACCTGTTCGCCGGCCTCAACGGCAAGATCGCAGATCTCGACAAGGAGATCGCGCGACGCGCTCGCGAGGACGAAGTATCGCGCAGGCTGATGACCGTTCCTGGCATCGGCCCGATCTCCGCCACCGCGATCGCCGCTCTAGCACCGCCGGCCGAGACTTTTGCCAAAGGTCGCGACTTAGCGGCCTGGTTCGGTCTCACGCCCCTTCAAAGATCTACGGGCGGCAAGCAGAAGCTCGGCGCGACATCCAAAATGGGCGAACGCACGCTCAGGCGCCTCCTCATCATCGGCAGCAGCGCCGTAGTGCAGCAGGCAAGCAAACGGGGCGCGCCAAAGGGGTCGTGGCTCGAACAGATGCTGGCTCGCAAACCGCGCATGCTGGTAACGGTGGCGCTCGCCAACAAGGGCGCGGATCGTCTGGGCGCTACTTGTAAAGCAGGAAAACTACAGAGCTCCGGTCGCCGCCAAGGCGTGAGCCTGGCGGGCCTGAGGTCGTCACAGGTGCAGTCGGTCGAAGGAGAGTATGGCGCAACAGTCGGCGAGACGGGGCTGGAAGAACCAGATGTACTCATCGTGCCTGGAGCACGCATTTTTGATTTGGTTCCGGTCCGCGAACTCCCATACAGGCCTGCAGCTCCATCGCTGCATCAGAAGCCGGACAGATGGCAGCATCCGACTACGTGCCAATCTTCCTCTAAAATACCGCTTGCATCCGGCGGGGCGTCCACAGATGAGTACGCGCCCTAACAAGCCGGGCGTTGCATAGTAGCGCGCGGTTCGCGGCAGCGTGGCTCCCCGCCCTTGTGGGGCAGGCGGAGCGGCCCCGCCCTTGGCTCCATGGAGCCTCCATGGGGCGGGGTATTTGTTGGACGGTCAGCCAAAGTGGAGGCCCTTGCACAATGAGCGAATACAGTCCCCCCCAATCCGATTGGTCCGCCGCGTGAAGAAAAGAGCCGAGAGCCGGACGAGCGATACGGAGTAATCTCACCCGGGTGAGAGTGATAATGAGCAATTTTATCCTGTGCTGTTGGCTGTCATGGCCATAGGAGCCCACTCAGGAGGCGTCATGGGCTTCTTGCTGGCCGGACGAGTGGCGCTTGCTTTAGCCGTCTTCGTTTCCGCTACATCGGTATCTTTTTTGGATGGATCGCACGCGGCCTCGCGAATGAGTGTAGCGAGCGCGGATTGCGGCCCGCCGTTGACTTTATAAGCTCATTGCGACGACAACTCCCACGCCGAGGACATATATCCATCCCTCGTGAAAATCGAAGAAATTCAAATTGAAGAGGGGAGCTGGTGATACTTCTGGATCACTACAAGGAGCCCGCCCAGCTCGCCAATCCGTCTTCGTATCGACGTCGTTAAGCCGTTTATGCCGTGTCATTCGGCCTGCAATTTTGGGACGCCGATTGATACTCCAATAGAAGTGGTGCTCCGGGCGCACCGCACAGTGCAGATTTGAGCTTGACCCGCGGCCGGTACTCAGCAACCATACGTAGATTGACTGAGGAATCACCGCCTAGTGGCGTCGAGGTGGTGCTGAAAGATAAGCTCGGCGTCATCATGACAATGCAAAGCATATTGTGACGTTTCATAGACTCGCGTCGTGGACGACGCGAACAGACATATAGGATAATAGCATGCGGCTTCTTATTGTCGGCACCTTGAAGGGCCAGCTCACGACAGCCACCAAGATCGCCATCGACAATGGCGCGACCGTTACCCAGACCGAGGATTATGAACTGGCGATGCGGGTTTTGCGCGGCGGCGAGGGTGCCGACCTGCTCTTGGTCGACGTCGGGCTCGACATCCGCGACCTCGTAATGCGGCTGGAAGCCGAGCACATTTACGTGCCGATCGTCGCCTGCGGCATCACCAACGACGCCCGCGCCGCGGCCGCGGCGATCCGTGCCGGCGCCAAGGAATATATCCCGCTGCCGCCGGAACCGGAACTGATCGCAGCGATTTTCGTAACGGTGGCCGACGAGGCCCGCGACTTTGTCTACCGGGACGACGAGATGGCGCGGGGTATCATGCTCGCCCAGCAGATCGCCGCCTCCAGTGATACGAGTGAAACTATTCTATCCTAATGCTTCGGGGCCTTCATGCGATGGAAGGCACCGGTGACGCCATGACCATGGTCGGTTTACCGCACCGTTGGTACCGGGGGGATAGCGCCGGTCGCAATGTGTTTCACATCGTGCTGTCCGCGGGCGGAGCTTGACCGGATGCGTACGTCCAAACAGCGACGATGCCTGTGGACACGGCTTTCTCCGTCGCAAGCGGCTATGGCTCGCTCGATATCGTCGGCAATAAGGGAATCCCGGAACCGAGCCAATCGCCAATTGGCGAAGAGCGTCCTGGTCAGCGCTGAACTACGCCAACCTCGTCGTTGGTCGGTGGCGGCTACGCCCTCATCTGATCGCGCTGAGCCGCATCGATGCTACGCCTCGCGTCCTGCGAGGCCACGCGCTCGGCTACAGCGTCGCGCATCACGTCTTCGGCTTCGTCCTCTGGGCATGATAGTCTGTAACCATGCGGCGTAGGCCGCAGGATCAACGCTTCAGCAGTTTGGGGTTTTCCTTGTAGAACTTGATGAGCTGGATCAGGTTTACGAAGACCGTCCCTCCGATGGTTGTCCTGTAGGGCATGATCGGTGGTTATCCCCGGATCAAGGCGAGCGCTTCGGCATGAAGCCGCGGCGTTGCGGTTGCCAAGATGCACCCTTCCGAGTGAATCGAGAGCGGGCATCCCTCCCAATCGGTGATGCAGCCGCCGGCGCCCTGCACGATCGGCACCAGCGCCATGTAGTCATATGGCTGAAGCCCCGTTTCGAGAACGATGTCGCAGTGTCCCGACGCAAGCAGGCCATAGATGTAGCAATCGCCGCCGAAACGGCGCATCCGCGCAGCTCGCGACAGCCGCTCGAATGACTCCATCTCGCCTTTGCGGAACATGTCAGGCGATGTGGTGTAGAAGCGTGCGTCGGCGACGCTCTCGCATGCGCTGGTCCGTGCCAATCCATCGCCGAACCGCGCTACGCCGGGCTTCGCCATCCACCGCTCGCCCGAAAAGGGGACGTCGATCAGGCCGCAGAATGCTTGCTGCTGATAGGTCAACGCGATCAGCGTGCCGAACAAGGGAAAGCCGCTGATGAAGCTCTTGGTGCCGTCGATCGGATCGACGATCCAGGTGAAAGCGCCACCTAACTTGTTTCCGATCTCCTCGCCGATGATGCCATGCTCCGGAAAGCGCGCCTCGATCCTTTCCCTGAGACGCAGCTCGACGGCTCGATCGGCAATCGTCACCGGACTGGCGTCGGATTTGGCGGCGACGTCCAGCGGAGTGCGGAAATAAGACAGCACGATGGGCCTGACCGAATCTGCGAGTTCAGCGGCGAATGACAGATAGACGTCGGCATCGTCTGCCGTGACGGCATGCTGGGCCATTTCGAGCGTTCGGCGCGCTGCTCGAGGGCCGTTTCGGGATTGCCGAGCGCTTTCGGTGAAGGTGCCGATGGTAGCCATTGTATCATTCCCTTTGTTTTCTCGGGCCGCGCCGATCACGTCCTCGATGGCGGTCGTGAGACCGGAGACGGTCGCGTCAATGCGGAATTCGCGTCGCGCGGCCTCCCCAATACTTCCAGTCCCGCTCATCAACGGTTACGAAGAGATCGTCCGCTGGGAAGAAGCAAAAGAACACCGTTGGCACGAGATCTCTTCATTTCGCGCCTGCGGTTGCGGTCCAGCCACGGCGTCCCGGTCCGGAACGCGCCAATATTGGCTCAAGCAATCCGCTTAGGCGGCTCCAGGCTCCCGCCCCAAACGTCCTGCGTCTGCCACCAGGAGTTCAAGAGTCGTTTCGCGACAGCGGCGGGATCATCGTCCTTGCCAAGGGCGGCCTGATACGCAACGCCACTATCCTTGAACTTGTTAAGCAGTACGTATCCATCCTCGACCTTGTATTGTCCTTCCGCTATCTCGCCGGTATCGCCCTTCGCGCCCGACGGGGACCGAACGATAACACTAAGGCTGCGATAGTCATGCGGCATTTGGACACCCTAGATATGTGATTTGTCTATTAACGACTTGCCGATCAACGTCGCGCGCGAGGTGCCATATGTGTTCGTCAAACGCTACGACATTGCCCCTCCACCTGATCGAGCATGACCGGTGAAGGAAACTGCCCAGGCATCTTTCGGGCAGTGCCTGACTAACCCCGTCCCCTGACCAAAAGCTGACGGCCACGATCAATTCCTCGAATTCGGGAACTTGCGGGGCGCGATGCACCCCGGTCAACTTAGAACAGCGATGCTACAAGCCTCAAACTTGTCAGAGTTTTCCAGCCGCGCAGGCAGCCTTCGTCTTTGTCAAGGTCTTCACCGATCGTGGCGCCTTGATGAACCTTGCGGCCATCAGGCCACTCAGCAACCGCGGGTTCAAGGCTCAAGGGCTGACCGTCAAAAACAAAGACAACTTCGTCATCTTCGATTCGCTTTGACGATCTCAGCGTCGGAGGTTGATTGGGTAGTCGGCCCCTTCCACTTCATTCGGCCGTGAATACGCCAACCCAATTACATTCTTGGAGCAAACTGTATCGGCGCTGCATCGAATTGGCGCGGAACATGAGGCTTGCCTTGTGGCCGCCAGCCAGTGCTCTTTCCACCCACCGTGCAGAAAGACAGCGGATGACAATCTCTTTGCGCTGATTATCGCCGTGATTGCAATGCTAAGGTACGCTTGGTATTTGCCCAAGACCGATATGGTCAGTGTATTCGCAATACTGTCATGTTAGGCATTTTCCTCGGAGTCGCCGCTGGCAATGCGACTTGGGATTTTGTGAATAGCTATGTTTCGCCGCCATGCAAACGCTTACCGCATCATTCGATACTGGCACTTGGTTCGAGCGAGCCTTGATCAAATGTGCTCATCGCGAGATGGTCCGCCCTCACAACGCGGACTGGCGCGCCGGAGACTGCTAGTCTTGCAATCGCGTTCCACCCAACGGCCAAGGCGAAGGAATGAAAGTCAATCATATCGTGCTTAGAAACCGGTCTAGACGATGGAGCAAGGAAGAGGACAAGCGCCTGCTCGAACTCACGTCAAACAACGAAATACCGAAGCGCATTTCTATCCTACTCGAGAGAAGCGAACTCGCTGTCGTTCAGCGAATGAGGAAATTGCGCGTGTGGCGTCCAAACTCCGGACCTCCTGAGAGGCCAGACAAGCGATAAGCGAAGACGCCGAGCGCGATCACCACCGTGCCGGAGGAGGCGCCGACCCCGGAGCACATCGCCGTAAAGCCGGGACAGAAACTCCGCTTCCGGCCCCGCCCACGTACCAGAGCCCCGCCTATGACCGATAAGCCGGAGAGAGAAATAACGCACGAACGGGCCGCGCTGCGCGGCGATGTACGCGCCAAGACCTGCCCGTTCTGCGGCGAGATGCCCGAGGTCGAGCTAGGCCTGACGGCAAGGATCGCCTGCATCGAGGTCGACTGCCTTAATCCTATCGTTCATTCGCCGACGCTCGCAGACGCGCTGGCCTTCTGGAACATGCGCCGGGCGTCCGGACCGGCGGTAAGCTTGACCGGCGAGCACGGCTCGAGGAGAGCGACTTCCTCGAGAGCTAAGATTGGCAGATGGCTCTCGATTGTCGCGGGCCGTAATCTCCGCCACGCAGAGACCGGGGATGATCATCCCATGACCAAAACCCTCGTTGAATTTATTGGCGGCCCCGCACATGGAGCCAGGATGACGCGTCCGCGCGTTGCGACAGTAAACGTTCCTACTCCGAGTTTTGGCAGGTTCGCATACACGATCCGACGTTGCCGCGACGAAGACGGCAATCTCGTCGAAATCCTGGCGCCTGCCGGTCGCGAAGTCGATCCCGCCTTTCTTGCCAAGCGGGGACTCCGGAATTGATGGTGGAGGGACCAAGATCTCCGATATGCTGTCGCCAGGGACTTTATGGAGAATGTAGCGATGACGGAGACACCTGACGACGTCCCCCTGTCGAGGAGATCGAAATCGACGAGTCGGCTGCGATCATAGTTGGGCAGATCGATGACGAGATCACCGTCGCCATTGCGAGCGTTGTCGGCGTTCATTTCCGGGTAACGGCGGATCAGGCGCTCAAACTCTCTCGCGCCTTGGCTGTGGCCGCGGAGAATGCGGCTAAATTCCTGGCATCCATCGAGACGTAACGGCGGAGAGGACACCAAGAGATGCAGGCGGCTTTTTTCCAGCCGGAGTCGAGCGATTCGCCCGTCGGACACCGGCACAAAGAGGGGCTTGGGCGCGAGAGGCGAAGCTCCGGCAAAACGGTCTGTTCACTCTTGCGCGTCAATCAAATCGCGCACCAGCGACAGCACTTCCGATCCTGAGTCTTCGGTGTCGGTGATTTGTTCGATAACAGCGTCGGTCACATTGAGGAGCGCGCGTCGAGCCGCTTCCCTGTCCTCGTTTCGCTGTCTGAAGTCCACGTCTATCAGGGGACCCAAGTCACGTACTTTCAGGCCACGATAGGCAGCGCTGGCGGCTTTTAGTTCTATTCGCGCGGCGTCATCTACACATGCATCCGAGAGCTTCAAACACACGTTTTTCGATGCGCTCGTCTTCGACCTCGTGATTCTTTTGGCGGACCACCCAACGATCCGCTCGCGCTCGGGGAAGCATGGATCAAGTAAGCGCCAATTGCAGCCGTCATCAGAAGGAGCAATCCGAAATCGACCATCAGCCCCGATTTTGATGTTTGCAAGCACTTGCTGTCGCTTTCTAAAGATTTCAATTTGGCGAGCTTGAGGTCTTGCTCAATCAGATTGAGGCCGGTTTCCAGCTTAGCCCTGCTGAACCGTCGCAATCTTTTTGCATGGTCGCTCGTATCTGACGATGGTTTTGCTCCAGCGTGGCGATGGCGTGATCAATCGTGAGTTTGGCATTCGCTTGAACGGTTTCAAGCCGTTGATCTGCACGTCGACCTGGATCGCGTGCCATCGGTCACGGCACTATCAGCGTGTCACACCTACTGCATCCAAAGTTCCGCGCGTGCAGCTATGCGAATGGATCCCCGATATGAATCGAAACGCTTAACGAGTGACCCACATTTGCCCTGTATTGAAGTCTAACATCGGCGGCACAGACAGTCGCACCAGCCCTCCGGCGCCATTCACATGATGACGACAGGACGGAGATGAAAACTGTCGAAGAGCTCAAGCTAAATGATCTCGAAGTATCTCCGACGTTCAAAGTCGGTGACCCGATGTTGAACGGCTTCCCATTCCCAACGGCGGGAACAAGAAAAGGCTTCAACAAACCTTTCTCCGAAAACATCATTGGCCGCTGGAGACTGTGCAAACCGAGATGTTGCCTCTGATAGGCTTTGAGGCAGCCTCTCGGACAGAAGACACATCTCGACGCTTGCATCACCGACGATCGACGCCGGTAGTGCCACATCTGTCTCGACGCCCACTATGCCGGAACCAATGGCACATGCGAGGGCGAGATATGGGTTCACGTCAGCGCCACCCAGCCTATACTCCAGTCGATGGGCAGACGGCTCTCCCGGAATGGCCCGAACCGCGCAGGAACGGTTGTCAACTCCCCAGCTTGGACAGATTGGTGCCCAGCAGCCAGGGACCAATCTCTTGTAGCTATTGAAGTTCGGCGCCGCGAGCACACAGAAATCATTCATGTATTTCAGTTGTCCGGCGATGAATTGCCTCATAAGCTTCGAGACGTTGCCGAACGCATCGCTGTCGTAAAACGCATTCTGACCATCCGAGGACATCGAAATGTGAATATGGCCGGACTGGCCGGGCCATTTCTCGGAAACCTTGGCCATGAATGTAGCCATCATGCCTCGCGTTTGCGCCCAGGCTTTTATCATCGACTTGAATATGGTTGCTCGATCGGCAGCTTCCAGCGCATCACAATGACGAAGTGACGCTTCGACCACGCCAGGTCCCGTTTCAAAGTGCAGCCCGCTGAGAGGTATTCTAGCCTTCTCACAAAGCGCCAAGATCTCATCGAACAGCTCATGTTGCGCGACAGAGCGCGCAATCGAGTAGCCGAACGGGCCCCGCGTTAAAGGGGCCCATTCGCCGAACGGCTTGTCTTCAATTGTGTCGGCGCTCTCCTTGAACAGCATAAATTCAAACTCGAACCCGGCAGCGTAGCCGTAGCCGTGGTCAGCAGCCCTTCTCAGGACCTTACGCAGAATACCGCGCGGGCAGATGTTCTCATGTGCGCCGGTGAACTCGGCGAGGTAGAGATATTGATCGCCGACATAAGACACCGAACGGCCGGTGCCTGACAGAATACGCAGATCAGCGTCTCCGAATGCTGATAGCGGCTTTTGCGTGAAACTGGCCGGAATGACCCGGTCCGAACAATCCCACGCGAGCACCGCTTCAGAGAACTTGATAACTTTATCTCCATCTGAGAGATCTTCACCTAAGACGTGTTTGCCTCGCAGCACGCCATCGAAGTCGCTTACGCCGATCATCGCCGAGCGGGCTGGATTCGCCCTTGTCAACCTGGCATCAGTTGGCATTAGTCGCGATCCTGCGTCACTAAATCGAACACCTGGTCCATCCGCATTGCTCGCAACTTGCGATAGTCATCCTCAAGCTGATTCAAGTCGCTATTCACGAGATAAACGATGCCTGGTGTCGACGCCAAGTCGATCGTCGGAACCAGCTCTTGACCAATCGGAACGAATGCAATGGCATCCGCGAAGCTCGGGAGCTTGCGGATTATTTCGAGTCCCGGGTAACCGGCAACGACACCGCCGATATCGGAGATCAGCGAGACGCATAGTGCGTGAGCCTGCCGCTTGTAGGGCCCGCGCAGCCTCATGTACTCACCAAAGCCCTTGGGATCTGCGTAGCGCCAGGCCGTCAGCGTCAGATGGTTGTGCCCCAACGCCATGGTTCGTGCTTTTGCCGACATGGTCCCTTGAAGCCTCGCTCCGAAGTCCACCAGAACCGGCCCCCGATGATCGACAATGATCTCAGCATGAGCCGGTCCGTCGACGATCTGAAGCGCCTGCAGCGCACGCACCAAGTAGTCTGACAGCTCCTGAACGATTGGTTCGCTGCCCCCCAACAACCTCTCAAGTGAGCAGACCGATGATGCCCCCTCAATAGGAACGGTGTCATAGGTCCAGGCCTCCGTAACGAAGGCTTCCCCGTCGATCGAGACGGCATTTACGGTGTATTGCTGGCCATTTATTTTTTCCTGCCCAAGGGCAAAATGATTCAACGCTCCGACACGGTTCGTCTTCCCGACAATTGCGCTTAGAGCCCGCTGAATATCAGCATCTGTCGAGCAAAAGAATACATCCTCGGTACCCGTACTGTTCAGAGGCTTGATCACGATCTCGTCGAACTTCGCTTCACGCTTCCAGCTCGCGATCTCTACAGCACTGTCGGACACGACTTGTCTGATCGATCGCACGCCTGCAGAGGTCAGCGCGCAAGACAATCGCGCTTTGTCACGCCGAGCAGCCGATAGCGCGGTCCCATTTGAAGGTAAGCCCAGCCGCTCCGACAAAGAATCGGCGAGCTCAACCCCGGTCTCGCAGCCCGCGATAACGAACTCCAACTCCCTGCCATGGAGAGCCTGAAGATGATATTCAACGATGTCGTCATACCCCATGGGCTCGCTGGGGCGAATGACTTCATCATACAGATCCGCATTGAAATGCGATTGGAATATCGGTGGAATCTGTGCAGCCGACATCACATGCACCGTTCCAATTCCATAACGCTTGAATTCTTCCGGCAGGTACCGGCCGGTAGAGTATGCGTCTACGATTACACAGTTCCGTTCTTTCATGTGGATCTCCGATACTGCAAGTAGATGTTGCCGACAGCGACAGCCGTAATGAGAACATTTCCAACGAACGTATGTGACGAAGGCACGATGCGAGAATCGAAGTACTGGAACAGGAAGGTGATGATGGGGGCGGTGGACAGGACCATGTTGACGGTGAAGGGCTCTACGCGGCGAATGCCCTGCTGGATCAAGAGCAAAGGAACAAGGATCGTCGACAGCCCAATTGCTGCGATCGCAAACCAATGCTGCGAGATCTCGGGCACGATAGATGAATGGTCGACCAGGCCCAGCAGCAAGACAATCGTTCCATAAAAGCGATGCGCCAGCACTTGTCGGCCAGAAAACCCACGGTCGAACAGCAGTTTGACCAGTATATTTGTGAGGGCCAGCGACAGGCCGGCCACGATCGCCAAGGCGATGCCAAAGGACGATCGAGCCCCCCACTCCACGCCCGCGTTGCCGCTGGCCGAGATCCAAATCATGTAACTTCCGATCGTTGCGATCGTAACGCTCACGACGATATCGGATGCCGGAGGGGTGCCCTGGCGCCTGATCAGTGCGTTTAACCACACAGTTGCGGTGGGCCCCAACGCCACCATGAAGGCGACGACGATCGCAGGTTCAGCGTATTTCAGTCCGATAAATAGGCCGATCCAGCTCATCGCTGTCACGACATTGAGCGCGACGAAGACCAGGAGCGACCATTTCGCCACCCTTGCCTCGCCTCCCTCGTGGCGCGCCAGGAGATTGAACGTCAGACAAACCACAGCGAAGGACAGCAGGAGCGCGACGAACACATCTGCTTGCTGAAAATACGAAGCCGCATAAACCTCGCCTGCCGCGCTCACGACGACATAAAGCGCCACAAAGAAAACTCCTAGAGCGAAGCGATTCGTCAATCGCTGCCCGCGCGGCGGCGCACGGCCCGCGGAGGACGAGGCGCGTGCATCGGCTCCGAGGGTCTCTCCTTTCGACCTGCACGGACCACGTTTGGTTTGAAATGTCACAATCCGCCTCTAGTGCTTCTTAGCTCTGCAGTACCCAACACACGCCTCACCAAATGTCTTGAACAGTTGCTTGCTGAGGAGATCGGTTGAGACATGCCATTCGGGGTGCCATTGCACGCCGATTTGCAGTGTCGGCGCGCCAATGACCGAAGCCGCCTCGACCAGGCCGTCAGGCGCCCACGCCTCCCGCCTCAGCGCCGGGGCAAGCGCCTCGATGCCTTGATTGTGCAGCGAGTTGACTTGCGCTTCGATCGTCCGCGCGATTGGGAAGAGCGCGCCATCGGAACATATTCTGACGCTGTGCGCGGCGTCGTACTGGCGGTCTCTTGGACGATCTAGCTTCTCGGCATGCATCGCGCCACTTTCCGGCCTCCACTCCGCAAGCGATGGGCGGAGTGTGCCGCCGAAATAGACGTTGAGTTCCTGAAGCCCACGGCAAATGCCCAGAATAGGCATTCCGAGCGCTATGGCGCTCTCTATGGTTACGGCAGAGAGCCTGTCCCGCGGACGATCAACGATCCCAACCTCAACGTCCTGCCGATCAGCCTCCGTCAAGGACGCAGGCGCTCTCAGGACGGCGGGGTCGATGTTCGATTCATCACCAGTCAACACCAGGCCGTCGAGCCGGCCTATGATCGCCGGGGCGACGTCCTCCCTCGCATCTTCCGCGTCGACCGTCGGCAATATCACGCACGCCACTCCCGCATGACGATGGAGTGCCTGCACGTACTTGCGCCGCAACCAGTCGCGATGCACACCATCCACCAATAGACGGTTCGAAGTGACGCCGACCACGGCTCGGGCGTGCTCTGGCCGTAGCAACGTCACGCCACCTGCCCTCGCGTGCGAACCTCGGCAACGGACTGCTCATACAACCGTCGATTTCGCTCTTTCAACTGAGTTATGACGCTAGGTTGACCTTGGGGTCCCTTGACAAAGAGCCCGCCCCAGGTCTCGGCAACCTTCGCGTAGTTCGGATCCTGCATTCGGATTTTCTGAGCTTTGCGCAACAGCCAAAACGGGATACCGGGCGAAAGGTGATGCTCGAGGTGGTACTCATCCAGATTCTGTCCGAGGATGGCCCGCTCAAGGAAACTTCCTTTCCGATTCCTGGTGAGATAGACGTTCTGCGTCTCGGTTTCGCACATAGGTGAGTGCTCGGCGAGCTCGATAAACCAGCCGAGGACCTGAAACGTGGTGAGATAGGGCACGATCCAAAATAGGACGACGATATGGAGCAGCCCAAGAGCATATGACCCGGCCAGGATGCTGATCCAGAAGAGATAGAAGCCATACTTGTCGATAAGTATGCCTGAGCGGCTCTGATCCTCGGCATCTGTGATCGAAAACCGATTGGTCCAAAGATACTTCAGATACGCCACTGTCGCGCCGCCGAAGATCGGCTTCCAGATCATGTTGAAAGCGTACCGCTCCGGAGGCTGCACGTCGTAAACGCCGCTGGCCAGGAAGAACTTCAGGTCGGGATCCTTGTCCGGGTCCCCGAGATAGGGATGATGCAAATAGACGTGCGAAATCCGGTAGGCCCAGTGGCGCTGGAACAAGGGATAGGAAGCGAACAGAATGCCGAGGACGTAGTTCCAGGTCGTGTTCTTCGCGAGCGTCCGATGAGCCGCATCATGAGCGATGGTTGTCAATCCTCGCTGATAGGCACCAATCAGAAGAACAGCGAGCGGGTAGAGCCACCATGAGATGGACACGGTCGCGAGCGTGCACGCTGCGATGACAGCGTAATCTTTGACAATATAGGCCGCTCCCGTGATGTTGTCCGGCCTCAGCTCGGAGAGCTGCTTATTGACCTCCCGGCTGAATTGAACGGCCTCATAGCGTGATGACCTCAGTTTCCAAGCGTCTGCCTGATTCATGAGAACCTCTTCCTGATCGCCTTGCTGGTTGTCAGATTGCGGAAAGCGCCTTGTCCAGATCGCGTACGATGTCGTTGACATCTTCGATGCCGACGCAAAGTCGGATCGAGCCGCCATATATGCCGGCGGCTTCGCGCTTTTCCCGCGGGACGGTGGTGTGGGTCGTCGAGACAGGATGAGTCACGAGCGTTCGGGCATCGCCTACATTCGAAACGTGATACATCAAGTCGACGTTCTGGATGAACTTGCGCCCAGCCTGCTCGTCCTCCACTTCGAACATGACCATCGCCCCGTGTCCGTATGCGGTATTGAGTGTCTGTTCGACGGTTTCCCGATCGGCGCCTTCAAAGAGCCCCGGGTAGAAGACACGGCGCACTTTAGGGTGCTCCTTGAGAACGTCGGCCACGATCCTGGCATTCGCGCAGTGCTGCTTCATGCGAAGGGGCAGCGTTTCAAGTCCTTGGATCAGTTGAAAGCTCGCAAACGGGGCGATGGCCGCGCCTGTATCGCGCAACCAGGTCATGCGAGCCTTGAGCAGAAACTCACTCTTTCCAAGATCGTCGACATCGCGCACCGCGTTATGCCAGACAATTCCGCCATGCGCATCGTCGGGACGGTTGAACAAGGGAAAGCGAGAGGCTTTCCGGTAGCTAAACTCGCCGTTGTCAACGATCAGTCCGCCAAGCGTCGTGCCATGGCCGCATATATATTTCGTTGCGGAGTACGTCGTAATCGCAGCGCCGAGATCTGACGGCCGGCATACCAGTGGCGTCGTCGTATTGTCCACGACCAAAGGCACCCCGTACTTTCGGCCGATCTCCGCCAGCTGCTTGACGGGGAGCGGAATCAGACAGGGATTCGAAATCACCTCTCCGAACAGGCATATCGTGCGATCATCAATGGCACGTTCGAACGTCTCGGGCCTTCGAGGATCTGCCGTCCTCACGCTGATCCCAAGACGCTTTAATGTGTTGTGGAGCAGGTTCCAGGTATTGCCATATAGATAGGGAGAGGCGACGACATTGTCCCCCACTTCGCCACTTGACAGGTTGACGATAGCCAGGAACGTCGCCGCTTGACCTGACGCAACGGCGAGCGAGTCGCTTCCCATATCGACGGCGGCGTAGCGCTTTTCCAGCGCGCGGGTCGTCGGATTGATGATCCTCGTGTAGGTGAACCCATCGGCCTTGACGTTGTAGACGTCAGCAATGTGGTTTAGATCGCCATCAAGTTCATAAGCCGTATTCTGGTAAATCGGCACTGCGACGGCTTTCGTCACCGGGTCGCGTCGATAGCCCGCATGCAGAACAGCAGTCTCGGCGGAAAACGGCAGCTGCGGGTCCCCAGCCGCTCGAGCCGGCATCTTTACGCGAGCCGCGCATGCCTCTTGGCCCGACATTGGCCTTGCTGACCGAGCCTGACCGGACCGGAAATATGTACGAAAAGCGCACCCCAACTGCTCGATCCAGCTGGATTGGATTTCCCCAATGCAACCGACGCGAAAACTCCGCGTCGGAAGATGCAGCTTCGAGTAGACGTAAAGGTTGTGGGCCGCCAAGTGGCGATACAGCCCATCGAATCCTGCCTGGTCCACGATTCCGGACGGCGCACTGAACGCGACGCAGACCGGCGACTGCAAGTCCGGGGACAGCAGCGGAGACACCACTCCTTCGAGTTCTTTGAGGAGATCGTCCCTGACCTTCTCGTACCTGCAGCGCCTGGCATCGATGCCCTCCTCGTGCAGAATCTTCAAGGCCTTTGTAGTTGCCTGAACGATGTGGGTCGGAGGGGTCGATCGCCACTCACCCGTGCGTTCGAGCGAGAGCCATTGATCTCTCACGTCGAGCACAAACGACCTCGGTTCTTGAACCGCATTCTCCAGCAGCTCGCGAGACGCGATGACAAATGCCACTCCCGGCGGCCCTTCTATGCACTTGTTGCTCGAGGTGACCAGGACGTCAGGTCCACGCTGGCTCAGATCGATATTAAGGGCGCCAAAAGAACTCATCCCATCGATGATGGTCTTTACGCCACGTCGCCTCGCCTCCTCCACGATTGCGTCCAGCGGATTGACGATTCCAGTTGTTGTCTCACAATGCACGAGACATAGGTGCGTAACGCCAGGATTTCGGCTCAGATACTCGCCAATTTCTTGAGGATCAAAAGGATCGGTCGCTCGCTTGACAAGCTTCAGTGCTTCGACGCCCCATAGCCGCAAAATTTTTAAAATGCGCTCGCCATAGATGCCGTTTATGCAGACGAGCGGCCTGTGGGCTCGGGACACAAATGAAGAGAGAGCGGCTTCCATTGCAAAGGAGCCGCCTCCCTGAATAGGCACCACCGAATAGTCGTCAGCATTTCCCAGCAAGTCGAGCATCAGCCGCCTCATGCAGGCGGTCACTTCCTTGAACTCGCAATCGCGCGATGCGAGATCAATCTGCATCTGGCTCCGGACCGCCAGCGATAACGACAATGGACCAGGCGTCAGCAAAGAGCGCTGTCTTGTCAAACTATTCCTCCTTAAGTTGTATTCGTCCATGGATCTGGAGTACGCCCACCCCACCAGGGAGCCCCTGTGGCGAGCGTCGATTTCCTCGGTTCAACAGCTTCGGGTCAAACGCCATAAACCGCGGGCGCGTTTCGGGTCGCTGTCCGAAAACCCTGTCGGATGACAACCTCCATATCTCATCCCAGATGCAGAGCGATCTTTCACAAAGCTCCTCACCGATGCCATTCAGACCTCCCAGAAATTGGCTTTGCCACCGCGCCCTCGAACGCAATTGGCGCCGACGCGCGCTCTCATCCAGCCATCGCGCATGCGCAGGCTTGAGCGCGGTCGCCTTCTTGCGTCGCGAAGCGGCAGCTCGGCCGACCGACTTACGTGTGAACCTGCGCCATTCAGGCAAACTTGACGTTAGGAAAACGATGCAGTCGGATCATCGCGCCCGGATGCAGATCAAGGCATGGCACACTTGATGATCGTCGTTGGCGGCGGGAGTCTGATGCGTGGGCTTGAGACTTGATGCATTCGCACTCCGTCGCGCGTTGGAGGGTTTGTGACGCTGATGACTGTCGTTGTCCATTTCGAGATCGTACAACTTGACGTTAGGGGCGTTTCAACCCTCTCCGAGATTTCTTGCGTGAATTTTTCCTGACCGCACCCCCATCTGGCGGCGAGAAGCCGACGTAGGCAGCAGGGTGCGGAGATTCACAGCGAGCTAGAATAATTTGAGAGTTCGACATCAGGACCGTCGGCATTCCGCCTGCGAGCGCGCTACCTGCAGGTAAGTGATGGCCCAATCTTCCCGTCCACGTACAATTCCTCGCCACCCCCCAGATGGAGGTACCGAGCTTCTCCCCGGTGCCGGCGAGATCCTCCTGGATGCTGGTGCCTGGAAAGTGTACGCCCTCGTCGCACATGACTGCCGGTATCACGTCGTTGCGCTTGAATGGAGCGGCCTTGTCAGGGTGTGGTCGAGTCCGGCTTGAAGGCAATTGAGCGACCTTGGATCGCTGGCTGTTTAGCAACGGTCAGTTTGACACCTTTCGGCGAGTCGCCGCAGAACATGTCGTCCTGCTTTGCTAGGCTACGTCGAGCCGACTCCAGATGAGTGGTACGTGTCCCTCTCTGAGAGCGATCGCCAGGCTGGCAGCATTTTGTACGCCGATTCGCGGCGAGAACGTCTCACGGATCAATCATCCGCCAAGGTGAGCGTGCCGTGGTTGACGGCTGGTCCAAAGCGTAAGCCCCAGGGTGAGCCGGAGTTCCATCTCGGCGCTCAATGAACGCAAGTACCTCGGCGGTGAGGCGCTCTGGTTCGACGGATCGCACCTCCGAGCCGTTTTGCTCGCGTCGGCTCCTCTGCAGCGCCTGCTCGTTGATGGCGAGCTCGCGTTCGACGCAGTCTACCGCGCGGTCGAACAGGTTGACGGTTGAAAAGAGCAGATCATCAAGAGGCCGTCCTTGTCGCCCGCCATGGATGAGCTCCCTTGCCTTTTCAGCCGCGCCCATCGCCGCCTTCATGGCGATCAGCGACGGCAGGCGGGATGGAGCAGAATCCGAAGCGCGGCGGGGGTCCGTAGCGCAGCGCAGGATGGCTAAGGTTCGCGGCTGCGTTGTCTCGCGATGCGAAGGCGCGGGGCGTACGCGGGCGGTGTCCGCCGACGAGCGGCGGGCCAAAAGGAAGCAAGCTTCCGAAAGCTGGCATGGCCGCGAAAGGAGTCGTGGTCGACTGCTAAGTTCGGATTGGTCAATATACTGAAGCAAGCGCCCGCTCGCCGGATGCGGCCAGGCCCGGAAAACCGAGGCCTCAGCCTCATACTGCGCGAGAGATCGAAGCCGGCCGAGACGCTGCCTGGCTCGGCTTTAACGGGGGCTTGCGTGTCGCTGGCCGCACGCGTAGCAAGAAGCGCTAAGCGAAAAGCTCAACCTACTGGAAGTCGGACTTCCTCTCTGGCCTTTGTCATCGCGTCGTAGATTCTGATCTGTAGCATGGGACGGCGCTTCTTGAGCTCCTCCGCTCCCGCCCATGCTCCATCTCTGCTCGCGTACTCGGTCTTGAATTGACCATCCACTTCGAGCACGTAACCGGAAGCGGGCAGTCGAGGAGTGGGTGCGACCATTTTGTTCCTTTAGAGTTGAAAAGTCCGATCGCAGGCCCCGCCTGAGCCGAATCGCCTTGGCCGGGCCAGCAGGATATTGTGCGAATCGATGGTGCGATGCGAGGGACATCTAACCATCAAGAATTGAGCGCGCCATCAAGACATCCACCACCGCTTCCGCTGAATGCTCTAGGGTCTGCTCCATGGTCCTGAGATGAATCTCCGGTGTTGTTGGTGCTTCGTAGCACGAATCGATCCCGGTGAAGTTCTTGATCTTGCCGGATTTCACCTTTGAATACAGGCCTTTTGGGTCTCGCCGCGCGCATTCCTCGATCGGCGTATCGACAAAGACTTCTATGAACTCTTCCTTGCCAACCAGGCCGCGCACCCTGTCCCGTTCGGCCCTAGAGGGCGAGATGAACGAGCAGATCACGATCAAGCCGCTGTCCGCCATCAACTTGGCAACTTCACCGACACGCCGAATGTTCTCCACGCGGTCCACCTCCGAGAAGCCAAGGTCGGCGTTTAATCCGTGCCGGAGGTTGTCGCCATCCAGCAGCATGGTATGCCGCGACATCGCAAACAGCTTTTGATCAACCAGGTTGGCAATCGTCGACTTTCCCGCGCCAGACAGGCCAGTGAACCAGATGACGCAAGGCTTCTGATTCTTGAGCGCGGCGCGCTCCCTCCTGTCCACGGATAGCGCTTGCCTAGCAATATTGGTGGCCCGCCGTAGCGGAAAGGCTATCATGCCGGCCCCGACCGTACGATTCGTATAACGATCGATGAAGATAAATGATCCGGTCTTTCGATTAACCTCGTAAGGATCGAATACTGCGGGCATTGCGGTCGCAACATCGCAGAAGGCGATCTCGTTGAGGGAAAGCGTCCCGGCGGCCAGATGCTCACAAGTGTTGACGTCGATCCGATGCCTAATTGCGGTAATGCTGCCGGCAATCGTCTGCGATCCAATCCGCAGGACGTAATTGCGTCCGGGAGCGAGCGGCTCCTTGTCCATCCAGATCACATAAGCGGCGAACTGGTCGGCGACCTTCGGTCGGTCGTCCGGTCGCGACAGAATGTCGCCACGGCCGATATCGATTTCGTCTTCCAGTGTAATGGTAACCGCATCGCCGGCTTCGGCGCCGACAAGGTCGCCATCGTGGGTCACGATCCGCTTGACGCGCGAGGTCCGGCCCGACGCGGCGACAACGATCTCGTCTCCTGCCGAGATCCTCCCGGAAGCCACCGACCCGGCATAGCCCCGAAAATCCGGGTTGGGCCGGTTCACCCATTGGACCGGAAAGCGGAAACCCTGGCTTGCGGTGCCGGACAGGATGTCAATGCTCTCCAAATGCTCGAGCAGGCAGGGACCATGATACCAGTTGGCACGAGCGGAGCGGTCCACGACGTTGTCGCCGTAGCGCGCCGAGATCGGGATCGGAACGATCGAGGTGAAGCCGAGACCGGCGGCAAAGGCCAGATAGTCACGGGCGATCCGATCGAAGCACTCCTTATTGTATGCGACAAGATCGATCTTGTTCACTGCCAGCACGACATGACGAATACCGAGCAGCGAACAGATAAAGGAATGACGGCGGGTCTGAACCATCACGCCTTTGCGGGCATCGATCAGGATGATGGCGAGCTGGGCATGCGAGGCGCCGGTAGCCATATTTCGGGTATACTGCTCGTGACCGGGAGTGTCGGCCACCATGAAGGAGCGCCGCGGCGTCGTGAAGAAGCGGTAGGCGACGTCGATCGTGATGCCCTGCTCCCGTTCGGCCTCCAGCCCGTCCACGAGCAGCGCGAAATCGATGTCATTCCCGGTGCTACCGTGCTTGATGCTGTCGCGTTCCAGCACCGTGAGCTGATCGTGGTAGATCATCTTGCTGTCGTGCAGTAATCGGCCGATCAACGTCGATTTGCCGTCGTCCACCGAGCCACATGTGATGAATCGCAGCTGATCCTTTGTCCTGACCGGGACCGGTTCCGTCGTCGGCTTTGTAAACATCAAAAGTAGCCTTCCCGCTTCTTCTTCTCCATTGAAGCGGCTTCATCGGTATCAATTAGGCGTCCCTGGCGCTCCGACACAGTCGCAGTCTGCATTTCTGCGACGATGTCTTCGATCGTCGTCGCATCGGATTCAATAGCCCCGCTTAAAGGATAACAGCCAAGCGTACGAAAGCGGATCATCCGCATTTCCGGCGTCTCGTCGCAGTTAAGCGGCAATCGCTTGTCGTCGATCATGATCGTCGCACCATTTCGACGCACGATCGGTCTTTGTTTTGCGAAGTAGAGCGGAACGACCGGAATCTTCTCGAGCATGATGTATTCCCACACATCGAGCTCGGTCCAGTTTGACATCGCAAACACGCGCATGGTTTCGCCCTGGCGGATCCGTGTGTTGAACAGGCTCCAGAGCTCCGGCCGCTGGTTACGGGGGTCCCATACGTGTCCGGCCGAACGGAAGGAGAGTATCCGTTCTTTTGCGCGGCTCTTTTCCTCATCGCGCCGGGCTCCGCCAAAGGCCGCATCAAATCCGTGGAGGTCGAGCGCCTGCTTCAGCGCGTCGGTCTTCATCACCTGGGTATGGAGCGCGGAGCCGGAATCGATTGGATTGATCCCGCGCGCGATGCCCTCCTTGTTGACATGGACGATCAGGTCGAGGCCGAGCCGCCTGGCTGTCGCGTCCCGGAAGCTGATCATCTCGCGGAACTTCCAGGTCGTGTCAACGTGAAGCAGGGGGAAAGGCACTTTTGCCGGATAGAACGCCTTGATCGCAATGTGCAGCATCACGCTTGAGTCTTTTCCGATTGAGTAAAGCATGACCGGCCTTTTGAACTCGGCGACCACATCACGCATGATTTCAATCGATTCAGCTTCGAGACGGCGCAGATGTTTCGGCAGCATATATCTTCTTTTCGATGCAGGATCTCTGTTCTTCGCCGTTCTATGGCTCCCCAGAGTGGGAATATCCGCGACGGAAACGGCCGGCCAAGACGCATGGCTCGTCCATGAGGTCAAGCCCCGTTGGATAGCAGACTTGCAGACGTGGCAGCATATCGCATTCCGCCGCTGGTGCTGCCGGCGCCTGCGTCACACCTGATCGGGAGATCAGCTCGCGCGGGTTAAGGATCTTGGCTAAATCAGCCAGCGTGTTTTGATCGCAAGCATTCAGATCGGCCTAGGGGATATTGAGGATCTGCTCAAGCCGCGCGACCTCGCCTCGCAACATCTCGATAGCCGTGTCGCGGTTGCGAATGGCGTCCAGCCCCGCAGCTCGATCAGCTTCTGACGCCAACAGCACCTGTTGCAACTGGGCCGCCATCGAAGTGGCCGGGCGCAAGTTCTCCTCAACGTTGGCGCCCGATGGACCGTTCGCCTGTCGCACCTTGGAGACGTCGCACGCCGAGCGAATTTTCTCCGAAACGTCCCAAGCAGTATGGTCCGGCTCTCCAGCGTGAGATGGGCCGGATAATGGTCCCGCCTTGGTACTTCGCAAATCCCACCAGGTTCGGAATATCTGACGATAAAGTTCGGTTACCTCCCTTCCCCTATCCAGGACTCCGGCTTGCTGTGCATGCAGCAGTTCCTGCTCATATCCGAGTTCTAGCAAAAGCTCGGCGCCGACCAGATCGGTCACGGTTTGCATCTCTTCGACGTTCAATTGAGATTGCCATGTCTTGACAGAGCTTTGGTCGACGGCGCTTCGTTCCAGGATTTTTCGGTCTCCGAAGCTGCTGGATCGAAGATAATCTGCTTGTCCCATCCCCGCCGATGCAACGGCCGCTGGATCACAGCCGAGCCCCGTCAACAGACGCCGGATCTCCTCGTCCGGATGCGCCACGAGGAGTTCGTAGTGCACGAACTGTGTCTGCGGGCGAGTGCGGTGCGCGGCGAGCTTGGGAAGGCCCAGAACCAAATCGGCGAGTGAAGATATGATGACGTCGGGCAGACGGAGCATGAGATCGGTGAGACTGGATACGCTGACCGAATGCGAGCTTTCTGCCCGCAGTGGGATGCCCCACGTCGATTTCAGTGAAGCGGCGATGGCATAGGGATTGCGCATCAGAAGGATGTGAGGCGATTCTGGATAGACAGTTTCAAGAAACTCAAGCGCCGTCCAATAGCGTGGTGTCTTGTCTATGATGATGCGCCTGCCCGCTGCTGCCAGATACTGATCGTATGCTGCATCGGCAAAAGCGCGGCTGACGATCGTGCGATCTATCCGCCCCAGGAATTCGGACGTCGCGGCCTCAATCAGTGAGCTGCCCGCCGGATGGCGCTGATCCACCCTGCCAAATGCTTCAAGCGCCAGCATCAACCAGGGTTCAGGCGGAGCCACAATGTCTGGATGGTGCTGGAGCAAATGCGCCAGGAGCGTCGTCCCGGATCGTGGAAGACCGAGGAGAAAGCACACCGCAGGCGAACGGCCAAAACGTCCGCTCATCATTCAGACCTCGTGCTTGAAAAGCGAACCGTGTCGGCGCTCGTTCGATTGAGCGAAACAAAGCCAGCCGCGGGATCACATGAGGAACCGCTTGCGTACAAAGCGTCAAAACGACAAGAATTTTGTCTGCCACTCATAATTTGAGAGCCGTTCAGTTCGATCGATCGATCGGCCGGATCACGGAAGGATAACTGCAACCGCCTTCTCGATTGCTCGACAGTTGAAACGAAGTCAAGCGCCAGCTCAATTGCACGAAGATTGATTGCGGATATGGGAAGGTTCGAAAGAACTATACAGACGTTTGCCGAAGACCGCCCGCGGCACATGGAAGGTTATTACGTATAGCCACAAGCTGCCTGTTGCTGAGCCATTGAAGACGTAAATGCGACATGCACCTCGCCGATGCTCGGCATACACCAAAGAAGCTCGGCAAAAGAGCGGACAGCTCGGCGAGTGCGGCAAAGAAGCAGATAATATCGCGGACATCTCACTTGGCAGGGCGCAGCTATCTTGGCAGCGCGTATCGATCCCGACGCAACTTTCCCGTGAATGCTGCCGTTGATCGGTCAAGACACTGAGCCATAGCTCCGGCCAGCCTGTTTTTCGCAAGCCCATCCATCCGAACTGTACCAAGTATTTGATTTACATGCTTTTGCAGCGTTGCCCCTTCCCTAATCGGCGCTAAGGAGGCTTGTAAAGGATGGAACCTGACTTAAGATGCCGCCGGATTTACCTGATCCAGCAAGCGCGCTTGGCCGCATCTCTGCTGACGGAGACGAGATTGTTCGGCCGTTCACGTGGGAGATCAGATCGATCCATGCGTGTCTCTAAGAACTTGCCAAATTCCGTGCCAATGTGCTGGGCATCACTGGGCCACGGTGGACGATCCTGATGGCGGTGACCTATTTGGGCAAAGAAAAGGGTGTACCGGTCAATCTGGTGTCACGATTGATGCACGTCGACCCTTGCTTCGTGACGACCCACTCAAAGCTGCCAGAGAAAAACGGTTCCCTGCGCGTAAGTCCTCCGCAAGCGATGCCCGGATCGTGCAGATGTCGCTGACCGCCAAAACGCGCAAGCATCTCGCGACTTTGGCGCCACGACAGGAAGCGCAGGATGAGCTCGCTTTTGATGAATTCGGCGTTGACCGATCAAGCGAGTTCATTGGCAAGCTTGCTACAGTGAGGCATCGCCTGGAGAGGGCCCGCTCTGGCATTCAGAAGACCAAATGCACGACCGTCAGAAATGGAGCTCGCTAACCCATGTCGAGTCTCCCGTCCTTCGAGTATTTCTTGAAGCAGCGCGGTCGAAGGTGGTTGTGGTCCGTTCACAACGCCGAGGGCGCGCAGGTGATGACGGGTTCAGGACGTAACCGCTCCGCCGCCATCTATCAAGCTAACAGAGCGCTTTTTCAATTGCTGCTGAGCGCGCCATATCGCCTCGGAGCTCGAGCTAGCCAACAGGCTCGGCGGCGTCCGCCCAAACTTTAGCCTGGCATGAGCTTCGAGGAGCGCCCATTAGCGAGGTTGTTTCCATATGGCTAACGCGATCAGCCCATGTGTTCGGCCCACCGCGGCCAAGGCTGCCTCGCCGAAGCTGAAGAAGCTGCTGGCCGAACGGATGCTAGATTCGGCCCCTGCGGGAGTTCCTCTGCGACTGGTCAGCTTCTCGAAAGCTAACGCGCCTAGCACTGGCGTTGTTTTGTTGGCTTCCAGGCCGGCAAGTTATTCGGAGACTGAAGCCTTTACCGGCTTCTCAGCGCTTACGCCCAGATCTGAGCTTGGCTGCGCAGACTTGCGGACAGCCTGGGGTTGGGATGGAGAGCGGTATGGATGATTCACGCTCCTGGCAGTTGCACAGATGGGTGCCGCGATTTCCTCAGAATGGCGAAATCCCGGCGGGCCAAGAGGGGGATGATGCGAGCCTGCAAGCAAGCTTTGAGCATCAGCTGTACCAGTTGCAATCTGGTTTGCGTGGGGACGGCGGTGGACAGATCCAGCGAAGCGAACTCGGCCCTTCACTGGCGATACCGGTTTGGCCCAATGCGCGGGACGACCTGTTTAGTGACGGGCGCTACACCTCGAACGCGGCGGCGCACGAACCGGCCGCCTCGCCGCAGAATGGCTCGCAGCAACCGGAATTAGTGAATACGGAGATTCGTGAGGGTCGCGCCAAGCGTGACCGCTCCGAACCCTTTGCTGAGGACGTAACACTCGTCTCTGCCTTCAAGAAGGCAGCCCGCGCCGCAGGCATGCCCGAGCCAAGCGTCAAGACAGCGGGAGCCAATCTGACCGGTTTGAGCAGCTGGCTCCGCCAGAACTTTCGGGCCCCCATAGCAAACCGATTTGGCCGCGATTCTCCCGGCCATGATTCGTTCGTGAGTGACGTTGGGGCCTATCTGAAAGATGGCGGCCGTTCGGCTGTCGTTGGGCTGCTGAACAAGATCGCCCCCGGTAGCCTCCCTTCCGCCGACGAGCTGATCGGGGAGCTCCCTGCCGAAGATGCAAACCTGCTGGCAAGGTTACGAGCAGACGGCGCGCGAAGAAAAATTCCCAAAACGACCATAGACAAAAGCTTCTATGGACTTAGGGCGTTTATGCGGTGGCTCCAGGCTAACAAGAAGGATCCTATCGCTACTAGGTTGCAAGGCGATTCATTATCCAAGGATCTTTCGACGTACAGGAGCCAGGGGGGAGATCCTCAATACCGCCTCAAATCGGCCTTGGAGGATCTCCCGAGGCTCGCGTCTGGGGGTGAAAACGCCGAAGCACGCGGACCCGGAACGCGTGCGATGGGGCGGCGCCGAGGTACGCTGGCTCCTCATCCCGAAGACGACTCCCTCATCCAGAGCGCGCTCAACCAAGCCTTGCACGATCTCAGAAGTTCGACTCCGACGCAGAGGCAGTCTGCCCAGAAGCGGGCTTCCCGTCTGCGTGGGTTCAGTGCTTGGCTGAAGGATAAGGGCGGAGAGAGCGTGATCGCCCGGCTCAATGGCCCTGAGCAGCAGCAGGGAACGTTGCAAAAAGACGTGACGACGTTCAGGCAGGCCAGAGGTAGAGTAGCAGACGCGGATTTATCGCATCTTCGGAGCTACTTGAAACTTATCGAAGCGAACCGGGCACTGGGCGTGCAAGCACGAGAGCAGTTGACTTCGCCAGCTGTGCTGGACGCCAGGCGGCCCAAACTGCTGCAGGTGCTTCCCGCGCCCAGCCCGAGCGGGGACGGTGCGGCTTTTTTGAGCGAGGCAGTGCAAGAACCCGCGTCATCATCGGCCGCCAAGGCTCGCTCAGACACCTACGCTGGCCTTGAGTCCTTTGTTGACTTGAATCCGCCGACGCCGTCCGAATTGCGCGACGACGCTCACTTTGCGTCAGCGCAGCTTGCCAGGGCACGCTCAGACACCTTCGCTGATCTTGAGTCATTGATTGATCTGAATGCGCCGACGCCATCCGAATTGCGCGACGACGCTCATTTTGCGCCAGCGCAGCCTGCCAGGGCACGCTCAGACACCTTCGCTGATCTTGAGTCATTGATTGATCTGAATGCGCCGACGCCATCCGAATTGCGCGACGACGCTCATTTTGCGCCAGCGCAGCCTGCCAGGGCACGCTCTGACACCTTCGCTGATCTTGAGTCATTGATTGATCTGAATGCGCCGACGCCATCCGAATTGCGCGACGACGCTCATTTTGCGCCAGCGCACTCGGCCAACGCTCGGTCAGATAGTTACAGCGATCTCTCTGTTATTGATCTGAATACATCCACGCAGTCCGAATTGGACGAGGACGTCGATTCTGCGCGAGCGCTTCCGGCCCCAGTCTCCGCTGCTCAGATCGGAGGTTTGGACCCGACAGCCCCTTCCCGTGACGCCGGACTGATGCTCGGGGATACACAATGGCTCGGCGACGAGCACATCCAGAGGGATTATGAGTTGCTGGAACAGTGGTTGCAGGAGAACCATCCGGATCTCGCCGTCCGGACGCAGCTCGTGCATCCCCTTGTCGCCCACTATCAGATACGCTTGGCGGCCGTCGATGGCGAGGCGCGAAGTCGATTTCAGCGCCTCATCGATCGAAATGGCGACGATACTGCCGACTTCCTGTTTCTGCCAATGAACGATGCCGATCGTCCTGATCGACGCGGCACCCATTGGTCGCTGCTGATCGTTGATCGCAGAGACCGGCAACGGCCGGTCGCCTATCACTACGACTCCATCCGGGGATACAATGACGGCCGTGCAGCAGAGCTCGCAAGGCGGCTGGGACTCAGCCGGAGACCAGCCGAAATGGCCCAGCAGCAGAACAGCTATGATTGCGGCGTCTTTGTCCTGGACGGCACGCGAGCGCTGGTTCGGGGATTGGCAACAGGACAGCCGGACCTGCTGAACCTAAAGAACCTCAGGGTCAGCCGGCTGGCGCTGCAAAACCGGCTAAGGAGCTGAGGTCGGCTAGCGGCTCTCGCCGAGGCCGGCCAGACGGGTGTGCTTGCGCTTGCGGAAAACCGGTCGCGTCGCGCCGTTACCGTGACCAATCGAGGGCCGCCGTAGCTGTCGGCAACGATCCGCTGCTTCTCTTCGAATATCAGTGGCGCCGAGCGGCCGTTGATAATTTCCAGCCGGGAAACCGTCGAAATAGGATATGATCAGTCATAAGCCTAGTCTTCACTCTCGATCATGCCGCGCCAAGCGGCCTTCGCCGTCAATGCCTCCTTTCAGGACTCAACAAAGATGAAGAAGCACTGGAGCCCGTTCCGCGACAATGAAAGGCCAAGTGCGTGAAAAGCTCTTTTCACCGCAATTGGTAGGGCCAATTTGCGACACAGTTTCAATGGCCATAAAGGGCGGCCCGCGAGCCGCCCTACTGGGCTACTTACCAGTGCTCATCAGTAAGCTACCGCTGATGTCCGAGTCCGATTCCGAGATTCAAGGCCTTCTGGCGTAGCGCACCGACGCTGCGTTTGGTCATTTTTGCTATTTTTATAACCGGGGTCCGCGCCTTCGAATGGACCTTGAGCTCTTTGATATCTGCCTTGGTCCACTCGCGCCGCTTAACGCGTTTCTTGGTTTCTTTTTTCACCATGAATGCTCCTTTTGAGAGGAGCGGCTTGTAACATAGTTTTTTCGGAGCGACGACCGTAAAAAAGGCAATTTAGGAACTCGCGCCACGTTATAAGCTCGGTCATGTGTTCACAAGACAAGGCGTCTGGACTCGTGCAGCTGTGGAATTGTAAACTTCGTACAGACGCCGTGTTGAGAGGCTTCGTTATAATTGAATGCAGCCCCAGATTCCAGGTACGCCAGAGGTGGTCAGAGCGCTGAAGGACCCGGCAGAGTCCCTCGCCAGACGACGTCGTCAACCAATACGCAGGTTCTCCGCACTTATTTTGCCTGAACGACCGGCGTTCATCTCGCAACTGACCCGGGCGCCTTCCGCAAGATTGATGTAGCCGGCCTTCTCGACCGCGCTGATGTGCACGAAGACGTCAGCTCCTCCATCCTCAGGTTGAATGAAACCATATCCCTTGGTCGCGTTGAACCACTTCACAGTACCCATTGCCACTGCATTATCTCCAAACTGAATTTGCGCGATCTAATCGGAGTACGTCGCCATCAGCAAGGGACCGAGCGGCAAGCCGTCACGCCGATAGCCCTTTGCGCGGGCTCAATCGCTTGCCGGGGAGCGCTTTCTGCGCGCGCTCGTTCGCGGCTGCGAAGTCACCCGGGGCGGCTGCTCATCTTCAGGCTCTTGCGCGATCTCCCGCTCAACCTGCCCCTGCATAGCACCTCGATCTAGCTGTTCGAGCGTCTCAAGAGCCTTCCTTCCCTCCTCGGTGATAATCCAGCACCCGGCCTCTCGCTCGATCAGCCTTTGGCCGAAAATATCGAGTTGGGGCGCGCGGCTCGCGATGCGCTTCATACGCTCCGACCACTCTGGGCCGCTGCTATAATAGATGGCCAAATGCTGTTTAACGATTTCAATACTCGCCCGCCCGTGCGGCTGGCCGGCAAGTATCTTCAGTATGGACAGCTGAAAACTCACGCGCGCACGCCATCGACTCAAGGAAAAGCTCCATAATACTTATCCTGAGGGAAGCCGCAGCGCCGTGCGCCGCTTTTCAAAAGAAACCTTGCTCCTTAAGCCTAATGAAGCAGGATACCCACTGCCGTCGACGCGGTAAGCAAGGCTCTCGACGGCATCGGCGACATCCTGCCCAGAGTGTTTCGAAGACTCTGGCTCAGCGTGGATAGCCGCGTTGGCTACGCGTGTGACGAGGTCTCAACTGCCGCCTTCGACCGATTTGAGATCAAACTACGTCGGTGGTAACCGCGCTGTTGCACATCTTGGCGAATGACATCGCTCACCGAACGCACCGCCCGCTTCTTTCGCTTCCAATTGCCGTCCAATCCCGCGGGGATCGCAAAGCCTCGCGGAACGACCAAAAGATCGTGTCTTCCGTTCAAATAAATATCGAACATGTCGTCCCTCGTTTGACACCGAGCGTAGATCGCCGGTTCATCCATTTGGTGACATCGAAGCAACAGTCGCGTTTAAAGACTGGGGCTCCTTCCTTTTCACCAATGTCGCAAGGAACACAATGGGATAGATGACCCAGACGATGGTGAGCCAGAGATCGGCGTACCACTTCGGCTCGGCGTATTCCTTCGACTGGGTGGCGCCGAACAGATAGCGGTGCCCGCGACCAGAACAAAAACATTGACACACACCATAGCCGACGACCACTAACCACGGCGCGAGATCGCCAGTCAGTCGCGTGCGACAAGTCTTCTGCACGATGTAGAACGAGGTCGCGATAAGCACGTTGCCGCCGAACGCAAAGATCATAGCCGACGTATGCAGCGGGCGGAGTCGCCCGAAGCTCGTCCAGGACAGACCGAAATCAGTGCAGGCCAAGCAAGCTGTGACGCGATAGAAGACCGATGGAAAACCCAGCGATGCCACATCGCCAAGCGAATTTGATCGGACCGATTTGTAGCTCGGCCGACCGTACATCTCCGCCGGCGGTAGTCGCGCTCGCCGTTCATAGTGGCGATTGAGGATGACGGCGGCGGCGGCCAGACTGGCGGCGAAAGCCAGCAATGCGCAGAAGGTAAACGCCGGATCGTGTCCCATCGCTCCGGCAAAGAAGCAAGCGTAGGCAGAAACAACGAATGCAGACATCAGGCCTGCTTCACCCATGTCGTGGATTTCGAGGCGGCGATGGGCTTGTCCTGTGTTGGCCTTCTTTGAAATGGGGCTTGCTCAGGAGTCAAGATCTTCGGCGAGGAACTGATTGAGCGCGATCGATCGCGAAAGCGCAGCGGGAGGATATCTCACGACCGAGCCGCGGGGCCTGTTCGTTTGGGCGGTCTTTGAGCGGATTGCATGGTTCTGCCTCTCGAGGTCGGCGGCGCAGCGGGTCTTGGCCTGACACAGGCCGCACACCCGCTGCCTCGCGCTATACGTCTCCTTGGCGGCAGCAAGCGCATTCTCGGAAAGACCGGCAAGTGAGAGGCGCTTGCTTAAGGCTTCAGGAGAGCCCGGTCTTTGCGCCATGGTTAGAAAGGCGGATGTGGACAGATTAAGCTCACGTGCGATCGCATCGATTCCTGCGGGCTCAAGTGAGTCGGTTCGGATTTCCGGGACGGATCGCTCGTAACCGGCTGAGCAGATTCCTAAACCGACAAGGGCATCGATATGTGCAGATTGGCCAAACATGCATGCTCTTCGAAACAGCCATAGCTGCAGGAGGCAGACTTGTTTTTGACATCAATCAAATAAGACCGATTTGTGGGAGCAAATCCTTCGATCCGGATGGCGCGCCGGGACGACGCTTGGCGGAGCGCTGCAGAGCCAGTTGAACGGCGGGCTGGCAAACCGTCCAGCGAGGTCCGCTTAGGTGTCGTGAGACAACATGGCGCCTGCCGAATTGACGACAGCATCATGAGTTGTTCTCTCAAATCGACGGTCGGCACGACGCTGTCCGGGATCGCGCCTAGATTCATGGATTGACTCACAATTCAATTCGCAGACTTCCCTGGCCAAACTCAAGCTAACCACCCCATGCCGGCGGCAATGCAGGCGGGGTTCGAAGCTCGATCACATCGGCGAAGACTGTCCAATCGCGGACACTCTTTTGCTTGCAGAAATTGGTCTCCGCCTGCTGTGCAGCAGCACTCAGCGAGGCGGCATCGACCTTGAACGCCGCCTGACAGGCACGATGCTCGTGGCCGGTATCGTCACAAACGGTCTTAATGAACCGAACGTTAAATGAAGGCATGGCACCGTCTTCCTGTGGGTTTGCTTATCCGCCATTCTGCCATTCGCGCCACAAGAGTATTTGATCTGCCTCAAGCAGCATCCCCAGGAGGTTGTCCGCTCCTCGGAGATGCGGTCGAGACTTGGGCGGCGCGGCGCGAGCGCTCCTGTTGTCCCGCAGCCCCCGCAATCGCTATCTGTCCGGCTTGGCGGACCGCACTCTGTTTTGAGCCGAGCGACAGCGCCTTCTGGTCTGCTCATGCCCTCGACCAACAAAATTGAGTCGATGATCGAGGAATGTCTTAAAGAGACGATTGAGAGCAGCATGCGCCGTCACGCCCGAGATGCCGGCTATTGATCTCTATCGATCCCATACTCAACGGCTGGCAATATGGAACCTCGAGAGGCCGCGAACTTTGCACGCAATACTTCGTGGTCTCACGAGGCATTGCCGCAAACGCCGGGTCATTGGCCAATCACGGCAAAGCCATTTCTGACGCACGCCGTCGGCCGGGCGCTATTGACGGCGAGACCTACGCGCACGTGGTCCTGGGTCAATGAGGCGAACCGCCCCGATCTCGCTCCTGACGGTCCACCCTGCCACCGCGACAGCAAAGTCGATGATCAGGCTTGTCGCAGTCACCGTTTCGATAAGCCAAGATTCAGGACTTCAGCGCCAAAGCCTATGGCTCGATCAGCGCCGGCAAGGCTACCGACAATGCGAGGCGAGCGATCAATTGACCATCTGCTTGACGGCCGATCACAGCATTGAGGACGAATGCTGTCGTGGCCCATTCGCGTGCGGTGCGCCTCATCAACCCGGCTACACGCTGGCGTGTTGCGGACCAACGCGAGGCCCTGGCGAATCGCCCGAATTGGGACATGTCGTCTGCCAACGCGGGCCTGTCCGGCTCGCAGCGGCCGCTCGAGCTCGGCCATGCTGGACGCGCATCAGCTCCTTTTGACCTGTATCAATTCTGCGGCGGCTGCTTACTGATAGAAGTGGTCTTCCAGTCCAAGGTCAGACACATGGCAGACAGAAAGACTTGGCGCCCCATCATCTTTTCATGTCCAGATACCGGCGACCGGGTTCAAGGACTGCTGCCGGACGCACCCGAGCCGCGTGCCGATGACCTGCGCGAGATAACCTGCGCCGCTTGCGATGGCGTCCACTTCATCGACCTGCGGACCGGCGCGATGATCGGCGCCGAGCGCAGCTCGGCCCATCCGAATGTCGTCAAGCGAATTCCGGCGTCTTCCCATTCTCGCCTGGGGATGCCGCCCCGCTCGCAAGGGCGCGGCTGACGTCATCACAACCCAACGCCCCACGCCGACGCCGTGGGACAAGGAGATTTCTCATCAACGGAGGATGTTTCGACATGACAGACCACGGCGCCATTTGTCCCGCCGCGGGCCAGATTGCGGGAGCGGCAGTCCAGTTTAACTTCTGCAGAACAGCGATCAATAGCAACCGCCGAGGGCTTGAGCTGATCCAGATCGATTCGACCGAAGGCCCGGAGTTGTTTCGCAGCGCCAATCCTAATATTTCGGTTGGTGAGCGGATCATGTCCCGGCACGATAGGTTCAACGGCGCCACGGCCGATAAAACCCCGGCCGCGGCTGACGTGATCGAGACCACGCGCCGCCTTGGTAATATTGGGCTGAGCCTGTTCGCGCGCCGGCCAAGCGATCTCGTCCGTACTGTTCAGAAGGTTGCGTGAATTTGTCAGCCGGCAGCGATGAACGCCGTCCAAGATATAACGGCGACCTGACCTGGGAGCGGCTCGAAACGGCGCCGCCGTTTGATCGGGATCTGGAGATCGCCGTGATCGAGGGTAATACGATTCACCGGGTGGTCTTTCCTTGCCGCCGGATCTTCGGCGGCTGGATCAAGGCAAAGACCGGAGAACACGTAGCCGTGCAGCCGACGCACTGGCGGATCTGGCCCAGATAGGGCCGGCTTTGTCACGACCAAAGACCATGACATGGGTGTGAGGCTATCAATCTGCCAGACCATTCGAGTCACACTGCGGCCACATCGTCGCGGAAGCGAATCCGGGCGGCGGCACGATCTTTCAGTTCACCGCGCTCGCGGAGCTTAGTGAAGAGACATGATTGGCCGGCGCATTCTTGTGATCGACGATGACGCCGCGATGCGGGACTCGCTTGCGTTTCTGCTTGATGTTAACGGTTTCTACGTAGCAGCCTATGAGACGGCGACCGCGTTTCTCAATGACGTCGCGAGCGGTCCGGTTGACTGCATTGTGTCAGACATTCGCATGCCGGGTATGAGCGGGCTCGAACTGGTCCGCAAAGTGAAGGCCGATCGCGTCGACTGCCCCGTCGTCCTGATAACTGGTCATGGCGACGTATCGCTCGCAGTCGAAGCGATGAAAGCGGGTGCGGTCGACTTCATTGAGAAGCCGTTCGAGGAGAAGGTGCTATTACGTGCGATCAATAGTGCTTTGGAAGCGCGGCCAGCACAGCCAGCCGATGACGCAGCGAAACTGCAGGCGGAAGCCCGCCTCGCGGACCTCTCGTCGCGCGAGCGTGACGTCCTGCAGGGACTATTAGCCGGCAAGATTAACAAGGTGATCGCCCATGATCTCGGCATCAGTCCCCGGACGGTCGAGGTCTACCGTGCGAACCTCATGGCCAAGACCCATGTCCGCAGCATGTCCGAGTTGATGCGGATCGCCATTACAGCGGGACTCTAGCAGCAGCGCAAATGGCGCGAAATGGCTGATTCATGCATTCAAGCTGCGCAGTTCAGACGACGAACGGAGGGTTTTCGGGCGCACCGCGCCGCGCCGATCATGTTTTCAGTGACGGCTACCGATGCAATACACGCGATGCTAGTTTCTTGCGTCCGGACCATCGCGAGAGCTGCTGCTTGCTCAAACAAAATCACGACGGCGTATGAAGCAGATCAATTGCGCGGGTCCAGGTTTGTGCTCCGCTGGACAGCAGGTCTATCACCCCGGAGAACGGCATAGTTCGGCAATATATTGGTCCATCCTCCCACGGAGCTCCCGGTGCGGGCTGCAGTAAACGGTCCGATTTCCTTCGCATTGGGCATAGGTGCGCATCTTGGCGCTGTGGCGGTCGGTTACGGGAGGACCATTATGCGGTCATTGCGCTCGGCTGGGCGGCAGTCACTTCAGTCTTCGAAATCAAACGGTCGCGTGCGTTGGAGCGGGCCGAAGCGGCACTGCGGGCACGGAACGCCGGCATACCAGTCTATTCCCTTTGCCAGGCCGGCGGCCCTGTCTGGTACCCGCCATGGATTTTCCATGGCGCTTTCTTCGATCAGACGAATTCGGATTCGCTGGGGCGGCCGCCGCCGTGCGGCCCGCGCGTTGCAAGACGCGATGCCGCTGCTGTGTAAAGCAGACGCCCTCACCGTCGTCGCGACCGCCACTCCGGCAGGGTCCCAGCGGAAAGCTCCACCGCCTGTCTGGGTCAGTATCTTGCAAAGCCGGGACTTTCTGCAAAGGTCGTCTCACTCCCGACATCCCGCTCAGTGCAGCGCGCCCTCCTATCGCTTGCGGCTGACGCAAGCCTCGACCTGCTGGTGATGGGTGGATACGGGCGCTCTCGGCTGCAAGAAAGGCCGCGCGGCGGTATCGCGGGAGATATCCTTCGTGCAATCACCATCCCAGTCCTCATGTCGCACTGAGGGCAGGAATTCCAGATGCGGTCAGAACGCCGTCGCAATCGGCGCAATAGCGACGCCAGGCGCGCGACCAGGAACAGGAGTGCCGTCTGTCCGGGCCATCATGCGTTCGTCGGCGCCCCATCGACGAGGTGCGGGCCGTCATCATGCGACACTGCTTCGAACGTTACACGTGCGCTAACGGTCGAGATGCCGCATGAACTGCTCGCGGACAGTCTGTCACCGGCCATCCGACGATGCCCCGAGCTCAGCTTCAAGCCAGGCCAAGTCACGATTTCCTCCCGTTTCAAAAATCGCTGGAGAGCGGTAAGCTGTCCGTTGAGCCAGGTCAATCTGTCACGCGAGCCGAGTTCTATGATCCGGGTCCCAACTCGGTCCACATGCGTACGTATCGGATGATTTCCAAGCACGTCGTCCACATCGGCCAGCGTACATCGATCAGGATGCCGTCAATATCCGCCTTGTCACGCGGGCCACCGATGCTGATCGGGAATCAGAGTCACGGCGTCCGAACAAGACTTCCTGCGGCGAGCCGAAAGTGGCGGTCGACGACAGCGTTCGGCCTGGCTGGAGTTCTTCACGGGTTCGGCCGTGCGCTTCCGACTGTTTCCATGGACGCGGCTGACGAAGCCAGCATGCAGCTTTCTAATCCGATTTGAGCATGTTTGAGCAACCAAGGGACAGCGCCGCATCCATTCAAGACGCCCTCCTCCACGGGACCTACGTGTAAATACTTAGGGGCTTCTACCTAGGGGAAACATCCAAATTTCCCAGTTCGTCAGGAGCAGCCAATCTGCGTCCCATCGACGTTCGCAAGATAGGGTCCGCCATGCACGCCCAGGCCCCCAGGTTTACCGAGACCAGCCACCATCCCACCAGGGTCTTGCGTGGGCAACCTCATGGTTGTGGACCGTTTGGCATGATTGCGACACCGATGCGGTTCACTCGCAATAGCGAGATCTACAGCGAAGACGAGGCAGCGGAATACCTGTATCAGGTGGTTTCGGGCGCTGTGCGAACCTACAAGATTCTGGAAGACGGACGCCGTCAGATCGGTGCGTTTTATCTGCCCGGCGACATCTTCGGCTTCGAGGCCGGAGGAAGTCATATCTCTTCGGCCGGAGCGATTTGTGAGACACAGCTGCTGATGGTGAATCGTACCGCCCTCATTGTTCGCGCCAGTCACGAGAGGGAGCTAACACGGCAGCTGTGGGATGCGATGGCGCTCGAGCTCCGCCGCTTTCAGGAACATATGATGCTCCTGATCAGCAGCGCTGAAGACCGGGTCGTGGCCTTCCTGCTCGATATGTCTCGCCGCGCTACGAAGAACGCTGCCATCGAACTGCCCATGTCACGGCAGGATGTTGCCGATTATCTTGGCTTGACGATCGAAACGGTGTCGCGCACCTTTACCCAACTTGAGCAGAATGGCGTGATCGCCCTGCCGACCTCACGCCGAGTCGAGCTGCGTAACGACAGATTGCCCAGGAGCTTTGTGCAAAACTTCGGCTGAGTTGATTTACGCTAGCTCGAATTGAAGCGCGCTACTTTTTTGCGTCGAACAGCGCGGACAATTGCAGCGCAGCGAAGGACACCGAATTCGGCTTGGGCGATCCTGCAAATGGCAGAACCGCTTCCAGCCTGCATTGTGCCTCCAGGAACATCGCAATGATCATCGATCTTTTGCTTCAAGAGCATCGCAACATTGATCTGCTTCTGGTCGCTCTTCAACGCGAATTGGAGATTTTTGAGAAAGGGATTCGTCCCGACTATGAGGTCATTCGCGCGATTATCAGCTATTTCGAGGTTTACCCCGAGGTGTACCATCATCCACAGGAAGACTTGATTTTTTCCAAGCTCAAGGCTCGCGACCCGGATGCAGCTGCAATCGTCGGCGATCTCGCGCTTGAACACCAGGAAGTCGTCGACCGTTTGCACCACTTCGCGCAAGCTATTGACGCCATCCTCGCCGATCGTGAACTCCTTCGGCAAGACGTCGGCAATATCATACGCGACTTTATAGTACGGGAGCGGCACCACATGATATGGGAAGAACGAGATTTCTTTCCCGCCGCCCTGACGGCTCTCTCGGCTCAGGATTGGACCGAGATCGCTTCCGCCCTCACCGATCATGGAGATCCGCTGTTCAGCGAGACAGCGGCAGCGACTTCCGATGCGCTAAGAGCTCATATTCTGCAATTGGAGCAAGAAGCTGAGGCCGAACGGGGCTCGGTCGCGTTTTCGTCCGCCAGGGCTGGCAACCCGCGACACGGCGCCGAGACGGATGGGGCGTATTGACCGCTGCCGTTTCACAGCAGGGAGTGGACCTCATGCTCATCTTGTCGAAATGAAAATGGGGATGCTCGTGGGAGTACCGCCAAGATAGCTTCTGCACAATATGATCGCTTCCTCGACCACCGGTGCAAACGGCATGGCCGAGCCTTCCCGAGCTCTGGTTCCGGCACGTTCCACAATGTGACCGTCGCAGGTTTGGCATGCGCAGTAATATCGCGCGAAACGGACGCCTCTCATGTCCGCCGACCGACAAGGACGAGCGATTGCTGCGGCGCGGGTGCGGCGAAACACTCCCACTCCTTGAGCCCCGCCAGGCACGCTCTGAACCATCCGAGCGCAGCCGGTTCGACTCACTGCGCGCAACTGCGAGGCACTGCCACTTCCTGATACGTTCAGCACGAACGGCAAGGCGCTGGACGTCGATCGCCTGGCGCAGTTCTGGCGCGATTGGATCACAACGATCTATGGGGCTCCGCATCGTAAAGGATGCTCATTCCTGGCGTGTGACCGCTTCATCGCGATCCAAAATATGACGTATGCGGCGTGCGCATGCCCTACCAAATGCGCTTTGGAGTGGCCATCAGCAAACCAGATATTTTGAGGCAGCGCAAAGCTTGCCCGGTCTGCGTCCGATAATCGGACCCAGAAAGCAAGAAAGGCGTCCGAATGCGACCGGACCTGGCACAATCCTACGGGCAGCATCGCCTACCGCGCTACACTAGCTATCCGACGTCCCCGCATTTCTCGGCGTCAGTTCGCGAGTTGGACTATCAAGCGTGGCTCAAGTCCTTGGGCGGGCAGCAATCCGCCTCGATCTATGTGCACGTGCCATTTTGTCGAAGTATGTGCTGGTACTGCGGCTGCCACACGTCGGTCACGCAACGCGACGAGCCGATCGCGATCTATGCGGCTGGACTGCGCACTGAAGCCTACCTCATTGCAGAGGTCGTCGGCCAACGACAGCCGATCTCTCATATCCACTTCGGGGGTGGCACTCCCACAGTAATGACGCCTGCAACGTTTGCTGATCTGGTCGGTTCGTTACGTTATTCGTTCGCCGTCCTGCCTGATGCCGAGATCGCCGTGGAGATCGATCCACGCATGTTGAGCGAGCCGATGGCCGAGATGCTTGGCTATTGCGGGGTCAACCGGGCGAGCCTTGGCGTCCAGAGCTTCGATCCAGTTGTTCAGCGGGCCGTCAATCGTCTGCAGAGCTTCGAACAGACCGCAACCTCGGTCGATCGGTTACGCCGCGCCGGCGTCGGCCGGATCAATTTCGACCTGCTCTATGGCCTGCCCCAGCAGACAGTCGCGTCGTGCCTGGACACTGTCGCCAAATGCCTCGAGTTGCATCCGGACCGGTTTTCGGCCTTCGGCTACGCGCACATTCCTGCGTTCAAGAAGCATCAACGCAAGATCGATGAATTCACTCTGCCCGACAGTGTCGAGCGCTATCTCCAATTCGAAACGATCGCGGAAGCTTTAGTTGATGCTGGATACGTACGCGTCGGCATCGATCACTTTGCCCTGCCGCACGAAAGTCTTGCCCGGGCGAGGCGGGAAGGCAGGCTGAAGCGCAACTTCCAGGGCTATACCGACGATTGCGCGGACGCCCTCATTGGTCTCGGCGCCAGCGCCATCGGGCGCATGCAACAAGGGTTTGTCGCGAACGCTGTCTCGGCAAAGGACTACCTTGCTCGCATCAGCGAGGATCGGCTCGCCACCGCGAAGGGCTATTTGCTGACGGATGAGGATCGCTTCCGCGCCGAGATCATCGAGCGAATCATGTGCGACATGGCAGTCGATCTCTCCGAGACATCCCGTCGTCACGGTCTGGATCCGAAGCTCGCCGTCGTCGATCGTTCTCGAATCGACAGCCTTATCGCAGATGGCGTCGTAGTGATTGACGATGGCCGGCTTTCCGTAGCTGGTGGCGCAGAGTTCCTGGTCCGGAGCGTCGCATCGGCGTTCGACGCTTATCTTCCTCGGTGCGGGGCTACACACAGTCCGGCGGTCTAAACCGGCTGCGCCGAGCCGAGTCGTGTCGGGTCCGAAATCGCCATCACTTAAATGGCCTATCTTTGGGGCAGGACCACACTCACGGCTGAGGAGCACCCTATCGGCACCCACCACCTTCAAGCCCATGACATCCTCTGCGTCGTCCGCTCATAGATCTCAAACAGAGGCCCAAGCCGAAAACTGACTATCGGGTGGAACCGGTCGACCAACGACTGCCTTAAGCAGGGCCCAAATCAATAGCAACCGCTCATGCATTGGCTACGTTTGCGAGATCCTTGCAGCGGGTTTTTCGTATCGTCGCGCTGATCGAGCATATCGTTACAGGCATGAAAGCGCACCAAGTTTGCGGTTGGTGCCCGTCCATGCGGCGACCGCCCGGCATCACCGCCCCTCGTTGCTATCGGCAAACCGTTGCGAACGCGCTCATGAGCGACAAACCTTGGTGTAGATTTCTAATCTCGGGCTATATCGGTCGCATACCACGGCATAATAGAACTACGCTGAGCTTGTGCTTTAACTGGACTCCGATTTTCGGCGAATGTCCTCGCCGGGATCGAACCGTCGGCCGCCCTCTCTCCGCCGATGGAAGTCCGCGCGATGCGTCAGCGTCGCTCCTCCTAGACTTAACTTCCGCCCGGCCCGCTAAGCGCGGCCGGGCTTTTTTGTGTTCCCGAGGCTCCCTCGAGATTATTGAGAGCGCAAATGACTACAAGCGGATCAGCTTTCTCAAGGAGAGACCCAAGCCCGGGATCAACGGCCTCGCGGATCGGATGCAGCGCGCAGTTCGCGGGCGGCAGCGACCATGTTGACCAGCGCCGGCCGAACCTCCTCCCATTTGCGAGTCTTCAGGCCGCAGTCCGGATTGACCCAGAGCTGCGAATCCTGCAGCCGTGTCCGAGCCAACGCCATCAGCTCCTTCATTTCGCCCGTCTCGGGAACGCGGGGAGAGTGGATGTCGTACACGCCCGGCCCGATCTGATTTGGATATTCGTAGTTCCTGAATGCGTCGAGTAGTTCCATTTTCGAGCGCGACGTCTCGATCGAGATGACATCCGCGTCCATTGCAGCGATCGCACCGATGATGTCGTTGAACTCCGAGTAGCACATGTGCGTATGAATTTGTGTTTGATCGGCGACGCCCGATGAGCAGATGCGGAAACAATCCCCGGCCCAGTCGAGATAAGCCGTCCACTCCGATCGACGCAACGGCAATCCTTCGCGGAGTGCAGCTTCGTCGATCTGGATCATGGTCGCACCAGCGTTCTCGAGATCGCGGACTTCGTCTCGGATCGCGAGCGCAATCTGGCGGCAGACCTCGCTTCTGGGAATATCATCGCGGACAAACGACCAGTTCAAGATCGTCACCGGTCCGGTCAACATCGCCTTCATCGGCTTCCTGGTTAGTGATTGCGCGAAGCGCCACCAGTCCACGGTGATCGGCTTCGGCCGCAAGACATCGCCAAACAGGATCGGTGGCCTGACGCAGCGCGAGCCGTAGGATTGCACCCATCCGTTCCTGGTAAATGCGAAGCCGGCGAGTTGCTCGCCGAAGTACTGCACCATGTCATTGCGCTCAAATTCACCGTGCACGAGGACGTCCAGACCGATGTCCTCCTGCCAACGTACGGCGCGCGCAGTCTCCTCCTTGAGGAACCTGTCGTATTGCTCGTCGCTCATCGCCCCTCGCGCATGCGCCGCACGGGCATTACGGACCTCTGTGGTCTGAGGAAACGATCCGATCGTCGTGGTCGGAAAAGCCGGTAGTCCGAAGCGATTGCTTTGGATCTCGGCACGACGGGCAAATGTGCTGGCGCGCCGGCGCATGGTCTGGTCGATAGCTCTCATCCGGACAGCGACATTGGCATCACGGATCTTCGGCGAAGTCCGGCGGACGGTCGCGGCACGTTCCGACTCGGCAAAGGCTGGCGCAACATTTTGGTCGCCCGCGAGTGCACGCGCCAGGATCGCAAGCTCGCGCATCTTCTGAACCGAGAAAGCAAGCCAGCTCTTGACGTCGGAAGCGAGACCGGTCTCGAGTTCAACATCGACCGGCACATGAAGCAGCGAGCAAGATGGGGCGATCTGTACACGATCCTTGCCGAGCTTCGCAATCGCCGGTTCTAGCCGCTGGCGGAGCGACGACAAATTCGACCGCCATACATTCCGGCCGTCGACGACACCGAGCGACATGACGAGATCACTTCGCCCGCCGGCAATGATCTGATCCAATAACTGTGGCGCTCGAACCAGATCGAGGTGCAATCCGGCAATTGGCAGCCTCAAGGCGGTGTCTAGATTGTCGCCGAGGTCGCCGAAATAGCTGGCAACCATGATCTTGATGGCCGGGCCCTCCTTGGCGAGCCGGTCATAGGCATGTAGCAAGGATTTTCGCGACCCCTCATCCAGATCAAGAACCAGGCAGGGCTCGTCGAACTGAACCCAATTTGCCCCGCGTTTGGCCAATTCCTGCAGAACCTCGATATAGGCCGGTATCAGATCATCCAGTAGTGAGAGTGGCAGGAACGCAGGATCGGCACTCTTGCCGAGCTTCAAGAATGTAACCGGCCCGATCAGGACAGGGCGGGTCTGGAAGCCAAGGGCCTTGGCTTCCTCATACTCCTCGATCGGCTTTCGAGAGCGCAATTTGAAAGTCTGTCCCCTGTGAAACTCGGGGACCATGTAGTGGTAGTTGGTATCGAACCACTTGGTCATCTCCTGCGCGGGTGCGCCAAATCCGCGCGGTCCGTGACCGCAACTCGCACCCTGGTCGTCGCATTGTGAACCGCGGGCCATGGCGAAGTACGTCTTGAGCGAAACGGATTCGGTTTTCGAGGCGTAGATCTCCGGGATGGCGCCAACCATGACACTTGTGTCGAGCACCTGGTCATACAGCGAGAAATCGTTCGATGGAATGACCGTGACGCCGATAGATTTCTGACGAGCCCAGTTCGCGGCACGCAGGCCAGCTGCGTCCTCGAGCAACTGCTGTTCGCTGCTTTTTCCGGCCCAGTAGCTTTCTAGAGCGAGTTTGAGCTCGCGCCTGGGACCGATGCGTGGCGTTCCGAGCGTGGCAACCGGAAGAGAGAGAAGAGACATAGCGTTAACCCATGTTGGGGGCAAAGGCCATGGCGGACGCAGGCAGGGGAAGTCGCGCAGTGCGACGGCTGCTTGGCGCACCACCGGGACACCCCGCCCGTGGACGAATATATTGTCGGGGCAGGTCTCCTGGCTCGCGGGTCATCGCTGCTGTCCGGCCTTCCCGAAGCCGCGCAGGCTTCAGTGACATCGTTGGACAGCGGCTCGCCGCTCACAGTTGCGGGGGCAGCGCCGGCATGTTCACCGGCTTCCCTCTTAGCTCCGGATCAAATGGAAACCGGAGAACCTCGACGACTTGGATTATCGGCAAGAGAACTCTTCCGTCAACCTCTCAGATTTGTCTCAAGCTAAATGCTGCGACATCTGCTACGCGAATGGCCGTGCATCTCTATCGTTGAGACGATGTAGAAGCGCTCCCCAATCAGCGATATCGGAATGACCATCGGAGCTGCCCGCGGCCCGCACGCCAGATAGGTGGAAGGGACAAATGCGGCTTGCGCGGTCGGGACTGCGGCCTCGAGCAGAACGCATTTGATGCAAGCCCCGGCTTCCCAGCGGTTCTTCGAGCACGTCCGCCATCCAGCCGCCTTCTCGACCAACAGGATCCGGGTTGAGTAGGCCCAAGACACCTGGCGAAGCCAGCAACATACCCGGCGAGCACGTTGATTTGCGGTGCCAGCCCGACTCCAAATGCTCGGCGGTGAAGATCGGCTTCACGTCGTTAGCCATCGAGTGCAAAGCGCACCTGGCTGAGGCTGCTCTCGAATTCCGGAGCCGAAAGGAACGCCAAACGCGCCATGGCCCTTTGGTCGCAAGTGCCAAAAGGCATGGCAGAGATCGAAAGCCCATATTCCAGCAACGATACCGAACCAAACGGTTCAATGGCGGCACACGTGCTCCCAATTCTCATCAGGAACTTGGCACCGAGGCGTTCCCCTGCGCCGTCGAATATTCGATGCGTGCGAGGATGCATAAGGCGCGATGGATAGGCTGAATGGAAACATCGAGACGTGGGCAAGTCGGGAAGTTGACAAAGAGGACACAAAACCGGTGTGAATTGCCGTCTATTACCTGGCACGAAGAATGCACGTCCTCGGCATGCCCAGTCTCCTCCTGCTGGGCATGCCCAGCACAGCAAATTGAGGCTGTCGCTGGCAGTGAAGTTAGCGGCGCGTGGCATAGAGGGGAGCGCATGCTCGCGCGGGACCGGTGGTCGCCCCGTCGCGTCGCCGCTAACTTCTTGCGCTCGCGCATAACAGGTTGAAAGTTGCTCGCTTGGAATGATGTGTGGATGAATAGGCCGACGGTTATGAAGAAAATGTCTGGAAGACGCGCGCTATGGTTTTGTCTCGTTCGATCCCTGATCTGCCTGGCCGGGTTGGCTGCGACGAGCAACAGTGTTCGCGCCAACGACAGCGCGCCTGTCGAAAGAGTCAAGTCAACGTGGCGAGCGCAAGACGGTGAGACAATAGATGAAATTATCTCCAACGTCTCGAAGGTGGCACAGTTCGTCCCGCGAATGTGGGGCGTCGCTGAACTTGACCAAAATGACCATGTGTTCATTTTGTGGGCCAGGCACCGAGATGAGACATCAGGCGAACAGAAGGTTATCGCTTGGAAGATCGCGCACGACGGCACGTTTCAACTTGCGTCGACCTATGCAAAGCCGATGGAATTGGGCTGGCGCGCCCTGGCGCTCTCGTTGATCGCCAGTGAAGTCAAGGATGGCGAAAGGGACGCAAATCTTCGCTTTCTGTATGATCCGAGCAACTTCAACTTTGTGACGACCCCGCAAGGCCGGCTCGGCGATCTTCTGCGGCAGGGCCGCTGCACTATCGTTGAACCTGTTGAAGTGGACTACTTGCCGAAGCAGAATGACAAACCGACCGAGAAAGGTGATCTGTGGCGCGTTTCGCTTTTGGTGAACTGTGATATCCCAGGGCCCCGTTTTTTTACACACAACGGGGTCATCGCTTTCGAGAAGAGCGAAGGGCAAGATTGGAAGCCGCAATCCCCCTTTGCCGAGCGTATCGCGGCCTTTCCTCCTGGGTCCTGGTTCCTTCGCATGGAGCCAAAGGAATGGGAAGAGTTAAAGGGGCGGGAAACGTCTCGGTAAATGGTCGCGCAGAGCAAGATCGCGCCGCTGCTCCTTTAGCACCGAACGCCTCAGAGCAACTGCAAGACATATCAGCTCTTAAGTCGCGGTGTTTACGCCTTCGCAACAGTCGCGAGCCTTTCCCGCAGCCTTCAGCCCATCATCGGAAAAGTCGGGCAGCACGATTGGGCTCGACTCTTTCCGCGAGGAGTCGAGCTCAACGGCGCGTGCCAGCTTGCGAGAACTGGTTTGGCCCCCGGCGCACCCCACGCAGTGAGAGGACACCAATCTGCGAGGGAACCAGCTCTCCATGCCATTCTTCACGGGACCGGGCCTGGAGATGCCTCGGGCCCAAGCCCGATCCGGCGTGCGCGCCGCGCATCGCGCGACTGACTGGCACCCGCAAGAGCGTGAGCATGCCGACGCCGAGGCGGCACGCGGGATCGAATGCTGCGACGACACCGGTGAAGACGGCAACGGGGCCGTGTTAGCGACGCCGGCATACCCCCTGAGCGCCGGCCCTTTTCCGAGCGCCCCCGGCGAGGAGCCCAGGAGCCGTGCGCGAGGCATCGAGGAGCGAACTTGAGTCAGCGCTAGAACTGAATGGCATCACGATGGCCACTCGCGATCGCCCGACCAGGCGGGCGGCTTACCGCTTGCCCGGTGCGTACACGACAAAGCCACGGCGCAACATGGTTGCCCTTCCAAGTTTCCTGGCGCAAACGCACGCCCTCATGCCGGGCTTGGTGGGTAAACCTCCACTTGTGACCGCGGCGAAGCGTACTACGAAGAGCGGCCGCCCGTCGCGCCGCCTGGGTCATGAACAATCCGGTCCTTGTTACGAACGGGGCGGCTGCACCACGAACGATTATGGTGCAGCGCGGAGCTGCGAAAAGCCACAATGCGATTGGCATCAACGACCATCCCGGCTGGCTCTACGAAAGAGGGCTCCGGGTTTTGCGCGGTCTGCGCAAACGATACCCATTCAGTTACGCAGCGAGCGTTGAGCTGAACTCCGTGGCGACTTTGTCCAAATCTCAGAGGAAGCGAGACCAGATTTCTTTCGAACATCGGTCTTTTCGTGACAAGAATTTACGGCGAAATGTCATCCTCCTCGTCGAAACCATCGGCAGCCTTCTGTCTGCCGATGGAGGTTGGCATGAAGTATAGCAAGGTTGCTCCCCACGCCTGACTTCCACTCGACTGCCAAAATTCACAGGCGCCTTTTTTGTTCAAGCGCGGGAGAAACAGCGTTCCGAGGTTCGACTTTCTCCTGCATCGCGAGTTTGGCTCTGAGCGATGGGGATCTCCTCCTCAGGTCGAGAGGGTCCGCGCCCAGAGAGAGAGAGAGAGAGAGAGAGAGAGAGAGAGAGAGAGAGAGAGAGAGAGAGAGAGAGAGAGAGAGAGAGAGAGAGAGAGAGGGAGAGAGAGAGAGAGAGAGAGAGAGAGAGAGAGAGAGAGAGAGAGAGAGAGAGAGAGACCGGCGAGGCTCGACGGATACCGCGACACGCACACCGGAAGAAATCGCTTGAACCTCACGCAGCGTCAGGTCGTAGGTTCGAAATCACGACCAAGCTTTCATAAAGCACACGTCGAACCATGCCGCCTGAATAACGGACATGATGCGTCCGGCAGTCGAATGTTGCGGCACCGGATCGTGCGTGCACATAGATCAAGAGCGAAAGGTTATTGTCGGGATGAAACACCGCGTAATGATGGTCGCATTGCTCGCTCTCATCACATCTCCGGTCTGCGCGGCGACACTCAGCGGCACTCCGCGCATCGTGGACGGCAATACGATTGAGATTGAGCAAACCAAGATTCGGCTCTCAGGCATCGAAGCTCCTGAGACTGATCAGATTTGCCTCGACGCCCACGGCCGGAAATGGGCTTGCGGCGTAGCTGCTCGCGACGAGCTTATCAAGCATTCGAACGGACGAACGTGGGATTGTCATACCACAGGAGTTGATGAGTACAGGAGGTCACTCGGCAGTTGCTTCATCGAAGGCGAGGATGTGAACGCCTGGATGGTACGCTCGGGCTGGGCACTATCGTCGGGTCCATCTAACCATACCTACGCTATCTATGAGTTGGTGGCGAGCACAGGCTATGCGGGGCTGTGGTCGGGGGCGTTCATCGCGCCTTGGGACTGGCGTCGCCGCAACAAGAGGACGATCATCGTCGGCGGGAGCTCGGTTCCGATCGACGCTCAGGACCTCCTGCTCGGATCCGCGCTGCTATCGGACCCGCCCTCGCCCGAGTGTCTGATAAAAGGCACCTTGGACCTCAACGGCGAGCGCATTTATCACCTGCCCGGGCAACTCAGTTATGGACAAATCGACATGACGAAGAAGCCCGGTGAGCGCTGGCTCTGCAGCGAAGCGGAAGCCGAAGCCACCGGGTGGCGTAAAGCCGCGCGATGAGGTGACACGTATGCATGCAAGCCGTTCACCGAATATGTCCCATCTGAACAAGATCGCGCCTTCGCGCCGCTCGCTGTTGCTGTTCGCTGTTTCGGCGGTTTGCCTGCGGCTTGGCAACAACATTGTCGATGCGAAGCAAGCAAAAACGCCGCCCAAACCGGATAACTTGCTCTCGCCGGATGCTGCCCTGAAGCGGCTGATGGAAGGGAACGATCGCTATGTCCAGGGTGCGTCACGAGGTGACGATTTCAAGCGCGAGCGCCCGGTTTTGGTTGATGGGCAAAATCCATATGCGGCGGTTCTGAGCTGCGCCGATTCTCGCGTGGCGCCTGAACTTGTCTTCGGCAGCGGACTTGGTGATCTGTTTGTCTGCCGCCTCGCCGGCAACTTCGCCAACGATGACACGCTCGCCAGTATGGAATATGCGGTCGCCGTGCTGAACACGCCGCTGATCCTGGTACTTGGCCACGATCATTGCGGTGCGATAGACGCCACGATCAAGTCGCTCCACGACGATAAGCCGCCGCCGGGGCACATTTCATCCCTCGTCGCTGCGCTTGCGCCTGCGGTAAAAGCATCTCGCCAGCAAACCGTTGACACGTTCGCCGAAGCAACCCGACAAAATGTAATCGATAATGTCAACAAACTCAAATCGACGGGGCCAATTCTGAACGCGGCAGTTGAGCAGAACAGACTGAAGGTCGTCGGGGGCCTGTATCGGCTCGACACCGGCAGGGTCGATTTGCTGAGCTGACGCTGGCACCTTCGCGCGGCCGGCTAGTCGTTTGCCGACTGATACAGAGCTTCGGTCGAGTTCCGCGCAATTCGCTCGTCCATCGGCTGCATCAAATGCACCGAATACAATCCGCTCCACAATTGTCATAGCTTCGGGAAAACCTTTAGTATGCGCGGCCTCTTAATTCTCCTCCTATTCTACCTACTCATGTTGGCAACGCGCGGCCAGCACCAAGAAACACTCATACCGCGGCCGCCAGCATTCATGCCTCCACCTTGATGCGCCAGGCCAACAGAGGTGGTTCAAGAGGCAGATCGCGGTGCGAAGCATGCTGGGTCTGAGCTCTCGGCGTACGGAACACGCGACAATTCCGGCACGCTCTCACCCGCGATCCATCAAGCCACCTATGGTCCTGCTTATGATCACCGGGCTCAGTCAGGGCCGAAGATCACATAGAGCAGGATTACGACCACCACGACTGCCCAGCCGGCGGATGTAAAGAAAAATGCTACTCGCGTCGGCATCGGACGGTCTCTCCGGCATCAGCCATTTGGGAGACCGCCCGTGTCGGAGAAGCAGCCTCGTTGCGTCTGTCTTGGGCCTGTATCCTGGGTTGCGCGTACGACAATTGCGACCACCGGTTCGAGCGGAGAACAATCTTTTGTGCCCTCGCCGGAGTTCGTCAAGCCTGCCGGTCAACTATCGACGAACGCCTCGACGTGCCATCCAAAGAGCGTTCCTGGCTCTGCGCAGGCGGGCCTTGTCATTGGGATTTCCGAAGTGCGCATCAAAAAGGGGCATCTTTTGCGCGCCGGCGCGCACATTTGAAGATCGCTTTGCCGATGCGGACATCAGCCTCATGATCGCGGCCCGCGTCCTCATCGCACGTCGCCCCAAGTCTCTTCGACCAACGCATCGATCATATCGGATACATCAACTTGCCCGACGTTAAGCGTCAGCGAGATCCGCAACCTTGCCGTTCCCACAGGCACTGTTGGCGGCCGTATCCCGCGGATATCAAAGCCGCGCGCCTGTAGTGCAGAGGCGAGCCGCATCGCGCGGGCGTTGTCGCCCACGACGTAAGGAATGATCTGGGAGTTCGAACGGCTCGGGCGCCCGCACACAACGAGCTGACGATGTGTAAAGTCGATCAGATCGATCAGGCGTTGCTGCCGCTCAGGCTCCTCCTGCAGGATCAAGAGTGCTTCTCGCACCGCGACAGCCATAAGGGGTGATGGCGCGGTGGCGAAAATGAATGGACGGCATCGATTGACCATGAAGTCGCACAATACGCCGGAGGCAGTGACAAGCGCGCCCGCCGCGCCCAGCGCCTTCCCGCAGGTGTGGACTACCACCAGATCTTCGCGCCCCTCATAGGAAGCGGTGAGCCCCCGTCCCTGCTCGCCGTAAACGCCTGTGGCATGAGCCTCGTCCACGACCAGGAACGCCTCGTAGCGCTCGGCGATTGCGACCAGATCTTCAAGCGGCGCGAAGTCACCGTCCATACTGTAGAGGCTCTCCACCACGATCCAGATGCGCCCCATTCCGCCCTTGGCGCGCCAGTCGCCAATCGTATCTTCAACCGACTGTAGATCATTATGGGCGCTTATCCGAAACTCGGCTCGGCCCGCTCGCGCGGCTTCATGAATGCTGGCGTGCACGAGCGAATCGAGCACGAGCAGATCGCCCCGCTGCGGCAGCGTTGTCAGAACAGCGAAGTTTGCGATATAGCCGCCGCCAAAGAACAGCGCCGCCTCCGATCGGAAGAACTGCGCCGCCTCGGCTTCGAGAGCTTCGTGCTCCTCGCAATTGCCGCGCAGCAGCCGTGACCCACCAGATCCGATCGGCGTGCCGGCCTCAAGCGCCGTGAACAGAGCCTTTTTCATGCGCGGCGCGCTCGCCAGAGCCAGATAATCGTTCGAAGCAAAATCAGTCCCTGCGCGCGGCTTTAAGCCGCGCAGTCGATCGTCTCCTCTCAAGGCTTCCAGGGCCGCGGCATAGCTGTCAAGCTTGCCTATATGGGTTGGGTACATTGCTCAATCCGCTAATGCCATCAATCGTGAAACGACTGTGATGGCTACAAAAGAAGATGAAGGGTCCGCCGTGCACTCTTTCAAGCCGGTCGGACGCAACTGTCTCCCATCAACCAGCACGATGCGCGGCCTGCACGTTTTCTCTCCCCGAAGGACGCATAACTGCAGCCAGTCGCGCGCCCATTAATCGCCACCATGATTGGCAACCGGAGTGCTTCGATTACGTAGGTGACCGCGCTTCGGTTTCGATTTTGGCAGGTCACAGCGTGTCCGTTGATCAACTATCCCGCCCCCGCGACAGCGCGCGACCGCGTCGCACAAACTTGCTCGTATCACCGGCGCGCGACGCATTTGCAGGAAGGTCGAACGCGCGCTGGCCAAAGAAGTCGAGCGCCCCCGGAGCCATCCGTCCGGCGAACACTGCTGGGGTGCATGTCGCGACTAAACGCACTCGCATCTCTTAACGCTACCAAGCGGCACGTGCTTGACGTCATTCCATAGGATAGTCGGGCAGAACCAGCATATCGAGGCCGTCCTCAACACGCTCGCCCATGCCGGTGATGCCGCCGCCGCACACCTTGATGCCGGCGCCACGCGGAGCACCTGCGCCCCCAATTCTTTGCACCTAAGGGCCTTTCCGAAGGCCGACCGAAAGAAGGAATCGTTGCGGTGCGGACGATACCCCCCGCATGGTTATTTGGCAGATTGCGCTTCGGCATGCGCGCGCAACCTTCGTACTGACCGGACAAATGCACACTCTCTCAGCGAGAGTGATCTGATCGTATCATAAGCGTACGGTACGTACCGGAGCGAGCGTGAGAAGATTTCCAGCTTCGGCGCGCAGAACCACCGGCCGTCTTGCCGCACGTCACGGCAGCCGCACCAGCATTGCGATACGGCCAAAAATCTCAAGGCCTTTGCATGAGCGGGGGCACTCTTGCAGCACCTAGGACAGTGAATTGATTTTGCAATGGCAGCGCCTGAAGCGGCCGTCGCGTTTGTTGAACACCTGCCGTCTGACGTCCGCTTCTAACCAACAGCTCACCCACAGTCGCTTGCGCTGTTGGTAATGTCAGGAGATCGGAGCGGGCCTGACACTCCAGTAGGCAAGCCGAGCCCGACTGGTCCGCGGTCGAGGTCCACTTCAGTCGTTTTCCTCCCGCCGCGTCCGGTTGATGACGTCTTGTGCCTGGAACCAGACACGGGAGGCTCGAGCAATCCTGTTGGCGCAGCACGGGCTACGTGATCTCGCTCGATTCAGACAAGGCCGGCAGACCATGTTTGATGGCACGTCGATTGCTGGGGAGATGGAAAAGAGCCGCAGGCTTGGGCGACCTCGCGGTCGCCAAGTCAGGAACTCACAACGTGGTTCGAGCCGGCCTGGTCCCAAGTGTGACAAATCGTCCGTTGGAGAAGACATGACAAGACATGCGCGGCCGTCAACCGTCGGAGACATAGTGCAGCCGAGGCGGATCGATCTCGCCGCCGCATATCGGCTGCTTTGCCGGTTCAGCCTCAATGACAGCATCGACAGCCATATCTCGGTCAGCCTTCCCGGCCCTCAAGACCTTTTCTTTGAGCCAATACGTTCGGGATGCGGTTGGAGTGGCAACCGCCTGCAATCTCATCACAGTCGATATCAACTACGACAGTTTCGATGATCCCCACCGGTTGGGTATCAATCCGGCCGGCTTCGCCAAGCCCGCGCCATCCATATCAATGACGCGCGGCGTCGATCGGCTCAAGACACCGAGGACAGTTTATGAACGCTCCACCAGAGAAGATCACTCCAGAAACCGACGCTACGGCTGCGACCTGGGATAATCTGTCGCCGCTACTGGTCGATATCCGCGCGCGTCGAAACGAGTTCGTCCGCGCGCAGAAGATTCCAGACGAGATCATCGAGGGCTTCAAGCGCGTTGGCGTCTATCGGGCTATGGCCGCCAAGCGATTCGGCGGCGAGGAGCGAACGCCGGCCGATTTTTGTCGCCTGATCGAGCGCATTTCCGAAGCCGACGGCTCCGCCGGTTGGGTCGCCAGCTTCGGCGATGGGGCTCGCTACCTCGCGGCTCTTCCGGACGACACGCTTCGCAAGGTATACGCGAACGGACCTGACGTGGTGTTGGCAGGCGCGCTTTTCCCGCTCCAGCCCGCCAGGCGAAGCACCGACGGATTTGTCGTGAACGGCGTGTGGCCATTCGCCAGCGGCTCGCCGGGCGCGGATCTGATAGGCGTCGGCATCACTGTGGAAGACGATCCGACCGGTGGTCTTGCGCGTGTAGCCGTGATGCCGGCCGAGAAGGTGACAATCCGCCCCAATTGGGACGTCATCGGCCTGCAAGGCACCGGCAGCCACGACGTCGTTGTCAACGATGTCATTGTGCCGGAGGAATGGACCTTGATCCGCGGCGGTCCGCCGACACTCGACGGGCCGGTCTATCGTTATCCGTCCGTGGCTTTCGCTGCGCAGGCGCATGCGATTGTCGGCATCGGTATTGCGCGCTCCGCGCTAGACGAGGTGATCGCCATGGCCGGAAGCCACGCCTCGATCACTGGAGCCCCCGTGATGGCAGAGCGCGGCTATGTCCAGCTGGAGATGGCCAGAGCCGAAGCCATGCTGCGTTCCGCCCGTTCCTTCTTCTATGAGGCCACCGAGGAGCTGTGGAAGGAAGCGCTCGAGGGTGCGGTAAACCCGAGCACGGCGACGCTGATGCGGCTCGCCGCGACGAACGCCGCGCGGCAGAGCGCTGAGGTCTGCAAGATTGCAAGCGGTCTCGCTGGAACTGGGTCGCTCGATACCACCAGCAATCTGGCCCGCGCCATGTGCGACAGCTTCGTGGTCGCCCAGCACGCAGCTTTAAACGAGGGAACGCTCCAGAGCGCCGGCCGCCTCCTGCTCGGATGTGCAGCACAGCCGGGCTTTCCATGAAGTGGTTCATCCACGAGCAATTCCGCACGCCCCGCAGCAACGGATTGCCGGACCTGCGTTATGATGTGGTCTGCCGCTGGAGGACTTGGCGGCCTGCCAGCCTTGTTTAAGGGACAAGAGAGAGACCCTTGCGGTCAGCCGCTTCATAAAACACCACTGCATATCCGCGGAGCATCCCTTCCCCGTCTCAAACATAGCGAGCGCTCTCATAAGTCTCTACGCCCCTGCCTTGATCATTGTCGTGTCGAGCCCGATCCACTTGCATTTCAGCGCAACGGCTCGCGGTTCAACTCACGAACCTTCCACGCCGCCGTCGCTGAAAGGGGCGAGCGACGTCCGCCCGGCAGGCCGGTACAGGGACAGACACGCGCTTTTTCAACCACCAGGGCAGCAAGACGGGAACGTCAATTGGAAGACAGTGACCTATCCGGCGCGATCGTGCCCGAACCCCGCAGTGTTGCTTACTTCGCGCTTGGGCCGCGCTTACCCCAGCACTTTCAAAGAATCATAATCACCGTAGATAGGCACTCGTCAGCTTCTCGAAAGCCAACCTTCGTAGCATTCGAACCTGGTCTCTAGATGCCGATGCCGCCTATGACTGGACTGGTGACGAACGTGGGATACCCGATCGACGGATCGGCAAGAGACTTTGTTCGAATAAGAGCAAGGAGAGCATTATGGATTCCAATCGGATAAACGGTGCCGGCTCGCCAGGGTCCCCAACGGGGTACGTCCGCACACAGGAGGACCATAATCTATTTAGGCAGGCTATGAGTGAAGCCAGGCCAGCGTCTGCTGCGCCTGCATCGGCAAAGGCTCCGATTTGGCGTTCGAGTGAACCATACGGGACCTTCTCACGCGATGGCTACTCTTGGAACAACGACGTATGGGGTGCGGGCGCTGGGCCTCAAACGATTTCGGTGCATGCAGTCAACCAGTGGGGCGTGTGGTCGAACCAGCCCAATACTGCTGGCATCAAGAGCTATCCGCACGAGGCCTTCAATATCGGAAAACCGCTGAGTTCAATCAACACTCTGCAATCGAGCTTCAATCAGGGTGTTCCCACTAGCGGCGCCTGGGACGTCGCCTACGATATCTGGGACAGCACAAACCAGCATGAGATAATGCTCTGGACCAATTACACCGGAAATCCGGACGGCAGCGGCAATGTCAAACCAATTTCTTATCATTATCGGCAGGATCCTTCCGGGGCGGCGATCCCGGTCTACACCAACGTCGACGTGGGCGGGGCGACTTGGAACGTGTTTGAAGGCTTCAATGGTCACAAGGTCATCTCACTCCTGCGCACTTCGAAGACGAACAGCGGGACAGTGGACATCAAGAGTATCCTGCAGTGGATCAAGTCAAAGGGCTACTTCGGCGACATAAACGTCGGTAGCGTCCAATACGGCGTCGAGATCACCTCGTCCCCAGGGGGAATGAACTTCAATTTCAACGACTGGACCGTGACCTCAAAGTGAAGATCGTGGGCGAAGATGTGATCTGCGCTTTGCCATTGAGCGGCGCCAACTGACGACCTCGGCTTGCCTTTTGCGACTTATGAGCCGGCGTTAAGGTGCAGTCGCGGTATAGTCCACGGCGACGCGACTGTCGGTGACCTTGACGTTGCGCCCACCTCGATGTGGATCGAAGGTGGCGAACAGATTGGCGGTGCCGTTGCGGCGATACTCGTAATCGTAGCGCTCGCGCGGTCCCCGTTGGGCCGGGACCGGGCTGGCGCACCTTGCCGATCAGCAGAACGGGGTCTCGTCGAAGTAGACCAGCGGCCGGGCGGGATTCTGCGTTTCGGCGAAGAGGTCGAGCACGTCCTCCATACGGACAACGTATTCGCCGTCGACATGGGGAATGTACCACATGCCCCTGCGCCACGGCTTGAGGTCGTTCTCGGCCAGCCGGCGGGTTTCAGAAGCGGCGAGCTGTGTACGTTACGGACTGACCTCGCTCTTTCATAGACGCGGGATTCGGCTAGTGTCCATCTAACCCTGTGCGTTGGCTGGCGGGCCGGTATGCGATTAGCAATGCGCTACGAAGCTGAGACGGGACGAACGCGTCCTACGTTAACATTGCTTGTTCATACGGTCTTTCTTTGCGCATGCGCCCCCGCTCGTCGCCCTGCTGGAACGACATCGGCAAATGTGCATGTATTATTTTCGAGCGATGAGCTGCCGGCCGATAGTGCCCCGAACAGTTGTATGTTTCGGCGAGACGGTCCGTTTTCTCAGCAAGTCGAGGTGGGCTCCCGCTCCCTCATGGCAGTGCAATCGAAGGGGTTTGATGTGCGACCATGACTTTATCTCCGGCTGCTCCTGGCACTGACCGCCGCCGGGCGCTTTGCTCTGCTCGATCTTACTCGCCGCTGGGTTTACCCTGTGAGGACCACGCCATGAAATCGCTCAAGCTGATCGGCTTTGCACTTGGAGCAGCGATTGTGCTGTCCAGCGCGGCATTGGCGGAGGACATCACCATCGCCGTCGCTGGACCGATAACCGGGAGCGAGTCCGCCTTCGGGCGGCAAATGAAGAACGGCGCAGAGATGGCGGTGGAGCAGATCAACGCTTCCGGCGGCGTACTCGGCAAGAAGATCGCCCTCGACGTCGAGGATGATGGCTGCGATCCCAAGCAGGCGCGATCAGTAGCGGAGAAGGTCGCCGCCGCCAAGATCCCATTCGTTGCCGGTCACTTTTGTTCTTCGTCATCGATCCCTGCCTCGGAAGCCTATGCGGATGGCGACGTGCTGCAGATCACGCCGGCTTCGACCAACCCGCTATTCACCGAGCGCAAGCTATGGAACGTGGCGCGCGTCTGCGGCCGCGACGACCAGCAGGGCCAGGTTGCCGCCCAGTACATTAAGAAGCACTTCAACGGCAAGAACATCGCCATTCTGAATGACAAGACCACTTATGGTAAGGGGCTTGCCGAGGAGACGAAGAAGTCCCTCAACAAGGCCGGCATCATCGAGAAGATGTACGAGTCCTATAACAAGGGCGACAAGGACTTCAATGCGATCGTCTCGCGCCTGAAGCGAGACAATATCGATCTCGTCTATGTCGGTGGCTATCACCAGGAAGCGGGCCTTATCTTGCGCCAGATGCGCGATCAGGGCCTGAAGACCGTGCTGATGTCGGGCGACGCGTTGGCTGACAAGGAATATGCCTCCATCACCGGCGCGGCTGGAGCAGGCACGCTCTTCACCTTCGGCCCCGACCCGCGCAAAAAACCGACGGCGGCTGCGATCGTCAATACATTCAGGTCCAGGAATATCGACCCCGAAGGCTACACGCTCTATACTTACGCTGCTGTCCAGGTCTGGACGCAAGCCGCAACCAAAGTCGGCATCACCGATCCGAGGAAGGTGATGGACACGATCAAAGCGGGCTCCTGGGACACGGTGATCGGCAAACTGGAATACGATGCCAAGGGTGACATCAAGCAGCTCGACTATGTCGTTTATAGGTGGGACGACAAGGGCGGCTATAGCGAGACTAACCCGAGCGCATTCTGACGCATCTTGGTCCGACGCATCAAAGCTGGCGTATTCCCGGGGCGGTGATTAACGCCGATTGACCGAGTGCTCCAGGGCAGCAAGTTGCGGCCGGAAGAGATTGAATGTCTGAGCTCGGCCTATGCAAGGCCCCTGCGCTCGCTTTTGCCTGGTTGATCGAGACGACCTTATCGCCGAAATCGTGGCAAAGAAGATTAGCGAGATCGGCGCAAGCGGGTTTGGCGATCCGGCAGAGATATCAAAGCTCGCCATCGGCCTAAAGCGAGCATCGCATACATAGCTGATCGTTTTATCTTTACTTCCGATCGATGCACAGCCCGCTCCTGCAGGAAGGCCTCACGGCTTGGACTCAATGGAGCTTATCAGGCTTGACTAATGCAAATCTTTGAGCGGTCGGCAGATGAGGCGACTGTTCGACAACTTGTAGCCCCACATGCTTCCGTGCGACACGTATCGCTCGTGCCCGTTGATCCACGAAGAGCTTCGACCTGAGATTACTGCCCGGCCCATGGAGAACAAGGTGGGGCCGGTCCCTCTACCCCCGGGGACGCCGCGCTGCGGATTACAATGGCTTTTGTCTACCGTTCCTCGTCTGTCGACTGATCATTCGATATACCGCCGAGCGCGTCACCCGCATTGCGACTTTCGGCCCTCGGCATTTTCCGCGACATTGCGCAGGACGAGCTCAGAAAGCTGCACAACCAGCTCTTTGAGACGCGCTATTTCTTGCCTGCACCGCGCCAACTCGCGCTGTTCATCTGTCATTCTTGATATTTCATAGCGGTTCCCAGCCGCATGATTCATGTTGAACCTCTATCCGACTAGGTAAGCGCGAACGACGGCTCGAGCATACCCTTTGCCCGGGATTGTACCGGCAGATCGGCATTTTTGCGCCAGTAAACATCGTACGCAGCGATCCACGATCTTGCCGCCTCCGCTTAGTGTGCCATCCCGGCTACAGATCTGAGCGTCTCGTACAAAAACTCGCTTGCCATGAGGAGCACGAGATCGAGTTTTGCCCCCTCGGGACGGCCCTCGCGGAAATAGCCACATCGGATCCAATTGCCTTCCTGATTTGCATTCACATATCACACCAGACCCATCAAACCTGGAACAACATCCGTCCAGGCTCACGACGCGATCGCCGTTCCTGCTGGAACGATCCGCCAGCCGTGTTCCACAGATATCAAAAACGCGTCTGCAGTGCGGAGGCGATCCGCATCGCGCGCTTTACTGTCGATGCTTTCCTTGACTGGACGGTGACCATCCACCTCCCCGCATGATCAAGAGAAAATCAGACGCGTCGATTTTGCGCAGCGCATTGCGCCAACTCCGCAAAGGAATTGCCTTTTGGGTGCTGCCACGGCGCAATGCGGAAGGCGTCAGTCTCGAGCCCAACTTGGCTGTGCCCTCCCGAGCCTTGGTGCTCGGCTGGAAGGTGATCGCGGCTCGGCGCTGGCCGCCCTGCTTCGTCCTTGTTCGAGAAGCAAGCGGTTTGTCATCGAGATTGGGAATGGGAATGGCCAGAAGGTTGTTATCAGAACTTCCGTGGTGATCCCCAACATCGAATATGAGCTCGAAGAGGAGAGCAGAAGAGGTTGAACATCAAAGGGAACCGTGCAGAATGATCGAGACCACGCAGCTGGTGGGGATAGTTGATGGTTGGCGTACCCCGGCGATAGAACGGGGCGTTTCTTGCCGCACCAAATGCGCATTGCGCGTCCCGCCCGTCGACATCCACGCCGGCGGTCACCAGCCATACTGGCTTGGCGCCGGCATCGGCGAGAGCCGCTCCAATCAATTCCATCGGCACGAGCCGACCTCAGCTCCTTAGCCGGTTTTGCAGTGCCGGCCGGCTGACGCCGAGATTCTTGAGGTTCGGCGGGTCTGGCTGACCTGTTGCCAATCCCTGAGCAGCGCGCGCGTGCGGGACAAAAACGCCACAATCATAGCTGTTCTGCTGCTTGGCCATGTCGGCTGGCCTGAAGCTGAGGCCCAGCCGGTTGGCGAGCCTTGCTGCACGCGCGTCATTGTATCCCCGGATGGAGTCGTAATGATAGGCGACCGGCCGTTGCCGGTCCCTACGATCAACGACCGCCTCCTTCCCTCCTTCGACACCTCCGCGGCTTGACCAGCGCGACGCGCATCAGCTGCCCTTCGAAATCCCAGGCAAGCAAAATAGAACTGTGAGCAGCTCGCGCCCATCGCGATCCGGCTGACACAATTCAACTTGCAGTTTGCGCTCGTTAGCAGCGTGTTTGCTCCAAACATTTGAGCGTCGGCACAGCGTATCAAAAACACGACCTTTCTGGTCCAAAGCTTCGTTACTGTAGTGGTCTGTGTGGAGAATGGATTAGCCGCGCGCGAAATCCAGGCAATCCAGGACGTGGACGGCGCCTCCACGCCGATCTTGCCCCTGCTCACCAACGCGGATTCGGCGCCGTCGGTGGGAGTCCGCGAAGAACGCCAGCACGCTCGCGCTCCATAACATCTGCATCGTCAGACAATGCTCTCGACCACAGGAGAGTGGCTTTCCATGTTGGCCAATACCGCTCGGCATTTCACTGTGACGGACCAGCCGAATGAGCCGCAGTTCCACAAGCCCCATTGTAAAGATGCTCAGATCGGGCATCCGCGCGGCAAGTAGCCTGGTGCGCTCGGACCAATCCTGTCCGCTCTTGGCCGGAATGACCATCTCGAGTTTGAGATCGTCGACGCTGGCCATGCTATTCGGATAGCCAACAAGAAGCTTCCAAAATGATGACCACGGTCGCCACTTAGAAACCACGTGATCTTCTGGAAAAGACGAACACATACGACATCACACAAAATATGACGTGCAATGTGCCTTGAGCGCTCACGTGTACAAGCCCATTCAAAAACAGAATGCGACACGCACGTCGACCGCTGGCGGATCCCTCAGCTGCCTGTGAGAGATCGGCGGCTTGAATTTTATGCGGATCAGCTAAAAGGCCTTGAATCGCACGTGGCGTCACGTTGTACCATTGCGAAGTAGCTGACGAGGATGCCCGGCAAATCGGACCGGCCCGCTGTTTGCTGCCACCGGTGAGACGATGATACCAATGCGGTCGATGTGTGTACAGCAGAGGGCGACACGGCCCCAATCCCCGCCTGTGGGATCGCGCGAACGGGCTCCGAGTGCTCGCATGCGCACAACAACGTACTTCGTCCCAGCCCAGGAAATGCTGGGTTACTGCGCTGTGCGGCCGGCACGTTGACGCCGTTCTAACAACCGCGGATCGTCCCTGTTCGGCGCCGCTCATTAGTCAGTATGACTTTGACGATCCTCAGGACAACGGACAATACACACTTCAAGGCTTGTGCGAGCCAGTGTTGAGCCGCACATCAATATCGTCTGATAAAAAAAATGACGCCAGATTTCTCGGATCATTGATCCTTTCGCAATTAGAATTTGCGGTGAACGTTTTGCCGCAAATAACCGTCGGCAGTTCTCCCTCTGTCGACGACAGACTTCGGCCCGGCCATCGAAATGAGGCCGGGCTTTTTTTGCCACCGATGAACGACAGTTTGGAGTGTTCTGGCCCGCGGTGTCTGATGATGGCGAAGGATTAGGGAGACAAACGTAAGCGATCGATTGGGAGGATAGTTCGTCACATGCTGAAATCGATCAATACGATCCTAGCGCTCGAGCTGCTCTGGCTGCTCGCCCCCATGGGCCATGGCGACTGCCTCGTGGTCGTCGACGCCAACCACCCGGCCACCAGCATTGTCGCGGCGACTCTGCTCGGAGCGCCTGATCCAGCTGCCGGGCATGAGTCATGGAGAGGACCGTCCGCGCCATCCTAACGCTCTATCCGCTCGACGATGTCGTCGATCCGTGCGCGTGATGATGCCGGTCGACGATCCCGACCGTGTGCCCGGACGCAGCGCATGGTGCTGGCCGAGTTCGAGCGCTCGGTCGGCCGCGCCATCAGTCCCGGCAAGCTCTCGCGTCCGGATTTTTATCGCGCGGCGGCTACGGGCTTCGGCGTCGTGCAGGTGGGTGACAGCAGGGGATATGGGTGCTTCCTGATCAGGAAGGGCGTGATCAGCTAAGAGAAAACTTCTGCGCAAATTGCGCAGAACTCTGCACCCAAATTTGAATGGCCTCCGCGCAACCGACCGACTATTGTCGATCCATGTCTCGCCTTGTGTGTCTAACTGCTACTATCATCATGTCGCTGCTGCCGGTCGTTGCGAACGCTGCGCCAATTCAAAAGCGGCCCAAGCCGGTCTGGCAAGGTTACGGCTTCCTGCCAGGCTATCGCCAGCCGCTGAGCAACAGCATTCCGCTCTACAAGCAGAAGGAAGCGATGCGTCGGCTCTCGCGCGCCGACCGACGCCACTGGTATATTGACCCGGTTCCTCAGTACTACGGTTGGGATGGCGAGTGGCACTATTTCGGCAGTCCCGGCTTTGGCGGCGGCCGCTACAACGGCGGGAGCTTCGGGCCGTGTTGGACGCGGACGCCGATCGGGCCGATCTGGAATTGCGGGTGATCGGGCGGCGCGGCTAGGAGAAACTTCGGGCCATTGCGCCGGGATCACGTCGAGGCGTTTACCGACGTCCTCGCCGATCTTCGTCATCGCGCGGCAGCCGCACGGGCAGAGCGTGCTCTCAGATTGGATGATCAGCTCCACCTGCGGCAAATGAGCAGGCAAGTAACCCGATTGCGATGACGATCTTGATCCAATCCGGCGCGAGATCCCCCTGATGATCGCCGCCGTCTTCTCCTGCGTCGCGTCCAGGACGCCTTGCGGGATAATCGGCTGCTGCAGTTATGCTGGACGCCTCACGGCGATCTTGTCCGGAACAGCGCCTCCAACGCTAACGTGGCGATCCGACCCCTGTTGTTATTTACAAGCGGATCAGCACACACATAGACAGCGTCTACCCTGCCTTTCAGTGCTTTGAAGGCGGTCCCGATATCCTCCACGCGACGGAATTCAGGTGTGAACAAATTCGAGATTAACAGACTTGGTCGTCTTCTGCACATCGCGCATCTAACGCAGCTCCCGCACTACAGGGATTGGCGAGGATTCCCAATCGGCGCAAACTCGGGACCAGCTCGCGAATTAGCTCCAGTCTCTTACCACTTAGATCGGACTCTTGATACGACAGCCCCGTGACGTTTCCGCCTGGTCGCGCCAGACTGGCGACAAGCCCGGTGCCAACTGGGTCGGTCGATATCGCGAAGACGATCGGGATGTCCAAGGTCGCCTGTTTCGCCGCTATAACGGGTCCAGCTCCCGCAGTGACAATGATATCGACCTTCTTGCGCACAAATTCAGTCGCGATTTCGGCGGCGCGCTTGTTGCTGGCCTCCGCCCAGCGATATTCGATAGCCACCTTCCGCCCCTCGGGCCAACCGAACTCGCTCAGTCGCTGCAAGAAAGCAGGTAGAGATTTTCTCTGGGCCGAGGCCGTAGTTGCGCCCAACTATCCAATGGTCGGTATCCGCTCCCGTTGCTGCGCGCGGGCGACGAGCGGCCACATGGCCACGACACCAAGCATACTAAGAAATCGACGCCGCCTCATTTGTCCGACCCGAGGCATCAAAACGGGCAGCTTATAGCACAAAGGGCGCGTGTGGTGCCCCTCGACGGCTACCAGATGCGATATATCTATTTTCTCAGTCCGTCCGCGCGTGTGCGGCTCGCCTGCAAAGAAATCGCATATGCGGAGATCATGCGGCGCGGCGCCGGCATGTATCGCGGTAATGCGCGTGGCAAGTAGGCGATGGCCGACAACCAATCGGCACAGCGGCGCGGCAGCGGCGACCGCAACGCTCCAGCTTGAGCCGACATGTCGGGTCTTGGAAGCGAAGCAGAAATCATGTGCTCGTTCCGAGCCTTATCGGTTGTGACTCGCAGCGGTCCATCGGTGACAGCTGCGCAGCGTCCGCTTCCAGACCAGCACCGGACTAGCCCTCGCAGGCCTAGAACACTGATCCTGGCCCGAGGCTGACGGACACATTGCGTGGACAGCGCGGCATAAGCCGGACTCACTGTTGCTCACTGGCAGCCACTTAGGATTGCACTTGCGAAATACTTCGGCGCGTCTTTGAAAGGCAGGTAAATGTTCTTTCTCTTGAAAGGTCTCGAAGTTCTCTAGCTCGCTCCAAACTGTATCGGTCGCCAACAACAAGATTGGCGTGAGCCACCGGTCTGTGTCAGGTCGGCTGCCATATTCGATTTCCATCACAACCTGTCCGCTCACAGGATCTGCTTCACAATTGTTTCAAAAGGAATTAATCTGCTGCCGTTGCGGAATTTCAAACTTGATTGGAGCGTCGACGATAATGCGTAAGGAGTATTCAAATGCCAACCAACGGAGAGCCGCGTAGAGCAATTACGCTTGGTGGAGGTGGGCCGGCAGCGGGGCTGCACATCGGGGTTCTGGAGGCCCTTGCCAATCAGCCCGACCTGAAGTTCGACGTATGGTCTTTGTCTTGCATCGGTGCATGGGTCGGTGTCGTCTACAACCAGTCAGACAAACCCAATGCTCAAGGTAAGGTCGAAGAAACATACGAATTCTTCAGAAATGGCGTATTTCGAGATGATGAAGGCTACAGGCGCTTCCCGATAAACACCGTGTTCGGGCCGGATTGGCGCAGCAACATCGACGCATTCAACAAATTCGTTAGTGACCCCAAAAATTATAAAGACTTTCAATGGCAGCCCTACAGGATGTTCGATTACGTCCAGGAATCGCTGTCAATTGTGATGGACCAATTGCCGACCGGCGAAAGAAAATCCTTCAAGAGGTTGGACGAAGGAGATCTCAATCGATGGATACTCAACCAGGTGATGGCTCCTAATCCCTTCATCCGCTATCTGACATCCCTGATGTACCTGTCCAAGTTCAACGGACTCTCCAGAATAAACTACCCGGAGAGCGAGTTCATGAAGAAAATCAAATTCGACCGGCTGTCCCCATCCGGTCGCGACGACGCGGAGAAAACACCCCTGATCTTTCACAACGCGTGGGACCTGGATCATCACGAGCTCACGTACTTCGCAAATCGTCCGATGCCGGTGCTGAACAAGACCGACGAAAGCATAAAGAAGAGGTACGGCGGCCCCATCACCGCACAGTCCTTATGCGCGTGCTCGGCTCTTCCCTTCATCGAAGAAACCGTGGAGATCGATGGAACGACCTACTGCGAAGGGGCCTTGGTGGACACGGTCAATTTCGAGGGACTGCTCGATCTCCAGGTGAGAGGGCAGAAGCTCGACGAAATATGGATTAGCCGGATTGTCGATTCTAAACAAATCCGAAAGCCGGACAATCTTCACGATGCGCTGGCAAATCTCTGCCAATTGTTTGCAGCTTCGGTTGGCGAAGATGACGTCAAGCTGTTCAAATACCACGTCCGGTACGACAAACGAAAATGCGACGCATCGAAAGACAACGCTGCGGAAGACCAGAATTCCAAAAAAACAAGCGCTGAAGCTTCGAAGAATGACGCTGCGAAGACTAAGAATTCGAAGGCCAAAGATTCGCAGGTTCACAGTTCAAACGACGTATGGAACGGCACGGTTGTCGAAATTCACGTCCCCGGGCACATCAACTTCAAATGGAATCACAGCAACTTGGACAATGGGCGAAAGCTGGGGCGAGAGTCTGCGGAGCAAGCGATCAAGCAATATCGCCAAAACAAGGATACACCCCATCCCGGAGAACCGCTGTTCATCAACGAAAGACCCGAGCAAGATGCCGATTGGCGACGAATTCGCGACGACTATCAAAAGCTGAAGAAAGCGCTCGCCGAGAGCTAGAAGATCTGAACTATCGCGACGTTCCACCTGGGATCACCGCAATCGATCGAGCAAAGCCCGTGCTTGCTTGACGTCCTGCGTCTCAAAGCCCTCGGTGAACCAGTCGTAGACGGGCGCGAGGACCTTGACCGCTTCTTCACGGTTGCCTTCCTCCACCCAGAGGGCGGCAAGATCCATTGCGGCTCTGAGTTCAAGAGCCTTGGCCCGTTGGGCACTTGCCGTCGTTAAGGCCTTTTGGAGCAACTCGATTCCGGCATTCCTTGAACCGCGAAGCATCAGCGTGCGCGCTTTCAATCGATACAACTCGGCCTCAAATATCCGTTCGCTATTGCGACTGGTTGTCGTCAGGCCCCGCTCGATAAGCGCCATCGCAGCCTCGTAATCCTGTCCAAGCAGCAAAGCCGGACACAACAGCACATATAGCGCCGTGATTCCCAGTTGGTAACCCGCGCCACGATATTCGTCCATTGCAGCTCGGATCTCCTCAACGGCGCTGGAGGAGGGGTCAAGCAATGTCACGCATATGCCACGGACGGCCTGCGCCAGCCCGTGCCATTGGCGGAATCCGTGCTCCTCCGACAAGCTGCGACAGCGGTCTGCATAGCGTTGCGCGCGAGACATTTCGCCGCGAAGAGCGTGGAGAACAGAAGCATAGTAGCAGGCATACGCTTGCGAGTGAGGATGATTGATGACGTCGGCCCGTTGAATGGCGGCATCCATGCGTGCGCTTGCTGCATCAAAGTGACCGAGCAGCCAGAGAACCCATGACATCAGCGCAAGGTCGGCTACTCCGGCATCCTGACCGGCTGCTCGGGCGGCCAATCTGTCATCCTCAGAGCTTGCCTCGAACTCTGCAACCGCGCGCTCGATAGCCTCGCGGGCATCCGTGAGACGTCCCATGAAAAGGCGAATCATGGCCTGACCGCGGGTCGCATTGAGCAGCGCTGGCCGATCGCCGCGCGTCTCGGTGAGATGAAGCAGTGCCGCGATTGTTTCCTGGGCTACCGGCAACTCGCCGCGAATGACGCTCGCGGTCGTCAACCAGAACATAATTTGTAATTGTTCAGGGGGATCTCCGAGGCGCTCGCACAGCTCCCGCGCGCGAGCAAAGGTTGCCACCGCTTTGTTAGAAGCGGGGCCCTGGGTAGCGATGAGGCAGGGTCCCAGCGCGACTGCAAAATCAAGCTCTAACCTGTCCTTTCGTTCACCATTGGCCAAGTGGATAGTGGTCTCGATACCCCGCTCCAGTTGAGCGATGGCCTCGAGGTTGGCGGAGCGCATGGCGGCTTTCCTGCCTGCCAGCAGCCAATATCCCGTCGCCTTTTCGAACAGTCCCGCCTCGGTTAGATGATGCGCGATTGTTTCCGGTTGAGATTCCACGATTTCCGGGAAACGCTGCTCGAAGGCGTCCGCAATCATGGCATGCAGCGCCGCGCGCCGACTCTTCAGAAGTCCCGAATAGGCAGCATCCCGCACGAGCGCATGTTTAAAGCTGTAAACCGCCCGGGGTATCTCGCCTCGGCAAAATATCAGCTCCGATCGAACCAACTGGCCAAGCGCCTCGTCAAGTCTCTCTCTGGGCAGTCCAGCGACAATGCTCAGCAGTTCGTAGGAGAACTCGCGACCAACCACAGCGCCAATCTGAGCCACCTCCCTCACCGGGGCCAACCGATCCAGCCTTGCCATGAGAGACGCATGTAATGTCGTCGGAATCGCCATCGGAGGCAGTGGCCGGCTGAGGACATAATGATCGTCTTGCTCGTGCAACAAGCCTGTTTCGAGCACCGTCTTGGTTAGTTCCTCGACGAAGAGGGGTACGCCATCGGTACGGGCGAGGATCTGGTCCATGACCTCTTTTGGGAGTGTCTTGCCGGCCGTAACGCGCTCGATCAGTGCTGCACCGTTGCGTCGGTTCAGGCGCGTGAGCGAAACCGTCGTCACATGCGCATGACCCGGCCAAGGCGGCATGAAATCCGGCCTCGCGGTGATGAGCACCAGCGCCCGAAGCTGCGGCACTCGTTCCAGTGTGAGCGTCAGCAGCTCAAGCGACGTGGGATCGGCCCAATGAGCATCCTCAAAGGCAATGAAGACGGGCTGACGTGCCGCAAGAGTATTGAGCTGCATCAGAAGCGCCGCCAGTGTGATCTCTTTCCGCTTCTGCGGGCTCAGCTCTGGCAGCTGGTAGCGGCCACCGGCAGGCACCGACAGGAGGTTTGCCAAAGGTGGTACTATCTGGTCTGCGGCAGCACCGGATTGCGCCAGCAAAGCCTGGAGCTTGACGAATTTCACATCTGGCGAGTCGGTTCGCTCGAAACGCGCGGCTCGTTCGAGTTGGCGGATGAACGGATACAGCGCGCTGTTAGTGTGGTGCGCCGAGCAGAAGAGGCGCAGCGTGATGTGCGGTTCGGTTTCCTTGAGCCGTTCTTCGAGCGCTTGTGCGATGTGCGACTTTCCGATGCCCGGCTCTCCGGTGAGCACCACAGCGCTGCCCTCACCACGCGTGGCGTTGTGCCAGCGACGTAACAGCAGATCTATCTCCTCGTCGCGCCCGATTGGGGGTGTCAATCGAGTTTGGTGCAGCGCCTCGAAACGGCTTTCCACCCCGCTCGTTCCCAACACCTCCCAAGCCGGTAGCGGTTCTAACCATCCTTTGAGTATAGCCGGGCCGACATTGCGGTATTCGAATTGTCCCTCCGTGAGTCGACGCGTACTCTCACAGATCAGGACTGTACCCGGCATTGCGAGCGCCTGCAGGCGTGCGGCCAAATTCGGCGTCTCACCAATCACCCCCTGTTCCTTGGCAGCGCCTTCGCCGATTAAGTCGCCGACCACAACCATTCCGGTAGCGATGCCAACGCGAACCTGAAGCACCGCGCCGACATCTGTCTTCAGGTTAGCGACGGCATCCACCAACGCCAACCCGGCGCGGATCGCCTGCTCGGCATCATCCTCGTGCGCCTGGGGAAAGCCGAAATAGGCAAGAACGCCGTCCCCCATATAGCGGGCGATGATCCCCTCAGATTCGGTGATAACCTCAGCGATGCAAGCGTGGTAGGCGCCGATTACCGCTCGCAGGTCCTCGGGATCAAGGCGGACCGAGAGTGCAGACGAGCCCACTAGATCGCAAAACATCACCGTGAGCTGACGGCGCTCGGCGCCCTCCCGCGGTACCGTCTTGCTTCCTGTTGGAGCTGCCGAAGGGACATCGCCCCGAAGTTCGGCAATCGCACGCAGCATCTTGCGCCGATGTCCCAGCAAGACGCCAAGGTCCTTCAGGTCCTGCTCCGTAAGATCGCCCAGGACCGAAAGATCAATGGCGTTCTCGGCGAAACGCCCCGCGTACTCACTCAAGCCTATCGATGCTAGCCATTCCGCAATAGCTGTCATGGCAAACCTAATGGCTTCTGTCGTGATAATAGCACGTTTGCTGGACATGCGAAGGGGCTCGTCCAGCCACGACGTGCGCAATCGCCCGTACCGGGAAAACGCCGACGCATAGCTACGGTTCTAACCGACCGATTTGCAGCTCTTCGCATGCCCCGATGAGCATGCATTCAGCTTATGACATTCTCGTCTATTTGCGCCAGCGTTGGTCGCATGCCAACTTGCTTCTCATCTGAAGCATCGACCCATAGGCTTGAGAGCTCGGACCCGAGCCGGAATGTGCGTCCGGTTCTAGAAGTAGACAGGACTAGACTTGCGCGGTTAGGATACTTCCGCTTTCGGGCCCGAAACCGAAATGCGGCCCTAGCCTTTTTTGTCGGCTTGTCAGGGTAGACCGGACGCGAGCGGACGGCGGTTCGAATGGACGCTCATGACCCTCAGCAGAACTAGCGCGTCTGCAGGATGTCCGCCTTTGCGCCAACAGCGGCCACTCCTAACAACTCAGCTGTGCACCTTCGGAGTGCGAGTCGACGGAATGAAGGGACGCCTAACGGCTGGATGCAGCGTAGAGCAGTTCGGCGGAGAGAGTGCCAGTCAATCCCCGTTGAAAGATCAAGCATTCTTGACCTTCCTGAACCAAAACCCGCGAGTTGAGCTACAGCCGAAATACATGGTTTGGTCCGAAGCTCAAGGCGTGTCGGAATGCCCCTAACTGCGCTGCGACGACCGTCCCCTGGTGCGAATGGGCGGAAACATCAAAAGGCGGAAACGGCGTTTTTCTTGTCGCGCAAAAGTGGCAGGACTGCCCCTCGCCGCCTAAGCGGCGAAGGAGCAGACTGCGGGCACTTTAGCTCGGCACACTGCTGCCTTGATCGATGTGAATGGCGCCGGTTCGCAACTCACGGGAGCGGCGTGAACTTCAGCTGGCTGAGTGGTGCGACCTTGTCGGTACGTGACATCTTGAATTCGGTGTTCGGACCAAGCCATTTGTCCCAAATCTGGTTGATCTCGCCAGCCTTGTCCATGGCCAGCAGGGTCTCGTTGACCTTTGCGAGCAGTGCCGGCTCGTCCTTCTTCATGCCGATGCCGATCGGCTGCAGCACCATGGGCTCCTCGATCATCTTCAGCGGCTGCCCGGCCTCCTTGGACTGGCTGACGAGCTTGGTAATGGTCATGGTATTCGCCACCATCCCGACCGCCTTATTCTGTTGAACCGCCATGAAGGCCGAACCGGTATCGACGAAAGTCAGCGGGTCGGATTCGTTCATCTTGATCGCGAGTTCCGACGTCGATCCTTTGGTCGATGCCAGCCGCTTACCCTTGAAGTCGGCCTTGGCGGTCCCGGGGTCGCTCGCCTTCACTGCCAGCATTTCCTTGGCGATGTAATAGGGATCGGAAAACTGGATCTGCTCGGCGCGCCCCATCGTGTAGGCGAGGTTCGCCACCGTGATATCGACGTGACCGAGCTTGACCTCGGGCACACGCGCCTCGACCGAAAGCGGCGTGACCTTTGCGACAACGCCCCAGTGTTGGGCGATCGCCTTGCAGAGGTCGACGTCAAAGCCGACCATCTCACGTGTCTTGGCATCCGGCGCCGCGAACGGAGGCACGTCCGCGAAGGTTCCGCAGCGCAGCTCCTTGCGCTGGGTAATGTCCGAGAGCTGGTCGGCGCAAGCCGCTGACGCGATACCAGCAAGGCCTGCGATCGCGGCCCCCAGCCCGATTGAACGATTCTTGAAAGACATATTCGTTCTCCTCCAGATTGATCACATCAAGTCAGCGCGCTCACCTTGTGTGCAGGTCCGACAGGAAACGCTGCGCACGGGGATGTTGTGGTGAGCGAAAGAAGTCGACCGGAGCTCCCGTCTCGAGCACCCTCCCAGCGTCCATGAACCAGACGCGATCGGCGACATCACGCGCGAAGTTCATCTCGTGGGTCACGCACATCATGGTCATTCCATCGCGCGCAAGCCCACGCATGACGGACAGCACCTCGCCCACCATCTCCGGATCGAGCGCGCTGGTCGGTTCGTCGAACAGCATCGCCGGCGGCTCCATGGCGAGCGCGCGGGCGATCGCCACGCGCTGCTGCTGTCCGCCGGAGAGCTGGCCCGGATAGTTCTGGGCTTTGGCCGCGAGTCCGACGCGATCCAGCAGCCGCAGGGCAGCTTCGCGCGCGTCGCTGCGCTTGACGCCGTTCACCTTCATCGGCGAAAGCATGACGTTGTCGAGCGCACTCAAATGTGGAAACAGGTTGAAGCTCTGGAAAACGAATCCGATCCGGCTCCGCAAGTGATTCAGCGCCGTGCCACCCAGCTTGCCATGAACGTCCCTGCCTTCGAACAGCACCGAGCCCGACTGGATTTCCTCGAGCCTGTTGACGGTGCGGATGAGCGTCGATTTGCCGGAGCCGGACGGCCCGCAGACCACCACCACCTCGCCCTTCTTCACCTCCGCGTTCACGTCGGTCAACGCGGCGAGTGCCCCAAAAAATTTGTGCACAGCGACGAATTTGATCATCGGATCGGCATCCCGGGATGGAGTCTCATGCGACATGGTCATGCCCCTGATGCGCTTGCGGGCACGGCAGGCAGTGCAGACATGGCAACCGGGCCTGCGGTTCGGCGCGCGGTTATCCGCCGTTCGACCATGTTGATGGCCTGCGTCACGGTCCAGCAAACGATGAAGTAGCTGATGGCAAGGATGAAGTAGACTTCAAAGGGCTTGGTCAGCAACCGGTTGTTGATCTGTCCGGCCGCGAAGGTGAGCTCCGGGACGTCGATGATGTAGCCGAGCGTGGTCTCCTTGATGGTCGAGACGAACTGACTGAGGATGCTCGGGATCATGTTGAACAGTGCCTGCGGCAGAATCACGTAGCGCATCGCCCCGAGACGGCTGTGCCCGAGCGCTCGGGCGGCGTCCATCTGACCTGTTGGCAATGCCTGAATTCCGGCACGCACAATCTCGCTCAGGAATGCGGCTTCATAGCCGACCAGCGTGACGAGCATGGTTGCGAAGGCCGGCACGCTATGGCCGATCAAAAGCGGCAGCACGAAATAGACCCACAGAATGATCAGCAGCAGCGGCACGCCGCGGGTGATGTAGACCAAGGCCATAACTGGCCAGCGCAGCGCCCGCCACGGCGACAGGCTGGCCAGCGCCATCACGACGCTCAGCGGAAAGGCCAAGGCAATACCGAGGACGGAGAGAATGAGGGTGGCCGCGATACCGCCAAGCGGGCCGTTCGGATACTGGCCGACGAGCAGCAACAGCCAGTTGTCCCTGACAATCTCGATCATGCTCGGGAGCAGCGACATGGTCAGACCGCTCCGGCCATGCGGCTGCGTTGCTCCAGATGGTGACCAAGCCACATCAGCAGCAGCGAGCAGACGAGATAGACGATCGTGGCAATCAGGTAAGTCTCGAACGGACGAAAACTCTGGTTCTCGACCTCCTTGACGGCGTGGGTCAGCTCGGCAACGCCAATCGCCATCGCAAGGCTGGAGTTCTTGAACAGGGAGACCGTATGGTTCACCAGCGCCGGCATCGCGTTGCGGACGGCCTGCGGCAGCAGGATGTAGGCCATGGCTCCGAAATAGCCGTGGCCCAACGCACGTGCGGCTTCCCACTGCCCCTTCGGCACGGCACGCAGACCGGAACGTTGATCCTCGCTGAAATACGCGGCCTGGCACAAGCCCAAGGCAATGACAGCGAACACCGCTTCGCCATTGTGATCGCCGAGCCAGATCTGAACCGGGTCCGGCAGCAGGCTCGAAATGCCGAAATACCAGAGCATGAGTTGCACCAGCGTCGGCACATTGCGATGGTAAGAGACGTAGATCGCGACAAAGCCGTTGGCGATCCGGCTCGGCAGCATCCGGACGGCAAGTAGGACCATTCCAAGGCTCATGGCCAGAAGCCACGAGCCAATGAAGATGATGAAGGTCATCTTCACCCCATGGACCAGCATCCGGCTGAACTCCGGATTGAGCAGGACGGCCATGAGGTCGAAACCCTTCATCGCACGCCCCTCGTCTAGGTCGGGAGAACGGGTTTTGGGGAACCCTCGGGGCGCGTGGTCGACAAGCCACCTGGCACTTGCAAGGTCGGTGTGATCTCGATGTAGCCGACATTCACCGCTACCGGCGCGGCGATCGCAAACGCGATCGCGTCGGCAATGTCCTTTGCCTCGGGGAGTTCAAAGCCATCGATGAAGTTCGCGCGCGTTTCGGCGCTGTCGCCGTGGACGTGGGCGAAGATATCGGTTGCAACCCGGCCCGGGCAGATTTCAGTGACGCGCACGCGCTTGCCGAAGCAATCGACCCTGAGCTGACTGGTCAGCATGCTGACGGCCGCCTTGGTCGCGTGATAGCTCGAGTTGCCCGCAAAGTTGTAAGCGCCGGTAATCGACGTGATGTTGACCACGTGGCCGCGATCGCGCTCCGCCATGCCCGGCACGAGCAGACGGCAGAGGTGCAGGATCGCGCGCAGGTTGACGTCGACGAGGAGGTCGATGTCCTCCGCATCCGCCTGGAGAAACTTCCTCGGCCGGTCGACGCCCGCGCTGTTGACGAGCACGTCGACGTCGATACCCTGAGCAAGCTTGGTGATAGCCGTAATATCTCTGACGTCGATCGCGTGCGGGATGCAGCCGGTGCGATCGGCCAAAGCTTTCAGCGCGTCCCCGCTCCGCGCGAGCGCATGAACCTTGAGGCCCTCACGCGCCAGGCGCTCGACGACCGCCAAACCGATGCCAGACGAGGCGCCGGTAACGAGAGCAGTCCTGTAATCGGAGAATGGCATCGGGCTCCTCACCTTTTCAATAGGCTAAACGATCGCGCAACTTTCTCGCCAAGAGGGATTAACTGTGGCGGGATAAGGTCCCCTTATGATCAACGAGCCGCTCCACCGGAGCCTGCCACAAGCCGGGAAACCGGCACGATCTCCCCGCCTGCAGCCTCGATCGAGGCCCGAATCCCTCGAGCCAGCTCGACGGCGCCCTGGGTATCCCCATGCAGCAGGATCGATTTGACCGGCATGGCGAGCGCCTTTCCGCTGGCGGCAAGGACCACGCCGTCACGCAGCAGGCGCTCGACCCGCTCGGCGACCACCCCGGCGTCGTGAATGACCGCGCCGGGCTTTGCCCGAGACACCAGCAGGCCCTCGTCGTCATAGGCTCGATCAGCCAGGAACGTCGTGGCGACCCTGATGCCGCACTGCGCCGCCGCCCCCTCGATGGCGCGACTGCTCGAGGAAACGATCAGGAGATTGGGATCGAACGCGGCGACCGCGCGAACCAATGGGCGGGCAAGATCGGCGTCGGCAGCAGCCATGTTGCCGAGCGCGCCGTGAAAGCTCATATGCGTGACGCGATGCCCGACGGCCCGCGCGATGCCGTCGAGTGCGCCGAGCTGGTAAGTGACCATGGCGGCGAGCTCGGTGGCGTCGATCTGCATCACGCGCCGGCCAAATCCCTGACGGTCCGGAAACCCGACATGAGCCCCAAGATCGACGCCGCGCGCCCTGGCGCGCTCCGCCGTGCGCTGCATGATCAGGGGATCACCGGCATGAAAGCCGCATGCGACATTGGCCGAAGACACAAGGTCGAGCAGCGCCTCGTCATTGCCCATCGGCCACGGACCAAAACCTTCGCCCATATCGGCATTGAGATCGATCTTCATGCTCCCTCACCTTTAATCGGCCGTAGTACGAACAACGGCGCGCCGTAGCCGACGACCGTGCCATGCGCGATCAGCACATCGGTCACCATTCCAGCCCGGGGCGCAGGCACGGGCAAAAGCAAAGGCCCGATTTGCAGGATGCCGAGAGGGTCGCCAGCCCTTACATTGGCGTCGGTCAAAGCGATTGCGTGCTCGTGAAGCGGGTGACGATCGAGAAAAATGCCTGGCGAGGCAGCGCGGACGGTAACTGACGGCGCGTCGACGAACAGGGATTCGTCGCCGGCAACGACGTGCACCGATGCGCCATCGTTCACTAGGCGTAGCGTGGCGCTCGGACCGCGCAGCTCAAGCAGCGCGAGATCGGCGTGCTTGAGCCAGACGCTCAATTGGTCGACGTGGTCGAGGGGATTGCTCATCGGCCTCCTCCTTCGCCGCAGTGAAGCTCGACGAGACGACGGGCGTTTGCGAGCCAGCGGCGGGTATCCGCCGAGGCGCTCAGCGCTTCATCCCAGCTACAGCGGATGAAGCGGACGCTGCTCCCAATCGGAGCCTGGCCGAGACGCCAGAGGTCAGCCTCGATCACCGTGCCGATTTTGGGGTAGCCGCCGGATGGTTGTGCATCGCGCATCTGGATGATGGGCTGGCCGCCATGAGGCACCTGAATGACGCCGGGCACGATGCCATGCGAGCGCAATTCCAATGGGCGCAGGGGGTTGAGCTCAGGGCCGGCAAGCCTGTAGCCATAGCGGTCGCTCTGCGGGGTGATTTTCCAGGCGGTCGACCACAATGCATCGTGCGATGAATTGGTGAAGCAGTCGTATTCGGCGGCAGGTAACACGCGAACAGCGGGCACACCGTCGACCTCAAGCGGGAGCGCCAGCCCGGGCGGGACCAGACCGAAACCAGGAGCGGCCCGGCCCTTCGACCGGGCCGTCGGCAGTTCGTCGCCATCGCGTAGCGGACGCCCCTCGTGGCCACCAAACGAGCCTCTCAACTGCGTGCTGCGCGAGCCGAGCACGGCCGGCACGTCAACGCCATCCGCGATGCACAGATAGGCGCGGGTCGCGCGCCATGTCGTCTGCCTGGGAAGCGAAAGCGACAGCACCTGCCCCGCTTCGGCGCGATGCGCCCACCACGGCAATACCGGCGTCTCATCGATTCTCGCCGCGCAATCGGCTCCGGTGACAGCAAAAACAGTCGAGCGCTCGAAACGAACCTTGAAAGGAAGAACCGGAATCTCAATGGCTGCGGCGTTCTCCTCGTTGCGCAGCAGGATATTGCCTCCGGCAAGTGCGAGCGCGTCCATGGCGCCCGATATCCCGATGCCAAGGTTGAGCCCACCGGTACGGCCGAGATCCTGGACCGTCGCCAGCGCGCCTGCTAACAAGATCTTGATCATCGCAGCACCCGCAAAACCTTGAAGCGGATGCTGTCGCCCGGCTGGAGCAGCGCGGGCGGGCTGCGATTTACATCGAAGAATGCCACCTGTGTGCTGCCGATCGTATTCCATCCGCTGGGTCCATCGGAGGCAGACACGCCGGTCTGACCGCCGCCGATCGACACGGCTCCCCCCGGAATCTTCAGCACCGGCACCTTGCGGCGCGGCGTCGCGATGCGCGTATCCATGCCGCCGAGATAGCAGTAGCCGGGGTGACTTCCGAGCGCGAACACGGTGTAGGTTGGCGCGCTGTGGCGTTCGACGATCTCATCGACGGTCATGCCGGTGTGTTCGACGACATCGGCCATATGCGGCCCGGCTTCGCCGCCATAGGTGACGGGCAGATCGATGCAGCGCCCGGCGATCGGAAGCGGCTCGACGACGTCCCAGAGTTCGACGAGCCAATGCTCGATCTCTTCCGGTCGTCGCGGCGGCTCGACAAAGGCCAGCATGAGGTTGTTCGTGCCTGGCACGGCCTCGCGCACGCCGGGAAATCCAGCAGCCTCGCGCGCCATCGCCCAAATCCGCCGCTGCGTTTCGAGCGAAGTCTCGCCGGGCGCCTCGAACAGCACGGCCGTCGTCCCGAGCAGACTTGTGCGAGGCCGATCCGTTGTCATGGCTGCCCACTCCGGCGAAGTTTCGTCTCGATATGGTGGATATTAACGCCGCCGCGGATAAAATCGGGATCGACTACAAGGCGCCGGTGCAGCGGCAGGTTTGTTGCAATCCCCTCGATCCGCGCCTCGTCGAGCGCCACTCGCAAACGGGCCAACGCCTCATCACGTGTCGTGCCATGGACGACAAGCTTGCCGAGCAGCGAATCGTAATGCGACGACACGCGGTAACCGGCACTTGCGTGGCTGTCGATGCGCACGCCAGGTCCGCCCGGCATCTGCCAGGTATCAATCACACCCGGTGACGGCACGAAACGGTCCGGGTCTTCGGCGTTGATACGGCACTCAAAGGCATGACCGCGACAGGCGACGTCGTCTTGCCTAAAAGGCAGCCTCTCACCCTGCGCTACGCGGACCTGAGCCTCGACGAGATCGATCCCGGTGGTCATCTCGGTGACGGGATGTTCGACCTGGAGGCGCGTATTCATCTCGATGAAATAGAACGCGTCATCTGCGACCAGGAATTCGAAAGTGCCGACGCCGCGGTAACCGATCTGCCGACAAGCCTCTGCGCAGCGCTCGCCGATTTCGCGGACCAGCGCATTGTCGATCTGTGGAGCCGGCGCCTCCTCGATCACCTTCTGGTGCCGGCGCTGTAGCGAGCAATCGCGACTGCCGAGCCAGACCGCGTTACCGTATGTATCGGCGATGACCTGGATTTCGACATGGCGCGGCCGGCCCAGGAATTTTTCGACATAGATTTCGCTGTTGCCAAACGCCCGCCGCGCCTCTTCCCGGGTCAGGAGCAGCGCGTCGCGCAAGCCGCTCTCGTTCTCGACCATCCGCATACCGCGACCGCCGCCGCCGCCGGCAGCCTTCAGGATCACGGGATAACCAATCTCGCGCGCCGCCATGCGCACGAGATCAACACCCTCGGTCAGGGCTGCATCGGGACCGGGGACGCACGGAACGCCTGCCGCTCTCATAGCGCGCTTGGCCGCGATCTTGTCACCCATGACGCGCATGCTCGCGGCGGTCGGACCGACGAATGTCAGGCCAGCGGCCTCAATTTGTTCGGCAAAGCCGGCATTTTCGGATAGGAATCCGTAGCCGGGATGGATCGCCTCGGCTCCGCTGACCTGCGCTGCAAACAAGATCGCCTTCTGGTTCAAATAGCTCTGCGCTGCCGCGGCGGGACCGATACACAGAGCCTGGTCGGCACAACGCACATACGGCATCTCGTGGTCGGCCTCGGAATGGACCACGATCGTTCGTAGCCCGAGACGCCGGCACGTCCGCTGGATGCGCAGGGCGATCTCTCCCCGATTGGCTATGAGCACCGATTCAAACATGTGGTCACGCGAACCGTATCAGTTCTTGGCCGGCCTCGACCTCCTGACCGGACGCAACCAGGATCGCCGACACCGTGCCGTCTTGTTCGGCGCGCACCTCGTGGAACATCTTCATCGCCTCGATGACACAGAGTGGCGTTCCGGCCGTCACAGCCTGCCCTACCGAAACGAAGACCGGCGCATCCGGCGCCGGCTGCAGATGGACAATTCCGAACAGCGGCGCTGCGACGTTCGCCTCTCTTTTCAGCGCTGCATCCGGTGCGGCGCGAGTTGGCCGCTGTCCGGTGTGTGTGGATGCGCCCGACTTGACTGGTGCCCGAACGGTACTGTCCGGCTGCGCACGACGGACCAGCCTGAGCGACCAGCCTTCTTCGCTGAATTCCATCTCGTTCAGATCGGACGCAGTCATCGCATCGATCAGAGTCTTGATCCGGTCCAAATCCATGTTCCGCCACCCATACGGGATCGTGACCTTGCACGTGCAACGCCGGCCTCGACGCTAGCGCTATCGATTCCTGCCGACCAAGACGGATTGGCTTTGCCCCTATAAGGGAGCGCTATGACGGCTTTTGAGACCGCTCTTCATGCGCAACGAGGTTCCCCGGTATACCGACCACAAGCTCCAGCAGGATTTCCTTGATCGCCTGCGCCGGTTCGGAAAGCGGCAAATGATCGGACTGGTACAGCGCCAGCGGGGCCTCGATCACCGGTTCGATGATGCACGATTGCCAGGCATCGCAGGAGGATGCGACCTGCCGCGCCATCGATTCGGGTAGGATAGTGGCGCCAAGCCCGTCGGAGATCACGGCAGTCAACGTGCTGGCGGATTCGATTTCCGCGACGACCTTTGGCACCTTGCCGATGGCTGCGAACGCATCGTTCACCATCTTGCGGACGACGTTGTAGGGACGCGCGAGGTAAAGGTCGGTGTCAACGAGCATCGCGAGCGGCACTTCGGCCGGCGGCGCCACCATGCTGCCGCGGCCGACGAGGTAAAGCGGCTCTCGCAGCAGCGGCTGGAATGAGAGGCCGTGGACTGCAGTCTTTCCGCCGTAGAGAACCGCCAGGTCCATTCGGCCATTCATCACGAGCTCGGAGAGCGTGGTGCCATAGGTCTCGTTCAAATAAAGCAAAATGCCGGGGTGCCGCGCCCGCACCGTGCGCAGCAGCGGCAGGGCCAGTCCTGCCGCGGCAGTCCCCGGCGCGAGCCCCACGGCCACGGCTCCGGAGATGTTCTTCGCGGCCGCATTCATGTCGGCTCGCGCTTGGTCGCATTGCCGCAGGATGAGCTGGGCGTGGCGATACAGCACCTTGCCCGCCTCGGTCGGCACCACACCGCTCTTGGTGCGCACGAGAAGCTGCTGACGCACCTCGCCTTCGAGCGTTGCGAGCTGTTGACTGAGCGCCGGCTGCGCCACATGCAGCACATCGGCGGCTTGCGTCAGACTGCCGACGTCGACGATCTTCACGAAATACTGCAGTCGCCTGAGATTCACGTCGTCTCCTCGGACTGTCTTCTGCTCCCGATCGGGAATAGAGCATCCATAAGATATGCCTATCAGGCCAGATTGAACTCGTGTTGGCCAGCGCCGCGCTCTGTCTCTAGCGTCGCACCTCGCTTAGCCAGGGTCAATCGCTATGAACCATCCTCGTATCTCCGCACGCGTGAGGCGTATCAAGCCTTCGGCGAGCTCGGCGGCAGCCGATCGGGCAACGGCGCTGAAGCGGGAGGGCAAGAACATCGTCAGCCTCGTCGTTGGCGAGCCGGATTTCGATACGCCCGCGAACATTCGCGCCGCGGCCACAAAGGCGATGGACAAGGGCGCAACCCGTTACACGATGTTGGCCGGCTCTGTCGAGCTCCGCCAGGCGATTGCCGCGAAACTGAAGCGCGAGAACAATCTCCTCTACTCACCTTCCGACATCATCGTCACCAACGGTTGCAAGAGTGGCATTTACAGCGCGCTGGAGGCGACGATCGAGGCGGGCGATGAGGTGATCATCCCGGCGCCCTACTGGGTGTCGTACCCCGACATGGTGATCGCCTGCGACGGCGTTCCGAAGGTTGTCGCGTGCCCGGAAGGCCAAGGCTTCAAGATCTCGCCAGTGCAGCTCGAAGCTGCGATCACCGAAAAGACGCGATGGCTGATCATCAACTCTCCGTCGAATCCGACGGGCGCGAGCTACTCGGCGGCGGAATATCGCAAGCTGGCTGACATTCTCGCACGGCATCCCCACGTGCTCGTCATGACGGACGACATCTATGAACACATCCGCTTCGATGGTCGCGCAACGCCGCACTTGCTGAACGCTGCACCCGAGCTGGCGGGCCGCGTGCTTGCGGTCAACGGCGTGTCGAAGACCTACGCGATGACCGGCTGGCGGATCGGCTGGATCGCCGGGCCCTCCGATCTGATCGGTGCGCTGAACACGCTGCTGTCGCAGGCAGCCGGCAACGCCTGTTCGATCAGCCAGGCCGCCGCGGTCGAAGCGCTCAACGGCGATCAGAGCTTCGTTACCGAAAGCGTCGCAATCTACCGTACCCGCCGCGACCGCATGCTCACGCGCATTAACCAGATCGAGGGCTTGAGCTGCCTGCCGCCCGACGGCGCGTTCTATCTCTACGTCAATTGCGCCGGGTTGATTGGTCAAAAAACCCCTGCCGGGGCGCACCTCGAAACCGACAGCGACGTCGCGATGTACCTGCTCGAAAGCGTTGGCGTCGCCGTGGTTCAAGGCAGCGCCTACGGGTTGTCGCCGTACTTCCGCATCTCGATTGCCGCCTCACTCGACGTGCTCGACGACGGCATCAACCGCATCGCTCGTGCTGTCTCCGAACTCCGCTAGCATTCCGATCGGAAGCATCTCATGTCAAACACCGGCATCGAAAAGAATCCCTCCGCTCCGCAACTCGATCCCGCGGTGATCGCAAAACTGCGGACCATCGCAGTCGCCCTGCTCAGCGACCAGCTGCACCGCAATTGCGGCAGCATCGGGCTGATCCCCTATCACTCGCCGGCGCCGATGGTGGGCACTGCGGTGACGGTGAAGACGCGCGGCGGCGACAACCTCGCCATCCTTCGTGCCTACGACTTCTGCCGTCCCGGCGACGTGATGGTCGTGGATGCCGGCGGTGATATCTCCAACGCACTGGTCGGCGGCATCATGACACTCGGCGCAGCCTCGCTCGGGCTTGCCGGCATGGTCCTCGACGGCGCCATTCGCGACGTTGCAGAGATTCGTCAGCGCACTTTTCCCGTGTACGCGCGCGGCGTGACCCATCGCGGTCCCTACAAGGATGGTCCCGGGGCGATCAACGTCCCGATCACCGTCGGGGGCATGCCCGTGAACGCGGGCGATATCATTGTGGGGGACCAGGACGGACTTCTGGCATTTCCACCGTCCTTGGCCGCAACGGTCATCGAGGAAGCATTGGCGCAGGAGCAAAAAGAGCAAGGCACCATCGACGCGATCCGCGAGGGTAGATGGGATCGCGCCTTCGTCGATGCGCTCGAGGCACGTTGCGCGAACTGAGCGGCAAATAATGATATTCTGGCCGCGCAGCAGTCCGACTTGCTCGCCCCAATATCCAATCTACGACGCGCACATGCTCGATCTGTACCATTGGGTCTGCGCGCGGTATCTCGTTGACGTGAGGGGTGCGTAGAAACTGGCGAAGAGAGTGGGAGTCAAACCCACGAATCGCGATCATTTGACTTCGAACAATCGAGACCGCGCCAGCACTCGTCCGCCGCCGGCTCTCGGAAATTCAGGTCCTGCACATGCGGCGCTCTCGCTCCAATCCATCATGGGCTAATTCGAGCTAGCTCCCAGGCAGAGAATAAGTGGTCCGCTTTGCGCCAACAGCTGCCACTTCTCCGAAGTCAGCTCATGGCCCGATGGCGAAGTTCGGCTTGGCTCCTAAAATGGTCTGCTGATCGGGACAAAACGGAAGTGCCGAGCCGTTTGTCAAACCGACGCTCCTGACCCAGACCGGACTTACGGCGCTAATGTTTGCCCATAAACGTAAGAACAGCCTGATCGTACGCGTCAGGAGCTTCTGCAGGCACGGTGTGCGAACTTCCGACAATGATGATCCTCTCGCGGTTTGGTAGGCAGGTCTCTAGCTGGTCGACAATTCGATAGAAGAACTTAGGACTTCGCTCGCCATTGGACAAAAGCGTTGGCGCACTGATCGACTTGGCCATTTCGCATGTGAACACTGGCCTCGGGCGTTTCGTTGTGGCGTCGGCTTGAAATGACGCCACGTTGTCGAAGTTCATCTCCTGGTCGGCATTGGAACGACGTTCATAGGCGCCCGGTCCGCCGACAGCATTCACGAACAGCGGTATGCCGGCTTTCACGTCGCCTGCCTTAACTGCCTGCCTTGCCGGCGCCTGGGCATTGCCCCACTCTTTCAACATGTCGGCGACGCCGGGAACGCCGGCCAGGATTCCAGTCGCCGGTGGTTCGTTGAGCGTCAGGCTGACCACCATTTCCGGCCGTATGGCGGCAAAGAACAGCGCCGCATGCGCGCCGGACGAATGCGCAACGACGCGGACCGTCGACAAGCCTAGAGCCCGCACAAACGCGGCAAGATCCTCGCCGTGCGCATCCGCGGTGCCATCCGGCATGCCCTCGGGGCTTGCGTCATTTGGGAAGTGGTTGCGGCGGCTATAGGCGATCGCCCGATAGCGATCAGCGAACTTGGAAAGATGTGCCAGCCACATTCGGTAGTCTTGGAGCCCGCCGTGGACGAATATGACCGGCTCGCCCTGACCAACTTCCACATAGTAAAGCTCAGCCCCGTTTGCAGTGACGCGCTTGACATCGTCTGAATGGGCGGCGTCAACGCTGATCAACATATAGGACGCTGCGGCCAAATTAACGAGCAGGCGAAGCGTTGGAGTCTCCATCAGGGTCGGTGCCCACAACGAAGGTCTAGAAGGCTAGTCATGGAGGAGTGCTGCTTCCGCAGGCGCGTTGTCATGGGGCCGCACGAATACAAAACGGGACATTGCTGGGACTTCGGAATCGTCGTGGCCATCCTGACCAATGAGAATGAGCCCTGCACCGCCGTTGGCCACCGTCAAGATGACCGGATCACCCGACCACGTCCTAATCGGCTCCATCGCGATAATGAGAAACTCTCCGATTGGTTGGTCCAAATACTGAAGCCGGAGTTGCGGAGCGACTTCGGCGGGTGCGAGGCCGAGACCCCGTCGTTGTGCGTGCGCATACATTTTCCGTAGCGGTACCGTCTCGCTCTGAATCCCGAGTTGGGCCGCCGAGACGATAACGAGATCCAGGTCGGCCTTGTTGCCGCTCACTGTGAAGGCTGGTCGAGCAAGGACCTCCGCGGCCGAGTTTCCGACGCCGCAACCCATTGCGCTCATTGCGTCGCGAAGCGCGACCGGATCCCTGAACGTCCCTATTGCAATCGTCTTCCAGATTGGAACATCGGCGGAGCTAATCGGATGCTGCGGGCCGGGAGCCGCCGCGGCCGTACTAAGCAACAGGCGATTGCGCAAAACGTCCTGCGCTGTACATTGCGCTTTGGCTTCGTATACCGGTACGAAGTTAAGCGCGGTGCAGAGCAACAAGAGAAGAAGCGTGCCGGCGCCGTATCGATCTGTCGAACGATATTGCCTCACGATGCTTCGCTGCGACGCGACGTAGTCGATCTCGCCCCGAGTCGTACCGATATCCGCCAGCTCCCGGTCGCTAAGACCAAGTAGGGTTGCTCGGACAATCCGGCGTGCGCGCCATTCTTGAAATGCACTCCAGAAGCCCTTGAAAAGGGCGGCGACTTGACCCGTTGGTGCGGCAGCCCGTCGCAGCCTCCTGGCTCCGTAAGTCGTGCTCACCGGCAGCTCCCCTCGGCTTGTTTCTGCCGAGTGAGCGTGCCAGGATGCCGTCGGACACGCTTGACGTGCGGCTTACATTTTCCTTACCGACGGCTTATTCTTTTGAATCGAGGCGACGCCTCTGTGCGGCGCAGATCTTTTTGCGGAGTGGCAGCTTGCGCTACCTCTTCGAGGAGTACGTATTCGACACTGACCGGCGGGAGCTGCATCGCGGGGCTGATTTCGTCCCCCTCGCGCCTCAGGTGTTCGACCTCCTCGCCTACCTGATCAACAACAGAGAGCGCGTCGTCAGCAAGGATGACCTCATCAAGGCCATATGGGACGGGCGCGTCGTCTCCGATGCAGCCCTGACGACCCGCCTAAATGCAGCTCGATCGGCGATCGGCGATTCCGGCGAAAAGCAGCGGCTCATTAAGACCCTGCCGAGGAAGGGCTTCCGCTTTATTGGTGAGGTACAGGAAGCTCACAGCGCCTCTACCTTGCCGGTCATCGAAGCCGACAGGGAAGCGCCAAAACCCACCCTCCCGGTCCTCGACAAGCCGTCGTTGGCCGTTCTGCCATTCACTAACCTGAGCTCGGATCCCGAGCAGGAGTATTTCGCCGATGGCATGGTTGAGGATATCATCACCGGCCTTTCACGGTCTAAATCGCTGTTCGTCATCGCGCGACAATCCTCTTTTATCTATAAGGGCCAGGCTATCGACGTCAGGCAGGTCGGGCGCGAGCTAGGCGTCCGGTATGTACTCGAAGGCAGTGTGCGCAAATCCGGCGACCGAGTTCGCATTTCCGGGCAGTTGATCGAGGCCACGACGGGCGCCCATCTTTGGGCGGACCGCTTCGACAGCCAACTCAACGATATCTTCGATCTGCAGGACCAAGTGACGAGCAGCGTGATTGGCGCACTCTTTCCTCAATTGGAGCGGGCCGAGATAGAGCGCGCAAAACGCAAGCCAACCGAAAATCTTCAGGCCTACGACTACTATCTTCGTGCACTCTCGAGCTTCTATCAATTCACCCGCGAACAAAACATTGAAGCCCTCAGACTGACCCGGCTTGCTGTCGAGATCGATCCCGGATTGGCCGCAGCATACGCGCTTGGTGCTTATTGTTATCTGCAACGAAAGGTCTTCGGCTGGACGATCGACGCGGATCAGGAATTTAACGACACCCGACGATTGGCAAGTCGCGCTATTGAGCTCGATAAGGATGATCCGACTGTACTCGTGAGGGTTGGGCAGGCAATTGCCGCTGTACTGTATGAGATAGACGATGGCGTGGCCCTCGTCTTCCGAGCGCATGAGCTTAACCCCAATCTGGCTGTCGCACGGTACACTATTGGCTGGGAACACATACGCCGCGGCGAAATAGAAATAGAGGCGGCGCTCAAGCAATTCCATGCCGGGGTGCGTTTAAGCCCCATGGATCCGTTTCTTTTTCTGGTGCAGACCGGAATAGCAGTTGCGCATTTTTTGACAGGTCAATACGAGGAAGGGTCATCATGGGCTAAGTCGGCTGTGCTGCACCGGCCCAACTATCTAAACGCACAATTTATTCTGGCGACATGCCAGGCAATGTCTGGAAGGGTCGAGGAAGCCCGGATGATCGGGGCGCGCCTGCTGCAAGCGAAACCGGCTCTGCGCGTCTCTACACTCGTTCCCAAGCTCGCTAGAATTTATAAGCAGGAACACATCGAAAGGATAGCGCGAGCTTGCCGCATCATGGGCCTACCCCCGTGATTGCGTGCCGAGGAAATGCTGATCTCATTTTAATCCCGTCAACCGCGCAGTATGGAATGTCCGCTCCCGGCCTATCGCTTCCGTTGACGCAGTGCAGCTACATGTCGGTTCACAGGGGTAGGCCGGAAGTTCGCATCCGAGAGCCAAACCGACGCGATTGACCCACTTGCGACATGGGCGGCCACTCGCCTCCCCGGGCGGTGCGCACCAAGACCGCCCAGCTCGGGACGGATGCGTACTTCGCTGCCGTCGCCACGCAGTTGCAAACGCGCTTACGCAACCTACCGGGACCGCACCGCACATTGAGATTGAGTACTAACGCCTCGCGATGCTATGGGCTGAGCGCTTACACTGAACAAGGGTGTCGATTGAGACATGTCGCCACCGTGGCTAGGCGGCTTGGCGCCCCTGACCAAGGTCAGGATGCTGCATGTCCCGACTTCCATTCCACACTTTCAGCGCGTTCGCTGGGCTTAGCAACGCGGTTGGCTGTTGCATAAGGTTGGCCACTTCCAGGAACCTGGTTGCCAGCGCGGCGTCACGTTGTGCCGCTCGGTAAAACTTCGCTATGTACCAGTTGACAAAGCGCACCTGCGCCGTCCGCTTGCCCTCAACGCGCGGGTTTTGCAAATCACTGCCCACGGCGATTTGCCAGGGAGTTTCAATGACCCGACTGGCCATCTGGAAGAAGCGGCGAGCAATTCCTTGCGTTCCTTTTGCCAGGCACTCGCGCAAGGCCAGCGATTCCACACAAGCTACCGTCATTCCCTGACCATAGACCGGATCGAAGCTGCACAAGGCGTCGCCATACACCAGATAGCCTTCCGGAAAGTGAGTCAGTTTCTCGTAGTGGCGTCGTGTGTTCGAAACAAACTTGTATGGCGTTAGCGGAGTAAGCGGCTCCGCATTCCGGATCACGTTAAATATTTCCGGCTTTTGCAAGCCACGTGCAAACTCAAGGAAACCAGCATCATCCAGTGGTGCTTGATCGTCCATGTAACCGCCTAATGTCACGGTCCAACGTTCGCCCTCCTGTGGCAGAAGGGCACCGAAGCGAAAATCAGGCAAGCACGCTCCCATAAGAACGAACTTCCTGCCATGCAGGTAATTCTCCATATGTTCGGGCTTGAGACGACAGAAGCGGGTGACATAGCCGAGATTGACAGTGACCTGCTCCTCCGGCGGTTTTGCGAAACCAAACGCATTGAGCCATGTGGGGCTTGCTGACCCGCGACCGCTTGTATCAACGACGAGATCGGCTTCCAGGGTTTCCTTGTCGCCTGAGCCATTTTTTGACTGGACGCGAACACCGGTCACGCGGCCTGAGGGGCGATCAAACACCGGCTCCACAACGTCACGACGCTCCTGCACCCGAATGTTGGGTAGTTGAAGAAGCCGCCGTCGCACGAAGCCCTCCAGCGTCGGTCGGCTCACCCCGAGCCCAACCATCTTGCTGGGGGCGTTGTGAAGATAGACGCCGTAATTGAACCAAAGCCCATCGTTGACGATGTCCGCAGGTACCGCTCCCTGAGCGATTATTTCCTCAGTAAACCCGGGAAACGACTGCTCGAGTACCTCGCGCCCGCGGGCAAGCAATCCATGCGTATGCCGTCCTTGCGGTACGCCTTTGCGCGTATCAGCCGAATCCGGAAGCGCGTCACGCTCAAGTATGGTCACTTCGTCGAAATGATCCGCCAAAGCGCGTGCGGCTAAAAGACCGCCCATTCCCGCGCCCACCACAACCGCGTGCTTGCCAACGTGTACCATCGACCCCTCCCGGCATTTACTTAACTGCAGGACGAAGCAGGACACTCGTTGAACATTCGCCGGTATTGCGCCCGGTGCAACATCATCGCGCCTTTCGGCACCACCCGCAAGGCTGCTCAAGAACGTGTTTCGGTTCTTTGATACCGCCCGGCCCGGTTCGCGATTGAGGGAACTCCTCAGAGCTGAACGTCTACCTGAGGATAGTTGAGGCGCTTGGCCTTGATCTACCGACCTCGATGCTGTTGCAGGCCAATGAGGTGATCGAATGAGGGTTCACTTTGACGCGGTGCATGAGTCCGAAAATGGCCCTTCTGCGACCTCGGGTGATGTCCGCATTTCCCCCGCTGTTGAAGCTTGCGGAGTCCTAGACCTCGCATCGGCGGCGCGCTGCCCAGATCGCGCGCTCCTTTCAAAGCATTCCAATCAAAATAAATAGCCCAACCTCGGCCAGGAAAGTGGCGCTCATGATCGCGACCGTAAGGAACACGTCGCTCGCCGATAGAGGGTTCATGAATGTCTCGCACCTTGTCTCGGTCGAGATCCATGAGCCGGTCATGCAGCTTGCGTCTGAACGCCGCCGGGATCGAGACAAGGTCAACAAAGCCGTTCGCCGGGAGCCGCCGCTACGACGGCGCGATCCGGATGCCCGGCTCGTCGACCCAGGCTTCCCGCGCGAACCACGCGTGATCGGTGCGGCAGATTGGACAACGGGTGCGCGAGAAAAACACCGCGCGGCGCCCAAAGTTCTCGCGATCAGTCTGGATACCGGTGGGAATCGCGTGTCCGGTTTGCGGACATTTGACCATGACCATTCCCATGTTGCCCTCCCTTGCGATTTGTCTTTGTTGTAGTTTGCAGAAAAGCACCGGCCGGTTGGAATGCGCCTCTTGTCGGTGCGCAGTACTTGGGGGGCATCGCGCAACTTGTTGATCGAGCATAGGGCAGTGGGGGGCGTGCTCGCTCAGCTCGGCGTGCTCCAACCGGCCGGATCCCTCCTCAAACGAATCTGGATGTGAAATTGAGCGCGCTTTTCTAGCCGCCGCCTTGGTGGAGAACCCTGGTGAGGTGCTTCCTGATCGGCTCACCCGTTTCCGTCGCGAGCTTCTGCGCAAGCGCCCACAATTCCTTGTTCTGGTCGGAGGCGGTGTCGAACGCCTTGCGCGCTTGCGCCGCCGACAAGGTATAGACATCGGTCGCTGACTTGCTGCCGAACAGATGGACGAAGAAATCGAGCGCAGAAGCGGCATTGGCGTTTGAGATTTCGAACACCTTGAGCCCGTAGTCGCTCGTGCATCTCGCATTGCTCGAATAGGTCTCGCGCAGCGCCTCCGCCATCTCTTCCGATGCGGCCTTGATCTTCTCGCAGCCTTCCTGTGCGCGGGCGAGGCCTTGCTCGGCAAGCTCGCGCCCCACGCCGGGAAGGGCGACCTTCGAGAAATCCAACCACGGCATCCCGAAAACATTCGTTCCGTTCGGCGTTAATTTCACTTCGCTTTCACTCACGCAACATTCCCTTTCTCAAGCGAAAGCATTCCTCGCAACGCTCGCTTGCGTCACGAGAGCTCACGCTCTGTGTTCGAAAGATTTTTGATGAGCCTTGATTTAGCCCCGACCCGACTTTGGGATAAGAGAAACGGGAATGTCGGTTCGGTTTGCGACTCTCGCCCGAACTTTTTTGAGATTGTCAACACAAACGAAGGTATATGTGAGGAGTGCTGTGCATAACAGGAATATCCCAAGGGTTTGGGAAGTTCCTTCCCCCAGCGTAAGCATTGCAAAGGAGGCCGGCGCTAGCTGCCGTTCCGATCAAGCCTGCCGGTGAGCTCTGCGATTGAAGCTCAAAAACTTCAGTGCTCGACTTCCGCAAATGGCCGATTCCGTTGAAAAAGGCAGCAGTAATGCGATGTAGCGCCGCCTCGGAAGCGGCCGAGCGGCGTTGTTGCCGGCCTGGGCCGCACGTCGCATTTGCGACGCAGCATCGCAGTTCATGCGACCACCGAACGTGATACCCTGTCCTCCATCGTCCTCAAGCTGCGATGAGGATCGATCGAATGAAGCGGCGGGAGTTCATAGCGGCTACTGCGGCGCTGCTCGCTTCGCCGAGGCATGCGGGGGCTCAGGGGGCTCGCCGTCGACTTGGTTTTCTTGCCATAGGCGACGGGAGCGGGCAGGCCCTCAATCAGGCGGAGCGTGTGTTCCTTGAAACGCTGCGAAGTCTCGGGTGGGTGGAGGGACAAAACCTTGCAATCGAGTATCGCTTTTCCCACCCCCCGGATCGAGTGCCAGTTTCCGCTGCCGACCTAGTTGCCTTCAATCCGGATGTACTCTTTGCAGCGGGACCTCAGGCAGCCCTGGCCCTGAAATCGGCGACTTCGACCATTCCGATTGTATTCGTAGGGATAGCCGATCCTGTGCGGCTGGGCCTCGTGCAAAGCCTGTCGCGACCCGGTGGCAACATAACGGGTTTTACGACCAATGTACCCGATGATTTCCTCGCAAAACGTCTCGAAATCATTCGGGAACTCGTACCCGGCGCCTCGAAAATCGCGCTCTTGATCAATCCGGACAATCCAATGACACGGCCATACTTGGCGGAGAAGATATCCGGCATTATCCGTCAGCTCGGTATCGTTCTGCTGATAGTTGAGGCGACCAAGGCCGACGATCTCGACGTCGCCTTTGCCTCGGCCGCCGCCCAACATGCCGATGCGATAGTGGATTTTGGCGATTCGCTCACCTATGTCGAGGCTCCGCGAATAATCGCGCTGGCGGCGAAGTATCATCTGCCGGCAAACTACATGTTCCGACAATATGCCAATGGCGGATTGTCGGTATACGGGGCCGACGTAGGCGATCTGATGCGCCGCGCGGGCAGTTACGTGGACAAGATATTAAGAGGCGCCAAACCTTCCGAGTTGCCGGTAGAGAGGCCAACCAAATTCGAATTGGTGATCAACTTGAAGATTGCAAAGGCGCTCGGCCTCACCGTGCCGCCTTCGTTGCTCGTCCGCGCCGACGATGTGATCGAATAGAGATGCTCTTTGCTGCGGCGATGCATGAGTCTGCTACTGGCCGATTCCGTTGAAAAAGGCCGGCAGTATTTCGTTGTAATAGCTCCGTCGCGACGTGGCTGGAACTGCTCTACTGACCTATGCGAGCGTCGGGGTGGGCATCGGGATCAGCTTGGCCATCTTTCGAAGGTTTTGGGCGGTGGCTGCGAGGATGAACTCGTCGCACGCGCCGTTTGGACCTCGTAAACGCAAACGGTCGAGCTTGAGAATGCGCTTGAGGTGCGCGAACAACATCTCGATCTTTTTTGCGGAGCTGGCGCGAGGTGCCTCCCCCCACGATCTCTTGGTCATTGGTCCACGCTCACCCTGAGTGTGCGGGCTAAAACGGACGTCCTTACGATTTGAGGGAAAGCAGTTTTGCGATCATCGCGGCGGTCAGGTGGCGTGACCGTCGGGCGCGATGGCGTACACAAGCGCGCGGCGGTTATGCGCCGCCGGGTCTTGCTCGATCTCGCGGGCGGCTTGCATCGCTGCAAGAACGGTGGACCGCCGACGCGGTATTGACCGCGCCCGAGGAACAGCGATGCGGTGAAGTGATCCGCGTGGCGGATCACCTCGATCGCGCGGGTCTCGATCGCTCGAATGTCATCGGCCGATCTCCAGCGAAAGCGTTAGTGCTCGCTCGGGGATGGCAATCGGAAACCGGAGTGCCCGTTCGGCTACCGATATCCCCTCGCCTTAATGATCACCAGTTGTGCAGCTTTGGGCGGCATAAGCGCGCTGGTCAGGTCTTCCAGCGATGAATGAGGCGCTCGATATGAGTAGCCACTAGAAGTGCTTATTTTTGAGCAATACATCACCCTCCACTGCGCGGGGATAGTGGGCCGCCACTTTGAATGATGGTAACAGGTCAAGAATGGCTTGCAGGGACAACTGCCCTTCGTAGAGCTCGCGGTCGCTATATTCCGTGTAGATGAAGCGCGTGTTGCTCAAGGTCTGCATGCCGCCGGCGATAACGTCGGCTTCGGCTCCCTGGACATCCATCCAGATGAAATCGACCGTATTCAGCTTGGCTTCGCTGCACCAGTCGTCCAGCCGCCGCGTTTCAACCGAGACAGGGCGATCGAACCGAACCCAATCATACTCAGTAAGATGATTCTTCGGGCGGCGTATTGAGCCGGAGAGGTCCCATTCCTTCGCATCACCATCTGCATTGCTTGGATGGAAGTCGATCATCCCGTTTCGATCACTGATAGCGATTTCAAGCAGCTTCACCCTATTGAGGGATGGGCCTAGCTTCTTCTTGAAACGCTCGATCGCTCTGGGGTCCGGCTCAAAGCAGTAGAGCTGAGCTTGCGGGCACAGGTTGAGAAACTGTTGCGTATCGGTCCCGTCATTGCAGCCGATATCCAGGATGACGGGATTCGGCTTCTGAAGAAGTGAGACAATATGCTGGTGTATTTCTACAGACGACACAGGTGCTTTTTCCATTGGGCGCGAAGATCGGGTGAATTTCGTCTTTGAAGCCGCAATCACACGCCAGACGCGCCGGTACAACGTATATCAACGTATATGATTCATATGCCCGTCAGTCCCCTTGATCCATGACGGCTATTTGGATGCCATCGACATCAAAAGGGAAAGCCTGTCGGACCGAGACGTGCAGCGACTGCCCTACCCAGTCTCGGGAGATGCGCCAACTGTGAGCCAGATCGTCGTCTCCGGTTCGCCTTTTGGGGCAGCGGAAAGATCGGCTTCGCTCGAATGTCACCTGTCGGCTATTCTCCCTGGGGCGTGCCGGGCAGAGTGATCTCTCGTGCGCGGCAATAGCCAATCACCTCGATCACAGTTGCGCGAAATGTGCTCTGCCGACTGACGGTCGCCATCACAGATTCGCTGACGCAATTTGCAGCTCCGGGCGATCCCTTCCTCGAAATCATCTGTCCTTCGGAGAAGAGCGTACGCGATCAAAGCTCCGACGCAGCGTTGCTGCGCAAGCAAGCTCCGCGCCGATCGTCGCAGATCTCTTCGATCATTATCGGTCTACGAACGATCGGGGTAAATTCAACAGGTTTTGAGCGACCGTGCCACGGCTGGACATCGACAATTCGATACAATCCGATGATGGCCTCTCTTGCCGCCGCCTTTTACAGGAAACATCGCCTGAGTTTTCGAGATAGTTGGCATACTTGTTATTATGCGCGGCTACGTCAGATTCATCGAGCGCCGCTCTTCGATGAGTCTTGTGCACCGCACGCTTCGGCGGCGTCAGCTGTTAGATGCTGTCGTCAGACGAAGCAATCATGTGCAGCCCGGCCGCCGTCGTCGAAACAGGCGCTTCGATCGGTGTAACGACCGCCGGTGCAATGTAGAGGAACCCTAGGCTTAATCCGGGTGTTTCGACGAAACGCAATGTCATTTTCGCAACAGCTTGGCAGGCTGTGTACCTAAGGGCGTTTGCTTCCGGACAAAGACACGCGCAGGCCAGGCAACGATTCACCAGAACTGCAGGCATGGATCTTCAGCTCATTTCTGGCCTGACTCTTGCTATAATTGGGCTGGTCACAATGTGCCAATCTCCAACTTGTTCAAACGCTCAGGAGTCCTGTATGAATTTCCGTCCGCTTCACGACCGCGTCGTGGTCAAGCGCATCGACGCCGATGAGAAGACCGCTGGTGGCATCATCATTCCGGACACAGCCAAGGAAAAGCCCTCGCAGGGCGAAGTCATTGCAGTTGGCCCGGGCGGCCGCGATGAGACCGGCAAGCTGATTCCGATCGACATCGAGGTCGGCAACCGCGTGCTGTTCGGCAAGTGGTCCGGCACCGAGGTCAAGATCGACGGGCAGGACCTGTTGATCATGAAGGAGAGCGACATCATGGGCGTTCTCACCGATGTGTTTTCCAAGAAGAAAGCCGCCTAAGCAGCGCTCGCACAGCTCACCCCTGACGAGCGCCCATCGGGCGCGCTGAAGGATGAGAAAATAAGAACTGAGGGAATTCTTTATGTCAGCCAAAGAAGTCAAATTCGGAGTAGACGCGCGAGACCGCATGCTGCGCGGTGTCGACATCCTCGCCAATGCCGTGCAGGTTACGCTCGGTCCGAAGGGCCGCAACGTGGTGCTCGACAAGTCGTTCGGCGCGCCTCGCATCACCAAGGACGGCGTTGCCGTCGCCAAGGACATCGAGCTCGAGGACAAGTTCGAGAACATGGGCGCCCAGATGGTGCGCGAGGTGGCTTCGAAGGCGGCGGATGCTGCCGGCGACGGCACCACCACAGCGACCGTCCTGGCCGCCGCGATCGTCCGTGAAGGCGCCAAGTCGGTCGCCGCCGGTATGAACCCGATGGACCTGAAGCGCGGTATCGACCTCGCGGTCGAAGCCGTCGTCGCGGATCTCCAGAAGAACTCGAAGAAGGTCACTTCGAACGAGGAGATCGCCCAGGTCGGCACCATTTCCGCCAACGGCGATGCCGAGATCGGCAAGTTCCTCGCCGACGCCGTGAAGAAGGTCGGCAACGAGGGCGTGATCACGGTCGAGGAGGCCAAGTCGCTAGAGACCGAGCTCGACGTCGTCGAGGGCATGCAGTTCGACCGCGGCTACATCTCGCCCTACTTCGTCACCAACGCCGACAAGATGCGCGTTGAGATGGACGACGCCTACATTCTCATCAACGAGAAGAAGCTCTCCTCGCTCAACGAGCTGCTGCCGCTGCTCGAGGCCGTGGTGCAGAGTGCCAAGCCGCTAGTCATCGTCGCTGAAGACGTCGAAGGCGAAGCCCTCGCGACCCTGGTCGTGAACCGCCTGCGCGGCGGCCTCAAGGTCGCGGCCGTTAAGGCTCCGGGCTTTGGCGATCGCCGCAAGGCCATGCTGCAGGACATCGCGATCCTGACCGGCGGCCAGGCGATCTCGGAAGATCTCGGCATCAAGCTCGAGAACGTCACGCTCAACATGCTCGGTCGCGCCAAGAAGGTGATGATCGATAAGGAGAACACCACGATCGTCAACGGCGCCGGCAAGAAGGCCGACATCGACGCGCGCGTGGCCCAGATCAAGGCGCAGATCGAGGAGACCACCTCGGACTATGACCGTGAGAAGCTCCAGGAGCGTCTGGCCAAGCTCGCGGGTGGCGTCGCGGTGATCCGCGTCGGCGGCGCGACCGAGGTCGAGGTAAAGGAGCGCAAGGATCGCGTTGATGACGCGATGCACGCGACCCGCGCGGCAGTCGAGGAAGGCATCCTGCCGGGCGGCGGCGTCGCCCTGCTCCGGGCCTCCGAGCAGCTCAAGGGCCTGCGCACCAAGAACGACGACCAGAAGACCGGCGTCGAGATCGTGCGCAAGGCCCTGTCTTGGCCAGCCCGCCAGATCGCGATCAACGCCGGTGAAGACGGTTCGATCGTGGTCGGCAAAGTTCTCGAGAACGAGCAGTACTCTTATGGCTTCGATGCGCAGACAGGCGAGTACAGCAACCTTGTCTCCAAGGGCATCATTGACCCGACCAAGGTCGTGCGCATCGCGGTCCAGAACGCCTCCTCGGTGGCAGCGCTGCTGATCACGACGGAAGCGATGGTTGCCGAGCTGCCGAAGAAGGCCACGGCCGGTCCTGCGATGCCTCCGGGCGCCGGCATGGGCGGTATGGACTTCTGATCAAGCCTCTCAAAGTGTCGATGACATGCAAAACCCTGGCAGGAATGCCAGGGTTTTTTGGCTTCGGGCGAGCTTGCAACCGTCGATAGCCCTTGCGAGCCTGGATGGGCAGACGGCGCCGAGAGCCCCAAAGGCCAACCATTGGCCTATCCGTATGAGCGGCGGTCGGGCCCAGACCTAATTTGCTTGGTTGACTTTTCCTGCGGCGACAGGGCCTCCGCCAAGGTAAAAACGGACCAGCAATTGTCGTTTGGCTTGCCGGGCTGCGAGAAGTCCGGCGAGACGCCGCGCTGGTAAGCCCGCAGGTCAAGATTGCGCGACCCGAACTCGCTGCCTGATCGACGCGGATCGTCGTCGGAGATCCGACTTCCTTGCAGGCTCTTTCCAGTCCACGACGTCGCTGCCGCGGAAGGCTCGCGCTCCGCAAATCCTAGATGCGGATCGGCTTAATGGAGTTTTTCCGTGCAAACGGCACGAATCTTGATTCGTTTCTTTCGCACACCTTCGTAACCGTCATCAGCCTCAGGCCACCCGAGAAGAACATGAGAAAAGCCAAAGTTCTGATCGACCGCGACTTCACCATTGGTCACACGGACCCTCGTCTGTTTGGTGCTTTCATCGAACATCTGGGCCGATGCGTCTATGGTGGCATCTACGAGCCCGGCCATCCGAGCGCAGACGAGAGAGGTTTTCGGAAGGACGTGCTGGCGCTGGTGAAGGAGCTCGGCCCGACCCTCGTTCGATATCCTGGCGGCAATTTTGTCTCCGGATACAATTGGGAGGACGGCGTTGGGCCACTGGAGACGAGGCCGGCGCGCCTCGACTTGGCCTGGTTCAGCACCGAGCCGAACAGCTTCGGCACCAATGAATTCATGGACTGGTGCAGGGCCGCCGATGTCGCGCCGATGATGGCCGTCAATCTGGGGACCCGCGGCGGCGACGCTGCTCGCAATCTGGTCGAATACTGCAACCATCCCGGGGGAACTGCGTGGTCGGAGCTCCGCCGCAAGCACGGCTGGCAGACGCCCCATGGGATCAAGCTGTGGTGCCTCGGCAATGAGATGGACGGGCCCTGGCAGATAGAGCAAAAGAACGCCGCCGCTTACGGGGCAGTTGCAAGAGAGGCGGCCAAGATGATGCGGTGGGTGGACCCTACCATCGAGCTTGCGGCGTGCGGCTCATCGTTGCGCAACATGCCTAGCTTTGGCCAATGGGAAGAAACGGTCCTCGAACACACCTTCGATTATGTCGACTACATTTCAATCCATACTTATCTCGAGAATTACAGTCAGGACACCGCATCGTTTCTCGCGAGCACCGACCTGATGGACAGCTTCATCGATGAGGTCGTCGTCCTAGCTGATGCGGTTGCGGCCAAGCGGCGCTCCAAAAAGCGTCTTATGCTGAGCTTCGACGAATGGAACGTCTGGTATCGAACGCGCAACGAGGTTGCCCCGGTGGTGGACCGCTGGCCAGTGGCACCACCCATCCTTGAGGAAATCTATACGATGGAGGACGCGCTCGCCTTCGGCGGCGCCTGCATTTCCCTGCTGAATCACGCCGATCGGGTGAAAGTTGCCTGCCTGGCGCAACTCGTGAACGTCATCGCGCCGATCATGACCAAGACAGGCGCAGGTGCGTGGCGCCAAACCATCTTCTTTCCTTTTGCGCATATGAGCCGCTTTGGTCGGGGCAGGATTTTGCGCGCACAAGTCGAGTCGGAGGCTTACTATGCGTCGCACAACAATCCTGACGGTAGACCGGCCGAGACCTTTCTAGTGCCTGACGTGCCGTATCTCAAGATAGCGGCAGTCGCCGAACAAGGCGGCGGCTTGTCGCTCTTTCTGCTCAATCGTGATCTGAAGCAGGAGATGGAGGTGAGCGTCGAGGCCAGAAGCTTCGGTCCCCTGACAGTTCACGAGCGGCTCGAGCTCCGGCACGATGATCTGATGGCAGCAAATACCGAGAATACGCCGGACAAGGTCAAGCCGGCGCCCTTGCAAAGCGTGGCCTTTGACCGCGGGAGGTTGCAGGCGAGGCTCAAGCCGGCGTCATGGAATGTGATCTACCTGGCGGCAGACTGAGAAGATGAAGGGGCTCGCGAAGGCAGCGCGCCAAAGGATTAATCACCATCGCGGTTTAGGTTCTTTCTTGAGCATGATTTCCGCGAAACCTAGCCAAGCTTCCTTTTGTCCGCCGCCATAGAAAAGGCGAGCCTCTTGGATTGATCCGAAGGTGAGACTAAGGCTTCAGCAAAGCACCGCCACGTCGCCCTCCGCACGTTGCCGTGCGGGTTGCGTGTCGCCGCATATGCGGTGGGCATTTCCGCAAAATTGCCCTGAAATCCCTACACGATGACCACACGAAGCAGATTGATGCACCCCGCAGCCATTCGCACCATCTTATGCGATGCGATCGGTCCGGTGCATGCGAATGGCGGGAAGTCACCGAATCGTCTCATCGCGAAGCAATCCAGGAGATTTGGATGAACTTAGTGAAAGCCTCTGCCATCGCATGCGCCCTTTCGGCCTTGCTTGTCGGCCCTGTCCTCGCGCAAGCACTTCCTTCCGAGACCACGAAGCCGCACAGCGGCTTGCAAGGCAAGAAAACACAGGGTACCAAGATCGATGATGAGGTCTTGAGCGCGCATCCCGGCTCCGTGGGCGGAAAGGTGGGCATAAAATCAACTAAGGGGACTAAGGGTACGAACGGTACGACCGGCACCACCGGCACGGCCCCGTCCAAAGCGATTATTGACGATTCGGCAAATGGTGGCAGCGCCGACACCGACTGAAGCCAGCGCGTACGCCCCACAAAGCTCTGGTTGGCAACTGTGGCTGAAGGTTTTCTGCGAACTGCGGCCACGGTGAAGCGTTAGCATCCGATTCAAATCGTTCGGGATTTGCGAGAGCTGTTTGTGGCGAAACAGTCCGGCCTCCTTTCGGAGGCCGGGCGGAAGTCTGACGCTCGTTCGGCGTTCTCAAGATGAACGTGCTCTCAAAGAATTCTTAACGTCGGCGGCTTCGGGATCGGCCCAATCGCCGCTTTGCAATGTCGAAGTTGCGAGACTGGCCAGCTTTCGGCAATCGTAAGGCCGCCAGATCCACTTGAGGTCTGCGATGATGGGATCAATTTCAAGTGGCGGCGTACCTCGCGGCGTGATCGCGCCGAACAACCCGTGCTTCTGGCCGGAGACGAGGGCGCGGCGGAATTTTCGCGTTATGGCCGCGGGATATCATCGCGACCTGAGTGCCAAATAGCTGGTCGCAATCCGTCTGCCGATGGCACCTTCGAAAACACGCCCGAGCGTGACGATGCCGCAGTTCGGAGCAAGATCCCGCGATTTGTAGAAAAGAACGCCTCTTTTTAGCGTAATGGGGGCACATGTGCGGCGGAAAAACCCTGGCACCACGAGAGCCTGAGCACTTTAACTCTCCGGAAAATGAGCCGGTTCGAGAGGTCCGCAAGTCTAGGGCCAGCTTATCAATGACCGAAATGGCGGAAAACTCTCGGCCCACAGGTTTGCCCTCGAGCACTGCTTGAGCTGCATAACTAAAGCGGCCTGCGGGCTCGTGAAAAGGTTCAACGAACTCTGCTAAGCTTTGGTGATCGGCCTGATCCGGCGCAGCAGCGAATTGGCATATTCCTCGCGCTCGCGCATGAAGCGCTCTTGGTGCGCTTTGAAGCTCTCGACCCGCTTCCTAATTTGATCGCGTTCGCTGCCACCATAGTCGGGCAGGCTGACGCGATCCCGGTCGATGACTTCTTTCAGTTGAGGCCGGGGCTGCCCGATCTCCACCTTCAGCGATCCGGCGAAAGCCATCGCTTCAGCGACGAGCGCATCGAGTTCGCTCTTCCAATCACGCATTGACGCTCTCCCGCGGAGTACGGCCCGCTACACAAGCCGCGACGTGGCCCGGACGCTAGTCGCGACAAAGGGCAGCCCAATCCTCATCCGCTTCTCCTTGAAGGAGGCGCCGACGATACTGCCGGCGGCCCTCCGGGTTCAAAATGCTCATTGTCAACAAATGCGTCTAGCCCCGTGCCAGCGATCCTCTAGCGCCAAAATGCATCGTCTCCTTGTTTTGCCGTTGAGAACGCTACGCGGCGCGACGCGGTTTCCGCTGGGCCGCGAAGCGCCACATATCTTACAGATAGGAGGTGCCGAACTCGACTTATGGAGCTCTGCTGGCAATGAGGCACTTCAGTCCGACTTCGGCGGGGTCGCTGCGGCGGGCTGCGCGGCCGCCTGGGGTGCCCGGCCGACAACGACGGTAAGGAGGCCCTGACCCCACAGGCGTTTGGCAGCCTGCTTGGCGTCGTCCATCGTCACGGCATCGATGATGGCGTTGCGCTTCTCGATATAGCCGATCGGCAGCTTGTCCTCCTGATACTGCAACAGCTCCTGCGCGAGCTTGGAGGAAGAGTCGAGCTCCAGCATCTGCGAGCCCTTGAGGTAGGACTTGGCCTCGTCGAGCTCCTTCTGCGTCGGTCCCGCCTGGGCGATCCGGCGGACCTCTCTCTCGACGGCGTCGATGCTGACGCCGGCGCGGTCGGCGCGCGTGCCGGTATTGCCGATGAAGAGCGCCGAATGCTCCATCCACAGCAGCGATTCGTAAACGGAATAGGCCAGCCCGCGCTTCTCGCGGACCTCGCGAAAGAGCCGGGAGGACAATCCATCACCGCCGAGGATGTGGTCGACGACGTAGGCGGCCATGAAGTTGGGATCGCTGCGCTTCACGCCGGGGCCACCGAAGGCGATCACGGTCTGCGGCACGTCGAGCGTCACGAAGGCGCGTTGCGGCGGCTTTGCGGCCTCGACGTCGGGGACCGGCGTGAGATTGGCCTTGGCGGGCAGGCTGCCAAACGTCTTGTCGAGCAGCTGGCCGAGCGTTACCGGGTCGACGTCGCCGACGACCGCGACCTTCAACGTATCCTTGGCTAGCACGCGGCCGACGTAATCCTTCATGTCGGCTACCGTGATGTTCGGCACGCTTTCCAGCGTGCCGCTGGTCGGCCGCCCATATGGATGATCTCCGAAGGCGACCTCCAGGAATTTGCGGCTCGCCAGCGAGGTCGGGTTGGTGGTCTCGTCGCGCAGCCCCGAGATGACCTGCGAGCGGATGCGCTCGACATCGGCCGTGTCGAAATGCGGCGAGGTTAGCGCCATCCTGAGCAGGTCGAAGGCCTCGTCCTTGTTGTCGCGCAGCATGCGCAGGCTGCCGCGGAACGTGTCGCGGGTGGCGTTGAAGGAGAGTTCGATGGCGCGGCTGTCGAGCCGTTCATGGAAGCTCTTGGAGTCGAGATTGCCGGAGCCCTCGTCGAGGAGCCCGCCGACGAGATTGGCGACGCCGGGCTTGTCCTTGGGATCCTGCGCCGAGCCGCCGGCGAAGGAATATTCCATGGCGATCAGCGGCATCGTTGCGTCCTGCACGAACCAGGCTTCGATGCCGCCCGGCGAGATCAGGTGCTGGATCTTGGCCGCCGCCTGCGAGGGCGAGATGGATGCCAAGGAGAGCGTCACGGAGGTCACGACGGAGAGCGCGATGCCGCGCATGCGAAGGAACGGATAGGTCACGAACGCTTCTCCTCGCGCTTGGCGGTGGCGGTGGCGGTATCCTTGATCAGGTAGCCGGTGACCGAGCGCTTCTTCTCGAGCCATTTTTGCGCGGCGGCGCGCACCTGTTCGGCGGTGACGGCGCGGATGCGATCAGGCCAGCTGCGGATGTCCTCGGTGGACAGGCCTATCGTCAACGCGCTGCCATACAAGCTCGCCAGCACCGCCTGATCGTCTTGGTCGTAGATCGCTTCCGCAATGAGCTGGGTCTTGACCCGCTCCAGATCCTCGGCACGGATCGGGTTCTGCGCGACATTGGCGATGACGCCATCGACCGCCTGCTCGACCTCTGCGAAGCTGACGCCGGGTTTCGGTGCGGCCGAGATCGCGAACTCGGTCGGGTCGAGCGAGATGCTCGAATAGCTTGCGTTGGCCGAGACCGCGAGCGGCTTGTCGACGACGAGGGCGCGGTAGAGATAGGAATTGCTGCCGCTGCCCATCAATTGCGCGAGCACGTCGAGGGCCGCGCTCTCGCCGGCTGCGGCGGTCATCGCCGAGGGCACCACATAATGGCGGTGCACGCTGGGCTGCTCGACGAGCGGATCCGACAGCGTAACGGTGCGCGGAGCGGCCGGCTCCGGCTCCTGCGGACGGATGCGTTGCGCGGGGATCGCCGGCTGTGCCGGGATCGGACCGAAATTGCGCTCGACCAGCGGGCGCACGTCGGCGACCTCGACGTCGCCGGCGATCACCAGGATCGCGTTGTTCGGCGCATAGAAGCGGCGGTAGAAAGCCAGCGCATCCTTGCGATCCAATTTTTCGATCTCTTGCCGCCAACCGATGATCGGCCGTCCATAGGGGTGATTGAGGTAGAGCGCCCTCTGAATTTGCTCGCTCAGCCGCGCCGCGGGACTGTTGGCAACGCGCATGTTGTACTCTTCGAGCACGACGTCGCGCTCGGGCAGCACGTTGTCGTCCTTGAGCACGAGCCCGGTCATGCGATCGGCCTCGAATTTCATCATGGTCGGCAACTCCTCGCGCGGCACCTGCTGATAGTAGTTGGTGTAGTCGACCGAGGTTGAGGCGTTCTCGTTGCCTCCGGTACGATGCACCGTCTGGGAGAATTCGCCGACCGGATGCTTCGAGGTGCCCTTGAACATCAGGTGCTCGAGGAAATGTGCGAGCCCCGATTTGCCCGCCGTCTCGTCTGCGGAGCCTACCTTGTACCAGATCATCTGCGTCACCACCGGTGTGCGATGGTCCGGGATCACGACCACCTGCAGGCCGTTGTCAAGCGTAAAGCTGGAGAGCCTCACGGAGCTCGACGGAGTCTCGGCTGACATGCCATCTGTCAAGAAGGCGCAGGTCAGGGCCAGCGCTAGAAGGCACGCGACCGATCGAGATGAAGATGTCGGCAGCCTTGACAGCACTCGAACTGGAACGAAAGCACGGTGGGGCTGGTGGTTGGACGCGGCATTGTTATCGGCATGGTTCGTCCGCCGCTGGAGCGGCACGAGTTTTTGCAAGCTCCATTGCAGTTGTTTCTGGATGAGGAATGAGATCATGATCAATGTCATCTATCTGCTGCTCCATTCTTTGGATATCGCCAGGTCGCGCTTGCTCGAGGGTATTATCCTGGTCCGGCGGCGTCGCCGGCCAACCCAAAGCATTAGTCGTGCCAAGAAGGAACTCTTTGAATTACAACTTGGCCGCCCAAAGCAGCCTGTTCGCATCTTCACACATCGTCGCACCTCGGACACGGTGCGCGCGCTTTGCAACAAGTCTGGCTATCGAGAGGTCTCTTGCTTGCGGAGCGGGGTTGGACCCCCTAGCGCTTGCAGTTGAGCGACAGATCATTTCGGTTCGTTGGTGCTGCGCGTATGTCCGCGCTATGCCGAACAGCTACGGAGTGGCGGTGAACATGATTTAAATGCCATATGTCAGTAAGCCTCCGAGGGAAGACGCTTTGCGGGGCGGGCTGGCCTGATGGTTGAGACCTGTACGTATGGACAGCCATACGATCCGTACGCTGAATCGGCTTGAAGTGGTCGATACAAATAGACCGACATCTGAGCTTGCTTCTTCGCGACCATGCCTGCCTCACATCCGAGATCGTCGCCGGGACCTGGACATGACAGTTGTCGAGGATCGAGTTGTTTGGCCCGTAGACCTTCTTGATCTGGTTCAGCGACTGGGCGATCAGAAAACTCTTGATGCCGTAACCAGCCATGAAGGCGAGCGCCGACTCAAAGAAATCGAGCCGGCCGAGCGCCAGGAAGTCGTCCAGCATCAGGAGGAGCCGGCGCCGCCTGGCCTTGGCCTGGAGATGCTCGGTCAGGCGGCGGCCGATCTGGTTGAGGATCAGCCGGATCAGCCGCTTGGTGCGGTTAATGTCCGATGGCGGTACGACGAGGTACAGCGTGGTCGCTCGGTCTCCGCCGACGATGTCACTAATCCGCCAGTCGCAGCGTCGCGTCACCTCGGCCACCACGGGATCTCGATAGAGGCCGAGGAACGACATCGCGGTGCTGAGGACACCGGAGCGCTCGTTGCCGGACTTGTTCAGCAGCTCGCGCGCTTCGGAGGCAACGACCAGATGGACGCCGGCCTCGCCGAGATGCGCGGTCAGCATCATCGCCGCAAGCGTCGATTCGATCGGCCGCTTGGGATCGGACAGGAAGGCTGCGACGCCGGCGAGCGTCTTGTCCTCCTCGGCGTAGAGGACGTGGAGAATCGCGCCAACCAGGAGCGTGTGACTGGTCTTCTCCCAATGGTTTCGCTTCTCGAGGCTGCCTTTCGGGGTCGACGAGGATGTCGGCAATGTTCTGGACATCGCGCACCTCCCGCTCGCCGTGCCTAACCTCCAGCAACGGGCTGTAGGCTGATGACTTCGCATTGGTCGGATCGAAGAGAAGTACGCGGCCGTGCCGGGCACGGAAGCGCTGCCAGTTCTCGCCCTTGATGTCGTGTGCGATCGCAGATCCTGGCCAAGTCAGCAGCGACGGGATGACGAGGCCGACGCCTTTGCCGCTCCGGGTCTGCGCGAAGCACAAGATATGCTCCGGTTCGGAGGGCAGAATGCGCGAGCGGCGCGTCTGCGCGACCACTCCACGACAGATGGACGTCGCGCATTAGAGCCTACCTTGCAAATTATTCGGCGATGAAGGGACTGTCGGAAGCTCCGATTGTAAAACTTGAGACAATTAGTCAGCAAGATGACGCAACAAATCGACGAAATTCCTGCAAAACATACGAATTCAGTTCGGCACGCGGGTTGCTTCCTTCGGTGCATCATCACCTAACGCAGTGCGGTGATTTTCGGAGCGGATCTGGCGCGCGTTACCGCGAGTGTCAGTCTGCTCCGACTATCTGCCGTGGGGCGATATCTTAGGAAGCCGGTGTGGACCGGGAAAGTGCAGGGTCTTTGATGAAGTCGAGAGTTCTTCTGTTGGGTGCCACGACAATTGCGGTCATGGCGAGCGGTGCGGCCAACGCGCGCGTTGAGCCAGAACCGAAGCTGCCGCCGGTCGTATGGAACTGGTCGGGTGGCTATATTGGCGGACACGTCGGCGGTGGGTACGGCCGAACCTCCTTCAGCAATCCCTACGGTCCCTCGATCTATGGCGGTATCGTGGAAAGCCCGGCATTTCTTGCGGGTGGCCAGATCGGCTACAATTGGCAGAACAGCAGCTGGGTGTTTGGCGTCGAACTGGATGCCAGCGCTGTCGTTTCCGAAGGCACAAATACCTGCCTCGCTCATTCGGGCCTGGTTGTGAGCGCAAACTGCATCGCAGGTCCCAACCTCTTCGCCACCGGGACTGGCCGAATTGGTTACGCGTTTGGCGCACTCGGCCTCACGCTGGCGTATATCAAGGGAGGCGTAGCCTGGCAAAACAACAGGGGCGATGTGGTCAACAACTATGAATTCCTCTACCTGCCCCAGGAGAAAACCCATTTCGACTATGGTCGTGTCGGTAGCGTCATCGGGCTGGGCATCGAGCAAGCGATTACGCCTGCATGGTCGGTGAACGTCGAGTATGACTATCTGCATTTTGGCGGTCCGAGTGTGGCAACTGCTCCGACAGTACAACTGCCACCACTTGCAATTCTGCCAGCGAACACAACCAGCCTGTCCAGCAACTATCACATCGGAAAGATTGGCCTTAACTACCATTTCGACGCCGACCTAAACGGCGCAGAATGGTCTAATGCTCCGCTCTACACGAAGGCACCCACGAGCGTGCAGCCCATCCCCTACGCGCCCGGCTGGTCATTCGAAGGCGGCTCGCGGCTCTGGCTCAGCCGGGGAAGATTCCAGTGGGATCACAGCGCAGCGGACCAAGACCAAGATCCCGGCTTGCTGATATCAAGGCTCACGTATCATGGACTGGACGGATTCTCCGGGGAGTTATTTGGCCGTGTTGACAGTCCCTTGGGAGTGTTCCTGAAGAGCAACCTTGGTATCGGGGGCTTCAACAAAGGGAAAGATAACGATGAAGATTGGGTACCCCACAAGGGACGGTCCTACCAGAACACCCTTTCAGGTCAGACAAATGGAAGGTTCACATATTACACAGCCGACGTCGGTTACGATTTCCTGCGCAGCACCAACTACAAAGTCGGTGGATTCATAGGCTGGACCTATTACGGCCAGAGCTCGGACTCGATCGGTTGCGTTGAGTTCGCTAATCCGCGGCATCGATGTCTGAAGCCGGGTGACAACAGGATCGTTGGCAGCGAGGATACTCAATGGAATGCGCCTCGGATCGGCCTGAGCACCGAAACCATGCTGACCGAGCGTTGGCGCTTGAACGCTGATGTCGCTTACCTGCCCTGGACTGATTTCATCGGGCGAGACAATCACCTCCTGCGTCCCGAGACCACGTTCACGGAACAACGCGGCAATGGTGGCGGCGGCGTCCAGCTTGAAGGCGTGCTGTCCTACTTCGTCACCAGCAACATCAGCATTGGCTTTGGTGGCCGCTATTGGGCCATGTGGACCAAAAGGGACGCCGGGTCCATGCGCTGCGGTAACGGCTGCATCGAGCACTCGCCCTCATTTGCGAAGTACAGTATGGAGCGCTGGGGTACATTCTTTCAGGCCTCATACAAGTTCGACTCAAAGACTTGATCTTGGCCAGCTCGAGACTGCCTCTCGAGCCATCCGAAGCTTCTGGCGAGCATCGACGTGGGCGCAATAGCACCCCGGAATCGACTGGCCGGTGCCGCTGCGGTCCTGCATTGTGCATCAGAGCTGTTTCGCGGCGAGGCGGGGCGACCGGAGCTCTAGCTCTTCCCTCGCTGGCACGGCCATCGTCGACCGCCGCGCGGCGGAGGTCCCGAGCAGTCAGATGCAGGATCCACGTCTCCTCGATAAAAACCAACCGCGCGACGTCGATCCTGCCTTGATGTGCTTTCCAGAGGATCCGCCTAGCCTCGCGCCCGATCTCCATACCGTTCCGCCCATCAACGGCCGCTTCATCGCAACGCAGGCCGTCGGGGTATTCTTGCCACTTCATCGATCATCACAACGCCGATTCCCGGCCATTCAAATGGACCAAGTCCGCCGACGACATCCTCGCTTCCATCTATGTCACGTATCGCCTCGCTATGCTGGCGATCGGTGCATGACGGATCTCTCCTCAGGCGGCTCTCTTTGGGACGAAACACCAATCGACAACCTGAGTGAGTCTTGAGGAGAATGGGAGGTCACTGAAACGAGCGTGACGCATCTTGATGGGAGCCCGCGCGGCGGCCACAATAAAATGCCGGTCCAGACAACCTGCTTATGCTGCGCTTGCATCCACACTATACCAATGTGTAGCCGAGCTAGCCACGGGGATGAATTGGCACGAAGCGCGGCCGGGATCATTGTGGGCCTTATGGCTATGTACACTCAGGTTTACGCCCAATGCGGGGAGGCGCAGGAACGCACAGCTGAAGGTCGTGCAGCTGCACTATACTCCAGTTTGATCGCTGACCTCAGTCAGCTGAATTTCGCAGACGCGGATGACCGCCGAGCATTCCCTCCGACCCTACACAGCATGTTGGCAAAGCATGGACTGTTCGGGCTCACCACACCAGGAGAGCACGGCGGATTAGCTCTTCCCTTGCAAGAGGCCATCAACCTCATCTCCGCCACTGCATCCTTCGATGTCTCCGCTGCCTCTACGCTCGTTATCCATAACTTCCTGGCCTTGCCCTGCATCGAAGCGGCACCGCACATCCCCGAACAAAAAAATATCATTTGGGGTGCAACACGCGGCGATCTCTGCGCTTTCGCTTTGACGGAGCCTGGAGCTGGCTCTGCCCCGAGGCATATAGAGGCTTCGGCTCTCATGCGCGAAGATAAAGTTCGTATCTCTGGCCGCAAGATCTGGATCGGCCTCGCTGACTGGGCTCGCTGGATCGTTTGCTTTGCGCGCGCGTCTGGTCCCGATGCGAAAGGCCGGCTCGTTGGTGTACTCGTTGACAGGCAGGCTCCAGGCCTAAAGGTCACGCACGAGCATCGCACACTCGGTCTACGTGGCATTATTCAGAACAGTCTGGAGTTCCAGGATGTCGAGGTGCCGCGTGCTTACGTGCTCTCTCGCGATCAAGACGGCTGGGGCGCGGCGGCATCTAGTATGAACCGCGGCCGTATCGGTGTGGCTGCTATGGGTCTTGGAGCGCTTGAGCGCGCTATCCAGGTCGCAGCCTCTTATGCAAGCCATCGTCGACTCGGTAAACTGCGCATGATCGAGAACAGCTACATCGAGCAATTATTTGGGCAGATGGTGCTGCGGCGGGAAGTCGTGAAGGCGATGCTGGCCGCATCCTGCCGACTTGTTTCAGCGCAGGGCGCCCCTAACGTCCACCTTGCGTCGGCAACGAAGGTTTTGTCCTCGGAGTGGTGCGGCCTTGTCGCTGATCAATGTGTCCAGCTGTTAGGTGGCCGTGGTTACGATGAGGGAACGCCTTTAGCCAAGATCTATCGAGACGCTCGCATCCTCCGCATCTTCGAAGGTCCGACTGAGGCGCTCCTATCACATCTCGGCCGCTGCCTCCTCTCTAAAGCCACGCGTGACGAGATAGCCGATCTCTTTCGGTCTGTTGGTGCGGCATCAGTCCATGCCGCTGCAATTGAGGAACTCTCTGCGCTCAATGAGACAGACGGTGCCGTGCTGATCTATGCGGGTTGGCTCACCACGCTGGGACTGGCACAGGCTGTCATGTCTGCTGGTTGCTTCTCTGCCTCAGATTGCGCCGGAGCAGCGGCTGAGCTCGTTAGTTCCGAATTAGCAACTCTCCGTACTCGCGCGCCGGCACGGCAATCTTTCGAACGCCGCAATCGCGCCAGTCAGACTCTGACCACCTTCCTTCAAGACGCGGCCTGTTCGATTCGCTCACCAGTCCTCACAGACGATTACCTCAAATTGGTGCAGTACGTCTGACATCTAGCTCGCGGTCCGGACGTCTTTCCACGTCGTGGTGCCGCGCGCGGCGACGCAGCTGCGGAAAGCCGCGGCGTCGCGGAGCACTGCCGCCTTCTGAATCCGGCAGGCTCTGCTATGAGGCCTTATCCCGAGCTCGCTCCCGGGCAACGCGCCGGCGCTGACGGCGTCCACGTCGGCCGGCGGCCGCAGCAAGGGAGCAGCCGGCACCGCCTCCTCGGCCGCTGCGGCTCGACAACGGTGGGCCGCCACCATGAACTTGAGTACGTTCCGCCCCTTGTCGTGATGGCCAGCCACCGTTTCGGGGGCTCCCATGTTCGATACTGACGCCACCGTGCTTTTGCGCCCGGCCGCCTGCGATAGGGATCGCGTCTTCCAGATCTTTCTCGTAATACGCCCGAGAAATACCATGTACCACCCTTGTTCGTACGTCGGCCTAAACAACGACGCAGTGCCGCGCCACACGCAAAAGCCAAAGCCCTTCAGTTTGCCTTAGAAGGCGAACAATCTTCAGGACTGCTCTTTTTGAAATGGAGGAAGTTACAGACGTCATAATACCCTGCTTCATTCAAGCGGAAGCCAAAGGTCGATATGCGGTTCTTCAGAAAGAGCGGATCGAAAGCGAACGCCTGAAAACCGTTGGAGCAGTCCAAGCGGACATAGTCATCGGTACGCACCACCCCCTGAACGTTGATGCCGCAAAGATTGTAGTATTCCAGGCGAGCTACGGTTGCCGTCTCGCTAGTTGAAAAGAGCGACAAAGCGAGATCAAAGGGCGCCTGGCACACCCGTGCGAGAAACTCCATTGGCGCATCCATCGTACCAAGAAAATTAAACGGCAATATACAAAGTACCCTTCCGTCATATCGCCGCATTATCTCATCGATCAGCCGCGTTCTTTTGAAGAACTTGTTAGCCTCACAGCGGATAACTGCTCCATTTCCCTTTTTTAGCCGTCGTGCACGAGGTGGGTTTATGTCGATCCCAAGGTAGTCATTGTCAGCCTTTTTGACGCCGATGAGGCGATAGCAACTACAACCTACCTCAATGATCAAATCGTATCGGTTCGAGCACAAGAGATCGAGATAGAAGACTCTCTCATAGTCATGGAACTGACGCACCTGCGCGGTGAAGTAGTTCGGACGCATGAGACGTATCCCTTCGTCGCCCAGATAGATCGCTCGATTGACTTGCCGGGAGTGGAGGGCGGGTGAGTTCACGGGTGCCTCATATCATCTCGTTGGGCTGAAGCATACACCCTACGGCACCGCCGTCCGATCGCGGTGGTCAGTTCATCGCTCAGCATTTTCGCGGCTGAAGCCACATCCCCAACTGTTTGCTCGGGGCAGATCAGGTCGACCACGGTACCCGGCGGAGTCCAACTCTCGGGCAGATCCGTTACGTCAATAGTAATAAGATCCATCGAAACGAAGCCGACGATTGGCACACGGGTACCACATACGAAGACGTGCCCCCGATTGCCCAGAATACGCGGAAACCCGTCTCCATAACCAATGGACGCTGTAGCGACACGCATCCGCCTCTTCACTGTGTAGGACCTGTGGTATCCGATAGCTTCCCCCTGCTTCACTTTTCGACATTGAATGATTTGCGTTCGCAGACGGACGACTTGCGATGGCTTGAAGTCGGGATCATCGGAGGTCGAGAAGCCGAAAATCCCTCCACCCGATCTTATGAGGTCAAAATGAAATTCACTTCCGGCGAATAGTCCCGCCGAGTTCGATAGTGACAGAATAGCTTTCGGAAACAAATGGGTCAGTTCGCGGAACCGATCTAATTGCTGAAGACTGACCTCATTTCGCAACTCCGCGCAGGCGAGTTGACTCATGAACAACGCTATAGGCAACTCCGACAGCTCGTTTTCATCATCGGCGAGTTTCTGCAACTCATCAATAGGAAACCCTAGTCGGGACAAGCCCGTGTCGACATGAATACCCGCTGGCAACGCCCGATTGCGAAATCGGCAATGCCGAAGCCATGCATTCAATTGTTCCCTGCTATTCAGGATTGGCAATAAATCATGCTGCTCGGCAGCCAGCTCCATACCTGGCATAACGCCGTGAAGCAGGTAGATCCTCGCAGATGATGGCAGCACATCCCGCACGGCGATACCTTCCTCCACATCGGCTACGAAGAAATGCCTGCAGCCAATGCGAGCGAGAAACGGCGCTATACGCGCCGCGCCAAGACCGTAGGCGTCTGCCTTGACAACTAAGCCGCAAGCGCTGTACGGCGCAAGCGCCTGAAACCTCCGATAATTGGATTCAATGGCGCTGAGATCAACAATCATGGTCGATCTCGAGGTAACGCCATAACCGGTATCTGCAAAATTATGAGAGAGGTTGGCTTCGATACCAATCGTATCCGGCATATGCCTTCCCCTCATGTCGCGCCGACATGTCGATACGGAGAATACAGGGATCGTACTGCCTCTTCCGCACACGCGGGCCCAAAACGAAACCCGTTACCCGCACCACCACCAATGACATGCAGACCGGCGACATCTCTGGCTGGACGGGAGAACGGGACACCATCGTCAGAATAGCAGTCGCAAAACACGCGCACTGACGCTACCGCGGGAACGTCAGAGGAAAACCATTTTGCAAGTATTGCGGTTGCACGCGCCAGATCATCCGAGCTGACGCGCAGCCCATTGATGTCGGGCCTCACATCCCATTCCTGCGAGGTAAAACTGAACAACCAATATCCTTGCTCAATCATGGGAATGAGGAAAGCGTAGTCGTCGAACAAGCCGATCATTGGACAGTTTGGGGTGGGGCGCGCCGCCAGGTGAAGCGCGACGACTTTTTTAACTCGCAATCGCGGTTCGTCTGTAAGATGCCGACGCAATGGTGACTCTGGTAACCAGGGGCCAATTGCGAGGATGGCCCGCCTTGCCGAGAGTTCGCTGTCATGAGAGGTCTGAAGAAGAATATCGCTTGGTCCCTGCCATATCCTTTCAATTGAACTGCCCTCGTAAATCGAAATCCCGATGGACTTGAGCCTTTGGGCCAGATCCTGAAGAATGGAATCGACTGGGCAGTACGACCCCCGATCCAGCGACACGGCCACGTCGGGCGGAACTAGAAACCGCGGCAGCGAGGAAAGTCTCTCGGCCAGCGCGAAAGATGTTGATGGGGTGGTACCGCCCACGCTGCTCCGTCGCGCGAGTTCGTTGGGATCGCGCGTCAACCAAAACACATCACAGTCTCGGCCATTGGGCCAATGGGGATAGACCTCTCGCCAGAATTTCGAACCACGATTGATGAGGCTCCTTTCCTTCTCGTTCCGACAAATGTTGATTTGGATTCCGGGGGCCAACCCACTGGCACCTGCCCCAACGATATCCCGTTCGAAGATGGCGATTCTCTTCTTCGGGCTATCGCTCGCTGCGATGAAGGCGGCAGTGAGCCCCATGACGCCGGCACCAATGACCGCTAAGTCATAGATCCTGTCGGTCATCGGGTTTCTTTCCAGGAGATGGACAAGGCGCTCAGAACTTCGCTGCCGCGATTTTCCAAATAATGGGTTCGATCTGGTCGCAGAAACACAAGATCCCCTGACTTGACGGCCAACTCACCATCATCGGTCATCACCTGACCGTGGCCGCTCGTGATTCGCCAGATCTCGGTGGAAGGATGGGAATGAGGCGTCGACACCGCGAACGGATCGAGCCGGAATTCGATGAGTTCAACCGGACAAGTGGTCTTGGGATCACCTATTCCCTTGACGTCCTGTATTAGTACACCAGGGCTATAGACCGTTATGTCGCCTAAGGTCATCAGCTGCGCATTCTTCATGATCTACTCCCAATAATACCTGCTGGATCGCGGCATGCTGCCGACCGCTCGCCGCTCAACGGGAGCTCTCGACCCCCGTGCTAGTCCACTTGACGACGCCCGTTGCAGGCCCGCAATCGTAAGCCACGCGGCCGATGATCGAGTTGAGGACGGTTGAAGCACGCCAAGGGACTAAGCTGAGATTCGTATCAGCGATGCCGTGTTGAAAGCGTGCGCCGTTTTGTATGTACAAACGACATCTTTCGGGACCGTCAAAACGAGCCGAAAAGTCGTCCTCGACCACGATCTCACGAGAGCCACCAGGCGCGCTGACAACCGCCAGTCGGCTTGCGATCGGCTCCAGAAACGAAGGGATTTCAGTGCGGTAGCCGGTGGCCAAGACGATAATGTCAGCGACATGTTCTGAGCAAATACCTGTCGTCTGCTGACGTAAGCCCAGGCGAAACGGGCACACGCTGCGCAACTCGTCCGCCGTGGTGTCGACGCGTATTTCCACGTGAGCCGGGTAGGACTCGCGATGGACCTCGCGATCATAAAGTGCACTGTAGATCGTGCGAAGTGTCGCGGAGTTGACGCCATCGCTCGCCAATGACTGCCGCTCAAGAATTTGCTTCCGAGTGGATTCGCTTTGCTCAAAGAACCAGCCGCCATATTGCGGAAAGAACCATTCATTGACGAAGGGGCTATCTTCGAGGGCGAATATGTTTGCCCGGCGCGTCACCCAGGTCAGGGCTTCCAGCGGACCGTATGCCCCCCTCAGTAGACGAAGAAATATTTCAGCCCCGCTTTGGCCGCCACCTACGACCACAACACGCTTGCTTGAAAGCTCGCGGCGCTGCACGAGGAGGGTACTGCTGTGAAACACCTCGTTTGGCGGTGCATTCTTGCCCCAATCAGGAATAGACGGGACCCGACCCACGCCCAGCACCGCCGTACTGGTTTGGTAGTTGCGGCGACCAGTTATGACATCGAAGGATTCGTCGCGCAGTTCGACTGCAATAACACGCTCGCCGAACTGAACGTTAGCCAGCTTTTCCGCTGCCCATCGCAAATAATCGTCAAATTCACTACGGCTAACACACGCGAGTCCTCGGACGATGGCTTGGTAGATCCGCCGTTTATCATGCAAGTAGGCCAGGAAGCTGTACGCGCTCGTCGGATCCGCGGGTGTTACCAAGTCCTTTAGCGGGCTGGTTTGCATAACGGCACCGTCCAGAAGCAGACCGGGATGCCATCTAAGCGTTTCTGATCTTTCGAGGATTCGCAAAGAGATTTCCGGAATCGGTGCTGCGAGGGCTGCCAAGCTCAGATTAGCCGGCCCTGCACCGATCGCGATTACATCAACGCTGTTGCCGTGCTTCAGCATCCCATGATCCTTGCAAACAGCCGCTCAATGCTTCCGGCCGGTCGAGACGACTTGAGTTGCGAGAAGGACACCATTCGCGACGATCAGCATCATCATGCTGATTAGCAGTTCATCGAAGCTGCTGGCTTTCACGACCTGCCCGGCGATGTATGGAAATCCGAACAGGCCAATGAAATAGGAGAGCGTGAAGACTTGAGAAGCAACGGCAAATGATGTCCCATCCGTACCTGCAATGAAAACAACCATACCGTTCAGAGTCGAATAGCTCAGCCCGTATCCCAGTGAGAACATCGCTGTTCCGAGGATGTAGAGCGCCGCACTACCTGCATTCATGAATAGGATGAATAGCCCGGCGATGGTGCACACCATAAGAAACGCGGCTACGCGTTCAAGACGAAACTTTCCAATTATCGGGGCCACCGCAAACCGCAGGAAGACGGCTGTCAGCGTGAATACAAGAAAGAACGTGTCGGCAGATTGCGACCGCGATGTCGCGTAAAGCGTCTGGAACGTGGAAAGACCGGCGAAAGCGCATGCCCCGAGGCCTATCATGATTATCGGATAGCGCGTGTTCGATTTGAGGGCTCCTAGCACGCCTTCAAGCGTGAGTCGTACAGTTGGCATTTTGATCTGAGGAGCTTGCGCCAGGGCCCTACCCGCGAACTCCAAAAGCATCGCACCGACGAGACATGCAGCCGCGAATAAAGCGTAAACCGCGATGTAGGAACCAGAACTTTCCGCGACGGTGCGCGCGAGGGGGGCAGCAAGCCCGATGCCCAGCATTTGAGATCCCGAAAGCAAGGTAAGATACTTGATACGAGCATCAGCTCGCACGTGACCCAGGACTTGAAGCGGCGCCAGTATGTAGAAGACTGACCATCCAATGCCAAGAAAAAGCCCGCCGACGTAAGCGAAAAGCGTCAAAGTTTGCGCTGATGCGAAACATATCATCGCCATCGCCATCATCGCTGCGGCAAGGGTGATGGTTCGCATCACGCCCAGTGAGTCCGCGATGCGGCCAGCTACGAGCGAACACAGTATTGTGGCGATCGTACCGGTCGAAATAACGGCTCCGGCTGTCGTGGCGCTTTGTCGAATGGACCGCAGAGCATCCACGAGAAAGAAGCTCGAGCCATAGGATGCGGCCACGCTGATACTGCCAAGCATAAAGGGGATTGAGATCTGCAACGGGACTTGATTGGGCAATTTCTCGGCGGGAACGATGTTCGCTGCAGGTGTCATGCTACTATTTTCCCCGGAAGGCATCGATCAATATCTGCAGCCGCTAACCTGCGCCCATGGATTTTTGGTACTGTTCCGATCCGTTGGGATGAAGGCGTCGAAGCGCATGCTGCAACGGGATGGCCGCTATGACCTAGCCAGTGCCACAAGGCTTCTGTTATTTTGGGCATCAGCGGCCAGGCCAGTATACTGAACCCCATCAGCCATGTGTAAGCGGTCTGATGGTCCGGCTTGTCATCAAGACAATCGAGCCATTCGATAACCGCCCTCGAAGCTTGCGACACTCGCAGGTGGTCTAACGAAAGGACGGCGCACTGCCCCTCGTAGAGGCGATCCAGCGCGATCATCATCGCGTCATCTACGTGACACCCGGTGAGCGCCGGCATCGCGCTTACGGAGTCGGTGCAGCGATCAATGGCTGCAGATATCCTATCGAAAACTACGTTGTAGCGATCGACTAACCGCTCTGACACCAAATCGGTCTCGTTTTCTTCCGGGCAGATTTCCGACAGGTACACTCTAAGAACATCAATAGATATATTTGGAATTCGAGTGATTTCACCCGCCCAGATCACGTGACTGCGACTAGTGGAGAACTTCGATCCGTTCAGTCTAAGGAAATGATTAAAGAAAATTCGATCAAATGGACGAAACGAGTTTTGGCCCAATGCGCATCCTGTAACTCCGACAAGCATCGGAATTGTGTTATCGATGCCGGTGGCGCCAATCAGGAAAGTATCGGAATCACGGGCAAAAGGATTGAGCTTGCCGGAGTCCTCTGTGTCTTTATGCCCGCAATAGAGAGAATGAGCGTAGAGTAACGAGGAGTAGCTGAACAATATCTGCTGGCTGTCGAAACGCCCCGAATCCCAAGCCAGCCCGTGCAGGCCTGGTACTGTCAATCGCATTTGCTGTCCTTTGCGTGCGACATACCGCTTCCCTATATCCAGAAAGCTAGATTCGACGGCTGCCTCGTCCCACGCCTGGAGAAGTCGGTCGTTTCCCGAAATTGAAAGAAAGGCGGAAATGTTGTCCGTCCATTCTACGATCCGCCCTCGCCTCGATACCGGATTCAGAGCTTCTTCGGGCTCGAAATGATATCCACACTGTTCGCAGAAGAAGCTACCCGCAGATGCCTCGCACACTGGACAGGTTGCACCAAACCAGCCCCCAATGCAGAAGCGCTCTTCTGGTTGCATGGCAGTAGAACCCGCGTCGTCCACTGGTAAGCGTGCTGCGCGGAAATGGAGCGAGCCCGCTGCAAACAAGGCATCCATGAGCGCGTTGCTGACATTCGAGAAGCGCTGCAGATTCCTGCCATACGCCGGATCATCGAAATGATCGAAAACGATACCTACGGAGGCGAGATCCTCAACAATTCTAGTATGGAAGCCATGTGCCAGGTCCGAGGGGTCAATGTTCTCACGGACCGCTCGGACCAAGACATGGTTCTCGAAGCCGTCGGTCGTCAGTCCAGAGCGGACATGATGCCCCGCTCTCTTCAGATGTTTCTGTACGATATCCATTCTGAGAAATGGCCCAGCAGCGTGGCCCAGATGTGCTCTGCCATTGGCTGTCAAGTTGACGGGGGACATATACACATCAGCAGGATGCGTGGTCGCTACATTTATCGGCGGGATAGTCGGGCTTTTACTCATATCTGCACAAATGACTTCCACCACATCCTGGAAATACCCAAACAGATGCCCAGATATTTCGCCCGGAAAGCAAGAGGAGCACGCGGCTTGACTAGGTTATGGACATCGTTGGGTTGCGTCTTTTCAAATCGGCCCCCGCAATCCGTGCAAAACCGGTCGCGCTCTGTTGGAGGTTTTCGAGCGGACGACCCTCTTTCGCCAGCTTCTTGATGCATCGCCGCACCTCGGCTTCCACCATAGCTAATCTTCCCGCCTCTGGTTAATCGGGCCAACGACCCGCTTCCTTGGAAGCGATCGGTGATGACGCAGAGAACAAAGCAAGCGGCGCGCCAACTGAAATTGCTGATTCTGCGCTTTGTCCCAGACTGCGTATCGTCAGCTCTCCGACATTGGTCACGAACCTAACAGGCGGCTCAGTAAAGCCCGATGAGAGTTCGTTGCCAGTATCCCGACCACAATCGCGAGGACGACGGAGATCCTCGGATGAGCAGCCAGCCGATCCCAAAGCAAAGATGACGATCCGGGGCTTTTCTAGGTTGCAGATGATGCTGGCGTAATCGGTGATTAGGCGTAAGCGGTGTTCAGCAGCCACCTTCCAGATGATGGGGCGATCTGCGAGTCTTCGGTTCGGTTTGGACCGTTAGGCTTAGAAGACACAGTGCATACTGCTATCAGGGAGCCGGTGCGGCGGCTTGAGGTCTTCACCGCAGCCGGCCGTCGATGGAAGTGGAGCGACGAGGACAAGGCGCGGATCGTTGCGGAGATCGTGGCGAGCGGCGACTCGGTCTGTTCGGTAGCCCGACCGCACGGATTGTCGCCGCAGCAGTTGTTTGGCGGGCGACGTCAGTTGAGAGAAGCAGCGGGCGATCTAAGCGGAAGAAGTACAGTTTGTGCCGGCGGTAGTGGATGCCGTGATGCCGGCGCCCGCTCTTGGCCGGGAGCGCAAGTAGCGCGCTGCAAGGCCACAGCGGATTCCCGGGCTCGCCGTTGCGATGCCGGGATCATCGAGATCGATCACGATCCGGGCCGGTCGTGGTGCGGATACGACAATGATTGCGTCGATCGTCCAGGCACTGAAGGCGAGCCGGTGATCGGTCCGTCGGGTGCGGTCCGGGTGATGGTGGCGACCAAGCCGGTAGACTTCCGCACGGGGATGGAAGGACTTGCGATCCTGGTGCGCGGGAGCATGCGGTCAGATCCATTCTCGGGAGCTGTCTATGTGTTCCGGGCTAAGCGGCGAATCGGATCAAGCTGGTGTTCTGGGACGGAACGGGTCTGTGTCTGTTCGCCAAGAGGCTTGAGGATGTTCCGCTGGCCGAAGATCGAGGACGGCGTCGTGCGTCTGTCGGCGGCGCAATTGGCGGCTTGTGCATGAGGCACGGGCCTGGAAGACGTCGAGCAGGTGCCAGCGTACAGCGAGACTGCGCAGGACGTTAGTGCGCCTGAAGGCCGTGAGGTGCGGGCTCGCAACCGCCGTGGCAACCGTGGCGCCTTGCCGGCGCACCTGCCGCGGATCGAGGTCGTCATCGACATCGACAATAAGATCTGAGAGCTCAAGCCTTCAAAGCCGTGGCCTGAGAAACGACGCTTACGTTCTACCTGAATGTGCAGTCCGTCTTTACCGGCACGGCGCCAACGGCAACTTGGTCGATCCGAGCACGGCGGATGCGCTAGCTAGCGGCGGCGGTAATCGACACTGGTAGTGATCGGGGGCTTCAGGCCTGACAACCGCATTGGGCGATCCGCTGGCCAGATGGTGGGTTCCAGACAGAGGGCATCGACCCACACCGGCCGCTTTTCGTTTTCTGCATCGCGTCGGGTTTCGTCAGCTTTCGGAAAGCTAGTCCGCGTACAACGCCGTTGAAGTTAGCGGCGCGTGGTAGGGACAGCGCTTTGCCCTGTGTATGCGTGGGGCTTTTCGGCGCCGAGTCACGTTTCTGCTAACTTCAATCAGTAGTGCGGGCGTGGCAGGGACAGCGTCTGATCCATCCAGCCCGACCAGCGCCGAGTCGCGCCCGCGCTGCTTCCAGTGTGAGACTGGGATCATATCCAAGCCACCGGGCGACGGTCTTCCAGATCAAGCTTAACAGCCAGCTTGCTTTGCGGAGCTCGCGGCGAGCGTCGACTCGGTGTGTTCGGTGGTGCGACGGCATGCATTGCCACCGCACCAGCTGTTTGGCTGGCGACGTCAGTAGAGAGGAGGCCTGCTTCCGAAGCAGACGAACTACAGCTTGTGCCGGCTGTGGTGGATGCCTGGTGCCCGCTCTTAGCCCTGAGCCCAAAGTGGGTGTAAGGCATCGAAACCCACACGAGGAGCTTAGCCCGATTTCAGGCAAGCTCTAACGGGCCGTCGGTCCTGCTTGAGTCCAAGCGCAGGGCCATTCAGGCTTTGACGCGCGATGGCACGAGCTCATCAACCTGAGTGATCGGCCAGCCTCCATCTCTGAACATTCGACCCCTCGCTGCACTACTTTCCGAGAGCTTCCGTCGAGCGTACCGCTCCAACATCTGACGGGCCGCGGTGAGCTCCGGTTTGACGTTGGGTGCACGTTCAGGGCGGCAAAATCCGTGTTCCCGGCGGTGGTGTTGCACTGTCGGAGGCGATGCGGCTGTTCCGATATCGATCGCGAAACGATCCGCGCGTGGGTATCGGCAAGGTCCGTCGGAATCTCCGAAACACTCATGTCATCCTTTGTGTGACGACTGTCGATATATCATATCCGTTCAGGTCGCTGTAACGGTGGGCGAGACTTTTGAACAACTCACCCATCTGATCTGACCGAACAGTAAATTCTCCATAGTTAGGATCAAAGAGGGTCGTCATTCCATTCGATGTCGACGTTGCGATTGTGTGGGCGCCACCTCCGGCGAAACGCAAGCTGACCAAATAGATCGATGGATCGTCGGTGACCTCGTCCACGATCCGGTCAATGCGCGAAGATGTACCAAACCTATATCGCGTCTGTTCGGCGGACGGCTCTAGTCCGGCTTCGCGTAACATCGTGCTTTTTGCCTGAAGGTTGTGAGAACCTTCCGCCCTATCGCTTCGCAACAGAGTCTTGAGGTCTTCATACCGCTGCTGCCGCACTGCCGCTGAGCTGTGATTTTGAGTACCCGGGCGCAGCGCCCTCATCCGGGATGAAGGGCTGCTGGGGAGATTGAGGAGCCACTCCGCTGCCAATCCAACGCAGATTCCGTTGACATTGGCTTCGGGCAATTCAGCAGTCCTGTATTCGAACAGAGGACGGATAGGCCTCGCTGGAGAGGATGGATTTGAGCTGGAGGATAGAAAGGATGTGCTGGGGTCCGACGTGCTTGGAGTGTAAATGTTTGCATCTGAGGTATGTGGCTTGCTGCAGCAGAGCCCCATTTTGTCGGACCATTCCCCGGATGGCGGGCTCTGCCGTTGAGCGAGATCCGTCAGTGTTTGCGCAAATTCGCTACTGTCTGCCGACTTACTCGGTTCGTCAGTTTGATTAGGGCGCGTGGATTGGCCACTAATTCGATTATACATGCCGGTTCGCCTGCCTCTTCAGCGTACGTTTCGTCAGAGCGAGCGCGGGCTGCTTACACCCTGCCTGCGAATGATATTCGCGGCAAGCTGACGACGAGCTGACAACCAGATAAGCTTGGAGAAGCTACCGCGCCAGCTGGCTATTTGGTGACTCGACCGTCTCTGCTCACCAGCCCCGCTCCAGATGCGGCCTAGCACTACTTTGGCAGAATGTGTTTTCGCCACTGCAAAGCGCGCTACGTCACGTTGTTCCGCGATACAGCGGTGAAGCTCCCTGTCAAGCGGATCATTGTTGGGCCGGCCGACGGCGCGGACGAACGTAGCCGCGCATTGAGCCGTCGCTTGCAATAACGCGATGACACGGGATCGATGGGTCGTAATTCGTGCGCATTAGGGCCCCAACCGCGCGTGCAGCTTTCGGATTGCCGGCTTTAGCAGCGACAGCTTTGTACGTCATGGTCTTCCCCTTTGGGATCTTGCGTACGATGTCGCGGACCTTATCTGAAAAGGTTTTCATAGGCCGAGTGTAGCACGTTCTCAGAAGGTTTTCGCCTTTTTTACTTTCGATTGGAACGAGCGCGTCGCGTTGGCACGGAAGATTCGACCGGACGTGCCGGTGTTAGTTTCGAAGTGCGCGCCGCCGTCTTAACATTGTGGGCGGCTATTGCCCCTAGCGTCGTTTGCCGCGCAGTGCCGGCGTGGACGCAAACGGAGCATTGCGGACATCCACCGGCGGCTCCGCCCGATGCGATTCGACGTGAATGACCCAGAACTGACATCGAAGTCCAAGTAAAGTATTCAAATTGATGCGCCGCATATCGTCCGGACAATTCATTACCTCTGGCGCGCGTTAGCATTTCTGATAATCTTTGCTTCACAAGTGCATTTGCCAAATCTTCCCACTCTGGATGGGGTGCTGGCATGTGGATGCATTACACAATGGCGGCCGGAGTTCTGCTGCTCTTAGTTGCCAATCAGCCACTTGCATTCGCTCTCGGCGGTGGGCACGACGATCCTTGGAACTCGGAACGTATCGATCGTTTACCGCCCGAGGTTCGAAGTGCCATCACCCGCATGTGCGGGAACGCGACGGCCGCTCATTACTTCGCAACCTTTCTCGACAATTCGCGGCTGATCAAACTACATTTCGAACATCTGCATTGTGATGAGCAAGCACGGTTTTGCAGGGGCGCCAGTTGCCTGCGACAGGAGTATCTCTCCACGGGTGGGCACTACCGGCTCAAACGAAGTTATTACGGCGGCGGCGAGGACTGAGGAATATACGGCCTCACGCCATCCGCTCTCAGCCCGAGACACGCGATCTCCTTGTCGGAAAGCCGTCGCCGCGCGATCCTTTTGTCTTCGCGAACGAGTCCGGGATACCGGAGGATGGCCTCTTCGGCCTCACGGGCCTCACGTTTTCCAACGGCGAAGAATCGGGGATCAGATGCACGTTCCCCGATCAAGTGAACCTCGACTAGCCAGCCGTAGGTCGCCAGTTCGACAACATCGCAGGGCCTGGTGTCGGCGCCGACACCGTGCAAGCCACCGGCCGTTGCTGCGCTACCTCTGCCACTCATCTTGAGACCTCTTTCGGCCGTCAGCGGCATTCTCCTTTCGGTCTTTCGGCTCAAAACTTCAGGTTCGCAAACGCGCGCACGCCGATACCGGGCATCAGCACCTCGTCCTTGGTGTAGGACACCGAGTTGCGGATGCTCTCGTTCAAGAGATTGTTGCCGACGAGGCCGACCGTCATTTCGCGCGCACCGAACCAGTTCGGATCGAGCTTGGTCTTGTAGCTCACCTCGGCCTTCAGGAGATTATATCCAGTCGTCGGTGTCTCCGCGATAACAGCGACATTGTTCTGCGGGAAGCCGTGCAACAGGTTGATGCGCATCAGCCAGTGGTCGTCGCGCCAAAACACGCCACCGCCCATCCGTAAGGGTGGAATGCGGGGCACGTTGGTGCCGTCGGTGAAAGTAGCGCGAACCACATCGAGCTGATTCTCGATGCCCCAGACGCCGCCCCGGAATGGCCCGATGTCGAGCTGGGATTGGAATTCTCCGCCCCGAAATGTGGCGTCGCGCTGCGAATAGATCGCCTGCTTCAGTTCGGCGTCAGGCGCACCACACGAGGCGAAATCGCTGTCGCACATCACGCCAGTGAGACGTCGGAAGATAAAGTTGTCGAAGCGGGTATAGTAGGCGGTCGCCTCGAACCGGAACGGGCCCGTCGCCTTGCGCAACCCGACCTCGACGGACTTCGCTGTCTCGATCGTGAGGTTCGGATTGCCGATGTCGAAGGTGGCGGTCGCGTCGTGCGCACCGCGCGAGAACAGCTCGGCCGGCTTCGGTGCGCGCTCGACATATTGCGCGGTAATGCTGCCGACCATGCCGCCCGGAAGGTCCTGCAACAGGCCGATGCTGCCGCTCTTGGGCGTAAAGGACGGATTGCGGACGATGCTCGTCTGCGGCGCACCGTCAGGCAGGAAATCCGCCGGGAAGTCGGGCATCGAGCCATGCAACTCGACATGCTCGATGCGGGCGGCTATCTGCGCCTTGGTCTGTTCGCTGAACTTGAGCTCGTTGAAGACGTAGCCCGCCACCCGATAGTTCCGGTTCGGGTCCCACAATCCGTTGAACAGCGAGCCGGGATTATCAGGGCTCGGCGCCGTCAGCTCCTGATGACCTGCCTGGAAGCCGAACGCGGTCGTCACCTCGACAAAACGAGCATTGAACGGCATCAGCTGCGTTTCGACGCGCATCTCCTCTTCGCGGTTGGTGAAGGTCTGCCGGACGCCGTCCGTCGTCGGATCGGCGGGATCGGCGAGCCCAAGCTCGTTGTGTCGATAGTTTGTGGCACCCGCCCAGAAGCGGATGGCGTCGATCGCGGCAGCATCAGGCCGGTATTCGCCTTTCATGTTGATCTTGGTCTGGTGCGCGTCGATCCGCGTGTTGTGATCCGCTCCATCGATACCCGGGATGTGATAGAGCGAGTCGTTTTGCGTGATCGCTGCTCCGATAAAGCCGCCCTGGAAAATATACGAGCCGCCGATTGAGGCGCCGTCTGACTGCGTTGCCGAGTTCGGCTGATGACTGCCGACTGGCCGCGTATGATCGAACAGGTATGGATAGCTCGGAATGTAGTAATCGGAGGTCTTGCGGCCATAGGCGTCGGCATGGAAAGCAAAATTGCCGCCGCCGGCATCGAGCAGCACGCCGCCTTCAACGCCACGATCGACCGAACTGAACGCCGTGCGCGTCTCGGCCGTGACACAGGGGGACGTTTCGGCCGTCGCCAGGGGCGCCTTGGCCGGCATGCCATAGGTCTGGAACGGAGGAGCCGCGCAATTGGGCAGCGCGTCGGGAATTCGGTTGTTGGTTGCGCTCACGACCCCACCGATCGACGTCGAACCGTAGCGCAGCGCGGCAGGCCCGCGCACCACCTCGACCTGGTTGGTCGCGAGCGGATCGATAGGAACAAAATGATCTTCACCGAGATCGGAGGCACCGCCACCATTGGTGCCGTTCTCGACGATGCCGACGCGGTTGACGTCGAGCCCTCGGATGATCGGCCGGCTGGAGGCGCCGGGCGCGAAGCTCGAACCGGTGATGCCTGGCTTCGAGAACAGGAGATCGCCGAGTTGCCCGCCGCCCTCGCGGCGGATCTCCTCGTTCGGCACCACGGTGACGGTTGCGAACTGGTTGGCGACGATCGGCAGCATACCCTGCTGAGGCGCGGCAGGCGCCGGTGCGGCAGGTGCGGGTGCGGCGGCCACCTCCGGGGCTCGCTGGCGATTGCGCGCGGTCGCGCCGCGCGCAACGCGCGTCGTGGTACGCGCGGGCACCACGTGCCGCCGGACGATCGGGCTGGGCGCCGTTACTGTGACGGGCGGCAGTTCGGTTGCCGGTTTTTCCTGTGCCGTGGCCGGTGCCACCACGGCGGCAAGCAGCAGCCAGCTCGCTCCGCCGATATGGAATTCGCGTGTGCGCCTAGAACCCATTGATTGTCCCGATCCTGCTGCCGTCGAGTGGAGCGACGGCTCGATGTCGATTATTCCTCCGCTGTCGCTTCGCGTTATGCGGCGACGGCGACAGGCACATCAATCAATCGATGTCACGACAAGGGAGGCGCGCGGGACTGGAACGCCGAGCGCGCCGTTTGCACGTGGAGGAAACCGGCGTCGGTCGCAAGATGCGGGAGATCGACGGCCTGCGGCAGCAAGAGCACCGGCGGTGCCGCCAAAAGCGCGCCGCCTGCGAGCGAAATGACTGCACAGATGGCGCAAGCGCCGGCCGGGTGGTCACGATCATCGCTGGAAGGCTGGTGCTTCCGAGAGGTCTCTTTGGCGGTAGTTTGGGTAAGAACGGCTTCGGTACGAGCCGGAGCCACTTCCGTCGGCGATGCCCGGGTCGCCGGTGCTGCCTTTACTGCGAAGGCATGGAAATGCCCGAACGACAGCGCAAACTGGAGGACGAGCGCCAACAGCGCCAGCCGCGAGCCAAGTTTGAGGCGCTTTCGAAACCAATTCATGCCGCATTACGCCTACCGGGACCGCCCAGGCATCCCAGCCGTCCCAAACGTTACTTTATAACGTGGGGGACGGATTGCAACGTCAACTCCTAGTCTCGGCAAACCGCTGTCGGCAAACTGAGGGTCGTTCCGCAAAGCGAGCCTTACCTGCGGGGCGGTCTATCCGATCGCTTAGCCTTGGTGTGTGCTTCTCGATCAAAACGACACAAACGTTTGCGCGATGTTGAACGACCGCTTCTGGCCACTGCGGTCCGGACCTCTGCGGCCGGTGAACAGACGATCTCCAGGCTTCTTGCCCGTTGCCCTGAGATAGTCATCAATGGCCTGCCGAGTTGCCTCGGTAAGTTCGAATTTCACGGGACGCCCTGTTTTCTTCTGGCGGACGCTTGCTCTGTCAGCTGCGTAGCCACTTGGTGCAACGTCATCGACTTTCAACGTGACTGCGTCGCAGCCACGAAGTTTGCTATCGATGGCTACGTTGAACAGGGCTAGATCGCGCACTCGCCCTTCGACTTAGAGCTTCGTCCGAATGGACCATACGTATTTGGGGCAGAGTGGCGGCTTCGCGCCAACAATCTTCCCTTATTCCAAGGTACGCGCTTTCGTGACCTCCTCAGTTGATGAGCCAGCCATTCTCAGCCGAGAAACCCTCTCAACCTTGTCCGCTCGCAGACAATTGGAGACGAACCCCGGTCCAAATGGGTCATCTGGAGGTGCGAAAATGACCCACAAGAGACATCGATTGCTCGGATTGCTACATACCAGCCGAGGATGCGGGAACCAGTTGCTTGTGCGGTCACCGATAGCTGCCGACGCTTTGAGCCTGTTGCCGTTTCTTGACGCCGGGATTGACAGTCGCGTCTATGACAAGGCGCAGCAGCGGCAAAGGCTTTGCGCACGCAAAGCCCATTGCCCGGATGCCTTCCGCCTCCGGGCTTTTTTTAATTGTCTTGGCGATCGCTAGTTTCAGTGTTCGACGAGACTTGGCGCTATTGCGCCTTCATGGTCCCGCTCGCATTGAAGTCGTTCTTCCGATCATATCCGGAGTCGTGCAAATTTTTCATATACTGAGCGTGGTCCTTGCTGCTCACACCGCCCGGAGCCATGGCGTAGGAATTAGCCGGGTAATAGCCATAGGAATTAGCCGGCCGGAATGGTGCCGTTGCAATCGCGCCTGCGGTATTGACTGCGCCAGCGGCGATCGCTCCGGCCGTTCCAATCGCGGCGCCGGCTGCATCGGCCGGCCAAAAGCCTGAACGCGCATAACCCGGACCATAATAGCCGTTGTTGTAAGCGCTATAAGCGCGGTTGTTCATGGCTTCGCGTTGGACGGCCCTGGTCGCGCCGTAGGCGGAACCATAGTGAGGCCGGTGGCTATTCCGGTAGCTTTGATGAGTCCATGCCGAAGCGGCAGAAGTGGAGACAGTGAGGATAGCAAGACCAACAAAAATTGTTTCATGCTCAGCTCCTCTGAAGCGACGCATCATTCGCGCTAAACCGCCTCAGAGAGCCTTCGTTCCGATGCGCTAAAAAGTTTAGGTCCGGCTTGGTGCGTACTTGATTCTCATGCCGGGTTTTAGGGCCAAATACTCGGACCCGCCGCTCCCTCGGCAGGGTGACGATTGAGGCCACCCCAGTGTCGGCCTCCTCAGCGCGTCGCCGCGATGTCGCCTGCTGGCCCATCGCGACATCTTTTGCGTTGCCGCACGAACTTGGTCGCTATCGGGACAAAGGGGACGTAGAGTCACGCCGACCGTTTTATGGGGACACGGCCCAGTGGTCGACGAACTAACGGCACTTGCACAGCGACCGGCAGGCCTAGCTTGAGCAATTCCGGATGCAGTCAGGGTGACGGCGGCTCCGCCTCGTGGCCGAGGCGGGGCCTGGACATACGAGACATCACTTGAACCGGATCAGTGCACTGTCAGCGGCTCCTTATTGACAGCAGCGAATTCAGCTCAGCCCCCCTGCACACTGCAACAGGCGATCGGTCCTGACATATATCCGCTTGTATCCGCTTGCGACGCCTCATTCAGGCGGTGCCGAACCGGTGCTTCTGCAGCCGCTCGGCCTCATCTTCCGCTCGGATATCGTTAACTCAGCTCATCATGCTGTCGCGCTCATCCGCGCAAACAACATTGCCGCTTCTGATGGCCCTAGCCCAACGATGCCTACAAAGCTCGGCGGCGGCATTGGGATGTCCCGATGAGTGGGTCTCCACAGGTGCAGGCAATATCGGCTGTTATTCACATACTGCGAATGTGGCGGATGCAATTGCATGACGCACTCCTCTTCATCCCAGAACAGGTCTTTGACAAAGCACATCTCGTCCCAGTTCGGACAGCGCCGCGGCGTCGAGACAGCGACATGCTCCCAGCCAGGACGGACTAATCCAGTTATCTTGAGTTCACACCCGCAAGGCCCCTGCACAAAGAACAGGCCGCAAGGGCCTGATCCCGGAAGGGTAGCGAACTGGCCGTATTGCACGCGACCGGCCTCCAGTTTCTCTATGATCTGCGCTCGCACGCCGCCTCCTTTGCCTCTCGGATGGCCTTGAACTCGACGTAGATGACGTTGTCTCGCAACTCATCAACCGGCTCGGTCCTCGGCCCAGCGTTCCTATGGCACTCTTCAGTGAACCATCCGAGAAAGCTGCAGATGTCCATCATCACTCGTTCTCCTGTTATTAATCTTCTAACGCTCGCATTGTGGCCGACGAACGCTCTCAAGGGCCGCCGATTGCCTGACTATGAGCCGTGCACGATCTGAGCGATGGCGACTCAGCCCGCGGATTTCACCTTCCCGCTCTTGGTGGCCCGACGGGTTCGCTCACCGGACAACTGCGTCTTCGAGCCCCTCTCATGCGAAGCATCTTGCTCATCGATGCCAGCCAGTGCTGGCCGCACATCGCCGAACAGAGCGCGCGCATCAGCAACAGTAATATCTGCCATCGAGCTTTCGCGCTTCAAGCAAGCGTTCGTGCCCGTGCCCATTCATGTCTCGTTGGCGATCTGCTTGAGTACATGAAATCGACGGCTCTTGGCCCGTCAACTCGTCTTCAATGAATCGATCGTCATCATGTCATGCTCCCTATAATGGCCTTTGACATCTACATTCCATGATGGCCTCGCAAAACCAGTGGCGGCACCAGGCGACGCTTCGCGGCGATAGTGCTGCTTCGTGAGTCGTACTTGATCATTCGCAGCCGTCCCGCGGGGTCTGAAACAGTGCCAATGCGCCAACTATGTGACCACGATTGAGTTGTATGGGGGCCAAATCGAACGGGCTCGCACCAGAGCCGCGGACGCCTGGCGTGTACTGTCTTCGAGCTGATAACATTCAGCGGATCGCCTGCCATCTCGCTGTCTCCCTGTAAGCTAATGATCAGAGACAATGATTAGTCGATCTCATTGACTGCAACAGGACCGTCGGCCGATCTTCCCGTGTCACTACGATGCAACTCCTAACGCATTGGTATGGCGCTCGCGAAGCGCTCACCCTTTTGCTGCCAATGCGAGTGTTGTCTTTCAGACGTCGACGTCACGAATCCGACCACGGGCAGCGACTCCGTGTCCCCAACGCCGACAGCCGCGCTTTTTCTTCTATCAAAGCGAAGCCGGCAGTTCTCCGTCGTGGCATGCAGATTGCTGTGGTGACGGAACGCGACCTCCCTGTACCGACGATGGCGCAAGCATACATCGGCCGGATGCTCGCGGCGCGACAAACAAGGATTCTGATACCCGCGTTTTGAAAGAGGACTGCGAGCTTATGAGTGATAGGAGGCATGCAAAGCCTGGCATTTTTCCGAGGACCAGCGCGGCGTGTGATGAAATGACGCATTGGCGCGCACCAAAGCATCCAACGATCAAGCATTACGGCGCCGATTGTCGCTCCTGGCAGGCGCAAAGGCGGTGGAACCTGTGGCCGCTGGCCGCACTCCTCATAAATGCGCTGCTTTGGGTCGGTATCTACTGGATCATCAGAGCGCTCTTCTGAAATAATCTCGCTGATAGCAAAGGCGCGAGGACCTTCGGACGCCTCTCGCATGCGGCTGCAACGTATGCGCACCATCAATCGCACGTGGAGACCTCTTTCACAGACTTGGTTCAAGTCCACACCTGGCGCCGCTACCTGGATATAAAATCCGCCCTTCCGACCGACGCAAACGAAATAGCGAGGCATGACGCTCTCGAATTGCCGGTCTGGATTGCAGCCGCGACGAACTGCCAAACACTGACATGTCACAGCTCAACGCTCCCGCGCGCGGCCGGCATCCGGCCTTTTACGTTCAGCGCGATGCATTGACTGCAAATGCAGGTCTAGGGCTCCAGCATCCTCATGGTAAGAAGATTAGCTTTCGAGAAGCTGACTAAACGAGTAGACCTGAAGTGGTCGTTGGGCAGGCGGCCTGCTCAGCCCTCGACGTACGTGTCGCGATCTGGAGCGCGGCACAGGACCGTCGGGCCTCGCCCTACGGTGCCGCCTCAACGTCCCGTGCAAGCGCCGCTGACTTGCCTGCTGAGCGACATTTGCCTAGCCATTGGGGGGTAGCTATCAACCGGCTGGGGCGTTTTTATCGAACCGCAGCGACGCTTTACAGCTCTTGCTCAGGCCACGTATCGTCCTCGTCTCTGCGCGTCTGCCACACTTGGGCACGCCGAGCCAGGTTCTCATATTCCATGGCAATCTTAAGCAGCCTGTCTCTGGGTTTGCCGTCAGCGAGCGCTTCCGCTTTCTTTCGCGTTGCTTCCGCACGGGCTCGCCAGTGGTCGGGCTGGTAGAGTTTACTTTTCGGATTCATGCCGCGAACATGCAATTCGCAGATCAAAGAAATGCGACACCGGCGCTCCGTATAATCACGTAACAGCGACGCTCGTGGCCCGGTTGCCGAACCGGACAGTCGCCATGCACAGCCGCTGTTCCGAAACGCCAAAGTGCGCGTTGCAGCCGAGGCTCGCACGAAGGATGCACAGCTCCGACATTCTGAGACGATCGGACGCACGAAGGGGCTTGAATCGCACGTAGCGTTAGATTGTACGATCCTGGACAAGTGGGAATCACGTCCGACAATCCAGACGTCAGGTCATGAGAATTGCGAATGTCTCAAACATCTAAACTCACCTGGCACGACCCAATAAGGACTATAAGATCTTCCAGATGCACCCTTGTCCGCGCTTCATCGGAGGCTGCTCCTGTCGCGGCTGGACGAAATCGCGCGTTTCGAGATCTGCACGGCAGGCGCTTCCATCACCGTAGCCTCACCGGAATGGACGCAAGACGAAGGCTCCATTCCAGATACCCCACCCGCCGTCTTCACATAAGGTGGAACACAGGCGCGATTACACCAAACATAGCCTCGACACGCGCCATCATGGTTCGCTCTGCACGATCGCATGCATCATCGATAATGACTTGAGTGCACCTGGCTTTTGCCTGATCTCTCTACCTCGCGATAGCTGGCCCGGGCCCCTTCGACCCGGCGTCGCAGGCATGCACCGACCGCACAATCACCGGAAGCTCCAAAATGATCACTTGCTGGGCCAGCTCAGCCGCCAGTTCTTCCCCTCTTCGTGGGGCTCCGCCACTACGGCAGGTCTCGTTTCTGTCGTGCCGGACAGATGACCAGCACCGTACAGTGAGGACCGCAAAAGCGGGAGAACGAGCTTGCGGGCACCGTACTTAAGCAGTTCCGGCCTGTTTCCCGGTTGACAGGCCATGTTGCGCTTCGCGCAGGAAGAACAATACCGCAGACCCACCCAGTTGAAGGGATATCATGACTCAAAATCAACGCACTCAGTTGGCTTCGCGCCTCAAGATCTACCACTGCGCCATCGCTCTTGCCCTCGCAATGACAGCTGTAATCCCTGGGCCGGTCAACGCGCGCGATCAAACGCCGACCGCAGAAGAGAAAGAGGCTTGCACTCAGGACGTGTTCCGCCTTTGTAGCAACCACATACCAGATCGCACCGCTATCACTGCCTGCCTCAGATCCAAGCAAGCGAGCCTCAGTCAGCAATGTCGCTACGTGATCTTCGTGCGAGACACTGACAAGAGAAGCAGCGACTCGAGGTGAAGATGGCGGCCTGTTTCGCTTGCCTTATGCCCTTCCGTGGTCCCAGCCTGACCTGCAGGATGGTCACGCGAGGTCAGGTGACGAGCATGGCCGGCCACAATTGACGGACGCTCTGGTTCAATCGCGCTTGTCCGGATAGGCGAATGCACAAATTACCCTTCGATACAGTTCTGATCGCCAATAGGGGTGAGATAGCCGTACGTATCATCAAAACGTTGCACAAGCTTGGACTTCGTTCTGCAATTGCCTACCACGAGGTTGACGCGGGAAGCCCGGCCGTCTCAATGGCCGACTTGGCTATTCCGATCAGCGGCCGCACGCCGATCGCAAGCTATCTGGACATTGCTCAGATCATCGCTGCCGCCCACAAGGCGAACGCCGGCGCGCTACATCCGGGTTATGGAATGCTTTCTGAGAGTGCGGAATTCGCCAGGGCAGTGATAAAGGCCGGCATTGCGTTCATCGGACCCGCTCCAGACACTATCGAGCTAATGGGCGACAAGATCCGCGCCCGTAATTTCGTTCAAAGCAACGGCTTTCCAGTCGCACCCTGCGCCATCGAGGAAGATGATCCGGCGACATTCGTTTCGAGAGCGCGGGCTATTGGAGTTCCTTTGCTCGTGAAGCCGTCAGGGGGCGGTGGCGGCAAGGGAATGCGGATTGTACGAGACCTTGCTACGTTGGAGGCAGCCATCGAGCAGGCGAGCAGTGAAGCGCGTCGCTACTTTGGAGATGGCCGACTTTATGTTGAACGATATATCGAAAGCCCGCGACATATTGAAGTACAGGTGCTCGGTGACTCCTTCGGTAACCTGGTCCATCTCTTCGAGCGCGAATGTTCGGTGCAGCGCCGTTTCCAGAAGATCATCGAGGAAACGCCCTCGCCAGCGCTATCACCAGAATTGCGGACCCGGATTTGCGAGACAGCCGTCGGCATCGCCCGTGCAGCGAACTATCAGAATGCAGGAACGGTCGAGTTCATTTTCAGCGGCGGAGAGTTCTACTTTCTGGAAATGAATACACGCCTTCAGGTCGAACATCCGGTGACCGAGATGATCACCGGCGTCGATCTGATCGCCGAACAAATCTATGCGGCAGCGGGTCGCGAACTTGCACTTTCGCAGTCCGACATTGTTTCAAATGGGCACGCAATCGAGCTCAGGCTTTGCGCGGAAGCTCCCGAACGCGGATACGTCCCGACCACCGGCAAAGTACTTCTTCTGGAGTATCCGGATGGCGTACGGATCGACAGCGGCATCATGCAAGGCCAGCACATCACGCCGGCGTTCGATCCCATGCTCGCCAAGATCATCGTGCATTCACCGAGCCGCATAGAGGCTGCTCTGAAAGCCCATCGCGCGGTTCGCGAACTGGTTCTACTTGGGTGCGAGACTAACGCGAGCTTGCTCGCCCGGATTCTTTGCGACGAGGCATTTCTCAGCGGTCAGTTCCATACGGGATACCTGGAAGAAAACCCACATCTCGCAGCGGGGACCTTTTCTGCCGGGATGTCTGCGTTCCTGGCATCTGCGGCTCTCCTGACGAGACCGGTCCGCGAAGCCGCCGACGCCGTGCCCGAGCTTCACGCAGCACTCGGCAGTTGGAGAAATTGACGTGCATCACTCATTCGAGGTCGACGGCGTAGATCATGAATTGTGGCTTTCATCCAGCCAGCAGGGCTACCGGCTTCATCTGCGAGACCAGGTGATTGCCCCTGTCGCGTTCACCCATCGCAGCGACAGCAGCGGCATCTTGACCATTGCGGGCGAGAGCGAACCGGTCAGGTTCGCCATCGAGGGGGAGCTCATTCACCTCCACATCCGCGGCAGGACGCGCATTTTGCGCTACAATGACCCGTTGCGCGCGTCCGCTTCCGGGAATAACGAAACTCACGCGCTGGTGGCCCGGGCGCCGATGCCTGGCTTTGTTGTTGCGATCACGGTTTCGCCTGGTCAATCGGTCTCGGCGGGAATGGCGCTGATGATGATTGAAAGCATGAAGCTGGAAACGATCATACGCTCGCCACAGGATGGCATCGTCGATCGAATTCACATCAAGGAAGGTGAGAGCTTCGAGCACGACGCTGTGCTGGTCACGCTCTCCAAAGAAGGGCGCTGAAATGCAGCGGATCGGTTCCGTGGCGAACGTGAACTCGCAGGAATTTCGTCGCAACGACCTGCACAACAGACAACTTGCCGCCGAATTGAAGGAGCGCCAACGCGTTGCCCGCTTCCACCGGCCCGAGCGGGACTTTGAGCGGCTGCGTCGCCAGAATAAACTGTTTGTTCGTGAGCGACTCGCGGCCTTGCTCGATCCGGAAACTCCGTTCCTGGAGCTTTCGACGCTGGCGGCTAACAAGGCATACGACGGCGAGGTGCCCGGCGCCGCCCAGGTCGTCGGCATCGGCATTGTGGCGGGACGAGAGGTTATTGTTCACGCCGACGATGCCAGCGTGAAGAGCGGCGCATGGTATCCGCTCTCGGTCAAGAAGATCGTGCGGGCCCTGGATATAGCCATCGAAAACCGTCTGCCGGTAGTTCACCTGTGCGACTGCGCCGGCGGATTCCTGCCTTTGCAGGCGGAATTCTTTGCTGATCGCTACCATGCTGGTCGAATTCTCCGCAATCAATCCGTTCTCTCGAAGATGGGGGTGCCGCAGGTCGCCATCGTCATGGGCCACTGCACCGCGGCAGGGGCCTACGTCCCGGCGCTTAGTGAATACAACATTATCGTCGAAGGTACTGGAGCGATTTTTCTCGGCGGCCCTCCGGTTGTGAAGGCTGCCACCGGCGAACAAGTGTCCGCCGAAGAACTTGGCGGTGCCCTCATGCACACCAGCGTGTCAGGCACCAGTGATTACTTCGCAAGCTCCGAGATCCACGCAATTGCGATTGCCCGCGACGTCGTTGCTCGCTTCCACCAACCAGCGAAGACCTCGATCGATCGAGTAGCCCCCGAGCCGCCCGCCTATAGTGCGTCCGAACTCTACGGGATCATTCCAAAGGACACGCGAGCGCAGTTCGACATGCGAGAGATCATCGCTCGTCTGGTCGATGGCAGCCGATTTCAAGAATACCAGCCGCGCTATGCGACATCACTCGTGTGCGGCTTTGCGCGGCTTCATGGATATCAAATCGGGATCCTTGCCAATAATGGCGTGCTGTTCGGCGACAGCGCGCTAAAGGGGGCTCATTTCATTCAGCTGTGCGACAAGAACCGGACGCCCCTGCTGTTCCTGCAGAACGTCACGGGCTTTATGGTTGGCCGCGAATATGAACGGCGTGGGATCACCAAGGACGGGGCCAAGCTGATCATGGCGGTGTCCGGAGCGTCCGTGCCAAAGTTTACGGTCGTTTGTAATAGCTCGCACGGCGCAGGAACTTACGCTATGTCGGGACGCGCATTTGATCCTCGATTCGTGTTCAGCTGGCCGAATTCTCAGATATCTGCGATGGGCGCCGATCAGGCCGCCGGGGTTCTCACCCACGTGAAGGCAAGACAATTGGCTCGCGCCGGAGGGCGCCTCTCGGACCAGGAATTGGCAGCCATTCGAGCGCCGATTCTTGAAGAATATCGCGAGCGGTCAAGTGCCTATTATGCGACCTCGGAAATCTGGGACGACGGCATTCTTGATCCTGTCGATACCAGAACTGCCCTCGCAATCGCATTGAGCGCTTCGCTCAACGCGCCGATCGACGCGCCGCAGTACGGCGTATTCCGACTGTAAGACAGGACCGAAAACGGCGACTCACCGCCTCATGCGGGCGGATGCTCTATGAGGGCTGTCCTGCGTACCTTCATTTACAATCAGGTCGGGATATTTTGTAGAGCCAGCTGAATCGGCCTCGATCTACTCAGCACCGATAGCCTCGAAGCAGCTAGAGGAAGCCGCTTCAACGCTCCACGATGCCGGCGCCGGAAAGCTAAAAGGCTTTGAAGGATGCGGTGATCCGGCCGGAACACCGCGGTAAAGAGGCCGCTGCGGACGCGGCAAGCGGGCGCGAGACAGTGCCATCGGTCCTGGCGTCAAGCAACTGCTGTGCTCTAACTGGCCAGCGATCTCCTCTCGACGGCACCACCGAAATGGAGAGCTTGACCCTCACGTAGCGTCAGGTTGTAGCCTCGCCAAGGGTGCCCCACACTCAACCGACTGCAGCCTCAAGCATCAATGAGACCATGGCGCGTTGCGGATGGGACGGGCAGCTGCATCAAGGCAACCGGTGCCAGGTCTCAACGATGCCTGGTTGAACGGAAGAGCCCTAGGTTTGGACAAGGAATGTGTAAAGTTCGATGGAAGCGCTTAAATCGATCATCGGCAAAGTTGCCACCGGCGCCACTCTGACGCGTGAGGAAACTGCGTCAGCCTTCGACAGCGTGATGTCGGGTTACGCGACTCCCTCGCAAATCGGTGGCTTGTTGATGGGGATGCGGGTCCGGGGCGAGACGGTCGAAGAAGTCACCGGCGCCGCCTCCGCGATGCGGAATAGAATGCCGCGGATCGAGGCGGCATGCGACCCTATCGGTATCGCTGGCATGAGCGACACCCTTATGTATTCGGTCAACGTGTCGACGTGTGCTTCCTTCATTGTCGCCGGGGCCGGCATTCCTGTCGCCAAGCATGCCAATCGCGCTGCGTCTTCGGGTTCAAGCGCCGCGGACTTGTTGACGCGCCTCGGCGTGAAGGTCGATCTCAAACCTGAGGCCATTGCACGTTGTGTGCAGGAAGCCGACATCGGCTTCATGTTTACGTCAGCCCATTATCCGGCGAGGCAGCGCGTCGGGCAGATCCGAAGCGCACTTGGAACCCACACGATCTTTAATCTGATCGAGGCTCTGTGCAATCCGGCCGGGGTCAAGCGGCAGATCGTTGGGGTATTCTCTCCCGAATGGGTGCAGCCTCTGGCGTACGTCTTGAAGAACCTTGGTGCCGAGTCGGTATGGGTTGTTCATGGCTCGGACGGGCTCGACGAAATAACCCTCACCGGTCCAACCTTTGTTGCTGCGCTTGAGGCCGGTACAGTCCGCACCTTCGAAGTGACGCCGGAAGAAGCCGGGCTCCCCCGCTGCCACAACGACGCGCTGGAGAGCAGCGATGCCGAGGCTAATGCCGTTGCGCTGCAAAATGTGCTTGATGGCGTACCAGGTCGATTTCGCGACGCCGCGCTTTTGAACGCGGCGGCGGCATTGGTCGTGGCCGGGCGGGCCTCGACCCTGCAGGAGGCCGTAGCACTTGGACAAGAATCACTTGATCGCGGCGCCGCAGCCGCTCGACTGAAGCGCCTGATCGCGGTTTCGAACGCGTGACAACCGAGCTGGCCGATGTTCCAGTATTCCGACCAAGACTGCTGCTCACGAGCGCGACAACATTGCGGCCGCGAATGCGCGTCATGGGATTTGAGGGAGCGTGCGCCGCCTGCCCTCGTCCTGATCAAAGCAATTCGCGCTGAGCACGCGGCCCGAGATCCAACTTTTTTAACGACGAGAGCCTGTTGCAGCCGGGGTTGCCGAGGTGAGGACCCGCGACCAAGCGCGCTGCGCGCCAAAGGAGACAATCGATGATGTCCTGGCAGAAGATTGAAACACTCGGATCTGTTGCAATGATAGAACACATCATTCGGAAGTTTCGGGAATTGATCGATACAGATAGCTCGATCCCCCCGGAGCTGCGGGGTGCGCTGCACGCGACGCTCGATGAGCATCTTCTCGAGGCAAAAAAACGTGTTCTCCTAAACGTGCATTAGGTGGGTCGATGCCGTCTACGCGGAGAAACTCTGGCAGGCGCGCGCCGGTACCGCAATCGGCATCATCCCGTCCGCACGGGGGTCCAGCGAGGTTCCAGCCCAGCTGGTCGGATCGCGACCACGACTCCATGTGCACTGGCGCGTTGCTGGCCGCTCAGCGCGGTTTTCTGCTTGAAGAGGCCCTGTTGAAACGCGTGGCGGCGGCAATTCTCAGTTCTGCCGCTGCGATCACCGATCCGGCGTAACGCGCCGAGATATTGCACGTCCGTCCGGTCATGATTGTAGCTGATGCAGAGGACATCCGGTCTCAATCTGAGCTTACTCGTCACGCATTTCCGACACCGGGTACCCCATTACAGGCCCAATAGGGATCAAAGTCGTCTCTGGGTGTGGAGACACTAGAAGTGGGGTACAACTCCAGAGGCAGATCATGAGCCACCAGTTCTCTCCTGCGATTCGGGATATGCCGTCTATCCAACCGACAGAGTTCCGCCAGGCCATGCGAAGCCTGGCGAGCGGTGTCGCCATCGTGACGACCGGAACGGCAGCTGGACGACGTGGACTGACCGTGAGTTCTGTGACATCCATCTGCATGGAGCCGCCGTGCCTGGTCGTCGGCATCAATGCCTGCTCCGAGGCACATGATGAGATCCTTGCCAGCGGCAGCTTTGGAGTCAGTATTCTCCGCAGTGACCAAGAGGACCTTGCCCTGCGTTTTGGCGGTCGGGAGGGGGCGAAAGGCGTTCACCGCTTCGATACGGCACCCTGGAATCAGGGCGTCCTCGATGTACCGCTATTGCCGAACGCATTTTGCGCGCTCGAGTGCGTTTTGTATGACCACAAGGTGCTTGGGACACATACCATCTTTATCGGACGAATTATCTCGGCCCGAGAAGGCCATGGCAATCCATTGATCAACTTGCGGGGCGCGCTTCGAACGTTACTGCTCGACTGAGTGCGTCGGGAGAGCAGAACGGTGGATGGCCTCAATCGCTGGTCGCTTCCAGCGGCAGTCATCGAACAATCGCCCGAGCTGCGACTGGTTTCACAGATTAGAGCTCGTATTGAAGGCCCCTCAGCTCCGGCGATTTCGGCGCTTCGCCGGTCGTGCTAGGCTGGCGCTGGTCGGCGACCTCCCGCGTCGAGACGCGTGCGGGTCATCTGGTCAGGACAATGCGTTTTGCGCGGATATCGCAGGAAGGTCCTGATCAGAACAATTACAGCTCACCAGAACGGCCAAATCCAGTACGGCCTTCTTGGGGCTGCATAATCCCGTCGAAAACTACCAACTTTGGCAGCTCAGTTATAATCGACAGGCGCGTAGGTTGCCGCAGCAAGATCGGCTCCAGACGCACGCCCTGGGTCACAACGGTTGGCGAATCTCTAGATCCTCGGGCTCGATTCTGATGTGAGTACATGGGTGACGTCATGATCTTGCAGAAGCGATGACAATCGAATTCAAAGGCGTCAGACAACTATGTCCAGCAACGCGTTCGAAATCGCCCCGATTCTCGAGGGCATTCGCCGCTGGGTCGTGATCGAATCTCCGACGGAGCGGCCGGATCAGATCAACAAACTGGCTGATCTCGTCGCAGCAGGCTATCGCGACCTGCCGGCCAGCGTCGAGCGCGTTGCGGGGCGTGACGGCTGCGGCGATCATTTGGTCACCCGCTCTTCTTGGGGGCAGGGCGTACCGGGCATTCTGGTGTTGAGCCATCTCGACACCGTTCATCCGATGGGATCCATCGAACGGCTACCCTTCAAGATCGACGGCGATAGTGCGTTCGGCCCCGGCATCTACGACATGAAGGGCGGCGCCTACCTCGCCTATCACGCATTCCGGCAAATCTGCGCCGATGACGTACGCCCACCGCTCGGCATCACCCAGCTCTACGTCTCGGACGAAGAGATCGGCAGCCCGACCTCGCGCGCGCTGATCGAGACCGAGGGCCGCAAGGCCAAATACGTGCTGGCGACCGAGCCGGCGCGCGACGGCGGCAAGGTCATCACGGGGCGCAAGGGCGTCGCGCGCTTCGACGTATTCATCAAGGGGGCGCCCGCGCATGCCGGCACGCGCCCCGAGGACGGCCGCAGCGCGATCCGGGAACTCGGCCATGTGATCCAGACGCTGGAGGCGATGAACGATCTCACACGCGGCATCACCGTCAATGTCGGCTTCGTCCGCGGCGGCACCAGGCCAAACGTGATCGCGGAACTGGCCTATGCGCAAGTCGACATGCGCGTCCCGACCATTGCCCATGCCGACGAGCTGGTGCCGAAGATTCTCGGCATCAGCTCGCGCACCGAGGGCGTCAGCGTGAAGGTATTAGGCAAATTGAACCGTCCGCCATATGAGAAGACCAGCGCCGGTGCCGCGCTTTACGAACACGCCAAAAAGCTTGCCGCCGAGCTTGGCTTCGAGCTGCTCGACGCGTTCAGCGGCGGCAGCTCCGATAGCAATTTCACCGCGCCGCATACCGCGACCCTTGACGGCCTTGGCGTCGACGGCAAGGGCGCGCATACGCATTATGAGCAACTCTACATCTCGTCGATTGAACCTCGCGCGCGGCTGCTGTACCGCCTCTATCAGACGCTGCGATAATCCCGGCGCCAAGCGAAGTCAGCGACCGCGACGTGCGTTGGATGACGGCCGCCGGAACATTCGCGGGATCGTTCTTCGCCCGCCCCCAAGGGCTACAGGCTGCGCCCCCCGTCCAGGCCGACCTGATCGAAAACTATCGGTCGGATGCCGCATTTGGCATTCCAGGGTCAGCCGTCGGATAGAAGTGACTGAGCTATTCAATGACGGCGCAGCGGAGGTCAGGCGCGCAATCGGCTGCAAAGGCAGCGAGCACTTGGTCGCGAAAGGGCGAGCGTTTCCGACAATGGGCTCATCGGCGGCGACCCTGATCTCAAGGGGATGACGAACTTTCTTGACGCAAATCGCAGCGCTGAATGCGTGCGACACCAGACCGGCCGGCGGCCCGTTTCCGGCAGCCTGAGAGCTTGGCTACGTTCACACAGGCTGCCCAAAAGGGCTTGAATCGGACGTAACGTTAAGTTGTACGGTCTTGAGGTTGGATCTTGGTCTGCCGCCGGGATTGTGAAGGATTGTGAATGTCTCAGCTGGTCAGATCCACGCCCCGATGGTCGGTCATGATCCTCATCCCCGGTGGCGGGTCGGCCGGAAGGGCTATGCAGCGAGTCCCGATTGCGGCGCGATGGCTCGCACGTAGCTTTGAATGGTTCGCCATTCCGGACCCGAGACTATGTGGCTGTCCTGGGCCGGGCCACCAGAGAGCCGATGAGGTCAGATTTGATCGACGTCGACCTCCATCCGATGCCCCTACGCTGCTTTCCGAATCTAAAACAAGCCCCTCCTCTGGCGCGACACCGCGCCAAAATCAGTTCGCCGAACCGGCTTTCCGCTCTGTTCAAACTGCTTTCCTGTGGCTGGCAAGGCATTTCCATCGCGCAAAGGTGCGACAGACGGCGGGCCTCAGAACGGCGCAGGTTTTCAAAGAGCCTGAGCTGCAAGTGTCGCTCCGCGTGACCAGCGCGGCATCGGAAGATATTGCTTGGCATTCTGGAGCAGCAAGTTGAAAGAGCCCGACGGTGTCAAGAAGGTCCTTTTAATCGACCATATTGAAGGCCAATGCCGTTGCATCATCGGCTTCAAAGATGGAGATGCCAGAGCGGCCTATATGTGCGGCGAGCCTGTATATCAAAGACGCGGCAAGACACTGTCTTCGTGGTGTGCCTATCACTACCGACAGATGCACACGACCGCCGCCCAGCAGAACAGAGTGAGTGATCAATCGCCCGAGATCCCTCAAGCAATATCCATTGTTCGCAACCCATGACAACCATCAAGAACCAGGCTCAGCCAAGGCCGTGTGATCATAGCCTGTACAAAGGTCAACCGAAGCATGTGATCGGGGCCTCGCCGAGCAATTCCGGGTTGCGGCTGAAGCGCATCGGGACAAACCTACTGTGCGGGCCTGAGGCACATGGATGACAAGTTGGATCTCTGCACACTGATCGAGCGAAACGCTGCGTACACTCCCGACAAAACCGCGATCCATTTCGAAGGGCAGACTCTCAGCTACGTCAGCCTCAATCGACGGATCGAGCGGATCGCTCGCGCCTTCAAGAGCCAGCTCGGCGTCAAAAGGGGAGACCGGATCGCGATCCTCAGCCTCAACAGGCCTGATTATCTAGCGCTGCTCTATGCCTGCGCGAGGCTCGGCGCAATCCTCGTACCATTGAATTGGCGCCTTGCGGCCGCCGAGCACCTTTTCATCTTGTCAGACTCGGGGGCAAAAGCGCTCGTTCTTGAGCAGTGCTTCGACGCAGCTTTGCCTGACCTGACGAAGCAAGTGCCCCATGCCTCTCTTGTCGGGTTGGACTTTACGCCGCTCGGCGGCAGCAAGTTGGACGATCTCCTGGACGGAGACTGTGGTGACGGACGCAATCCACGTGCGGACCCGTCTTGCCCCCTTCTGATCGTCTATACTTCGGGCACCACAGGGCGACCGAAAGGCGCCGTGCTGCGTCACGAAGCGTTGCTGTGGAACGGCATCATGAGTCAGCACATGCATGACCTCACCTCGGCCGATCACGCGCTGGCTGTTTTGCCGTTCTTTCACGTCGGTGGCTTGAACATCCAGACGACGCCGAGTTTGCATCACGGCGCGACGGTGACTATCCACACCCGCTTTACGCCGGAGACCATGCTTGATGCGTTCGAGCGTGACCGGCCGACGCTGGCAGCCCTGGTGCCAGCCATGATGCAAGCCCTGACGAGCAACGGTCGATGGGAAAGCACCGACCTATCCTCGCTCAGAGCAATCTGTACCGGATCGACGATGGTGCCTCAGCATCTTGTCGAGCGCTTTGTCGCGCGCGGCGTGCCAGTCCTGCAGGTTTACGGTTCGACGGAGACCTGCCCGATCGCTGTGTATACGAAGCTCGGCGGAGATCTCGTGCCTGAGGGCTCAAGCGGCCAGGCGGGTCTGTGCTGCGAAGCGGCGATCATCGATGATTCGGGCAGCAAGTTGCCGCCCGGTACCCCAGGCGAGATCGCAATCCGTGGGCCCAACGTTTTTTGCGGATATTGGGGCAATCAACAGGCAACGCGTGAGGCTTTGAGCAATGGTTGGTATCGCACTGGGGACATTGGCCGCTGCGACGCAGATGGATATTTTTGGGTCCACGACCGCAAGAAAAACCTGATCATTTCGGGCGGAGAGAATGTCTATCCGGCAGAAGTAGAGCGTGTGCTTACGGGCCATCCGGATGTCGCGGAATGCGCCGTGGTCGGTCGACCCGATCCGCGCTGGGAAGAAGTACCGGTCGCTTATGTGATCAGGCGACCTGGGGCCCGGATCGAGGCGGAAGCGCTGATAGCGCATGTCCAGTCACAGCTCGCTCGTTTTAAGGTGCCGCGCGAAATCATTTTCACGCAAGAATTACCGAAAACCGCGTTGGGCAAGATCCAGCATTTTTTGCTGAAGGAGATCGCCACGCGATCAAGCCCTAAAGGAGCTATCAATTGAGATCAGCAGTTGGAGGCGGGCCGTGCTCTCCCGCTACATCGCAGGTGACATCGAGACGGCGCAAAATCAGCCTCCGCTCAGTGCCTCACCACGGCGCAGCAAGTTCATCATTGTTGGCATGACGATCCCTGTCTCTGATCGCGTCCAAATGCTCGGAGGTCGCGGATGCCGCGGATCTTGATCATGAATGCCGGTACGGCTCAAATGTCTGGCGCTGATCTGACACCAGCTCAACTTTCGCTGGCCGCCAACTCGGCATACCGTTCAGCGTGGTTTGCTCAGGAGGGCGATCTGATAGTCTCCCCGGTAGTCATCCCGGCGGATCTGCTATCCTTCATTGGCGCGACGCTCGATTTCGACGCATCGAGCCTTTGTCTGCTTGTACCTGAAGGCGGCCGCCAATCGCCGGTCCTTGATGATTGCACACTTCTGTCCAAGACTGTTGTTGAGCGAATCAACAGACATATTCGCCAGAAATCAACCTGGCGATTGTATCCCTGCTACTCTACCGAAGGCGTCGCACGGCTTGCGGTCATGCTGGGCATAGCGCAGGCCGGCGACGACTTCGCCCTGCAGCGAGGGCCTGATCTGTTGAACCGCAAGAGCCACTTCCGTCAATTGGCGACAAGCGTCGCACTTCCGCTGCCCAATGGGACCGTCACGACGGACTCAAACGAACTATTCAGAGCGGTCACTTCCCTCAGATCCGAGACCGGCAGCGTCATTGTAAAGCTGGACAATGGAGCCGGTGGGGTCGGAAATGTCATCCTGACCGGCGATGAAAGTGATCCACTACCTGGGGCAAGAGATACCCGGCGAATTTCATGGCCGTCGTTCGATCCTGACGCGCTTTGGTCTGAGATGACAACGGCATCGTGTAAGACGCTGGTCGTGGAATCGTACCACCTGGCCCGGTCTTTGTTCTATCTCGAGTATGAAATTGAGGATGATGGTTCAATCGTTTTCACCAACAGTGGAAACATACGTCTCCGTAAAAGCACGGATCGATCCGAAAGAGCTCTGATCTGGACAGGACTTGAGCTTCCAAGCGACCTGGGGAACGAGCAATGGTTGACTGCCCAGGCGCATGCCTACCGATTTGTGGCGCTTGCGCGAGACCTGGGATATCGCGGAATGATCAACATTGACGCCATTTTCGCGGATGACGGACGGTTGCTGTTTAATGAAGCGAACGGCCGCTGGGGTGGCGGCTCGGTGTTGCACAGCATTGCCGTCCGGCTGCTGGGCTTCGACTATTCCGGTTGCAACGTTATTTTATCCGCGAGAAATGTTCGATCGCGGTCCCTCCAAACGGCGCATGATCGTTTCGTCAAGGAAGGATTTCTGTTCGACCGCACACGCAAGGAGGGCGTGATCCCGCTTGCCGCCGACGAAGAGGCTGGCACAGTGGAGTGCCTTGTGATTGCGCGCGATAGGCCCGCGGCCCGCGATCTGCAGCACCGGCTACTGAGAATGGTTTGATTGAGATCCCAGCGACCATATCTTGAACCGCTCAATTCATCCGAACTTGTCCCTGCTTTCGATCGCGCGCTGAAACCGGTACCTGACGACGTGACGTGAATGTCTGCTTCGTCTCGCTCGAGCTCTGTCAGCCCCAATCGCGACCACCCCTAAGTCGCTCCTGAAGTGGCGGCCGATCGGCGTTGAGGTGCTCGAGGTGCAGCGGCTCATTGTCTGGCCGCTCGCCCTGCGCCAATCGTCCAATCAGCGCTCGCGTCGCGTCTACCACATAGACTCCGCAATCATGGCCGTTCTGCTGCCGGGCCATGCGGGCCGGTTGCAGGCGGGAGCCGAAACGTGCTGCGAGCTGTTCTGCAACGGTGCTGTTGCGTGACCCCGCGGAGTCATAGTGATAAGCAACCGGCGCGGTGGGCACGCGCCGATCAACCAGCAGAAGCGACCAGTGGGCGCCGCCGCCAGTAACGCCACCATCGTTCACGGGCACGAACAGGAAGTTGGCGGTATCGTTGCCATCCTGATCATTGACGATCTGCCGGAAGGTTTGTACGCGGTCGCTATGGCTCGGAATCAAGCGCAGCAGCTGGGCTTGCGCGGGCCGAACGAATCGGGTCTGGGCGGCGAGATCCGGATCGATTCTCTGCAACTCTTCTTCCACGAGCGTATAGTCGGCCGTGATATGCTCATCGCCCAGCCATTCCGTGACACCCAGCAGCGGCCCGCTGCGCCCGTGGAGCGGGGCTGTCGGAGCCCCAGCCGCGATCTGGGCGTCAGGTGGAGTGCGTATTGGCGCAAAGTGAGCATCATCGCGCAACTCCTGCGATAGCAAATCAACCAGAGACTCCACACGGCGTTCGACATCAGAGGACTGAGGCCCGACGGGGGATGGCGTGGTCGGCAACATGGTCCAATCAAAGTTGGACGACGTGGGCAGCGACCAGCTTGAGGTGGCCCCAACAGTTGATGCAGCTTGCTCTATCTCCTGCGCCTGATCAGGATTGATTGACCCGGACCACGGTGGACGATCCTCCAACATCCCCCAAAGGACATCCGGATCGTAAGCTGCGGGGAGGAGCAATGGCCAGTTGACGCTTCCCTGAGGCGCGCTTTGCTGCGCAGCGGCGTCCTCGGCCTGTCTCACGACCACGTGCGGTGCGGCCTCGTAATCATGTCCACTCTGTGCCTGCCATAGCGAGGCACCCGGTTGATCGGCTGGGGCCTGCACTAAAGCGCGGACTTCTGAATTGCTGATCTGGCTTAACTGCTGCTCAATCGGGTCGTCTTGCGGGTCATCTTGGATCCTCTGTCTCTTCGTTGGCCTCGAGTCCGCTGCGCCGTGCTCAAACACCTCCTCGCTTGGCAGGAGGTCGCCCCAATCAAGTGCATCGATTGGTTCGTCCGCGGCCGCCGGGTCCTCGTAGTGCCAGCTTAACGGACCTGGGTACTCTTCGGGACGCTGTGCCCGCTGCTGATTCAAGGCTGGTTCGAGAGGCAACGACATTCCGGGTACGTCCACCGCCGCCGATAGATGCTGGTCGTACTCGTCCACGGCAAGGTCCGCAGGCGAGCTGATACGTCCCGCGGACGCGGGATGCTGCCCGGCAGCGTCAGCAGCGCGCCTGAGCTCTATGGCTCGAACGCCCGCCGGCGACTTGAGAAGATGAGCCAGTGCGGCACCGGTCTTCGCATGGCCGCCAGAGTTCTTATAGGCCTCGACATCTTTCTCCAGCGACCCGTCGGACAGGCGAGCAGCAATGCTTTGCTTGTGGCTTTGACGCAAGTAGTCGCTGAAACCGGTCAGAATAGGTGCATAGTTTCTGGCAGTAGGCTTGGATTCTGTGGCCTTGTAATCTCTGATCAGGTCCGCATCCTCCGGATAAGGACTGAGGCCAGGCCGGCCCTTCCTCGGGCCCTTCCTCGGCGCAATGCCGGCAGCCGACTGAGAGGCCCGCAGATGAGCCAGGGCCGCAACGACTTGCTGCTCGCCGCCGCTCGCTTTGAATGCCTCTACATCTTTGTCCAGCGACTCCTCGCCAATCCTGCCGGCAATTGCTGGCTTGTTGTTTGCAAACAGCCACTGGCTCAATTTGCGAATATAACGGCCGGTAGCCTGGGCGCTGGCCTCTTCGTACTTGGCTGCGACGAGTGCCTTTTCCAACCCCGAAATAAGCTGAGCATCCTCGGAATGGAAGGGAGTCGCTACCGTTTTGGCGCGACTTGCATTCGGCGCGATTCCGTCTGGCGACTGTGCGGCCCGTAGATGATCTAGTGCCGCAAGGGCGCGCCGCTTGGGACCTTTGTCAAACGTTGCGGCATCTTGCTCCAGCGACCTATCGTAAAGCCTGGACGCAATTGCCGGCTTTTCGTTTGCGACGAGCCAACGGCTGAATCTGCGGAGAATCCGTCCGATGGTCTGGGCGGTAATCTTCTCGAAGTTCGCCTTGATGAGTGCGTCCTCAAGCGCGGAAATGAGCTCTGCATCCTCGGCATGAAGCGATGAAGGACCGAGTTTTCTCGCACCAGTCCGCAGATGTTCCAGTGCGGCGCCGATCGCTCTGTGGCCACCGGAATCCCTGTAGAGATTTATATCCTCATTTAGCGATTCGTCTTCGTCATCCAGCGTGCCATCGCCAAGCCGAGAGGCAATACTTTGCTTATTGTTTTCGCGCAGGTAGTGACCGAAATCGGTGATGAGGCTTGCATAGGTCTTGGCAGTTTTTGATGTGCCGGCAGTCGCCGCTTGTTCTTTGTACTGTTTAATGAGGGCAGCGTCCTCGGGATACGGATTCAGGTCAGCCCGGCCTGCGACCGGCGCAACTCCGCCCGCCACTTGAGAGGTCCGCAAATGAGCCAGTGCTGTCCGGACGTTCGTGGCATCACGCTTGGTTATAAACTCCTCGACATCTTTATCGAGCGTCTCGTGGTCGAGCCGATCGGCGATTGGCGGCTTGTCGTTCGCAAAAAGCCAGCGGCCGAAGCTCAAAAGATAATCGACATTGCTCCTGGCAGTGCTCTCGGCGGCCCCACCCCTAAGGAGCGCTTCCTTGAGCCCCAAAATAAGGGGGACATCCTCGGAATAAAGAAGTTCGGCGCTGCGGCCGACCTGGCCTGGTTGCAGTGCCAGATAGGACGAGGGGCTGGGTTGGTCTATGATGCTCAACGGCGCGTCCTGATCGTGACCTTGCGCAGGCAGCATTTCTGGCCAGCTGACAGTTCGCTGCAACGCGCTGTCCTGCGCAACGGCATCCGCCAGGCGCATCGCATCCATCAGGTCGGCATGTTCGGGGAGAATATGGCTATCATGCTCGACCGCTCCGTCTCCAGCCAGTGACTGCCGCAGGTGAACCAGTGCGGCACCGATCTTCGGGTGAGGACGAGGGCTGGCCTCATAGCGCATGAGATCTTCGTCAAGCGACTGATCGTAGAGCCGAGCAGCAATGCCTGGCCTGGCGTTGTTGCGCAGATACTCACTGAAGCTGCCAAGAGCAGTTGCATACTTGTACGCAGTCGCCGCTTCCTTCTTGCGTTCTTTGATGATAGTCGACTTGTACTGCTTGATGAGGTCGGCATCATCGGCGGAAGGGTTAGCCCGGCTTGCGATCGGCGCGACTCCGCCCGCAGCCTGCGAGGCCCGCAGATGACCGAGCGCGGTAAGGATGCCCCGCTCGCCCGCCTTCTTGAACTCCGCTGCATCGCTGTCCAGCGTGCCGTCGTAAAGACGCTCGGCTATGCCCTGCTTGTTGTTCTTGAGAAGCCATCGTCCGAATCTAAGAAGAGCGTCCACATGACTCTTGGCAGTGCGCTCCTTGAACCCGCCCTTGATAAGTGCCGCCCTCAGTCCCTCGACAAGAGGGGCATCTTCAGAATAGAGAGGCTCGCCGCTACGGCCTACGAAAGCCCAAGTTGGCCGTGGCGGCGGCACCGAGACGGCCAGCATCGTCCCAGCCCTTCCGCCATGCGGTATTGGCGGGTATTCGTGCTCGCCCGCCTCCCTAAGGGGCTGCCCCTCGGGTAAGGATGCGCCGACTTGATGGATGGAGGCTTGCGTCGGCACGCCGCCACCTGCATTGGCGATCTCCCTCAACTGCTGTTCGAAAGCCGCTGAGTCTGCCGACGGGGAAACCGACAAGTTCTCTTGCGGGCCCGCGCTGCCCGACTGCTGGAGCCCCCCGCGAGTTGAGGTAAAGTCCATCCGTTTTCACCTTCGAAATATTGACTTAGGACTCGGCTGCTCCAGGACGATCGTGCAAAAACCGAGCGCGATCAGGAGGCTTCAGCTGAGGCGCCTCTTCTGAGGTCAGGCCCCTGCAACAAGCCCCAGTTCGCGCAGATGCCGTCCCAAATCACTCTGCGCATTCGGCTGTTTTGCTAGGTGTGGTAGCTGTCGAGAACCTGACGACAACAGGGCTTCGTGCGCGCGGCGCGAATGCACCATCGGCACGCGCCGACTCGCCTGCCGTCAAGGCAGCAACGATGACTTGCCACAATCTATCCTGAGCACCCTCTGGCAGACTTTCGGCCGAAGAGGCTAGCAGTTTCGTCCCCCCGATGCGCCGCTCGCTCACGAACGCCGCCGCGATTTCCATCAAACGGATCAGCTGATTAATGATGGCTCGGGCTGACATGAGACTTCCCGGCGCGCTCGTTGCGTCGCCGCTCGACGAGACCGGGTGGACCTCGTTAGAGGTGCTCGCTTGGGTCGGAAGAACCGAGGCTCCCGCCTGACCAATGTCGCAGCTCCGCTTCGATTCAGTGGAATTTGGACAATCCGATCGCACTGTTCAGTGCGGGCGCTCGTCACGGATCGTGACGGTCACAGCGTGATTTCTTCCGAGCAGCTTTAGGCGGCGACCTTTCGCTGAGCCTGAAAACACAGTCTATATCCCACAGCGACAAAGACCCAACCGGATCTTACACAAGATGGCCAAGCTACCAACCTCATCTGTTGAGAGCTCACCCGTTACCCAACTCATTCAAAATCTCATTGGCCACCAGTAGAGCTTTCGATGATCCGGCGGTTCGCGCCGCTGCGTTTTGAACAGAAGTAGACCAGCGATCGGCGCTCCCCGGTCAGCACAGGCTTCACCTCATGCCGGAGCTTACATGTGGTGACAAGCACGGCGCCAAATGGCGGTCGGAATACCTGCTGTTCGTACGCGCTTGGATATACCACGAACTCACCCCCCTCGAAGTCTCTCGCGAGCTGCACAATCACCGAGTACTCGAAATCCGGGTCGCTCGCAGCATCCAGATGGATGCCAACAAAGGAACCAGGAGGCAAACGATGCATTTGGCATCGGCGAACCACGTAATCTGACGATGCTCCCAAGATTTTTCCTAGCGCGAAGCTGCGGTCTTTCCTTTCAAGTAGTTCCATGATCTGCCCTGGAGCTGCACCACTCACGTTGCTAGGAGCGCGGCCGGGCGGGTCTACCCTCACGCGTTTGACGAAGACATTGTGCGAGTCACCGGCATCTCCCTCCCGCACTTCTTCTTCGGGAATCTCAGCCTGCAGCTGATCGATCCTGGCCAAGTCATCTTGGGTGAACAATATCTGGGGGCCGATCACGACCGTCCCCTTCACCAATAGTTCTATGCGGTATTTTGTCAGAGCTTCCTCTGAAAGCAGACGGGATTTATCATTCATTGCGCGCGCCATTCGAGTTCGCTCCAGGGTTTTTGATCTTCGACGCAGGACTCCAGGTCCTGGTGCATCGAGCGGAATGCTTGCTCCCAATGCTCGCCATCGAACTCGCTTATTCTTATGCGTTCGATGGTCCTGTTATCCAGGCATCGGATATTTACGCTGAATCCGGAGGGGTTCGATCGCGGCCTATAGAACGGCTTTACGCCACAAACCCGGCAAAACGTGTGCCGAGCGATGTGCTTGTTGAACTGGTACGCGGTGAGGAATTCTTCGCCGCACTCAATGCCAAGCTTATCGCCAGGTACGAGCAAGTGCAGAAATCCGGACATTTGGCAGATTGAGCAATTGCATCGAACCGCAGAGAGCTCTCGCGGCGCTCGGACGCAGAACTTGACAGAACCACAATGACAACGGCCATGGTGTTCGATCTCCGAGTGACCATCTTCCTCAAGTGAGACAATTCGGAGCAGATCGCGGCACCACTGTAAGCTGAGCCGATAGGCTCGATCGAATTCATCCAAAAAGCGACCATTACGATCAGCCGGGACAAGTTCGCCAATCAGCCGGCTTGTCATGTCTCCGTGATACTTCTCCGCGGGATCTTCTCCGCCGACATGGCTGCGGAAGTACTCAAGATCGTCAGACCGCGCTTTAAAGGTTTTGACCAGAGTGGTCCATAGCGACTGGATCATGTCCGCAGCATGTAGCTCAAAAGCGACCATGTAGGCGCAACGCACTAGGGGGTCTTTCGATGACAATCCGGCATAGAGAGAATGCAGGTACCGCTTCGTCGTGGCGCTGTAGTTGGGCCGTATCGCTCTGCCGAGTAGTTGCGAGGCATCCTTTCTAAACAGGTTTGAGTGGAAGTTTTCAGTCACCAGAATATCGGGTAGCGCCGCCTTTCCGCCGTGCAGAACTCGGCCATAACCACCCGTCTCGTCCCAACAGATGAAATTTGCGACCACGCTGGTCAGTTCAATGTCCCTCGCAAGGTCTCGATTGTGATGCATTGCATCGAATATGAGATCCCTTTGTGACCCCGCCTGCAGGTACGGGAACGCCTGTGACATCGCCAGGTATTCAGGCAGCAGGCTAGCGGCCTGGTCCTGGGACATCTCCGCAGCGAACGGATGTGGGCCGAACATGGCTCGCACTTGCTCAGTCAAGTACTCGCAGGATATCTGCGGAGGCTGATCCGGTGTAAATCGAGACGCTTGAGATGTCATTTGACCTCTGGCTATGAGGAGAGAACGGTCCTTGACGAAGCAACTCTGTGTCCGGGCCCAACCATTGGCCGCCGCGAGATCGGCGAGTTGTTGGTGCGATGGCCTTATGATCGCGTTCACCATCCAGGAAATTTCTTCGTGCCCACCTTCGCGGTAGCAGACAGCGGCATGCCTGCTCACGCGCATCGATGGGAACGCGTCCATTAATTGAGCGGCGGCGATCCAGTCGGATTCCGGTCCACGAGCAGTCCGATGCCGCGAATGCCCGGCACGGCCAGCATTCGCTTGCAGAGTCATGGTGAGATATTGCGCCGCGCACGCCATCGGGAGGCTAACGTCACATGCGGGAGTGGCGTGTCTGGTCGCCCGGTCGCTTCCGGCTTTCGCGATCTGTCGTGAATGGATCAAGCCCTCGCGGTTGCTGCTCCTGCCACTTCATCGAGCCGCTGTGAGCTTGGTACAGCATTACAAGAACCAATCCGCATCTGCCGGGCTCCTGGCACGAGCATCTCAAAGAGACAGCCCTTAGCTTTGCGCGTTCTGCGAGCACCGCCACCACCCTGTGTTCTTGCACGCTTACAGCAATCGCCGTGCCAACTCGTCCACTCACTCCATAAGATTCTGAATACGTTGACAAAACGCTGGCGACCGGCTCCTCGATTGCAAGTGTATTGAACCTGACAGGGTTTGCACGGCCGTGAGAAACCGAACAGCGAAGAGCCAGCCGCCACTCACGATGGGTGTAGGACTTTTGAATTGCGGAGATTGCTCCAAAGGTGTCACATAGCTGCTCGGCGGTAGTGCCCGGCGCTTGGCTGACTAACGAGCTGGCGCCTAAAACCCGTAACACGGGGCAGCGCCCGACCACGTGATCGTGCACGGCCAAGAAACAACCGCTTGCGCGCGATCCTGGTCTAGCGACTGAAAGTCGCTCCGCTCGTCACGCATTGGCCTCGGACTTTTGCGCGGCGTTCTTGGCAAAGGTGACGAAACCGCATTCAACAACAGGCCATTCTTACAATCTATCGCATCATAAATCTCCCGGTCTTGCCCGAACGCACAACAGGTTTTCTGAAATATCTTCAACGTGACGCAGCTCATGCCGGACAAAAGTGGTCAGTTTTCGTCAGCGAGAGTGGAAGGGGCTGAGCCTGGCGTAATGCCGTGCGCTGGCACCGACACTTCGGAGCTGGTTGGGCAGCATAGCATGATGGGCGAGGTAGCTGACGAGAAGCTGACCTGCAGCGGTGGCGGCCGTCTGCGGCACGCTTCTACGCAAAAGCCAGGCTATCGCGTAGCGCTATTGCGGGTTGCTCGCGCGACAGCAGGATGGCGCTCGCGGTATCGACCTTCCGATTGAGCGCGAGCGAGAGGCGAGAATGTTGATGACGTCTTACTCCCTAGTGCTGACCTCTTTTTCCGATTACTATCAAAAAGAGCGCGGCGTGCCTGCCTGTCAAGTCGCTCGGTGGCCTTCTCCATCGGCCGCGAGCCGTTGTGCAGGTCGCTAGCAGCGCTCAATGCGCGATTACGAGTTCGAAACAACCCTTGCGGGACTCGTGTCTAGTCCATTCTGGTGATCGGTTTGACAGGAGCATGATATGGGCGGCTGCATTTCACGATTGAGCGCACGATGCGAGAGCTCTCAGGACGATGAACAAGCCCAGGAAGCCGAGTTCTCTATTCACCTGGATTCCGTGCGATCGAGTCCGCCTGGATCGAGTATTGAACGGCAGCACTCGTCCGAACCATCTCGCGAGGCTAGCGGCGGAAACGCGTCGCGCCCTAGTCGCTCCGCCCGCATTGACGAGAAGCTCAAGTTGCTAGAGCACACTCTCGAGCGTGCCAGCCATGCGGGAATTCCGTCCAGTCTAACGGCATACGGTCAGGAGGTGGCTCGCTATCTATCTGCCAACCTGCAGCCGGACGAGAAGATGTTGTCCCTCGACCTCGACAATTTTCATCACCTGGCTGAGAGCTATAACAGGCGTTACCCGGACCTTCGCCTCAAGTACATGGATTCGCCCGCCACGCTTATTGAGGCGTTAGCCGACCGGTCGTCGAATAGTGCTTGGCGTGCTGTCGTGCGGTTGGCGGACGGCGGGATGCATCACTTTGCTGCCGATGTTCGAACCCGCGCTGGCGCACCGCCGACGGTTATCGTGATGGAGCCGGCCAGCCTTTATACCTTCGTAACTGACTATTTCAAAATACGAGGGGAATCACTGCAGCAACTGGGAACGGATCCGAAGTGGGCCTTTATCGGGATTGGCGCGCAGAAGTCTGCTTCTGACTGCGTTATGTTCGGCATGCAATTTGCGCTAGCGGCACACCAAAAATCATCAGACTTCGACGACTGGCATGATAATCTTCATCAGCACGGCAGGATTTCCGACGAAGGGGATCGTTCTAGCGACTACATGCCCTCACCCGACGCCCTGCTGGAGCATGCCGGAATAGACCTGTTTCACGGGGGGAAGTTCCTTCCAGCGCTGTTTTACAAGCATTCCCACTCCAGCGGAGTAATAGATGAGGTCGCAAGCTACCAGACTGGCATCAAAGAAAAAGATGTGAGCACCAGCAGGCGCGCCCCCAAAACGGAGTCGTTGGCCGGGCGCCTCGAGGCCTTTGCTGTCCAACGAGGCTCCCGGCAATACAGCGCATCCATCGAGACGTCGAGGGCAACCAAGATCCGCGCAGCATTGGAGAGGATGATCTCAGACTAATACGTTTTTTCGTGTCCATTGGGCGACGAGGCTCGGACGGATTTACCGTAAGTGATCTGGCCGGCAGGACGTCCGACGGTGTTGTCTTTGGCGACACGGCAGGCACGAGGCCCACAGCCTGCATCGGAAGGCTCGCAGGATATGAACAGGCATGTGCCCAGCAGCGACTCCATAGGCGGGACTGCCCATTTTGTAGCTGGCGCCGGCACAAGTCGTACCTTGTAATCGAAAAGATGGAGCGCTCGACCTCCAGTGCATGTGACGCATAGTCGTTTGGACCGCGCGGATGCTCATCCGAAGCGTGACCGCTGCACCAGATCTAGCGAGCTTCCAGCACCGCATCGCCATCAATGTTGCGGCGGATGATCCGGGCAAGCCGCGCCAGCAGGAGCTTGAGTTGGCGCGGGGCGCGTTCGAACTGGTGAGCGTGGATATAACGGCCGACCGTGATGGCGGCTCGCTTCGCCAGGCACAGACAAATCCGGCGCAGCGATACGCCGTTGCGCTTGTCGCGCCCGGCGTGCTTGGTGATTGATGGCCCGGCGCATGAGCCGCCCATTGGTCGGATGTGCAACGGGCCTTGGGCTGCACCGTGGTATCGCCACTCTCTTCAGGTCCTTGGGACCGATGGCGCCCGTCTTGTGTGCAACTAACAGACTTTCCGGGATCAGCGCAGCGCGCCGCTTCTCGCCGCCCCACCGGTGCCAGCGCGTCATCGACGATCGATCGATAGCTCAATAACGTTCGGAAGCGGTCCGTCCAAGGTATAAACCGCGATTGCCATCAGAACGCTGCCGCATGGCGACCTGGGCAAAAACGTCACACCGACCGAGCACGCCAATCACAGCGCTCCTGCGCCGCAATGGGACTCTCCCCATCGCTGGATGGAGCGAGGAACTCAGACCATCGCCGCCGTCTACATTCGGGGCAATATGCAGAGTCAGACGAGACCCGGACAAGATCATTCGCGCGAGACTTAGCGGGACTTCTGGAACAGGGCTGCTTTGAACCAGCGGTTCTCCACCATGTAACAACCGCAGGGCCGCTCAAAAAAAAGCAGCGCTCCGTGATTTACGAGTGAACCACGCCTAGATGCGGTTTCCCCTCTGGGATGGACCGACCGTTTTGTCCGATTTCCATCATTGTTAGTCTCCAGCGGACACCAGACAAGATCAAGAGATGTGCGTTCGCCTCACCAGCCGGAGCGCCTATTTTAGGACCATGGCATGTCCGTGGCGACATCACGTCGAACCAACTGGGTCTCGCAGCACCAGCCGATAGTGTCGGCTGCCTTTCGTACATGATTGCCGCCGGCGATCATGGAGGACGTGAATCGCCGCGCCGAAGCTCCATTTAACGCAGATTACAGGCGAGAGCTCTCCTCACAGCCATCTCCAACTCGGCAGATGACTGCAATTCGCGCTGGATATGAAGAGACTATAGAATGGCATCCCGCTCCGCGACGCCCCTGCGTCGAGCGTCGTCTTGCACGCGACGCGCTCTAAGTAATCGCATCGTTCTGAAATCCGCATCCAGTCTGGCACGACACCTGCAAAGCTATCCACAAACGCGCCTGCGTCATGGGATCGATAAGAACAGTCGCCGCATGGTCAGGTTGACCGAACCTACGTTCGCTGCAGGCGCTGCGTTCACAGAACGGACGTATATGCATATTCGGCAAGGAACCGATCGCGACTGTGGAAGCTGGCCGGCAAGGAGAGGTTCGCTTCTTTGGTGAGGCCAGGGCTTCACCGAGCGGCATGCGGCGGGCTATCGAGCGAAGAGCCCGTCGGCATGATCGCTACTGGCAATGGCGCTCATCCAAACCGTGCCGATCGCCGCTTCTTGGCAGCGGCGCGTGGCGGAGTTGCTATCGGTCTCAAATTTGGCCGGACTGGCGTCTGCGGGGCGTCCCGCCGCTATTGCCGCTTGCGGCAGCACTGATGGTTGTGAGCTGATTCTGAAGCAAGGCGCTACACATGCTCGATAAACTCGATTTGAGTAAGTTCACGGTTCATCCGCAACGCGATGCCGTTCTTGCTGAAGTGCACGCGCGCCCATTCACGCAACTCGTCGCACCGTTCAGTATGATCCACTTCGCATTTCTTGCGAAGGGCGACACGGCCGCAAGCGATCGCCACCGCTTCGTCGCATTTTGCCGGGAGCACGACGTTCCAGCGCCAGACCTCTCGGCGAAACATCATCAGATAGCCATCGAGCCCGTCGTGCTTCGTTGGGAGCAGCATTCGGAATTTGCGACATTTACCTGGATATGGAGCACCGGGAATGGTCCAGCCGCTCGCCACTTCGATGACGCCCACGGTACCGTTCAATCCCTGATGCGCGCCTTACGGCAGGACGGGCAGTTACTAGTCGCGATCAAGCTGGATGTAGAGCGGCACACCTCCCCAGCGAGGCGAGCAGAACAGCTTTTCGACAAGAGCAGCCTGGCCATGGCGCGCGTAAAGGGAGGAGCAAGTGTTATGGCCTCTGATTTTCGCGTCGACGAAAACGGATTCACCAAAATACTCGTCTGCGACCTCGGGATGACGCCACACAATCTGGGCGCATTGGTGCAACGGCTCCTTGAAATCGAGACCTATCGTCCGTTGGCCCTACTTGGTCTATCAGCAGCTCTTGAGCTTGGCCCATTCGTCGATCGTATTGATCGGAGTCTTATTGAGGTGCTCGAAGGGATGCAAGGCGCGGAGGGATTGAAACTCAACAGCCATCTGCTTGCCGAACTGACCGCGCTGGCCGCCTCTTTCGAACGAGGCGCGACGGGGAGCCCGTTTCGCTTCGGCGCCAGCAGAGCTTATAACGAGTTGGTCCAATCGCGACTGTCCATCATCGAAGGCAGCGAGATCGCGGGCTATCCGACCTGGTCGTCGTTCCTGGCGCGCCGCATGGCGCCGGCTATGCGAACCTGCGAGACGGTCGAGGATCGTCAGGTCGCTCTATCGGCCAAGCTGGCGCGTGCGGCAGATCTGTTGCGAACCCGTGTCGACGTCGAAATCGAGCGGCAGAATCGTGACCTGTTGCACGCTATCAACGAGCGCACGGGACAACAACTTCGGCTGCAGCGCACGGTCGAGGGATTGTCGGTCGCTGCGATAGGATATTATGTGGTTAGCTTGTTTGGCTACCTCGCCAAGGGCGCGCACGGTGTAGGACTGCATGTCGAGCCGTCGTACCTAACTGCAGCATGCGTGCCGATTGCAGTCTGCGCGATCTGGCTGATCAATTATAATATACGCAAGCGGCACCTCGATCGCAGCGATGAGCCGTCCGTGACGCGGGAGTAACGTTCATGGGCAAGACAGGGGTCTTTGTTCCATTATGCCCGCAAGAGGGACGTTTGGTCAGCGAAAAGATCGTGTCTTATCGAGGAGAGTCCGCGGTGAGCAAAGCCAGAGGACGCGGCCGCGGATTTTCATAGCGGATCACGCGCCTGGAGGCCATAACTAAGGGCTTTCGGCGTGATCGGCTTTAAACCATAAGCGTCATGGGCTTTAGCGGGGAACAGTGGCGCGCCGGACACCCTTGCGGCACGGCGGCGCTTTTGAGACAAGCGCATCGCAGGATGCGTGACTCCGACGACAATTGGTCCAGAAGGATTATAGGCCCTGGTCAGTCGGCTTGGCCCAGGGTGCAAAATAGTTCGGGGACCACACGGTGGATGCTGAGCAGTTGCCCTTACCCGACCCGCTTACGTATTCACGCCCTGACCTCCTGCCGTTGAAACAATACGTAGCCAGCAATGAAGAGCACGAACAGTTTCGCGGCAATCAGGCCGACGGTCCGCGCCAGGCAATCACGAGGCTTTCGGACAGCGGCAGCGGCGCGCTCAACCGGCGCGCTTGGCGGCATAATCGGGATTCCGGGCCGCGAATGCTCCGGATGTCGCGGCCTGTCTCGTAAACTGTACGATCTCGTCGATAGCAGCCTGAGGCCCGAACATGTCGTTGGTGTCCAGCTGAGTACCGGCCACCGTATAGACCCGAATGCATCTACGGCCAGCGACTCTGCCTCCTGGCGATGGTGGTTTTTTCGAACATTTCGATTTATCGTCGGCAAAGCTCACCAGATCAAGCGTCACGGGCTAGTGCGGCAAGATCGGTTTCGAGCTTCGGTTGATGCTTGAAGATAGCGTCTATCAACGCCTGCGCCGGTTGCTCGGCGGCCTCAACCAGCACCGCCTTCTCAGCCCGCGCAGAGGGAGCGAACACTCGCTTGACGACGGTCGGCGAGCCCTTGAGGCCGCATTTGGAGACGTCTTCGACACCGGCATCGTGCGCGCTCCATTTCACGATTGGCGCACGCGCGGCACGCAAGGCATCCGCCATCGCGCCCCGCCGAATCTGATTGGTTGCCTCCAGCATGGTGATGAGACAGGGCAGCCTCGTGTGCAGCACCTGGACACCACCTTCGGAGCGTCGTTCCGCTTCAATTGTATGGGCGGCGAGATCTAAGGATCTGACCTTGGCAACGTAGGTTAGCTGCAATACGCCCAGCCGCTTCGCGATGCCGGGCCCAACCTGCGCTGTATCGCCGTCGATGGTCTGCTTGCCGGTGAAGATGAGGTTTGTCGGGCCATATTCCTTACCAATTTTTCGGATGGCTGTTGCTAGCGCATATGTTGTGGCCAGGGTGTCGGAGCCCGCAAAGCAGCGATCGGTGAGCAGTACGGCGCGATCGGCGCCATAGGTCAACGCCTTTCGCAAGGAGTCTTCCGCCGATGGTGGCCCCATTGTAAGGACGGTTATTTCTCCGCCGAACCGATCGCGCAAGTCCAACGCGGCCTCGAGCGCGAAGAGGTCATATGGGTTGATGATGGTCGGCACGCCCTGACGCATGATCGTATTGGTCACGGGGTGCACGCGGATCTGCGCAGAGTCGGGAACCTGTTTGATGCAGACGACATTGTGCACGGAGTTGCTCCAAAAGTTGCGATAGCTGCAAGGCGCACAGCAAGTGTCGTACCATCGCACCCGATTTTGGAATCGACTAGCTACGACAGGCCTTTAGGCGGGACCGATGCGCCGCCCTAGCCCGGTGTTCTGATGAGCGAACACCGACACCGCGTCGGGGCTGCGACAGCGCTATTCCCCTGGGGACGTCAGCTGAGTAACGCTGAGATAGCTTGCGGCAGATTACCGCCGTCAATCACGAGCGGGCGACGGACCGGATGATCGTGAACGAAGCGCACTTGGAAGCGTCCGGTCCCGCAAGTGAAAAAACGGCGGCATTTGGCAGCAAACCGCCGTGGCCTCGACGGTTTGGTCCTTGCGTCAGAACCGTTTGATCTCGATTCCGTATTTCCTTAGCGCGTAGCCAATCTGGCGCGGCGTTAGTCCGAGCAAGCGCGCTGCCTTTGCCTGCACCCAACCAGATCTTTCCATGGCCGCAATGACCCGCTCGCGATCGGCCATTCTCGGGCCACTTACGAGGACTGTGCCGGGAGGTGCCAGTGAGACCAATTCGCTGTCAACAGGCGGGACCGGCACAGTCGCTTGAGGTAGCGGAGTGATGGATTTCGAAGGCACCGGCGCGATTGGTGCCGGCTGGACTGTCATCTCGTCCGATGTACTTTTCCACAGCATCGCGGAAAGGCACTGGCCGTGGCAGCATGCAAAGTCACTTCTCACGATCGATGATCCGGCGCACAGCGTCGCTGTCCGCTCGATGCAGTTTTCGAGTTCGCGGACATTTCCCGGAAAGCCGCAGTTCATCAGCACATCGATCGCACTCGCCTCCAAGGTCAGCGTACGGCCGTTCTCGTTGTTGAAATTCCTGAGGAACTCGCTGGCAAGCAGCGGAATATCACTGCGTCTTTCGCGCAGCGGCGGCAACAGCAAGGGAACTACGCTGATGCGATAGTAAAGGTCCGCGCGGAACTCGCTCCTTGCCACGGCCTCTTCAAGGTTCTTGTTGGTCGCAGCTATAACTCGAACATCGACCTTAATAGTCTGGTTGCTGCCGACGCGCTCGAACTCCTGCTCTTGCAGAACGCGCAGCAACTTCGCCTGGAACGGAGCTGAGATCTCGCCGATCTCGTCAAGAAATAACGTTCCTTTGTCAGCAAGTTCGAAGCGTCCCTTGCGCGAGCTAAACGCACCGGTAAAGGCACCTTTCTCATGGCCAAATAATTCGGATTCCAGGACGGTCTCAGGGAGCGCCGCGCAATTCAGCTTAACGAACGGCCGCTTGGCGCGGGACGACGATTCGTGAATGGCCTTGGCTACCAGTTCCTTCCCGGTACCGGATTCGCCACGCAGCAGAACCGTGCTGTTCGATCTCGCTACAACCGCAATCTTCTCGAGCAGCCCGCGCAGCGCCGGACTATCGCCAATGATCCCATGGGCGTGTAGCTTCTTGCGCTCCCGAGCGGGTTGCCTGAGCTCTAATATTTGCTTTTGCAGCCGGTCTTTCTCCGCCATCAGTCGTTCGCGATCGCAGGCGAACAAGCGATGTAACTTCACTGTTTGTCCCACCAGGTTGGCGATCATGGCGAGCAGCCGCGCATCGTAATCCAGCCGGAGACTCGACCTGTCGTCCCGGATACGGTCGATCGTCAGCGTACCAACGACCTTCGGATCAATGCGAATCGGAACCCCGATGAACGATACTGGCATATCATCGGAGGCGCCGAGCACTTCCCGGTCGGCAGCGCTGAATGCCGGCTCGGCGGCTACGTTCTCGGCGACAAGAGGCCTGTCTGTCGCAACGATCTGGTCAATTGCCTTCCGCGGCAGGCGCATCCGGTAACGTTCGTCGCTGCCTTCGCTCCAGCCGGCGCCCACTGTAATTTCCGGCATGCCGTCATCGTCGAACAGTGAGACGATGCCGTGTCGCATCTGCACAAACGATTGCAGAAGACCAACAACGTTGGCCAACGTGACTTCGAGCCGACAAGGAGCGGTGAGTATTTTCGATATTTCGAAGATGCAGGTCAGCGCGCTCTCACGCAACGGCTCCCCCGAGAGCTTACGCTCCGGCTCAGGTTGCGAGGCAGGTCTTTCGCGTGAGGACGGGATATGCAGCATGAGGCGGTCTCCTTTGTCTTGATCATCCTCCCTGGCATCTTGTTCGGGTCGGCGAGCTTCGTTTTTCATGTCACTCTCGATCTAGCGCCAAGTGTTGACGAGATGACATAGAACCGTAACACCTTTTCATGGCACTACGGTAAACTTACAGTGTGCCTTCATTTCATTTTTGCGGATTGTGTGCGCGTCGTCAGCGGAGAACATAAGTACCGCTGCTGCAGCTCAAGTCAGCTGCGTCGCCAAGGCTGGCCGATTCACAGATGTTGCCCACCATTGATCGGCACCTCGGCCCCCGTGACATAGCTCGCCGCATCCGAGCACAGGAAGAAGATGACCTTGGCCACTTCATCCGGGGTTCCCACTCTGCGCAGCGGGATACATGGCACGAGACGCGCTTCTGTGTCGGGCGATAACATGTCCGTCCTGATTTCGCCGGGCGCGATCGCATTCACGCGAATGCCATGCGGCGCATAATCATGGGCCATTTCGCGTGTGAGGCTCGCAAGCGCAGCTTTCGAGGTCGCATAGGCGCTGCCGGCAAACGGGTGCACCCGCGAGCCCGCGATTGAAGTCACATTCACGATCGATCCTGACGCGGCTCTTAGCTCGTCAAACAAACCCTGCGCCAGCAGGATCGGGGCCACCAGATTGAGATGGAATACCCTCATCCAGGTCTCGGTTGACGTCGTCAACGACGTCATCCGATCGCCAGTGGGCGTTTTCGGCGAGACACCAGCATTATTCACAAGCGCGTGCAAAGGTGCACCGGCCAAGCGCTTCTTGACCTCGGTGATCGCGCGCGGCAGCATTTGATGATTGCTGAGGTCGATCTGGACATGATCCTCGTTCCCTGCCTCCCAGGGGCATCGCTCGCCGTCGAACGGTTGGCGCGCGCAAGAAATGATGCGCCAGCCCGCCTCCGAGAACAGCTTGGCAGTGGCATGGCCAATTCCGCGCGATGCCCCGGTCAGCAACATCGCCTTCTGCTCTCCGCGATGAACACGGGCTTTATCGGCGTGAAACAGGCAGCCCAACTGTGTTTCGGGCACCGGGCCTCTGATCAGATCGTCATTTTTTAGATCGAGACCCACGCCCGGCTCCTCTGCTTTTGCGCCGGCGCACGCGTAGCAGGGTTTGTGCCACTGCGATGCCCATAAATCCGCTTCTGTTTTGCGTCCTAATGTCGCGCACACGGAATGCTTGGCGGGTTCAAGACACGATGCGTGTGCTTTGTGACAGTGATGGTGCATCAGCTACGTAATGTCGCGAGCACACTCGCCTGCGTCAAGACAAGGCTACGAGCCGCGCTCTCTTTCCTGATCGCACAACCGGAAGAGCCAGCGGATGGCCAGCGCCTCTCGTCGAAGCAACGACGATCAGGATAGCGACCGCGGCCAGTAGCCACGTCAACTCGAAAACTGACGTTACCAGCTTCGTACGTTAGATTCGTCGGCAACTGATGCTGACTTCATCGCGCCCTGCTCTGCTGTGTCCAGCACTGGCACATCTCCGGGCGGATTGAATCCGGACCACGACCTGGCGCGCTGAATGTTCAGCCCAACATAGTGGATCTCGAGAGCGCCGTCCGCACCAGCGGGTGCCCGACCACCACGACGGAACTCGCCGGCTGAACGGAGAACCTTTCGATATGTTCATCCGCGATCGACCACCGATTAGCTTCGAGTCGCGGTCCGCCCGAGGCAAAGACGAAGACGTGTTCCACCTGTTTAGCCCGGCGGCAGCACGTTAAGGCCATTGTTGTCGACGTCGAGCTTCAGGGGAAGGCATTCGGCCGCCGCATCGTTCTGTTCTCCGGTGGAAGTCTCACTTTGGGCAGACATTTGCCGCCCCGAAAAGAACTGCCAGTACTGCTGGATGCAAAGAGCGGCAATCAGATCGATCAAGCGGGCTACGACTTTCATGAAGCCACGAGCTCTTGCGAGGTTTGTTCAATCAGGATCAATCGGCTCGGATCGTTCAAATCGAATTCTATAACGCGTGGGGCAAAGAGACGCGCATAGCGCGTGAAGGCGCTCGTCGGGGGAAAACGGATCACGGTGTCGCAGCGCGCAAGCAGATACATTTCGATGAGGGCGGAAAAGCCACCCTCGGCTCCGAACGCGGCGTTGTGCAATGGGCCGGCCTGAGGCGCCTGGAACTGTTTTGGGATCGTGAAAACATCGGGAAATATAGTCGAAACCTTCTCAAGGACGAGCGCGCTGTCCGTGCACAGGAACGCCCTCACGGGTTTTGGGTGGGGTAAACCCCTGGCCTTATCAATGGCATTACGGACCTGTCGCAAGGCGCGCTCCGGGTCGGCCCAATAGGGAGCATGCCCCATAATATCCTCGCCGTTGCCATGCCGGACATGAATGCCGATTACGCTGTACGGCTCAAAGTGCTCGCGGTAGATAGCATCAATTCGAGCCTTAATTTCAGGTCGTGGCTTGATGCTCCGAAAGATTTCTCGTTCGGCCTCCTGATCGCAGCGCCACATCAGGCACGCGTCACACACAACCGTGTTAGCGTCACTATCTTGCTGACTTTGGAACAGTTGATCGAGCTCGTCGCGTTCCCGGAAAATCTGCTCGTCCGGGCGATAGACGCAATCGATGGGTGGCTTGTTCCACCATGTCGGGAAGAATGGTCCCGGAAATGTACACTGATTGATCTTGTCGTCGCAAATCACCCGCACGCCAGCAATGTCTTGAACCGGTTCGAAGAAGACTGGAAAGGCGTTGGTGAATGGCTCATCGAGATAACAAGATCCCCGCCAATCAATGGCTAGCGTCCGTCCTGTCTGCTTTGCGAAACGCCAGGCAGCCGCCAGTGACCACAGGCAGTCGCCGAAACCCGTACGTCGCCGGGAAACTACGAACCGATCATTCCTCGAACCACTAAGCATCTGCATTGCCTCTTCCCGGGCTCCTGGTTGGACAAGAGACGTCGTTGCAGACATCTCACGTATCATCTTGTCCGGCGTCATGGTCTGAAATCGCGGTGCCGGTGAGCTGCGTCGGTAGAACTTCATAGCAGCACTTTCCGTGATGGGCCGCGTTCTCTCAACACTTTCCGTCTTTCTTCGGCGGTGTTGCGTCGGCGTGCCGATTTCAGTCGGATGGCCGATGAACCTTGTGCGTCGGATGGCCAGGCCTCCTCACATGCAGGCATAAGCATGGCCATGCTCTGAGCTCCGGCTATGTTTCGCTTTGCAGTTTATTGCGGCCGCAAGCCGCGCGCGGCGGATGCAGGCGAACGCCCCGCAGCTCCCACACGAGCCGCAATTCCTTCACGAGATCTTCACGCTTGGCCTGGCCCAGCATGGTTGCGTCGAGAAGCGAGCCGAGCGACGCCTCGCCCTCGATCCGCATCAAGATCTCGAAAAGCTCATATGAGATACGCATACTGTCGCGGCCGGAATGTCCCGTGCGGATCTCGCAGACCGTTTCCTGACGATCTGGCCCCGTGTGGGAGCGAACACGATGAAGGGATGCATACGGCGGCAATGAAACGCCCAGTGCACTCCAATCCTGCAGTGATGCTGCCCGCTTCCTGACGAGGAAAGGCCCAACAACAAGTCCGTCCAGGTCAGTCGTCAAGAACGTGGTGATCGCATCTGAAACGGACTCCACGATCGGCTCGGCATTGTTGTTAAATGACGTATTTAGAAGGACCGGGATGCCGGTTCGCCTCTTGAACGCATCAATTACATCCCAATAGGTGGGGTTTGTCTCGCGCGATACTGTCTGCAGCCGAGCGGTCCCATCAACGTGCGTGATCGCACCGAGCACGTTACGCTTGGCTTCACGCACACGAACCACGAAGTTCATGAAGGGGAGCTGCCGCGTGCCGTCCGGGAGCTCAAAGAACTCGCTCGCATCATCCTCCAGTACAGATGGCGCAAACGGGCGATAGCCCTCGCGCTTCTTGACCATCGCGTTGATGCGGTCCTTGTTTTCCGCAGGCCGCGGGTCCGCAAGAATGCTGCGGTTACCAAGCGCACGTGGGCCGAATTCAGAGCGGCCCTGAACCCAGCCGATTACAGCGCCATTTGCCATCCATTCTGCCGCACTGGATGCTATGTCATCACTTCGTTGAATGTCGAGGTGGCCTGACCATGCGTTGAGCTCATGCTCTACGGCTTGCTCGGTTCCGAGATCGGGCCCCCAATAAACGTCCGGCAGTCGCTCGCGCGGCGCTGGTCTGCCCAGCTCGTTTGACATCATCAATGCAGCGCCGAGTGCGCAACCGGCGTCGTGCGCTGCGGGTTGGACAAAGATATCGTCAAATAGCCCGGAATAAAGCAGCTTACCGTTCAGCGTGCAATTATGGGCTACACCCCCAGCCAGGCACAAGCGGGTCATGCCCGTCGCTTCGCGATAGTGGCGCAGGATGTGAAACACGATCCGCTCCAGCGCTTCCTGTAGCGAAGCGCTGACATCTCGATGCTGTTGGGTGAATGGCATTCCTTTTCGCCGAACCTCGATGTTGCGGACTAGGGCCGGACCGATTCGATCCAGGTGAACGCGATAGCCACCGTTGTCCAACAACTCGTAGAACCGCGCGAAGAGCTCGCGATAGGGAGCGGGATCACCGTACGGGGCAAGCCCCATCACTTTGTACTCGTCGAATAACCCGTAGCCGAGATACCGGATTGTCTCGAGATAGAACAGTCCCAGGGAGTTATGTTCCGGGAAGGTTGCAAGTTGCGCAATTTCGGTGCCAGACCCCACCGCCAATAAGCCCGAGAGAACATCGCCACCGCCGTCGATCGTAAAAACGAGACTTTGCTCGAACCCGGACATAGCAAACGCGCTCACGGCATGCGCCTCGTGGTGATTCACGAAGGAAAGCCGGGACGGATCGATCTCGGCGCCGAACTCCCGTTCCAGAAGCTGCCTCAGCAACAATTTGGCGTCCAGCGGAACGGGCTGAGAAACAGAAAGACGCTCGAGCATAGTGTTGCAGTAGGCTTCAGTCGCGTAGAACGCGACACGGTGGATCTCGCCGAGCTCAACTCCTGCGATGGAAAGGCAGTATCGGATCGAATTGCTCGGGAGCTTGTTGGAGTGCTTGACGCGATTGAGGCGTTCCTCTTCGACGGCAGCGATCACGCGGCCATCGCGCACAAGGACCGCAGCGCCATCGTGAAGAAATGTATTCGGCAGCTCCGGCGAGCTTTCATAGATTCGGTCAAGACCGCCACTAATTCCCAGGCACAACATCTCATTCTCCATTCGATGATGACGGGAAGGTCAACTGCCGTTCCATCTATCTGTACAGTCGCGCTCCGTCGGCTGCACGGGCCAGACAGCACAACCAGGATCTTCCAAAGTCCGTCTCGGCGGCTAGCGACAGGCGCTCAGAAAATAACGATACTGGCGTCCGCACCAATCGACTGAACAGGCGGCCGTAGACCTGGCTCGATCGCGGCGCTCTTAAGGCCATTCAGCAACTGCTGTCACAGACCAGGTCTTCCCGAGCTACCGCAGAAAGCATCGTGACCCTGCATCGATTTGACTTTCTCCGTTATCGCTCAACTCACGTCAACGCAGCAGGCGGCGCCGAAACAGTGCTGTCGACACGAAAAAGGGCAATACCGCGTAAACGCAAAGCGCACCGACGTGGAGGGCAACACTGTCGGCGCCGCGCTCAAGCATCGCCGGGCGAATAAGGTCGACCGAATGTGCGAGCGGCAACAAGCCGGCGAAGTGCTGAAATGAGCCGGGCAGTTGGCTCATCGGAAAGACCGCGCCACACAGAAACACCATAGGGCTAAGGACGAGCGACTGGTAAAACACGAAGTAATCATAAGTTGGCGCAAGAGATATGACGACCATTGCCAGGCTGGCGAAGACAAGGCCGGTAAGGGCGACTGTTGGTATCGCACAGAAAATCGAGGTCCAGGATGCATAACCCAATGTGGCAGCGACAATCCCAATTGCTGTCCCGGCCAGAACGGACTTACTGGCCGCCCACACCAGTTCACCCAGAACAATATCGCCAAGCGTGAGCTGAGTAGAGAGGATCGCTTCCCAGGTGCGCTTTGCATCCATGCGCGCAAAGGCTGCATACATGGTTTCAAAGGTCGCGGATGTCATGGCGCTGATCGCGACCATACCCGCCGCCAGAAAGGCGATGTACGAAGTCCCCTCGACTCGTCCCACGATGAGGCCGAGGCCAAAGCCAAGGCCGAGCAGATTGGTTATGGGATCTGCGAGGTTGCCGAGAAGCGATGCAAGCGCGACCTTCCTCCATGCCAGGAAATTTCGACGCCATACCGCTATCCAGTTGTACGCGTTAGCGGGCATTACCGCCGCATAAGCTTCACCCATCGCTCATTTCTCCATCTCGCGCCCGGTCAACCGCAAAAACACGTCTTCGAGATTGGGCGGGCGCTGCAGAACGCGAAGGTCCGCTCGCCCGCGCAGGTGCACGCGTACCTGCTCCGGATATGGCGCATAACAAAAAATCGTCTCTCCACTCACTTCGATGTGCCGCGCATAAGGCCTGATCAGCTCACGGAGCTGACGTGGATCACCGCCATAGATTTCGATCACGTTGCTGCCGATATGCTCGTCGATCAAGGCGTCGGGCTTGCCTTCGGCGATCTTGCACCCACTCTCAAGCACGCACAGCCGATCGCACAGGCGTTCGGCCTCTTCCATGAAGTGAGTGGTCAAGAGAATCGTCTTGCCCCGCGCAAGCAGAACTCGCAGACGTTCCCAAATCAGGTGGCGGGCGTGTGGATCCAGACCAGTCGTCGGCTCGTCCATCACAAGTAGATGCGGGTCATTGATTAGCGCACGCGCTAGCGTCAGCCGCCGTTTCATGCCACCGGACAGCTCAGAGACGCGCACGTCCGCCTTGCTTTCGAGGCGCGCAAACTCGAGCAGCGAGGGCGCGATCGCCTCGATCTTGCGAGCGCTCATGCCGAAATAGCGGCCAAACACAAGCAGATTCTCTCGCACGGTGAACTCGAGTTCAAGGTTATCGAACTGCGGCACGACGCCGATGCGCACACGCGCCACACGAGCGCGGGAAGGCACGGGCTCATTGAGGACCGTAATCTTGCCTGCGTCCGGCGAAATCATGCCGAGGAGCATACGCGCAATCGTACTCTTGCCTGCTCCATTTGGCCCAAGCAGGCCGAAGCATTCTCCGCGCGCAACCGAGAACGACAGTTCATTGACGATGATCTTGTCGCCAAATGACTTTTTCACGCCGGCAAGATCGATCGCTACAGTGGACATGTTCATCTTAGGCTGACAGAAGTCGTTCCGCAGACGATGGCTTCTTGACGGCCGTTTTGGTCCAGAGCACGCCGTCGCACCACACATGCTCGACACGCCCCCATTGGCAGGCCGCCGCAGCATCCGGGAAGAATCCGCGTCCGTGGAGGTTGGCGCTCGTGTTGCAGAGCAGCGGAATGCCCGTGAGTTGCTCAAATTCGACGAGAAGCGCGGCGATTTGGTGCGGAGAGTTGCGGGAAATTGTCTGCAGGCGCGCCGAGCCGTCAAGATGGATCACAGCGGGGATCTTGTCGCGCCATTCCGCCCGGGTCTGGTGATCGAACAGCATGTAAGGATCTGGCGTGCCTGGGCTGAAGATCTCCGGCGCCCGATCCTCCAGACAAATCGGCGCCACCGGTCGGAAGTGCTCGCGACGCTTAATGTCGTTGAGATGATCTTTCATTGCCGGGGAGCTTGGGGCTGCAAGAATGCTTCTCCCGCCCAACGCCCGCGGCCCAAGCTCGGCGCGGCCGGAAAGGAAGATGATCGGCTTGTTGTCGGCGAGAATCGCCGCAAGTTCACGTAGACTGCACGGCGCGGCCTCCCAGTCCGACGGAAGCTCGCTGTCCTGCAGGGCCGGACCACTGTAGACTGACCATTCCAACGGCCCGAAGCCATTTTGCGCCGCCATCGCACCGCAAGCAGCGCCGATTGCCGAACCGCTGTCATTCGGAAACGGCGGCACCCAGACATCATCGAACAATCCCGTCGCACGAAGCGCGCTGTTCCACTTGATATTGAGACCGCAGCCTCCGGCGACACATAGATTTCGCGCTCCCGGAAGCGACGAGTGCCGCAGCAGAACCATCGCGATTTCCTTGACAAGAAGACGTTCCAGGAACACATGAAACGACGCAAGGACGTCCTCCGCTCGCTTGGCCGTCAGGCGCAATGCGCTTGCCTCGAAGAAGTCATGCAGAGCAGCAAGAGACGATTCCGCATTGTTGATGTCAGCGCGGTAGCGACGCGCCTGCTCCGTGTCAGCCGCGAAGCGCTTTTCATAAAGCTCCTGAAACACTGACACGATGCTTTCGTCGACAGAGCCAAGCGCGATGTAGGCCATCAGCTTGCCGGCGATGCCCAGATCCCAACTCGAGCGGTTCGGCTGCCTGTAAGGTCCGAAGTGAAGGCCCGCGGCAGCATAGGCATGGCCGATCATCGGAAACAGGGATCCAATGAGCCGTGCCCGCCGAGGTTCGACATAATAAAGACGTGGAAAGATGCAGCCGTCCCATACCAGACAGAACGCGGGTTTTCCCGCGGTGGCAAAGGGACTGGTGCTATATGCAGACGTAACGTGGCCCGTGACGTGCGGGTAGCTCTTATATGGGAACACCTTGCCGCCGAGGATCAGGCCAAAGCCATCGACGGAATCAAGAAGGCCCTCAGCATGGCGCTCGACATATGGCGCCCCTTTCAATGAGATCGGCACAGCTCCACTGTTGACATGGAACTGCGACTCGATCTCACCATCCCAGCCATCGATGACGAACTGATCGATATCCCGCGGATCCAGACCATGCTCCGCCAAGGCGAGCACGACTGCATCGAGATTGTCGACGGACTGATAGCGTGGACTGTTGCCGCGCTTCTCTTGCTCGGTGCAAAAGACAAGCCGCCCGTCCTCGACGACAGCAATTGCCCCGTCATGTGTTAACTTGATGCCGCAGATGCGCATACGACCCCCTGGCCTAGTGACCGACGTTTGATTGTTCTGACGAGTGACCCGGTTTCTGGAAGCGGACGATCAAGCAGTCTTCGTTGACCGACTCGCTGTGGCAGTGCAGACGATCGACCTCCGATAGGTTCTCGTTGAAGAGAGCGATCACCGTTTCGGCACCAGCAGCATGACCCCAGCGTTGACATGTGGCATCACGTGCGGACCCGAAAATCAGAGCTCCATTTGGCGCAAGCATACTCACCAGATTGCGGATAGCCGCATGCATCTCGACAATGTCCTTGAGGTAGTAAAGAACCTCGGCCACGACGATCAAATCGAACTGCTCAATGGTCGAGAACCGCTGAATGTCGCAGGTCACCCACGTGATATGTGACCACTTCCTTGTCCGGAGTTGCGCTCGCTCGATCGCCTGCGGCATGACATCGACCACGGTGAGTCGTTTGCATAGCGGCGCCAGCATGTCCGTGAATGCACCGGCTGCACATCCTACTTCGAGGGCATGCGCAACATCTCCGTTGCAACGCGACATCCGGAGCATTTGCGCGTACCGCTCCTGCTCGAACGAACTACTGTCGAGGCGCCATGGATCGTCGACAGCCAACTCTCGCTCTAATAGCTGATGGTTTGTGTCCAGGGTCATGAAACAACCACCTATTTGTAGGCAGTCGAACGATCGCGACCGCAAACACTCTCCGTCGCTGCCAGGCTCGATGGACGGTGCGAAACTCCCGCCTTACAAATTGTGCCAGACATCCCTCCCATAATTGCAGGACTTCGTCCAGCGTTCGGGTGCGGGATGACAGACTGCTTTTCCCCTTCGGCCGGCACATTGGCGATCTTGCGCGATAGCCAATCGCTGTTGCTCAATGTACAAAGCGCATAAGCCTTCAAAGGAAGTAAGAGAAAGATATTGATCGGTGTGTGGAGCGAGAAGCCGAGAAACCGCAGTTCGCGAGCACGAAGGGCTGCCACACTGCACCGGACCATTGTCATTGCTGCAATCGTCAATCCCGTCCACCAGGGTACAGAGCCGCCGATTAGGAACTGCGCGAGCGCAGCCAGGGATGAAAGGGCGAGAAGCAACGGGCCGAGATTTTGCCCGATAACGTCTAGCGTCAGATAGCCATCGAGCTCTGGCAGCAGGCGTAATGCAAGAAACGTGTCCCGAAAGGTACTGCGCGCCCAGCGGAGTTGCTGACGCAGATATGGCCCAAGACTGTCCGGGACGACTGTTGCTGCGATTGCGTTCGGGACGTATTCGGTTCGAAACCCCGCCTTGAGCATGAGGATCGTTAGATGGCGATCCTCGCCGAAATCGCTCGGCTTCCCACGAAAGAATTGCGCTTCGTATTGATCAAGAAGCAAGGCGAGCGCGGAGCGACGATACATGGCACATGGGCCGCAGCAGCACATGACGGCACCGAAACGAGCCTGTGCCGCGCGCTCTTCGTTGCACGCCAACCAGTATTCCATGTCGATCAGCCTGGTCAGCCAGGTTTCGCTGCGATTGCTCGCTATCAACTGACCCATGGCCGCACCGACTTGCGGGTCATGCATCTTCAATACAAGCTTCGTGACAACGTCAGCAGCAAGTATCGTATCCGAGTCCACGTTGAGCACCAGGTCCCCGGATGAGCTGCGTATTGCAGCGATCTGCGCCTTGCGCTTCCCAACGTTCTTTGCCAGCAAGAGGATGCTGAATCTCGGATCGTTTGCATAGATCTTGTGTACAGGCGCGACAACGTCGCGATTTGCAGATCCGTCGTCGACCACATAGACCTGTAGCTTTCCGGCATAGTCTTGATTCGCAAGCGACTCCAGACATTCGGCGAGCGTGTTTGGATCCTCGTTGAAGCACGGCACGATGACGTCCACAGTGGGAAGGACCACCTCGGATTTTACCGGCTTGTCCTGCAGCGATGACTTAATCGCCGGCTGGGCATAAAGCGCTTGCGCGCTTTTGTAGATAGTCGAGAGCAGCGCATAAGACGAAACGGCGACAGCGCTGGTTGTAGCGAGCAGGTCCATAGGGTCTCAGTTTTTGTTCAGTGAAGTTGAGGAAGTGGACGGATTACAAACCCGCGCCGTTGTAATGCCGGAATCAGATATGACAGCGCCATCGTGGTCTGATCACGCAGCGTGGCATCAGTGCACAGTCTCTCCTCATCGGGAGGATATCCGTCGTGCAGGAGCACGATTGCACCCGGGCGAACGCTCGCCAGTACTGAATTCACAATTCTATCGACCCCGGGGCGGGACCAATCTCTCGGATCGACCGACCAGTGCACAGCTGTAAGACCAGCGCTCGCTGACATAGCGAGCACCTCTTGTGTCCATATGCCGTAAGGTGCTCGCATGTGCCTGGGCGAGGCCTGCGGGCACGCCAAACGGATCGCCTCGCTCGCCGTCAGCACTTCATCGTGCACCTCCGCAGGTCCGCATCTGGATAGATCTGGATGCGTCATCGTGTGGTTCGCAACCTCATGCCCTTCCGCAATCATTCGTCGAATGAGTTCAGGTTGGTCGGCCACGTACGTGCCGATCACGAAGAACGTCGCCGGAACCCCATGTTGCGCCAGCACATCGAGCACCTCTGGCGTGCAGAATGGATTTGGCCCATCGTCAAATGTCAAATAGACAGGGCGACTTCCGCTCACGTCAGCGTAGTCGCAGCGGACAGCAGATAGGGGGAAAAGCGCTTTCACAGCTCAGGCCCGTTCCGATCGATGATCGTCCCTGCCGGCCACTCGCTTATCGAGCGTCCAACCGGGAAAACCACCACGATCACGTCTTCGATGCGGATCGGCGACAAACTGGGATAGACATCCGGATGCGTGGAGCGGACGCGAATGCCAGACATGAGGGTGGCGAGCCCCTGCCTTTGGACCAGTCGGGTCATATGTTTCTCAAGCGCAGGCCGAACCGTACCGAAGCCGAATGGAACCCCAAGCTCCTGCAGTATCGGATACGTCACGCGCATTGCGTGGCTGATTCCCAGCCCTTCGAGATCCGGACGCACCGCATATAACCCCAGTTCGGCAACGAGTAGATCGACCCCGCCAATCTTGATGAAGCGGCGTAGTAGCCCGACATGAGCGGCTACCCCGCGCGCGTCGTAACCGATAATGCGGACCTCAGGCCTCGCCCCGGCCCAACTTCGGTTGCCCTCAAATGGCTGCGCATTGAACGCACCGGTCGGCCCGTAACTCTTGCGGAAGAACTCGGCGAGTTCGGCATGATCGGTGAGCTGCAATTCGTTTTCCCAGCGACGGCTCCACTGCACTTGAGCGCGTGCAGAAGGAGCTTCCGCAGTCCGGGATACGGCAATGTTCATGGCGGGCTTCCTTGCGCCAGTGGAATTAAGAGCGGAGATGGTCACGTGAACTCGCTACCCGCCAAAGCGCCGGTCCACACTGAAATGGCGCTGCCATGCCCCGTCGGAGCTCGGCACCCCTCGCCTGCACCGCGCCTCGCGCCTTCTCTCGCGATGAAGCGATCGCATCGTTCGCGTCGTCACCCGACCAATGCCCTGCGCGCGATAGGCCGGAAGATGCCGACGAAGCGATTGGACTAACCAGAACCTGTCTGCACCACGGCGCTTTTCCGCCTCGTCCAGCATCGCTGTCGATGTTTTGACGTCTGAAGGCAGGCCATCGATGCGCGGGGCCTCATCGATGGCGCATCGGAGCGGCATCAGATCAAACTGGTTCTTATGCATCTTCGGCACGCCCTGAATGCGGTGAACAGGCGAGCCATTTGGAGATTCGCCTGAAATGCTTGGCATCCGCAATCTGCGCCTGCCGCTATTTCGCGACACTAGAATGAGGCTGAACGCGCTCTCAAGTGTACGCGAGTAAACCTCCAATATGGAAACGGATGGAATACGCAAACCAAGGTTTATCGGGATCCGCCTGGTATCCCATTGAGCGAGCTTCGCGCTGAGAAGAATCGACGTGGCTCGCACGGCGCGCCCATAGCCGCCCTCGAAACGGATGCGGCGTGCTGCTCGCACGTCCAGAAGTTTTTCTCTGAGCCCGCGGGAGCGACCAGCAGCCATCGTGGTATGCCTGATTACTTTTCCAAACTGATGTTTGCTATCCAACATCCCGCAGTTTGGTAAAATCGATTGTTTCGATAGAACACATCCACACGATGGATAGACTCACAACATGCGGTTCAAGGGACTTGATCTAAATCTTCTCGTTGCGCTCGATGCTCTGATGACGGAGCGCAACCTCACAGCGGCGGCGCGCAAAATTAACCTGAGCCAGCCCGCTATGAGCGCTGCGATCGCGCGGCTGCGCACCTATTTCCGCGATGAACTATTTACCATGAGAGGTCGCGAGCTCGTCCCGACACCTGGCGCGGAGGCGCTTGCAGGTCCGGTTCGCGAGGCCCTGCTGCACATCCAACTCTCGATCATATCACGGGACGCATTCGACCCGACTCAATCGAGCCGACGCTTCAGGGTCATTCTCTCCGATTTCATGACAATCGTCTTTTTTCGTAGAATCGTGGACCGTGTTGCGCAGGAAGCTCCCGCGGTGCGGTTCGAATTGCTGCCATTTTCCGATGAACCCGATGAGCTGCTCCGCCGCGGCGAGGTCGACTTTCTCATTCTGCCGGAATTGTTCATGTCGAGCGCGCACCCTAAGGCGACGCTGTTCGACGAGACCCTCGTATGCGTGGGCTGCCGCGCGAACAAACAGCTATCGCGGCAGCTTACGTTCGAAAAATACATTTCGATGGGGCACGTTACGGCCAAGTTCGGACGAGCCCTGAGACCAAACCTAGAAGAATGGTTTTTGCTTGAGCACGGCCTCAAGAGACGCATTGAGGTCGTTGTGCAGGGCTTTAGCCTGATTCCGCCCATATTGTTGGACACGGGCCGGATCGGCACAATGCCCTTACGGCTCGCCAGACACTTCGAAAAGCGGATGCCACTGCGGATCGTCGAGCCACCGCTTCCCCTGCCCACATTCACCGAGGCTTTGCAGTGGCCTGCGTTTCACAATACCGACCCGGCGAGCATTTGGATGCGGCGGATATTGCTGGAGGAGGCGTCCAACATGGCATCTGGGCATCAGGAGCCTCCAACTCGCCGGCGCTGCTAGGCTCGCCATAAGCCGCGCTCGGAAAGTTCCAAATACGCTATAACTCCTTCGACGTGCTCGGCCCCTTTCGTCACTTCAACGTCTCTGGGGCGAAGCTGCCAGAGACCGCCGCGAGGCGGCGATCGGTCGGGAAGACTTGCCGAGTGGTGAGCGTGGTGACCTCGCAGGTGTGGTTGGATTCGCTTGCACTGCAAACAGGTGAGGCCAGGCACTACGCGGCAGAACACGCCTCCTCAAGCACAATAATGTTTAGCTTGCCCGATAAAATCGCTTGAACCGCACACTGCGTCAGGTTGTAGGTTAACCGCCGTGACTAACGCTGCGCTACGCGGCCGTCGATGGGCGCTTTGGCGAACTCACGGCGCTGGCCGGACGCTGGGGTTGATCTGCCATTAACGAACTGACCGGGCCCGCCGGAAGCAGCGAGACCGATCAGCTTCGGGACTCCTGATGGTTTCCGGCCGCTGCTGATCGGCCTACCGCGTTGCTCTCCATTCTTGCGGTCACTTCGCGAGCGTCTTTACGCGATCGCACGATGGAACCGATGTCCATTCGGCGAGCCAATAGGACCGCTTCAGACGCAGCCGTCGCCGCTTGTCGTATGCGCCGCAAGGACGTTTGTGCCGGATAAGAAGAATGCGTTTCAAAGGTCTAGATCTAAATCTTCTCGTCGCGCTGGATGCTCTAATGACCGAGCGCAACCTCACCGCAGCGGCACGCAAGATTAACCTCAGTCAGCCGGCCATGAGCGCAGCTGTTGCCCGGCTGCGCTCCTATTTCCGTGATGAGCTGTTTGGGATGAGGGGGCGGGAACTTGTCCCGACCTCACGCGCGGAAGGACTCGCAGCTCCTGTGCGCGAGGCTCTAATGCACATTGAGCTCTCAATTATGGCGCGGGACGTGTTCGACCCAGCTCGATCGAATCGGCGATTCCGGATCGGCCTTTCTGATTTCGTAACAGTGGTATTCTTCCGAAATGTCGTGGAGCGCGTCGCGCGAGAAGCACCCGCCGTCAGCTTCGAACTTGTGGCGCTCACCGATGAGCACGATGAGCTTCTCCGCCGCGGCGAAGTCGATTTTGTTATCTTGCCGGAATTATTCATGTCCAGCGCGCACCCCAGGGCGGCCCTATTCGAGGAGAGACTCGTCTGCGTAGGCTGCTGCACGAACAGCCACCTATTACCGCGGCTTACATTTGATCGGTATATGTCGATGGGCCACGTTGCGGTTAAGCTCGGAGCCGCGCGCAAGACGCCGATCGAGGAATCCTTTTTACTCGATCTCGGCCTCAATCGGCGCATCGACATTCTCGTGCAGAGCTTCAGCATGATCCCGCCCCTGCTGGTAGATACGAACCGCATAGGGACGATGCCATTAGGGCTCGTAAAGCATTTCCAAAGAACGATGCCCCTTCGGATTGCCGAGCTTCCGCAGCCATTCCCCGCCTTCACTGAGGCAGTCCAATGGCCCGTGCTTCACAACAGCGACCCGGAAAGCCTCTGGATGCGAGAGATATTGTTGCAGGAGGCCACCCGCATGGCAACTGCACAAGAGCCCTCCATCATCTGCACTTCGGAACGAGCGGATACTGCCGGAGATTTCGCACGATCTGTCTCGCCTTTGTCGTAAGGACGTTCGCAACGGCTGCGAACCTCATATCTCAACGCATGTCTCAACGCAGACAATTCAGGCTCGCCTCGCTCGAACTCATTGTCGCTGGATAGAGGCCCTCGCAGCGGACGGCTATCATGACGACGTTGTGTCGCTCTTTCGCATGTTGGCATTAGGCGCGACATGCGAGCGGCGGCTCAGACTGTTGGCCTGGTTTTAGAGACAGGGACGGAGCGACGCGTTCACTGCCAAGCCAGGCCTTACGTTGCAACCCCGGCCGCCGGGCCTCGATACAGCTAGGATCGGTACGGGGGATGTCGTCGTCAACTCTCCGAATCAGTAGTGGCTCCCGATGAGGGAGACGATTCGGCTTCTTCGCAGAAGTACCACCATGCACAGTGAGCGTGGTGGTCATCGATCATGCATATGACCACGATCTCTTGCGCTGTCGAAGCAAGCATCTCGCACGCGTGTTGCCCTGTCGCATCACCCTGGAGTACATCGCACCCTCGTCGCTCTGCGCCGCCGGTCTGACTTCTTTCGGCCCTACCGCAGCCAAACGTCTTGACGATGTGCGCTGCCCTGACGCAATGACAAACAAGGAGCTGACGTTGGAGCAATGCAGCGGGGTGTTCGATCCGGAAGAGCTTTCCGTCCTGGGAAGCCTTTATGATGGCGCGGTCACCGCGCTACCCCCATCGATGCGAAATCCGGAAAATCGCACAGCAATCGCCAAACTCATCCTGGAGCGTACCGCGGCTGGCAAGGCTCAAGTGGCATGCCTGACGAACTTGTTGATCACCATTTCCTCTCAGGGTTGATCCCCCGGCATTCTGAGGATAGTCACCATTCTCGCGCTGGAATGGAAGACGATCCGGCTAGAGCTTTGAAATAGCTTGAATCATACGTGACGTCAGGTTGTAGGCTTTAAATTGAACAACATGAGCAAAGCTACACCACGAAGGCGTCGATGGCGCATTGGCGAACTTGCAGAGGCGACCGGAGTAACGGTACGCACGCTGCATCATTATGAACACACGGGACTCCTAGCAGCCTCAGAGCGTACTGACGGCGGCCACCGGATGTACGACCGTGAAAGCGTGCAGCGGGTTCACCAGATTCGCGCGCTACGTGAGCTTGGCTTCTCCCTTGTCGAGATCCGTAAAGCTATGGAGGGCTCGACCTCACTCATCGACCTGCTGCGCAAACATCTAGAGCGGATAGAACTTCAAGTCGCTCGAGCAACTCTGCTGCGCGACCGTTTGCGCAACATGACCATCGACCGCGAGAGCCAGGTCAGTGTGGATGAGCTGCCTGCCACCCTGAATGCGATGTCGCGGGTCGAGACGCGTAGTCAGACGTCCCGATGCACCTGCAAGTTAGCTGCAGATCGCGAGGAGCGGTGGCGGCGGATCCGCGACGACCTGCGTGATTGCATGGATCGAGGCGAGCACCCTTGCGGCGAGCGGGCCAAGGCCGTCGCAGCTGCAGCACGCTTGCTGATCAGCGAAATCGCCGGCGCCGACTCACGCGTTTCCATGATCCTGAAGGTACTTGCACGATTAAGCGCCCCCCAAAGTCTGGCTGGTTGGGATCCCTGCCTCATGCAGTATCTCGATCTCGCCCTTGGCGGGTTGGAGGATCAGCCGTAATGACGTTCTCATGGCCGGCTCCGCACAAGGCTGCCGATCGGCCTTGGCAAGCTGAAAACGCGATGACGCTTGGTTGATCGGCGGCTCTGATGCGGGCCGACAGTTTTAAGGACTCAATGGGACAGATCGTCATCGTCTCACCGATCCGCGCTCCCCTGACGCATTGATCGAGGCCTCCTTCAAAAGGGGCTTGAACCGCACGTAACGTCAAATTGTAGGCTCCACCGTGGTCGCAATCTGGCCGACCTAACGCACGCTTCGCTTGGTCGGCAGCCTCGACCTGCAGGCGCGTCTGATCACAGCTGCTGGCGGTTCACTTCAGGTGAGCATTGGGAGCTCTACAATGTTAAATGGGCGTTACGCTTTTGCTGCGAGTGCAGCGCTTCTCTTCTGCGCCCTCGCCTCGGCTGCGCGCGGCTCCGAGGTCAATATTGCCGTGGCTGGCCCAATGAGCGGAAGCAGCGCTGCGTTCGGCGAGCAAATGCGCGTTGGTGCGGCTGCGGCGGTCGAGGCATTGAATGCTTCGGGCCTACTTCCCGATACCAAGGTGATATTGAGTGTCGCCGACGACGCCTGCGACCCGAAGCAAGCTGTCGCAGTTGCGAATAAGCTCACAACAGAGCGGGTTCGGTTGGTCGTTGGCCATTTTTGTTCCTCTTCGTCGATCCCGGCCTCCGACATCTACGCCGAAGCAGGCATCGTTCAGCTGTCACCTGGCTCGTCCAATCCTCAGCTAACAGAGCGCGGCCTTGAGACTGTCTTTCGGATCTGCGGCCGCGACGACCAACAGGGCACCGTTGCCGCTGAGTACATTCACAGGAACTATCCTAACCGCAAGATCGCGGTGCTCGACGACAAGAGCACCGCAGGCAAGGGTATTGCCGACGTGGTTCAGGCACAGCTTCAGAGATTCGGTGAACAAGTCATTCGGCAAAGCTATGTAGCCGGTGAAAAGGATTACAGGGCGCTGGTCTCAAGAATGAAGAAGGATCGGGTGCGCGTTGCCTATATCGGCGGCTATCATACCGAAATCGGATTGTTTGTACGCCAGGCATCAGAAGCAGGAGCGGGACTCATAGTCATGGCGAACGATCCGTTGATGACCTCTGAATTCTGGGCCATTACCAGCAGCGCTGGGAATGACACATTGTTTACCTTCATGCCGGACCCCGCCAGGAATGCCAATGCGGCCGGCGTGGTCGCCGGACTCCAAGCTTCCAACCTGTCCGCTGAAGGCTACACGCTTTACGCCTATGCAGCCGTGCAAGCATGGGCAGAAGCGGTGAACCGGACCGGCTCCTTCAATGCTGCGCGCGTCGCCAGTGCACTTCGTTCACGGCCGATCGACACCGTGATTGGCCCAATCCGGTTCGATACAAAGGGAGACAACGCGGCTCCTGGTTTTCTGGTTTACCGCTGGCGCGACGGCCGTGTTGAAACTGTCCAGCAGAACTGATTGGCATCAACGCCGTCTCCCCAAACTCAAAGTGACACGGATGATGAGACGCCCTCATAACGTTGGAGCAGCGATACTCGCAAGCTCTCTTATACTTGCAGCTTTTGGAGCGTTTTTAGCGTTCGCTGCGGCGCTTGCAGAGCTACCCGATGTCGACCTGAAGGAGGCGCTACGTCTGACGATAGACAAATAGTAGCCGTACCGAGCTGATCTGGCAGGCAGGCACAGCATTTCTGAAGCGGCCATCTACAATTGTGCCAGGTTTGGCGGCATGGACGTTTCTGCGGCCAAGCGGTTGAAGGCCCAGGAAGAGGAGACCGCCAAGCTATCGATGCTTCTGGTCGAGCACATGCTTGGTGTGGAGGCGCTTCGCCAGTCAAAGTAACGGCCGGGCCGCCATCTGCGCATTCTCGTGAGCCAATCACATCGTGCAATCAGATCCACGCACCCAAAAGGAAACGCCCTAAGCGGTCAAATGACGAAGAAGACCTCTTTGAGCGCGACGGCATGAAGCAACCAGGACTCGCCACCTAGCCCATAATCGGAGATTGATCGAGTGAAGAGTGGCCTTTCAAGACTAACGTGCGGCATTTTCGACCATTTGGATGACGACGGCCGAGATGCCGCACGACAATATGAAGATCGTCTCAAGCTGGCGGAGGTCTGCGATTCCCTCGGCTTCTACGCTTATCACCTGGCCGAACACCACTGCACACCTCATGGCAGAGGGCCCTCGCCGAACCTGTTTCTATCAAGCGTCGCGCAGCGCACCCGGCGATTACGCTTCGGTCCGCTCGTCCTTTTGCTCAACCTTTATCATCCATTGCGCGCATTCGAAGAGATCTGCATGCTTGACCAATTGAGCGGCGGCAGGCTCGAGCTCGGGATAGGCCGCGGCTCCCAGCCGATTGAATGGAGCTATTTCGGCATCAGTGCAGACGCCGTACCAAGCCATTATACGGAAGCCAGCGAAATCCTGAATATTGCGCTGAAGGGGCATACGCTATCTTATCAGGGACACCACTTTGAGCTGAGGGACATACCCTTAACCTTGAGGCCTCATCAACGTCCATATCCGCCGACCTGGATCGCGAGCAATCGGGTCGAAACGGCGCAGTGGGCCGCTGCAAATGGCGCCAATCTGGCGTGCATAGGCCGCGCCTGTGTTGTCCGGAACGTTACGGATGCCTACCGCTCCCATCGAGCGCACAATACAACCGCCCACGGTCGCGAGCCATTTCTCGGGCTGGTCCGCATGGTCGTGATTGCGAAATCTGATCAGGACGCTCATGCGGCGGCCGAAACTGCGTATCGACGATGGCTGGAGAGCTTCAAGTTTCTTTACGAGCTGAATGCCAATCCGACACCGCCCGCCCTCCCGCTGACCTTCGATGCAGCGCTTGAGAGCGAATTGTGCGTCGTCGGAACGCCAGCTTCCGTCCGACAGCTCCTTCTTAACCAGATGGAAGAGGCAGGTGCCAACTACCTGCTTTGCCAGCTTGCATTCGGAAACCTTCCGCTGGAGACTTCCCTGTACACCGCAACAGCAATCAAAGCTGAAATTCTCGATAGTTTTGCCGGATAATGTCTAGATTGGGGAATCATACACTTGGCAAGTAGACCGACGCGCTGAGATTATATCCGAAGCTGGTTGCGATTTTGGTCGTCGCTTGCCCTGGGCGCAAAGGCGACGGTCAGCCTCAATGGCAGCGATCAACCGGTCAATCTTCGGACTGCGCTTCTTCCTTACTTCGACACATGAAACTCTGCTGAAGGGAATTCTTCGTTGTGAGCGCGCTTTACGCAATGAACTTTGTCGGCATGGGCGGAACTGGCGGTGGTGCCGTCTACGTCGGCAACGGCAAGATTGTCGGAATCGACGCTGGGAACCTTCGCTATAGTGGCACCTACATCGAGGAAGGCGGTCGGATGAAGGGGACTGTCAACCTAGCCGAACGCTCTTCGTCCGCTTCGATCTCGCGGGCCTTTTCAATGAAGGCCCGCGATTGCTCAGGGTCATCCTGCATCTGCGGGAGGCCGAAGCTGGTGGATAGTCGCCGTCGAGCTTCCATGGCCTTCTCTTCGGCTTGCGGCGATCGAGGAGTTTGGAACTTCGTGACATCTGGGGGTCCACTTTAAAGGTATTCGAAGGGTCACCGCTGCGACCTTTTTGTCTTCTCAATCACGGCCTGTCATCAACGAATCAGCAGGCTCGCCTGAAAGCCCTTAAGCTCACTGAACCAAGACGGCGGGAAAAAACTAATTACCCCGCCATTGATGTAGGCGATGAGATTACTCACGTGCGCTATTCACGAACTGGATGCATCCCATCAACACTTTCGATTTTACCAATTTCAGCCAAATACCCCATAAGTCGATCGCCCGGTTTCCGGAAAGCACATTTCACGAATGTCGTGTGACAATGGATCCTTCTTGCTTTCAGCATAGTCGCAGGCCAATTCAAGCTTCTCGTGGCTGCATCCCCAACGACACCCCTCAATCTTTGAAATCGACGCACGTGCGGCGCAGATGCGGTCGGATGGCCAGCCGCAACGTCTGGCGCGGCAATCTATCGCGTTGTCGCCTCCCCCTTTGCCATCATACTAAGCCCTCCAAGAAGATCGGCTCTCACACTGCTTGGCCAGGGTAAATGCGTGCGCTGCATAGAGTTCGGGCAGGCGAACTGCCCGCTCCACCGGTGCGGGCTGGACTTTTCGCCCTCACCAGGCGGGCAGCGTCGACAATCCGCCGCTGTCGCGGCCTTCAAGCAAAGCAGTGCCGTCAGCTATCTGACTGCGCTAAGTGCAAGACACGTATCCTCCGGCCAGGACGGGGCACTGATGTCGATCCGTGTGATGAGACCAGCCACGCGATCTTACTGCCCACCCCCGTACGTCGTGTGATCGTGGATTCTCACTCTGCTTGCGTCCTCGGCCTTCGTCGGCGGGCGGCACCCTCACCCACTTCCTCCAGACTGACGCTACCTCATCTCATTCTATGCGCCGGCGCTCTTCGACCATATCCCGACGCGGTTATGCCTTGTCAGCGATCCTTACATCACTATCGGAACGAGTGGTGGACGTGCGCGATCTGCCGGTCTTGTATCTTAGCGCGCGCAGCTTCCAGGAGCCCATCCGCACCCTCAGCGTGCCAGGCATCGCCTGTCAACGAATGCAGAGAGAAACCGCAGACGTATGTAGCGAATGTTATTTCTGGGTTGCCTGGCATGGACTGGGACATCATTGTCTGGCATGATGAGGAGACCGGTCTGGACCAGCTAACGGCGCATCTTCAGCAACAGCTTCGTCCAGCGCCAAGCGCTCTGTATGACACTCTGCCTGGCGAGCCCTCCGGTTACGTGAGGATCGCCATGTCAGGCGGCAAGCAATCCCGGAGCAGTTCGGGCGGCGCTTCTCGACTTGCCGTCATCAGCGGTATCCCCGCTGGCTGGAGTGACTGCCACTACCCGACGCGCTGGACCGGCTCGACGGTCCAATCAAATGACGGGCCATCTACAACGCTGTTCGCGGCGTTCTATCCCGTCGATTCCGCCTTTGCGGTCCTTTCGCGGCACGTGCCTGCCACCCTCTCCATTCGGCGACCATGCGTGCGCACCTTGCTAGCAGCCATTCGTTGTAGCGCCGCGTCTGCCGTCTCGCGAACGGGGAAGCACGACACAACCGTTACTCAGCCTGCTGCCCTGCATTTAACTACTTTGGAGCAACACCGTGGAACTTGACCCTTCCAATTCACGCACACAAGACCTCGAGGATCGCATCGACCTGCAACTCGACATCGTGGCCGCCCTCATACGCGAAGAAGGCAACGAACTCGAAGCGATCCGACTGCTAAACGCACTCACAAACCAAATGATTACGGCGGAACTGGAGCTCGGCCAGCTCAGCGATACGAGAACCGGGGGTCACGCCGGCGACCGGCGAACAGCGCGACTGTCGCGGGACCGTGGCGTTTACCACCCAGAAGACCTTCAGGTTTTGGGACGCCTTCTCGATCAGGCCGTGGCGGCATTACCGGAAGTGCTGCGAACTCCCGCCAACCAAATGAAGATCGCCAAACTAATTCTGTCACGTGCAGCAGCGGACTGAGATTTGATTTGGTTTTTCTGCGGTTGATGGCGCGCTTATCGAGCGTTTATCGCTGGGCTGACTGCTACGCCCGAGCGCACCAGGGATCGACGACTTGGCGTTTATGGGTTCACCGTCCCGTAAGCGCGCCGCGTTCCGCTGGCTTTTCCATATCGCAACTGTTCGCCACCACGCTCGAAAGCAGGCTCGCCCTATTAAACCACCTCGCGCCGGAGATGACACAGCTACATTCGATCCAGCTAGACCTTGCAGCTCTTCGAGTACCTGATAGCTATGGTGTCTTAAACGCCTGCGGCCAACTCCAAGGGCTGATAGCGGGGAAGCGCAACCCAACACATGCGTGCGAGACATCGCACGGCTATCGCCGCTTGTGATCCCTCAATGCGTTCGGCCCTCGTTGCGGCATTGTCTCCTACAAACGCGCAACGAACGGCACCCACATTCCTTTGCCGGATGACAGCGAATTCGGCAGGAGAGCATCGCAATTGCCGCTGCATCTCGCTCCCTTCTCTAGTGCGACTCACCTGGAGCAAAACCCGCACCGAGAGCAGGAGGCCACACGCAGGGTCGAGCAACAGGATGACGGATCGCGGACACATGTCAGAAAGCAAACAAGCAGCGTTCGGAAAACGCCACACGATTCCAGAAACGACATGACAAGCAGTTGCGATCAGAGCTCTTCTTAGCTTGAGACTGCGAAAGGAGTTGAACGGCCCATTTTCATCATGTTCGGCTTTAGTCGTGATGGCATGGCGCCGATCTTCCGATTGCAGGAAGAAGAGCCACAACTATTGACCGATGCCAAGCAACAAGAGCACTGCGGCAATGAAGCGCGCGAACAACGCGTGATCGTTTCAACCGTTTCAGAATTTTTCGAATTGCGCCTGGCAATACGACGTTCGGTCATCGGAACTTCAACAAACATCTATATCGACTTCATTGAAGCGCCGAGAGCAGCTCGATACGCAAGCGGTCTGAGCCCTGATGTCCTACTTGCTGGGACAGGCCACAGACTCTCGGTTCGCTTTTGGCAAGGTACGTCCTTGTATCAGGATGTCGAGGAGTGTTGAGATGGATCAGTTCTTATCCGAGCAAGTGCAGGCGCCAGATGCTATCGTGAGTGTCGCATTTGATAAGGCTTGGCGCTTTGTCGAGAAGGATCCGTTGCTGGCGCATAATCTCAAGACGGTCCTTCATACTCGATTGCGAACTTTCCTCGAGTGTTCGATAAGGAACGGCGAACGGAATACTTTGAATCTGGCAAACGAAGCGATACGCAACTTGCGGGCTGAACTGGCGCCGTCGACCAAGCAATAAGGCGCTTGCACCTCTACTGTCAGATGGGTTTGGCTTCGTTAAGGCTCTTGGGGACCTTATGCGGCAGGAACGAACCGGGTCAGAACGTGGTCGAGCTGACCTTCCTCCACTCATGTTCTGCCCCGCTGACGACGAGCACGTTCGCGACGACTGTTGCCTGTGCTGCTCTTCTGGTGACCCGAGACCAGTAAGCTGGAACCCAGAGCAAGTCGGCGACGAGACGGGACAGCTGCGCTAATATTCGCTGGCGCCAGGAAAAGGCATGCCGTTTGCTCTCCTGACCTTTGGCTCGGCACGAGCTTGCGCAACTGCAAGCAAGAGCCTGGTCAAGCACAGCCGCATCCGCTTCTTGACGTTCCTCGATCGAGGTAGAGATTGAGGAAGCCAAAGTGGCGCTCGTTAGCGACAGAAGGAGCCAAACACCTCGCAGGTCGCATCACAGGCCATCATGAACGAGATCGTATTCAAAGAAGGATCTGCGCCAAGCGACCACTGTCGGGCCGCAGCATTTTGGTCGAGGCAGTGCATGGCAAGTTGCGCGCTCCACAATCTGACGCGGCGTGAGATTGAACCTATTTCTTTCGAAGACATGTTGTGCCGCAGTTACAGCAATTCGCGATCATATTGTTAAACGCACGGCGCCGGGGAGCATCGAAAGGAACGACACTCGAATGAAGAATTTTCTGATTCTGATCGCAAGCATCGGCGCACTCAGTGCGGCCGCTCCCGCATTCGGCGCGGACTTCGCCGGGCAGCCCGTCAAGGTCAAGGCGCCACCGCTGCCGGTCGCAGCCCCGATTATCGATTGGTCCGGCTACTATATCGGTGTCAATGGCGGCTGGGGAACGGGCCGCAACTGCTGGGATTTCAATGGCGTCACTCCCGAGGGTTGCCATAATTCGACTGGCGGGACCATTGGCGGCCAGATTGGCTATCGTTGGCACATCTTCAACATGGTCTACGGGATCGAAGGCCAGGGCAACTGGGCCGACTTCAGCGGCTCCAATGTCAGCACAGCCTTCCCAGCAGACACCATTGGCACCCAGACAGATGCGTTCGGTCTGCTCACCGGCCATATCGGCTACGCGTTCAATGCCGTGCTGCTTTACGGCAAGGGCGGTGCTGCGGTGACCAGCAACACCTATCACGTCAACTCGGTGGCCACTGGCACCGAGATTGCCAAAAACAATGATGTGCGTTGGGGTGGCGCGCTGGGCGCCGGTGCCGAAGTCAGCCTCACGCCGAACTGGTCAGCTGGCGTCGAGTATACCCACTTGTTTATGCAGCGCAGCAACGTAAGCTTCCCAGCGGCCTTTGGCGCCGATCGCGTCCATCAGGACGTCGATCTAATCACGGCACGGCTCAATTACAAGCTCGGCCAGACGTTTCCCAAATATTGATCTCCACGCGCCTGCGTGAATCGGGAGCCCCGACCACGGTCGGGGTTCTTCCTTCAGACGCTCCTCTCCCCCGCGGCATCCCTGCCGGACTTCCGAAGCACCAGGCCCGAGCCCGTCTAGGGCTGGCTCACCGGCTGGATGGAACGACGCCGCCTGACTCGAACGCTGGCGCACCAGGTCAGTCGATTCGGCACGTCATCGACGGTTATGGAGCTCCACAACCTCAGGCAGCGTGAGGTTTGAGAGCGCTTGTCTCAAGGAGCGTTGTATCTGCGATTTCGCCGAAAGTGCCATGCTGAACTTGCCAGAAGCTGGAAGCAAAAATTTGGCGGTTGGTGCTCGTTCCATTCGACTGATGAATTCAAAGAACATTGAGGCGCATAGCCATAACGATCGCTTGAATCCGGCTGGTCGCACCCAGCTTTCGCATCGCGTTCTTGATATGAAAATTGACTGTATTCTCGCTGATTTCCAGGATCATCCCAACTTCCCATGACGATTTCCCCTCTGCCACCCAACGCAGGCAACTGATCTCCCGCTGCGATAGTGTAACATATCTTTCGCAACCATTATTGGAGGGACGAGCGATGTCGCCATAGGCGGTGTGAAACTGCCAGGCCAGCGCGTTGAGATGACCGATGCGGTCCTGAGGATCAGCATCGTCGGACGCAGATGCAAACGACACCACAGATACCCGGCCCAACGGGCCAAACAATGGCACGCTCATGCCATGCTTCAGGCCGAACTCTCTCGCTTCGTCCAGAAAGCGTCTCTCGTCCGGTTGAAGTTGATGGTGGTCGGCGAGTTGATCCCACAAAAACGGCCGCGAATGCATCGGCGTCCGCCGGACCACCGGATCGATAGTATGGTACTTGCGTTTGAAGTATCGGTCGCACCAGTCTGGCGGCCACTTCACAGCCACAGTCGGAGGTGGATACTCCGCCAGCCGAAGTGGCTCGAGGAAGTTGAGAGCGCCGTAAGCGATTTCACTGAACCCTTCCTCGGTGGCACAGCTTACAAGAAGCTCGAACAGCGCTCTGAGCGAATGCGTCTGGTTCGCGCATTCGGTGAAGCTAAAGAGATCCATGGTGGCCGCCTCAGAACGTCGATCAAGCTCCCTGTCACTGTGTTCGATTGCGCTTGTTTCAGGCGGAGCCAAATTCCATTCCATGACCTGAACTCTTGGGTTTGTTCTTCGTGAAGTCTGAGCGCCGCACGCTGCGTCAGACGCCATTCCCGAATTCGTTGCCCTGCCGCTGGCTGCGCCGGCATGATCGTCCCGTCAAACAGCCGAGATGCCGCCATCATCCCTGGTCCGAGGCTGAACGGCATGCCGCAATCGAAGCGCCGTTGCACATGCGAAGTGATCGGTCCAGCTCGCCGATGACGCACAGGCCAATCGGCCGCGCCACCGTCCACGTCGATGGTCTGACTGTGATAGAAAGTCCGAGGACCCTGGCGACTCAGCTGGCGAGACGAACCAAACAGCATGAGCGGCTACAGGGCCGGCTCTGTTCAGATTGGATGGCGAGAAACCCGGGTCCTGTCCGAACGACGCTTCGCTTTGTCTCAAGGCCGAGCACGAGGAGATCTTGGGCACTGAACTCCGCGATACAGGTAAGGTAGAGCACGCCGATGCGCTTGGCGGTGCCGGACTCGACCTGCGCGTTGTCGGTATCGATTGTCTGCTTGCCGACGAAGACAACAGGAGTGTCATTTTTCTTCCCAATCTTGCGAATTGCCATCGCTAACCGCTGGCTGATCCTCCGCCCTATGACGGCGTCGGGAACGCGATCGATGAGCAACACGGAACGGCCGAAGCCGAAGCCATACTCCTCGCATGATTGCCCGGCGTCTCAGCGGGTCCGTCCGGCAGGTCCGGCGCAAATGCATCGAAGGGACAGAAAATGGCCACGTCCAAGGCGCAATGGGAGATACGCTTAGTCGCGAGACCTGCTTGATGCAGAGGACACTTTGCATGCGCATCTCCAGAAGGGAGAGGACCCCGGATTGGACCAGTCCAGCAAGTGTCGTACCAACTGTTGAGTTGGCGAAAATCAACCGTCGGGACAAGAGCTTGAAAGGCGGACGGTTGGTCGCAAGGTAAGTCCGTTGAAGCAATCATGACATCGGGAGGAAAGGCGACAGCGCCATTTGTGCGAGCCGCGGCACGAGTTGATCTAGACCAAGAAAGGGGCAGCTCCTCTCGGCGGCCGCCTCGAGTCCAACCGTCGGTGCCGCAAGCGCAGCCCTCTCGCAGCCCAGTCAAGTACCAACCTTGGCAATTGATGGGGACAGTCGACACATGACAATCGTCAAAGGAACTTGGACTGACTGCACCTCCGGCCGCGCGAATCCCCGACTAAGCGCTCGGAATCCGCCCCCTAGCGGAAAGATAATTGCGCCGGCACCTCACGCACGAATCGTGATGCGGTTGGTGCAACCAAGGCGAAGAACTTCGCCAAGATCGGTGAAGCATGGTTTCTCTGCTCTTCGCGATCATCTCACTGCTCTATGCGACCGTTGGCCAGGCGGGTGGCACTGCATTCCTGTCGCTAATGGCTTTCTCTGGAATGCCATCGACCGAGATGCGGCCGACGGCGCTTGGTCTCAACATTGTTGTCGCGACTTATTCTACGTGGCTCTTCAACCGCAACAAAGTCGTAGACTGGATAATCCTGCGCCCGCTTCTGCTTTCATCGATGCCAACGGCGCTTGCCGGTGGCTTGATTGTGCTCGAGGAACACATTTACAAAACACTGACCGGGATCGTTCTTCTTCTGGCGAGCGCCGTGATGATCATGCGGCGGGGACGAGCCGCCGATCGCATTTGCGAAACTCCGCTCCGGGCAAGCGTGAGCATTGGCGCGGTCCTCGGCCTGGTTTCCGGCCTGACCGGCGTGGGCGGCGGAGTGTTCCTGGCCCCGACGCTCATCGCACTGAATTGGGCATCACCTAAGCAGACCGCCGCGCTATCACCTCCTTTTATCCTGGCTAATTCCACAGTCGGCTTCGTCGGAGCTCTTTTCACCGGCCAATTTCCGTCCTCGAATTTGGCGCTTTACGCAATCTCCGCGCTGGCGGGTGCCGTCGCAGGAACGGTTATCGGCCTGAAATGGTTGAGCCAGACAGCTATCAGGTTCATCCTCGTGGCGGTTCTGCTCGTTGCCGGCATCCAATTGGTTCGCGCTTGAAAGTGTCAAGTCCCGTCTTTTGTGGGGTTGGTAAGCGCGGAATGTCAGGACGCGAGTCCCATTTGATGTAATGATCCGGCGCAAGATCTCCCAGCCGGCTTCTGCATAGATGGCCTCCAGGTCGCCGCGCGAGAACGATTCCTTGTGACGGGATGATCGACGCCTCACCAGGCGGTCTATGAGAAACAGTGAGAGCTGCACGTGCATCGGATTGATGCGACGCCAATGAGGGGCCAACTGCATATTTATGCGCGCTCTGGCGGCGACCGATAGCTGCAAAGGCGATGCTAAAAAAAGACATCAAGTGCTGAAGCAGAACAGAAAGTATCGCAGATAGTGTCACGCGTGAGTATCTGGCCGGCCCTCGCCTTCGCTATAAGCAGGACCTGCAGGTTGTTGTGAGTTGGTGAGCCGCATTGGAGCCGGAACGAGACGCCGCCGAACCAAGGCGCCCCGACGCACTTTGCCGGGGGGTTGAAAGTGCGCCGGGCCCGCCCCAACATCATCAGTACATCCGTGATGATGCTTGTGGCAATGAGACAAGCAGCGTGGCGGAATTGAGGCTCATGCATTTTATACTTGAAATTCAAGAATGTTTTCGTGAGCTGCTCCAAAGGACTTGAATCGCACGTAGCGTCACGTTGTACGATCGCGCAGTTGGCGCTCTTCATCTAGCAAGCAACGTATTCCGTGACACGCCGGCCTTGAGATGGGAGGCATCGGTCGAATGCTGTGAGCATCCACATCGGTTTTTCCACGGAAAACCAGCTTGAAAGTCCAGGGACAGCCTGCCCCGCTCTTGGTGATGCCTTTAGATCCCTGTCTTCGTCGCAAAAAGGCTGTATGTCAGGGAATGCAGAAGCGACGCGCCCTCGGATGAATGATTGACACTGCGCGCAGGCTGGTCGGGGGACGTCTAGCCGCTTGGGCCGTGCTCGTACGAGAAGTTCATTCTACCCACAAGCATCCAGATAATCGCCAACGAGCGGCTCTCACTCCCACCCTCACTCCCGGCCCCTAAGCCGCATTGGCAGTGACATCGAGAGCGGGACCAGATCTCAGGAACGGTTAGGCGCCTTTGACATAACGCAAAGACACAACAGAGGGCATCGGTCAGCTTCATGCTGTTTGAGCATGGGAAAGTTAAGCCTTGCAGACCTCCCTCCTGAACAAGTATTGCGATGCTCGCCTGCCTTGGTACACCATCTACCCAACCGTACCGGATTTCTCCGCGGTCGTCGGTCCCAAGACTTGTGAGACATGGTTGAGGCGGCTGCCGCCCGACGAACCCGTATCACTCTACATTCACGTTCCGTTCTGCCGCTCGATCTGCTGGTATTGCGGCTTCCCTACAAGCCTCACTCGCAGCGAGCGACCGATCCGCAATTATTTGGCGGCGGTGCAGGATGAGATACGCTTGGTCGCAGAGCAAGCGCCGCCCGCTCTGCCGGTGAGCGACGTGCATTTCGGCGGCGGGACGCCGACCACCATTGCGCCGACCGATTTCCTGGCCTTGATGGAACTCCTGAGCCGCTGCTTCGCGTTCAGCAAATCAGCTACCATCGCCATAGAAATCGACCCGCGTGCGTGCACGGCCGAGATGGTCGAAACGTTAGAAGCGGCGGGGGTCGGCCGCGCGAGCATCGGCGTGCAAAGCTTCGACCCCGTGGTTCAAAGGGCGGTCAACCGCGTCCAGAGCGAGGTGCAGACGGCTTCTGTCGTCGAAAGTCTTCGCCAGCATGGGATAAGGCGCATCAATTTCGACCTTCTCTTCGGACTGCCCCATCAGACGGTGCGGTCCTGCGTGGACTCCGCGCGGACGGCTCTGGCCATGCGGCCAGACCGGCTTGCGGTTTTCGGCTATGCTCACGTCCCCTCCTATATGAAACGTCAGCGCCAGATCGATGAGACGGCGCTGCCGGACAATGTCGCCCGCGCTGAGCAAGCCGCGGCCATTGCAGATACGCTGGTCTCGGCCGGCTACCGCCAGATCGGGCTCGACCATTTCGCCCTGCCCAACGACGAGCTCGCGCTGGCGCAGAAAGCCGGTGAGCTGCGCCGCAACTCCCTCGGTTATTCGGCTGATACCTGCAAAACCGTGATCGGCTTAGGTCCGTCAGCCATCGGCCGTCTGCGTGACGGTTACGTCCAGAACGAGATCGCAACCGATTCCTATCACCAACACATTCAGGCTGGTCGTCTGGCAACCTCAAAAGGCTACTGTCTCACCGCCGAAGATCGCCTCCGCGCCGCAATCATCGAGCGTCTGATGTGCGATTTGCAGGCCGACGTACCAGCGATCTGTGCTGCTCACGGATTTGATCCGATTCCTCTTCTCGATTCGGCCGACCGCCTGGGAATGCTTGCCGAAGACGGGATAGTGGACATTGAAGAGGGATTCATTCGGGTCAAGCAGGAGCACCGGTTTGTCATTCGCGCTGTTGCTGCCGCATTCGACACTTGTCTCGACCGTATCCCTCTTAACTAAACCACGCATGTGAGCAGATCCCAAACCTCTAAGCTCTTCGCGAGGAAGCGATCCGAAGAAAGCGCCTCGGGCAGACAGGCTAGATTTCGAGGATGCAGTGGCGGTGTGATGACACGACCTTTCACATATGGTCTCAAGACTGGCGAGGGCTAATTAAAAGGGAGCTGATCTAAAGGAGAGGTACAGCGGACTCCGCCGTTCAGGGCCACGCCTCGATCATGCGGAAAGCGCTCTGCCCCACTTCCGCTGGAGTGCTCTCGATGAAGGCGACGGCATCAGCGACATGCCGCTGGAGACGCCGGCGCCCGCACAAGTTTCGGGTATTTTACGGCCGCAGGCAGCTTTGTGAAGCTACGGTCCACCTCCTCGAGCACAGTTGGAGACTCGACCACGCCTGCAGCGGTCTCAGACCTCAAGGCTCGGCTGTCTTCGGTCCTGCGGTCACTGGAGCGCCTCCGACGGAAACAGGTCCCTGTGGTTTGGACCGCCTGAAGCGCTTCCTGGCGACGCTTGAAGCAGCCCGGGCTGGCGACAAAGGAGGCGCGGGAGCAGCAGAAGGGATAGGTGTTGAACTCTGCAGCGAATCGATCCGCGAAGTCAGCACGGTGATCTGATCCAGAATCCCTTTGAGGTCATCCCGCTGGGCATCGATCTGGCGGTTGAGTTCTGCGATCTCATCGCCAGCTTTCTGCTGCGCCCACTTTATCTCGAACAGGGATGCCCTGTCCTCCAGTGACAGGCTCATCGTTGAAGCGACGTCCCGGGCTTCCGGCGTCTCGACAAACTCTTCAAGGTTAGCCCAAAGCCAGGCGCCAGCAGCACACGAGCCGACGAGGACAAGCGGGAGCACCAGAACCGGGAGAATCCGTCTTGACCGCCCATGCAAGAGCGGCCGCAAGTCTGGCGCGGCCGCTTGATCAATCAAGTCCATTGTCCCTCGCTCAACATCCCATTCCAGCAGGCTTATTTTGTCGACGCGACGGCCTGCGATGCTCACGCGCTCCAGGAGCTGCCAGCGTCGACAACAATCAATCTTGGCGAGCTTCCCGATCGGCTGCCCCTGCTCCTATGAAACGCTACTTCTTGAGCAACGCAACGCGACAATTTGCGCGCGTTCTCCATGATAGCGTCACCAGCGAGCAATGGTTCTCATCTTCGCCGGCGATGGCGCAGCATTTTCTCATCATTCAGAAGAACCTTGCAGATTTTCTTACCTTGCCCGGGCACGAATGCAAACCGTCCGCTGATTCCTGCAGTGTGTTCGATTGAGCCCCGCCTCACGCCTTGCCGAGACCAGCAACTTCATCCGGGACGCGCCACGTAAGCGCCACGGCTGATCGGCCGAGCCGCAATGGCCACCATTGCACCTGCTCGACTACCAATTCCGGCAGGTTGTTCGAGATGAAGGGCACGTGGCAATCGTGACCAACGAACGCCGCGCACGTCAAGGATTCGGATGCAAGACAGATTTTGCCGCGCCAACGGCGCTGACGGAGCCAGCAACTGCTCGCCGATAACCGCCAAAGCTGCTCGATGGCTGATTCCTCCGGTCTGCTGGGCCATCACGTTGGACGTTGTGGTGTGGTTGCCGCGCGCGCAAATTCAAAGGCTCTTCGGCCTTCGCGCCTGGCGATTGTCTCGTCTTTCGGTACCAATGAACCACTTCGTGAAGCCAGGCCTCTTGCCCGGCGAGCCTTGCTTTCTGGTAGCTGCCGTTTCGTCGCGAAAGCTGCCTTCGATGCAGATGCGCGGCACCGCCAGACTCGCCTGACTCACAGTGAGCAAGGTGGACATTCGCAATGTTTTGGTGGCCAGGACAGCGAGGCCGCGCGCGCTCGTCGTGAGCATTTTGCCGAGAGCCAGCGCTCGCCGCTGGCTCTCGGCGCACCGGCGTCATCCACGCAAAGTTGCGGACCAGATCATCATCGCGCCGCGAGCTGAGAGGTTCGGGAAGCCTGAGTGGTTCTCGTCGGATAAATCGAGTTCTGGCTCGTCCCCCTCGCCCTCGGACGCGAAAGCGCCGGGAGCTCACTCTGGGCCAATCAGGCCGCAGTTCAATCTATTCATGGCCGGCAGACATGGACCCGAAGTACGCCATGCGTGTTGCCTTCTTGCGACGACCTCGCCTCGGACATACTCGGCTACGGCAGCACTTGCTTTCAATTCTAGACCATGCGGAAAGCAACGTGGGCTTCTTATCGCACTTTCGCTAGCGGCTTGTCTGGTCGGCAATTCCGTACTGGCGCAAACCGCGAGCGGGCTTGATCCTAGTAGCCACCCTGTGGATCAGGCCAGCAAAAGACGAAAGGCTTCCGATCGGGCCGCAAAGCTCCCGATCGGACTGATCCGTCAGGCAATCCGCCCTCCTGCCCCGGCGCCAGCAGCAGGTTCCGGAGTGCCTTTCCAGAAGCGCGGCAATGCGGACAGGGCTGCGCAGACGAGACCGCAAAAGACGATCGATCCCTTCGCAAGATACGACAATCTGCGTGAAAAAGGGTTGTGGCTCAACATACCTGGCCCTGCGGACACGATTGGTCAGGACAAGGACGGCGTTAGATCGGCGCTGGCAGATGTCGGCGTCGGCTACATCGGCTGGACACACAACAGCTTTGCAAACAACCAGCTGCCGAATGCAGCCAGAAGCACTATCGCAAACCAGCTCTATATGGGCCAGAATCCGACCTTCGCGTCGGCAAACTTCATGATCGTCACCTACGATCTCAGCCGGTTTGGCATTGGCGACGGACAGATTGTCGTAGGAGCCGAGCAGCAATACTGGACGTGGGATCGCCCGGGGCCAGATCGAGTGGGAATCAATACGCTCGCCTATTACCAGACTTTCTTCGACAGGACACTAGAACTCAAACTTGGTTACCTCAGAAACCAAAATGAGTTCACCGGCACATTGTTCGGAGGGATTACAGGATCGAACATGTCTGCCTTGTTGCAGGCAGGGATGAGCACCAATGCTGCGCCGACGCCTGCGGTCAACCTGAAGTACAATTTTGACGATCGCTTGTACAACAAGGTCTCCGTCCAGCGCTCAATCAGTCCAGATGGTCCCTACGCCCAGATAACGGAGAATCCCACCGGCTTGAACTGGAGCACGGCCAATGCAGGCATCCTTCTCGTTGATGAAGCCGGCTACAGGAGCAAGGCTGCTCCCGGCGTGCCCGACACGTGGCTGCGGGCGGGCGTTGGTTTCAACAGCAGCCGCTACAAGAATTTGGCGGATCCCGAGCAACAAAGGGAGAGCGGGAATAATTTTCACTACATCGCTGCGGACAGGCAGCTCTGGCAGAGCGACGCCCTTGGGTCGCCGTCTCGCGGCATCTATGGCGGATTCTCCCTCATGGGAGCTCCGCCTGAACTCAACATGATCAGCCGGTATTACGAGCTTCGTCTTTATGCGAAGGGACCTTTTGATAGTCGGCCCAGTGATCTGGTTGCTCTCGTTGCGACCAACACGGCCTGGAGCAAGCTTGCAGTGGATGCTGCTCTGGCTAAAGGCCAGCTTGCGCACCGCGACACCACAGCAATCACGGGAACATACACTGCGCATCTCGCTCCGGGGATATATGCAAGCGTCGGACTGTCATACATCCATAACCCGACAAGCATCACACACACGCCCCAAACGGAACACGCGCTCAATCTGTTGGTATCTACGTTGATATTCTTCTGATCATCGCAAGCGCCGTTCCGCTCCCACCTTCTCGTGATGCATGGGACCGGAGCTTCGCGATCTCCTTGAAGCGATCGGCCTGCATCTGCGCTAGACGAGCCCGTTAGGTCGGATGTGACGGAACGCCAGCTGGAAGAGATTACGGAAAAGCATCTCGTTAGTTCTCCAGAGAGGATCGGGCGGATTGTTGAGGAGAGGCTGGTCCTGGGCGCCGTCATTTCCGAGGTTGGCCAGCGCGAATAACTTCCCGTACGGAACCATGGCCAGGTCAGGTTCTCGAAAGCTTGCCCGACTACGGAGACCTGTTCAGGTGATCCTGGAGGTGAGGTTAGGTGGACCCGCAAGATTTTGACCCATTTAATGTACCAGCTTGGTCGCAGGTGCAGCACGCCGTCTCGCAAGAGCCGCAGACGAGCCAGGCCGGACAAGATGGCTTTGAACTGCACTTGGTCGAGGCAAGGCAGGCCGATCCCGCTCCCGTCGGCGGTGGAGGCGCCTATCCCCATCTATCTACGGAAGACCGGGACCTTATCGACAGGGCGATTGCTCAATATACGGCTCAGAAGAACCCACGACCGAACACGGTCAGTCTTTATACTCAGGCCATTCGTCGACTGGCGAATGATCTCCGCGCCCGTGGCCAAACGACTGATCTAGGGGACCACCAGTCCCTCGTTAATCACCTAGATACTTACTTTCCGAAAGACGCCCTCATGAAGACAGGCGTAAGCGTCCTTCGTGCGTATCATGATTCCGGCCATTTGGTTTCTCGCGGGCGACCGCGCGCGCTCCCCTCAGCGAAAGACGCACCTGACCATGGCCAGCAATCCCCGGACGAGGCGATGGATGCACGTGCCCGGAGCAATCTCCTGCCAAGCGAGGAGGTCCTCATCAATCATGAGCATGACACAGCTCAATCGAGAGCAGCGAAGAGACAGAGGACGCTGAACGATCTGGAAGAGGTTAGGGTATATCGGCAACCGAGCGCAGTCGCCGCTTCGGGAGAAAGTGGCGGAGCAATGCCGGTCGCCTCAACGGGCGTCATAATCCGGGGGGCAGTGGACCGGCGGCCTCTTTATCCCGAGGATGCTCCCGATATCTTCAGGCTTGAGGAGGCCCTCATCGAGGGCGGGATGGCCGGCCCTACGGCGAAGCAGCATGCAAGTTCTCTTATTAGCTTTAGCCGTTGGCTCTTCGCAAAAAACAAACCAAGCATTGTTGCTCGGCTGGACGGCAAGTCGCTGACCGATGGCGGTGACGTGCGCGAGTTCAGCGGAGACGCTAACAGCAAAAAACTCATTATCGCATTGGAGCATCTGCGGACCTTTCGGTCGACGGGGGTCGTCGTGCCCATCGTGCGTCCAGGGCGCACTCGCGCTAAGCTCAATCCTTCCCCCCAGAACGTGGCTCTCATCAATCCCGAAGGCGCTTTACTGACGGAACCGACACGAACGGACGGCGCCGCTGCGCAGCACCGTGCGTCGCACGAAGCTAATCGGCCAGAGGAGCATCAGGAGGGGCAGGATGTTCAACCCGTCCCGTCGGCTCTGCTCGAAGGACAGCTCGCGTTCGATCCAGAGCAGCTTCCTCAGGAGCAGCTTCGGCGCGTCCTGGATCATCTTGATGACCAAGCCATCCCCTTGCCGGTTTCGCTCCCTTCAGAGGAGCTTCAGCAGCTGGAAAACGACTTGCGTGACGAGCTTCACCGGCAATGGGAGGATCCCCCTGGGCCCTCGTTTTCCCTTGATCCAGAAGAGCTTACCATTGAACCAGAGCAGTTCTCTCCAGCGGAGTTTCGGCGACTGCTCGAGGATGAAGACGCACAGGAGATTGCCGAGGGTCGAGATGATCAACCCGCCCCATCGGCTTTCATCCAGGAGCAAGTCGCATTCGATTCGCAGCAGCTTCCTCAGGCAGATCTTCGGCGAGTACTGGATCATCTCGATGATCAACCCAGCCCCTCTTCAGTCTCCGTTCCTCCAGAGGAGCTTCAGCAACTGGAAAAGGACTTGCATGACGCGCTTCACGGACCACGGGACGATCACTTCGCCCCTTCGGTCTCCATTGATCCGGAAGAATTTACTTTAGACCCAGAGCAGTTCCCTCCAGGGGAGCTTCAGCGACTGCTTGATGATGAATAAGCAGAGGAGGTTTAGGAAGGGCGAGATGATCAACCCGCCCCGTCCGCTTTCATCCAGGAGCAAGTCGCATTCGATCCGGAGCAGCTCCCAGGCAGATCTTCGGCGAGTACCGGATCATCTTGATGATCAACCCAGCCCCTCGCCAGTCTCCGTCCCTCCAGAGGAGCTTCAGCAACCGGAAAAGGACTTGCATGACGCGCTTCACGGACCACGGGACGATCACTTCGCCCCTTCGGTCTCCATTGATCCAGAAGAATTTACTTTTGACCCAGAGCAGTTCCCTCCAGGGGAGCTTCGGCGACTGCTTGATGATGAATAAGCAGAGGACTTTAGGAAAGGCGGGATGATCACCCCGCCTCAGTCCGCTTTCGTGCGAGGGCACATCCGACTCGGAGGTGCAACTTTCAAGGACTCAAATGATCCGCGGTGGTTCGACGACTAACCGCGATCACGTCGGCAAATCAAATCACGTCCACGCCTATACCGTGGGCCAGTTTGCTTCCTTGGACCGGAAGTACGATCGCGGCGTCTGCATAAACGTCCTGTCGGTAATTCCCTCTCCGAACGTGAGGCTTGGCATCGTTCAATTGATGAGATCCAAGCCGAAGCCACGCGGCACTTGCCTATTGGTGACCCTCTACCGCAATTCTGATTTCACGAGGATGCAGAAACTTCCCAATTGTCAGCCTTATGGAAACGGCTTCCTCATGGACTCCCTGAGGGGCCATTCTTTCTATGGTCTCATCCCGCCCGACGATCTCGCGTCCCTAGTTAAGCGCGGGATTTGCCGTTGAATCCATCGTGCTCGACGAAGGGTCGGCCTACCTTTGGGCGAAGGCTCCGGATCGGGCCGATCAACCCATGCGGTTCTCGATCCAGGAGGCCGAGAACAACTTCCAGATACACCCGAAAATCGACTGACTGGCAAAGCGGTCGCGTGAGACTTGCCACCCTACGAGTTAGGATTGCCTTCGCTCGTCGCTAAGGATGTGGAAATTGACCATACCGGACCAAATTTTGCCGCTGGAATCGGAGTTAGCCCTATTTCCGCTTGATCGGACCGAGTCGCCGGCGAATGATGCCTTCGAAGGGGCTGGCAATATGGCAATCAACGTTTAACGTCGTTCGGAAGCGGGAGTCTGCCGCCACCAAGGGAGCGGTCGCGCGTCCCCGTCCGCCCGAAGGATGCGAAGGCCGACGTGGAGCGGCGTCTCTCCTTGGTAGATCCAGACAGCTTGGTCAGCGCGAGCTACGGGTACTTCGAACAATCCACGCCCTGGATCGTCAGCAACGACGGCGCACTCGCGGGCGTTTCGAAGCTCGCCGACAATTCGATCGATTGCGTGGTTTCGAACCCGCCCTGCTATTGGCGGCGGGACTACGGCGTCGAAGGGCAGACGGGCCGGGAAGAGACACTCACCGAACACGTTGAAAAGATTTCAGCGGTCTACCTCAAATACGTAGCTAGAATCGGTAACATCGAACGCTGTCGGAGTATTCTGTACAGCGGTCGCGATGCGATTATGAATGCGCGCTACACGGGAAGAGTAAACCCCGACCAAAGTCGATCCTGTTGCTTTTTTATTGTGCACTCCCATAAGTTGCGGGATGATCTGCGACCCCGGGGCAAACGTGCAAAAATTCTTAATAGCCATTTTGACAATCGTAAGCGTCGTCTTGAGCGCCACCCTCGGGGTCGTACTACAAGAGACACAGGTCTCAACAATCGAAATCGATCGAGACAGGGCCGCTCTCGCCGCACAGATATCGGCCACGCAAACGGAGAGTGAAAAATACGGACCGGGACTCCTCAAATCTCTAATCGAGGTTCGGCTAGCAATCGCGCGCAATACGCTGGCCATGCTCGACCAAAAACGAGTTTCTTACATCAGACGTATCGCGCTGGATTATAGGCTGGACGGCCGGCCGGTTCATGGCGCATCCGACCAAGAACTCAACATGATCATTGAAGAGATATCGCAGGCAGAGAAGAAGGCCGCGGCCTCCAAGCTTGAGGCCGCCAGGTACTCCGGAGGGCTGGTTCAAGCGATGTCTGCGGATTCCGCTCGATGTCGCCCAGCATTCCGAGATGATCTCGCCCACCATTCCGGGATGATGTCGCCCGGGTGACGATGCCTCTTCTGGCTCCCATAGGGTCAACCCTTTCAGCTTTGCGAAGGGGGACCCTGGATGCCGACGGAGAGGCTTGCGATGCGCCGTGTGCGCGATGTGATCAGGATGAAGGCGGCCGGGCTGCCGAGCCGCGAGATTGCGCGACGGGTAGGAGCGGCGCCCTCGACGGTGCGGCTGGCGATCCGGCGGTTCGAGGCCGCGGGTCTGACCTGGCCGTTGCCCGACGAGCTCACGGACGCGGTCCTGGAACTCCGCCTGTTCGCCAAGACCGGCAATGGCAACCGACAGGGTCACCGCCGCATCGCCGAGCCCGACTGGGCGTCCGTGCACCGCGAACTCAAGCGCAAGCACGTGACGCTGTCGATCCTGTGGGAGGAGTACATCGCGGCCGAGCCCGGCGGATACCGGTACTCGCGCTTCTGTGAGCTTTACCGCGCCTGGGAGGGTCGCCTGTCGGTGACGATGCGCCAGGCGCACGCAGCCGGCGACAAGCTGTTCGTCGACTATGCCGGCGACGGCGTGCCGGTGGTGGTCGATCGCCTCACCGGTGAGCGCAGAATGGCGCAGATCTTCGTCGCGGTGCTCGGCGCCTCGAGCTTCACCTACGCGCAGGCGACATGGACGCAGGGGCTCGCCGACTGGATCAGCGCCCATGTTGGCGCCTTCGCGGCGATCGGCGGCATACCGGCGCTGCTGGTACCTGACAACACCAAGGTCGCGGTCATCAAGGCGTGCCTCTACGACCCGCAGATCAATCGCACCTATGCGGAAATGGCGGCGCATTACGGCACCGCCATATTGCCGGCGCGGCCGCGCAAGCCGCGCGACAAGGCCAAGGTCGAGCAAGCCGTCCTCGTCGTCGAGCGCTGGCTCCTCGGTCGCCTGCGCCATCGCATCTTCTACAGCCTCGCCGAGGTCAACGCGGCGATCGGCGAGTTGCTCACCAGGCTCAATGAGGAGCGGCCGATCCGGCGGCTCGGCATGACGCGCCGCCAGCTCCTCGAAGAGATCGACAGGCCGGCGCTCAAGCCCTTGCCCGTGAGCCCGTATGTGCTCGCGGAGTGGCGGATCCGCCGCGTCAGCCTCGATTACCACGTCGAGGTGGAGAAGCATTACTACAGCGTCCCGCATCGCTTTGTGCGCGCCGAGGTCGAGATCCGGTTCACCGCTCGCACCGTAGAGATCTTCCACAAGGGCGAGCGGATCGCCGCGCATCAGCGCATGAGCGGCAATCACAAACACACCACCGTGCCGGAGCACATGGCCTCCAGCCATCGGCGCTACGCCGGCTGGACCATCTCGCGCATCCGCCAGGACGCTGCCGCGATCGGGCCGGCGACCAGCGCGTTGTGCGACCTCATTCTCGACGAGCGCTCGCATCCCGAGCAAGGCTTCCGCGCCTGCCTCGGCATCCTCAGGCTTGCCGCCTCCTATGGGCGCGAACGGCTGGACGCCGCGGCTGCGCGGGCGATGGACATCGGCGCGCGCACCTACGGCTCGGTCAAGTCGATCCTCGCCAACAATCTCGATCGGCGTCCCGCTCATCAGCGCTCCGCGGACGATGCGCCGATCTTGCATGCCAACATCCGCGGACCGCGTTACTACAATTAGGAGACAATCCCTTGCTCATCCATCCGACTCTCGACCGCCTCAACGCCCTCGGCCTCCACGGGATGGCCAAGGCCTTCGCCGATATCGAAGCAACCGGCGAGGCCGCAAGCCTCGGTCACGCCGAATGGCTCGCGCTGCTGCTCGAACGTGAAGCCTCGCTGCGCCACGACAAGCGGCTCGCCACCCGCCTGCGCTACGCGAAGCTGCGCCAGCAAGCGTGCGTCGAGGACATCGACTACCGCACCCCGCGCGGCCTCGATCGCCCGCTGTTCGCCAAGCTTGTCGAGGGCCGCTGGATCGACGACCATGCCAACCTGCTGATCTGCGGCCCGGCCGGCGTCGGCAAGAGCTGGCTCGCCTCGGCGCTCGGCCACAAGGCCTGCCGTGACAATCGCTCCGTGCTCTATCAACGTGTTCCGCGGCTGTTCGATGACCTCGCTCTCGCGCGCGGCGACGGCCGCCATCCGCGCCTATTGCGCGGGCTCGGCCGTGTCGATCTGCTGATCCTCGATGACTGGGGGCTTGAGCCGCTCGACGCCGGTGCCCGTCACGACCTCCTGGAAATCCTCGAAGATCGCTACGGTCATCGTTCCACGATCGTCACCAGCCAGCTCCCCGTGGACCAGTGGCATGTGCTCATTGGAGATCCCACCTATGCCGACGCCGTGCTCGATCGCCTCGTCCACAATGCCCATCGGCTCGACCTCACCGGCGAGAGCCTGCGCCGAACCCGGCAATCCGCCCGAAAGGCCTGAGCCCGTGACGCTGTGGACATGCCGCTTCGCTTGGACAACGCCAAGGCGTTGCCCACATGCCCACAGCAACCGCAACAGAAAACACAACAGGTTCAAGCCGCGATTCCAGTTGACCGCGCGGCTCGCCCAGTGCCAGAGAACCTAGGCAGCCAGAACGCCTCGCCCCCGGGCGAGATCAAATCGGAAAGGTGGGCGACATCGTCTCGGAATCCCCGGGCGACTTCATATCGGTACACCCGGGCGACTTCGTCGGAATCCGCAGATGTCTCTTCTAAAGGCAGAAACTGACGAATTAAGCGTATCGCAACTCCGGTTGAAATTTTACTCTGCGAAGCATGGAATCCCAATGCCGCTCCCGAATCTTGCCGAGAATTCCAACAAGCTTGGTCAACCACCGGGCAAGGTCGTAAAGGATCGTGACGCATTATGAAGTATGCTCTGAGCCTGTTTTCCGCCGCGACACTGGTAGCATCATGCGTCACCTCGCTCGCACAAGCGCAAGTGTCGGTAACAGACGCCCCGATTGGTCTCGTTTGGGGAAGCTCCTCCGCCGAGGTCCAAGCTAAAGGGATTGAACTCAAGGAAGTTGAAGGAACCGACTTCGGAAAGAGCTACCTCGCATCGAAAATGGAGAAGGCGCTAGCCGACCAGAGCGCCGCTCTGTTGTCATTTGGGTTTAACGACAAGCTTTGGCGTATCCTTATAACCAGCCGTCCGTTCGGCGAGGACCCGACAGGTAGTGCGGCGGTCGCTCGCTACACTGAGCTAGCTAGTCTACTGTCCGACAAATACGGAAAAGGCACTCAAGTTCACAGGCTCGGTGAATCGATATACGCTCAATCGGGTTACTTCGTTGCAGGTATACGCGGCGGTCAATCCAGGTGGTTTACGAACTTCGAGACTTCCAACCTTTTCATTCAACTCGGCCTCACGGCCAGTGATAGCTCTACGGCAACATGGCGCTTGATCTACGAGTACAAAACCTTTCGGCGAGATTTCGAGGCGTCGAAGCGATCTCGCGAAAAAGGTACGCTCTAGCACAATAGAGCGTGAGGACAGGCAGTCCGAAATTGAGAGGGAACTTCGGGCTTTCGACATGCAAGCCCTAAAACCTCTTCGATAGCGGCAATATGTGTTTCAATTTCGGTTTCGATTGGCCATTCGAGTATTCTGCGTCGAATGGCAGCCGATTCCAATTGGGCCGCCGCAAAAAGCGGTTCACGCCGTAACGACGTGCCGATAGAAGGAGCATCCTTAAATCCATTTCATCGATCCATCAGCCCGATACTCGGTTTCGCAATCTGGCAGACGTGAGTGGCGCCCGCTCGATGACTATTGCCGATCTGCAGGCGATGATCGAGCCGATCCAGTTGTCTGATGCGATACCGGAAGAGATAGGCGCGAATCGGTATCCTCGATGCAGTCGAGGTTCGATTCCGCTCAATCAAGGGGCGAATGACCACACTGCAGGCGTTTATGGATGGTTCGAGCTTGCGCGACGATGTTTCTACCGTGCGGTTCTCGAAAGCGCGCGCGGCACCAATCCTGGTGCGGTATCGATGTCAACGACGTACATGCGGCCCAATCATCAGGCGTCCGCGGGTTTACCGAAAACAGGTAGGGAAGCTTTCGCCTTGATGTGCGAATTGCCCCGCTCGATCGGACGAATCCACAAACCGCTTTCCGCAATCAGCTGTCATGGACATTGCGGAAGGTACCGACGACTCACACCGCCTGAATGCGAGACACCATCGCGAGACTTAGCTGGGTTGTCCGAGGAGATCACTGAGACCTCGAACAAACGCGATTAAAAAGCTCGCGAGTATCAGCGCGAGACCAAGGATGGTCCACACGAAGTCTGCGACTTTCGGCGATTCGATTTTTTGCCGGATTGCACCTTCGATCGATACTTTTAACCGACCGAGGCGCCCGGTTGCTTCGACTTGTTCGACCTGCGACTTCCGATGACGCAGCCAGAAATCTCTCAGCCACGGCACTGCAATGAATATTGGACTCGCGGCGCCCAGAAAATCTTTGAGTGCGTCCCACCAAGAGTACCCCATCTACTTCAGGTTCTCATCGACAGACCCAGACTAAATAGCCATAGGCATGTGAGCCGCGAGTTCTAGATCATCACTGGACGCAGCAACCCCAAGCGTTTTGCCGCATGCAACTGAAATTCGTTCCATCAAATCCCAAGTTGGTCCTTGGATTCCGACTCCCGATTCAATTTCGCTAACCCGAGCTTGGCTTACGTCCAGCTTTTCTGCCAATTGAGACTGTGAGAGTCCGGCATTCTTGCGCATGGCTCGAACTAACTCACCAGCACGCATCGCCGCGCTCGATAGTTTCTTTTCAGTTGCAAGGCCTGGATCAGCATGCTCGATTTTTTCCACAAGGTCGGCGAGCGAGCGACCGCGCCCCTTGCTGCTGACCTCAGCAACGGCTTGCGGTCTACGTTCGTGGCTTTTTTCGACTTTGAGCTTGACCATTGCAGCCTCCACTCTTCATACAAACCAAACTGAAGCTCGCGCATTCAGTATTCCGGTCTTCAATGCACTATAGTCGTTGCCATTCCAGGAGGACCCTCCAGCATACATCGGCACGCCATGCTCAGCCGCGAGCATCAGCGTCACCCCCACGTCGCCATCATCATCCATTTCGATAGCGAAGATTGCAAACTTGTTCGCTCCGACCGCTTGGAACATCTCAATGCCCCTATACGTATAGAAGGGCGACAGATCTCTGGCGTCCACCGCTCCGCTGTGAATTTTCTGGAGGTACAGCAGGACCTCGCAGGCGAAATCGTGCCCAAGCTGCTCCAACTCATCAGCCGCATCTCCCAAGTGGGGATCTTCGAACGAAATAAGCATATAGGGAATTCCTTATATTTTGTCAAGCCCATCAGCACTGCCAGGTCAGCGGGAGATGGAGAAAGGAACCAGAAAATACGAGCCCAACGGGGTGCAACTATAGGTCGCTTTAGACACGGGTACCCGGCCGAGCCGTACTATCAATATCTTATGATAAGAGCTCATTGACCCACATGAAGCGGCCGGAACCGCCGAATTCCGGCGCAAACTCAGCAGATTCGTGAACGGGGCCACTCAAACTTGATGGGATTCAGTCTGTTGACAGAGTTATCCGCGAGCGCGGTCATCCGGAAAGCGTCACTTGAAGAGACGCGAAACCGAGACCGGAAACTCGATACGAAAAGGCCGCCGCCTGCTAGGCGACGGCCATGATGCTGCATTGCAGCAATTAGCCCTATGAGCCGACGATCTTGTTTCCAGACAAGACGAAGGTTTTGGCGTTCACGTCGGTATCCCGGGATCCCTTCTTCTTCGCCCGCACCAGGATGGAGTGTTCAGACGGCGAACCGGAGCCGCCGGAATCTGCGGCATACTTCCGAGCAACTTTACTCCATTCCTGAGCCACTCGGTCTGGCTTGGGGGGCGGAGCATTGGAATCAAGCCCCTTTGGGGGTGAAACCAAGGGTTCCCAATCTTCGAGCGGGCCACTGAAAAAGGTCTGATTTTCCCGCCATGATGTCACCTTTGCGAAACGGGGTTCGTGAGCCGGCGGCGGTGGTTGTATCGTAATATAACTGCTACTTACTTCAAGTCATTATTGCATTTCATTCGTCAAGCCCGCGGCAATCTTCGCCGCGAGAGAGGCGCAACGCATGTTTCACAACCGCAATTGTCGGTCAGTTCGGACGGCTGACTTCAAGCAAGCGCTAGAGAGATGACCGAGGAAGCGGATCAAGAACGGCCGCTCGCAGACTTTGCGATTGCGGACGTCCTGGAGGGAGCGAAGCTGGAAGATGGGATTGGCTTTGCCTGTCCGGCGGCGGGTTTCGTGCCATGCTTTTCCATCTGGGAAGTCTGATCCGGCTCAACGAGTTGGGCCTATTGAGCAAGATAGATCGAGTTTCGAGCGTCTCGGCGGGTCAATAGTAGCCGGCATACTTGCGTCTGGGTGGCCCGATCTGCGATTCGAGTCACAAGGCGTCGCAACAAATTTCCACCACGCTGTCTCCTCGCCTGTTCTGCGGCTTGCCCGTGTTCGCGTCGATGTACCGTCGACAGCTCTTGGGTTGCTGTCGCTCGTGCACGCTGCAAATGTCGCGGCGTGGTTCTACGACCGAGTTGTTTTTCGTGGGAAAACTCTGCAGGACTTCTGTACCGCAGTCGCTTCCTGGTTGGCTCGCACAATGAGGAGCTCGACGTCAGCGACGTGACCTGGCTATCGCCATCCGGCGAGGAGCTGACGACGGAGCAACGGCAGGACGGCAATACCAAGTGCTTCGGGATGCTGCTCGACGGACGCGCGCAGGAGACCGGAATCAAGCGCCGCGGCTCTGATGCGACCATGCTGCTGGTGTACAATGCGCAAAACGACGTCGTGACCTTTACCTTGCCGGCCGTAGCCGACGGCCTTAGCTGGTTGGGCCTGATTGACACCAACCAGCCGGACGCGCGGATGGTCGAGTTCGAGTTCGGGCATGCCTACGCGGTGACCGGGCGATCCCTGTTGGTGTTGGGGCTTGCCAACGATAACATCGCGACGCATCGCCTGCGGCAGGGTCTTGGCGCACTGTTGGATGTCGCAGACACACCTCTGTCTGGCTAGATAGACCAATCTCGACACCGTCGATCAGCGATCCACCTCGCCCGGACACGATGTCGAGCGGCCCAGGATCGCCGACAGATCGGCGAGCAGATGCCCCTTGCCAAGGAACTCCATATGCGGCTTGAGGAGCATTTGGAACGCCGCTTCAAAGCCGGCGTTCAATGTGGAAATTGGAGGTTCGGATGAAACATCGTTTACTCATGGCTGCCGCCGCCGCTGCGATCGTGGCGAGCTTCGGCGCTTCGACCGATGCCGTCGCACAGGATCGCTATTGCCTTCAGGGCCGTATTTGGGGTTATCCCGGCAATTGCCAATTTGCGAGTTATGCTCAGTGCATGGCGAGCGCATCTGGAACGAACGCCTATTGCGGGGTCAATCCGCGCTATTATGCACGCCGTTATAGAGGATACCGGTAGAAGCTGTGGCTCTCCACTAAGCCGAGCCGCATCATGAACCCAGAGCGATGCCTTACGGCCGTTGCCTTCTCCGGCGGTCTGGGCCTTGGTGCCTATCATGGCGGAGTGTTCGAGGCCTTGACCGGTCTCGCGCAGCCGATCGACTGGGTGAGCGGTTCATCGGCGGACGCGATCACGGCCGCCCTGATCGCGGGAAGCCCAAGCGCCGATCGACTGCGGAATTTGCGCAGCTACTGGCATGCAGGCGGTCCGTCCGCAAGGACGAACGAAAGTCGCCATCTTTTCGCGTGGCTGAGCTCGATCAATACGCGCCTGTTCGGCCATAGCGGGTTCTTCCAGCCCCGGCTGCCCATTCCGGCATCTCACTTCAGCGGCCTGTATGATCTCAGCCCTACACGAGAACGCCTTCGCCAGCTGATCGATTTCGGCCGTCTGAATGATGGTGATCCCCGCATCACGATCTGCGCCACGGACCTCGAAAGCGGCGACGCCGTGATGTTCGATTCTGCGTCGGATCGGATCGAAATCGATCATATTCTGGCGAGTTGCGGATTCATCCCTGAATTCGCTCCGATGCAGATCGCCGGCCGGTGGCTTGGCGATGGCGGGCTCTCGCTGAACGCGCCATTTGATCCGATTCTCGAGACTCCTGCCTCACTCCGGCTCTACGTCGTCGATCTCTTTGCGCGTGACGGTCAGGTGCCTGACGGACTCGAGGCTGCGGCCGAGCGCAAAAGCGATCTGACCTACGGCAACCAAACCTTCCAGCGCCTTGGCCACGCCCTGGAAGCGCGTCAGCTTCGCGCCGAGCTTCAGAGCCTGGATTGCAACGACCGGGTTTATCTCTTGAGCTACCGGCCGGGCCGCGAAGAAGCCGGCCCCGAAAAATCCTTCGATTTGTCGGAAGCTGCCATGGCGCAACGATGGCGCGCCGGGTTTCTGGACATGCAGCATGCCGCAAGCCGGGCTCCCGTCCGAAATGGGATCTGCAGCGTGCGGCGATAGCGACGTTCCTGTACAGCCAGCAAGCGAACCCCCTCTAGGTCTCTCGGTCGAGGCGTTGGTGGATATCCCGAAGAAACCGCATGAGATCATCATCGGCAGCGATGCTACCTGTCGATGGCAATGGTCGTGATGTCCCAGTTGCCAATATGCTTTCGAACAAAATTGACCAAATAGATGTCTCGGTTTCGGTAGCTAACTTCTCAGAGATCCTGGCACCCGAGCTGTGCAACAGGTGCCCGCTCCGTAGGGCAAGGACGTCGAACGTATTTCGGCGCTTCGTGGGTGGACGACTAGATCAATGCGTCCGTATAGAAGCAGAAGTCGCGGAGCGCTGCACATTGCAACCAGCATAACCATTGCAGGTAGTAAGCTGCTCGATCAGAATGACTGAAACATATTTCGCGTTTACTTCGATACGATCAGCCGGGGGCGAAAAGTGTTTGACATGTCTATCGCAATGGCAAGCGGGAATTGCTCGTTCTAACTCCTTCCCGCAGGGCAGATCGATGCGCGATATTTTGAGAAGCCGTATTACATCGTGCCGCGCGAGGAGATCAGTCAAGAATCGTTTGCGGTGATTCGAGACGCAATGAGCCGGGAGGGCGTTGTCGGGCTTGCGCGCGTGGTGCTGTCGTCGCGCGAGCGGCCAGTTCTCCTCGAACCGGCAGGTCGCGGCCTTCTCGGCGTGACGCTGCGCTTCGCGCAGGACATCCGAAATGAGGCGGACTATTTCAGCGAAATTCCGGAAATGAAGCTGCCGTCCGAAATGATGAAGCTCGCGCAGCACATCATCCGGACCAGGTCGGCCGCTTTCGATCCTGCTATGCTGGAGGATCACTACCGCAGAGCGCTCGTGCGCATCCTGCGCAGCAAGCAGGCGAAACGCCCAGTGCAGCCGCCATCGAGCAAGCTATCACGCGAGAACGTCGTCAACCTCATGGACGTGCGCCGCCGAAGCGTCGCCGCCGAGCGTCCCGCCCACCCTGTGGGCCGGCGCGGCACGGGGAAACGCCCCCCGCAAAGCGCGGCGCGCGCCACCACAAAGCCGGATGACCCGACGCACGCCGTTGCTTCATCCGCGCCGACCGTCGCCATTGCTAACATTTAATTTCCTCTAAGCTTGCGAGCAGGTCGACAGCTCAGGCCGTCATGCCTCCATCAAAACTTTATGGAACCGCCGTTCATCGCAACAGTTCACTTAGCGCACAAAAGGAGTCGGGGTGTTGCTGGTCGAGCCACCTGATAGCGCGCAGGCGATCGTTGACCCGCAGGATGCCGCCGAATCTGCGGGCCTCAGATATGTTTCCGACGAACGACCGGGTATTCGGCGCAAGAAGGTGGGGACCGGCTTCAGCTACATTCGGCCCGATGGCTCAAGGCTCGTCGAGCCTGACGCACTGAAGCGGATCCGGGCACTGGCGATCCCACCCGCCTGGACTGACGTGTGGATTTGCCCATTTCCGAGTGGTCACATCCAAGCGACCGGTCGTGACGCAAAGGGACGCGAGCAATATCGCTACCATCCGCGCTTCCGTGAGGTGCGGGAGAGCACGAAATACGAGCATGTGGTTGCGTTTGCCGACGCGCTGTCTTCCATCCGACAAACCGTTCGCGAGCACATGGCATTGCGCGGGCTGCTGCGGGAAAAAGTTCTGGCAACGGTCGTGCATCTCCTGGAGACCACGCTGATCCGCGTAGGGAATGATGATTACGCCAGGCAGAACAACAGCTATGGCCTGACCACGCTGAAGAATCGGCACGTCGCGGTCGAGAAAAACGAGGTGCGTTTCCGCTTCACAGGCAAGAGCGGCAAGCAGTGGTCGTTGCGTGTACGAGACCGCCGCGTCGCTAAGATCATCAGGGCCTGTCAGGAGTTACCCGGGCAGGAGCTGCTTCAGTATCTCGACGAACAAGGCAATTGCCGGGATGTCACATCAACCGACGTCAATAAGTACCTCAATGAAATCACAGGGAAGGATATCACAGCCAAAGATTTCCGAACCTGGGCCGGGACGGTGCTGGCGGCCATGGCCCTGAGTGAACTTGAGAGCTTTGACAGCGCCGCGCAGGCCAAGCGCAATCTTCGCAGTGCGATCGAAAAAGTCTCCGCACAGCTCGGCAACACGCCCACGATCTACAGGAAGTGCTACATCCACCCGGAAGTGCTGAACTGCTACCTGGACGGCAACCTGGTCCTCCAGGTCAAGTCATAAGCCGAGACCGAGCTTCGGAATGCGGTGGAAGATCTGAAGCCCGAGGAAGCCGCCGTGCTCGCATTGCTGCGCGGCCGGCTCGCCAAAGAGGCGGACAGCGCCGGTGCCCAAGGGTTTTCAGGCAAAGGCCGAGTGCCCGCTCCTTGACGGCCAGTTTGTCCAACCCTGTAAGGGCACACTTGGCAGTCCTTTCGATTGACCTTGCTGCTAACGATGAACACCGGCTCGTTTAGCTTCAGGAACAAAGCCCGGCCGCCTCGATTGCCGCTCCATGAAGTGGCTCCTAGGCATCGTTGCGGTCCACCTGCTCTGCCTTGTGGTGTATGCCGGATCGGCTTTCGTTTCCGCGTTGGATCTCGTTTCGGCCGTTCGGAGCGGAGACGCCGCTCAAGTCATGGCCCGAACGGATTTGCCGCGTATCCGCCATTCCCTTGTCGATCAGGTTGTGTCCACCTACCTCGATCGACTTGCCCAAAAGCGGCCGGTGCGCCTATTCGAGCGAATGGCGATAAACGCGTTCGGTGCAACGATCGCCGATGACTTCGCGATCAAGCTCATGACGCCGGAAAATCTGACCGCCCTTTTAAAGAGCGGCACTGTTCGCAACGGCGCGGAGAACATCACCTTCGGAACGATGTCGTCATTGGCCGAGCTCGACATCTCAAACATCTTCGTTTTCGCCGGACGGATCACCCTGGTGAAGCCTGTCGAGTTTGCATTGCGGCTTGGCGACAGTCAGGACGCAGGTAGCGTCAGCATGCATCTCGACGGGACGACCTGGAAGCTCTCGGGGATTGGGCGAAGGTCTTGGCAAATATGGTTGACCGGCTGCCGACGCGATGACCCCGCTGGCCCTCCCGCGCTCTCTGGCGTGACTGGTTGCACTTCGCTGGCACGGTCCTTGCCGATCCACCCCTACTTCCATCGGTCCTGGCAGGGAGTCGTTTCGCGATGAAACAGAAATTTCGAGTTCCAAAGCCGCGCAAGCCTACTCTGGCACACATGATCTCTGATCTGGTGAGATTGCTTAAAGCAATGAAAGATCTTGAGGGGCTGAGAGAGAAGGTCCGGCTAGCAGAAGCCGCTCGCGTATTGCACTAAGCCTCGGCGATTCGAGCCGTTCGGTGGCCCAGGTAGGAACGCTGCAGCCTGGTACCGCATTCGCTTGTATGCAGCGGTTCTCTTTACCTTTGATAGTGGCGGCCGCATTCACCGTCGGCGTCATCGCAGGCTATGCATTAGGACACTCATTTCCGCAAGGCGTCGAGCAAGGGCCCGCCAGGCGCTGTGATTTCAAATGAGACGAGGTCCACTGTTCACCGTGGCCGGAAGTCGACGGAATCGGCTGTCAAGGAGGCAACACACTTCTGCGACCTCACTCCTCCGGGTCAAACCGAGTTAAGGAAGTGTTTTCGCCTCGGTTAAGCAGCCCAAGTCGTCGTTCCAGCTCTTCCTTTTTCGCTAAGAGCCTCAGCGAGAGAATGTCATTGACGAGCGTGTGGAGTTGCCACAGCTCCTCCACAGTCATGCTCTGCAACCGCTCCCGTTCCATGAATCCCCGACTCACTAGGGCCATAGCTTGGAGTTACCAAACGGGGCCGACAACGAGACGTCGGTTGAGGATGGAAGGTTATCTACTTACGGCTTTGGCTTGGTTCTGCGAAGCTGACCCCAGCCGATCTTGACCGAGACCGGTACCTACGTGCGGCTGAAGCCGGACAGCTAGAATCTGCTTCCGATCTAACAACGCCGGGCGCTGAGGCCGGTCACTGCGGCCGACGCCATTAAACGATAAATTCGTCGATAATCATGATGACTCCACCTCACAATCGAAAAATAATCTTTGGGAAAACATGGGTGGCCGAATGGAAGTTGCCCGCCGCTTTCGCGCAATGGCGCGGCTTTTGCCGACAGACTGCCGCGCGCCAACCTGAGAGAAGCTGGAAACTGCTCGCTGAGGCAGAGTACTGGGAGCATCTGGCGGCTGCGGCTTTGGCTCACTGAGCTTCGGCCGAGCGATTTCTCGTCCTTTCTCTTTTCATCGACTTCGTAGTGCAAGTCATATTTTGGGGTGGGTCATCTCCAGTATGCGTCAGATTTATACTTGTGCTGTTCTGAATGAACGACGCCAAGCGCTTGTGGCGGAGCTGAGAGAAGTGGAGAAGCTTCGAAGTAAGCTCCGACACGTTGAAGCGAGAACAATCGGTAGAAGCCGGCGTGTTAAACCGGGCAGCAGAGCAAGAGCCGTGAACTAACTTGGCGGCGAAATGGGCCGTCTATTCAGGGCGGAGTCGCTTCCGTCCGACGTTGCACCTTGAAACACAGCAACGAGCCGATCACCTTCCCAAAGCTCCACGTCGTGCTCGCAACACATTTGCTCGGCTCGACGTCTCGCCGCCTGCTCGTCAATGCAGTCAAGCTTTGCGGCGCAGATCACTCGCCGGCTGCTGTCAACCACGAACACTTTGTACCGCATGCTGGCAGTCTCATCCAAAAGGGGACCGTCATCGTAAATCGAATGTCCGTCTAAAGGCAGCGCCAAACCATGTGCGGGCGCGCGGAACCTTTGTACGTGTGGCAATTCGGCTATATCAACGTGAACTCATCGAAGCCGCGGTGGGCGCGTTAGCTACACCGCTTCACTGTCGGTAAGTTCGTGGATGTCACGATCCCGGTCTGCAGACCTAGCGAGCATTGCCCCTCACGCGAAATTAAATGCTCCGCCATGATATTACCGCCGTCAGGCCTTTCTCCCTGCTACCTCCACATTTAAATGTGGATTGTACGGTCATTATTTAACTGGTGGCTTGCCTGCTCCGTCATTCCCGACTTGTCTGCCTGGGCCTTCTCCCAAACTCGGATCGAGCCATGGACGCCGCGCATTTTAATTCGCTCTCCCTTGACGAGCTCTGGACACTTCACCAACAGGTCACCGCCAGCCTCACTCAGAAAATGTTAGTGCAAAAAGCACGATTGGAGGAACGGCTCCACAAGATTGGACTGGCAGACGAGGCCACACGGTTCGATCGTAAGCGCCGCCCGTACCCGCCCGTTCGTCCCAAATATCGCAATCCGAAGAACCCGGCGGAGACATGGTCGGGTCGCGGCAGGCTGCCTCGGTGGCTCCGGCCGCAGCTTCGAGGCGACCGGAAGTTGGACGATTTCCTAATCGACCAGGCTTCGGTTCAAAAACGGCAGACAAATTGAGAGCCGCAGCCGCGACCGCGTTGAAGGAGCCACCCCCCATCCTCGTTGGGCGATGATGCGGCCGAAGCCAGGCCTTCGAGCGCGCCTAGAGGATCGCTAGGAGCGACGGTACGAGTTGGATGCCGCAGGAGCTTAGGGAATCAATTGCACGACCGCGGCTGAGGTGAGCGCCCATAGTTGTCCAAGCTCGCGAGCTGCGGCTCAGAGGCGGGCCTCATCCTGATGTGCTTATGCCCCTCTTGTGCGGCCAAACCTCACCTTATCGTGCGCCTTCACGAAGAAGGCCAGCCATCAATTCTGGTAGGCGCCACACGAGCGCTCTTGGCGCTACATTCCGCAGCCCGTGAGCTTGACGACACTCCCGGGAAGACGAGGTGGTAGCTTTGTTAGGCAAGGCAGGCCACCGAAGTTAGCGGCGCGTGGCAGGGACAGCGCTTTTTTCAGGGCCGACAAAGCGCCGAGTCACGTTGCCGCTAACTTCCACTTTGGTCCGAATGGACGGTGACCATACACGGCACAAGCGTTCGCCCGCCGAGCTGAGGCGCTCGGAGCGGATATTGCGCGCTGACCAGATCGCCTTTCGGGACCTCACGAAGGCCGACGCAACCGCCTATTGCGGTTGCTCCGAGGACGCGTTCGACACATGGGGTCAAGAAGGACGCGGTGCCAGGCCGCGATACCCGGCACTCAGAGCTTGGATCGCAATGCGATTGACTGGTATCTGGACCAGGCGTCTAGGCTACTTACCGGGGAGACCGCGTCGAACGACCCTGACACAGCGCTGGCAGAGTGGCGGGCTCAACGTGCGGGCCGGTGATCATCAGGGACACTCGACGAGGAGCGAGAGAACATTGTCGGGTTGAATGTCGTCTGCCGTCGTCTTGATGTACTTGTGCCCGTTGTGCGTGGCCCACACCACATCAACCCTGCGGCCGTTTTCTTCGACATAAAACTCCCATTCGTCGCTCTCGATATCTTTGATAGCCTGATCGATGGATCGCTTCCACGGCGTTCCGTCGGGGTTTAGTCCGCCGATATGTGAGATTCTTTCGTGAGGGTTCGTTCTGCCCGTCTTGTTGGTGCAACGAATGCGTGCGCGTTTGGCCATCGAGTCTCCCCTAGATCTGCAGGCAGCTTAGACGAAGGTAGTTGATCAGGGCGGCCACCAATCCTGGTAGGCGCCCCGGAGCCCTTCTCCGCGATACAACTGTCAATCGGCCTGCAAATTTGACCCTTCGTATTGCCGCATCTGCGAATGTTACCCTGATGGCGCCATTGCCGATGACGATCCGATGTCGATTAATCGGTCGCGCCAGATGGCTTTCCCGTCTTGTTCGACGAGAGGGGCTGTGGGCGGGTCGGGCCCTACATAGCCCGAGCCGTCCACAACCCCGGGCAATGGTGCAGCGGTCGTGGCGTCGTCGAGCGGGCCCTGGGCGACCAACCGTTCGGCAGCCCTCCGTCTGAGCGCCCTCAGCAGACGTTGCACAATCGAATGCTGTCTCTTTCCGAACTCCTCGGGGTATTTCTCGCGCAGCCGGCCGACAATTGCGAGCGCCGTCAGCTGCGGCTGCTCTGCGAGCCACGCTTCGATCGCGGCAATATGCGGGTCGAGCTTGGACGGCATGCGAACTCTGGTCTTATAAGGCCGACGAGTTCGCCGGTGCGTGGCACGCGGCTCGCCGACCGTCGCGGTCTTGCCGAGCGTGTTCGCGAACGTCGCCGCGGTCGCTGGCAGGACGCTAGTGTGAGCGGGTTGCAGGCCGCGCGCCTGTCCGGCACGACGATCGACGCGATTGCCTAGTTCCTCTTGGGTTGCGCGAATCTCCGCCAACAGCGCGACCGGATCGAGCGAGCGATACTGATCGCGTAGCCGTTTCTTCACGGCCGCGGTCACCTTGGGATGCGCCAAGGCACGCTCGTAGGGCGTCGATGGGAGATGATAGCGCTTGATCACTTTAGCCCCTTCGCGACGCTTCTCCTTCAGCTTGAACGACGGCTGGAAGAAGTTGACGTAGAGCCGTGCCGCCGCATAGAGGCGGCCCATCATGCGCGCTGTCTCGACGCCATCGAAGCGGCCATAGCCCATGAGGCGGCGGACAACCGCACCATTCTTCTGCTCGACGAACGCCTGGTCGTTCTTCTTATAGGCGCGCGAGCGTGTGACTTCGAGCTTCTGTTCACGACACCATGGCACGACGACATCGTTCATGAAGGCGCTGTCGTTGTCGAAGTCCACGCCGCGCAACAGCCAGGGGAACAGGCTCTGTGCGCGGTTGATCGCCTCGACGACCAGCGAACCTTCCCGCGTCAGCAAAGGCAGGCACTCCGTCCAGCCGGTGGCGACATCGACCATCGTTAGGGTTTGGATGAACGAGCCAGCCACCGACGTGCCGCCATGGGCGACCATATCGACCTCGCAGAAGCCGGGCACCGGGCTGTTCCAGTCATTGAACGTGCGGATCGGGACCTCGCGCCTGATTGCCGAATAGAATCCGGCACGGCGCCGCCTGCCGCCGCTCGCCGCGATCTTCACATCGACGAGCAGGCGATCGATGGTGGCGGCGCTGATAGCCAGAACACGATCACGGTCCGACTGGCCAAGCTGCAATCGGCCATGTTGCTCAAGGGCAGGCAGCAAGGTCGGGATCATCACCTTGAGCCGCTTGCCGCACACCCGATCCGACGCCTCCCACAGCGCCGTCAGAGCGTCCTTGATCGTCGCGCCATATCTGCGTCTTCGCTTTCTTGTTGCCTCGACCTCGCCCGGTCCAACCGTCTCGCGTCGCCGGAGCGCGCGCACCGCATGCTTGCGATGCCAGCCCGTCGTCGCGCACAGCTCGTCGAGGATCCGTCCCTTCTCCGCTCGTTTGGCCGACCGGTAGCGCTCCGTTACCGCCGACACTACCTCGCGCCGCGCGCCCATGCTGATATTTCCCGCCATAGACGCCACCGAACCAATTCGATGGCACCGCCCCAATCATCGGCGAGAAGTTGTCCAGTAACATTCTGGGTGAGGCAATGCGCCCTTCATCGGCGTCCAATTTTGGGTCTGACTCAGATCTGATGATGTTTTCTGCCGAGCTTGCGATTCTCCAACGGGGGAATCAGGACCATGCGAGCCGGCATTCGAACTTCGTCGCTTGTGCCGAGTGGATTGGTTATCGAGAGCGTA